>Ga0101941_1000034_pt1 | contig 391313 bp, 299 predicted proteins | sample DewCreD2012metaG_3_FD_75242 | JGI IMG/M metagenome (GOLD analysis project Ga0101941, IMG submission 75242) | Hot spring sediment bacterial and archeal communities from British Columbia, Canada, to study Microbial Dark Matter (Phase II) - Dewar... ... | reverse complement strand
AAACTTCTCCCCAGCGCAGATTTGGGAGACCGACCTACTGGGCCATCGTCTGCACCCCCGCTACCAGTGCCTCCCTCTGGCCACCTGTCACTTCCCCGACCTGGAGGAGTCCCTAATCGGTATTTTTGACAACCTCGACGATGCGCTGCTGAGCAGCCTCAACGTCTTTGAGCTTGACTGGTCCCATCAGTTCGAGTTCTTCCTTGACGACCTTGGCAGCGCGCTCGGACATGTTTTTGAAAATCTTTGCGCGGAGCCGCTCATCCGCACCGCGGAGCGCAAGGACAAGATCGCGCCGATCGACATCGCGCAGAATGCGTTGAATCCCGCGATCGTCAATCAAGAGAATGTCCTCGAAGAGGAACATCATGCGCTTGATGTCCTGCGCAAGCTGTGGATTGGTCTGCTCGATCTGTTCCATGATTGTTTTTGCAATTGCCGGCGGAGAAAGGTTCAGGATCGAAGCAACGATCTGCGCGCCACCGGCAGTTGCCAAGTTTTGGGATAGCGTTTGTTCGGCGATCTGGTCAACGACTTGCTCGATCTGTTGAACGATCGTCGGGGAGACTTTGCCGAGCGTTGCAATGCGGATGATCACATCAGTGCGAAGGTCATCGGGAAAGCGCTCGAGGACTTCGGCGCTCTGGTTTGTTGGAAGGTGCGATAGCAGCAATGCAATCGTCTGCGGATGCTCTTTCGAAAGAAAGCTTGCCAGCTGCTGGGGATCGGCTTTCTTGAGGATGTCGAAGCCGCGGACGGTTGAGAGCATCTTGACTTTCTCGAGGAGCTCACGGCTCTTTTCCGGTCCGAACGTGCGCTCCAGCAGAAGTCGCGCGTACTCGACGCCGCCAGTGAGCATGTACTCGCGGCTGACGAGCACGTTGTAGAACTCCTCGATCACTTTGGCGGTGATTTCTTTGGGGACAGCATCGAGAGCTGCGATCTCGACACTGACCTGTTCGATGTCCTGCTGGCGAAGCCCCTGGAACACTTTCGCAGCAGTTTCAACATCGAGCGCCAACAGCAGGAGCGCTGCTTTCTGGCGGGGCGAGAGCTGTTCGTAGGAGAGTTGGCGCTGTTGGACGATTGCGCTCATCGGTCAATGCTCTTGGTTGATCATACTTTGGATGAGCTTGACTGCTTCGGCATTGTTCTCGTGAATGAAGCGACGAATGCGGTCTTTCATCTCTTCGACCATGAGATCCTCTTCCGTCAGGCCGCTTGCGGTTGCAGAATCAAGCTTGGCACGCACACGTTGACGAAGCTCATCGTAGGGCGATAGTTCCCGATGTTCTTCTAGTTGCGCAACAGGCGCAGGCTCCGCTGGCGGTTCCAACGATGGCGCCACCGGACCTTCCGGGGCAAGTTGTAGTGCGGCGTTCGGCACGAAAATTTCCTCGATGCGGCGTCGTAGCGGTGGCGAGAGAACCAAACGCCGCAGCGCCCATAGTGCAGCCAGTACTGCAAGCAGTGCAGCGATACCGAGCACGAGATTTCCGCGCGGCAGCGAAAACGTCGGTTCTTCCTCCGGTTGGTCAAGCAGTGTCGTATCGAAGGGAAGATTGACAACGCTCACCTGATCGTTTCGTTCAGGGTCGTAGCCGATAGCATTGCGGACAATCTGCGTGAGTTTTTGGAGCTCTTCTTGGCTTCGGGGTGTGTATTGGATGACCTTCTTCCCGTCTTGTTCGACAACTTTCGTGATGCCGTTGACGAGCACCGATGCAGAAATGCGTTTGATCGTTCCAACGCCACCGACAATGCGCTCGACCGTCCGCGAGATTTCGTAGTTCGTGCGAACCTTTGTAGCGTTGCTTTCGCTATTGACTGCGGGGTAGTCGAGCGAGTCTTGGGAACGGCGCGCTTCGGCGATGCGCTCTTCGCTGCGGACAACCTGGCCGTCGGGGTCGTAGTTCTCGCGTGTTTGTTCACGCTGGGTGAAGTCGAGTTCGGCGCTCACGCGGACGACGCTGTTGCCTGGACCGAGGACACCATCGAGCAATGATTGGACGCGCGAGGTAAGGTAGCTCTCGACTTTCTGCTGCTGTTCGTACTGCGTTGCGGTCAGCCCTGCAAGGGTCGAGGTTTCGCGAGGCGCCTGGCTGAGGATTTGCCCATGTTGGTCAACGATTGTGACGTCGGCTGGGCTGAGTCCTTCGACGCTGCTGGCAACCAAATTTTGGATGCCTTCGATGTTGAGCTTGCTCAAGCTACGACCACTTTTGAGGTGCAGCAGCACTGAGGCCGTTGGTTTTTTCTGTTCTTGTTCGAAGAGCGCTTTCTCCGGTAGCACAATCATCACGCGCACCTTCTGCACCTCATCGAAGCTCGCGATGGTCTTCTGCAGTTCGCCTTCGAGTGCGCGTTTGTGGTTGAGCTTCTGGACAAAATCGCTCATGCCGAGATTGGTGCGATCGAAGATTTCGTAGCCGACCGTGCTATTCGATGGTAGCCCCTCGCGTGCAAGTGCTAAGCGGAGTTCGTACACGCGGGATTGAGGGACGCGAATTGTTGCGCCGCCATCGGCAAGTTCGTAGGGGACGGCTTGCTCTTTGAGCTTTTCGACAATTGTGCCTGCATCCTTGGGATCAAGGTCGCTGAAGAGGACGGCCATCGGCTGTGACGATGTGGCTGCAACAATGGCGGCGATGATGCCGACTGCAGCGAGTACTGCGCCGATAATGGTCAGTTTTTGCGGTGTACGCAGCCGCTGCCAGAACTCTTTTGCTTGGTTGACAAATGGTGGAAGTGGCATGGGCGATTACTCGAATCAAACTTGGATACGCATTGCTTCGCGGTAGAGATCGAGCGCTTTATTGCGCAGCTCCATCAGGAGTTGGAAGCTCGTCTTTGCTTTCTCCGCGGCGATCATGACGTCGTGGAGATCAACTGCCTCACCTTTGATGAACCGTTCACTGAGTGAGCCACTTTCTTTCTGGAGATCGTTGACGCTGTCGAGAAACGTGTGGAGCGTTTCGTCGAACGTCGGCCCGTTGGCCTGAGCAGGTGCAGTCTGCTGCGGAAGTGGCAGTTGCGTTGGGAATGACTGGAGCGGTGGAATCGGTGCCATAGCTTGTCTCCGAGCAGTAGTGGTCAGATGCGTTTATCTACGTGAATGCCTGTTGCAACGATCTGCGCGCGTCCGTTTCGGTTGAACAGCTCGACCACGAGCGGAGCGGGTGGTGTGGTGCGATGCTCGAGCTGTTCGGGTTTCCGGGCAGGTGCTGCCTGCTGGACGGTGCGTTGTGCGTGCGCGGCTGCCTGCTGGTACGCAGTGATGGCGCGGAGCTGCATCGTTTAGATCTCCAGCGAGTCACGAGCGATGTTCTTGGCTGCTGCGATCACGCCGGTATTGGCTTCGAACGCACGCTGCGCTGAAATCATCTCGACCATCTCGGTGACGATGTTTACGTTTGGCATCTGGACGTAGCCTTCGGCGTTCGCGTCCGGGTGCGTTGGATCGTACACCATCCGAGGCGGTGAGTTATCACGCGCGACTTGTGCCTTGAGGATTTGGTCGTCGGGGGCACGCAGGCCTGGCGTTTCGGGGTCAACATGCGACGGTGAGCTTCGCGCCAGCGGGAGCGATAGCTGCAGGGCATCCTCGAACGTGCCACGCTGACGCGCACGGACGACGACGACTTCGCGGCGATAGACCTGGCCGCGTTCGTCGCGGGTGGTATCGGCATTGGCAATGTTCTTTGCCACGCTCGAAAGGCGCATCCGCTGAACGCTCAGACCCTGCGCGCTGAATGCGAACGACGAGAAGATGTTTTCCATTGCAGGCATCCTCCGTGATGTTATTGTGGTGTACCTTTGATTGCTTGCTGGAGTCCGCTGAAGTATCGCTGCGCCAGACGCGCCACCAAGCGGAAGCGGATTTGATTTTTTGCCAGCTCGCCCATTTCTTTATCCACGTTGACGTGGGATTCGCCCGCGAAGTACACCTCCGGCTTGGGCACAGGTGCTTGCTCGCGTTCGGGCTGGACTTCGTCATCGAACGGCGGCCCGATGCCAATGTGCTGAGCATTCGTGCGTGTGCCTCGGAGCATCAATTCGCTTTGCAGGAACTCTTCCTCGAATCGAACCCGTTCGGGGCGATAGCCTGGCGTGGTTGCGTTCGCGATGTTCTTTGCAATTGTTCGCTGCCGCAGTGCATATGCTTCGAGTGCAGTGCTCATCAGCGGCAGCTTTTCGCGGAAGAGGTAGTCGCGCACATCCATGGCGCATCGGTGAAGCGATGGTGATCCTTTTCGCTTCTACTCCCTCAAGTTCTGTGCCAGTGTGCCGATAGGTTATTGGTTTCTGGAAATCGGAGCGCTGTCGTCGGAAGCAGGTTGCATCTGTGATTGGGTGGCTGGGAGTGTAATGGTAACGAGCGTGCCTTCGCCTTGGGTACTGCGAATCTTGATCGTTCCGTTGTGGCGGTCAATAATCCGCCGAACGATCCAAAGCCCAATACCGCTCGATGGCTCTTGCGCTGTTGGAGCAGCTGATCCTTGCATGCCGCGCTCGAAAAGGCGCTGCATATCCTCGGTGCTCATCCCAACACCATGATCTTCAATCTCGATTGTGTGCGACGCTTCCCCTGCTTTCGCACGAACTAGAACGATGGAGTTTGCGTGAGAATACTTGATCGCGTTACTGACGACGTTGTCGAAGGCTTCCTCAATGCGCTGGGGATCGCACTCAGCAACCATGTTCTCGGGAAGCTCTTCGATAATCTCGATGCCTTTGCGCCGTGCAAGGTAGGCATTGCGGCGGATAACAGAGCGCAGGATTTCGGTGAGGTTGACTGATTCAATGTCTAGTAGCAGACCGTCACTGCCCTCGAGCGCAAGCAGGCGCGAGACTTGCTGCGAGAGCGCGAGCACACGGCTGGTGGTTTCAGCCAGGTCGTTCAGGAGCTGGTGCATTTGGGTTGAATTGCTGTCGTACTGGCGGAGAAGTTGCACGAGCTGCTCGATGACTAAGAGGGGATTTTTGATGTCGTGGACGAGTCTGCTGAGCAGCTCATCCTTTTCTTTCTGTAGCTGTTCGAGTCGCTCTTTGGCAGCACGCAGCTGTTCAACTTGTTGGCGGAGTTGGCGATTCTGTTCGGCCAGATGTTTGTTGCTCTGTTCTGCGTGGTGTCGGTACGTAGCGAGCTGATGGTGTACCTGCTCAAGCTCCTGTTGCTGATGCTGCTTGAGTTGCTCTAGCTCAGCAAGGCGACTCTTGGTGTGGTCGAGCTCCGTCTGGAGGCGGTCGAAATCTTGGGCGGTAAGACGCGAGCGCCGGCGGTGTTGGAGAAGCAGTGTTGCGAGTATCAAACTGATGATGCTCGATGCCAGCGCAACCGCAATCCACAAGCGAATCGGGAATGCGGACGTTCCGGCACTGGTTGTGGTGTCTGGTGCCGCTGCCGGTTGCGGTTGCTCATCCCCAATGGCGAGAGTGCGCCCAACGCGAAAGCGGAGGAGAATCGGCGCAGCACTGCTGCCCGGTGCAAGTTGTGCTTGGATGCGGAGCGTGTAGTCTCCCTCGGGAAGCCCTTTGTATTCGATCGTGGGCGTAGTTTGCAGGCGCTGTTGGGTAACATCGTTGTGGCTCAATTCGGTGAGGTAGCTTGCTGCTTCGATTGTATCGCCTGTGCTGGTGCGCACCGCGGCGAGCCATTGGATGTAGTCTTCCGGACGAATTTCGATTCCCGCTTTCCATGCACGGTCTGGAACAGTACGGCCATTGACTACAGCGGTGCGGATGATCGTCGTGTAGTCTTGTGCGTATGCAAACGTTGGGAGAAATACAGCAACGAGTGCAACGGCTGGAACGCATGCAGAGGGCTTCATTCGATCTCCAAGCAATAGTGACGATAGCGATGCGCCTGGTATCGTGTGCGCCACTGCGCTGCACGCAGGAAACGTTCCCAGAGCAATGCCAGCTCTGGAAGCGTGCGAGCGTGGGTTGTGGGAATGCCGTGAGTTCGGCACCAGGCAACAAGACTGCTCGGCACAAACACGGCATCGGCACAGAGACAAAGGCACGCCAGTGCAGGCTGCACGATCACTGCTGCGATGAATGCGCGATCGGGTACTGCGGCAAGTACGGCATCGCGAATGCACGCTCCCTCTTGGCAAATGCACGATTGGCTCTTTGTGGTGGCGGACAGCCGAGGCACTGCGTGTGCGCCAGTGTCACTCGAGGAGGGTGCTACGATCCATCGCTGCCAGGGAGGTGGCAGCGGACGCAGAAACGCATCGAGTCTGGCACCGAGCGATTCATCGAGCAGTGCGACAGAGGGACGCATAGGGCTAGTGGGTACCTTCCGAGTATTCGAAAAAACCTTTGCCGCTCTGTTTGCCATTCCAACCAGCGCGGATATACTGCCGGAGCAGTGGACATGCGCGGTAGCGTGGCTCTTGGTATTCCTCGAAGAGTGCATCGAGGATGCGCAGGGTGCAATCGAGCCCAAGCATGTCCGCCCATTCGAGCAAACCATGCGGGTAGTTGACGCCAAGCTTTACGGCGCGATCAATGTCTTCGGGCGTTGCGATCTGTTCCATCGCAGCAAATGCTGCTTCGTTGATCAGCGTTGCCAAGATACGCGGGATGACAAGCCCAACGCGATCTTCAACCAGTTCGGTTTCGATCCCCAGCTGCGCAAGGATGCTGTGTGCGCGAGCGGTTGCATCCTGGGAGGTTTGAAGTGCTGGAGCAAGTTCGATCCTGCCCAGCGATGTCCAGCCAGGCATGCCGTTGAATCCAACAAGGGATGAACCTGTGCCCACGAGTGCAGCAAGCTCCGTTGCGGTACACGTCAGCGTCGAACTGAGAATGAGAGCGTTCGGGAAGAGCTCGTGCACAACCTGGAGCACCGGTGTCCGGTGCTGCGCCCTCAGCAGCGAGAGATCCAAAATCACTGTGGGCTGCTCGCCATCTTCGATTTCACCAGGAGAGGTGACGATGCGATGTAGGTGTGGGTGCAGAAGGCGATTGTTCCGCAAAAGCGGCTGTGCGGGAGCAGATCGAAGGAGAGGTGAGCTGGAGCCATCCAGCATTGCGTCCCAATCGAGAATGCGAAACTCTGCATGGTTGCGAGCGAGGAAGTCTGCCGTTTCCGCAACGATGTGCGGCACACCGAGAATCAGGAATCGTTCGATGGTCGTTGGTTGTGCCATTTTCGGTAGTGCATTGCCAGCGTAAGAGTGCGCTCGTGCGAAAATAGTGCCGAGTTCTGTGTAGCAACAGAAACTGCATCGGCAACCAAGGCAACGGACTACTCCCATTGACACAGAAGGCTCTCGCAACGGCGAGAGCCTTCTGGAAGAAGAGAGCCAGCAACCGAACTACTTCGCTGCTTTCTTTGCTGGCGCCGCTTTCTTTGCTGGCGCTGCTTTCTTTGCTGGCGCTGCCTTCTTTGCTGGCGCTGCCTTCTTTGCAGCCGCCTTCTTGGCGGGCGCCTTCTTTGCTGGTGCAGCTTTCTTCGCAGGCGCTTTCTTCGCAGCCGCCTTCTTGGCTGGCTTCTTCGCAGCCGCTTTCTTGGCAGTTGCCATAGCGACCTCTTTGTACTAAAGTGGTACAAACAAAATGCACTGCAATACTACAAAACCAAAAGCGATTTTGCAAGAGAATTTTTTCATGCAACGAAAAAATCTTCGCAGTCGGAGAGCGTGGGCGAAAGCATTCTCAACGACACATGCTCTGAAAGCCGCATCAGAGCGTGCATTGGAGGCGATGCACTCTTTTCGATGCAAGACTTCGCATGCGGTGCTTAGAGTGGAATGTTGCCGTGTTTTTTCGGTGGGTTGGTGTCGCGTTTGCTCGAAAGTCGCGCAAGTGCACGGATGAGCCGGTGTCGCGTTTGGCTTGGGATAATGACATCGTCAACGTATCCACGCTCTGCTGCGCGGTAGGGGTGCGCGAACTGTTCGGTGTATTCCTGTTCGAGTTGGCGTGTGCGTTCCTCTTTGTTTTCTGCGCGTTCGAGCTCTTTGCGGAAGAGAATCTCGACAGCGCCCTTTGCACCCATGACGGCGATCTCGGCTGTTACCCACGCAACGTTGTAGTCGCCACGAATGTGCTTGGAGTTCATCACGTCATATGCACCACCGTATGCTTTGCGCGTGATGACGGTGAGTTTGGGGACTGTTGCTTCGCAGAACGCGTAGAGCAGTTTCGCACCATGCCGAATGATGCCGTTCCACTCTTGGTCGGTGCCGGGTAAGAAGCCCGGAACGTCAACCAGCACGATAAGTGGGATGTTGAAGCAATCGCAGAAGCGGACAAAGCGTGCTGCTTTCACCGAGCTGTTGATGTCGAGCACCCCTGCAAGAGCATTCGGTTGGTTGGCGACAATTCCCACAGGCTGGCCGTTGAGCGTTGCAAACCCGACGATGATGTTCGGCGCGTAGTCGGCATGCACCTCGAAAAAGTCGCCTTCGTCCACAATTTCCTCGATAACCTGCTTCATGTCGTAGGGCTGGGTAGGGTCAGCAGGAATGATTCGATCAAGCCGTGGACACAGCCGGTCGGGGATGTCGAGCGTTGGCAGGCGCGGAGGCGACGCACTATTGGACGATGGCAGAAACCCTAGAAGCTTTCGCACCGCAAGGAGCGTTTCGATTTCGTTATCGAAGACAAAGTGCGCGACGCCCGACTTGGTCGCGTGTGTGTCGGCGCCGCCAAGCTCATCGAAGGTGACATCTTCGTGCGTTACTGTTTTGACGACGTTCGGTCCGGTGACGAACATATACGATGTGCCGCGCACCATGAAGATGAAGTCGGTGATTGCGGGCGAATAGACTGCACCGCCTGCGCAGGGTCCCATGATGACCGAGATCTGGGGAATGACGCCACTGGCAAGCGTGTTTCGCAAGAAGATGTCCGCATAGCCACCGAGCGAGACGACCCCTTCCTGAATTCGCGCGCCACCGGAATCATTGATGCCAATGATCGGCGCACCAATCTTGAGCGCAAGGTCCATCACCTTGCAGATCTTTTCGGCGTGTGCCTCGCTGAGCGAGCCACCAAAGACAGTGAAGTCTTGCGAAAACACACAGACGGTGCGTCCGCCAATAGTTCCAACGCCAGTGACGACACCATCGCCGAACGGACGGTGACGCTCCAGCCCGAAGCCACTGGAGCGATGCCGCACGAACATATCGAACTCTTCGAACGAGCCAGGGTCGAGCAGAACCTCGAGCCGTTCGCGGGCGGTGAGCTTCCCTTTGCGATGCTGTTCCTCGATTCGTTCAGCTCCGCCACCGAGCATGGCCTGGCGGCGATACTCTTCCAGCTGTGCAAAGCGATCCATAGCACTAGGTGCGATTGTTAGCGAACCTTGAATGTTGCCATCGTAACGATGGCTAAGATGATGGCGACAATGTAGAACCGCACGACGACTTTCGCTTCATGCAACCCGCACCGTTCGAAGTGATGATGCAGCGGTGCCATCCGAAAGATCCGCCGCCCCTCACCGTAACGGCGCTTGGTGTACTTGAAGTATGCAACCTGCACGATGACCGACAGGGTCTCGGCGAAGAAGACTCCACCGAGGATCGGCAGGAGGAATTCCTTCTTGATGAGGATGCACAGTCCGCCAATGGCGCCCCCAAGCGCAAGGGAGCCTGTATCTCCCATGAACACTTGTGCGGGATACGCATTGAACCAGAGAAAACCGAGCGCCGCCCCAACCAATGCGGATGCAAAGATGGTCAGTTCGTCAGCGCCGCGCAAGTGCATGATGGTCAGGTACTGCGCAAAGACTGCGTTGCCACTGACGTACGCAACAAGTGCCAGTGCAAGCGCTGCGATGCCGACGGTACCAATCGCAAGTCCATCGAGGCCATCGGTGAGATTGACGGCATTCGAGGTTGCCGTCAGCACAAACACTACCATCGGGATGTAAAAGACTCCCCAGTCGAAGTTGATGTGCTTTGCGAATGGGACGGTCGTCAGCGTTTTGACCTGGGCGTAGCTTGCACTGAACCATTCGGGGAAGAAGTAAATCGCCGAACCGAGCGCAAGGCCAATTGCGATCTGTCCGATGAGTTTGTAGCGTGCGATCAACCCTTTCGGGAGCTTCCGAACAACCTTGAGGTAGTCATCGAGAAAACCAACCGCACCGAGCCAGAGCGTTACTATAACGATTGTCCATACGAAGACGTTGGATACGCTTGCCCAGAGCACCGTTGGGAGTATCACCGCAAGGAGAATGATCAGACCGCCCATCGTCGGGGTGCCGGCTTTCGTTGCATGGTTGCCGGTCGTTGCAAGTTCTTCCTTCGCACGCTCGCCGATCTGCCGTTTGGCAAGCAACGCAATGATGCGTGGACCAACCAGGAAACTAATCGCGAGCGCGGTGATCGCTGCTGCCGCGGAACGAAACGTTACGTACCGAAAAACGCCAAAACCAGGCGGGGCAAAGACGCGATCAATCCAGAGCAGGAGTTCGAAAAGCATCGCCAGATACTGTCTCGGTGAATGGGTCAGCTGCTGCGTGCATCGAGGTGCGCGCGAATATACATGCCGCTTTCTCTCGGAATCCCTGCCCCGCTCGAGGCTGCACGTGCCAGCAGCTGCACAGTTGCACTGCGAGTGCTATTGTCGGAACCGTGAGTGCCGATATGTTTGTATGTGACGATGGTCAACGATGGAGGTTCTGCCATGTATCACCTGTCGTTAGAACTCTTCACTCAGCCGTTCGACGATTTCGAGCAGCGGCAGTACGAAATCTGTGCCGCGATTGATTGGCTCGTTGCGCAGTTTCGTCGCAATCAGCTCTACCCAGCTTTGCAGGAGCTCATCGGGATTTATCGCACACTCGAGCGTATCCTCCAAGAGCACGAACAGCTGCACCTGAGCGAGCAACTGCAGCTGCTACCAGCCCCAGAAGAAAATCGCACGGTCGAGCGTTCCCACCACGACTCACTGGAGCAACTCTTCGAGTTGATTCGATGGGCAATGCCTCGGCTTGCAGAAGCAATCGAAGAAGGGGCAGCGCTGTTCGACTTTGTCGAAGAAAACATCACGATCTCGAGTGTCGGACTGCTCCCGATGTACACCAGCGAAGGCTACGTTCTCATCCCAGAGCACCGAACGTGCACGCTCCACGTGCTACGCTATACAAGCGCGCAGTTAGTCGAGCACGGCGACCGCTACCGCGCACTCCGCACGACGGAGATTCTTTCCTTGCACAATCGTGGAGTCTGGGAGGCACCCGAAGCTGTCAAGCATCGGTTGATTGAGCAGTATCCAGAGCTACCGAATCCCGCAACGTTCGCGTGCGAGACCGAGCTGGATTTCCCGTATGCCGAAACGATTCTCCCTGTAGCGAAGCGGAAACTCATGCGTGCGCTCAGCGAGCAGTAAACGCGCTCCCTCCAGCGGAGGAAGCGAGGAATCATTCCAGCTCGACCCAGCGCGTCGCTCGGTATTGCGGATGATTTGGCTTGCGCTCATTCTGCCAGGTGTAGAGTCCGATCCGCCGGAAGGAGAACGTGATGGGGAGCTCGCCTGCGAGTGCGGCTGCCCATCTGCTGCGCTCTTGGATTGCGCAGTGGTCGCGGCGAGGCTTCATGCGTGCGACGGTCAGGTGCGGAAGTACGGGTCGTTGCTCCGGATCAAGGTCGAGCGCTCCACGCAAGCGATCGCGCCACTGTGTGATTACACTCCGCAGCGTATCACTGCCCTCGCCGAAGCCGAGCGCAACGACGCTGGCATAGTCCCGCCGCGGCAGGAGCAGTGCTTCCGTTGCAACAGCGCAAAAACGCCCGGAGCGTATCTGGCTTAGCAGCCCAGCGATGCGATCGCTCGGATCAAAGGGCAGTTGTCCAAAGAATGCGATCGTAACGTGGTAATCGGCTGGATGGAGCAACCGCATCCCTTCGACAAGAGGCGGGAACGAAAGGGGGTGCTCGGCTACAGCTTCGATGGCGACAAACCAGTTCGGTTGCATCAACAGTTGGTTCCGTGTCGTTGAATGTGGCGTAATTTCGTGCGGCACTCCATCTGGCGTTCCTTCCTGACGAGGACGCGAGCCGTCATACTCTACCCGCTTGTGTCAATGGACAAATTTATCATCGAAGGTGGCCGCCCCCTTCGCGGTACGATCGCCGTTGCAGGTTCGAAGAACGCAGTGCTCGCGCTCATGCCCGCGACACTGCTTGCGCCGGGTGTCTATCGCATCCGTCGTACGCCCAACCTCCGCGATGTATGGACGATGTCCCGGCTGCTGGCACGGCTTGGTGTGCACGTCGAGCTCTCTCCGGGCGGCGAGCTATTCCTTGATACGCGCTCGATTTCCTCATTCGAAGCGCCGTATGAGCACGTCAAGAAAATGCGTGCTTCGATTTACGTTCTCGGCCCGTTACTGGCACGGTATGGCCGCGCACGTGTCTCGCTCCCCGGCGGCTGTGCATTCGGTCCGCGTCCGGTGGATTTGCATCTGAAAGGCATGGAAAAACTCGGCGCCGAAATTGATGTTGAGCATGGCTACATCAACGCACGTGCTGATCGTTTGCGCGGGGCTACGATTCATTTGGACGTGCCCTCGGTCGGCGCGACGGTGAACATTCTCTACGCAGCCTCGCTCGCCGAAGGCGAAACGATCCTCACGAACGCTGCCATCGAGCCAGAGGTAACGGCGCTGGCGCAGACGCTCGTTGCGATGGGAGCGCAGATCGAAGGAATCGGAACGTCCACGCTGCGCATTCGCGGTGTTCCTGCGCTCACGCCCCTTGAGGTGATCGAGAACATCCCCGATCGAATCGAAGCAGCGACGTACCTGATTGCCGCAGCAGCAACCCGTGGATCAGTGCGGCTGGTCCACGCCAATCCCGACCACCTTGGAGCAGTGCTCGATAAGCTCGAGGAAATCGGATGCACCCTCGATGTAGATGGGAGCACAATCAGCCTTCGCTGCGATGGTGAGATCAGTCCAACGAACGTAACAACGGCCCCGTATCCCGGTTTCCCAACAGACGTTCAAGCGCAGTGGATCACCCTCATGCTTACTGCGCGCGGCACTTCCCGGATAACCGAGACGATCTACCCGACGCGCTTTGGGCACGTACCGGAACTCCGCAGACTCGGAGCAGAGATCGAAATCGCCGACAGCACCGCGATTGTTACCGGTGGGGCCACGTTACAGGGGGCAACGGTAATGTCGAGCGACTTGCGCGCGAGTGCATCGCTGGTTCTTGCTGGTCTGGTTGCAGAAGGGACGACGGAGGTTCTCCGCGTCTATCATCTCGACCGCGGCTACGAACGAATGGAGGAACGTCTGCAGCAACTCGGCGGGCAGATTGTGCGTGTTCCAACCGATGAGTACTAAGCCAATGCGGTTGCTCCTTCTGCTGGCGGTGATCAGTATTTCGGCGACCGTTGCTGATGCTCAGCGATCCCGACACCGCACGACTTCGGATCGAAGCAGTATCCAGGCACGCCAGCGAGAGCTGCTATCGCTCCAGCGCAGCATACAACAGCGGGAGCAGATGATCAAGGAGCTTGCCGCGAAGGAGAAAACCACCGCTAAAGCTGCCGAGCAGCTCCGTCAGCTCATCGAACGTCAGCAGCGCTACTTGCGATTGCTCGATGGTGAACTCCGCGCACTCGATGAACAACTCCGCGCACTCCAAAGCGAGCATCAGCGCCACAGAAGTGATTATAGCCACAATTACGAGCAGTGGCGGCGCTTCATCCTGCTCCTTGTCGCCGCAGACATGCGTGACGATGATGATGCCGGACTCGATACTGCCATCATCAGCGCTGCGTTGCGTGCAATGGAAGCGCGTCTTCGCTCAACACAGCAGCAGCGGGATAGCACAGCCGAAGCTCTCGACCGTTTGCGACAGTATCGCGCGGCGCGCCAGCTCCTGCTTGCGCAGCAGCAGCGAGAACAGCAGCGCTTGCAGCGGATGCTTGCGCTGCGCACGCAACTCCTCGAAAAGCTCCGAAAGAATCGGCAAGCAATTACTGACGAGCTTGGCAAACTGCGGAAAAGTCTGCAGATCATCAAGCAGAGCATCGAACGTCTCAGCCACGCCGAGCGCTCCTCAGCTTCGAAAGGGAAAAGCATGCAGCACGTTGATCTTGGATTTCTCCAGCCACCCGCCCGCGGTGCAATCCTCCGCGGCTATGGCGAGTATCGGCATCCATTGACGGGCGCGCGTGCGTTCAATTCCGGGGTGGATATCGCCGTGCCGGTTGGCACAGCCATCAAGGCGGCAGCAGCAGGAACGGTCGTCTCAGTCCGATGGCTGCCGGCAATGAATACAGTCATCATCATCGAGCACCGCAACGGGATTCGCACCGTCTATGGCAACGTGGAGCGAGCATCTGTCCGTGAAGGGCAACGTGTTGAAGCAGGGGAAACGATCGGCACCAGCGGGGAGACACTCGGCGGTGCATTCGTGCATTTCGAACTCTGGCGTGGTGCCGAGCGACTCGATCCGACGTTCGTCGTCCGATAGCGCATTTCAACTGCCCGAGTTTTCCTGCCGACGGCGTTCCCACTCTTCCATTCTCTGCCGAAGCTCCGCCTCGAATCCGCGATCGGTCGGCACGTAATAGCGCTTGCCTGCCAGCGACGGCGGCAAGTGGTGCTGCGCGACGAGTGCATCGGGGAAGTCGTGCGCGTATTTGTAGCCAGCCCCGTAGCCGAGTTGTTTCATCAGGTGTGTCGGTGCGTTCCGCAGATGGAGCGGTACCGGTTCGTTGCGTGTGCGTGCGATGTCTTCTTGCACGGCGCGGTAGGCGACATAGAGTGCATTGCTTTTCGGTGCGAGCGCCAAATACACGGCAGCCTGTGCGAGCGCGAGATTGCCTTCGGGCATGCCGACGAAGTGGACCGCCTGCTGTGCTGCCATGCAGAGCGAGAGCGCATGAGGATCAGCCAAACCGACGTCTTCACTGGCGATGCGAATCAGACGGCGTGCGATGTAGAGCGGGTCCTCGCCTGCTTCGAGCATACGACCGAGCCAGTAGAGCGCGCCGTCGGGATCGGAATCGCGGATGGACTTGTGCAGCGCCGAAACGATGTTGTAGTGCTCCTCGCCGGCGCGATCGTAGAGCAACCAGCGCTGCTGTGCAGCTTGTTCGACGGCGTCGAGATCGAGCAGCCGAAATCCATCGGCATTCGGTTCAGCCGACTCTGCAGCCAGTTCGAGCGTGTTCAGCATACGGCGTGCATCGCCATCGGCGATCGCGATCAGATGAGCGCGCGCCTGGTCGGTAAGCTGGACGCCGAGCAAGGCAAACCCTTCGTTGCTGGTCAATGCGCGATCGAGGATTTTCTCGAGATGCTCCGGCTGGAGCGGGCGCAGTACGACGACGCGCGTTCGTGAAAGCAAGGCTGCATTGACCTCGAACGAAGGATTTTCCGTCGTCGCGCCGATGAGCGTGATCGTGCCATCTTCGACCGCCGGCAGCACAGCGTCTTGTTGGCTTTTGCTCCAGCGATGAATCTCGTCGATGAATACGATCGTGCGTTGACCTGCGCGACGCCGGCGTTCGGTCGCATCGGCGACGACCGCACGCAACTGGCTGACGCCGGCACTGACAGCGCTGAGCGCGACGAAGTGTGCGCGCGTCGCACGAGCGATCACGTGTGCGAGGGTCGTTTTTCCGCTCCCCGGCGGACCCCACAGGATGAGCGAGGGCACCGCATCGCGTTCGATCGCGCGGCGCAGCGGCGTATCCGGACCGAGCACGTGTTCCTGACCGACGATCTGGTCGAGCGTTTGCGGACGCAGCCGTGCAGCCAGCGGCGGTCGCGGTGCGTCAGCGGCGGGGAATAGCGAATCTGTGGTAGTCGTGTGTGTCACGGGGCGATCGGGATGAAAGAATACACGTCGAATTCTTACCGAGAATCACGCCGATCGAACGTCAATGAATACTGCTGCTCGGAGAGCTGCTCGATGTCGTAGTTGGCGATAAACAACTCCCTGCCGGGCAGCGCGCGTCCTTGCTTGTAGTTGTTCATACCGTACTGAAGCGTCCATTCCACGATGTGCATGTCGCCCCAAAGTGAGCGTACAAGCGGGCTGTCGTCGTACGTTACCAGCCAACGGTGCCGGCAGCGTTTCACTGTCGCAGCAAATCGCTCGTGGTCGAATTGAGTATGCAGCATGCCGTTTCGTCCGTATAGTCGTGATTTCGTAGCGGTCACGTACGGTGGATCGAGAAACAAAAACACGTTCTCGCCCGGTGCCATAACAACAGGCTCGTAATCGCAGCATGTGATTGTCACTCCCTCGAGGAGCTGCGGCAAGATCGCCAAACGATCGATCGCTGACTTGGTAAAGCGACCACGAAACGCTGCCTCCGAATATCCTCCTGCTGCAACGGTACCGGAGAATGTGATGCGATTGAGTACGAAGAAACGTACAGCACGTTCCAGTTCATCGCCTGTGCCGTATGTGGCGACAAGCTCTTCAAACAGAGCACGGCCGTCTTTTGTTGTTCGATGAATGTGGCTGACACAGGCAATAAGCTCATCGCACCGCGTCTGTGCGACTTTCCAAAAACAATACAGCTCCTCGTTGCAGTCGTTTATCCAGTAGCGACGATCGGGAAAAAGTTGGCGCAACCGGAGAAACACCGATCCACCACCGACCATCGGTTCACGGTACTCGGCAAAGTCGGTCGGTACGAGTGGCAATATCTGAGGCAGTGCCCGCGACTTTCCTCCAGGATAGCGAAGAGGACTTGATACGCTGTTATTCATCGCTCCGTTTTTCCAGTATGACCGGAATACCCAGGCGTTCTGACTCGGTGTTCAACCATTTCAGGCTCTCCTTTGCTCGATCGCCGAGATGGACAGTGTTGCAGTATCGTTCCAGAACGGATGGTTCTGATGGCAGGTGCAACTCACCATCGAACTTTGAGCTTGTGAGCCGAAGCTCACAGCGTGTCTTTCTTTGTTTGTCGTCGCCGAGCTGCACTGAATCGAGATGTGCAAAGAGCAACAGCTTGAACAACCCGTCTTTGATATCGTTCAGCGAGGGCAGAATGTGCCGGGTCGTGTGTTTGCATTCACGGATTACGACTGAACCCTCAGGTTCGATTTCGACATCATCGGCCGTCAGATAGTACGTTCCACCGAGATTGTTGCGCAGGACGAAGAGAGCTTTTGTCCCAACGCCCGAAAGGCGCTCCAGCTCGTGACGTGTGGCGGTTTCGTTTGCAGCGGCGCGATAGGAGCGGTCGAGGCTCTGGCTGCAGAATCGTTCCAGATCGAGTTTCTTCTGGTCATGGTTGTCGCGGACCTCATCGAGGAATCGCTCGTGTGTGGCTATGTCATGAACACCGACGCCGAGTCGTTGCGAAATCGAGCGGTATGATTCGATCGCTTTTTCGTACACCCAAAGAAAATCGTCACGAAAATGCTGCTTGTTCCAATGATGTGCGTCGTATTTGTATTCTGCGATCTGGCACAGCTTGTCACGAACGTATGCAGAGTTGAGTTTCTGACGTGTCAAGCGTACGTGGCTTTGCTTTTGTGCACTATCGTACCACGCTAACACGATGTACACATTCATCAGGTTCATCCATGAATACGTGATGTAGGTGATGCGATCCAAATTCGAGTCATTGCGCCGCTCGCCACGTCCTTCGTCTTTGACAATCGGTATGACTGTTACGATTTTGCCGCTGTACCAATACGTATCGTAGATGCGAGCAAAAGGATACGACCGTGTCCGCTTTGGGCTGCTCCATCGGGAATAGGCAATCGCCCAGTGATTGGGATGCTCGACGATCCCCGATGCTCGTGCCCCGTTGATATCGAAATCGTCTATCGTGTAGCGCGGTAGCTCGGAGGTTTGTCCTCTAAAGCACAGCCTTCGTATTTGTCCTTGAATTTTCAGTGGAGGCATCGCCGTACCTACATATTCCGCCGATACTGTCCGCCGACCTGGTAGAGTGCATGCGTCATCTGACCGAGCGAGCAGACAGTGCACACGTCCATCAGCGTGGCGAAGATGTTCTCGCCGCGTCGGGCGGTGTCTTTCAAACGCTTCAGCGCTGCTTCCGAGCGCTCGGCATTGCGACGCTTGAACGCTTCGAGATTGGCGATTTGCTGTTCTTTTTCCTCGGTCGTCGAACGGATGACCTGCTCGGGCACGATCGTCGGCGAGCCGTCTTTCGACAAAAACGTATTGACACCGACGATCGGTAGCTGTCCGCTGTGCTTGAGCGATTCGTAGTAGAGCGACTCTTCCTGAATCTTGTTGCGCTGGTACATCAGCTCCATCGCGCCGAGCACACCGCCTCGTTCGTTGAGTCGCTGGAACTCTGCATAGACCGCCTCTTCGACCAAGTCGGTCAGCTCCTCGATGATGAACGAGCCTTGCAGCGGGTTTTCGTTTTTCGCCAGACCCAGTTCCTTGTTGATGATCAGTTGAATGGCGACAGCACGACGAACGGATTCTTCCGTCGGCGTCGTGATGGCTTCGTCGTAGGCGTTCGTGTGGAGCGAGTTGCAGTTGTCGTAGATCGCATAGAGCGCTTGCAGCGTGGTGCGAATGTCGTTGAAGGCGATCTCTTGTGCGTGCAGCGAGCGCCCCGACGTTTGGATGTGATACTTGAGCATTTGCGAGCGCTCGTTGCCGCCGTATTTGTACTTGATCGCTTTCGCCCAGATACGCCGCGCCACACGACCGATGACCGAGTATTCGGGATCGAGACCGTTGGAGAAGAAAAACGACAGGTTCGGTGCAAAATCGTCGATGTGCATGCCGCGCGAGAGGTAGTACTCGACGTAGGTAAAGCCGTTGGCGAGCGTGAACGCCAATTGCGTGATCGGATTGGCGCCGGCTTCGGCGATGTGATAACCCGAAATCGAAACCGAGTAGAAATTGCGCACGCGATTGGCGATGAAGTATTCCTGCACGTCGCCCATCATGCGGAGCGCGAATTCCGTCGAGAAAATGCACGTGTTCTGCGCTTGGTCTTCCTTGAGAATGTCCGCTTGGACAGTGCCGCGCACTTGCTCGAGCGCACGCCGCTTGCACTCGGCATAGACGTCCGGCGGAAGCACTTCGCTCCCGCTGACACCGAGAAGCAGCAAGCCCAAGCCATTGTGACCCTCGGGAAGTTCGCCCGCCGGTGCTCCGGTCGCGATGTTGCGATAGACCGGACGCGGCAGGTCGAGCCGGCGATAGATTTCCTCGATGCGGCGCTCGATCGCTTCGGTCAAGCCTTGCTCGCGGATGTACTTTTCGCACTCTTGATCGATGGCGGCATTGAGGAAAAACGCCAGAATCATCGGCGCCGGTCCGTTGATGGTCATCGAAACCGACGTCGTCGGTGCGCAGAGATCGAAGCCGGAGTAGAGCTTTTTCGCATCGTCAACGGTCGCCACGCTCACGCCGGAATTGCCGATCTTGCCGTAAATGTCCGGGCGTCGGTCGGGGTCTTCGCCGTAGAGGGTGACCGAGTCGAACGCCGTGGAAAGTCGTGCGGCGGGCATGCCGTAGGAAAGGTAGTGGAAGCGCTTGTTAGTGCGTTCAGGCCCCCCTTCGCCGGCGAACATGCGCGTTGGGTCTTCATTCTGGCGCTTGAAAGGATAGACGCCCGCAGTGTAGGGGAATTTGCCGGGGAAATTCTCCTGCATCGCCCACCGGACAATATCGCCCCAGTCGTGGAATCGTGGCGTAGCGATCTTGGGGATTTTCAAATGTGAGAGGGATTCGTGGTGATTGCGGACACGAATCTCTCGTCCACGGACTGTGTACACGTATTCTTCGCCCTGGTAGGCGGCAAGTTCTTCCCTCCAGCGTTCCAGGAGACGTCGAACGTCAGGTTCGAGCTGGGCAAGGAGGCGCTCGTACTCGGTACGAAGTGCATCATAGGCAGCGGCACGACTGCTGCTCATCTGGTGACCGTTGACGTGTGGTGGGGAGAGCGTCAGCGTTTCGAATTCTGCCATTGCCGTAACGTGGACGTTATCACCATGCTACAAACTTACTTCCAGCGCAGTTCAAAGACGAACCACCTGCCTGGGGAATGTTCGGCGGAAGAGGGCGTGGGTTGTAAGTGTCTCCGCTGGTGACTACGTCCGCGAAGGGGGAAAGGAATTCTCCTCAAGTTAGCGACGTGCCGCCAGCATTGCATCGAGCACCCGAGGGAAATCTTCCTCAAACATCAAGACGCGGTGGCGCTCGTGGCCTGGACCTTGGGACTCGATCAAGAGTACCATACGCTGATGCCCTTGGGTTGGCTCGATGTCAACAAAGTAGGTGCGCTTTCCTGCTCGCACCATTTGGGAAAACAGTGTTGGTCGCTTTTTCTCCATCGGGACCTCCAGCTACGAGTACAAATCAACATGGATCGCGGTTTATCCACCAATCATCACAGTTGGGCATCCACCGACGATGGTTCCACCATGCGCGGTCATGTCACCCATGCGTGCAGCGGGCTTGCCGCCGATAAGGACAGTCATTGAGCCTTTGGCGAGCGTATCGGGTGTACCGGCACATACGCAGAGATCGGCTGCAGTTGCAGCCGGGAGTCCGCCGATGAGCACAGTGGGTGCGCCTGGGCCGGTGATTGGACCTCCAACGTGCGGGTTCGGCCCCGGATCAACCATTGGACATGTGTGCATATCAGTAATGCGAGCTGCTGGCGGCATCGTGCGTCTCTATCGTTCGATCCAGATACCTGTTGATCGTTGGGCTGAAGGAGGGAGCGTCTCGATGGGAACGCCATTGGCGTAACGTACTTGTTCGACGATGTTGCCGAACGAATCGTATGTTGAACAGACCCCATCGAGCTGATCGTTGCTGAACATTAGCCGTTGAACAAGATTTCCAGCGTCGTCGAAAACCAGCGTCTCGCCTGAGAGTTTGCCATCAGCGTACTGTTCAATTCGCTTAGGGCGGCCATTTGGGGTGTAGAGTCGCCGTTGTCCATGGAGTGTGCCATTGCGGTATTCTGCGGTCATAAGAGTTGTACCGTTTGGTGCAAAGCATTCGAGCAACCCCTGCAAGCGTCCGTTGGAATACTGCGCCCGTTGGACAAGTTGGCCATTGTAGAAGGTCTCTGCCAGGCCGTCGAGCATACCGTTGACGTAGTTCATCTGCTGGATCACTTCGCCAGCGTCGTTGTACACAACCGCCACTCCATGAGGGATTCCGTGGTGGTAGTGCATCCGAAGGCGGAGTTGCCCGTTAGGGTGGTAGTAGAGCGCCTGGCCGTGCGGCACACCGCCAACACACGGGATTTCTGCTTGGACAATGCCGTTTGGGTAGGTGGTCCGCTGTAGCTCTTCCATTCCAAAGCACGCTCAGTTGATCATTACGATTGAGCCGCGGACAGCGGTTTGTCCGGCAGAGCTTAGTTCCGCTTGTGCTGTTCCTGATTGCTTCAGTGCGGATTGAGCGGTAACATTGACGTTGAGTCCGTTGATATCCACTCCGGCAGTGCCTTTGAGAGTAAGATTGGCTGTGGCCTCAACAGCGGAGTTCTGGAGTGATTTGATTGTCAAATTTTTGTTGGTTTCGATGGAGATGTCGCCACGGACGACAATCTTTAGATTCCCATCAACGGTGAGGGTGTAGTCTTTTTTCACTTCGACGGTTGTGTTGGCGTTGTAGGTCTCGCTGTTATCGCTGTCAACGGTCAGCGTTCGCTTGTTTTTGATGGTAAGCGTTTCGTCATGGTTGATGGTTGTGGCTCGGTCGTTCTCGACGAGAGTATTCCAGTCTTTCTGAGCGTGGAGGTAAATTTCCTCGCTGTTTTTCGTATCCGTAAATCGAAGCTCGTTTCCGGCGGAGCCATTCGGTGTCGAACGTGTGAGGATCGTCGAGACATCTTTTTTGCTGGGCTGCGTATAGGGAGTTGGCTCGGCTGGGTTGAAGATTGTTCCAATGACGATCGGGCGGTCGGGATCGCCATCGAGGAAGGCGACAACTGCTTCCATGCCAACACGTGGTATGAACATTGTTCCGTACCCGTTACCTGCCCAAAGCTGCGCAACGGGGACAAAGATGGAGTTCGCATCGTCTTTATTGCCTGGATTCGACCAGGGGAAGAGAATATTCACCCATCCGTGCTCATTGGTATAGATTTCGTCATTGCTCGATGGGGGGCCCACGACTCGGCCGACCAAGTAGCCATGAATCTGTGGCTTCGGAGTGCGTTGGGGAGGACGGTAAGGATGCTGTTTTGGTTGGGCACGGAATTCATTCCAGTACTCTGTTTGGGTGCAGTGATGATGAACTTCTGTCAGGAAGTACGCTTGATTGAATGCGGAAATGTCGTGGTCGGCAAGATCAACCACATATCCTGCAGTGAGCGCTCGGACGGTACTTTCGCCGCTGATGATGCTGGTGAGGGCTTCCCATCCCTCGGCGCGGATGTTGGCTGTTTGATCAGCCACCTCACGTGTTTCAAGGTTCGGTGGTGCGTGGTAGAATGATGCACCGTTGATGGTGACCCCACGAGAGAGGGAGGCAGTGCTTGCTACAACTTGGGCAGTGTGGTGATTGTAGTTGCCGACAGCAACGCGTGCGGGCAGGTGACGCTCACTCCATGCGAACCGGTGACATTGGCGTTCCAGTACAGGGAGTTGCCAGACCATCCGGTGTGGGTCACTGCGAATTGCTGCTTCGAACCGTATGGTTTCGAACGATGGGATGTACTCGCATGTCTGCACTGTGTCGGTCAGGTGCATGGTACAGCGTTTACCCTCGTGCTCGAAGTAGTAGAAAATCCCCTCTTCCTCAAGGAGGCGCGAGAGAAAGTCGAGGTCGGTTTCGTCGTACTGAACGCAGTACGGGCGGACGCGATGGTATCCTTTCAGGTGAAATTGGAAGTCGCTTCCGCTGCTGAGTCCTGAGCGTTTGAGAACCTCTTCGACGATGTCCGGAACACTCGCTTCCTTGAATACGCAGCAGTTGCGACGGTAGGCTAGTCGTGCTAGTCGTGGGACGATGCGAAGGCGAAGGTCAAGCATCCCATCGCTTGTTGTCAGCAATTCGCACGTAGCAACGATGCCAACGATACTGCGCCAGGTGCGCGTCTGGGCAGGCAGAGCCTGGTGCGAGAAATGAACGCAAATATCCTGCTCAACAACTGCCGCGGGGTCGAGCGTCGAACGTCCAAGTCGAAGGGTGAGGGTATACTCAAATGGACGCGAGACACATTCGCTTCCATCGAAGGAGAGGAAGACGTAATCAACCCTCTCGAGCGGTGTGCATTCAATGCGGAGAAAGGAAGGGAGAGTCGTTGCCATTGGGTGCTCACGCGGATTCTGGAACTGATTCGCTGGAAATATGGAAGAGGAATTCCCCCGTTGGTCCAACATCCACTGTTGCTGTTCCTACAGGTCGTTTCTCTCGGAGGCGTTCGAGCAAACGGGTGGAAAGGTCTGGCAGCACCGAGTGGGTCAGGATGTTATCAATGTTCCGTGCACCAGAATCAGGATCTGTGCAACGGCGGGCAATTTCCTCTACAAGAGCATCGGTAATCGTGAGTGCAGCGTTGTACCGTTCGCGGTAGAGGAGCTCGATGCGTCGGAATTTGAGGCGCACAATTTGGGCAAGCTCCTCCTGACCGAGGGGATAGTATGGGATCGTCACCATCCGTCCCAGTAACGCTGGTTTGAAAAATGCTTGGAGTTCGGGGCGAATAGCTTCGACCACTTCTTCCATCGGTGGGCGCACGGGGCTGCGTTTGCACAGCTCAACGATCGTTTCCGTTGTCAAATTCGAGGTCAGGAGAATGACGGTGTTCTTGAAGTCCACCTCGACGCCTTCGCTGTCTTCCAGAACCCCTTTATCGAAGACCTGGTAGAACAGCTCAAGGACATCGGGATGTGCTTTTTCGACCTCATCGAGCAATACGACTGAATACGGGTTACGACGCACTGCTTCAGTCAGGACACCGCCTTTGCCATAGCCCACATAGCCTGGCGGGGCACCCTTGAGGAGGGAGACCGTGTGTGCTTCTTGGTACTCGCTCATCGCGATGACAGTCAGATTTTTTTCGCCGCCAAAAAATGCGTCTGCCAACGCGAGGGCAGTTTCAGTTTTGCCAACGCCGCTGGGACCGACCAGCAGAAAGACGGCGGTAGGCTTATTGGGATCGCTCAGTCCAGCCATCGCGATTTGCATACGCTTGCAGATAGCGTCAATTGCATGCGGTTGACCCTTGACGCGCTCGCTGAGAGCCTGTTCGAGAAGGTGAATCGAAGAAGCATTGTCGGCGAGCATCTTGCTGACGGGAATGCCCGTCCACTGGGAGAGCACTGTTGCAATCGTCATGCTGTCGACGTAAGGCTGGACTAAAGGTTCATCCTGCTGCAGTGCGCGAAGCTCACTTTCCAGTTGTGTGTAGTGCTCCAGCGCATTCGATACCTCCTGCTGATTATCGCTTGCAACTGCCGATTCAATCGTTGCCAATGTATTCGTGATTTGGCTAACCAGTGCACGCTCACGTTCCCACCGTTGCGTAAGGGAGGCTGCTTCCTGACGGTTCGCATCCAAGCGGCTGTGCAGCTCTGCTAACCGGACGCTGTGGCGGGGGACAAGGCGATCTTCGCGTTCCAATGCGGAAATTTCTTTTTCGAGAAATTCCTTCTCCGCGTCGAGTGCTTCCAACCGAGCAGGAATGGACGTTTGGGTTATCGCAACGCGTGCGCAGGCAGTATCAAGCACGGAGAGTGCCTTGTCCGGTAGCTTTCGTTCAGGGACGTAGCGATGGGAAAGTTTGACAGCAGCGGTAACCGCTTCGTCGAGAATGCGAACCTTGTGGTGGTACTCAAATTTTTCCACCATGCCCCGCAACATGTTGGTTGCACTGTCGAGAGAGGGTTCTTCGATTTTGACGACCTGAAAGCGGCGAGTCAACGCGGGGTCCTTTTCGAAGTACGCTTTGTACTCTGCCCATGTTGTTGCAGCGATCGTTCGCAGCTCGCCTCGTGCTAGTGCGGGCTTGAGCAGATTGGCGGCATCGTTCTGGCCGGCAGCACCCCCAGCGCCGATGAGTGTGTGGGCTTCATCAATGAACAGGATAATTGGCTGTGGTGAGCTTTTGACTTCCTCGATAACTTGTTTGAGTCGGTTTTCGAATTCCCCTTTCATGCTGGCGCCCGCTTGGAGTAACCCCATATCGAGCGATAGGAGTCGGACCTGGCGGAGCATCGGAGGAACGTCGCCACGAACGATTTTTTGGGCGAGTCCTTCGACAACAGCGGTTTTGCCGACCCCTGGTTCTCCAGTCAAAATGGGATTGTTCTGACGTCTGCGCGTGAGGATGTCTATAGCTTGGCGGATCTCCGCATCGCGGCCGACGATCGGGTCGAGCGTGCCAGAGCGCGCTTGTGCAGTCAGGTCTGTTGTATAGGCATCGAGTGCTTTACTCGAGCGTGGTCGGCTCGGTTCGAGCACTGCAGTCTCCCCGTCAGTCTGTGTTGCCGTCGTCGGCGTGGGGGCATCGGGACGATCCTCGAACGATCGCTCGATCAAGTCGCCTAGCTGTTGCCAGAGCACATCGCGCTGAATGAATGCCAGCGAAGAACTCATCTCCACCATGATCGGCCGGAGTGCATCACTGCGGTACATCGCCATCAAGACGGCACCCGAACGAATGCGATCGAAGCCTCTGCTGAGACTAACCGTGCGTGCTTGGTCGAGCAGTTCGACCAAGTGGGGCGATATGCTTGGGGTGCGAGTATTTCCACCTTTGAGTTTGCTCAATGCGCTAAGCACTTGCGTTTTGACCTCCCCAATCGGAATGCGGAACGCATCGAGGATTACCGCCACATCTGTATTGGGCATCTCGAGCAGAGCGAAGAGGTAGTGCTCGATATCCACGGCATAGTGTGTCTGCTTGACACAGAGTTGAGCTGCCTGTTCGAGCGCACGCCGGCAGGTACTATTGAGCTGCTCGACTAAGAGCCGAATGTTTGTGTCCATGAACGTGCTGGATGGGTGGAACAGAAGATGAGGATGCAGATTGATTGGCAACCCTCTCTTGAGAAGGTGGGGCAATGACAGGTGCCCATCGGTAACGGAGAACCGTTGCAATGAATGGTCGTGGTTCGGTGGAGGAACGACGATGCGGCATGAGCCACGCACGAACGCCAAGCGCTGCATCTGCGGTACCAAGGACTGCAGGGCGAACCTCCTGGCGATCAAGCTCAAGTTCAACGGTGATGCTCATTGCATCGTGGGAAAGGAATCGAACGATGGCGCCGAGCCGATGATGTTCGGTGCCTCCGGGGATGAGTGCACTAAAACGCGTTGCAGAGCAGGGGCCAATGCGGAGAATGCATCCATCGAGGGGGTTATATGCACGAGTGCCGCAAATCGCAGTGCGCCCCAACTGGGAATTCTGACCGTGCGTTCCAATACGTGTGAAAGTGCGTGGATCGAGCTGAAGCCATGCGGGGCGGAAGGGAATGACCGTTGCGGGACAGCCTGTGCTTTCGGCAACGATAGCTTCAATGGCTGCTTTGCTGAAGCGATTCCCTGCCATGAGCCCTGCGAAGGGTAGCAGCTCGCGCTCGACAATTCCAGATGCATTGCGAAGGACCGGCATCCCCAGGCCGATCAACGCAAAAAAGATACGCGCTGCTGGAGCATGCTCCGGGGGGACGTTGCTGTACGTTGGGCGATACGTCCGCCGAACACGGGCGTGGAGAGCAACGAGCCGATGGTTGAAGATATCGAGAAAGTCGCGTAATGGTGAGCTTCCACGCTTGAGCTGGCGGAGAATCTCATCAGTGACAAACTCGGGTAGGATGCCGTGTGCGCCTGCTAATCCAAGGTGATGGACCACTAACGTCGGGGGCTCCTGCGGAAACGTTGGTGGTATCACGAGACCAGCAAGATCCGCAGGGGGAAAGCTCTTGCTGACCGCTGAAGAAAACCGAACACTTTCCCGATCGAACAGTGTGGTTTCGCCTGGTAGCAGTGTCCCCGGTCGCATCCGTTCGAGGATTCGCAGGGCTTGATGCAATTCGAATGCTGTCGGTTCAGCGCGGAGATCGTCCGCAAGGCTCCGTGGGTGGAATCGAAATGGTTTCATTGCCACTGCAGAGGAATGTCCGGAGACCACGTTTTCCATGTGCTAGGGCGCCGCACACCATTGACCGCAAACAGGGTGAAGGAGTTGATCTGCTCATGCAAGCGATAAAATTCCCGAAGCACGCGGGCCAGGAGCAAAGCGCTACTGCCAGCGAAGAGTTCCTCGTCGAGCGTCAGCGTGATCTCTTTCCCTCGCAGGTAGCCGAAGGCGCGTGTATCGCCAACGCGACGAACGATTGGTCGAACAGTCAGCGCTGTAATCCCTTCGATTTGGCGATCGAGGTAGGTGGTGTTACCCACGTTGTAGAGCCGAAGAATTTCTTGAAGTGCACCAAGTGCAGTTTCTGGGTTTGTCAGCGACAGGTAGTTGAGCGATAGGTGTGAGATCACGCGCCATCGAATTGAGCCGCTCAAAGGTGGATCAATCTGTGGGGTGGGCTGGTGGATCAGCTCGACGCGGCGGAGTGGCAGACCGGCAATGTCTATTGTCAGCGGTGATCGCTCTGGTAGATTGTGCGCTAGATGACGGTTCGTGCAGAGTATGTGCCCGAAGACTACTCCGCTGGCTGGTGCGGACGGGCGGAATTCTCGATCGACAAAAGAAAGGTACATTTCCGTGCCAGGTTTGTCTTTGCGAAGGGTCGGCATCCGACGGGCGTACCAATAGACCCGGTCGGAGGCGCGGACGAACGTTCCATGATGGAGCGAAAAGTAGGGACGGAGAATTTCAGTGTCGCTTTCTGGGTCCATCGAGCCGCTCAGATGAGCAATCGAGTGCACTTCGGTCATCAAATCACGTCGGGCGTCGGCGACCAATCGGTATTGAACGTGGCGATGGTCAATGGCGATTGGCTCGCTGATTTTTGGGAAGAGGTTGACGATCGGTGTGCAGTGGAGCTTGAACGAATCGGTGCTAAGTAGCCGGTGCTCGTGGGGAAGCGTGCGTAACGGGAGGAGTATCTCAAGGGTGGATGAATCGAGTGGTATGGTATCAAGGCCTGTGATGTCAACGAAGAGGAATTTTTCCGGCAGTGCAAAGTACTCCTGGAGGAGGCGATATTGCGGGTGTGCGGTCGGAAGGAATGGCAGGAGTGCTTCATCGAGGTGAAAGCCGACTTCACGGAGGCTGTCACTCCCGAGCCATGAGATCGTTTGTGATGCTGGAGATGTGATGCCTACATCAATGAGTTGTGTATGGAGAAGTTCATACAGTTCGAATGCGAAGGATTTGTTCGCACCGAGGTAGAAGCGCAAGTATGGTGGAGCAAATTGCGCGATAGGTGCTTTGGGGGACTGGATGCGGATGCGAATTGCGGCAGCCGCAGTTGCAAATCGCGCATCAGGGGGCAATAAGCCTGGTTCGCAGATTTCAACGCGCGAGACTTCAAATGGGTAGAGTGCTACTGGGTACGCGGTGCGGAATGTGAGAGTGTATCCTTCGCTCAGATCCGCGTAGAGCAGTGTGTTGCGTGGTATGTGGATCGGTGAGCTCGCGTTCGCTGCGGGATCGAGCGCAATGTGAGCGATGCTCATCGAGGGGATTGGCTCGAGGAAATGCGGGTAGAGGTTGTCAAGGAGTGCGTAGGATATTTCGGGAAACTCAGCGTCAATGTTCAGGTGGATTCGAGCCGCCAAGAAAGCAAAAGCTTCGATGAGACGCTCGACATGAGGATCGCCTGACTGCGATGTCGAGAGCTCCAAGCGTGAGGCGATCTTGGGATACTTGTGCGCAAATGCTGCACCCGCCGAGCGGAGATATTCAAGCTCGGTTTCGTAGTAGCGCAGCAGCTCATCACGATGGTTCTCGTTCATGGATGCTCACCGTTCCAAACTTTCCACTGAGGACAAGGTAAAGGCGCAGGTCGTCGGTCAGCGGCTCAACGTGGAGTTGTGCACTCAGGCGTATTTGTAATGCTTGTTCAAGCGATTGGGGGTCAGCACTGATTAATTCTGCGCGGACATTCTGTAACCGTGGTTCGAATGATGCTATTGCCCGTTCGATGCTCCGTACCAGCCGGTGCATTTGGCTTCTGTCGCCGATCGAATAGGCGCTGTAGTCGGGAATGCCGAAATCTACCACAGTGAGTTGGGCGTTCTCAACGTCACGAAGCCGTGCATTGAGAAGGTGCTCGAGCTGCTCAATGATCGAATGCTTGACCTCGGTTATTCCGATATAGCCAGCACTCGTTGTTGGATCGGCGTCTAACTTGTCACTGAGGAGATCGAACAACAGCGCCTTTGTGCGGAGAAATGGAGATGTACGTTGTGCCATGATCCTAGTTCGAATTACTACAGAAAGCCCGCATCGCTCGAGACAACGAGAGTGCGGGCTTCCTGTGTGTGGGTACAAATCGTTCAGTACCTGTCAAGATGGCTACGCGATTTTGTTCGTGACGCGATCGTACGTGATGACCCGCTGCGATCCTTCCTTCCCGGTTTGATGGTCTGTGTCCTTGTAGATGTACTTGATTTTTGAGTAGTTGATACTGACCGATTCCTGTGGCAGGCCACCGTTGTTCGCTTGCCACTCGACCCTCGTAATGACGCAGCCTTCCATGACGATTTCGAGGTAGCAAACCCGCTTGTTTGGTCCAGTGCTTCGGTAACACTTGACGACGACCTGATCATGATGTTCGCCTCCCCAGCAAGATTTCAGAATGTGTGGTGTAGCGCTGTCAGTCAGTTTGGTGAAAGTGAAATCACCGAACTGCACGATGCCCGATGTCCCCGATCCCGCAAAGCTCCGCTCACTGGTTACAGGCATTGTGAAACCATCTGCGAACGACTGGATCTCGATAGCGTTCTTATTCTCATGGTCTTCGCTATCGCCTGGGATTTTGCTGATGGTCAAATAGCTGGCGAACAGCTCAGTGTGCACATAGGGACGGAAGAGCGGTGGAATACGCTCTGTGCCAAGTGCAGCGACCCGGCCGGCAATCAACGCGAGCACGTTGAACAGCACCCAGGGATGCGCCTGGTTAGATGCCAGGAGCGTCTCCAGCAGTGGCAGCTCGTTCGTCAAGCACGCGACGTAGAACTTGAACTCGTCAATCACCAGCTCGCTAATGCCGGGCTGCGGGTTGTTGATGCGTTGAACAAATTGCTGCGCTTTATCCCGGAGGCGTTGGATAATATGACCGATCGCATCTCCCAGTGGAGAATCACGTTCGACCTGGAGCCAGGGCGGAATGTACGACGTCAAAGCAGGACCTTCGTGTTCCCATGTAACTTCAGCAAGGGGGATGCCGACCAATCGAGCAGGCAAGGTGTCCGCCAAGACCAGCTGCACCTGTGGTGAGAGAACTAGCAGATCAATCCGCTCGTGGCCCTGTTCGCCGTAGGTCAACACTTTTTGCTCCGCCAGACGAAATCGTCGGTACCCAGCTTGCAGCTCTTCCTCTCCAGCAGCCGCCAACGCAACCCATATACGGCTTGCTCGATCGCGCAGTTGCTCAGCAGCAGTACGCAGATCCAACTGCAATGGCTCCGCTTCGGATGAACTCGCATCATAGACAACGACTGTTCCATCGGGAAAAATTGCTTCGAGCGAGGCGATCTCGATAATTCCTGCGCTCAGTGCTGGCGTATGGAAACGGAGGCGGCGAATGCCCCAACTATACGGGTGGAGCATCATCGCTCGGTAGTGGATCAGCGCATCACTTCGTGCGAAGCCATAGCGGAAGTGCTCCGGCTGCAGGAGCATGCCGTCGTACCAGTGTAACGGCGATTGGGGCAAGAAGTGCGGTTCCATTGAATGAACATCCGTGGTGACGGTAGAGCGGAATCGGGAGCATTCGCTACCGGTGAGCAGCCTCCATGCACCGTTACTCAGCTCAATTCCTGTGCCAGTTAGTGCTACTCTGGTACGCGATGGTACGGTAGTGAACCCTCCTGCAGCGAATTTATCGCAGGTTGTGCACTTTCCACAATACGCAGTTTCCCTGATTTATACGCCCATGCTGACCTTAGCGTTGCTGTGCACGTTCGAAGTTCCCATCCCTGTCTGCTCAACCCAGTTCTGCATAGTACGCCTGTTGGCGGCAACGCAATGGACAGTCGGGCACATCCTGCCCTAAATTTGTGCCAACGTTGTGAGCAAGACCTATGCGCATCGCTTGTGTGCTCCTTTGGTGGCTCGTGGGTTGTTCATCGAGCATTTACTTGACGGTACAAACTGATGCGAATGCAAACTTCGGCGCGCCTGTACCGGTTGATGTTGTGTTCGCAAACAAGCCGGAGCTTGAAAACCAACTTCTGCCGCTCACCGCAGCAGAATGGTTCGCCAAACGCTCCCAGATTCAACGCGATTATCCCGACGAGAGCATTCTCCGCGTTGTTTCGTTTGAATTCATCCCTGGTCAGCAGCGCTCGGAACAAAAGATCAAAGGCAATGGGGCAGAGATGGCAATAATCTTCGTCAACATGGGGCGCTCCTCAGCGACTAACCGCGCACGCGTTCCCACTGGTTCAACTGTTTCGTTGCGAATCGGCGAAGGAAGCTACCAGCTCGAGCTGGAGAAATAAGCGTCCGCAGCCAGAGGCTACTGTCGTACCAAACAGCTAATCCCACCTGCGCAGGAGCATGCGGACGAGCAAGCGCCTTCCCGGCTGCGTGAGTACTGCCGACGCACGTTAGAGTACTGCCACACGCTGCATCATCTCGAGTGTCTGTTCCAGTGGAGTGAAGTCGTCTTTCTGTTGGCGCAGAAGATCGAGCAGCGCTGGACGCATTGCAATGGCACGATCGAGCTGGGGATTGGTTCCCGTTTGATAGGCGCCGACGGCGATGAGGTCTTCCGCTTCGGCGTAGAGTGCTAATGCTTGCTTGAGTGTAGTTGCTGTGCGGCGATGCTCAGGAGAGACGATGTCGTCCATGAGCCGGCTGATGCTCTGCAAAACATCGAGTGCAGGGTAATGCCCTTGCTGGGCAAGCTTGCGGGTGAGCACAAAATGCCCATCCAAAATCCCGCGTGCAGCATCAGCGATCGGTTCGTTCATGTCGTCACCCTCGACCAAGACGGTGTAGAGCGCCGTGATGGTGCCAACGTTGGATGTACCAGCACGCTCCATGACGCTATGGAGCAGCGCAAAGACCGAGGGCGTGTAGCCTTTCGTCGTCGGTGGCTCGCCGACTGCAAGCCCTACTTCACGCTGCGCCATCGCCAAGCGTGTGACAGAATCCATCATCAAGAGAACGTCAAGACCTTGATCCCGGAAGTATTCCGCGATGGTGGTTGCCACCAATGCTGCCTTGATGCGAATGAGCGCCGGCTGATCACTGGTTGCGCAGACAACGACAGAACGCTCCAGCCCTTGCGGGCCGAGATCTTTTTCGAGGAATTCGCGGACTTCGCGGCCACGCTCCCCAATGAGCGCAATGACGTTGATGTCGGCGCTTGTGTGGCGTGCAAGCATCCCAAGCAACGTGGACTTTCCGACACCAGAACCTGCAAAGATTCCGACACGCTGGCCTTTTCCGATTGTCAGGAATCCATCAATCGCACGGACGCCGGTCTGGAGCGGTGACGTAATACGCTGCCGCTCCAGTGGCGAGGGCGCGTCCGCATACACCGAGCGACGTTCTGCAACGCCAATTGGAGCAGTATCACCATCGAGCGGCCGACCGAGCCCATCAAGGACGCGCCCCAACAGAGCAGGACTGAGCCCTACCTCCAACGACCGTCCAGTTGCAATAAGCTTCATCCCGGGCATCAAACGGTGCGTTTGACCAAGCACCATCGCGATGATACGGTTATCGCGGAAGCCGACGACTTCGCACTCAGCAACGCACTCTCCCTTCGGCGTGCAGAGGCGGAGGATTTCGCCGATGGCAGCTTGTGGACCGATGCTTTCGATCGTCAGTCCGACGACGTTGGCGATCGTCCCGCTGTGCTCGATGAGTTCCGTCGGCGAAAGGCGAATTGTCTTAGACAGCATTGGACTGCTCTTCTGGGGATGGTGGTGGCGTGTGTAGTTGCTCGGCAATGATCGAGCGCGCGCGCTCGAGCTGCGTTGCCAGTTGCGCGTCGAACGTGCCGAGCGCTGTTTCGAGGATGCAGCCGCCTAGTTCGACCGCTGGGTCTGCAACTAGCGTGATGGTGCGGCTCTCGCCAGTGCTCACGAGCGGATTCCCAGCTTTTTCGAGTGCCTGGAAATCAGCAGGGTGCAAACGAATAGTGACCGCATCTTTGCCATGGTACTGCTCGAGTGCTGCTTGCGCTTGTGCAACGACGCATTCAATGCTCCGCTCAGCCTCGGTGCGGAGGATTGCCCGTGCGATGGTCACTGCAAGGTCGAGCGCAACGTGCTCGGTGCGTTCAATTGCCTGAGCGTACTGGCGCTGCAGCTCGACGATGGCGCTATCGAGACTTCGCACTCGCTCGGTCAGTGCGCGGAGCTCTGTTTCCAGCACAGCGGTTGCTACTTCTTGCCCTTCTGCAAAACCGCGATCGTAGGCAGCCTGCACTTCCTGTTGCACCTGTTCGATCGTAAAGAGCGGCTCTTGCTGAGGCGGTGCTACCGACTCCGAACCCTGCGGCAGCGATTCTTCGGGACGATCTTCCAGCGGTGTATCGTCGGAGAAATCCTCCAGGGCCAGTGGTTCCAGGTCACCTGCATGGTAGTCACGAAGGATGCGAATTCGTGCAGGTGAATCAAACAGAGTGATCCTCGTTTGTGTGGGCATAGTGCATCATGAGCACAGGATGGATTACCTTGAGCCAGTGCAAGGATTGTGCCAAACGGCACGCGTGCAAAACGTTCGCGTGGAGTGCCAATGTGCCGAGTCATTGCTCTGCTGTCCGTACGAGACGGAGACCGACCCCGAGCATTCGACGCGTCGGTGCAACGGAGGACTGGCGTGATGCTGCGCGATTGTCACGCGCTCCGGTCAGGTAATTGCCCCCACGCACACGGCGGTAGTACCCATTTGCTGGGCCGCGAGGGTCGAGTGTGTCTGCAGGTCCGTAGGGAAGTCCACTGTCCCAGTCCCAGACAAACTCAGCGACATTGCCGATCATGTCGTAGAGTCCCCATGCATTTGGCTCTTTTTGACCGACTGGATGTGGGAGCAGGTTCGAGTTGATGCAGTACCATGCGATGCGGTCCAGCGCTGGATCGAGCGTGTCGCTTGCCAGACATCCTCCGTAAGGATTGCCGATCTGCCCGCTATAGACGTCAGTGGTCGTGCCAGCCCGTGCTGCATATTCCCACTCCGCTTCGGTTGGGAGGCGAAAGCCATTGGCCGTCCAGTCGCACTCGACGGTATCACCGCGGATGCGATAGCAGGGCCGCAGTCCAGAGCGAATCGAAAGCCGATTGCAAAAGTCCACAGCATCAATCCACGAGATGCTCTCGATTGGTAGGGAAGGCCCACTATGGTAGGCAGGGCTTGTCCCCATCACTTGCTCCCACTGTGCTTGCGTGATTTCGGTCACGCTCATAAAAAACGGAGTCGAAATTCGCACCTGCAGGAGCGGCTGTTCGTTGAAACTGACACGCGTCGAGCCACGGAGGTACGCCCCTGCTGGGATGAATACCATCGGAATGTCTGGAGGGGCAGTGCGGATGTTGACCAGGAGAAAACCAGTTCCCAAGGTGTTCCCATCCTTTCGAACTGTTACTGAGACGCCATACCATCCGATGGCAGAATAACTGAACTCAACTGTCGGCGTGCGGCTGACAATGCGAGTGGTGTCGAAATCCCACAGGTAGTCGAGGCTGCCCTCGATGGGGGGATGCTCGGCACGAAACGAGTACGGAACGCCTGGTGAGCCTTCCGTATTGCCGGGCATCGTCGTCACAATGCGAACGGTAAATGCTTCGTCCGTAGGCGCTGGCTCAGTGGGTGAGCTCTTGCAGCTACCGAGGAGCACAACGATTGGAACAATCCACCACAGACGAGCAGCCATGGCACTATCAGTCGGTCAAACGGCACCCGAATTTACTGCGCTTGATCAAGACGGCCGCGCGATCTCGCTTGGCGACTATCGCGGCAAATGGGTTGTGCTCTACTTCTACCCAAAAGACAACACCAGCGGTTGCACCCGCCAGGCATGCGCGTTCCGCGATGCGATGGAGGGGCTAACAACGGCGGGTGCGGTCGTCGTTGGCGTCAGTCCTGATTCAGTACGGTCGCACCGCAGCTTTGCTGACAAGCACAGCCTTCCTTTTCGACTGGTTGCCGACGAAGACCATCAGATTGCTCAAGCATACGACGTTTGGAAAGAAAAAAAGCTCTACGGTCGGACATACTGGGGCATTGAGCGAACGACGTTCATCATTGCTCCCGATGGACGCATTGCTGCGATCTTCCCGAAGGTCAAGGTTGACGGGCATGTCGAGCAGGTTCTCGAAACGCTTCGAGCGCTTCAACGATGAACACTGTTGCGATTGTAGGACGACCGAACGTTGGCAAGTCCACACTGTTCAACCGTATCCTCGAGCGACGGGAAGCAATCGTCGAGGAAACGCCGGGTGTCACGCGCGATCGCCTCTATGGCCGTGCGGAGTGGAATGGCGTGCATTTCCATCTTGTTGATACTGGCGGAATCGTTCCTGATAGTGAGGAGCTTTTCGAACGCGCTATAACTGAACAGGCACAACTTGCCATCGAAGAAGCTGATGTGATTGTGTTTGTGCTCGATGGGAGCGTTGGCGTCACTGCGCTAGACCACCGAGTGGCGGAACGTTTGCGTGCTGCGGGCAAGCCTGTTATCGTCGCTGTCAACAAGTGCGATCATCCCCAGCATGATGCCAACGTTGCCGACGCCTATCGCTTGGGATTTGAGCGTGTCTTCGGCATTTCGGCGATGAGTGGGCGCCAAACGGGAGATCTGCTCGATGCGATTGTCAGCTATCTTGAGCCAGCTCCAGCTAGGGAAGAAGACGCCCTACTCAAAATCGCCATCGTTGGCCGACCGAACGTGGGGAAATCCTCGATCGTCAATGCGCTGCTGGGACAGGAGCGAATGGTGGTTACTCCGATTGCAGGTACCACGCGGGATGCCGTTGATAGCATCCTCCGCTTCCACGGTCGTAGTGTCGTCCTCGTTGATACCGCTGGCTTGCGGCGGCGAAGTAGCATTGCTGAGTCTGTCGAGCTCTACAGCGTGATTCGGACGCAGCGTGCGATCGAGCGTTCCGATGTTGCTATCGTCGTACTCGATGCAACGCGCGGCTTGGAGCATCAAGACAAGCAAATTATCGCCGACGTCATCGAAGCGCGTAAGGGAATACTAATCGCCGTTAACAAGTGGGATTTGGTCGAAAAAGATTCCCGAACTGCTGACCGTTTTATCGAACGCATTCGCAGCGAGCTGCCAACGGCAGACTTTGTGCCGATTGTGTTTACGTCGGCGTTGACTAAACAGCGACTGGTGACGCTCATTGAAAAGGCAGAGCAGATTCAGCAGCGCCGACTGCAGCGAGTGCCGACTGCGCAGCTCAACGAGCAAGTTCTCCCTATCCTGGAGCGGACTCCGCCACCGGCAGTTCGGGGGCGTGATGTCCGCATCAACTACGTCACGCAGAGCGGTGTCGCACCACCGCTGTTTGTGTTTTTCACGAACTTTCCTGACTCGATCCCCGATCACTACAAGCGATTCATCGAGCGGACGCTCCGGCAGCTTGTGCCCTTGGAAGGAGTGCCGATCTCGCTGCTGTTCCGAAGGAAGTAGGGCAACACAAGCACTAGTAGAGAACCCTAACTATCCCACCAGCACACAGGATGAGCAGAAAGCGGTAGCCTTCAGGTCTGCTGCCCTTGCCGTGCTTTAGTAGCGGTAGTACTCCGGCTTGTAGGGGCCTTCGATCGGAACGCCAATGTATTCAGCTTGCTTCGGGGTCAGCACGTCTAAGTGCGCTCCGAGCTTGGCAAGGTGCAACCGCGCGACCTCTTCATCCAAATGCTTCGGCAGCGTATACACACCGGGTTCATACCGATCACTGTGCTGCCACAGCTCCATCTGCGCCAGCGTCTGGTTGGTAAACGATGCCGACATGACAAACGAGGGGTGCCCCGTGGCACATCCAAGGTTCATCAGCCGACCCTCGGCAAGCACGATGATTTCCTTGCCATCAATGTTGTAGAGATCCACGAGTGGCTTGATTTGAACTCGCGTGTGCCCGTAGTTGCGATTGAGCCACTCCATGTCAATTTCGTTGTCGAAGTGCCCGATGTTGCCGACGATGGTTTTGTCCTTCATCAGCTTGAAAATCTCGCCGGTGACCACATCGCAGTTGCCGGTCGCGGTGATGACAATGTCGGCTTCGGGAACTGCATCGCGCATGCGGCGCACTTCGTAGCCATCCATAACGGCCTGCAACGCGCAGATGGGATCAATCTCGGTGACGATGACGCGCGCACCAGCACCGCGGAGGGATGCTGCCGATCCCTTGCCGACGTCGCCATATCCAGCGACGACTGCCACTTTCCCGGCAATCATAATGTCGGTTGCTCGGCGAATAGCATCCACGCAGGATTCGCGGCAGCCGTACTTGTTGTCGAACTTCGATTTGGTCACCGAATCGTTGACGTTGATTGCAGGAATGGGAAGTTTCCCGTGCTTCATCCGCTCGTAGAGCCGACGAACGCCGGTGGTTGTTTCTTCCGTGATGCCGCGGATGTGCCGAACAAGTTCGGGATACTCATCGAGCACCAAACTGGTCAAATCGCCGCCATCATCGAGAATCATCGTCAATGGACGGTCCGGAGAGCCGAAAAAGAGCGTTTGCTCGATGCACCAGCGGTATTCTTCCTCGGTTTCGCCTTTCCAGGCAAAGACTGGGATCCCTGCAGCAGCGATCGCAGCAGCGGCGTGGTCTTGCGTGGAGAAAATGTTGCACGAGGACCAGCGCACTTCGGCACCAAGTTCGACGAGCGTTTCGATGAGCACTGCCGTTTGGATGGTCATGTGCAAGCATCCAGCGATGCGGGCGCCGGCAAGGGGCTTGCTGCCGCGGTATCGCTCGCGGAGTGCCATGAGTCCGGGCATCTCGGCTTCGGCAAGGTGAATCTCGCGGCGCCCCCAGTCAGCAAGGGAAAGATCGCGGACGCAGTAGTGCCCTTCCTTGTAGGCCAGCTCTCCGTTTGCTACTCGCGCGGGTAGCTCAGTCCGGGTGGTGATCGTTGCCATTGGTTGTTTTGAGATCAACAGTGGAACAAGTATGCAAAATTACCGTGGATTCTCACCGCGGCGCCTCGTAGATTGCGTAGAGCACCACGCGCTGGTCTTCGTTAGGTCCGCGCAGAACAACGATCTCGGCTTCTTCTCCAGGCTCCGCGCGTGAGAGGACGTCCATCAGGTCGTAGATTGAACGTATCGCCGTTGTGCCGATTTGCACGATGATGTCGCCTTCGCGGAGGCCGGCACGCTGTGCGGGTGAACCTTCGATGACGCCACTAATGCGAAGCCCTTTCGGGTGATCAGCATAGTCTGGCATGATGCCAAGGCGAACTTTTGCAGTGCCCATCCCAGTGTGTCGTTGTGTAGAGGCAACCTTGACAAATGCAGGTCGCTCTGGAAGAGCTGCGATGGACTCGATAACGTGCTGGACAAGCTCGAGGACGCGAGCCTCGCCGGCGTAGTTGAGCTTGTCCCACGTATCGGTCGGACGGTGGTAGTCGCTGTGCAGTCCTGTGAAGAAGAACAATACAGGAATGCCGCGGAGGTAGAAGGACGTGTGGTCGCTCGGACCGATACCAGCATCGGTGAAGCTCGGCTCGAAGCCGGCAGCAGCGGCCAGGCTATCAATGAGTGGTTTCCACAGCGGTGAAGAACCTACGCCCTGGATATTGAGCCGCTTTCCTTGCAGCCGCCCGATCATGTCGAGATTGAGCATTGCGATGGTCTTGTCGAGCGGGACCAGTGGCGAGCGAACGTAGTATGCCGAACCGAGCAGTCCACGCTCTTCGGCGTTGAAGGCACAGAAGACGACCGACCGTGCAAGGGGCTGTGCAGCGATGGATCGCGCCAGCTCGAGCAAACCTGCAGTGCCCGATGCGTTGTCGTCGGCGCCGGGATGGATTTTGCGTTCTGCGCCGGTGTAGAGCGAGTTATCATCGCCCCAGCCGAGGTGGTCGAAGTGTGCACCGATGACAATGTATTCATCCCGCAGCGTGGGATCGGTGCCGCGCACAATACCGACGACGTTTGCAATGGTGCTGCTATCAATCTGGTGGCGAATCTCGATGGTCATCTCGACGTCGGGGAGTTGGAAGCTTTGCGGCGCCTTGGTCTTGACAATTTCTTGCTCGCGCGTAAATAGAGACTGCTCGCGGGGAAACAAGCGTGCAGCGATACTGCGCTTTGCATGAAGAGCCAACATGCCGCCGATCGGGGAGCGCCCGTCGTAGCGCAGCGGCATAAGCACTTCGCTGGAATCTCCTTGCGGATGGACGAACACCACCGCACGGGCACCGGCGCGACGGGCACGTAGCACCTTCCGCCGCAGTTCGCTGTAGTTGACGCGGAACGGCTCGTGTGGGTTGTAGTGGTCGGGATCGCCCGTCAAGACAATGGCGATCTTTCCCTGCAGATCAAGCCCGGCGAAGTCGTTGGGACCATTCGTTTGCTGCCGACCAAATCCACAGAACACCACGGGTGCCGTGATCGTACCGGTATCGCTGATGCCGAGCGGAACGTAGTCCTGGAGCGGTTTCCAGGCGATCTGCACGGGCTTGAGTGCGCTGCGCGGGATACCTGGTCGCTCCAGCAGCATTCGAATGTGAACAGAATTTGTGCCTTCCAGCTCAATGCGCGAGGCAATCGAAAAGCGCTGGAAGTAATCGCTGCCAAGCGGTGCTACACCAATCGCCTGAAATTGCTCGGCGATGTAGCGAGCAGCTTGCTCATTCCCAGTTGTGGCAGGCTCCCGGCCTTCGAGCTTCGGCGAGGCAAGTACTTGCACATGCTGCCGAAGACGATCGGCTAGCTCGTTCGGCTGTCCATTGGCGGAAAGAGCAACGCCGAGGGCTGTCGCTATCAGCAGAACACTGCGCTGAAACAAGCATCGTTGCATGGGAGAAACATGCGGAAGAAACTCAACACAATACCAAATTACGCCATAACGCGGCCCCCAGACTGCGCGGGAAAGAAAGTTCTTTGTTCGAAAATTTTTTCGCTGTAATTTTACGATGACTTCACCATACCGAAGAAGATGTCGACGATGCAGATGGTTCTCGCATGGTGTCTTGCTCTGTGGGTCGTTGGTCTACAGGCACAGGATATTCCGCAATCTCCAGCGAGCAATCCGCTCTATGCAGTGCCCTTTGAGCAGACAAAGCAAACTACACCGCACCAAGTACTACCACAAGCGCAGCAACTCTACAGCCATGGCGATCCTACTCCAGAGGAACAGCTGATGCTCGAATACATCAATCGTGCGCGAGCGAACCCTCCTGCGGAAGGTGACCGGCTTGCAACAACAACAGACCCAGACGTTGTGCAGTCGTATCAGTACTTTGGTGTGGACAAAAACAAGGTGCGGTCGGATTTTCAGAATTACCCAGTGCGCCCACCGTTGGCATTCCACCCACAGCTGATCCAGGCTGCACGTAATCACAGCCGCGATATGCAGCAGAACGATTTTCAAGGGCACAATGGCTCCGATGGAAGCACGCTCCAACAGCGTTTGCAGCGGGTAGGGTACACTGGCGCAAGTGCAATTGGAGAGAACGTCTTCGCATACGCGCGCAGCATGTGGCATGCGCACTGCGGCTTCAACGTGGATTGGGGTGCGGATAATCAGCAAACGCTTGGGCATCGCCGGAACATCATGAATTTCGACGGCACCATCGTTTACAACGAAATCGGAATTGGAGTTGTTCAGGACAATAATCCTGCAACGCAAGTCGGACCGTACATCGTCACGGAAGATTTCGCTGCATCGGGCGAGGTGTACATCGTTGGCGTCGTCTATCGTGACCGGAACGGTAATGGCTTTTACGATATCGGCGAAGGACTCGCAGGCGTGACGATTACCCCCTCGCGAGGGAACTACTACGCTGTCACTTCGACGTCCGGTGGCTATGCTATCCCCGTGACCGGTTTGACTGGTTCGATTACGCTCACGGCGCAAGGTGGTGGCATCACCGCTTCAAAGACAGTGACGTTGACGGGGAAGAACATCAAGGTTGATTTTACGCAAGACGTGGCACCAATACCACTTCCTCTGGAGCCAACAGAGGCTGCGACCGTCAGCGACACAGTGGTGCGGCTCATCTGGAGGAGCATCCCGCAAGCGCAACGCTACCACCTCCAGGTTGCCAGTGATTCGAATTTCCGATCGTTGATAGTAAACGATTCGACTCTCCGCGACACAACGTATCTGCTTCGATCGCTTGCAAATCGGAGCCAATACTACTGGCGTGTCCGTGGGCGCCATGCAACGCTGGGATGGAGCGAGTTTTCTGCGCGCTCGAGTTTTTCGGTTGCCTTGCCGCTGCAAGTGCCAACCCTTCTTGAGCCAGGCGATACTGTCAATCTCGCTGCTGGTCCAATCCGCTTCCGATGGACGTCGGCAGGCGAAAGCGTTGATACGTACTGGCTTGAGATCGTCAGCGATACGGCAACCTACGAGCTAGTGTTCGATCAGCCAACTGATCAGGACACGGTCTTTGTCCTCGATAGTCCGAGCGTCCATTTGGAAAACAATCGCCTCTACTACTGGCACGTGACAGTGTACGACCTTACAGGAACCATCACAACACCGTGGAAGTGGTTCTTCACCATTAGTCCGACGACAGCTGTCTTGGAGCCACCGGGTGTGGACAACGATTCCTTTGCTGCCTGGTATGATGCAAGACGCGATGCAATTGTTGTCCGCTGCAGTGGACCCAGTTCTGAACGTGTCGGGGTTTATTCGACACACGGTATTCGTTTGCTCCAAACCCAATGCCAGCAGCCCGTGGTGATGCTTCCTGCACAATCCTTGCCGCAAGGTGTATACTGGGTAGTCGTCCCAAGTCCACAAGGAAGGCAGTGGCAATCCATCCTGATTGTTCGCTAACCATGGGGCGACGCAGTAGGATGCATTCCGTACAACGTAGGAGAAGCTTTTTCGGTTGGTCAATACTTCCTCTGGTTGGTGCTTATGAGTGTTTGTTCCATCACTTGCTGTGAGACATACTATGCAAACGCGACGCAGTAGAGTGCAATTGCTTTTTCTCATGCTCATTGCTGCAACAGTGGTAAGCCGTGCGCACGTGCGTGCCAATTCCAGCGCAAGCGCCGAGCATGCATCGGTGCAGCGCTATCTCTACGCTGCAACGATTCTTGACGATGGTGATGAAGAAGGCGGCATTGATTTGACTAGTCCCGAGGTCATCAAAAAAATCCGCATCATCAACCTTGGGCCAGTGGTCAACACACCTTCGCTGGATTATGCCCCGACTGTGACAGCAGACGGGAAAACGCTGTACTTTGTCTCGGACCGTCCTGGCAGTATGCTCAGTAAAGATGGTGACCCGTCACACGACTTCTGGGCTACGAAGAAACTCGAAAATCTCGACACGAATTTTTTCCCTCCATTCAACATTGATACGATCCACGCCTATGGGCCAGAGCTGAGCGTCAATACGATCTACAACGAAGGCGTGGCCTCGATCGCTGCCGACCGCCAAACACTTGTGTTTACTGGCTGCAATCGCCCGGATGGCTTCGGGGATTGCGACCTCTACATCGTGGATATCGAAGGCGATAAGTGGGGTAAACCTCGCAATCTCGGTCGGCAGGTCAACTCCGAGTACTGGGATTCGCAGCCTTCGATCACCAGCGATAAAAGCCGCATTTACTTTGCATCTAACCGGCCCGGCCCGCATGGGGTTAAAAACATTGACATCTGGTACACCGATTTCGATGAAGAAACCAACCAATGGAAGCCCGCACAAAACTTGACAGCCATCAACACCGATGGTGTGGATTGGTCGCCGTTCATCGCTCCGGACAACATCACTCTCTTCTTTGCATCGAATGGACACACGCCGAACCTCGGCGGGCTCGATTTCTACTTCGTCAAGAAGACCGGTGTTGGCCCCGATGGGAAAGATACGTGGTCTAAACCAACGCATTTGCCCGCACCACTGAATACATCCGGTGACGAGAGTTTCCTTTCCTTGCCAGCGTCGGGCGATGTGATGTACTTTGCTTCGACCCGCAAGGATCTTCCCGGCTATCAAGGCAAGCTCGATCTATTCATGGCATTTGTGCCGACATTCTTCCGCGCTGTCCAAGTGCGCGTCCAGGTCGTTGATGAGTGCTCCGGCGAAAATATACCTGCAACGCTGACGATACGCAATCCGCTCACTGGGCGCGTTGTGCGGGATAGTGTGACATTCACCGAAAAAGTCAAGGACTTTGTCTTCGGCAACGAAGCCTTCGGCACAAGCAAGGATCCCAACGTTGCCATTGATTTGGAAATCGAAGCATCGAATCCCCTCTACAGTTCGAAGAAAGTTACCCAGCGCATCACCAAACCCAAAATCACACGCGACCGCGATGCAGCCGCCAAGCCGGATGAGTACGACGTCGTCATTCGTCTGGGGCAGCGTCCGGTGCTCGATGCCGATATTGCCCAGTCCCAGTATGCCAAGCAAAATCCCAATGACCCTGAGATGCAGAACTTCCGGGGTCTGGTCATGCGCCAAATTGCGACGATTACGCTCTACCCGCTGCTCAACTACGTCTTCTTCGACGTCGGCTCCAGCGAGATTCCCAAACGATACATCCTCTTCCGCAGCCCTGACCAGACGGCGAATTTCACCGATGAGCGCATCCCCGGAGGAACGCTCGAAAAGTACTACCACATTCTCAACATCTTCGGCTATCGGCTCCGCAAGCATCCAAACGCGACAATTGAAATCGTCGGCACGACCGATGATGTCAACCCAGAGGAAAAGCAGGGCGGCCTCAAGCTTGCTGAAGCACGGGCACGGAACGTGTACAACTACCTCCGGGACATCTGGGGCATCAGCGAAAAGCGTATGAAGCTTACCTTCCTAACACGCCCCAAACGCCCATCGAACATGAAGGACTCGATGGGCATCGAAGAAAATCGCCGGGTCGAGATCCTCTGCGAGGACTGGGAAATCATCAAACCAATCCTCGACAAAGACCCAAAGGTGGTACCACAGCCTGAAACGATGACCTTCGTTCTCAAAAACGGTATCGAGGATAAACTTGTCGCTAAGCGTCGCATTGAAATCACCCGTGGCGACAAGCCGTGGAAAACGATCGACACGCGCAGCACAACTGAGCCAACCGTCCAGTGGGACTGGCAAAACGAGGAGGGCGAGTACCCTGATTCGACAAGTCGCATCGGCCAACCAGGACCGAAAGTCTCGACCCTTGTGCCATTTACTGCAAAGCTCGTTGTTACCAGCACCAGCGGCAAGGAGTGCGAATCTGATCCGATTACAATTCCAGTCAAGTACGTTTCAACAGCATCACTCGGTGCTGAATACGGCGAGGAAAAAACGCTCGAGAAATACAACCTGATTCTGTTCCCCTTCGATAGTTACGACACTGGCCCACGGAACGAACGCATCTTGAACGAATTCGTGCTCCCACGATGCTTCTCGTCGTCTGAAGTCGAAATCGTTGGCCACACCGACGTTGTTGGTCTCTACGAACATAACAAGAAGCTATCGGCCAATCGGGCTGCGACAGTCGAACGTGCGATCAAAACTCGCACACGAGGTGTCAAACAATTAGCTGCACGTGGAGTCGGTGAGGACGATCCGCTCTACGACAACAATCTACCCGAAGGGCGGTTCTACAATCGCACCGTTCAGATCGTCATCCAAACCCCGCTCAAGGATGCTCAGTTGGAGTTGACCCGATAAACCCATCACTGCTGGTCTTGATCGACTGGCGGTGAAATCTTTTTCACATACAACAGGTGTTGAAATGCGAATACTTGCAATAGCGATGCTTGGGGCGCTGCTAGGAATTAGTGCCCATGCCCAATTGGGGACGTCGGCAAAGAAAAAAACGCCGGACCCGCGCGTCCAAAAGCTGCTCGACGAGGCAGAGGTCAAGTACACCATTGACGACGACGGTGACTTTCGGATTATCAACCGCATTGACAGCACGCGAACCCAGCTTGCGTGGATCGTTTCGCGCACCTCAACCTACGGCAAGATCGAAGTACGCGATGTGATGTCGGTTGCCTACAAGACCACGGGCAATCTGGATCCGCGCCTGATGCAGCGTCTGCTGGAACAGAACAACCGCACCAAAATCGGTGCATGGGCGGTCCAGCGGGAGGACGACGTCAGCATTGTGCTGTTCAAAACCCAGATCGCTGCCGATGCGGAGTTCGGGCCGCTGCTCCATGCAGTCTTAGTGGTGACCAATACCGCCGACGAGTTAGAACTGGAACTCACCGGCAAGGACGACTACTAAGCCTCTCTGAGTGTTGGGTCGATAATATGCCGCGCCGAGCGACGATCGAGACGGCAGAGGAAGCGGCTCGGGCAGTGAGTGAGGGAGTGAATGTGGAACGTTTCATCGCGCGGTGTGCTGGTGGGAGAGCGTCCTGAGCAGGATGGCGCAGCGTTACTTTTGTGCGGCGTTTCGACAACGATGAATGCCATTGATGCAAGAAGTAGCGCACTACCTCCCTATTGTCACCACTGTTGTAGCGACGGCGTTTGCTGTGCACCTTTTCCTCCGATTTCGAGAGCGTCCTACTGCGATGCACTATTTCTGGTGGGCTCTTGGGATGGCTACCTACGGTATGGGTACGCTCACTGAATCGCTGACAACGCTTGTGGGCTGGCATCCAGCGTTGTTTCGTGCTTGGTACATCACTGGCGCATTGCTCGGAGGTGCGCCATTGGCGCAAGGCTCGGTGTATCTTCACTTGTCCCGCCGTGTGGCGCATCGAATGACAGCTGGGCTGATTGCGGTCATTGCCATTGCTTCGCTCTGCGTTCTCCTTAGTCCGTTGGATATTGGCAAGGTGGAAGCTCATCGCCTTTCAGGAAGTGTGCTGGCGTGGCAGTGGGTTCGCTACTTTAGCCCGTTTGTCAATTTGTACGCTGTGGTTTTTCTCGTTGGGGGTGCAATTGTTTCTGCACTTAGCTATCGTCGGCAGCGGGAGACCTATCGGCGATTTGTAGGGAACGTGCTCATAGCGGTTGGCGCTCTTCTTCCTGGTATTGGGGGAACAGCTACACGGTTGGGCTACGTCGAGGTTCTCTACGTGACCGAGCTTATCGGTGTCGTGCTCATCTGGTTTGGCTATCGTTTCAACGTGCTACCTGCTCGCAGCGCGGTGTAGCATTAGTCTGCTCGTTCTCCAGTTGCCGTCTCGATCAGCAGCCGTGCACGTGGTTGAAACGTGAGGTAATACCACAGCCATTCGGTCATGACAGCAACGCGATTGCGAAAACGGATCAGGAATGCGATGTGGACACCCGCCCACAATAGCCACGCAAGCAGTCCATTGAGCTTGATTCCTCCGGGAAATGCAGCAACTGCGCGGGCCCGGCCAATGGTTGCCAGCATCCCTTTGTCGCGGTAGCGAAATGGCGGGCGTTTCGGCGGCGGAATTCCTCGTCGTAGAAGATGTGCGACATAACTTCCTTGTTGCAACGCGACGGGGGCAAGCGCTGGCAACTCGCCGCGACGCTCATCGCGGAAGCATGCGGCATCACCGATGACGAATACCTCTGGATAGCCGGGCACCGAGCAATCACGCTCGACGATCACTCGTCCCACGCGGTCGAGTGGTACACCGAGCGTTCGTAACCACGCAGGGGCTCGGTTGCCAGCTGCCCAGATTGTGGTATGCGCAAGAATCACTTCGCCGCTGCCGAGCGTGACTGCATCACACTCGACGTCTATAACGCGCTGGCTGAGGCGAACCTCAACCCCTAATTCTTCAAGAGCTGCCATTGCTTTTGCCGACAACTGCGGTGGGAATGTGGGGAGAATGCGGCTACTTGCTTCGATGAGGATTATGCGAATGGACCTCGGATCGAGCATTGGGAAATCTTTTGTCATCGTATGCTTGCCGATTTCGGCGAGTGCGCCTGCAATCTCGACACCTGTTGGTCCACCACCGACGACAACGAAGGTCGTCCACGCACGTGCAGTTTCCAGATCAGGAGCAATTGCAGCTTGCTCGTATGCATGAAGCAGGCGGCGGCGAATCTCCAATGCATCCGCAAGCGACTTTAGGCCAGGTGCGCAGCGTTCCCAATCATCGTTCCCAAAGTACCAATGGCGTGTCCCCGGTGCCAGAACAAGGAAGTCGTACTCGAGAGCACCGCTGCGCGAGCAGAGTACCCGTCGCTGTTCGAGCTGGACGCCAATGACCTCGTCGAGGAGAATTTCTGTGTTCGAGTATCCCCGAACAATTCCCCGAAGAGGTACAGCAATGTCGGCGGGCGAAAGTGCTGCTGTTGCAACCTGGTAGAGGAGCGGCTGGAAAAGATGATGGTTTGTGCGGTCAATGAGCGTCACTGCAAAGAGAGTGTTGCGGAGCGAACGCACAACCTGGAGCCCACCAAAGCCTCCACCGACAACAACCACGCGCTTAGGCATTGGGCGCTGGGTGCGAAGAAACACCAGTGCGTCGGAGCTGCTGCTGTTGCTGTAGCCACAGCAGCTTGCGCAGCGTGATGTAGCCTACGATGAACAGCCCGATGAGATTGGCTGCGATGATAACGCTATTGGCAATGGCGATTCCATAAATCAGCCAGAGGATTGCTCCGACCGTAGCCATACCGAATGCACGCAGCGAGAGGTGCTCGACCCGCCCTGTGCGCCAAACGTGCAGTGCTTGGGGAAGCATCGCGAACGTCGAGAATGTTGCTGCGATATACCCGAGGATGTCAATGCTCATGGGAATGCTGAAAAAGCTGAACTACGCTACAGTGCAGCACTGCTGCACGCGGCAATAATCGTGTCGTAGCCACCTGCGTTGAGCGACCGTGCGTAGATAAGCGCAAGGAACGTCTGCCCAGAGGCGCTATTGTTGCCCTCGAATTCCTCAAAGCTTAGGTTACGTACTGTTCCTGTATCGGCGTCGAGTGTACCCGTGCCATACATGTAGGCGTGCTGCCCACGGCGAACCCATTGACGTAAGCGGTAGAGCCGCTGGGTTGAGTCATAGCTCATCATCCAGTCGCGCGTTGGCTGCCAACCGTTCATCGAGCCGACGACGAACACGTCTTCATCTCGCACCGGCACACCTTCTGGATCGAGGATGAACTCAATGGGAACGTACTCATCATCGAGTGGAGAAACATCACTTGTAATGAGTGCGGCTTCGGGTGTGGACCATAGTCCGAACTGTCCGCGCCGGCGAACATCAGCAAGCGGAAGGCGCACTGGGGTCGTTGACCGGGGAAAGAGCCCAACGTTCTGCACATCGAGACGGCGGTAGTCGTTCTCGCATGGAAGGCCTTCGATTCGGAAGCGTTTGATTCCACCGACCATTCCACTGGTCAGCGTTGGTGTCGTCCGTAGCGAGAGTGAGGAACCCGATGCAAGACGTGTGCCACTGGCGCGGTAGGGCTGGCTCCAGCGTTGCATGCGATAGAAAACCGCCGTCGTCACCTGCCCATCAGTGTATTCACGTACATTTGAGACAACTGCTTCGAGGATGCGTGCCGAGGGCGCAGCGTTCCGACGGGGCTGGTAGAAGTCCGTAAACACATCGAGCCGACAATCAGCTGCTGGCTCGATCGCAAAAAAACGCGCTTCTGCCAACGGACGACGCTCACTGCCAATTTCGAAAAAAAGTACTTTCCAATTCCCACCAACTGGCACCTTGAGTGTTGTCGAGGGAATCCGCAGTTTGGCGCGGTACGTGTAGTAGCGTGATTGCGGTGGAGCAAGCTGCCAATCGAGCACGACTGCACGGGAAGCAGTAGGATCGAGCACGAAGGGGTTGGGATCGGCATCCCACTCTGCTGTGCAATGCTGCAGTACAGCGACAAGGTCGGGCGGGACACTTGATGCTACGTCGAGTTCAACTGTCAGCGACGAAGAGCCGAGCGCACTGATTCCCTGCGAGCCTTGAGAAGAAACAACCAGAATTGGGGGCAGACGCTCATCGTTTCCGCCATAAGCGCGGACCATTCGGACTAGTGGCGGCAATCGCTCCCCTGTCCAGAGCGTATCCAGCCCAAAGGCGAGGGAAATGCTGCCGAACAGACAGACAACAAGTGAGAGGCTGCGCTTCATGGAAGCAAAAATAGCCTATAGCTGGAGCTGGGAAAGCTCCTTGCGATAACATTCGCGTAGTGTGCGGGGTAATCCAGCGATGACGCATTCGTAGGAATGGCGAATCATTTCGCGAATCAGCGAGTGCGGAAGAGTGCCGTCGAGGACTACTGTATTCCAATGCCGCTTGTTCATATGGTAGCCAGGTCTGATGGCGGGATAGTGTTCGCGGAGCGCCGATGCCCACTCCGGATTGCACTTGAGATTGACCCATGGCGGTACACTGCCCAGGGAAATCAGAGCGAACATTCGCCCTTCGACTGCGAAGACGAGCGCAGTAGGACCGAATGGGAAACGCTCGCACGCGCCTGGGAAGCTTCGACAGTACGCGCAGATCTCGTCTACATGCATTGCCAAGTCCTCAAAAAAAACGGAGTCTCCCGCTTGCAGGAGACTCCGCCTGTGTTTCGGAGATCTAGGTTACTTTACGACTACCACAGGAACACTAACGTGCTCGGTGCCACTGCGGAGCACAAGCCGATAGACACCGCTGGGGATGCTCGACGCATCGAGACTGATGCTGCGTTCTCCGCGAAGAGAACGTGCAACGTGCAGCACCTGGCTGCCACGTGCATCGAGCAGCATAAGATCTGCCGGGGCAGTCGTGTTGACGTTTGCCATGATTGTTGCTTCGCTTGAGACAGGGTTCGGAGCAACGCGGAGTGACAGACGAGCATTCGAAACATCGCTTGGTTCAATACTCAAGGCCCGCACGCCATCACCCATTACCGTCAAATCCACATCGCCGCCGTTGGAACGGATGTGGAAGACAGCCGCTTGAACGTCTTCGACCTTCTTCGGGCGAAACTCGATCGTTACCGGGTGTTCCTCGCCTGGAGCAATTGTGATGGGAGTTTGCCCACCATCGGTGATCACAAAGACATCACCGAATTCGGCGACATCGGCAGCATCCATTGCGATCTCGGTAACGACAAGGTCAGCAGCGCCACTGTTGCGGATCTTGAAGGTATGCGCCTTGCTCTTGCCGACCTCGACTTGATCGAAGGAAATGACATTTTCGGTCGTTGTCTGTATTAGTTCGAGTTTTGGCTCGGGTGCGATTGTGGCGGTGAGCCAATCCATGATCTTCTGCGCGATCTGATTGCGTGCGGTCGTATTCGAGATTGCTTCGAGCCCGAAGGTGGTAAAGACAATCCGTGTATCGTTAGTCTGGACCCGAACGCCACCGATGTACTGCGCGTTGTTGTCGTAGCTGAAAATCGGCACTGCATTGGTTCCAAGTGCCAGCTGGAGTACGTCGGTGTACAGGTTATAGTACTGGTTCGATTGGTTGGCGGTGACATTGACGCCGTCACTGATGGGATCGCCACTGACACCTTGGATCGTGAAGGGCTTCAGGGATGTAACTGCTCCGGTATTGGGGTCGTAGTTGAAGTGGTAGTATGGTACGGTAGAGGGCTGTCCTTGGACAGTTACGGTGAATGTTCGAACGCCGCGAATTCCAAGCGTGTTCGTCAGAAAGCTGCGGGTGGAAGGATTTGCGCCTTGGGAGAAGAATGTTATGTAAGACTCAACTTGTCCGGAAATGAACAGGCGCTTTTTCTGTTGAATCCATGTGTTGACTTGGTCAATGACTGTTTGATTGTTGAGCGCACCGCGCCCAGCATAGTCAATGGGCAGAACGATCGCCTCGCAGGGCAGCGTGCCAAGTTCGACGGTAGCGACCAGCGGCATCAAGGCGGTTTCTGTCGAATATTTTGCACCGCTCATGATTGCTTGCGACAATGGGGCGATCCCTGAGCCCATCAGGCCATAGATGACGGCGTACTTCGTTTGTTCAGTGAGGTAGCCGCAATAGTACGACGTTGTATCGTTGATGCCATTATTTTGGGGGAATGCATCCACGTAGGCGAGCGCAAAGCTCCCGGCGTTGGGTGCTGTAAATTGCACCGTCACAGTTTTCTCTTCCCCAGGTTGTAGTGAGAGTGTCGAGGGAGAAATGGTGATGTTCCATCCATCTGGCTGGACGGTGTAGGTCGAGTTGAGTCGGAGTGCAACGGTCAACGGTCGGTCGGTTGGGTTCGAGATCTTCAGCTGATGGGTAAGGTTGTTACTCCGTGCGATGAGTCCAAATCGCGGTTGTGTCGAGGAAATTTCCACTCGGTTGAGAACACTGGAGAGATTCGATGTGGCTTGGAGTACCTCCTTGGTGCTATTCATCTGGACAAAAGCGATCACGTACTGACCGTTTTGTGTCCAGACGCTTTGCGTGCCTTTGCTGTACGTGAACGTGTAGCTTTTTTGCTCATTCGGAGCGAGCGTCAATGCTGTCCCACCTGAATTGGGGAGCGATTTGAGCAGTGCATATTCAAAGGTTGTGTAAACATGTTGACTCTGCCCTTGGAGCTGCTGCGTGAGATCTGCGTAGTAGTTGAGCACCATGACCTGTAATGTCGCGTCCGAAATTGGTGCCGATCCATCGTTCTTGATCGTGACGGTAACTTCGATTGGGTTCTTCGTGCGATCCTCGCTGATGGTCATTGCCAGCGGTGATGATTGCATCTTGACCTGGTCTGCAGCCTGCTGGAGAGCGGCAACACTGCGTGGGTCTACCTTCGTTCCGCTCATATAGCCATCAGGAATTCCTGAGACGTTGTAGTAACTGCGCCGGGCCATGTTGTCGTTGTAGTTGTACACGTTGTATGGATCGCCGGGCTCCGGCCAATCCATGTGGTAAGTAACCACGACCACGTCAGGGTTCTGATGAGCAAATTGCTCCACGTATGGCTTGACAGCCGCGCACGGTGGGCATGTGCTCGAGGTGAATTCCTCGAAAAGTGGAGTGCGTGGATGCTGGGCAATGGCGCTTGCCCCAATGAGCAACAGTACCATCAAGAATGAACCGAACTGCTTCATTGCAGTGCTCCAAGAGGTGAAACATTTGCAAAACTCTACACGCAGCGCGTGCTTTCTGGATCGTCAAAACCAGTGATGAATGCATTCGCGGTGCTATTACTCCATCCCAAACTTACAACAAAAACACGTAAGAACCAAAAGCTTTTTCAGTCATTGTCGGGAGAGCTGATCTCGAACTCCCCAACGACGACACAGTGGTCGCTGATGCGGTCGGCAGCGCGGTCGGGAAGCATCGCGCGATGGTCGAGCATGCGGCGGCGTTCAGCGATCCAGCGGCGAGCAGCGCTTGTCGTTGCGACGATGTGATCAATTGCTTTCCGGCGATGGTCCAGGCAGGAGGTTAACCCTTCGGTGAGGAAGACGACGGCTGTGTCGCGTTCGAGCGCTGTCAGCGTCGGCAGCCGCGAACGCCGAGGGAAGTCGTTGAAATCGCCGACGATGAGAATGTCTCGCTCGCGGCCATGAGCCAGCAGTGAATCTATCCACGCAGCCAGGACTGCTGCTTGCTGTCGTCGCTGCTCAATTGCTGTACGTCGAAGTTCCTCTGTCGAATCGTAGCGGGAGCTGGATTTGAGATGGACGACCATCATGAGCCAGTCGAAATTCCCTGCCCGACACCCGACTACAAACCCCGCTCGATTGCGTTCTGGATTGACTGCAAGTGGATAGTAATCACCCAACGGTGTGCATTGGACGGTGGAGCGGTAGAGCACGCCAACGTTCTGCCGATGTCCTCCATGACCGAGCAAGCCACTCCATCCAGGCAAATAGCGCAGAAGCCGCCGCATCGCGCTATCGTTTTCGATTTCCTGGACGGCCAGCACATCTGCGTTGCTCTGGGCGATGAGCTGTGCGATTGCAGCATAGTCTTCCTCTGCTCTCGGTTTCTGTTCTGGCTCGATGCCGTCGCCGAGCCATTCAATGTTGAACGTTCCAATTGTGACGGTCCTGGTCGAAGTTTGCGTGGCGCTGCAGCCTGAATAGGCAGCGACCACACAGCCGAGTAACACTGCAACTTGGATTCGCCGATGCATTGGTGGTTGAAGAATGCTTGAACGGACAATGCGGCAAACTTAGGGCATCGCCAGCTGCTGGTAATTTTGAGCCATCCATCGGTGTTCTGGTGGCTATGCGAACAACTATCATCATCCCTGCTGCTGGCAGTGGGCAGCGCTTTGGCGGTGAGCTCCCCAAGCAGTATCGCCTCCTGGGAGGAATCCCTGTCATTGTTCGGACGGTTGCCGCTCTCCTTGCTGCATGCGAGCATTCGCCGGTTGTGGTTGCTGTTGATGTTCGATGGGCCAGCTATGCTAAGCGTCTGTTCGCAGACGTTGGACTTGCCGAGCGCGTTGCGATCATCAACGGCGGCAGTACTCGACAAGAATCAGTATCCAATGCCCTGGAGCATCCTGCCGCTGGCGATGCAGAGTTGATTATCGTGCATGATGCTGTGCGCCCGTTTGTTTCGCCTCCGTTGCTTCGGCGCGTCCTCGATGGAGCCGAGCGTGAGGGGGCAGCAGTGCCTGTGGTGCCTCCGAAAGATACTGTCAAACTCCTCGACCACGAACGTCGTGTCGAATCAACACTCCCGCGCTCTCGCATCGGAATGGCGCAGACTCCCCAAGCATTTGAGCGGAGTATTATCGCCGACGCACATCGCCAGGCTGCAGGCGATCGGTTCGAGGCAACCGACGATGCGAGTGTGGTCGAGTATGCAGGCTATCCGGTCCTTGCGGTGGAGGGCGAGGAATCCAACATCAAAATCACAACACCGCTCGATTGGCTCCTGGCAGAGCAATTGTTAGCTCAAGAGGAATCCTAGCGATGCTTGTTCGGACCAATGCCATCGTACTTCGGCGGTTGCGCTATAGCGATACGAGCATCATTGCAACGCTTCTGACAGAACAGCGAGGAGTTGAAAGCATCCTCGCCAAAGGTGCACGGTCGCCGAAGAGTCGGCTGGCAGCAGTGCTTGAGCCGCTCGAACAAATCGACGTGCAGTACTACGTCAAGCCAGGGCGGGAACTCCAGCTGCTCCGAACTGCAGAACGCACAGTTCTGCGACGCTCAATCCAATCGAGTTATGAACACACTGTTGCTGCGCTGCGCATCGCTGAACTCGTGTTGCGCTTGGAGCTGCCCGGCCATCCCCACGCCGAGGTGTACGAGCTTGTCGAGCAGACCCTCGCAGCGCTCGATGCTGCGCAGTCGGCTGCTGCGTTCCCTGTTGCGTTTGCGTTGCGCTACGCTGCGGTCCACGGATTCTCGTTGCAGTTGGATGTCCACGATGCGCTCCCGCCAGTCAACCACCAGTCACAGCCGTACATTCTCCGTCTCGACCGAGGCACGTTTGAGCCTGTCTTGCTTGACCTTGCGCATCGAGGATCGCACGCAGACGATGTATCGAGCATCGGTACCCACACCGTGGAGCGCAGAACACTTGCGACGCTGCAGACACTTGGCCGGACGCCGCTGGAGCGCCTTGGAGATCAGCAGTTCGAATCCAGCGTGCTTGAAGAGTGCAGAGGTATCGTCGAGCGCTATTTGGAATTTCATTTCGAACGGCGATTGCGGCGGGGATGAACGCGCTACTCTGCTGCGAAGGTCCCGTAGATGATGTTGCGTGCCATGGCTAACTCATCGGGTGCGATTGTGTCGGGGCGGCGCTCGTAACTGAGTGCGATGACTTTGTAGCCGAACTGTTTGAGGAGTTGCTCCGTTTGACGGAATCGGACGCGGAGCGCTGCAGAAATTCCTCCGCCGATCGTCAGCAGCACTTTCGTTCGTGTTGATGCAGTACTAAAGCGGTCGCTCGATTCGAGGCTGGATCCAAGGAGGACACCGGAAAGTGCCAGAACAGCATTGAGCGGATAGCCACACCGCACCATGTACTCGAGCACAAGACAGCCGCCATCGGCAAACCCAAAGAGCGAGACGTCCTCGATCGAGATATGATCGGCAAGGCGGAGGCACAGCTGCTCGAGCGCTGCTAAGCTGAATTCCAGGTAGGGATGCTGGGTTTCTAGTGGAGAATCAAATGCTTCTTTGGGATACCAGAACGTGGAGTACTCCGGTGCACCAAGTGCAATGATTGCGACGTTGCCAGCGTCTTCGTGCGCCAGGAGAGACTGCCCAAGCCTGATAAAACGCTCAGGGCTACTTGTACGGTTGTGCACACACACGATTGCTGATCGAGCTTGTTCGGGATCGGTCCCGAGGGCGTAAACGGGAAACTCGTAGCGATTGACCTGGAGCTCGTTCCAGAGTCGCGGTTGATCAGGAAGTCGTAGCACGTTGTTCGATGCAGTCTGTTGATCCATCACTGCATGCAGAGGATGCCTCATATGCAGTATCGGCGGCTGGTGTCAATTCTGAAATGCTGCTGCAATGCCCTCGAAGGTATGATTGCCATCGAAACGTGCTATGGAGAGAGACGTAACCGACTACGCAAAACCCTAACTTTGAGAACGTATGCACCATAGCACTCTTGCAGGAAAGTTGCCGTATGTCCTTGTGTGCATTGTTGCTGCCGTCCTGGTGGGAGGTTGCAGCACGACGCACGTGGTAATCCATCGCCACCAGCTCGACAGTGCTTCCCTTGCAAGACTGAACGTGCTGCTCGAAGGTGCAGATGTTGAAGTGGAGCTGCGCGGCGGTGCAACCTCACCGGCACTCCAGCAACGCCGTCGCGCTCGACTGACAGCGCGGGCGCTTGAATTGGCCGGTGAGCGCGATACGCTTGCAATCCCGTTGGAATATGTTGCAACGGTTCGAGGAAGTCATCCCCGTAGCGGAAGCAGAGTTGCAGTGGGAAGTGTCGGTGGGTTTTTCATCGGGACAGCACTGGGAATTTTCCTGACCCCAGCAGCACCGCTGCAGATTGGCGTCCTGGGCGCTCTCTGTGGATTGACGGCTGCAGCGCTCATCAGCGAGCAATTCCTCCTCCGATTTGAGTGATTGCCAAACATGGGGCGGCGCCATCATCCTTGTAACTTTGCTCCCTGCTTATGAAAATCGCACAGCATCTCCATGTCTATTCTCCTTGCAGTCCTGCTGGGCTTGATCCAGGGCTTGACAGAGTTCATTCCCATCAGTAGCACCGCACATATGACAATCTTTGGGCACCTGAGCGGCATGCTCGATCTCCGCCGTCCGGAGCAGTGGACGGCTACGATGGCTGTGGTACAGCTTGGGACGCTCCTTGCCGTGCTTGTTTACTTTGCGAGTGACATCCGTTCGATCGCCACAGCAATGGCGGTCGAAACATTTCGGGAGCGGAAGCAGCCGTTTGCGCAATCGCCCCTTGCACGGCTGGGCTGGCTCATTGTCGTTGGCAGTGTGCCGATCGGGGTGCTTGGGCTTGCGTTTCGCAAGATCATCGAAGGGAACCTCACAAAAGATCCGTTGATCATCGCAGTGATGCTCGTTGCAGTTGCGGTAGTGATGCTCGTTGCTGATCGGCGGAGGGGGGTACGTCCGATAGAATCGCTCACCATCACCGATGCGCTCATTATCGGGGTAGCGCAGGCACTAGCGCTAATCCCCGGGGCATCACGCTCTGGGACAACCATCAGTGCTGGAATGCTCATTGGCATCGAGCGAGCGGCGGCAGCCCGATTTTCATTCTTGCTCAGTATCCCTGCACTCCTTGCCAGTGGTATGCTGGAACTTGTGCATGCACTTCGGATGCTTCCGCTCAATGACCTTTGGCTGCTGAGCATCGCCACGTTGACCGCAGCGCTCAGTGGCTACGTTTCGATCGCGTTTCTGCTTGCCTACCTTCGGCGACACTCGTTAGCGGTGTTCGCGGTGTACCGCATTGGCTTGGCTGTGGTCATTGGCGGACTGATTGCGAGCCGATTGCTACAATGATTTGCAGCATTCTCCGTTACGAGCGCTGCTATGGTTGATACCCACGCGCACATTGATACAGAAGCCTTCGATGCCGATCGTGACGCGGTGCTCCAGCGAGCACGGGCAGCAGGCATCGAAGCGATCATCATCCCCGCCATCACGATTGAGCGCACAGCGGTGGCCGAGCAGCTTGTGGCAGAATACCCATGGATTTATCGCGCCGTCGGCATTCACCCACACCACGCAGCAAGCGCAACACCTGCACTATTGGAGCAAGTCGAACGTAGCGTTACAGCCCCGAAGGTCGTCGCCGTCGGTGAGATTGGATTGGACTACTACTACGACTATGCGCCCCCTGCAGTGCAGCGTGAGGTCTTCCGCACGCAACTCCGAATTGCAAAGCACGCAGGCATGCCGGTCATCATCCACAATCGCCAGGCAGACGATGATGTCCTCGAGCTGCTCGAGCAAGAGCAAGACGGCAGTCTTCGGGGTGTGCTCCACTGTTTTACGTCGCCACTTCCTGTGCTCGAACGTGCACTCGCGCTTGGGTTCTGCGTTTCGTTCACTGGCAACATAACGTTCCGGCGATGGTCGGATGTCGAGCTCCTGCGCGCTGTACCGAGCGATCGGTTCATGCTCGAGACCGATTCGCCGTACATGACTCCAGAGCCGCACCGCGGCAAGCGAAACGAACCTGCATTTGTTCGCATGATTGCTGAGCGCCTTGCTGTAATCCGCCAAACCACCCTTGAAGAAACTGTGATGACCACCACTGCAACTGCAAAGCGGCTATTCAACCTTGCAGTCATCGGCATGCTCGTTTTCCTGGCGAGTGTTGGAGCTGCTCATCCAGCACAGCAAGACCAGGAGGCAGATTCCGCAGAGTTTGAATACGTTCATCCCTATCCACGGGTCGTTGGGTTCGGTGGGCTTGTTGGACCGAATACAATTGTCGAGACGCAAACGTTCGAAGCACTCAACCGCACCCAACCACTTTCCTACGAGGGCATTCCTGCCTTCGGCGGACTTGCCGTCTGGGAACTCACCGACCGGCTGATGGTGGAAGCTGCGTACCTCTACTCGGTCAACCGCAAAGTGGTCTATGATCCAGTCACAAACCCTTATGGACAGCGGAACCCCGATAGCTACCACTTTCTCGAGCTCGGTGCACGCTGGATGCTCAATCCCTACAGTCGCGTTGTGTTTTACGGCTTTGGTGGAGCAGGAAGCGTGTGGATTAGTCGCGATGGTTCGCCGTTGAGTGCTCCGAACATCTGTATAACACCAGGCATTGGGCTGTTCATCAACATTCCAACTCCATTCGGGATGATTGTCCCAGGTGGAGAGTGGCGGCTCAACTTCATGCTTGCCGATGAGCGGCGCTTTGTCACGATGAGCAACGGCGAGCGCTACATTGCCACGATTTCGACATTTTTTTCAATCCCGCGCTTTACGCTGCTGTACTTTCCGAAGTGGTAGAACATGCTGATCGTCGTTGAGCACCCGCTCTGTTTGCACGATGTGGCGATCGTACGCGATCGGCGAAGCGATCGTGCAACGTTTCGCCGCGCGATGCATCGTATCGGGCTTCATGTCTGCCTTGCAGCGACGCAGCATCTGCCGACTCAACAAACGAACATCGAAACTCCACTTGAGGAAGCGACGTGCTCGATCGTTGCGCGTCCAATTGTCGCAGTGGCAATTCTCCGAGCAGGGCTGATGCTGCTTGAGCCAATGCTGGAGCTGGCGCCTGGAGCACGTGTAGGTTATCTTGGGCTACGGCGTGACGAAGCCACGTTGCAGCCAGAGCAGTACTACCGACGATTGCCGCCACTTGACGAGCACTCCAGCGTCGTGCTGCTCGATCCGATGGTTGCCACAGGTGGGAGTGCAGCTGCGGCAGTCGAGGTATTGCTCGAGTCCGGCGCACGTGACATTACGCTTGCGTGCGTGTTGGCTGCTCCCGAAGGTATTGCGCGGCTTTCTGCCAGTTATCCAGCGCTGCGGATTGTCACTGCAGTGATTGATCGCGAGCTCGACCAGCGCGGGTATATTCGCCCCGGTCTTGGCGATGCAGGCGACCGTGCCTTTGGAACGGAATAACGGTGTAACGATAGCAATGGCAGCGCAGCGTTCAATACTCCCTGCACAGTTTCGATCCTTCGCCGCGGCTATGGTGCGGGTTGTTCCCTGGCTCTGGCTGGGAATCGCTGTTGGCATTTCCTTGATCGAAACCCCGATACGTTTCCGCACTCCACCGATTACGCGCGATGGTGCTGCGATGCTCGGCGTGGCGATCTTTCATGCGCTGGCATACGTTGAGCTTTGCTTGCTTGTTCTGCTGATGGCGGCAGCAATACTGTTGCAAGGGAAAGCATTGATGATTGCCGTTGGTGGGCTCGGGCTCATCGTGGGTGCCGAGCATGCGATCGTTGTTCCTCTCCTTGCGGTGCGAGCGAAGCTTTTGCTGGAGGGAATCCAGCCAGAACCATCGAGTGTCCATGCGTGGGCGACAGCGTTCGAAGCAGCCAAGATGCTTCTCTTGGTGCTGATCGGTTGGATCGGACAACGAGGATCGAAAGAGCAATGAGCGCTACTGTCGAGCAGATGTTCGCTCGCATCGCAAAGCGCTACGACCGCGCGAACACGATCATCACAGCGGGATTGCACCGCCGATGGCGTCGGCGCGCTGTCTGGCTCAGTGGCGCAGGGTGCGGCATGCACGTGCTCGATTGTGCAACGGGAACGGGCGATTTCGCAATTGAATTCCTCCGATCTGTTGGACCATCCGGGCGAGTCGTCGCCACCGATATCTGCGAGCCGATGCTCGATGTGTTCCGGTGCAAAGTCGAGCGTGTGCACCCGAACCTTTCGATCGAGTATGCGGACATGCTCGCCTTGCCCTATGCGGATGCGACGTTCGATATTGTCAGTTGCGGCTATGGCGTTCGCAACGCCGATGATCCGTTCTGTGCGCTTGCGGAGATGGCGCGTGTGGCAAAGCCTGGGGGGCGCGTTGTAATTCTGGAAACTGGGATGCCGCAGCATCCTCTTCTGCGAGCATTGCATGCACTCTATACGCGCCGCATTGTGCCCATGATCGGCCAGCTTGTCACTGGGGACCGGAGTGCATACGAGTACTTACCTCGGACTGCAGCTGCATTTCCTTCTGGGGAAGCGTTTATGGCGATGATGGCTGATACTGCTGCGTTCGCACGTATTGATGCATACCCACTCCTGGGAGGAGCTTCGTACATTTACGTTGGCGTCAAGCGTAGCTGATTTGGCTGGAATCGCCCACGTTGAGGGTGTGGAAGCTCCCGCAGACGGTAGCGTTGTTGCCGATGATCGAGTTATTGAGCACAACTGCTGATACGCGGGCTCCTGCACCGATGATTGAATTTGCTACTCGTGCATCACGGACGATTGCGCCGTCCCCGATTGTCGCATACGGACCAACAATCGAGCGTTCGATGGTAGCAGTTGGCGCAACGTAGGAGGGTGGCAGAACGATTGCATCGGTTGGTGGTAGAACTGATTGCTGGTATCGCTCCAGGAGGAAGCGATTTGTTTCGAGCAGCGTTTCTGGTTTACCGCAGTCGTACCAACCCTCGATGGGGAATGCAGCGATGCGTTCGCCTCGATCGAGCATGCATTGGAGGGCATCGGTGAGCTGATATTCGCCTTTGGTTCGGATGTCTTCTGCGATGAGATGTTCCAGGCATTCGACTAACAGCCGGCTGTTGCGGATAAGATATAGCCCAACAATTGCAAGATGTGAGGATGGAACGGAAGGCTTTTCAACGAGACGGACGATCGTCCCATTTACAAGTTCGACGACACCGAAGCGGCGTGGATCTTCGACTTCTTTGACACCAATTGCACTCGTAGGGGAGTGCACAAAGCGCTCTAAGTCGGCATCGAAAATTGTGTCGCCCAGGATGATGATGATGGGCTCATGATCGAACGTTGTGCGTGCACACCAAATGGCATGGCCCAGACCGAGCGGTTCGGCTTGTTCGACAAACGCTGCGCGAAGGGAAGGATAGCGACGTGTGATGTACTGTTCGATTTGTTCGCCCATTGGACCGACGACGAACGTTGCATCGGTGATGCCGTGGCTGATGAGAGCATCGAGAATGTGTGCGATGATTGGCTTGCCTGCAACGTTGAGCAGAACTTTCGGGACGGTGTATGTGTGCGGACGGAGCCGCGTTCCGTAGCCAGCAACAGGGATGACGGCACGCATAACGAGACTGTGGAGATTGCACGTGGTTTTGCCAGTGCAAATTACGGTGGAGGTTTTATGCAACTGTATCGCTGGCCGATTGCTCCGCCGAGGGGACTTCGACGTAGAAAATCGCTCCTTCGCCCGGAGAACTTTCGAGCCAAATCCGGCCGTGCATGAGTTCGACGAGTCGTTTAGCGATCGCAAGTCCAAGACCGGTTGAGCTTTCGCCTCCAGTCGGCCGAGCCGACAGCCGCTGGAATTTCGTGAAGAGCTTTTGTTTATCCTGGTCTGTAAACCCCGGGCCTGTATCACTGACGACAAAGCGGACTGCATCGCCGCGCTGGCCGAGGAGGATGCGGACTTCGCCACCAGGTGGGGTGTACTTGATCGCGTTGGAAAGGAGATTATCGAAGACTTCCTCTAAGCGGACAGGATCTGCCATTGCCCAGCATTGGTCAAGACTGGCAAGGAGCGTAATGCTTTTTGCGCTGGCGTGCGGTTGGTAGCGTTCGACAAGTTTCGACGCAAGAGAATGCGCTGCCACTGGTTGAAGGTGGACGCTGAGTTTGCCTGCTTCGAGTGCACTGACGTCGAGCAGGGAGGTGATTAGGTGCTGCATGTTGTCTGTTACTTCCAGGATGCGTGCTGCCAGCTTCTGCACCTGATCGAGTTTGTTGACGACTTTGGGGTGGCGGAGCGTCTCGGCGGAGATTTTGATGCTGGCGACGAGATTTTTCAAGTCGTGGGTGACGATACTTAGTAGTTCACTGCGTTCGCGGTCGAGTGTGGCCAGTCGCTCGTTGGCCTGCTGGAGTTGCGTGTTGATTTGTGCGGTGATTGCTTGCTGCTGCTCGAGTTCTTCGTAGGCGGATTGAAGGGCAGCAGTTTTTTCTTGAAGCTCGCTGAGTGCATTGGCTAACTCGACGCTGCGGAGTCGGTAGATTTCTTTTTCGCGGGCTTCTTGCTGGATTTTGTGGCGGGTTTCCATGACAGCGATAAGCTTCTGCGCGTCGTCTGCAAGGATGCGGCGTCGCAGCTCTGTACTCCGCCGGAAAAACACCAATGCCGTTTGGTAGTGCCCGAGTTCTTCGAGGATCTGCGAGACATTTTCCGCAAGCTCGGCCTCCAACAGCGTGGACTGTGTCTGGCGTGCCACTTCGATTGCCTGTTTATAGTAGCGAAGGGCGCGTCGGGGTGCGTTGTGGAGGCGATAGCACTGAGCGATGGCATCCAGGACATACGAGACCTCACTTTGAGCATTCAATTTCCGGAATAATGACAGCGCCATTGCCAGGTATGAGAGTGCCGTTGCGGAGTCCCCCCGAGCACGATGAACCTTCCCGATCAAAAAGATTGCCATCGCGATGTTGTATTCAGCACCAATTCGGTACGCTCTGCTCAGTGCTTTGGACAGGTACTCTAAAGCTTCGTCGTAGCGCTGCATGGACAGGAAGATTCGCCCCATATTCTCGAGTGTGGCAAGAAGCTCCTGCTCTTGTCCTTCGTGTTCGAGCCACGCAAGCGCTTGCTGTGTGTAGTCGAGTGCGGTTTCGAAATGGCCGAGACGGAAGTAAACACTTGCAATGTTGTTGATGGTCACCGCGATGCTGACGGGTGCTTTTCCATGCTGCTCTTTGATGTCGAGCGCTTTGAGGTAGTGCTCGAGTGCTAAGTCGAGCTGTCCGAGCTCTTGGTAAATAGACGCAATATTCGAGTGCAGTGCAGCCAGTGGCTGTACGATGTTGCTTTGCTCGCACAGCGAGAGGGCATTGTGCAGATGCAGGAGTGCTTTATCGAAGCGGGAAAGTTTGAAGTAAAGCCCAGCCAGTGTCGAGGCCACATGGATGGCATCGTCACGGTTTCCGAGTTGAGCATAGCTGGTCAGCGCATCTTCGAGTTGCTCGACGGCGCGCTCGAACTCTGCATTTGCGGCAGCAGCGTATCCGAGGACCGCCTTCGATTCAGCGATGGCTTTGGCAAAGGAATGCTGCTCGGCAAGTTCCAGGGCGCGGTGTGCGTAGGCAATCGCCTGCTGAGGGTGTTGCGATTGCAGCTGACGCGCACGCGCAATGAGCAGCTCGATACGAGTGGCATCATCGGGTGCACGCTCGAGCAACGACGCAAGAGTCGGATCGGCCGCAATATCACGGTCCGACGTCAACGCCTCCATGAGCGATATTCCGCAAGCGGTTTGCAACTGAGGTGGCACATTCTTGCTGCAATGAATGCGCCGGCTGGACAGTGCAAAGATAGTGTCAGAGGCTATGCCGAGGCAAAGGATTTTTTTTTACGCTGATGGTGTCACCAACAGCTGTTCGGCGAGCTGTTTACTCAGGTGCTGCTGTCGCCTCCCAATCTGGAGCACCACTGTACCATCGTAGGGCAATCGCGCACGCAGTTCAACGACTTGACCTAATGCAAGCTTCACGTGCGCGAGTTGAGCCAGTACAGTTTCGTGTGTGCTCTTGAGTCCGACGATTTGGTAACGACCCGGCGGTTGCTCTGCCAGGGTCTGCTTCGACTGCGGAGGAAGGGTTCCATCACGCTGAGGAATTGGGTCGCCATGCGGATCGTAGGTCGGAAATCCCAGAAATGCATCGAGCCGGTCCGCAAGGTCAGGGATGTTGATGTGCTCGAGTTCCTCGGCGATGCGGTGAACTTCGTCCCAGCGGTACCCGAGCTTGGTTGTGAGAAATAGCTCCCACAGGCGATGTCGCCGGACGACGTCGAGTGCCAAGGTGCGGCCTTTCGCCGTCAGTCTCACCCCAGAATTCCGGTGATAGGTAGCAAGGTTGGCAGCGGCCAACTTGCGCACCATTGCCAGAGTTGATGCGGGACTAACACCCAAATGCGACGCCAGCCGCTGGAGTGTGACTTTCCCTTCCGACGCTAAGTGCCAGATGGCTTTCAGGTAATTCTCCTGGGAGAGTGTCGGCATGACACAGCGTGTCGGGGTTTACGTTGCAAAGCAAAAATAGCCGTGGACGAGCGTTGCCGTATTTTAGCCCTGACTAATTGCAACTATTAGTGTAGGCAAATATGGCATTCTCAATCTGTGTCGTAGCTGGAATGATTTTACTTTCCACTGCATGTCTTGGAACCTCACATGATTCGGAGGATAGTAGCGCTAACCACCCGAGTTACAATGTGCATGAAATCATCGTTACAGCAGAACGGTCCCCGATCGAGCGCTCCCAGTCGCCGTCGATGGTAAGTGTCCTCTCCAAGCAATTATTCCGTCGTCTTGGGATGCCGTCGGTTGGTTCGACCCTCTGTTACGTTCCTGGCGTGCGGACAGAAATCAACTGCCAGACGTGTAACTATTCGCAAGTACGGTTGAACGGTTTGGCTGGTGCGTACACGCAGATTCTTGTCAATGGACGTCCGATTGTATCTCCCCTTGTTTCGCTCTACGGATTGGATCAATTCCCGACGGCGATGCTCGAACGGATCGAAGTGGTGCGTGGGGCAGCATCGGTACTCTATGGCTCATCAGCGATTGCGGGAGTGATCAATCTTGTAACGCGGGATACATGGGAACAAGGTGGTTTTGTCACATCGAATCTGAATCTCATCGGTAGTGCCACAGTGGAACTCGCGACAAATGCAACTGTCATGCATCGCAGTGGCCAAGAGAATGCGTTCGCATTGACCGCACACTATCGCACTCGCGGAGGATATGATGCCAATGGTGATGGCTACACTGAACTTGCTCGACTTCGGAATGTTGCAATTGGTGCAAACGCTTCATTTGGACTTGGCAACGGCAGGGTCTATACCAGCCTTGCGTTCATCAACGAAGAACGGCGTGGAGGCAATCTCCTCGATCAGCCCCCAGACCGTGCCGATCAAGCGGAATATCGCCTGCACGACATTCTGTTTTTCACAGCGAGCTACACTGCGCACGTCGGCCAGCATCGCTGGGAACTCTACGCTGCAACCAATGCAACAACGAGGGTCCACTATACCGGCGTAGACCATGCAGATGGTTGGGGACGAACTCGGAGCATGTATGGAATTGTCGGTTGGCAAGGGACGTTTCACCTGCCACTTCGCACGACAATTGGAGCGGAGTATCAATTCGATCGTACCAGTGATGCGATCGAAGCGTACGGGTACAAGATTGATCAGCAGCTTGGGCAGGGAGGGATATTTGCGCAAGTCAATGAGGAAATCCTGCCGCGTGTTTCTGCAGTCAGTGGACTTCGCCTGGCTTGGCACGATGCGATCCGTGGAGCAGTGCTCCTCTGGCGGGCTGGACTTCTCTGGCGCCCGTCGGAACGGTGGGAGTTCCGTCTCAACTACGGTGAAGGGTTCCGTGCTCCGCAAGCCTTCGAAACCGATATGCACATTGCCTTCGCAAGCGGAGGCGTCTCGCTGATCCGTCTCGATCCACAACTCCGAAAAGAATCGGCGCAGAGCCTATCCCTTTCGATGACACATCGCTTCCAAGGAGATGGGTACATCGCCGAGCTGAGCTTCGATGGCTTCGGCACGTCTCTGCGCGATCCATTCGTGCTAACCGACGATGGCCTCGATTCGATCGGCAATCGCATTCTGCTACGTACCAATGGCTCTGGCGCTCGCGTAGTCGGCGTAAGCTGCGAGGGGCAACTCGAATGGAACAACCTCGAGTTGGTGGTAACGTTCACGCTGCAGCGTTCTTGGTACGATCAGCCTGTCGCGTGGTCCAAGCAGATGCCACCGGAACCCCGCTTCCTGCGCACACCGGACCTGTATGGCTCGGCAATGTTGCGTATCCCAATTGGTGACCAGTGGGAATGCCTGGCGTCAGCAGTGCTGACTGGTGCGATGTTCGTTCCACACATGGCAGCCAATGGTGACCGACTTGTGCGAACACCATCAATGCTTGATTGCAGTGCCAGTGTCCGGTATCGTCTGGGAGCATTGCTCCAAGGCAACAGCGCTCTCACGCTCGGCGCGCGAATTAGCAACATGTTCAATGCATACCAGCGGGACTTCGACCGCGGGCGCTACCGCGATAGCAATTACATCTGGGGTCCCCCACAGCCGCGCACGGTTGGTGTGGAGCTGCAGTGGTCGTTCTAATGTGCGTCGCTAAATTTGCCCGAGAGTACACTTAGCCGGAGCACCGATGGAGCAGCAGCATGGTTCCGCTCTTGATTTTTCGAGCGATGTAGTCATTCAGCTCGATCACTGGCAGCGTCGGACGCCGTTGCAGATTGATTTCGATGGCAGCGCGCACGGCAACCACGCTGAATTCTGGCTGCAGGTTGCGCGGCAGTATCTTACCTGGATCGTGCTACCCTCGCGAGCGCTCCGCTGGCAGCCGCCTGCTCCCGGAACGCAGCCGCCGTGGGTGGAGTGGTTCGGGGATGGCAAACTCAACGCAGCAGCAAACTGTGTAGATCGGCACGCTCACTCATGGCGCCGAAACAAAGCGGCGATCATCTGGGAGGGCGAACCAGGGGATGTGCGCGTGCTGACCTACTACGACCTCTATCGCCAGATACAGCGCTTTGCGAACGTCCTGCTCTCGCTCGGTGTACGCAAAGGGGATCGAGTGACGATCTATCTACCCATGATTCCCGAAGCTGCTATTGCAATGCTTGCGTGTGCCCGAATTGGCGCGATCCATAGCGTTGTGTTCGGTGGGTTTTCCGCTGAGGCTCTCCGCGAACGAATCAATGACTCCCAGAGCAGCGTGCTCATTACCGCCGACGGTGGCTGGCGACGGGGGAGCATCGTTCCACTCAAGCGCAACGCTGATCGAGCGCTCGAGCAGTGCCCAAGCATTCGGCATGTAGTTGTCGTCCATCGTGGAGTGGAAGACGCCACACATGTTCCGATGCAGAGTGGGCGAGATCACTGGTGGCATCGTCTCATGGAGGAGGTCCCACCGAGTTGTCCTCCGGAGGTGATGGAGAGCGAAGACCCACTATTCATCCTCTACACGAGCGGGACGACAGGAAAACCCAAAGGGCAGCTTCATACTACTGCTGGGTATCTCACAGGTGTTGCTGCGACGACCCACTGGGTCTTCGACATCGCCGATGATGACGTGTACTGGTGCACTGCAGACATCGGCTGGATTACCGGCCATAGCTACGTCGTCTATGGGCCGCTTGCCAATGGCGCGACAGTCCTCATGTACGAAGGAGCTCCGGACTATCCCGATCGGGATCGGTGGTGGGCACTCGTTGAAACGTACGGTGTGACGATCCTCTACACCGCACCGACAGCGATTCGAACGATGATGCGCTGGGGCGAGGAGTACGTGCAGCGGCACAATCTCGAAAGCCTTCGGCTGCTCGGCAGCGTCGGAGAGCCAATCAATCCAGAAGCATGGATGTGGTACTGGGAGCACATCGGTGGCAAGCGCTGCCCCGTTGTGGATACGTGGTGGCAGACGGAAACTGGGTGTATCGTTATTGCTCCACTGCCTGGAATAACACCACTCAAGCCAGGTTCAGCAACACGACCACTGCCAGGGTTCCGCGCCTCTGTGCTCGACGATAGCGGCGATCGGGTGACTCCTGGTAGGCGCGGCTATTTGGTCCTGGAGCATCCATGGCCAGCGATGTCGCGCACAATCTGGGGCGACCACGCGCGCTATGTGGAAACGTACTGGTCACGCTTTCCAGGCAAGTATTTCACTGGTGATGCAGCCACATGCGATAGAGACGGTTACTATTGGCTTCTTGGACGAACAGATGACGTCCTCAATGTCGCAGGGCATCGGCTTAGCACGATGGAACTCGAAAGCATCCTCGTTGAGCATCCGGCAGTTGCCGAGGCAGCGGTGATCGGTCGAACTGATGCAGTCAAGGGACAGGTACCGGTTGCATTTGTGACCGTGCGGGAATCCTTCCAGATGCAGGGAGGACTTGCCGAGGAATTGAAAGACTACGTCGCCACGCGGATCGGCGCACTGGCACGGCCAGCGGAGGTGCACATTACTGCGGAGCTTCCCAAGACACGCTCTGGAAAAATCATGCGCCGATTGCTACGAGATATTGCCGAAGGACGCGTCCTCGGCGACACAACCACACTCGCCGACCCTGGCGTTGTGCAGCATCTGGTGCAGCTTTATCGAGAGGAATAACGTTCGCACGCACCTGCGAAGTGCAAAATCACTGAAGCGATTTGTGAATTGGTTTTGTATATTTTGCGCAGGAAGGGTTGGAGGAACAAACTTGCGGTGTACGCGGTCTTTGACGCACAAAGATTGCAAGGCGTACCGATGCAACAGCGGTGGTGGTTCTTGCGCAGCGCAGCGATCCTTGCCGCGCGTGAGAGAAGGCGCATGGCAGACTTGCGATGCGCAGAATTATTCTGCTTTTGGAGTAAGCCAAGGCCTCCTCCAGAGGATAGGGGCTACACTGAAGCATCTGATAGATCCGATGCAGCGTGTGGGAGGTAGAGCATGCAACATCTCTTTGTTTGTTCAACCAATGTTCAACAACCTGAAGTTCAACCATGAATGCTCTGTTTGAAGTGCTTCGTCGTGGCTTCCGCTGGGGAGTCACCATTGCAGCAGTGCTGCTTACGATGCCGTTGCACGCACAGCAGCCGTGCGGCGTCAGCGTCAACATCATCCCAATCGGCAAGGATACCGTTATCATTACGGCAAATCAGTTTGTCGAGCGGTGCATCTACCGCGTCGAACTCCTCAACAGTCGGAACGATGTCTATTCCGTTCGCTTTGATCCCATCGCTTCGTCAACGCAAATCTGGTACGCAGCACCGATTTCACCAACCGTCGCTGTTGGAAATAGCAGCGGTGCATGGTGGTTTTTGACTGGACCAGGGAGCTATCCGATCTCGACTTCAGCATACCCAATCGGAAGGTTGTACGTCAGTGGTCCAGCTCCACATCAGTTTCGTGTGACGTTCCGAAATGCGAACGAGCAAACGCTTTGCTGGCTCGTTGTCGTCGGTCAGTGTGAAACGAGCGATGTAGGGTTCCAGGGGGGCTGCCTTGTCCCATCCATCAACATCAGCACAGGCTTCAACCCCGCGACTGGTTCGGTGATTCCGATTACCCCAACGTCCTACGACCCCAACTGGATTGTCATCTCCGACCCGTTGCCGAATACTAATGAACCGCGCCCTGCAAGTGTGATTCAGAAGCATAAGGCATGGTCAAATCCATTACCTGGCTCTCAATGGATTGCCGTGTACAACAGTGCGGACAATAGCACAAATGGAGTTTATGTCTTCGAGCGTTGCTTCTGCATCGAAAGGCAGACACGTGCCGTTGTTGAATTGCAGGTGCTTGCCGATGACATCGTGGATTCGATCCTTGTCTGCGGACAGAAGATGACCAACCGCACGCCCACTCTCACTAATAATTGGTTCCTAACACCTCAACGACTCTATCGCGATACAGTAAACCTGCAAAGTGGTACCTGCTGTATCCGTGTTTTCGTAAGAAACACGTCTAATGTGGCTTTTGGGCTCGACATTGCGGGTAGTATCACAGCGCTTGGTCTAGCGGCTACGTTGCTTGCTGATACCTGTTGCAGCCAGTCGAAGTGTTGGATTGTGGGGCAAAAGATCCACGACCTCAACTGCAACGGCAAGATTGACCAGGGCGAGCCTGCACTCAGCGGATGGACGATAACAGCAACCGCAGGGAACAACACTTTCTCTGCAACCACAGGAAGCGATGGGTGGTATAGCATCCAAGTGCCTCCTGGCACGTACACACTTACCGAGCAAGTCAAGCCAGGCTTTACGCCATCAACGCCCTCGGGAGGTCCATATATCGTGACGATTGCCCAAGGTCAGGTCTTGCAGTACGACTTCCTCAACTGCACCGCACCGCCACCGTGCGATACGATTGGGAAGCCCCGGCTTGATAGTGCCTGCTGCCAGTTCACGATTCCAATTTTCCCAGTGACAAGCCCCATCGGGGTCACCCAGATCAACTGGTCGCTCTCGGGTGGGACAATGGAGAGCATTACGAACTTCACCGGTTGCACTGCCTCATATCCCAACCCATACGGGCTGACAAGTGGAACCATTACGTTCACGCCTGCCTGTACCAATAGTCCGATGAATCTTGCACTGGAGGTCACACCGACGACCGCCAGCGGTGTTGTGACACTCATCTTGGCGATCAAGCACGGTCCCAACAAGGTTTGCTACGATACGCTCACTCTCCGCTGTGCGCGCGCTCCCATCACCAAGTGCGATAGCCTGGTGGTGACGCCCTACATTTTCAACAACCTCCAGCAGTCCTGGCGTACATTTAAGGTTTTCAACCAAAAGCAACCTGCCTCCCCGATCAAGCAGGTCAACATTTCGTTGAGTCCTCAACCGTGCGCGCCGACCTACGTGTGGACGGGTGGTGGTTTGATGGTTGATAACGGGAACCGCAGCTGGTTGTACACAACCAGCGGCACTCCACCATATAGCCAGATTTCGATGGCATGTGCCCCTGGTACAACTGCTCCTCAAGGCGCAGCAGCAAATAACACCGTTCAATTCAACCTCGGTGTGGACTACACCTGCAACTGGACCGGAAGTGTGACGCTCACTATAATCCACTGCGATGGGGATACCTGCGTGCTCACCTATCCAAACTGGTGCGCCAAGCCGAATCCGAAGCAATGCGCGATAGTTTTCCCTGGCGATGTGGTACTCCATCCGATTGAAGCCCAAACTCGGGTTGCGCGGCTACTCGAAACAACGATTGACACAACGATACTACATTGGGGACTGAGGATTCCGCCGAAAAGAGCTCTCCATGGAGGTTACTGTGCATTAGTATCGCCAGACCGAGGTTGGAATATTGTTGGGGCAAGTATTGACGATGGCCTCACCCCTGATGAGCGTGAAGCCGGACGCGGTTTTGAATGGTGCGGTGGTGTCGTATTCAACAAGGCAACTACCGGACAATGGGTGCTGATTAAGTTGGAAACCTGCATTCCGAACACGGAACCGGATACACTTAGACCGTGGATCCTGCGGGCGATACTGGCGTCGAACGAGCCACGACCTGACACCCCGCGCGTTGCCGTGACCTTCTACGATGCCGATGGGAACCCCATCGCAAGCGACACGGCAAAGGCGGCGATGCAGGTGACCTCGGTACCGGTCGAGGTCGTCAAGCCAGCAGGCGGTTCCAGCGGCATCCTGCAGGTTGTGCCGAACCCGGCAGCCGAGGAGGTACGGGTCGAGTACGTCTTGGCACGTCCGAGCGAGGTTACAGTCGAGCTCTGCGACCTGCTTGGCAAGTGCCAGCTCAAAGCCGAGCTGGGTTGGATGCCTGCAGGACCGAACTCCTTCGGCATGAGCACGGCAGATTTGCCCACGGGCAGCTACATCCTGCGACTCCGCACCAGCGATGGTGTGCTCACCGCACCGCTCCGCATCGTGCGGTAGCGCCGCATCACAAACCCAACGGGCAGCTCTCGCCGGAGGGCTGCCCGTTTTTTTTGTCAAATGCCTACTTTTGCGGTGGGCGTCGGGAACACCAAGTGCCGAACGTGTGTATACGCGCCCTGTGCATCCGAGGGGGACACCATTGCGTGTTCACCTTGAATGCAGAGCGATGAGGGTTTTTGTTCCACTTTCTCAGATGGTGTCCCCATGATGTGGTCAGTGATTGCTCCCACTTCTGCGCAGAGTGCGCGGTGTTCTTTCCCATGGCGTATTTCCAGGGTTGTGCTGCTGCTCGGCGTACTGCTCCTGAGCGGATGGATGCTCCCGCTTGCAGCACAGAGCAACAACATCGCCGAAGCCTCCGATTCGCTGACGGGCTTCTGGCTCAAGAAGGTCGTCAGCAACACCCAGATCCCTTCGGGGGTGACGTTCTCGTACACGATTTACTTTTCCTTCCCCACTGGAACGCAGAACGTGACGATCACCGATGCACTCCCACCAGCTCTGGTCTTCCAGAGCCTCTCAGTCGCAACCGCTTGCGGTGGATACACAACTTCCACACCGGCACCCGGTACCAATGGCGTGGTCAGCGTTAGTTGGGGTCCGCAGCCGAGTGGGTGTTCTGGCTCACTGACCATTGTCGCCTCCTTCCCTAATGGCATCACGTGTAATCAAGCATCGGCACGGAATAGGGCATGCCTCTATGGGACTGTTCTCATCAACGGGCAACCTGTCACACGAGAATTCTGTACACCGTACGTGACCACAACAGCTCAAGCCTCCAGTACCTGGAGCATCCAAAAGCAGTTGCTCGGTTCGACGTACGTCGGCGGGAATTGCCCGCGTGTGTTCCCCGGCGATACGGCGACATACCTGATCTGCGTGACCAACAACCCCGGGCAATGGGGCTGGAACGGACAGCTCAACCTGGTAAACGGCGTAGTAACAGACGCTCTGCCCACTGGGGCACAGTTTATCAGTGCCTCGTGTCCTGTGAGTGTGAGCGGACAGACGATTACCTGGAACGTGGGGAATCTTTCTGGCACGCAGCCCTACAACAAGCAGTGCTGTACGCTGAAGGTGTACTACCCACCGACGGTGTTCCCTGCCAATTCACAAATCACGAATACCGCCACACTAAGCGGTCAGAGCGGAAGCGCACAAACTCCATGCGGACCGATTCAGGTTCCGAGTACGCTGTGTTGGCAGAAAATCGCTCCGCCACCCCCTGCTACGTCGGCGCAACTTTGGAAATGGGTTTCCACTAACGGGCAGCCAGGCTGTAGCGGCTATTACGGAATCCGGATTTGCAACAACGGGCAAGCCTCCATTAGTTCGCTAACCATCACCGATACCTTGCCCAGTGGGGTGTCGTTTACGAGTTTCGGCTATACACATCCGGGCTTGGCAGTCAGCCAAAATGGAGGTGTTATCACTGCAACACTCAACGGTGCCCTCCAACCCGGGCAGTGCCGCTTGTTCTACGTCAATTTCACTGTCTCGCCGACGGCAACACCCGATAGCGTCTTTACCAACTGTGCCTGGGCGCAAATCCCGGGATTGGCACCCTTGCAGTCATGTGCATCCTTCATGGTGCAAGCTCCCGCACCAAAAGCTTGCATTGGCAAGGAGATTTGCTCTCCGCAGGCGTCGTACTCGCCAGGGCAGATTGTGCGGGTGCGCTTCCGTCTGCAGAACATCGGCGGGCAAGCTATCAGCGGAGCAACGCTGGTGGATAACCTCCATCCAAGTTTGCAGTACGTTGGCAATCCGAGCTTTTACACCAGCAACCAGTGGAACACCCCGTGCAACCCCACCTCTGGCACCAGTCCCTGGACGCCTGCGCCGACGCTCACAGTAAGTGGGCAAACCATCACGGTGAGCAACATCACCATCCCGGCGACGTGCCAGAACCTCTTCTGGAATGGCTGCGGCTACTACGGAAATTCGGGTGTGCCGTTCTACTGGGTTGAATTCGACGTCAAAATCACCGACACCGCCGCGCTCGGTAACATCCCGAACTCCTACACGCTCTCTGGTGGCGGGCTGCCGCAGCCGGTGACCTCGAACACCGTGTATTTGCTGGTGACTGGAACGACGGGCTTTACGCTCGAAAAGCATGTTGCCAGCGATACGACCAACTGGCAATCTTCGCTGACGGCGAGTGCCGGCGCGACGGTCAACTACCGCCTGCGGATGAACCTCGCGGGCACTGCACCTCTGCGCCACGCCACCTTTGTGGATTTGCTCCCGATGGACAACGGCGCAAGCGATGGCAAAATTCTCCAAGCCTGCGCCTCGCGCGGAAGCCAATACAGCGCGACGTACCAGAGCACGCTCCTGAGCTCACCACCGAGCACTGCGTACAAAGACAACACGACGTCAGGGCTCGTAAGAGCAGATGCAATAAGCACCGCCATCGGCGCGCCGCCACTGTTCCCAACCTCCTGCGGTGCAGCCGGTAGTTGGAGCAGTGGCATCGCTGCGGGGAATAAGAATCTCGGATTCGTCTTCGGCACAGTCGGGGCAAGCTCGCAACCCACGGTGGTATTCGCTGCGAAGCTGGATGCCCAAGCGCAGCCGGGGCAGATTGCGTGCAATACCTTCGCTGCCGGCGGAGCGGTCCGACACTTGCTCAATAGCAGCACGATTCAGGATGTGGCGATTGGGGCGCTGGAATCCGCTCCTGCCTGCGTCTCCATTGACTCTTCGGCGCGTTGCTACGATGTGCAACCTCACGGCTTCCCAACACCGATTGGCACTGTCTCAACGCCGAAAGGCGATGGGTGCAAGTACCGTTGGACGGTCTCGATCAACAACCCCGGTCCGGCAACCCAAGGGTGTGTGAGTTCACCGCAGGGGCAGGTCACACCGAGCACCTTCGCCATCCCAACAGGGACCTCAACGCTGACACTGACATTCGTGGACGTGCCGCCGCAGGATAATTTGGCGTGCCTTGTCTTCGGTACGCTGGACGCAACCGGCGCCTGCACGCCATGCGATACTCTCTGCGCGGATCTGCCACCGTGCCCGAAGCAGGATACCTGCTGCCCACGCTTTGACAAAGTGGAGATCAAGTGCATCGGGCGTGATTCGGCAGGCAACATGCAATATTCCTTCGTTGCAAGCGGCACGATCTCCTGCAAGGCAATGGTGCTGATGAATTCACCGGAAGGCTCGTTTGTGCCCTCCTCGTTCGGGGTTGGACCGGGCAGCTTCACCATCACGACAACCTTCACAGACCTTCCACCTGCAGCCCCAGGTGTGATTACGGTGTACTACGCAGTTGTAGGACAGGGTGTGGTCCTCTGTCGGGATTCCGCTCGGATTCAACTGCCGCAGTGCCCAAGCACGCCGCGCAACTGCTGCGAAGGCTGGCAGCGTGGCATTCAAAGCACGGTGAAGTGGTTTAGCAATGGTACCGTGCAGATCAGTGGTATTGCGACTGCTGGGCCGGCACCCATACACCGCTTCGCCGCAGCGATTGTGAGTGCGCAGCTCAAACGCTGGTGTCCGATTATCCCATCCCCGCCGGCAGCATGGCAGCGCATCTACGGGGACATTACCGGTGCATGGCTCACTCCTGCACCGGGCGCACCCCAGATGCTTTCGCCTTTCTCCCGACAAGTAGTCTGGGAGGGACCCATCCCCGATAGTTGTGTGCGATGGGCAGCCGCACCGGCATCGTTCAGCCTGAATCTCCTCTTCCCGGCTCCCACGGGATTGAAGTGCGGCGATTCGTTACGATTTACCGTGCGCTATACCTTTACAGACTGCGACTGCCGCACGTGCGATACGCTGATCACGTACACGGTGGTGCGGAAGAAGATTATCTGGTTCCCGTGGGATCTGCTTGCCGTCACACGGATCTCCGAGTCAGAAGTTGCGCTGGACATTCCCGGCACGGTTGCAGCCAGCGAGGACAACACGCAACAAGTTGCCCTGCGGTCGCTGGAACTCCGCGGCATCCAAGCACGAGAGGTCAAGGTTCTGCGTGGCAATGATCCCTGCGACGATTGCTACGCGAAGATTACCGAAGGCGGATGCGTGGTGCTCTTCCCAACCAGAGGCACTGCAGCATATCGCATCATCTGGCAGGAAGGGCTGCCGGATACCGCCGATCACCGACGGCTCCTCGTGCTGGTTTTCGAGGAAACCGACCTCCAGACAAGCGAATCACAGACCGCGATTGAGGAACGCACCATCACCGTTCCCGGATGGAAGGGGCAGAGCCCGACGCCGAGCGGCACACTCGTTCAAGACCGCGAGAGTATGCCGCCGCATGTGCGCACCTTTGCGATGGCGTTTGTCAACGGTCCGGTAGCTGCCAATCAGATCGAGGTCGAGCTGAGCGCTCTTCCGCAACCGGATGGAACAGTGCCGCAGATTCTCGCCATCGGTCCGGTGGATGCACCGCAGATCACCATCCGGTGCACGAGCGGCCCGCCGACTCGGTGTAGGTACCACATAGAGGGTCCGCTGGCACCGGGTGAAGTGCTCCGCGCACTCTTTGTGACCGTTGCCGGTTCCAAGCGCGATGGACTCGATGCCGTCGAGGTCGAATACCGCCTCCGCGACGCGGAAACAGGGGCAGAGATTGGCAAAGGGCGTGTGATTCTCGAAGGTGCTGTCTCCGGCATCGAGCCTGGGGATGAGGAACCATCGCAGCTACGTGGGATTGAGATTGGCTCGATCATTCCCAATCCGGCAAGCGAGGTGGTAACGTTGGCAGTCCAGGCTGCACATCCAACCGGCAACGTGACGATCGAGTTGGTGGATGCGCTCGGGCGACCGGTGGCGCAGGTACTCGCAGGTGCCGCGCTCCCGGCAGGCACCACAGCGGTGCCCGTTGACGTCAGCCAGCTTCCGAGCGGTGCGTACATGCTCGTTCTGCGCAGCTCTGCTGGTGTGGCGGCAAAGAAACTGCTCGTGACCCGGTAACGCAGCGGTATCCCAATAGCACACGCGGTTCCTCGGGCTTCGGGGAGCCGCGTGGTGTTTTTATGCATGGCTCGCGAGGAATATTTGGAGGGAATTGCAGTCTAAGGGCACCGGAATTTGTGCAGTATGTTCAACCTTTTTATGAGGTGCACTATGCTGTCACAGATTGCCCGGGGTGTGTTGGTGTTGCTGGGAGGAGTAATTGTTGCACACTCCCAGGTCGAGGTAACGCTGCAGCTCCCGTTTGCGCAGCAGATGCCGCCGCAGGTTGCCGAGTGGCGCGAAAACGAGTCCCTCATCCGTGTTGTAGTGCAGAACACCGGGAGGGAACGCTACACTGGGCTGATGATCTCAGCGGAGCTTCAGCGGGATGGACGCAGGATCGCGACGACGCGGAATGGTCATCCAGCCCAACCACGGTTCGATTTGTCGCCAGGCGAAGTGCGCACGCTCTCCTGGCGCGAGGTGATTGCGGAGCCAGCCATCGAGTATGATCGCAGCATCGCTGAGATGGTGATGACGAGCGGAGAACTGCCTGCTGGGAATTACCAACTCTGCTTGCAGGTCTTGGATGCTCGGCTGCGACCGATTGGGAGACCCGGCTGTGGAACGTTCACTATCATCCTGGCAGATCCGCCGGTTCTCCTTTCACCAATTCGGGGTGTGCAGGCGCCGGTGATGCCGCTGCTGCAATGGACGCCGAGTACGCCGCCAGCACCAGGGCTTCAGTATCGCGTTACACTCAAGGTGCGGTATCAGGGGCAAACGCCAGCGCAGGCAATGGCGAGCAATCCCATCCGCTTGCAGGTAGATGTGCCAGCAACGAGCTACCAAGTGCCTGTCACCGAGCAATTAGGGCCTGATGCAACCGATCCGAACTATGCAGGACACGTCTGGCAGGTGCAGGCATTGCTCAACGGTCGCCCGTATGGGCGAAATCGTGGGTTGAGTCAAATCGAGTGGTTTACTGTTCCACCAATGGCAGTGGATCCTGTAAAGCCAGGAAGCCAAGTGCAAGCGGTTGTCTGGGACATAGGAAGGGAAGTGCAAGCGGTTGTCTGGGACATTCCCTATGAAGACCTGCTTCACCACGGAGCCACTATCTCGGCTACACTGCCTAAGGATGCTCCCGATACGCTCCTCTACGTCCTCCGCCTCCACATTCCCATGAAGCTCAGTGTCAATACGGGTAGGGCCGTCCTAGACCGATGGCTTTACGCCGACGACGCCCGATTAGGCAGACCCAGTGGGGGAGACACGGCGGGGCAGGTAGATAGGACACGTTACACCGGTGGGTTCTTCCTCTACCGAATATCGGGTGATACTACGCAGCCGCCACAGTTGATGGCTAGACAAATGGCATACAATGCAGGCAAAGAGGGAGCAATCATTGTCGAGCGAAATGGTCTGTTGGTTATTGGTACATTTACACCGACGCACCTTGCCCTGCCGCTCCATGACATCATCATCGAGCCAACTGAAGGTGGTGAGCCGCCAATCTGTAACCTTCCGCCATCCGGCGAAGGACACGGGTATGAGCAGATCGCACGAGAAAATGCTCCACCCACTGAAGGCCCACGATCACGACGATGGAGTGGCTATGTTTTCAATCCAGCTATAGCATCTGGTGCAGGGCGAGCCTCTGGGAAAACGTTGGGAGCAATCACGCAACGCCAGGCTCCACCGCAGGGTTCAGGGCAGAATCACTATGCTGGTGTCGTTATCCCTCTGCCGAAGCCGAGTGAAGTTGGATTGCCGGATTTCCGGATGGCACCGCCAAGCTCGTCGGATACGTCGCAGGTTGGTGGCGGTGTTGTAGTCTGCTGGCCGAATGGGAAAGATCCAGACGGGAAGAAGCCGCATGTACAAGCGGTTGTCGATATGGATGAGGGTGTGATCATCTGTGTATGGCCTGGGCGTCCGCCGAAGGGACCGATCAAAGCGGTGGTCAAGGTAGATTAGCAAACGAGAAACGTGTTCAAGCGGCGCTACCTCGGTCTGAGGTGGCGCCGCTGGTATTTGGTGCAGCGGTATTTTCGCGCCCGTCTTTCTCGACGAAAGTATACCATGCAGCTCTTCACCACTTTCCCCGACGATCTACCAGCAGACACTGATCTCCGAACGTTCCTTTCACACACCGCGCTCATCATCTCTTCATCTCAGCACGAGGCCGCTACTGCACTGCTTCGTCAGCAGTTCTATCGCCCTCCTCAGCAAAAATCTCCGCCCCTTCTCAAACGAGCAGCATACCACATCCTCCGACGCGGACCACGATTTTCACCGGACGAGAAGATTCCAGCATCCTCTCTTCGGCGAATTCTCATCCTCCGCCACGACGGCCTGGGAGACTACATACTCACCACACCACTCCTGCAATGGCTCAAGCAAGCTGTTCCCCATGCAGAAATAGATGTGCTCACATCCCAACGAAATGATTTCCTTGCTGCGCTCGATCCGCACGTTTCGCTGCACGTTCCAATCTATGATCGCCCTCAGTTCCACTACTCATTTCTCCATGCTCATAAGTTGCTCGGGAAGCGTCGCTATGATCTTGTGTTCGCGATCGTGATGTCCAAGATGACTCGTCAAGCAGTCATCGCACGATCTCTTGCTCCGGAGGCGGACTATGTGACAATTCTCAATTGCAGCTCTGCAGCACTCCATGGGCAGGTCCTCCATCGGCAGGTAGCAAATCAGCCCTGGCAGCAGCATTGGTGCGAAGCCTTCTATTCGACTGGACCCGCAACGATCGAACCGGGAGCACCAATCCAGATGATGCCACCTCTATGGGTGCCGCATCTGCCATCGGCAGAAGAAAACATCCGCTTGTTCCTCCGTACCTATGGACTTAGTAGCGAGACTGGGCGGACTGGCGATGGAGCATCCGGTCAGCCCTACGTCGTGTTCAATCTTTCAGCACACGATCAAGAGCGAAGCCTCACCTACGAGCAAGCGCTCTCGACGTGCCGACTGCTCCGGGAGCGATTTCCTCACTACGCGCTGGTTATCGTTTCATCTCCGGTTCATCGTACAATGGGGGAACGTCTGGCTGAGTACCTTGGACCGCCAGTCTACTACTACCACAACACGTTCCTGGAGATGATCCCACTCCTGAACCATGCCCGATGGGTGATAACCCCTGATACAGCGCTTGTTCACGTTGCAGCAGCGCAGAAGGTACCTGTCATCGGCCTCTACCACCGTCCCCCGACTGTCTGCGAATGGTTCCCATACCAAACGCTGTTCCAGATTGTCCTCCGTTGTGATCCCCGCGGCCTCTGCACAGTAGCGCCGGAGGCCATCGTAGCTGCTGCCGAACAACTGGAACGAGCGTTACACCGACCCCCTGCAACGGCAGAGTAACCACGATTACCCCAGCACTGCCAAGTACAGCCCCGATAAAACAATTGGTGCTGTAATTTTGCCGACCGAATAGTCGGTCAATATCGTGGTGATGCAATGAACGCTGATGCACTGCATGTAGCAAAGTATGTGTTCCGTACGAACAAGGCATTCACTCTCGTGACGTCGGGGTCATCTGGCCAGTGGGCAGGGAAGGCATATTTCGGCGAAGAAGATGGCTACCTCTACGTCGCACTCGAGCAGGGACGAAACTATCGGAATGTGATGGAAAATCCGGAGGTCTTCTTCGTGATCGAGCGTGGTGTACCGGATCGCTTCGTCCAAGGTCGAGGAATTGCCGAGTGCTTAGGACCGATCGAAGAGCGCCCCGAAGCGCACATCATCTTTCGCAAGGCACTCGAACTGGTGCTCTACGCCAAAATGATTCCCGGTGTGATGCTCTTCCGAATTCGACCGACGGAGCTGTACATCTCCGACTTCAGCCGGGAATGGAAGCCGCGGACGACCATCACCGTCAACGATGCGGTGATGGCGTTCTTCCGCGAGCACCGCGATCGCTATTCTTGGTGGCAGTTGTTCTGGAAAGCCATTCGCCCCTTTGCGTTTCCAGCAACGTTGGCGCCTGTGCTCGTTGGATCACTGATTGCACCAACGCTTGTGTGGTGGAAGTTCTTGCTTGTCCTATTCGGTACGATGATAGCGCATGCAGGTATCAACGTCATCAGCGACTACATGGATTGGAAGCGCGGAGCGGATACCTGGCGTGTGCTGGGCTCGAGCCGTGTCTTGGTTGATGGCATCATGTCGCCGCGAGTGCACCGAGCGCTCGGCATCGTGCTGCTTGTCATTGCCGCGATCATTGGCGCACTCCTTGTGACCGTTAGTGGTCCAGCTGTTTGGCTCTTGATGGCGCTGGGGGCTGCAATTGGGATTTTCTACACCGTTCCACCGATTGGTCTCAAGTACCGCGCGCTGGGTGACCTTGCGGTCTTTCTCGCCTTCGGTCCCCTGATGGCTCTCGGCGCATACTACGTGCAGACCGCTACACTCGATTGGCTTCCAGTTTGGCTCTCACTCCCGATTGGCTTGTTGACGATTGCCATTCTGCATGGCAACAACTACCGCGACATTGCCGAGGACCGTGCCGCTGGGTACCACACAGTGGCGAGCCTACTCGGACCGCGTGGTTCGGCGTACTACTACGTTGCGCTTCTGGTGGGGGCGTATTTGAGCGTGCTCCTGTTCATCTGGCTGGGCTGGCTGCCGCTGTGGGCGCTTGGTGTGTTGCTAACCCTTCCACTGGCGTGGCGTAATATTCGTGTTGCATTCAACCACGCGCGGGTTGCGTTTAGCTTTCTCGATCTGCTGACGGCACAGTTGCACATGCTGTTCACTCTCGCACTGGCTGCGGCGCTCGCAATAGGCCGAGCAGTGCCGCTCCACTAATAGGCTGCGGCAATGGCTATCGGACAATCACCAGCGGTCGAGTGATGACCTGCCCAGCGCTCTGCATCCGGATGAAATACGTTCCTGCTGGGAGGAGGCGGGCATCCCAGGATGTGGTGATGCGATCAACAACATAGCCATTGAACGCGCAGCCCATCTGCCGACCGTCGAGTGCGACGATGTCTACACGAACCATCGTGGGCAGCGAGACTTCAAGGGCGAGTTTGACGTCATCGCTCGCTGGATTCGGTACGACCTCGAGTGCGATGCGGGGATTTTCCGGGCCTTCTTCCACACTGGTGGTTACGATTTGGCTCTCCGCTGCAGGGCTGAGTTCCCAGCTCATCCCGCTCGGTCGGCGCACTCGTCCTACCGTTCGCACGCGATAGCGGACAGCGCCTTCGACCCGGTAAGAATCGGTAAATCGTATCTCTGCGATAGGCTCCGGGGTCAGTGCAACTTCGCGCCCGCCGGGCAGTGTGCGATAGACGTAGTAGCCCACGATGCTATCAGCAGGTGTGAAGGGAGGCTCCCACGAGAGTTCGATGCGGCGGCCGTCTTGCCGTACTGCGAGTGATCGCGGTGGCGCTACGTCCTGATCGAACCGCACCCGAAGCGTCGGATCGCCGAGCAGTGCGACGTGGACCCATCCTTGCGCAAAGGAGCTGACGTAGAGACTTTGTCCGACAAATGGCGAAAAGTTCTGCACCATCATTGCGATGTCGCCGATGGTTTCGCCTGCAGCCATTGGGTGGAGAAACCACACCGGCCGCCCAGACCACGAACACGTCAGCGCGCCACGTGCCAGTGCGACGCGCATCAGGTTGTTCTGCGAATCCCAATCCCCGAAGTACGATCCAAAGAGCATTGTGAATGCAGCGTTGACACGTCGCGTCGCAAAGTCACCAACATTCCCGATGCCGTTGGCGCTCGTGTACGATCCAGCACCGCACCCATACGCAAAAAGGCGATCGGATGTATCGAGCGTTGGAAACCACTTTTCCGCGCGAACGTTCGCTGCACCAACAATTGGTGGAAAGCTCGTCCATCCCGACCGAGCGAATAATTCCGGATAGGTCGGGAAATTGTCGTCTATCAGCGCGGCCCAGCGATAACTTCGGTTCCCAGTTCGGTAAGCGTAGTCACGTGCGAAGTAATCGCGCAACATCGCGATTTCCGCTTCGACTGCGCTGGAGCCTTGTGGGACCAGGCGAGGAAGGTTGTAGAAATCCACTCTGCCAATGCGGATGCTGAGCGGCGATGGGAAAAAGACGTTGTCGAATTTCCCATCGCCTGGGAGGTTGCGGTTTTCTTGCCGAACAACCCCGGCAGTATCGGTGATGGCATCGTTCCACCCGCTTTCGGACAGTACGCCGTAGTAGCCATCGCAGGGCCACGCACCGCGATGGTCTGGATTATGGCCGTCAGGCGGTGGAACGTATTGGCCGTTGTAGTACAAGCCCGAGTACGGCACTGCAACGCGACCGATGAGGAATGCAGTTGCTGGTTCATCGAGGTTGCCGCGATTGTACCAGCTTCGGATGCTATCCTTTGTGCGTTGAACTGCTCGAGCGTCGAATTGCTCTGCGCGTGGAACGACCGTTTGCTCGACCCGCCAGCCTTCCCGATCGAGCTGAGCGGCAAGCTGCGCGAGTTCTTGAGCAAGCGGGGTTGCTACTGTCGAATCTACAACCAACAACACACGCCCGCGATAGGGAGGAATCGGCACATCGTACCCAGCGCAGGCATAGCCAGCGGCCGTAAAGAGAACCGTCTGATTGTTGATCGTCCGCAGAAAGCTATTGACGACGGCGAATTCGTAAAGGATGCCTTCGCTTATCGGCATCGAAAATTCGACCGAATCGGTGCCTGTTGGAGCAACGATGCCCGCAAGGGAGAACTGCGGATCGCTCTGCCGCTGGCGCACAAGCACGGTGTCTGCACCAAGGAAGTCGGGGTCGTGCTTCCAGCGTAGCGTCACCTGCGGTGGATTGCTCGCACGATTGATGAGCACGCGCAGAGGAATGGCAACCTTGCTTGCTGGAGGAACCTGGGCTGTTGCTGCCGCCGTCAGCAGGATCGAGCAGAGTAGCACGATGCGTCGGTACATCGCAGAACCCTTGTGTGGTTGATAGTGCCCGTTACTCCGCAAGGAGAATGCCACACCTGCGCTCAGGGGAAAATGCCCAGCATGGAGTATGCTTGCGCGATCTTGTCAATTGCCGAAATGAACGCTGCGGTGCGCATGTCCTTGACCTTGGGGTGCTGGTGCCAGACGTCCATGATTTCGTGGTAGGCGCTGACCATGGTTTCTTCCAGGCCGGAGTTGACCAGGTCTTCTTCCTCTGGACCGCGAATGATGAGTGTGCGTTCGACTTCGCCGAGGGACTGCCCTGTGAGTTTTTCGATCGTTGCGATGATGCGGGAGTTCATCTGTTCTTCGAAGCGTTTATCCATCAGCCCGAAGCGAACGTGCGAGAGATTCTTGAGCCACTCAAAGTAGCTCACGATTACTCCGCCTGCGTTGAGATACATATCGGGGATGATGAAAATGCCTCGCTGAATCAGAATGTCTTCCGCGTATGCAGTCGTTGGCCCATTGGCACCTTCAGCGATGATTTTTGCCTGGATACGCTCTGCATTGCCAATGTGGATCTGGGACTCGAGTGCAGCTGGAACCAAGATATCGCACGGATATTCGAGGACGCTATTGCCGTCGTTGATGGTTTTCGCTTTGGGGAAACCGCGAATGCTGCCAGTTTGACGGCGATGCTCCGCCAGTTCCCGAACATCAATGCCCTTGGGATTCCAAACGGCGCCATCCCACTCGATAACCCCAATAATCGTCGCCCCGCCTTCTTGCAAGAAAAGCGCAGCATGATAGCCGACGTTCCCGAAGCCTTGCACAATGACGCGCTTGTCGCTGAGTCCAGGCGTGATACCCAGCCGTTTCGTCAGCTCTCGATCGTTGAGTGCTTCGCGAACGCCGAAGTAGACCCCTCGTCCTGTTGCCTCTGTTCTTCCACGCACACCGCCTTGACCGACGGGTTTCCCCGTCACGCAGCCGAGCGCGTTGATGTCATCGGGGCGGTAGGACATGTAGGTATCAGCGATCCACGCCATTTCACGTTGTCCGGAGCCGTAGTCCGGCGCTGGGACGTCAATCGAGGCGCCGATGCAGTTTTTGTGGATCAGCTCGACGGTGTAGCGTCTTGTGATGCGCTCAAGCTCTTCGACCGTGAGCTTGCGTGGGTCAACCTTGATAGCACCTTTGCCACCGCCGAAGGGCACGTTGACAACGGCGCACTTGTACGTCATCAGTGCTGCCAGTGCCATGACTTCATACACGTCGGCATCTTCGCTGTAGCGAATGCCACCCTTGCAGGGAAGCTTGTGCTGAGAGTGTTCTGCTCGCCAGGCAGTGATAACCTTGATCTCGCCGCCGATCCGTGCAGGGAACTTCACTTCCAGGATTGTATTGCACGCACGGATTTGGTCGAGGATACCTTTGTTGTGCTTAGTGTGCGCGGCAGCACGGTCGAAGTATGCATTGACTGACTCATAAAAACGCGCCCCCATCGTTTCCTTGGTAGGTGGGGGCGGTGCTGCGGTGCGCTTGGAATTGCGAGCGTTCGATTTCTTGACAGCAGATGGCATGGTGGAAACTGCGGTGTGGAACTTGCTTGTGCCTGGCTCGACTTGTCCAGACGTGCGCAAAAATAGTGGGAGTTCTCCGGAAACAAATGCGGCGAGCATCCGAATGCTCGCCGCAACAAGACACGAACGTTGTCCTGTGTGTTAGAGGTTGCCCCGGAGCGCTTGCTCGCGTTCGATCGCTTCGAAGAGTGCTTTGAAGTTTCCTTTGCCGAATGAACGCGCTCCTTTCCGCTGAATGATCTCGAAAAAGAGCGTTGGCCGATCCTGCACAGGTTTGGTGAAGATTTGGAGCAAGTAGCCTTCCTCGTCGCGATCAACGAGGATGTTCAAGTCGCGCAGGACTGCGACATCCTCGTCAATAGAGCCAACGCGATCGAGCAGGTCATCATAGTATGTCGCTGGTACGCGGAGGAATTCGACACCACGCTTGCGCAGCTCACTGACGGTGAACACGATGTCATCGGTTGCGAGTGCAACGTGCTGGACGCCTGGACCGTGGTAGTATTCGAGGAATTCATCAATTTGCGATTTCTTCCGTCCTTGCGCTGGCTCGTTGATCGGAAATTTGACGTAGCCGGTCCCATTCGAAACGACTTTGCTCATCAGCGCAGAATACTCGGTCGAGATGTCTTTGTCGTCGAAGGTGATGAGCAGCTTGAAGCCGAGAACGTCCTCGTAGAACTTGACCCACTCGTTCATTTTGCCAAGCTCGACGTTCCCAACGCAGTGATCAACGTACTTGAGGCCAATCGGCGGCGGGGCATAGGTTGTTTCCACCGGCACGTAGCCTGGCATGAAGACGCCACGATAGTTTTTCCGCTCGACGAACGTGTGAACCGTATCGCCGTAGGTCTTGATCGTCGCGACGACAACTTCGCCGTGCTCATCACGGAGAACGGTTGGCTCTTGAACGCTGGTCGCACCGCGCTTGGTTGTCTCTTCCCATGCTTTCCGGGCGTCCTCCACCCAGAGAGCGAGCACCTTGACGCCATCGCCATGCGTGTAGATGTGGTCAGCGATTGGATTGTTCGGATGGTACGGCGTGGTCAGTACAAAGCGAACCTTGCCTTGCTGGAGCACATAGCTGGCACGGTCGCGGACACCAGTTTCCAAGCCAGCGTAGGCGGTCAGTTGAAATCCGAAGGCGGTGCGGTAGAAGTATGCCGCTTGTTTTGCATTCCCAACGTAGAACTCGATGTAGTCGGTGCCAAGGATCGGCAGAAAGTCTTCCTCGACTGTTGCAGTGGGCTTTTCCAGTTCGATCATGGCTGGCACTGGAGTTAGTGGGACACACCTGCGAAATTACAGCGCTATCAATCTACCACGGGCAGCGCTCAGCATGCACTGTAATTTGCATGCTTGTCACCACATGAAGAACCCATTGACGATGAGCCAACGCCAGCTCGAGCGTTCCATTCTCATTGTGGCGTACCATTTCCCTCCACTGGCTGCTGCAGCCTGTTTGCGGGCGGCGCACGTCGCGACATTGCTTGCCGAGCGCGAGTGGAATGTGTGCGTTCTCCATGCTGCGCCTGACCGCGACGATCCAACCGACGCTTTGTGGGCTGCTGAACTCGAAGCATGCGGTATTGAGCGGGTTGCGATCGAACCAGTTGCGGTGCCATCGCTGGCGCGACATTCCATGCTGCGGGTGTGGTTGATGCACAGAGTACGCAATCCGTTTCGTACAGCAAGCGATTACTACGCTCGATGGGAGCAGCAGGCGCTCAACGCTGCAGAGCGCCGTGCTCGCCAGAAACCGTTCAACCTTGTGCTTGGAATTGCGCCACCGTTGAGTGTCGCACATGCAGCAGAGGCGATCGCACGCAGGCTGGGAGTGCCGTTTGCACTCGATCTGGGCGAACGACTCGACCTTCTGGCGCACCAAGCGCCCTCCTATGCTGGGCGCTCGCAGGAGAACACGATCGAGTACCTTCTCCGCAAGGCGTTCTATGTGACGGTTACCAGTCGGCGTGAGAAAGAGCAGCTCCTTCGTCGGTTCGACGTTCTTACCCACGAAGAAGTCGGCATCCTCCCGCACCGTGTGCAGATGCCGCGTTCGAGTGCACACGTGCATGAAGGGCGGCGGCTCTTTCTCGTTGCCGATGAACTCGCTACTACGCTTGTGCGGCCGATCCTGGCAGCAGTGCGCAACCAGCAGAAGCTCCAGCTCGTCATCGTCGGGCGTGCACCAAAATCGCTTGGAAAGCTTATCAGCTCGTGGCAGCTTGGCGAGCACGTCCGTCACGTCGGAGGGCTAACATTGAGCGGGCTCGATGAATGGATCACCTCGAGCGATGGCGCAATCGCACTGGCGACTCGATGGTGCTCGACGCCAAGCAGTGTCGTCGAGCGGATCGTTGGTGCAGGATTGCCACTGCTTGTCATCGGTGAGCTTGCGCCAGCCTTCGTTGCTGATTTGCCCAGCGAGAATATCTGCATCGCAACGAAAACAACTGCCTCTGCGGTCAGGAGCGCACTTTCTCGGCTTTTGGAGCTGCAACGAGGTGAGCCTCGCCAGCAGGACGAATCCTACGAACGCGAATTCTCCCGTCGGCTTGGAATGGTGATGAAGCTTTAGGGGGAGACTCCTTCGGCGACAATGTCGCTTATGCGCACACATCCACCGCCTGAGCCAAGTGGCTCGATAATCGTCTGGGAGGTTGCAGGGTGCCCGGTGCGAAAGGGACCAAAGACACTGCATCCAATCGCAATGCGCGTTTCCATTCCTTCGTGCTCGAACGCGATCCGCAGTGCTTGCGATGGCTCGTAGCGGAGCGTATCGGTCTGGGCCAGCAGCGTAGTTCCATCCATGATACGTGTGCCAGTGCGGTCGAGAGTAAGCGTTATGCCGTTGCGCCCGTTGGCGAGAACGTCGTGCTCTGTCGTTCGCATGCGAATGCGAATGCCATCGAGTGCTCCACCACCGCTCAAGACCATTGCCATTCGAAACTGCGTGTGTGAAGGGTCTGCAAGCACAACCCGCGGTGTACCACAAATGCGGATGCGCTGCGGGTGTTCTTTTTCGACCGCTGTGCGCTCTCCCCGGTACCACACGCGGAGCGGAACAGTCGTATTCTCATTGAGCCAAAAATGAAAGGGATCGGAGGTCCCAAGCTGCCAGACAGCGATTGGCGTTGCCAGTGTGAGGAGAACGAGCAGAACTGCCATTACCGCACCGCTCGATTGTATCGGAGCTGACTGGGACGGAAGAGCTCTTCGGCAATGCCGATGCTAACGCCGAGATAGGCGACGTCGAAGCCTAAAATGGTGCCATCGACGACATCCCGAATGGTTCCTCGATTGACGGTGAATCCTGCACTGGAGATGTATCCCACCGAGACGCCCACCGGCAGCCATTCGAGCGCGCCAACGTGCAGTGTCGCTCCAAGCTGCCACATTGAGTGGGGAAAGTACGAAACCATCGCAAACGACTCTAACGCAAGACGACTCTCGCCAAATGGCAGCCAATACCCAACGCGCAGTGGCAGCACGCCATAGCCGAAGCCAACCGCATCCCGAAATGCTTGCTGCTGGCGGAAGGCAAAGACAACGTTGAACAGATCTACACCTGCGCAAACGCGATTATCCGCGATAGGGAGTGCGATAGTTGTCGGGGCTACTTGCAGTTGGAATCCAATGCTTGGTTGCTGCGAGTTTGCAGGGGCGCCACTCAAAAGCAGAAATGGCGTCAGACGGAGTGCTCCGATGTTCCAGGACGAATGTTCGTGGTCGTCCCACTGACGACGCAGCTCGCGCGGATGGTTGAGAAAATCCAGCACCGAAGTGCCCAACCCCAGATAGGGCTGGACAAGGCTCTGCTGCTCGATGCTCCGGGCAATGAGCAATCCAGCATAGGTGCGAATGTTCAATCCACCAATCGAGCCAACATCGAGCGAGCCTGCAAGATTGAGGTACTGCGATGGAAGAAAGCCAAACCCCGCTGCCGCAGTAACTGCGACGTACGGAATTTCTTCGCGGAGGTAGAAGCGCTTCCGAATGTACAGTGGGAACACGCCGACGACTGCGCGACTGTTATTAGCTTCGAGCTGAAAAATCTCACCGAGCGATGTTCCCACCGACCACGTCGGCGCATCATCGAACCAGTAGAGCGGCATTTCCAGGATACCGAAGCGGTAGAGACTGCCCGTAAATAGCGCAGACTTCGGGCGAATCTCGGAGCTGAACGCTTCGTTCGGATCGAGGTAGATGCCGAAGATCCCGCCTCCAACGCCACGATCACTTGGTGCTGTCGCAAGCAGTCCGACAGTTTCGAACACCCCGAAGCGGATGAAATTCGGATAGTGCCGCTCTGTGGTTGAATCGTACTGCTCGACTCGGCGCGTTGCGGTGATCGTTCGGTCGGATGGGTAAATGATGCCGCGCTGGCCAGGTGCGTTGCGATACTCAATCTGCTGTGTGGTATCACGTACTGTGATGGTGTACTTGTCCTGCTCTGTTCGAGTGAGAATGGCGCGCAGAGAGAGCGTCGAACACCCTTCGAGAGAGAGTACCGCAATGGATAAAGCAAGCAGCACAAGCGCCCGCTGCGTCATCAGCTGTTCTGGGGAAAGTCAACACTGCCGGGCAAAAATAGCAGGAGGCAGCCAACGTGCTACTCCATGCCGTGGAGCGGCTGCGCGAGCACAAACAAACAGGCGAAACCGATCAGGCCAGCGGCGACGTAGGGCACTTCGTGGCGAACTCCGTACAGTCCCATCCCCACAATCGGACCAACGATGCGCGCAAGCGATGCAGCCGATTGGGATAGACCGAGAATCGCCCCTTGCGAGCTACCGTCTGCCGATAGAGAAATCAGCGCATTCAACGTTGGCGTGACAAGGGCCGAGCCAACGGCGATTTCTCCCAGCGTTACAACGACAAGCGCGCTCGATGGCATCCACGGCAGCGCGAGCATACCAACGGCGAAGAGCCCTAACCCTGCGCTGAGCAGTTTTTTCTCGCCGAACGTCTTGACAAGTTTTCCAATCGCGCCGCCTTGTATTGCTGAGCCGATCAGGCCAGTGAGTGCAAAGACACCGCCGATTGCATCCTCATGCCAGCCGAATCGTTCGTTAGCAAAGAGCGCAAAGGTGATTTGCATCATCACGAAGGCAAACCAGTACGCGAAGCTGAGCAGGACCAGTCGGCTTTGCTGCGGATGCGTCAATGCAGCACGGACCGTTGTACCAAAGGAGGGGCGTTGAGCGAGTGCATGGCGCTGCGGCTCTGGAAGACGAATCCATGCCAGCAGGGCATTGAGCAAACTCAGCATGCAGGGGACGTACCCGACCGCAGCGATTCCGAACTGCGCTTTCAAAAAACCACCGAGCGCAGGACCAATGATGAACCCAAGACCAAAGGCTGCGCCAATTAGTCCGAGTGATCGCGCGCGATCGGCACCGCTTGTGGTATCGGCGATGTAGGCTTGAGCGACGCTGATGTTCGATGCGCCAATTCCGTTGAGCATCCGCGAAGCAATCAAGATGGCAAGTGTTCGGGCATTGGCAAAGAGTGCGTAGCCGGCTGCGTTGATCACAATGCACGTCAGGAGAATCGGGCGCCGCCCGAGCCGATCGCTCCACCGGCCGAGAATTGGCGACCACAGCAGCGTCATCACCGAGAAGCTTGCAGCAATAAGCCCAATCTCAAGCTGGCTTGCGCCGAGGTCACGTGCGTAGAGCGGAAGCACCGGCAGAATGATCCCAAAACCGATCAGGTCGAGCAAAACCGTCAGGAAGAGGATCGCCAGCGGAGAGTTCATCGAATGGATGGTCGTCGGTAGAACACTATGCGAAACTATGAACGCAAAACGCCCGCCGTAGGGGCGAGCGTTCCGCATGGTGCGTACCCGTAGAGAACTGTTGCCGTGGTGATTATCCGCGGAGTAGCTGGAGGAAGGTCTGCGGTGTTTGGTTCGCTTGTGCCAGTGAAATGATCGAGGCTTGTTGGAGAAATTGCGAACGGATGAGCTCGAGCTGCTCTTTGGCGACGTCTGCGTCTTCGATGCGCGAAATGGCAGCGTTGTAGTTGGTGATCTGCGATTTGAGCGCGTCCTCCTGCGAGGTAAGACGGTTGGCGATGCCGCCCAGATACGATGCAACTTTGCTGACATTCGTCAGCGCAATGGAGATGCTCGTCAGCGTTGTCTGGATTACCGAAAAGTCGAAAATTCCCAGATCGCTGGCAGAAACATCGTTGAGCGAAGCCAAGCTCAAGCCAGTGACACCGGCGAAATTGAGCGAGACGAGCCGGAGGTCGAAGTTGTTCGATGGGATGTTCAGTTCAGGGTTGCTCGTCGAAAGGTCAATGCCGAGCGTCAGGAGCGTATTGTCGGCACGTGAGCCGATGACAAAGCTCGCAGTGAAGGTGCCATCGAGCAGCTGCCGTCCAGCAAAGACAGTTGCATCAACAATCGTCTGGATCTGCTGGGCGAAACGATACGCTGCTTTTGCGAGGGCAACTTTTTCGTCAGTCCCCATTGCTCCGGAGGCTGCCGACGCCACCGCTTCCTTGATCTGCATGATCAAGTTCGTGATGTTGTCGAGCCCGTCCTGGGCAATGTTGGTGACGTTCGTTGCATCGCCGACGGCATTGAGCGCAGCCTTGAGCGAGCTATTCCGTTCGCCGAGGGAACGGACGGTGATGTAACCCGCTACGTCGTCGGCTGCTGAGTTGATCCGTTTGCCCGTGGAGAGCCTAAGCTGGCGGAGTGCGATGCTGCGGTTAGCAGTATCGAGGGCATTGTAGGCGTTTTCCGCCGCGGTGTTGGTGCGTATCCGTGCACCGTTGGTGATCGCAGAAGGCATTGTACCTCCGTGTATGGTTTCTGCGTTCGTCCTTGATCGCACGCCTTCGTGCGCTCCTTGAGTCGCAGGGAAGGGTGCAGCGCGAGCTATTGCTCGGATGCATGTATCGGCAGCACTGCAGAAAAACTTTAGCCGGGCTTAGTACTGCTCTAATTTTGCATCCGAAGAACACAACATCTGTGCCAGTGTGCATGCAGTCATAGAGCATCGCGGGCAGCGCTGGTCGGTCGAACTGGATCGGCCGCTCAACATTACGCTGCCACTACGGAGAAACTCCAGCAATCGCCGTGCCTATTTTCTCCCACCATCTCAAATCGCTCCAGTTCGCACGCAGGGGTTCATCGGCTCAATTGCGGAGGGCGGTACGGTCAATTGCGATCAGATTGTGCTCTCTCCCCACGGCAATGGCACCCATACCGAATGCCTCCGCCATGTTGCAGATGTCCCGTTGTGGATCGGGGACGCGCCGAGATCCTTTCTCGTGCTGGGGCAGCTGCTGACGGTACAACCCACAGCTGAAGCTACGATCACAGCGGTTCAACTTGCAGCGATCGGGCAAGTGGAAGGAGTATCTGCAGCTATCTTGCGCACGCTCCCGAACGATCCTGGAAAAGCCGAGCGGGATTGGTCCGGTGCCAATCCGCCGTACCTTACCGAAGAGGCAACGCAGTTGCTTGTCGAACGTGGAATCGAGCATTTGCTTGTTGATTTGCCCTCGATTGATCCTGAGTCCGATGGCGGAGCACTCCGCGCACACCGGGCGTTCTGGGATGTGTCTGGGAAAGTGCGACTGCACGCAACGATAACGGAACTGTGCTACATTCCAGATGCGATCGCCGATGGGTTCTACCTTGTTCAACTTGGCATCTTGCCACTGGAGAGTGACGCATCGCCCTCGCACGTTGTGTTGTACCCTGCACAGCGCTTGTAACGATGGGTATCTGCGCCAACATCTTGCTTGATCTGCCAGCTTCTGTGATCCTTGCGTCGAGTTCGCCGCGGAGGAAGCAGCTCCTTGGTATGCTGGGCATCGAGGCAGCGATTATCCCTGCAGCAATTGATGAAGACAGGTTCGAACATCTACCGCCGCGTCGCATGGTGGAAGAACTTGCATTTCGCAAAGCCTCGGTTGTGCAGAGGCACTATCCTGAGGCGATTATCATCGGTGCCGATACAACCGTTGTCCTCGATGGGAAGGTGCTCAACAAGCCACGCGACGCTGAACATGCACGCGCGATGCTCGGAGCCCTAAGTGGGCGGACGCACACCGTCATCACTGGCGTTGCGGTGCTCTGGCAATCGTTGCGACTTGTCGACAGCCGGAGCACGCTTGTTACGTTCCGATCGCTGAGCCAGGAGGAGATTGGAACGTATGTTGCCTCTGGTGCACCACTCGACAAGGCAGGAGGGTACGGCATCCAGGATGACTGTGGCGCTGTGTTCGTTGAGTCCATCGAAGGGTGCTACTACACCGTCGTGGGACTGCCAGTGGAATTGCTCTATCGGATGCTGCGACTTCTGACCCAATGCATACAATGATCGCTTCAGCAATGGCACTACTCGTTGTCGGGCTCCTGACGGGCTTTAGTTCAGGCCTGTTCGGGATTGGGGGTGCGCTCATAGGGACGCCATTACTCCGCATCATCGGTCAGCTCCCTCCACTGCTGGCATTGGCAACTCCACTGCCGGTGGCAATTCCCTCTGCGGTCAGTGGGGCACTTGCCTACTGGAAGCGTGGCTTGGTTGATCGCGTTCTTGCCTGGCGGACGCTCCGTGTTGCGCTTCCGATGACGCTGCTCGGCTCGGTCATCACGCACTGGACACCGGGCAGCGTCCTGATGGTTACCACTGCAGTGGTGCTCATATACGTTGCAATTTCGATGATTCGTCGGCAGCGTCAACTGCCAGCCAATGATACGCCAGCCAGCAGCATGCGTGTGACAATCGCAGCTGGAATTGCAGGATTTGCAGCTGGGTTTCTCGCCATTGGGGGTGGCATCGTGCTAGTCCCAGTGTACATACGTTGGCTCCGTGTTCCTGTCCATCGTGCGCTTGCAACCTCCCTTGTGTGTGTTACAGCGATGGCACTCCCAGGTACGCTTGTCCATGGCATGCTCGGTCACATTGCCTGGGATGCTGCTGGATTGGTTGCTCTGACAGCCATTCCGGCATCGTGGTTGGGTGCACGGCTTGCACTACAGCTCAAAGGTCGGACACTCGAGCTCAGCTACGGTATCCTCCTTGCCGCATTCGGCGTATGGTTCTTTGTGCGAAGTTTAGCCGCGCAGTAAGCGCTTGCGCACGATGACGTAGAATGGCAGCGCAACGATGGCGATAACGACAAGCTTCGCAAGCGAAATACTCAGCCACCAGATGTTCCAGAGAACCCAGAGGAACAAGCTCACAGCGATATACGCCAGTACAACCGCGAGCACAACAGCGAGAAGTCCTTTCATTGCGTAGTCTCCGCAGAGGAGAGAGAACGACGATTGCCGAAAAAGTATGCCCGAACGAAAGTAAGGTGAGCTGCGACTGTCAGAACAACGCCGAACGAGTCAGGTCCAACGGCGATGCCTTGCTGCATGGGTGGAGCAACCAAACGCGCAAGCGGGCTGGCGATCGCCCAGATGATCACAAAAGCAAACGCCGATAATCCGACTGCCAGCGCTGCCTCTCGAACGCGGCCGTGCCGTTGCCACTGATGGACCGCAGTGTAGACGAGCACGTATATCTCGACGAAAAACAGCAACACATCGAGCATCGTGTAATTTTGGCGTAGTCGAACAGTCGCAGCACAAAGTTATGGAGGATACGGCCTCGGTAGCCCTGGTGCTGACAACAATCAGCACGGAAGAACACGCGGAAACGCTTGCGCGCCAACTCCTCGAGGAACGGTTGATTGCTTGCTCGACCGTCATCGGTGCAGCTTCTTCGCACTACTGGTGGGGTGGCGCCATCACCAGTGAGACGGAAGCAGTGCTCCTTCTCAAAACGCGGAGCGACTTGGTCGAGCAGCTCCGGCAGCGCATCCTGGAGCTGCATCCATACAACGTACCGGAGGTTATCGTTCTCCAGCCTTCCGCTGTGAGCGATGCATACGCAGCATGGGTCGAAGAATCCACCAAACCCCGTCAGAATTGATGCAATCGCTCTGGGATGCGACATATGTCGTCACCGATGTCGAGACAACAGGTTCTCACCCGATCGAGAACCGTATCATCGAGGTCGGCTGCGTTGTCGTTCGCGGTGGTGTGATCACCGAACGTATCGAATCGCTCATCAATCCGCACCAGTTCATCCCGCCATTTATCGAGCAGCTGACTGGCATCTCGAATGCTGAAGTGTTTACCGCCCCAGATGAGCACCAGGTGCTGCCTCTTGTTGCGCAGTTGCTCTCGCAGCCCGGTGCAGTCTTCGTTGCGCACCAAGAGCTGTTCGATTGGCGCTTTCTTGCCCAGGGTTTTCAGCGGTGTGGGATATCCATTGATCAAGTGCCGCGGCTGTGTACACTCCGCCTTGCACGGCGCCTTCTTCCGGCAGCGCGGAAGAAAAATCTCGATGCGCTCTCGGCGTACTACGGGATTCGAATCGAGCGGCGCCACCGCGCACTCGGCGATGCTGAAGCGACGGCGCGTATTCTGCTGTGCTTGCTCGAGGAAGCCGAGCGCAGCGGTATTGAGACGCTCGATCAACTCCTGGCATTTCAGCATCGGCGGCTTTCGCGCACGTTACCGAAAGCAGTACTGCGAGCAGTCGGGCCGTTGCTGGATGCACTTCCTGAGACACCAGGTGTGTACACGATGTACGACGGGGGCGGGCGCGTGCTCTACGTTGGGAAAGCGTCTGTGCTTGCCGACCGGGTTCGGTCATACTTTCAGCCAAGCAGCGATCTGCCCAGCCACATCGAGAATATGGTGCGGCACGTGCGCCATATCGAATGGGAAGAAACGCCGTCCGAGCTGAGCGCTCTTCTTCTAGAGTACGAACGGATTCGTGCGTTGCAGCCGCCGTTCAATGTGCTCTATCGTTCAGTGCGTCCAGCTCCACTCCTACGCTTGACCGATGATGCGTTTCCTCGCTTGGAGCTGACACTGCAGCACGATGGCAGTGGGGAGTTCTTCGGTCCGTTTCCGCAGCGTGGAGTGGCAGAAGAGCTTCGCTCCATGCTCGAGGAGATGTTCTACCTCCGGCGATGCTGTGGGGCACTTGCGCCTTCGGAGGCTGCACGGCCGTGTTTTTACTTCCATCTCAAGCGTTGTGGGGCGCCCTGTGCACTCCTCCAGAGCGCTGATGAATACGCTGCCAACGTGGATCGTGTCCGTCAGATCCTGCATGGCAACGTTGGGTGGATTATCGAGCGTCTCCGCAAGCAGATGAACGACGCTGCCGAACAGCTCCAGTTCGAGCGCGCAGAGCAGCTCCGGCGACGTATTCAGCAGCTTGAGCAGCTCTCGGTGCGATTGCCAGTTCCATCTGCATCGCTGACGTACATGTCTGCCGTCATCGCCGTACCGACAGCATACGAGCCTACAACGGCAGAGATTTTTGCGTTTGTGCAGGGGCGGCTTGTGGTGCAGCGGGTCGTCGGGCGTCGTGCGTCGCTCGATGAGATAACCAAGCTCCTCCAGAATGCCCTCTGCCAAGCAGAGCAACCAGAGCTTTCTGCTGATGAACTGGCTGTGCTCCGGATTGTAACAAGCTGGATGTACCGCCATCGCGATTGCTATCGGGCTGCGGCACTCGATGGTCCCGACTCGGTCCACACCGCGCTGTCGGAGGTGCTCAGAGCAGAGCGCGCAGATTCGCCCAGGAGGTATGAACCAATCGAAGAACACTGACGATGGACCGCAGCGAGCACGTCTTCCACTACCGCCTCGATACTTACTGGCGCTCACTGGCAATCTATGCGGTGGCACTGCTCCTCTACGGGGTAGGAAGAAGTCTCGTTGCCGGTACGCTCCAAAGCGATGGCCGCATCGAGGTCGTCCTTGCGGATCCGATTTTCTGGTTGCTTTCGGCATTTGTGCTCGTCAGCGCTGTTGCGCTGGGGATCAATGTCCTTCTCCAGCGCCGTATTGTTGTGCTTCCGGACGGACTGATTTTTGCGACACGATTTCGCCAGCGTCGCATTGAGCGCTCTGCAATCCGGCGTGTGGTGATTCGCCGGGAACGCGCCGGCTGGCGGCTCCTTCGGAGTGTGCGTATCTACCAGCGTGGACGGCGGCTCCCGATCCGCATCCGACCGAGCTTCTACGACCGTGAGCGCGAGCTTCTCGAACTGCTTGTGCAACTCCGCGCTCCAGCAGGGGATGCAAGCCGCACCGCACGGAAGCTGTAATTTTGCGCTGAATGATTTCCTCAACACGCCAACCCTTCGATGCCCCCCACGTCGCCAGAGGATAAAGCTCGCCCCAATTGCGGCATCGTCGGCGTCTTCAACCACCCGACGGCAGCGGTCATCTGCTACTACGCGCTTCATGCTCTGCAGCATCGCGGCCAGGAGGCGTGCGGGATCGTTGCATCCTCGAGCGATCGCAGCAATGGCCGCCAACGCTTTCGGTCGCACAAAGGCAAGGGACTTGTGCTCGATGTTTTCAGCGATAGCCGTATTCTCACCGAACGTCTCGCTGGGACAGTTGCAATCGGGCACAACCGCTATTCAACCACTGGGAGCAATTCTGAAGCGAACATCCAGCCATTTGCGATTCGGTACCACGCAGGTAACCTCGCACTGGCGCACAACGGCAATCTGACCAACACGCAAGCGCTCCGCCGCCAGCTCCAAGCCGAGGGCGCGATTTTTCAATCCACCTCCGATAGCGAACTCTTTCTGCACCTTGTTGCGCGAAGCAACGCGCCAACGGAACTGGAACGCATCCGCCATGCGCTCCGGCAGGCCCGTGGTGCCTACTCGCTTGTGATGATGACCGACACTGCACTCTATGCTGCACGCGATCCCCACGGCTTTCGTCCCCTTGCGATCGGCCGGCTTCGGACGAGCGAAGGAACAGATGCCTACATCGTTGCCAGCGAAACGTGCGCGTTCGACATCGTCGGCGCCGAGTACATTCGCGACGTCCGCCATAACGAGCTGGTTGTCATTGACCAGGCAACAGTCGAGCACGGAACGATTCATTCATACCCGATCGAGGACGTAACACCGCAGGCACGGCACTGCATCTTCGAGTACGTGTACTTTGCCCGTCCCGACAGCATCATTTTCGGGCATAGCGTGGATAAGGTCCGCCGCAAGCTCGGGAAGAACTTGGCACTCGAGCACCCGGTTTCGAACGAACCGTTCGATAAAGTCACCGTCATCGCAGTCCCCGATAGCGGCAACACTGCAGCGCTGGGATACGCGAAGGTCAATGCAGAGGAGAATCAAATCCCCACGCGCTTCGAAATCGGTCTGATCCGCAGCCATTACGTCGGGCGAACCTTCATTGCGCCGGAGCAGGACGAACGCGCGCTGAAGGTGAAAGCAAAGTTCAACCCAGTCCGCGGGGTCTTGGAGGGGCGGAAAGTCGTCGTCGTGGATGATTCAATCGTTCGGGGGACAACCTCGCAGCAGTTGGTGCAGCTTCTTCGGAGCGCAGGGCCAGCCGAAGTGCACTTGCGCATTACTTCGCCACCGATTACGCATCCATGCGCCTACGGCATGGATTTCCCCAGCCGCCAGGAACTCATCGCAAATCACCATCCCGATGTTGAGAGCATCGGTCGAGCGCTCGGTGTTGATTCGCTGGCGTATCTCTCGGTTGAAGGGCTACTCGATGCAGTCCCGAAGGAAGAGGGCATCGGCTACTGCACTGCATGTTTTACGGGCGAATACCCCGTCGAAATCGAGCTTGACATGAGCAAGTTTGCAACGGAAGAGTAAAAGCAGCTGGTCGGCTCATCCTGCCGCAGCGCTCAAAAGCTATACCGCACGCCGAGAAGTGCTTGGAGCCGTTCGACTGACCACTCTGCGTCGCGGAGAATGCTGCCGAGAGGGTAGGTGTACTGCACCTGGAGTAATGCTGACCATCGAGGTGCTTGCGGAATTGGCAGCACAAATCCGATACCGCCCCAGAGTTCTGCATTGATGGTTCGCAGTGTGGAGAGCGTGCGGTGCTGCGCATCTCCCAGCATGGCGCTCTCCGACGCAGCTGGGGATGGGAGAACGAAATGTCGTTCAAGGGTGACCTGCGAGGAAAGGAGCGTTGTTATTCGACCTCCACCACAGGCGAACATCTCGTAGCGCCGTGTGCCGACTTGGTGAGCAAAGAGCGTCCACTCCACGCCGAGCCCAAGCGCCAGCAGAGGAAGGCGCGGCGAGAGAATCGTTTCGGCTTGGACTGCAATGAGCGTGTCATTGGAGAGCCGTGCTGCGGTGAGCGTTGAATCTGGAGCGGAGATTCCGCGTCCGAATGGCTCGAGCGACAGGGAAGCACGCAGTCGGAGTCGGGAATCGAGCGCGTAGCTGACAAGCGCACCAACACTGAGCGCAGAGCCATACGCATTGCCAGTGGCTCGTTCGAATGCAAGGTCACCCGTTGTGCGGAATGAAGCGGTGTGGTAAATCGCCGAAGCTATACCAGCAAGCGTAACTGTCCACGGTCGCTGGGGCGGACACTGATCGCTGGTGATGAATTCGAAGCTCCCTCGCATCGGGTTGAAGCAGTACGTGTAGGTGACAGTGGTGCTGTTGCCGGCGACGTCGGTGATGCGGAGAGTAAGTTGGCCATCCTGCTCAGGATCGAGCGGATGAACGTCGAATTCCGCCTGCGGCTGGCCAGCTTCGATGCGAGGCAGGTACGCCCGCATGTTCAGCGCCAGGAGCGGCTCAATGCTAGCAAGTCCGCGGTCGGTTGAGCGGTCGTCACGAGCAACGACGTGGAGTGCCTTGCCGTTCGGCGCGCGAGAAAATGCAGTCGTTGGTGGCAAGCGATCCCGCAAGGTATCGAGGAGCAGAAATGATTGCCCGCCCATCGTCCCGTAAGCGTCATAGCCATCGTAGCCATAGCCGAAACCGTAGGAGTAGAGGCCAAAGGGTTCGTCGCCTTCAATCGTGTGCGCGCCATAATCGAGCCGAACAGCTGCAATGAAGTAGCTGCTCACGCCGATGCGTTCGAATAGGTTGCGGCTGATGCGTTGCCCGTCGAGGCGAATAGTCCCGAGCGCTTCTTCCCGTGCGATGATGTTGACGTAGTGGTTCCACTGCCCCTGGATGGGCGTTGCGATGCGGTAGCGCCGGACAAATTGCTGCGTCGGGGAAACTAAAATCATCATCGGATCGCCGACTTGATCGCCGTTGGCAAAGCCTTGTGCGTATTGGGCCACCAGGATTGGTTTGTCTGCCGTTAGTTGGACGTTGGCGGTTTCGTTTGGTTCTTCGTAGTACTCGCCCGCGTCGAGGACAGCGATGAGGGATTGGTTTTTGAAGACGCGTGTTCCGTTGAACGCTGCCAAGATGCGGAAGGTGTATTTGCTCCGCCCTTGGAGTCTGCCGAGAAAATAGTGCTTCCCCCACGTCGAAACGGGCGGGAGTTGCTCGACCAAATGGTTACATGCCTTCACGCCCGGGGGAACATACGCGCACGTGTGCCCGCTGAAGACAGCGATTGGTTTGGAGGCGACAATTGCAGTTCCCGTTAGATCGCCGGAGCCAGTTGAGGCAAAACTTGCGCGCACCTGATACGCCTGCCCGCGATCGAGCACGACGGTGTAGCGTTCGCCAGCGCTGTGACCGTCGGTCGTTGGCGTGGAAGGGGTGATTTCGATGCGGGTATCGTCTTCGATTGCGACGACAGCGAAGATTGGAGCGAGTGCAGCCGAGAGCTTGCTATAGCACAGTGCGCGGTATTCCTTACCGAGAACGCCGATGGGCAGCGCCAAGTAGGTGTCCGTCGTTTGAATCCGGTGGTTGAGCGCATAGACGGTGATTGGCCGATCGCTTGTGATGCGGAGCGCGCGTGCTTGCGGACGAGGGAAGGTGTCCAGCTCCGCCTCTGGCGTGATTTGCACGTTGCGAATTGCACCAGCAGGGACGCGGAGCCGATGGCGAAAACCGAGGCTTGGAATTTCAAGCTGTACGTCAGCGTCGTCATCCGCAGTCAAGAAAACTTCGAGCACCGCTGGTTCGTAGGTGCCGGGTTTTTCCGGATCCCGTTCGCGGAAATTTTTCATGAAGCACAGCCAAAACTCGGTGCCCTCTGAGGTAAGCGTGCGAGTTATCGTTGTGTCGGAGGGGGTGTTGATTTGCTGACGTGCGGATGCTACGCTGCTCGAGAGCGCAACTGCACAAATCACACCGCTCAGCAGCAGGATACGGTTCACTTGCCAATGACGCATGGTGCAATGAGGATGTGTGGCCCGACCTGCATCCGGAGATAGTACACGCCGGCTGCTGTGGCCATGCGCTCAAGTTCCAGCGCAAGGGTGTGGGGTCCTGCCGACTGAGGGGGTGCGCTCCATCGGCCGTATTCTCTGCCGAGTGGATCGAAGAGAACAAACGATGGCTGGCCATCGTCGCCAAGCCAGTACGTAATCTCAAGGCGTGGCTCGTAGAGTGGCTGGGGACGTAGTGGGCCGAGCGATGCGCTTCCTTCTACCGTGAGCGCTTGCGCAGGCAGCAGCGTAATCTGACCGCCCTCTGGAGAGAGTAACTGCGCGCTGTGATTGATCTCGAGGGCGCTCACGGTCACCGATGCAGGCGACGAGCCGCTCCAGAGCACGCTGCAGAGGATATCAAGTTCCAGGTAAGGCAACACCTTCACTGCGATTGCCTCGACTGTAGCAGTGCCGCGCTCAGCACTCGGTGCTGTGTTGATAGCAGAACGCAGGATCCGCAGCTCGCCGGGGAACCTCGCGGCAATTTGCTCGATACGCAGCGACGCTTGCGAGTACTCGAAGGTGACCGTGATGGTATCGTCCTGCAAAACAGCCCGGTCTATGCGAACAGGAAGCGTCAGTACCGCCCCCCGATATGCCGTAGTATCGGGGATGCTGACGATGGTCTGGGCTACCAGTGCGTTGGTCAACACGAGAACCAGGAGGTATCCGATGCGATGCTTCATCGAGTCCGAATGTGATGTTGGGCAAAAATACACCCAGCTTGCTGCGGCAGCTGATCCAGTACGTTGGAGCAGCAGGACTGTCAGCGCTGCAAGAGAGTCGCTACTTTTTCACTGCATGTTTTGTGCGTTGTTGTGTAAGTTTGTTCATCCTCAAGGGTTGTCCTATGCGTAGTGCGATTACACTCTGCCTAACATTGGTTGGATGTGCCACCGTACTGCTCGCACAGTCTGTCCGGGTCGGTGGCTCAGTCGGTAGTTCGGCGGACATCTACCGTGCATACGGGAATCCAGCGCGACTCCCTTCGGAGACGTACCGTACCGTTGCGCAAGTCAACGTCGTTCTGTTCGATCAAATTGACCTTCCGTTCGAGCTGTACCTCAATAGCGGTCAAATCGGGTACCAGCAGCCGTTCAACCAATTTGGGGTCACACCGCGCATTGGGCAGTGGTTGCAACTGTTCGGCGGGTGGTATTCCACCCGGCTGTCAGATTACACCTTCGGGGACTTGCGCATTCTCGGTGGCGGTGTCGAGCTGAGCCCGGGCAACTTCCGGCTCGCGTTTCACTATGGCTACACACGCCAGGCGCGGAACCCCGATAGTGCGCTGGCGTTCTGGGGCGAGTATCGGCGACGCATCGTGCTCGGCAAACTCGGCTACGAATCAGCAGACGGGAGCTTTGTGACGCTGCAAGCGATGGCATCGCAAGATGAGCCGGGCACGATCCGCCGGGATAGCCTTACGCCTGCGCCGCAGGCGAATGCCGTCGTCTCGCTCGCAGCAGGGAGCAGCATGTTCGGTGGTGCAGTGCGGCTGCGGGGAGAAGTCGCTGCGGGTCTTTTTACCAACAACACCGCGGCAGGACTCGATAGTGCACTGACTGCGAACATCCCTTCGCTCTTGCAGCAGATTGTGCCAACCAACGCTACCTCCAACCTCGATGGTGCCGCACGGCTGAATCTCACGATTGCACCAAGCACGACCTGGGGACTCATGCTCGATGGGCAGTGGATCGGACCTGGCTTTGTCACGCTTGGGTATGCCCAGCTGCTCAACGACGTGCTCGATCTAACGGCATCCCCGTACGTGCGAATCCTCGATGGCAAGCTTTCCTTCCGCGCGAGCGTCGGACGGCGCACCAATAACCTCCGCCAAACGCGAATCGCAACGATCGAGCGGTGGACTGCCAATGCTGGTGTCAATTGGCAGCTCAGCGATGCTGTAGGTGTTGACCTCCAACTCGGCCAGTACACAATGCAATCCAACCACGCCAATGACACGCTCCGTGCCGACAATGTCACGCAAACAGTAACCCTCACACCAACCTGGCAGTGGAGCAGTGGCAGCACAAGCCATTTCATCTCTGCCACGCTGACCTACCAACGGACGCGCGACAACAACATCATCTCTGGGCGCTACGGCAACAATTCCATGCTGAGCGCGACGCTCGCGCATACAGTCCAGCTTCCGTCGAAGCTTGGCTTGAGCAGCTCGTTGAGCTACAACCGCACGGAAACCGCTCTCCAGAACATAAGTTTCGCAACGCTGAACGAATCGGTCACCTATCCCTTCGCTGAACGCTTTACGCTCCGTGGGACGGCTGGACTCAACATGACCAGCACCACGAGTAGCACGTTCCAGCTGCTCCTGCGGGCAGCACTAAGCTATTCGCTGGAGCAGTGGGGAACGCTCACATTGCAAGTGATGAACAATACCTACGATCTGACCGCCCAGCAGGGCAACCGATACAGCGAGCTGTTCGGCAGCCTGCAGTACGCGGTCAGCTTTTAGGGGTGCGTTGTGCCGTGTTGCTACCTGCACGCCGGTAGAACACTCCCCGCACGCTCGATGGAGCACCCCGTTGGGGCACGGCATGCCGTGCCCCAACATAGGAGCGAGCCGCCACCTCGCCCCTACAGGCATGCCGTGACCACGCCCTACCGACACGAAATCACTTCAACAGTACCATAGAAGCTGGAAAGGCCGTAACCGCTGTAAGAACGCACCTCCGTATCAAGCTCAACCTCAACAGGAATGATTTCGCCTGGGCCGAGCGAGATATTGACTCTGTGTTTTCTTCTGTAAAGCGTTTCGACGGGATCCTTGATTTCGATCATGAATGTCACTTGAGATACTGACTGGTTGCCTTGATTGCTGAATTCAATTCTCACCTTGTTGGTGCATGTCGTGTCATAGTCCCACCCATTCCAACAGTAATACCAGGTTCTAAGATTGCCGCTAATGCTATACTGTGGCAGCGGTGGTGCTTTCGTATCCAGCAGGAACGCCATGGTGCCTATCGTTGCCTCGTTGTACCCATCTCCCACAATATAACGCCCGTCGGGCGAAATATCGTTTGCAACTTTCAGCACCCAGCCTTTTGACAGCAGGTTGGCGCAGACCTGGTTCAAGTCCTGCATGCCTGTTTGTGCCGTCCAGCGAAAGGCGTGCCCTAGCCGAACGGCGATATCTGCATGTCCGACCACCACACTGCCATCAGCGGAAACAGCCCATGCATAGCTGCTTTCCCCGCCGAGCGTTCCTAAGTCCTGCATGCCTGTTTGTGCCGTCCAGCGAAAGGCGCGGGTCTTCCCAGCGGCGTTTGCTGCCAATCCGACCACCACCCTGCCATCGGCGGAGACAGCCGTTGCACTGCTGCTTTCCCCGCCGAGCGTGCCTAAGTCCTGCATGCCTGTTTGTGCCGTCCAGCGAAAGGCGTGCCCTTGCCCAGCAACGATTGTTATCACTCCGACCACCACACTGCCATCGGCGGAAACAGCCCATGCATAGCTGCTTTCCCCGCCGAGCGTGCCTAAGTCTTGCATGCCCGTCTGCGCCGTCCAGCGAAAGGCGCGGGGCTGCCCTGCGGCGTTATCTGCCTGTCCCACTACCACACTGCCATCGGCGGAAACAGCCGTTGCCACACTCCCATCCCCGCCGAGCGTGCCTAAGTCCTGCATCCCCCCGCGCACCGTCCAGCGAAAGGCGCGCCGTTGCCCAGCGGCGCTATTTGCCACTCCGACCACCACACTGCCATTGGCAGAAACAGCCCTTACATCGCTCTCATCCCCGCCCAGCGTGCCTAATCTTGCATGCCCGTCTGCGCCGTCCAGCGAAAGGCGCGCTTCTGCCCAGCAGCGTTCGGTGCCCATCCGACCACCACACTGCCATCGGCGGAGACAGCTGTTGCATAGCTCTCATCACCGCCGAGCGTGCCTAAGTCCTGCATCCCCCCGCGCGCTGTCCAGCGAAAGGCGTGGGTCTTCCCAGCGGCGTTTGTTGCCGATCCGACCACCACACTGCCATCGGCAGAGACAGCCGTTGCATTGCTCTCATCCCCGCCCAGCGTGCCCAGCCAGGTGAGGCGCTGCGCGGGCGCAGTTGTCACCGCAAGTGCTGCAAAAAGCGCATGGAGCAGCACGCGATGTTTCAGGGTACCCTCGATCATGACAATCCTCCAATGCTGATGGAACCGGGCGTGCGCGCTAAAATATCACTTGCAACCGCACACTTTCCGCCGCTTCCGCGAGCGTAACAAATCGGTAACAGTGCTATAGCACTGGGGTAAGAAGCGGAGGGGAGTTTCGCAATGGTTCTGTGTGTGGTTGTTTCATCACTTCGTTGCGTTCGATGCTCATTCGTGCTCTTGTGTGTGTGGTTGCTGGTGCAGTGCTTGCGTACTCAGCGGAGGAGTCGGGCACCATCAGCGGCAGGATCCGCGAAGCCTCTACTGGCGAAGCGCTCCGCGGCGCAACCGTGATTTTGGAAGGCACAAAGAAGGGTGCAATCAGCGATCCCAAAGGGAACTTCGTCATCAAAAACGTCCCCGCGGGGACGTACTCGATCACGGTTCGGTACGTTGGCTACGAAACCAAACGCATTCCGAACATCGTCGTCACGCCAGGGAAAGTAACTACCGTCGCCGTGGTGCTCGACCGCGATCGGCAGGTTGTAGCTAAGGATGTGATCGTCGAAGCTCGCAGGACAACCGAGACGCAAGCAGCACTCCTTGCCCAGCGGAAGAATAGTGCGCAGGTCAGCGATGGCGTCAGCATCGAGGAGATCAAAAAGCTGCCCGATACCGATGCTGGACAGGCACTGCGGCGGGTGACGAGCGTTACGCTCGCAGGCGATAAGTTCTTGGTCGTCCGCGGCACAAGCGACCGCTACAACAACGCGATGCTCAACGGCGTCGTGCTGACTTCGACTGAACCGGATCGAAAAGCCTTCACGTACGATCTGCTCCCAAGCGAGCTGCTCGAGAGCGCGACGATCGCCAAAACGTTCACACCCGATTTGCCAGGCAACTTCACCGGCGGGATGGTAGAGCTGAACACGGTGGAGTTCCCATCGCAATCAATGCTCCGCGTAAGCTTTGGCTCATCGGTCAACGACAATGCCTTCTTGCAGCCGGGACGCTACATCAGCTCGCCGAATGGGCGCTGGGATTGGCTCGGCTTCGACGACGGAACCCGCTCGCGGCTTCCCGACGGAATGCCCGCCGATCGCCGACAGATGAGCGCGCTGCTGAGCGCAGTCCGTAACCCCTACGACACAACCGGTGCACAAGAACGCTGGACTGCACTGAGCCGATCGTTCAACAACCAGAACTGGCAACGCACCCAGCGGACGCTTCAGATGCCCAACAGCTCGATTTCGCTGGCGTATTCGAACTTGGGGTCTCTCTTCGGTAGCGAGCTTGGCATCGTCGCCAGCCTGAACTACTCCACCAACTGGACGGTCTCGACGATCGAGCGGAATGGAATACTCGCCGACCGCTCCCGTTGGTTTGTCAATAGTGGCTTCAATCCGTCTCGAACGACCACGCTCGGAAGCATGCTCAATCTTGCGCTCAAAGCGAGCAGCTACTCGACGATCGCGCTGCGGACGGTCTTCAACCATAGCGCCGACGAGGATGTCGTTGTGCTCAATGGCCAAAACTACGTGCAGTTTTTCGACACCAAGCAGATTTCGATGCAGTATGTCGAGAAGATGCTCCTTTCATCGGTGCTCTCCGGGGAGCATACGCTTGTGGGGCTGGGGAATGCAGCGCTCGATTGGAAGCTTGGCTATTCGCAGTCAGGACGAAACGAACCAGACTACCGGCGCTTTCGGTTTGCGCGCCAAACACCAACCGGGGATGGGTACGTCGAGCCATTTAGCTCGGATATTCCAAGCTTTACGCCGCTGGCGCAAGGAGATGGAGTCCGCGCAGGGCGCTTTTTCTCCCGGCTCGATGAACGATCCTGGACAGGGGCATTCAACGTCGAGTTGCCACTACGTGAGCTGAAAGTCAAGACGGGCTTCCTCACCGAGCACCGGCAGCGTTCGTTTTCAGCGCGGTCGTTCACCTACGTGCCAGGCCCGGAATTTTCACTCGACTACGATGTTTTCACGCTTCCAGACTCGGTGCGGTGGGCCGATCCCTCGCGCATCTTCCAACCGGAAAACTTTGGTCCGCAGGGGATCGGTATTTCCGAGGACTCCCGCCTTGCTGATGCATACGATGCAAGCGAGCGACTCTACGCTGGGTATGTGATGGCCGATTGGTCACTCGACGAGGTGGGGGTGCCGCTCCGAATCATCGGTGGCATTCGCTACGAGGACAATCAACAGGTGCTCTCGAGTTACGATTTGAGCGATCGGCCGGTCAATGTAAACCTCCTGACGCGTGACTGGTTGCCAGCGTTATCGCTCATCGTCAAGCTCAGCGGTGCAATGAATCTGCGCTTTGCTGGCTCTCAGACCATCGCGCGGCCGTCGCTGCGGGAGTTTGCGCCGTTTGCGTTCTACGATTTTTCGACCCAATCCCAAGTGATGGGCAATCCAAATCTGACGCGTTCGAGAATTACGAACTTCGATCTGCGGTGGGAATGGTTCACTTCACCTGGCGAGGTGCTCTCGGCAAGCCTCTTCTACAAGCGTTTCCTCGATGCGATCGAGGAGACGATTTACCTGGAGCAATCCGAGATTGCGCGCACCTTTCAGAATGCGGATGGGCCGGCGACGAACTATGGCATTGAGCTCGAAGTTCGAAAGCGCCTTGATCTCCTCGGCGCGTGGGGAGAGAACGTTGTGCTCTCGGCGAACTATGCGCGAATTTTTTCGGAGGTTGTCGTTGCGCAAGGTGGGCAGCTTGATCGCCGCCCAATGTGGGGACAGTCGCCCTACACGCTGAATGTGTCGGCTTATGCGACGATTCCCGCATGGGAAGCTACGTTGAGCATTGGCTATAACGTGTTCGGTCGGCGGATTGTCCTGGTCGGATTACGCAATGCATACCTGTTCGACGATCCGCACACCTACGAGTTGCCCCGTGATGTCGTAGATGTTGCGGTGAGTAAACGGCTTGGAAACTTTGAGCTGCGGCTTTCGATTCGCGATCTGCTCAATCAACCGCTACGGTGGGAGCAGGGTGGCACTGTTGTGCAGTCCACCATTCGCGGCCGCTCCATTGGATTTGGCGTCAGCTATCGCTTCGGCGAGCAGTAGTGTTTCACAACTTGTGGTGCTTGCTCCATGCAACGTTCGTTGTTCCTTCTTCTCGGTGTGCTCGTGCTTGCGGATGCAACAGCACAGCAGATCACCGTTCGGTTGCTCAAACCTGCCGGCGGCGAAGTCTTTCGCCCGGGCATCTCGGAGGACCTCGTCTGGGACACGACGGGCTATCCGGGAATCTATCCGACGTGGCGGTTCCAATTTGCGACCAGCCCGACTGGTCCGTGGACTGATCTCCAGGGTGCGACAGCGGTCAAGGACTCCGCAAGTCGGCGCGGACGCTTTACTGGTGGTTTCCGTGTTCCAGCAATCCCGACGACAAATGGCTACGTGCGGATGGTGCTTGTCAAGCCTGATGGTACGCTCGATGAAACAGTAACCAGCCGCAATCAGCAGCCGTTTACAATCGTGCAACCGCAGTCGATACGACCCGATTCGGTACTCCGAACGCCAATCACAACGCGCGTCCAGCTGAGCAACAAAAAGCTCTATGGGCTCGATGGGTATGTCTTCGTTGATGAGGGTGGAGTGCTCGTCATCGAGCCGGGAACGGTGATCATTGGTGACACAGTGGGGCAGAATTCTGCGCTCTGCGTCAATCGCGGAGGGAAAATCATCGCTCAAGGGACACGGCAGCGTCCGATTATCATGACCTCATCGGCCCCTCCAGGGCAGCGTGCGCCGGGCGATTGGGGCGGACTGCTCTTGTGCGGACGTGCGCGGACAAATCACCCCGGAGGCCAAGCAGCACTCGAAGGGGGGATTGCCGATGCAAATCAAGTGCGCGGGTGGTTTGGCGGCAACGACGACAATGATTCCAGCGGTGTCCTCCGTTACGTGCGGATCGAGTTCGCTGGAATTGCAGCTGCGCCCAACAGTGAGCTCAACGGTCTGACACTTGGCGGCGTTGGACGGCGAACGGTGATCGAGTACATCCACGTCAGCTATGCCAACGACGATGCTATCGAATGGTTCGGAGGCTGCGTCAACGGGCGTTACTTGATCTCGACAGGTTGCATTGACGACGACTTCGATACCGATAACGGCTGGAGTGGGCGCGTGCAGTTCGGTGTTGGACAGCGATTTCGGCATCGCGCCGACCAATCGATTTCGCAAGCGTTCGAGTCCGACAACGACGCTAACGGTTCGTTCAACACGCCGTACACGACGGGGGTATTCAGCAACATGACGCTCATCGGTCCACTGCAGGATACGTCGTGGACGCCTGGGACAGGCACTACGCCCAATACGTACAACTCGCGCTTTGGTGCAGCAGCGCAGATTCGCCGTAACTCGCGCTTGAGCATCATCAACAGCGTTTTCCTTGGTTGGCCGCGCGGGGTTGAAATCGCAGGCTCGAACACGATGGCAGCAGCGGCAGCCGATTCGTTCCAGATTCGCAACAATTCGTTCTATGGCATCAAGGGAACGTGGCTCAACTTCGCTGGTGGTACTCCGCCACAAGGAATGACAACCACATGGATCGAACAACCACAGTTTGGGAATATCCTCGATAAAAGCTCGCCTGCACTGGCGATGCTGATGAATCCCTTTGCGACGAACTTGGACTTCAACCCACAGCCGATGGCGAATTCGCCCGTAGCTTCACAAAGCACATCGTACCAGAGCACCCCGCTGGTGGATCTGAGCTGGTTTACGCCAGTTTCGTACCGTGGTGCGTTTGCACCGTATCCAGTCGAGCGCTGGGATCTACCGTGGGCAGAATACGATCCCATCAACGCAGATTATACGCTCTCGGTTGGTGCTGATGAGCCTACGCCCAGTCTTGCTCTCGAGGTGTTGCCGAATCCCGTTGCAGACATTGGCGTGCTTCGCTACACGCTCCCGACCGATGATCAGGTCACGCTGAGCATCGTTGATGCGCAAGGTCGCGAAGTCGTGCGCTACCTCAATGGTTACGCGCAGCATGCAAGCATTTACGAAGTACCGCTCCGTGCCGAGTGGCTTGCGAGTGGAAGCTATTTTGCTCGGCTTGTGACCCAGCGCAATGGAAGCATCGTTGCGCCGGTCGTCATCGTGCGCTAATCGCTCTCCGTCCGTAGGGCGATAGGCGTTCCCCGACGCTCTCTTGCTCTCCCCCGAGCGGGAGAACCACACACACGCAGCAGGGCATCCGTTTGCGGATGTCCTGTTGATTTTTGGAAAGAGTGAAACGCTGCGTCGCGAAGTTGTGTTACTAAGCATGCTAGTTTTGAACGTTCAAACTCCGCACGGAGGCAGCGATGAAACCTGTGCTTACGTTGCTCTGCATTGCGCTGGCGGTCAGTGCCCAAGAGTCTCCCGATAGCAAGGGGAAAGATTTTTGGTTCTGCTTCATGCCGAACTACCACAATGGTGGAATCACAAACGCTTCCGCCCAACAACGCGATTCTGTCTTTGTTTTTATTGCTGCCGAAAAGCCCACAACAGTGACGTTGGAGTTCACTCCGTATGATGGCCGCCCGCCACAACGGATTGTTCGTCGAATCACCGACCCGCAGCAGATGCTCATCATCGGGATGAGCTTTTGGGGTGTCGAGCTCATCGGGGTCAATGGTGGAGGCTACATCGTTCCACAGCAGCAGCGCCACACCCAACGGCCAGTGCCGTATTCCTTCCACCTGACAAGTGATGAAGACGTCACCGTCTATGCAATGTGCCATGCGGATAAAACCAGCGATGCCTTCCTTGTTCTACCGACCGATGCGCTGGGGAAGGACTACTTCATCATGAGCTACAACGCAGACCTGTACAGCTCAGGATTTGGTGGGGATTATTCATCGACGCCATCACAATTTGCGATTGTCGCTACCGAAGATTCGACGCTGGTGGAAATTGCGCGTCTTACAGCACCGACCGTTGATGGACCGGTTACCCAAATCATGCTCCAGCGTGGGGAAGTGTACCTTGTCCAGAGCCTGGCATCGAGCGATTCCTACGACCTGACGGGAACGCGTGTGCGCTCCAATCGTCCAATCGCAGTCTTCGGTGGGCATCAACGTGTGCGCCTTCCCCTTGGTGATCGCGATCGGGATCGTGGAGGGTACATCTCCTCACGCGATTGCCTGATCGAGCAATTGCCTTCGGTCAATACGTGGGGGCGCTCGATGTTCCTTGTTCCATACCCTGATCCCCCTGGAGATCTCAAGCGTTCGAAAGACCGCTTTCGCATCCTTGCAGCGCGCGACAGCACGGTGGTCTATCGCGATAGCGTTCCTCTGGTCGTGCTCAACGCAGGGCAGTACTACGAAGGCGACCTCGATCAAGCAGCAACATTGAACGCCAACCGTCCAATCCTTGTCGCACAATTTCGGCGTACCTCGACTCCAGCCAGCGTGGGCTACGAGACCTACTACCTTGGCGATCCATTTATGGTGATTGTCCCCCCGACCGAGCAGTTTCTGGACAGCTACCAGTTCATCTGTCCGCGGATCTACGAGGATTCAGCGATCACGACGCTCTACTCAGTTCCGCGAGAGGTGTACAAGTACCACTACGTGACAATCATTGCGCCAGACTCAGCGAAAGCCACCGTACAGGTGGATGGCCAGACGGTACCGCAACAACTCTTTCGACCCATTCCCAAAAGCAGCTACGTTTATGCGTGGTATCGGCTCGATGCGGGGGTCCATTCGGTGCGCGCAAGTGCACCAGTTGGTATCCACGTGTACGGTTACGGCTTTGCTGATTCTTACGGCTACACAGGTGGAATGGCATACCGACGGTTTGATTTCGATCCACCCCAAATTCTCTCCACGGCAACGTGTCCACCATACCGCATCGCAGTGTACGACACGCTGCCGATGGACAGCCGCGTTGATGTGGTGCGTGTCCTCGAGGATTCCTCCACGAACGTGGAGTGGCGAATCGAACGCAAGACACTGCTCCCAGAAGACTCGGTCATCGTGTACGTGAACCTGCGCGATCCCTACGAGGACGGCGTTGTGACAATCTTCGCTGAAGATGCAGAGCGGTTCGTGACTGTCAAGCGATTCCAGCTCCCAGGCATGACGTTGCGCGGTATAAGCGCAAGCGCAACGGTGGAGCGGTTGCCGCTGCGCTACACGTACCGAACTGCGACCAAACGGACCTGGTGCTTCCCGCTGCAGTACGTCAACGTAGGAAATTCCCCGCAGACTGTCCTCCGTGCAGAGAGCGCCAGGGGAAGCCTCCGTAACGCATCGTTGCCAGCGGTCGTCGGGCGACGAGATACCCTCCAACTGCATGTTTGCTACCGCGCCGATCGAACAGTGACCATCACCGATACCCTTTGGCTTGAAACTCCGTGTGGACGCTACGCTGCGGCAATCTTCACGATCGAGTTCGTCGTGGATACTATCGCGCCGCGGGTGCTCCGCGCTGAGCAACCATGCCCGCCGGCGCATACTCTGACTATCATGGAAACGGGCACGACGGAGAGCGGGATTGCAGCAATCGAAGTGCTCGATTCAGCTAACGTCACCATAGAACTTCTCGGAAGCGGCGATGGTGGCTATTGGCTCGCTGAGCAGCAAATGCTCCGCGTGTCCCAACGGGATTGGCGCCTTGATAGTTGGTACCGCATCCGTGTCATTGATTCCTCTGGAAATAGCAACACGATCAGCGGCGCATTCGAAGGGCACACAGTGATGATCACCAACCGAGATTCGCTTGCCCCCATTCAAACGTTTCGTGCAGCAAGCAATAGTTTCCTCTGCGACACAATCGAGCTGTACAACTACGGCAGCTATCCGAAGCGCTTCGATAAACTTGTTGTTCGTGGTATCGAATTCGCACCGCCACCGTTGTATGTGCCACTTGTTATCGCGCCAGGGCAGCGGGTGCGTGTGCCGGTGTGTGCATTGTTGCCACCATACCGCGCTGGTGCAGAGAACATCTACCGAGATACGCTCGAGCTTTCGGTCGGCTGCTTTGTGCGTCGGATGCCTGTGGAGATTACAATCACCGAGCCAAGCTATAGCGCTGAAAGTTCATGTGGCGTCGTTGTCGCTACGCCCCCTGCCGGTAATGCCCCGACGCTGATCCGCGATGGCAGCAGTTTTGAACTGCTCTTGCCATCGAGCGGCGATTGGCAGCTTACACTCTATGCAACCAGCGGACAATTGCTCTGGCAAACTCGAATCACAGGCACACGCGCGCGGTGGGATATGGAACGCCTCCCACCGGGTGCGTACTGGCTCATTGGGACAAGCAGCACAGCGATGCTACAGGTGCCAGTGCTCTGGACAGGGCAGTAATTTTGCACGCAGTCCAACACAATTACCATCAGCCTGCCATGCAACTGTTCATTGACTCTGCCAACCGCGATGAGATCCGTAGTGCCGCTGGGCTTGGGATTATCGCTGGTGTGACGACAAATCCGAGTTTGCTCGCAAAAGAAGACCCGACAACGCCGGTCGAGAAGATCATCACGGAGATTCACCAGATCGTCGGCGGCCATATTTCCGTGGAGGTTGTCTCGACTGACACCGATGGGATGATTCGTGAAGCCGAGGAGATTCTCTCCTGGCTGCCGGAGGCAACGATCAAAATCCCGATGATTCCTGCTGGGCTGGCAGCTGTTGCGCGGCTGAGCCAGCAAGAAATTCCAACCAACGTCACGCTTGTGTTCTCGCCTGTGCAAGCGCTCGCTGCTGCGAACGCGGGCGCAACGTACGTGAGCGTGTTCCTCGGGCGGCTCGATGACGCCGGACACGATGGAATCGGCGTTCTCGAGGATGTCGCCGAGATATGGGATGTGCAGGGAATCGAAACCCAGATCATCGCTGCATCGGTGCGGCATCCGATGCACATCGTCCGAGCAGCAAAAGCGGGTGCACATATCGCAACGGTGCCCTACAAGGTGCTTATGCAATCGCTCAAGCATCCACTCACGGATGCAGGACTTGAGGCTTTCTTGCGCGATGCAGCAAAACGCCAGGTGCAGACGGTAACAGTCTGATGAAGTACCTCCTGCTGCTGTGCACCGCATGGGTGCTTGCGTTCGGGCGCGGAGAGGAAATCGTTACGTTTGCGCTCGAAGATCAGTGGGGCACACGCTGGGAGTCGAGCCAGCTTGTAGGCAAACCCTACGTACTCATCCTCGCTGACCGTGAGGGGGCAGAGCACGCGCTGCGGTGGGGTACTGAGCTTGGGCGCCAGCTCGGGAACGATGTACAAGTGCTGGGATGTGCAAACTTCGATGGCGTTCCATTTTTCCTGCGGTGGTATGTGCGTGCACGCGTTCGTGATCGAGTAACGAGTGCACCGTTGCTCCTTGATTGGGATGGTACGCTCTTTGAGCGCCTCCGTTGCAAAGAGGGGGTGCCGACTGTACTTGCTGTTGGGAGAGATCGCCGGATTTTCTATCGGTACGAAGGGCCGCCACAGCCAGATGCCATCGGACATGTTGTAGGGAAAATTCGATCATTCCTTGCTGAGGCTACGCGATGAGCGACTACGATTACCTTGTGTACACCGACGGTGCATGTATTGGCAATCCTGGGCCGGGTGGGTGGGCCGCAATTATCCGTAGCCGTGACGGTAGCGAGCGAATCCTTGCGGGCAATGCAGTGCGCACGACGAACAATCGCATGGAGCTGATTGCAGCGCTCGAAGCGCTTCGAGTGCTTCCAGAGGGAGTGCGGGTACTCCTTCGCACCGATTCACGTCACCTTGCCGATGCAATCGAAAAGGGCTGGGCAGAACGCTGGCGGGCGCATGGCTGGAAACGCAACCGCCGCGAACGTGCGGAAAATAGTGACCTCTGGGAGCAGCTCCTGGCTGAGCTCGAACGCCGTAGCGTTCGGATCGAGTGGGTTCGCTCCCACAACGGCGATTCACTCAACGAACGCTGTGACGCGATTGCCCGCCAGGAAGCAGAGCATGCAACTGGTGTTGATGCAGGATATGAATCAGCCATAGCTCATCGACAGGAGCTCCTTGGTTCCACCGAACCTTCTCGCACCCAGCACGCAGTGATCGAGTGCCGAACTGAAGCCGATGGTGCCGTTGTGATAACCGATGGAACAAGCAGCGTTCGGCTCGATCGCCAGCAGATCCCCGAGTTGATCTCGAAGCTCACAAAGCTTTTAGTCTCGTGATGCGGTGGATGGTTGGACTGCTTCCTGCTATCGTTTGGGCGCAGGTAGAGCTCACCATCCCGGATACACTTCCCTCGCACATGTTGCGCTGGCAAGACATTCGAGGAGATGTCCTTCTCCGGGTGCGTGGTGCAGTGCGCATTCTGGCGTGCCTTGAGCCCTCGCATGCAGATGCGATCTGCACACCATTTGCACGCCAACCAATTACACTGATCGCTGATTCACTTCGCCTACCGTTCGCTACGCTCATTGGGGAGCTTCTCGCTTCCGCGGAGCCGTTTCCCTATCGGAGTTCTCTGCCACAGGGTCAGTGCCGGATCTGTGTTCGCGTAGTAGATGCGAACGACTCATCAAGGGAGGTTGCGCCGGTGCGCTGCCGGACGGTATGGATTCGCGGCGTTCCGCATGTTGAGGCAACCGGAGCTACAGGTACAGTCAGGGCGAGCGATACTGCACTGCTGCATTTTCAGTGGACGATCGAAGCGCCAGCAGGTGCGGAGGGAATTGAGTGGGAGCTTCGCATCGCGCCGCGCCGCCTGGGGCAATCGGCGTGGTACGCGCTGATGGTGAATGCACCGATCGTTCAGTGTACACGTGATTCTGGTAGCCAGACAGCATGGGAATGCTCGCTACATGCAAAGGTATTTGCGCCGAAGACGCGATACGTCTGGGGAATTTTCACGCGCAGTGCAGGTGAAGCATGGGAGCTGGTTTCTCCGGTGCGGGAATTCGTTGTTGAGCAGTAGGCTGTCTGCCGCCGCCTTGAAAAAATCATTTGGTTTGTAAACATTTCTGCATTATTTTAGGGTGGAAATCGGACACGGGCAGTACGCCGATGCTCACCATGTTGGACAACCTGTTTTGGGATGCACGTGCACTGCGTCTGGCAACGCAGCCTGGGGAACGCGTGCCACTCTGCTGCTTCGCCGCTGAGAAGCTGACACACACACACACACCATTCCACGCCGGCTGCTGTTCGATGAAGAGCGCCCACCGCCATGTGGAACATGAGATCGCTTGTGTCGGGATGGAGGAGAACAATGCTCTTTTCATGTTCCACTACCTGTGAAGGAAATACCTATGAAAGCTATCATCAATTGTTGGTTGATCACGGGTGCGCTATTCTGCACAATGTTGTCCGGTCTGAAAGCGCAACCGTGCCCGCCTCAAGGAGACTGCGATACAGCACAATGGCAGGGACCGATCGGTACAGCATTCAAAATTGCTGCGCCCTCGTGTTCTCTTCAGGTCAACATGATGTATCGCATCTGCAATGGCGTGGTTGAATTTTACGAGGTCTCTCGTGAGTTGATCGGCATTTGTGAAGCATTCGAGAAACGCAGTGTGTTCCATTTCGATTTCGACGCAGCAGCAGAAATGGCTGTGCAGGCAGGTCTTCAGAATATCTGGGAATGGATTGTTCAAAGGGGTTTCTACTCCGGATCAGTACCTCCCTGTTCGACTGGTTGGGGTACGCCACGAGCCCATTACTACACACGACGTTGTGGAGTTTGGGTGTACTGCGAGTATGCTGTTGACGAATCGGTGGAGAAATGGTGCCAACAGGGATTCGATCCACCCTTCCCTGAGTTTCGAGGTCCCGATGGCAAACTACGTGTGCGCTCGTACAAATGGCAGGACTGCGGAACCACATGCTGCAAGCGGGTCTTCGAATACTGCATCGAGACATTTCCCCAATTCGGGGATCAGGTCATACGTGCACGTCAGATCAGCAAGCAGCGAATTTATCCCTGCAGCCTGCAAGAGTCGAAGTACGGCACAGGTCCCAATTCGGCTCAGTGTGAGGACGGTTGTTGAACTATTAACGGAGGTACTTATGAGACACGTTTTTTCTGTGATCGCTCTGCTGATCGGCGCTGCGTGGGTGCTCGAAGCACAAACTGCCTGGCGGGTAACCCAGCTTTTCGACAAACCTGCCGGTCGTGTTTGTCTGCGCAATGGTCAGCTTTATGCTGTCCAAAGCGGTAGCCTCTACCGCCTCCCGCGGTGGGGTATGATGAATGTACTTCATTCGGTTCACGTGTGGGATGGGCAGCAATGGAACCCGATCGGGTTGCCGCAGTACGGCTACCCTGCGGATACACTCGACCAACCGATCTTCAGTCACTATAGCTTTTGGGCGCCGATCGAGACGGATCACGAAGGCAATATCTACGTTGCCGGTCGTACAATCCGTGACGCAGAGTCTCGCGTGGCAGAGTCTCGCGTGATGGTGTTCCGTGTTGCCGAGCAGCAGTGGCATACTTACCGCTACGTTCCAAGCCCGTTGACGCCGTTCGAAGACTCGCTCCGGATGACACGGAAGTTTCTCTGGTTCGGAGTGGATGGTAGCGGGAGAGTCTATGTGACCGCCGACTCCTACCTCTTTTCGTGGATTGATACACTCAACAACTCCGTGAGGATTACCCAGAGGTTCACAGAACTCTTCCGCGTCGGTCGTTCGGGGCTGGAGTTGATCAGTCGTTGGACGTTATTCGGAGATAACGCCGAGGAAGCTACGCCCTTCGTTCCCGATGGGCAGGGTGGGTTGTATTTCTGCACCGGAGTAGTGCTCGTCCATGTCGCTGCAGATGGAACGATCGAGCATCGGCGGTTTACCTTTACGCCGCCGATAGATTTCGACCGATCAGCGCGGATATTGACGCGTGGCGCCGATGGGCAGTTGTATCTTTTAGCTTACATCGGGACAGGCCGTATGACTGTCGCCCGGCTCGATCTACAGCAAAACGCTCTTACCTATCTACCGCCGGTTTTCAAACTCTACAACACAGTCGAAGATCCGAATATGATGATCACACTCAGAGGTATTGGTCTGGGTCTGTGGACGAACGGTACGCGAGCGCTCGTCAGTAAGGGCGGTTTCGATGTATTCGAGTTTACTTTCGGCGATACTGCAACGTCGTCGGTTCGGACGTTATCGCTCGGAGGTCCGACGAATGTTCACGAGGTGTACTGGCTCGACTCCAATCGGTGTTTGGTCGGTTGTTCACATGGATTGTTTGCGATCGAGCGAACGGTGGTATCGGTCGAAGACGAGCCGAAGGAATCGCTGACGGTCGCTCCCCATCCTGTCAAGCGTGGCGAGGATGCGCTGCTATTGGGGACGATACCGGAGAACTGTCAGCTCGACATCGTCGATGGGCTTGGGCGGACAGTGAGCACCACTGCGTTCAATGGTGGATTGCCAGTCGTTCCGACGGCAGGCTTGAGTGCGGGAGTGTACACGCTTCGTCTGCAGGGGCGGGGCGGTGACGTTCGGACGGTGCGACTTGTGGTAGTTGATTGAGCGCTGTCTGTTGCGTAGTGTTGTCGGGGGCGGCTGGCTGTTCGGTCGTCCCTGACCCATTTCTAGTGGTCATGGCAGCGGCGATGTGCCTGTACGTTGGGTTGTGCTCGGCATATCCCCTTTCCCGTCATGCCGAACGTGTTTCGGCATCTTGTGCAGTGAGACCCTGAACCAAGTTCAGGATGACGGTGTGTGTTCAGGGTGACGTGCGTTTGGGGAATGCGCAACCCCCTGTCATGCCGAACTTGTTTCGGCATCTGATTGCACTGCTGTTTGTCGTGCCGAACGCGTTTCGGCATCTTGTGCAGTGAGACCCTGAACCAAGTTCAGGGTGACAGAGGGCAAGAAAAGACCCTGAACCAAGTTCAGGGTGACAGAGGGCAAGAAAAGACCCTGAAACAAGTTCAGGGTGACAGGGGACAAGAAAAGACCTTGAACCGAGTTCAGGGTGACGGTGGAGGAGGGAGGAGCCAAACCGAGTTCAGCATCGGCTATCGCTTCTGCATCAGCGCTTCGATCTGGTCGGGATGGCGAGCCAGTCGAGCCGATAAGTTCACCGGACCGCTCTCGGTGACGAGCACATCGTCTTCGATGCGAATGCCGATATTCCACCAGCGCTCCGGACATGGACTGCCGGGAGGAATGTAAATCCCCGGCTCGACGGTGATGACCGTTCCTGCACGGAGCGGACCGTACTGTGAACTATCCAATTATTTTCCAGCGCTATTCTCCAATTATGCTAATCCTGCGTATGCCGTTCATTTTATTTTCATTATCGCGTCTGCCAGGATGACATAGCATCATGCTCGCCAATTAGCGCGAAACTAATCACTCTCGCGCACCATAGGAAGACCAATCGTCAAGATAAGACGCCCCCCAATCGAATAACCGACGATCTGATATAGCGGTCCTGATGGGCTATCGAGCAAGCCATTATCCCCAAGATAATGCCAGCCGTCGGCGATATCTGATTGCCATGTGATACTGCCTCCAACTCGTAGCATGACCTGCTCATCCGCCGCAGCAGACGTTATCGCTATTGCATGCGCAGGGATAATGTCCGCAGATGATGCACGTATATATCTGCCGTCTGCTGCTCGTGATACAAGCATATATGCATTGATCGCCTCACCGGCTATGCCGACAATGACATCAGGATCGCCGCCGCTCGAGGTCGCAACACTGCCGCCACGACGACCCCGGAGATGGGGAGGCAACTGGTATTCGAATATCGCTGAGGGTCTCAAAATCTCACTGGACGGCATAATAGGTACCTCGTACTTGTTCCGCTGCAAAATCAATCTCTATCGAGAGAGGGACATGCATGATGGAGTCAATCTGCAATGCACGTCCCATTATCAACTGTGCGTGATCGATGATCGGTTGATTATAGGGGAGCTCGACATCAATCGTGCGTTGGTGGTCGCTCCCAAATAATGCGACCAGCAGCTTCGCCGCCCAACGACCGTATGTGCTGATTGATTGACACTTCAAACACTTCTCCGTTGGTCGCTCCGGCGGCAATTCAGACCAGTCCATATATGCGGGAGCGATGTAATCTTCGGAATCGAGGTTTAGCTGCTGGCTTATAAGCCAACGCACGTATTCATGACAGCGGTAAAATTCATTGGCGTCGTAATAATAGAGCCCACTTGTCCTCACACGGCGGGCAATCCATCGCGAACTATCGCGCCGATCATAATAGACCCCAAGCGGCACGTTAGACCATACGTTAGTCACGTTATACGAGTTGTCCGACCGCACGCTCTGCTTTACTTCCTCCCACCGATCGATTTCCTCGAACTCATTCATCGTGTATTTTTCTGGCGAGGATACTTGCACCTGCCGGAGTTGCTGCGGGCGCTCAGCCCGGCAGCGGAAGCCGAGTACGTGTGGCGAGATTCGAGCGGGCAGGTGATTGGCGAGGGTACGGCGGTGGAAGTGCAGGCAGTCGAGAGCACGTGGTATGTGGTGGAGGGGCGGACGGCGTCGGGATGCCGTGGCAGCGATACGGTGCGGGTGGAAGTTGGCCAGCAGTTAGCGGTGGAGGCAGTGGGGGACACCGTCGTGTGTCGTGGGAGCAGTGTGCAGCTTGCGGTGGGGCGTGCAGCGTCGGATGCTGAGTATGTGTGGTATCGTGGTGGGGAGGAGATTGGTCGTGGGGCAGCGGTGTGGGTGGTTGCCGATACAGCAGCGGTGTACGTGGTGCACGGCGTGCGCGGTGCGTGTGAGGGTTGGGACACGGTCGTGGTGGGAGTGTATCCGCCAGCAGAGGTTCGGTCGCAGGATCAGCGGGTGTGTCGTGGAGAGGAGGTGGAGTTGACGCTCGAGGGGAGCGGTGTGCGGTGTTGGTGGGAGGATACCGCAGGGGTGGTGCTGAGCCAGTCGTGTCGGTATCGGGTGGCGCCGGCTCGGACGGTCCGGTACGTGGGAGTGATGGAGGATAGCAACGGTTGTCGGTCGTCGGTGGAGGTGCAGGTAGTGGTGGACGAGCCGGCGGTCGTGGAGGTGTGGGTCGAGCCTGCAGTGGTGGAGGTTGGCGCAGGGCAGCGCGCGTTCATTCGCGTGATGGCGCGGTCGTCGGGCGTGGCGAGGCTACGTGGAGGTGTCGTGCGGGTTCGGGTGCCGGTTGGGGTGGCAGATGTCGAGGGAGGACAGTTGGACGGTCAGTGGAAGGAGGTTGCCCTCGCGGTGGGGGATGTGACGGTCGGTGGAGCCGAGCAGGAGCTTGGGAGGGTGGAGATTGTTGGGGTCGCAGGAGGTGATCGCAGCGGTCCAGTAGAGGTGCGGTTCCAGGGTGAGGGTTGTTTTGTGGTGCAGGTGCGCGGCGGGGAGGTAGAGCGGCAGGATGTCTGCGCTGAGGCGTTAGTACGGGTGCGGCTCGTCGAGCCGGTGCAGGTCGTGCAGCGGAACCAGGAAGTGGAAGTCCGTGGAAGCGGAGTCGAGGAAGTGCGGCTCTACACAGTGGATGGTCGGGAGGTGATGCGGGGCAGCGGTCGGTCCCTCTGGGTTGGGGAGCTGGCCAGTGGGATGTACCTTGTGCGCATCAGGCGCGGCGATCAGTGGCAGACAGTCGTGGTGCTGCTCGGTCGGTAACGCAGGCGGAAAGGAGCAAACGTGCGGGGCACGGGGGAAGCCGTGCCGCGCGCAGTTCTGCCGCGACTCGGCTGGAGAGGAAGTTACAGGTGCATCTAGCTCGATTACTCCACGACAACATTGACAAGCTTGGCGGGGACGACGACTACGTTCCGAATCGTCTTGCCGGCAATGAAACGTTGAACGTCCGGATGTGCCAGCGCTGCATTGCGGAGCACCTCGCCATCGCTGCCAGCGGGGACGCGCAGTTTTGCCCGAACCTTGCTGTTGACTTGAACGACAATTTCTACCTCTTCTTCCTGCAACACCTGCTCGTCCCAGTCGGGGAATGGCTCGTAGGCGAGCGACTTGTGGTGACCGAGTAAACTCCACAGCTCTTCGGCAAGATGCGGTGCAAAGGGCGCCAGGAGCAGTACAAAGTGCTCCATCACGATGCGTGGCCGCTGCGGAAGCCGAGAGCATTCATTGACGAAGATCATCAACTGCGCAATCGCAGTGTTGAACGAAAGCGACTCGATGTCCTCGCGCACTTTTTTGATCGTGCGGTGAAGTAAGCGGGAAAGCGCCGGATCGGGAGGAACCTCCGCAATTGCGCTGCTGAGCGTGCCGTCGGGGTTTGTGTACATCCGCCAGATGCGGTCGAGAAAACGCTTGATGCCTTCGATGCCGTTGCTCGACCACGGTTTGGTTGCCTCCAGTGGACCGAGGAACATCTCGAACAGCCGCAACGCATCGGCGCCGTAGCTACGGACAACATCGTCGGGATTGATGACGTTGCCGAGTGACTTGGACATCTTGCGTCCATCCTCACCGAGGATCAGTCCTTGGTGGAAGAGTTTGGCAAACGGTTCTTTTGTGGGAACCAGCCCGTAGTCGTAGAGCAGCTTGTGCCAGAAGCGCGCGTAGAGCAGGTGTAAGACCGCGTGCTCGGCACCACCGATGTACACGTCAACACCACCACGGTTGGAGTCGCTACCAAGCCAGTAGCGAAGACGCTCCGGATCGGCGAATCGCTCGTCGTTGTGGGGATCGCAAAAGCGCAGGTAGTACCAGCAGGAGCCTGCCCACTGGGGCATGGTGTTCGTTTCGTAGTGGCCGTGCTTGCCGGTTTTGGGATCCCAGACATCCATCCACTCGGGAACTGTTGCCAGGACGCTTTCCCCTGTACCGGTCGGCTTGAATTCGCGGACGTCAGGCAGCCGCAAGGGGAGCTCGTCTTCATCGAGCACGCGGCGAGTTCCGTCGTCGAAATGGAGAATGGGGATCGGCTCGCCCCAGTAGCGCTGACGCGAAAAGAGCCAGTCGCGGAGCTTGTAGCGGATCGCTGGGCGACCGTGGCCGCGGCGTTGGAGCCACTCGACGATGCGCGCTTTTGCTTGCGGTGTGGGCAATCCATCGAGCGAAATTTCCTCGTTCGATGAGTTGCATGCGATGCCATCGGCGACGAATGCAGCATCCAACGGTTCTGGTAGATCGCTGCTTTCTGGTCGGACGACGACCTCGATAGGCAGATTGAAGCTCAGTGCAAACTCAAAATCGCGCTGGTCATGCGCAGGGACAGCCATGATGGCGCCGGTGCCGTACTGCGCAAGCACATAATCGGCAATCCAGATTGGGATTTCGCGCTTCGTCGCTGGATTGAGCGCGTAGCTGCCTGTGAAGACTCCCGTTTTCTCACGGTTTAGCTCTGTTCGTTCCAGATCGGTCTTCCGTTGCGCTTGTGCGATGTAGGCTTCGACCCACTCACGCTGCTCGGGCGTAGTGATGTGTTCGACCGCCGGATGCTCCGGTGCAAGCACCAAGTACGTTGCACCGAAAATTGTATCCGGGCGCGTGGTGAACACCGTGATGGATTCCTCCGAACCAATGACGGGGAAGAGAATTTCCGCGCCTTCGCTTCTGCCGATCCAGTTCCGTTGCATCTCTTTTGTGCTGGAGGGCCAATCCACCAGGTCGAGATCCTCCAGGAGCCGTTCAGCGTATGCGGTGATGCGTACCATCCACTGGCGCATCGGGCGGCGTTCGACGGTGTACCCTTTCTCGCGCCATTCCTCAACTTCCTCGTTTGCCAGCACCGTGCCGAGCTCCTCGCACCAGTTGACGGGCACAAGCGCCATATACGCCAGGCGGTGTTGGTCTCGCCAGGCTTCAGGATCGGTGCAGTCGGGCGGGATGGGGAGCTCCTCGATTGGCCGTGCGCGCTGCTGCTGGCTATCGTACCACGAGTTGTAGATGAGCCGAAACATCCACTGCGTCCACCGGTAGTAGCCAGGATCGGTGGTATTGATCTCGCGTGACCAATCGTAACTGAAGCCCAGCATCTTGAGCTGGCGCTTGAAGGTGGCGATGTTCTCTGCAGTTGCGACCTGCGGGTGAATTCCCGTGGTCATTGAGTAACGTTCGGTCGGAAGGCCGAATGCGTCCCACCCCATGGGATGGAGCACGTTGTAGCCACGCATGCGCATGTATCGCGCAAGAATGTCGCTTGCGGTGTAGCCTTCCGGATGCCCGATGTGCAGCCCTGCACCGCTCGGGTACGGGAACATGTCGAGAACGTAGAACTTGGGTTTGGCGGCGTCTTCGGTAACACGAAATGTCTGGTGTTCATCCCAATAGCGTTGCCACTTTTTTTCGATACGGTCGAATGGGTAGGAGGAAGACATAGCGTTCTCGGTTCGAGATGGTGAAATCCGCTCGTGGAGAGGGCGCAAATGTACGAACATGCTCAGAGGCGCTCGCCGCGGAAGCTGATGGAACTGCTACCTTTGCAGTTGGCACTGGAATTGCCGATACTTGAGGTGACTTCGATGTTGCGTTCGACAGTGCCGATGGACGATTGGCGCAAACGGATTGCTGATCTGGTAGTGCAGTGCTTCGGTGTGCGCGGTGTGACGCGTTCCCGGCTGGAGCTGTTTCTGCGCCAGATTGAGCCGTTCATCGCCAGTGTTGAGGATGGCGATCTTCCTTCAGAGCTGCGCCACATCGTCGCGAATCTTCAGACGATGACGATCCTCTTGCGTCGGCGGGAGTCGGATGGCGAGCCAATCTACGTACTGCGCGAAGGGCGACTGGCTGGCCAGTTGACCACTGAGCACGTTCGTGGAAAAAGTCCACGGGAGCTTTTCCCGCCCGAAGTCAATGCCGTTACGTTGCCGATGGTTACTCGTGCATTCGCAGGCGAGGAGATCGAGTTTACCTACACGCTCGATGGACGCACGTTCTTGACGTACCTCCACCCATTTCGGCGCGATGCTCATGGGAACGTTCTCGAAGTGCTCGGTTCGATGGTTGATGTCACCAATGAGCGCCGCTATGCAGCTGAGCTCGAGCACAACGAGCAGCTCTTCCGAGCACTCATCGAAAACATGCCGTGCGGCGTACTCTACGAGGAAAGGACCGCCGATGGAACAGTAACACAGCTGATTGCAAACCCAGAGTTTACTCGGCTCACAGGGTACACGGTCGAGGACTATCGCGATACACCGCCAGAGCAATGGTCCGAGCGTGTCCATCCAGACGACCGCGAACAGGTGCAGCAGCAATATCGCGCTTGGCTTGAGAGCACTGACTCTGGGTTGCTCCATCTGCAGTATCGTTTTTACGATCGCTACGGGATTGTTCGGTGGCTGGATAATTACCTGGCGCGAATCTTCTACGAAGATGGCCGCGACGGTGTCTTGCAAGTGGTGCTCGACATTACAGAACGTGCTACTGCAGAACAGCGGCTGCGCCATGCTGCGTCGTATTTAGAGCAAAGCATCGAGCCAATTATCGAGTGCGATGAGAATTTCCGTATCACATTCCTCAATCGTGCTGCCCGCCAGGCATTCCCAGAACTTGACTATGGCGCGTTCTTGAGCGAGCACCCGCTCGGTAGCGACCTACCGCCGCAATGCACCGACGATCAGTACGTTGCACTGGTGCATGTCGGCGACAGTGCATATCAGCGACTTCTTGCTCGGACAGAGCGGGGCTGGCGACTCTTCTGCCACGATGTTACGCCGCTGGTCGAAGCCGAACAGACACTCCGCCGCGCTCTCGAACGGGAGCAGGCACTCAAGCTCCTTCGTTCGCAATTTGTCTCGACGCTCTCGCACGAATTCCGAACGCCGCTCGCTGGAATTCTGACAGCAGCACAGCTCCTGGAACGCTACGGGGCGGTCATGAGCGATGAACAACGGAAGGATGCAATCGCCACCATCGTGGCACGCGTTCGGGATCTGGAGCATATCGTCCACTCTTTTACGCGGCGGAGTTCGCTCCTTGGTCGCACGGAGGTGCAGCAAACCCCGATCGAGTTACCAACGTTCATTGCACGCCTTGCCGAGCAGCTCGAGATCGTGCAGCGGAAAGGTGCGCACGTTGCCGTCGAGGGCCAAGACTGCCGAGTTCGTACCGATGCAGAGCTGCTCAGTGCTGCTCTGCATGCCTTGCTCGACAATGCCGCGCGCTACGGACCGGACGGAGCAACGATCACGGTCGAATTCTCGGTAGGCAAGGATCGGCTCTCCATCAACGTCCACGATGAAGGGGTTGGCATCCCTGAGCAGGAAATGGAGCGGCTCTTTACCCCGTACTTTCGAAGCTCGCGGACAGGGAATATTCCCGGCAGTGGTCTAAGCTTGGCAACGCTCAAGCCACTGGTGGAAGCATCTGGCGGGGATCTCCGGCTCTGCAATAAGTACCCTGCAGGCGTCTGCGCAACCGTTGAGCTTCCGTGTGCTGTGGAAGCTGCAGATGTTCAACCAATAGCTCCACTCAATGAGCAAGCAACGAACGATACTTCTCATTGACGATTCCGATTACATCATCGAAGGAACTGCATCGCTCCTGCGCTTTGAAGGCTACACTGTCTTGACTGCGTACAATGGACGGGATGGACTGGCCCTGGCGCGAGAGCACCATCCCGATTTGATCATCTGCGACGTCTCAATGCCGGAGATGGACGGGTACACCGTGTTGCGCCACCTCCGCGAGGATCCGGAGACGGCCTCGCTGCGCTTTATGTTCTTGACTGCGCGCGCGGAGAAAACCGATATGCGCACCGGCATGGACATTGGCGCCGATGATTACCTTGTCAAGCCCTTTACGATCGAAGAGCTGCTCTCGGCAATCGAAGCACAGTGGAAGAAAACTGAGCTCGCCCAACGCGGTGTTGAAGAGCTTGCGCTCAATGTCACCTACGCACTTCCCCACGAATTCCGAACAGCGCTCAATCAAATCCTCGGATCAGCGCAGACACTGAAGACCATCGCGACTGAGGATGCTACCGTTGCAGAGATTGCAGCAGACATCATTGCCAGCGCGCAACGACTGCTTCGCATTACCGAGAACTTTCTGGTCTATGCTCAACTGGAAACACTCAGTGCTGATCGTCGTGCGCTCGAGCAGCTGCGAATGCACCGCACCGAGGAGGCAGCAGCGATGGCAGCCGACATCGCAATGACGAAAGCCGAACACTATCGTCGCTCTACGGATCTTGTCACTGGTGCAATACCCGAAGGTGTAACAGTTGCAATGTCGAGCGAAAGCTTCCACAAGGTGCTCGACGAGTTGCTCGACAATGCATTCAAGTTCTCGACAGCTGGAACACCTGTTCGAGTTGAGTGCAGCGCCGATGACCGTTGGCTCACGGTGACGATCAGCGATGAAGGAATTGGGATGACACCGGCGCAAATCAGCGGTGTCGGTGCCTATAAACAGTTCAACCGTTTCGTCCAGGAGCAGCAAGGGATCGGCTTAGGACTTGTCATTGCAAAGCGGATTGTCGAGCTCCATGGCGGCACTGTCGAACTCGAATCTACGCCAGGGAAGGGTACGGTGGTGACAATACATCTCCCACGGTGCTAAAATGGTGAAGCCGCGTGACCTGGAGGGCACGCGGCTTCGCAGGGGATGATACGACACCGTCGTTGTGGGGGCTCTTGGTTGCTACGCTGGGACAAACAGGAGCATGTGCCGTATCACCGTCAGCGGCTGTCGCCTTATCGGAACAGCGACAGGAACGTCGAGGGATTTTGATTTGCTTGCGCCAGCGAGACGATCGAGGCTTGTTGGAGGAACTGCGCCCGAATCAGTTGCAGCTGTTCCTTGGCAACGTCGGCATCCTCGATGCGTGAGATCGCGGCGTTGTAGTTGGTGATCTGCGACTTGAGTGCGTCTTCCTGCGAGGCCAGCCGATTGGTCAACCCGCCCAGGTACGATGCCACTTTGCTGATGTTGTTGAGCGCTGTGGCAAGGCTGGTCAGTGTCGTCTGGATGTTGGTCGCGCTGAAGATGCCCAGATCGCTCGACGAGACGCTGTTGAGCGATTGCAGGTTGAGCCCGCCCACGCCAGCGAAGTCGGTTGTCGACGTTGCGTTGATGTCGAATCCCACGCTCCCGCTGATGTCGAAGTCCGCGTTGCCCGTGGTCAGGTCCACTGCGAGCGTCAGCAGGTTGTTCGTTGCACCGGTGCCGATGACGAACTCAGCCGAGAAGGTGCCATTGAGCAACTGGCGCCCGCCGAAGACGGTCGAATCCACGATGGTCTGGATTTGCTGGGCAAGGCGGTAGGCACTCTTTGCGAGTGCGACTTTTTCGTCGGTACCGAGCGCACCCGACGAGGCGGTCGAGGCAGCGTCCTTGATTTGCTGGACGAGGTTGCTGATGTTGTCCAGCCCATCTTGGGCGATGTTGGTAACGCTGGAGGCATCGCCGACGGCGTTGAGCGCCGCTTGGAGCGCGCCGTTGCGCGCTTTCAGTGCGCGCGAGGTGATGTAACCGGCGACGTCGTCTTGCGCAGAGTTGATGCGCTTGCCGGTCGAAAGACGGAGTTGACGGAGAGCGATATCGCGGTTGGCTGCATCCAATGCGTTGTACGCATTCTCGGCGGGTGTGTTGGTGCGGATGCGAGCTCCGTTCGTTACTGCAGAAGGCATGGGAACCTCCATGTAGAGGTGGGACACAACAAGCGGGCATCCTGCCACCAATTGTCACCATCCAGGCAGGATTGTCGGCGCTGCACGGGGAAAACTTTAGCGTCGGCGCCAGCGCCGAAGGAGAACTCGCGCAATCCGCACTTGCCGCTGCCGCCGTATCCACCGCACAAACCGCCGCCAGAGCAGACGGAGAAGTTGTGCAAGATTCATCTGCCGATTCCCGCCATGGCGGAGCGCGATTCGGACATGTTCGAGCATTGGCGCGTGTGGAGCGACGTCCAACTCGACGTCTCCCATTTGCATCTGGCGAAGAAATCGCTCCAGCGCGCGTTCCATCGCAGCTGCAAGCTCGTGCAACTCGGTTGCCTGGGGGTTGAATCGCGCGATCGCACGAAGATGTTCGACCACCGCTGCCATGCGGTCGGCATCCTCGCTGCGGTGCGAGGATGCAAACTCTTCGAGCAGTGCGCGTGCCAGTCGGACAAGTTCCTGCTCTCGCTCTGGCGAAAGCCGGAAGACCTGCGCTGGGTCAATGTCGTCCAACTGCACAAAGACCGTGCAGAGCTGCTCGATATCCGAGCCGAAGTGTTCGGTGGCATAGGTAGCAACGCGCTGGGCGAGCTCAGCGATCATGCGATCGAGCACACCGAGGTCGTGCGCAATCATCGTTCGTCGCGTTGCTGTGCTGGCGCTCTGCAGGTCACGCTCCAGCATACGGCGGCGCTCCTGGAGTTCGAGCATGCGCCGTGCATCGGCAGTGCCGATTTTCCGTGCGTAGTACTCGACCATTGCGGGATCGGGGGCGATGCGTTCGTTGCCAATCTTGACTGCATGGATGCGGATGGTTGCACCCATGAGTTCTCGGAGTCGTTCGATGTCCAAGTGTGCTGCCCCGTCGGTGATGAGCAGAATCTCCGCATCGCTGAGCGTCTGCGTCCGTTTGATGTCCGCAATTGCAACCTCGATGGCTTCCTGCATGTTCGTGCCCCGGCCAGTCGCCTGTACCAAGAGAATGCGTCGGAGTAGGTCGCGGAACGACGGCACATCGCTGGCGCAGACAAGCTCGCCGACATGCTCGGCGAACGTGCGGAGGAAAACAGTTCCCAACTCGCGCATGTTCTGCCGCAGAAAAACGACGGCGATCGCTTTCGCCAGCGCGATCCGCCAATGGGAGTTCATCGAGCGCGACACGTCGAAGAGCACGTACACTTTCTGCTTGCGCGGATCGGGAGCGAACGTATCGCTGGCAGTCGGGAACCGATACAAGCGTGGGGGCACTGGGCGTGGCATCCAGAGCGAACGTTCCGCCAGACGCTGGTAGAACACTTCTTCCGGAAGCAGAAACTGGTACGGGTAGATCTGCGGCAGCTCGTGGAGGTAGCGAATCAAGTCGGCTTCGTACTCTTCCGCTGCAACTGACGGTATCGGTGGTGCTTCGTGGTCAGAGGGTTCATTCTGCGAGCGATGCAGCAAGGGCGCCAGCAGTTTCCCAAGAGCTGTGTTGTCGCTTTCGATCACTCGGGCAATCTCGAAGACAACCCAGAGATGCTCCGGCAAGTTCGTGGCAATCTCGTCCCCGATGATCCCCGCCAGCTCGAATTCTGCCAGGAGCGGATCTTCCTCGATGGAGGCCCGATTGGAACGAAGCGCATGTGCTGCCATCAGCCTTGAGGCTGCGGTACAACAACGACTGGCACTGTAGAATGGCGAACGATGTACTCTGCAACGCTCCCTTCGATCAGCCGCGCGATGCCCTTCCGACCGTGGGTGCCCACGATGAGTGCACTTGCGCCAATGTGCTCAGCTGCGCGAAGGATGTCGTGCTTGGGATCGCCCTCGATAAGGAGCGTTCGCCCTGCAGTCATGCCGAGTGCATCTTTCGTCTGACTGAGTGCTTGCTCTGCTTCTTTTCGGAGTACCATCATGGATTCCTCAATGCCGATGCCTGCGTCAATGTCGCCCACTGCCTTTGTGCGATCCACTACCGCAATGAGCACAACCTCTGCTCCAAGCGCGCTTCCAAGTTCACCAGCAACTTTCGCTGCATGGAGCGATGGCAGCGAAGCATCAACAGCGACCGCCAGAACGTTCCAGGCCATGATCCACCTCCGAATGATCAACAACTATCGCGTCAGGGCAAGCCCAGCAACTGCTGCCAGTAGCCCTAGCAGCAGGCTGAAGAGAACGTAGAGCACCGCCAGCAGTGTGTGGTTGGCTTCGACCAACTCGATGATCTCATACGTGAAGGACGAAAACGTCGTAAACCCACCGCAAAAGCCTGTCGCAAGCAGCAGCCGGAGTTCACCAGCCAATGCCCCACCACGACCGAACAAGCCAAGGATCACACCGATGAGGAAACATCCTACGATGTTGACCGTGAACGTACCATACGGGAATCCAAGCGGAAGCCGCTGGGAGAGAGCGACCGCCACCAGATAGCGTGCGATACTGCCCACCATTCCGCCAAGCCCAACAAGCGCAATGTTCCGAAGCATCGAACGGCCAAGGGAGAACATACGGCGAAAAATTACGGCACAGCGTTTCGAACGCACAGGGTGCGAAGCCAATTTTCGCTAAGTTTGCAACCTCGAAGTTCCCCGCAGCGTATGTGCTCGCTGCACCTTCTGATGTCGGTATCCACCTTGGAGTGATCATTTGATGCTGCCAGTGCGAAGGTTCCTCATAGTTGCAGCAATCGGGCTGATGGTCGTTCCCCTTGCTGCACAGATCTACAAGCCCCTGTCGTTTTCCGAGTACACGTTGCCGAACGGCTTGCACGTTATCCTGCGGCAGGATCACTACGCACCCGTTGTCACGACCGTCCTCTGGTACCGTGTTGGTTCGCGGTACGAAGACCCTGCTCGGACAGGATTTGCCCACTTTTTCGAACACTTGATGTTCGAGGGCACCGATAGTATCGGACGCGGAGAGCTGTCCAAACTCATCCAGCAAGCAGGCGGTGATCTCAATGCCTTCACCTCGTTCGACCAGACGGTCTATCACATGCGCGTTCCCTCGAACGCACTGCCGCTTGCACTCTGGATCGAATCCCAGCGGATGCGTGGGTTGAAGATTGACACAATCGGTGTCGAGACGCAGCGCGGCGTGGTCAAAGAGGAGCGGAAGATGCGCTACGAAAACTCCCCCTACGGTGTCTGGAACATCAAGATGTTCGCTCACCTTTTTGCGGGGACGCCCTATAGCTGGACGCCGATCGGAGCCTCCCAGCATATTGACAGCGCTGCCATCAGCGAGTTCAAGCAGTTTTACAACACGTACTACGTTCCCAACAACGCTGTGCTCGCAATCAGCGGTGATTTCGAAGAACCCGACGTTCGCCGCATGGTAGATGCCTACTTCGGCTACCTTCCGCCAGGACCGCCGGTGCGGCGCGACTCAATCATAGTTCCTCCGCTTTCGGGCGAAATCCGCGATACAATCTACGACCCGAAAGCGCAGCTCCCCGCAGTGTTCGTCGGCTATCGCACAGTGCCGGAAGGCCATCCCGACAGCTACGCACTGCAAATGCTCATGGACATTTTAGCCAATGGAGAAAGCTCGCGCATGTATCGCACCCTCGTTGACCGCGCGCAAGTGGCCGTTCAAAGCTCGGTCTTCCCCTACGAGCTGGAAAAAGTTGGCGCTGCAATTTTAGTCGGCATTGCAGCACCAGGCCGTTCGATTGACACCGTCGAGAAAATGATGTACGCCGTCATTGATAGCGTCATCGCTCATGGCGTCAGCGAGGCAGAGTTCCTCAAGGCGCGCAACATTGCCGAAGCACGATTCATCGAGGACAAAAAAGGCACCTACCCGACCGCACTCGCACTGGCACGTGCCTACGCGTACTTTGAAAACACCGCGCTGGTCAACACCGAAATGCAACGCTTCTACAGCGTCCGCCGCGAAGACCTCCAGCGCGTTGCGAAAAAGTATTTCGGTACCTCGAACCGCGTTGTTCTGACATTTCTCCCATCGGAGGGCAAGTAACCATGCGACTGACGACCGTCACACTCCTGGTGTGCAGCACGCTGCTGCTCGTCCAACTGCCAGCGCAGCAGAAAAAGCAACAACCAAAGAAAGGCACCGAGCAAGCGCCGCTGATCTCCGTACCGAAGGAGGCGCTCAACCCACCAGCGCTGGAAGTCCCCAAACCAATCGATCCGCGCGTGCGCCCGCAGATTAGCGAGCTTGCCGAGTACGAATTCCCCCGCTACGAAGAAGCGACGCTCAAGAACGGGCTCAAGATTTACGTCATCGAAGATCACCGCCAACCAACGATCGGCTTTCGGCTTCAGGTCCGTGCCGGCGACTCCTACGACGGTCCCAAACCTGGGACTGCATCGCTGATGGCTGATCTGCTCACGAAAGGCACGCGGAAACGAACCGCGCTCGACATTGCAACTGCGCTCGATAGCATCGGCGCATCGGTGAGCGCTTCCACAGGCGGTGAATTGCTCACCGTAACCGGAAGCGGGCTGAAGAAACACATGGCGCTTCTGCTGGCGATTTTCTCCGATGTCATCATCAACCCAACGTTCCCGAAAGAGGAGCTCGACAAACTTATGCCGCAAGTGCTCGCGAGCATCAAGCAGCGAAAGTCACGCCCCAGCGAGCTTGCAATGGCTCTCTCACGGATCGTGCTCTACGGCCCTGACCATCCAAGTGCTCAGCGCCCGACGGAAGAGAGCGTCAAATCCATCACACCGGAGGATATTCGCACCTTCCACCGCACCTACGTCCGCCCCAACAACCAAGCATCGCTGGCCATCGTTGGCGATGTTACGCTCAAGGAAATCATCCCGCAGATCGAGGCAGCCTTCCGCCGGTGGGAATCTGCCAGCGTCACAGTGCCTGAGACACCAAAGCCAAAGCCTCTCCCACGCGGCGTCTATTTTGTCGAACGTCCGGGATCGGTGCAGTCCACAATCGTCCTCTGCGGTCTTGCACCGGGACGGAAAGACCCCGACTACGAAAAGCTCGACCTTGCCGTCGAGCTATTAGGCAATGGTTTCAGTGGACGGCTCTTCAAGACACTCCGCGAAACGTACTCGTTCACGTACACCCCATACGCATTCCTGACGCAGGGGAAATACTTCAACCGTTTCGCCGCTGGTGCAGATGTGCGGACGCCCGTGACAGATTCGGCAATTCTCGTCCTGCGCCGTGAAGTCGAGAAAGTCGCAAATGAGCCAGCCAGCGAGGAGGAATTTTCCGTCATCAAACAGAATGTGCTTGGGTCGTACCAGATGAACTTCGAGCAGCCATGGTTTGTCGCATCCCTGCTACAAAATGCCAACTACCTCGAGCTGCCCGAAGAGTACTTCAAAGGCTACCCCAAGCGTATCGCAGCCTACTCGCCCTACGATGCGCTGGCTGCTGCCGAACGGTACTTGCAGCCGCGGAACTGGTGGCTCGTCGTCGTCGGCAAACCCGACATTGCAAAAGAACTCGAACGCTGGGGCGATCTGCATCGCTACGACTTGGACCTCAAACCAATCGGCACAGCCGGCCCCGAACCTGTTTCCATGAGCGTCGAGGAGCTGCTTCGGCGCTACGTGAATGCACTCGGAGGAGAATCCAAGCTGCGTTCGATTACGAGCATTGTCAAAACATCGCAGATCGTGCTTAGCGCCGGCGGCCAGCAATTCGAAGGAACTGCGCTGACCAAGCAGAAAGCACCGAACAAACTCTACCAGAAGCTCTCGCTCCCTGTAGTGCAGCAAGAGCAATGGGTTGACGGCACACAAGCGTGGATGAAGCAAGGCCCGCGCCCTCCACAGCCAATGCCCGACAACATCGCGCGCTCCGTGCTCGACCAAGCGATGATGTTCCACGTTGCGAAACTTCCCGAACTTGGCTACCGCTGCTCGATCGAAGGCAAACGGAACGGCATGATCATCCTCCGCGCGGAAAAGAACGGCAGACAATCAACGTACTACTTCGACGAAACCACCTTCCTCCTCCGCCGAACTGATCAGCAGCAGGGACCAGAAGAAGGTGGAGTAACGCTGAGCGAGTACTACGATGACTACGCGCCCATCGAGGGAATCATGCTCCCGCGTTCGGAACGTCTCGAATCGCCAATGTTCAGCATCACCAGCAAATGCACGTACCAACTCAACGTTCCCATCGAGGACGCAGAGTTTCAACCGAAGCAATAACGCACCACCTTGCTTTCTCAAGAGGGCGCCGCTCTGGTAGCAGGCGCCCTTTTTCTTTTTCTGGCCATGGTGCATCGAGCGAAAACGAGCGCTCCCAGGCGGACACTATTTTCGTGCACGATCACGTTCGCAGCACAACTCAATGCAGCAGCCCTCGACCGTCCGCGCCGTAACGACACGCCGCTTGCTCGACATGAAAGCGCAAGGCACCAAAATCGTCTGCCTTACGGCCTACGACGCACTCATGGCGAGCATCTTCGACCACGCAGGCGTGGACGTCCTGCTGGTTGGCGATTCGCTTGGGAACATCGTCCAGGGTCACGAGACGACGATTCCCGTCACGCTCGAAGACATCATCTACCACACCAAAGCGGTGCGCCGTGGTGCATCGCGTGCGCTCATCGTTGCCGACATGCCGTTCATGAGCTACCAAGTTCATCCCGACGAAGCATTCCGGAACGCTGGGCGCTTGATGAAGGAAGCAGGCGCAGCTGCGGTCAAGCTCGAAGGTGGCCAGCGAGTGCTCGACGCCGTCGCACGGATGACAGCGGCGGGAATTCCCGTGATGGGACACCTGGGACTGACACCCCAGAGCATCTACCAATTTGGCTCCTACCAAGCCCGCGGACGTGAGCAAGAAGAAGCCGAGCAAATCTACCGCGATGCACTTGCGCTGCAAGAGGCTGGCGCATTTGCAATCGTTCTCGAAAAGATTCCCGCCTCGCTTGCCAAGCGCATCACCGAATCGCTCCGCATCCCGACGATCGGGATAGGCGCTGGCCCGTGGTGCGACGGTCAAATTCTCGTCTACGCAGACATGCTCGGTTTGACAGTGGACTTCCACCCTCGTTTTGTGCGACGCTACGACAACCTCTTCGAACGAATTACCGATGCAGTTCGTCGCTACAGTGAAGATGTCCGACGTGGCGATTTCCCCAATGAGAGCGAAAGCTATTAGCGCAGCCATCGTCCTGCTCCTTGCCGGATGCGAGCAGGGCACAGTGTACCGCCAGCCTGCCGATATCGTCTTCCCTGATTCGAACGTCAGTTATTCGCGGCACGTCGAGCCATTTCTGCGTTTGGCGTGTGCGTTCAGTGGCTGCCATAGTTCCCAGGACCCAATCCCGCTCGATAGCTACATCGCGCTCTTCCAAACGCCGGGGCTTGTGATCGTTGGGCATCCAGAGCAGAGCCGGCTCAACCAGGTGCTCGATGGGCGTCTGGCACATCCCCCCGTATTCCAAGATCGCATCAACGATAACCACCGCCGCGGAATGGCTACCTGGGTCCGCGAAGGAGCACGCAACAATTAGCCGCGCGTGGTATCTTTGCGCCCCGTCGCAGGAGTGGCGGAATTGGCAGACGCGCTGGACTCAAAATCCAGTGGAGCTCAAAACTCCGTGTGGGTTCGACTCCCACCTCCTGCACACCTACCGAACAACCACGATTGGAACAGTTACCCGCCTGGCGCCAGTCGTCGCGATCGCGATATACACTCCCGGTGCAAGCGTTGAGCAGTCCAGTTCGGCGCTCGTTCCTTCGGTGCGGATTGGTACATCGCGTTGCCGACCTTCAAGGCTGAGCAGACGTATCTCCGTTACCTGTTGGGCAAGCTCGATGCGGACCACATCGCTTGCAGGCTGTGGTGAGGCACTCCATTCAACCGCGCTCGGCTCCTGGACGCTGAGCGCACTGGGGGTTGTTCCGCGCAGGACAATTCGCACCGTCGGTTCATCGTAGTCGTTCGATGTAATCGTCAGCAGCGCGGTGCGCCAGCGCGTTTCCTCCTGCTGTGGCGAATACTCCAGCGTAACAGTTAGCTGCTCCCCACTGCGGAGCCAGAGTCCCTCGGCAGGAAGCGGTGGCTGGGTGCTGACGATCCGAAAACCGAGATTGGAGGGGAACGAGCTTACCTGCACTTGCGTGATATGAAGCGCTGCTGCGGTCGCTGGGTGTATCGTCAGCTGCCGACGCACGGGCGTGCCAACGGGTGTAGCTCCGAAGTCAACTGTGTCGCGTGGAACGTCTAGTTGCGGCACCGGTCCGACGCGGAAGTTGAAGATTGCGCCCTTGCCGCAGTCACCATCGAGAGTGAAGACGCGTTTACCACCGGCAGAAATCCAGAGTGCACCGCTGCCGAGCTGTTGCTGGGTCGCCCACCACGCAAGCCCATAGCCAGCTGGGTTCTCGAATCGGAACTGGTAACAGCCATCTTTGAGCTGGAGGAGGGCAACGTCGGTAACTTCATCGCCCAAGTTGCGACGCTCGGCAATGAGCGTGCCATCGTCAAGTCGCTCCAAGCGCCACGCCAGCCCTTGCTCGGCAGCGGCACGGTTGGTTTTGAAGTACACGACGACGGAATCGCCCGGCACGGTCGGCACGTCGGTAAATGTCGAAACAGCACGATGGAACTGCCCTTCCTGGTTCGGCTGGCCATTGACGCGCGTGATAGCAATTTCCAGCCGCCGCGGCGCGGGTGGATCGAGAACTCCCGCCATCGTTGGTAGTTCGATGCTCGCAGTATCCCCGAGCCGAAGCGGTGATGAGGCAGTCCACTGGAACGGCTGCATCGGCTGACCGTCGAAGGCGTACTCAAGCACGAGCGAGCGAATGCTATCGCGTCCATCGTTGCGAACGACCACCAGTGGGCGTCCGCACGTGGGGTTGAGCCGTCGCATCGGCGGAGCATCGGTAGGCATGCGGAGCTCGACGATGCTCGCGCGCGTGCTGAACGCTGGTTGCCGCGCGTAGAGCACCTGGGCGGTGATGAGGTACGAAGACGGATGCGCGCTGAACTGTTCGTTGACAAATGGCTCCATCTGATCGTCAAGCACAGACTCCTGACCTGGCTGAACGTCGGCAGTGATCCACTGCTCCCATGGATGCACAACATCGCCCGGGCACCATCCAGCACGAGAGAGCGGCCAGGTGCCATCCTGCGGATACACAGGATTCCACCCGCAGTCATCCCGCCAGAGGTGCTGGCGGTAGGTTGCGCGCTGTCCGACGACGATCGTGTGCGTTTTTTCGGCAAACTCTGCTGCATTATCCGTTCCACCGAAGCCATGACCGGTTGTCGTAATGCGGAGTTTGACCATCTCTGCAGTTGATGGAACACGGAAGCGTTTGCCTGTGGTGTATTGATCAATCGGGTCGTTGGGATTTCCGTAGGGGAACGACCCATTGATGAGCTGGTCGAGCGCAAACACCTCGTACGGCGGCACACCTTCGATTGCTTGGATCCATGCGGTAAACATGGCGCTCTGCGTCCAGCCTTGATATTGAACAACGACGGTCGTACTATCGCCGAAGAGGAAGCGATAGTCGGTGATGTCCCACTGCCACGTCCACGACCACGTACTGGGGCGATTGGCTGCATAGGGGGTGATGAAGCGCGCAATCTCGATCCGCTCCTGGATTGGCGCGCCGCTTGAGTCAAGCTGTCCAGTTGGGCGAAGGGCAAAAAAGCGAACCGTGTAGTCCCACTCGCCCAACCCAGGACCACATGGGCACGACAGGCGGAGCAGAAGGAGCAGTCGCGCATAACTGCGGTCGGCTGGAAGCCGCACTACCGCTTGTTTTTCCGATGGTTGCGCAGGAAAGCGCTCATTCGAAAGAAGCGGGATCGTGAGCGTATCGCCTGCCTGTGCTACCGTTACACATCCGACGAGCAGAAGAACACACCAACGCACTGCAATATGCTCTAGACGTTGCATAAGTAGTCGTTGCTCGAAACTACGGCATTCAGCTACTCAGCGATATATTTGTGCTCAAGGTGCTGCTCACAACACGTGAGCGAATCCTGCGATGATGCGCGATTCGACATTTCTGCAGTTGCAATGGTTGCCAGAAGCTCTCCTGATCACCCTATCGCCCTCGAGAAGCACCGCACGCACCGTGGGCTGTTCCTGCTCATGATTTTGGGAACTGCGCTCCTCTATGCGCAAAGCTTATCCATCGGGTACTATGGCGATGACTTCCAGTACATCTTCGCCCGCCCCGGTGAGATGATCTGGCGCATCTTTCTCGAACCTAATCCCGCGCACGCATGGTATCGTCCGCTCAGCTCAGCACTGCTGGCCGCTACGCAAGCCCTCGTGGGCTGGGAAACCTGGCCAATTCACGTGGTGAACATCCTCCTGCATGCGCTGCTTGGCTTGCTCGTTGTGCGCTTTCTGCAGCGTGAACGATTCGACGTTCCACACCAAGTGGCAGCTGCACTGGTGATGATCGCCTCGCAGGCGAACGCTGCTGCGATTCTGCAAAACGATACGACATCGCAAATTGCAGGCACCTACTTTGGGTGCCTGACGCTTTGGCTGCTCTACCGGAGAGCGACGGAAGATCGCACGGATGCTCCCCACCCCGACCCATTCCGCGTCCACTGGGGCGCACTTGCGACGTTCGCGTTGAGCTTACTGTCGAAGGAATCGAGCCTTGGGTTTCTCCCGATGATCGGAGTATTGTTCGTTGCTGCAGGGTGGCACAATCAGCCGTGGAAGCAGCGGCTTGTGCAAGTGCTGGTGGCAGTGCTCCCCTACGTGGGCATTGCAGGTCTGTACTTTGCCGTGCGCGCTGCCGTTGGCATCCCGACCACGCTCCACGTGGATGAATACCGCACCGTCCGGCTCGAACTGAACGTTCTAACGAACATTGCGCAATTGACAGTTGCGGCGGTGATTCCAACCTCGACGGTCACGGGCTACTTCACGCTGACGTCGGGTACAGTTCTCGAAAAAGTCCTGCTCATCCTTGCAACAGGAGCCGTCGTGGGCATTGCCGGATATGGCCTCTGGCACTGCCGCGAACATCGCCGGCTGCTTGGCGTGATAGCGCTCTTTGCGCTCATGGGAATGTTTCCCACTGCGCTGATCAACCGCGTTTCGGAACTCTACGTGTACAATTCGTTCCCCTTCTTCGCAGTGCTGCTGGGGGTAGGGTTCGGTCGCACATGGGAACTCATCCGTAACCGACGGGTGCTTGCGGTTCTTTTTTCGATCGGCGCAGTCGTTCTGGGACTTTCGCACATCGCAGCGATTAGCCAGAAAGCATCGCTGGCCTACCTCAACGGCATTCGCGCTCGCGGGTTGCTCGAGCAGCTTGTTCGCTACGCTGAAAGCGCACCCCCCAATACCGCGATCGTGCTCCTCCGCCAGGTTGAGCAAGAGGATCGAAGGCCGAAGCTCTACCGACTACTCGAACCACGTCCATTCCAAGCAGGCTTGAGCGTCTGGTCCATCGGATACCCAAAGTACTCCGTGTACGTGCTCGACGATTATTCCCTGCTCGAAGGGAATCCCTACCTGCTCGGCATCATCACCGGACGCCGTGATGTGCGCTTGATCATCCCCGATTCCCCTTCGGCAGCAGATGCTATCCGCGGCGAACACTACATACCGCTCACCATCGGCGATGGTGCAATTGTTCCATTCAACCGGCTACCGTAGCACGCAGAGCTCTCTCATGCACTGCTCGAGGCTCTCGCTCGCCGCGTGCGCCAGAATTGCCAGAGCAGCCCTGCTATAGCCAAGAGGACAATCGCCGTACTTGCCATACTGATTGCCTTGCCTTTCTCGAATGCCGGCGAGGTAAAGCGAAATTCCAGCGTATGCTCGCCCGGCGGAACAAGGACAGCGCGGAATGCGAAGTTCGCCTTGTAGATGGGCACTTCGTTTCCATCTACGTACGCATGCCACGAGACGGGGTAGTAGATCTCGCTAAGAAAGAGCAGATTCGATCCCGTTGCTCGCACTCGATAGCGTTGGTAATGGAACGACTTCTCGACCAACTGAACGAATGCGCCACTATCGGGTGGGACGACCGCTGCAGGAAGCGGCTGCTCAAGGAAGACCGTATCGCGTGGATCGAAATCGCCTGCCTGCAGCCGCATGAGGATCGCTACATCCGAAGCCACTGCCGCATGCCGCACAAAGAACGCTCGCGGCAACGCAGACGGATTGGCGTAGATGAGCGCGCCAGTAGTCGAGCGGAAGAGTGGCTCGGATTGCTCGAACATTCTTCGCTCAGCGAGGATGTACTTGACACCGAGCAGATTCCACAGGAACGGGTTCATGATGACCGAGCCTCCACCATTGCCGGCTTCGTCCAGCAGGTCTTGGTAGATGCGCAGTTTCGCCGAATGGTAGCCGTGAATGTTTTCCAAGCCGTAGTACGCCGATGCATTCGGCACGGGCAACGCACCGAAATCGGCAATGCGATAATCACTGGTGTCGCGGCGGAGGAAGTCCACGTAGTCGTACCGCTGGAACGTACGCTCCGGCGTTTTTCCTTTGGCGACCTCCATCGGACGGTAACCGACACGCCAGAGATCGGCAACCACGAGCACCAGCACTCCGAGCAGTGCCCAGTGCGGACGGAGCGATCCGCGCACCCACAGCAACAGTAGCAGACACCCAAGAATGAGCACGATTGCGGTGACGATCCAATCACTCCGCATTTGGCTGAACACAAAGCGCGCCAGTTCCGTCTTGATTTCCGGCGAGTACTGCGCAAGCTGTTGGCTGGCCATAACGCTCTGGCGGTAGCTCGATTCGATAATCCCAGGCACAATCAACCCGAGCACAAGCCAAATGCCTGCAATGGTCAACAGCGTCCGCACCAGCCGCACCGATCGCTGTTCCGCGATGCCGCGCAATCCGTACGCAGCAAGAATCGGCACAGCAAACTGCAGCATCGCCAGCGCCATGCTCGGCGCACGGAACTTGTTGAACAGCGGCACGTGATAGTAGAACGCGTCGTAGAGCAGTGGGAAGTTTTTCCCAAACGACAGAAGAAGCCCAAAGAGACTGAGCACAACGAGAAACTGGACGAACACCTCCCGCCGAGAGATCCACGCACCGACGATCGCCAGCATGAGCACGAGGATGCCCATGTAGTTTGCTGCATCGGTAAATGGCATTTGTCCCCAGTAGGCCATGATCTTCGTTGTGCGTCCTCCGGTGAGCGGGCCGCGGTAGTCGAGTTTGCCAAAGCCGAAGTAATTCGGCACCAGGAACGTGATCATCTCCTCTGGCGAGAACGACCAGTTCGTCGCGTACTCGTAGTCGTTGCCATCGAGCTTTTTCTGCTGGGCTGGATCGGGATTTGTCCGGACGCTAATCGGGGCTGTCCCGCGCGTTGAGTAGGGTGTGTACTCGAGCGTCGTCAAGTAGCGATCGGCAGCCATACCGAACGAGAGCGCAGCAGCAACTGCCAGCGTCGCTCCCGCCCGGAGTACACCACCGACATTCTGCCGGCGCACCAGGGCGCTACCGAGTTCGAAGAGCAGGTAGAGCGCAAACGTGCACACCCCGTAGAAGACCATCTGCAGATGTGTGGATTCGATGAGCACGTGCACCGCCACCACCAGCAGTACCGCCTCGAGCAATCGCCAGCGTTCGCGGAGTGACTCTAACCCGAGCAGTATCCACGGGAACATCGCCAACGCGACGGGCTTGGTCAGGTGACCTATCATGACCCAAACGATGACGAACGTCGAAAACACCGCCGCTACTGCAGTGATGAGCGCAATGAGTGGAACGTGCCCTTTTCGCCGAAGCAACACGTACATCCCCGCGCCGTAGAGCACGTACCAGAATGCTACGCGCGCAGTATCACTGCCGAATATGCTCCCGATTGCTTTTGCGATGCCGAAGACAACAGCACTGACAACATCCCACCACCGATCGCCGGTCACCAGCAGCGCACCGTAGCCGGGCATGCCGCTGAAGATGTACGGCACCCAGAGCGGGAATTCTCCGCGCTTGGAAACTTGCTCCAAGTACGGCTTGAAACTTTCCGAGGAAAGACTATCCGAAGAGACAAACGACCCTCCGAAGATGCCCTTCCAGAGGAAGACAAGCACTAACGCCGCAATGGTTGCGATGGCAATCGCCGTAGTGCGTCGCTCAAGACGCGGGAGCAGTGTCGCCGGGAGGAGCATGGGAGATGCAGGTTGCTGCGTGTTCATTGCGTCTGTTCCGAAAAATGGAGCGGGCAAAAATACTCGGCTGTGCGTTAGCGATATTTGCCGCTGAGCATTACCACGTCAGCTGCGAGGTTTCGACGATGAATGCAGCATTCTTGCACCTTGCGATCAATCACGCGCCGCTGTTTTTTACGCTGATTGCGGCAGCGCTGCTCTTTGGTGCTCTGGCTGGCCGGAATCGGAGCCTGCTGAGTGCTGGGACTTGGCTGGTCGTTGTAGCGGGCATTGCAGCGATTGCCACGCTCCAGACTGGAGAGGAGGCTGAGCACTTACTCGAGCACGTACCCGGCATCAACGCAGCTGCGATCGAAGCACACGAAGAGAGCGCGAAAGTCGCTGTCCTAGCGACCGTTGTGGCTGCTGGTCTTGCCATCGGTGTCACCGTCGGTCAGCGCTGGTGGGGCGAGCGTTTTCGGTGGGGTGCATCAGCGGCACTCTTGGTGGCAGTGCTTGCATCGCTTGTGCTCGTTGCAATTGCAGCGCACCGCGGCGGGCTTATCCGCCATGCCGAGGAGTTGGAAAATCGCTTGCCACCACCCGCACAGGAAGAATGAACCCGCATTCTCTCCTTCGCCGTGCTGCCAAACTGTTCGAGCGGCTCGATCTCCAACGAGACCGCGACGACCCCGCAGCCATCATCGCAGCAATTGAACGCGACGCTGAGTTTCGCGGCGTCAATCTCTGGGTACTCATCTGTGCCGTCCTGGTTGCATCGGTTGGCTTGAACGTCAACTCGACGGCCGTCATTATCGGCGCGATGCTCATTTCTCCGCTGATGGGACCGATCATCGCGATGGGGGTGAGTTTGGCGACTTACGATCTTGCCCTGCTCAAAAAATCCAGCAAGAACTACTGTGTTGCTGTCCTCTTCGGTGTTGTCAGCTCTGCGATCTATTTTGCTCTCTCTCCGCTCAAGGAGCCGCAATCTGAACTGCTTGCCCGCACCAGTCCAACGTTGTGGGATGTTTTGATCGCGTTTTTCGGAGGCTTGGCGGGAATTATTGCCTCGACGAGCCGCGAGAAAAAATTCACCGTTATCGCTGGAGTTGCAATTGCTACTGCCCTGATGCCGCCCTTATGCACTGTCGGCTATGGGTTGGCGCTGCAAGAGTGGAGGTTCTTCTTCGGTGCGTTCTATTTGCTTGCCATCAATACGGTGTTCATCAGCACGGCAGCATACGCAGTTGCACAGCTGCTGCGCTTCCCCAATCGAATGGAAGGTGAATCCGGCCGCCAACGCGTCCGTCGTATTATTTGGGCAGTGGTGATTGCCACCGCATTGCCAAGCATCTACCTAGCATGGCGTGTTGTGGAGCAAACTATCACCCAACAACGCATTCGCCAGTACGTGCAAACGGAATTCCAACTCCCCCGCACCACCGTCGTCAGCTATCATGCCAAGGAAATAGGGGATTCGACCGTGCTCGAAGTCGTTCTCATCGGTGAACCACTCGACAGCATCCGCATCGCAGAACGGCGCCAGCATCTTGGACGATACGGACTCAAACGGACGCGTCTGGAAGTCCTGCAAGGCAGTAGCCCTGTTCTTTCAGCTGAGAAAATCCGCACAGCCGTGCTCGAAGATTTTTACCAGAAAACCGAGCGCAAGCTCCAAAGCCTCCAAGACAGCCTCAGCACTCTCGAGCGGGCTCTGGCTACCTACCACGAGGAGGACACGCTCTCCGCTCAGATTGCAATGGAGCTCCCGATCCTCTTTCCTGAGATTGAGAAAATTGCACTCCGGCAGATGATCATCTACTATCCGAAGCGTGCTTCTACGCGCGATACAGTAACAATCGCCCTCTTCGAGGGAAGGCGAGTTTCACCCTCGCGGAGGAAACAATTCGAGCAATGGCTCCGCATGCGGACCCGCCGCGAGCAGCTCCGACTCGTTGCGTTCTAACGTAGATTCGCTTCGGACAAATTCCGACATCACCACCGGTGCAATTGGAGGGGCATCACCTGTGACACATACCCCTGGCACTCGGCGCTCGTCCAGCCACGGACGAACCAATGTTCCGTGCTCCGTAGAACTACGGAATTTTCCGCGGATGCTTGCAAACGTAACGCCCACGCTGTAATTTCGGCTTGCCGGATCTGGTGCGTGTTGACGTTCCGGTCGCAAGATCCCAGCCGCCTATCCCAGCATGTGAGTTCGGAGAGCCTCCCCCTCGAACCTTGACCATCGCACAAGGACAACGGCATGTTCCACAATTTCGGTGTCAGAAGGATGCTTACGCGTGTGCAGCTCATCGGACTGCTTGCTCTGACCTGTGCGTCGGCGGTGCTGGCGCAAAACCCCCAGTCGTGGGCTCTTAGCATTGGTGGTGGGTTTGTCAACGGCATCAACGAAGCGGTCAGCCGTCCGCTTACCGGGCAGTTTCGCGCGGCGCTGCTCTATGCGACCAGCCGCTCTGTTGCGATCGAAGCCGGCGGCGGCTATGCGCTGTTTGCCTCCTCGAAGCTCGAGCAATTCCGTGATTACCGCACCAATGCGATTCCACTTGACATCCGCGTTCGACTTACACCGTTCCAGTTTATCGGTGTCAAGCCGTACATCTACGCCGGCTTGGGCTACGTGTACTACAGCTATGACCCCGCGACGATCCGACTTGGTGGCTACCGCGATGCTCCACCCACTGCCCGCGCAGAGGACTCCGTCTCTGGTGCAGCGCCCTATGCTCCACTCGGCATCGGGCTCAACGTCAAGCTGAGCAACCGCTGGGCGCTCGACATTGCGCTCGGCGGCCATCCGACGTTCAACGACGACATGAACCCACTCCACGACGGACAGAACGATGCCTTCTGGAGCGGGATGCTCAGCTTCATGTACAGCTTCCGCGATGACATCACCGACTCCGATAACGACGGATTGACGGACTTGGAAGAAGAGCAGCTCGGCACCGATCCCTACAATCCCGATACCGACGGCGATGGCCTCAAAGACGGCGAGGAAGTGAAAGTCTATCGCACCGATCCGAAAAATCCCGACACCGACGGTGACGGCCTCAAAGACGGCGCCGAACTCAAGCAGTACAAGACCGATCCTCTCAAAGCCGACACCGACGGCGACGGCCTCAAAGATGGCGAGGAAATCAATCAATACCGCACCAATCCGTTGAGCCCCGATAGCGACAACGACGGGCTCACCGATTTCGAAGAAGTCACACAATACAAGACCAACCCACTCAAAGCCGACACCGATGGTGATGGCCTTGCCGATGGCGAGGAAGTCAAAAAGTACAAGACCGATCCACTCAAAGCGGACACCGACGGCGACGGGCTGAGCGATGGCGAAGAAGTAAGCCAGTACAAAACGGACCCGCTCAAAACCGATACCGACGGCGATCGCCTCAGCGATGGTGACGAGGTCAAGACCTACCGCACCAATCCGCTTGATCGCGATACGGACAAAGGCACCGTGGACGATGGCACCGAAGTACTCGTCCAGAAAACAAACCCGCTCGACCCAAGCGACGATGTCCCCAAGCCAAAGGAGGAAAAGAAACCGACCCTCGACGTCGGCAAAAAGATGATTCTCCGGGGCATCACCTTCAAGAAAAACAGCGCCGAAATTCTGCCCCGCTCCTATCCGATGCTCGAGGAAGTTCTCAAAACGCTCCAAGACTATCCCGACATGGAGGTCGAAATCCAAGGTCACGCCTCGAAATCGCGCAATAAGCGGCGCAAGGAATCCCAAGAGGTGCGCCTATCGCAGCAGCGCGCGGAATCTGTCCGGATGTGGCTCATCAACCGCGGAATTGCTCCCACACGGCTTATCGCCAAGGGCTACGGAACCAGCGAGCTTATTGACCGACGCCGACCGTACAGCTCCGTCAATCAACGGATCGAATTCCTGCGGATCAAGTAGCACGCAGCGCTGCACGTCAAACATACCCCTTTCAGTCGGGGTGCGCCAAAAAAACATGCGGCGCACCCCGACACCGTTGTTCCCCAGCTGCCAGCCCTAATTTCGCGCGCTCGGTTCTCCTCGTCCCATGCTTGGTGCATATGCGACTGCTCTTGGCTCTTCTGCTGTGTTCTACTGCTTGCATTTTCAGTGCGGTAGCCAGTGACACACTCGTTGCGTTGCCAGCTGCCGACCTCCGCGTTCGCCTTCCGCGTCCTGACACGATTGCGCTCGGTACGTGGTCGCTGGCAGACTACTCGACACCGGAGATGTTCAGCTTCGAGCTTGCTGTGCCCAACGTTCGTCCTACGACAGCCGAGCCGACAGCGCTCCAGGTGCGTTATGGAGACTCCCTGGCAATCTTCATTGCTGCAGTGCCGGAATTTCTCACCACCGTTGATCTTCTCGGCCGGATGCTAGACCTGGTGCAACTGCGCCGCTCCTCCCACGCTCCGGCCCCGCTGATGATCACCGATGCAGCCCAGCGCTTGCTCGGCATAGCACCCGCCGAGGAAATCTCAATCGAGCTTCGGGACACAACCGCAAACGATTCGCTCTTTACGCTCATCACCTCTGCCAAGCGTGGCCAGGACATTGCGCTCGTTATCGTGCGGAGCCGGAGCAATCCCCGAACCGATGGTACTGCGAGCAACCGTACCTACCGCCAGATTCTTGCAACTCTGGGGATGGACAATCTTCTCCACCGTGACACTACACACCGTGAGCATCCCACGGGCTGGATGGTGGTATTCCCGCAGGTCTGGAGAGAGAAGATTTCAACTGCCCGCAGTGTGCCGCTCTTTCTGCCCGATCGCAGCGACGACACGCTCTGGAATACCGTCACCGTGCAGTTGCCGCTTGTCCGCATTGACTACACCGTCGCGCGGTATCGGATCAGCGATTCTGCAATGGCAGACGTCGTCGAATACCTCGCAGAACGGAAAGGGCTCGAGCAATGGTCGCCGCCATCACCATGCCGCTTGGGGAAATTGACAGGAACGTGGTACCGCACTCTTGCGCCTCGCCGCGGCGATACAGTCCAGACGACCTACGGTGTTTTTTTCGCGCGAGGGTGGTTGGCAACGATTCAGCTTGTTGCCTGGGAGCGCGATATGGAGCACGTCGGCAGGATTCTCCCTGCGCTGGTCGGGATGCTTCACCTTCCGGTCGAGCGCTAACGACGTTTTCTGCATCTGTTTGCTCATCGTTCAGGCGCGCGCTGGGGTTGCTCGGCGTGGAGACGGTGGAGGATGCGATGGACAATTGGTGCAAGCAAAACACTGACGGTTGCCAGAAATGCCACCCCTGCGTAGAGCGCATACGCAGCTGCAAAGAGCTTCCCTGCCGTGGTATGGAGCGTGTTGACCGGACCCATGCCCCCCAAAATCATCGCTGCCTCCAGAGTGGCATCCACCCACGGGAGCCCCTCGATAGTGTGGTAACCAACAATCCCGATACTCAAGGAAATGACCAGGAACAGAGCAGCAATCGCACCATGCCCGAGCATGCGACGAACAAAGAGCCGCCGCGGCAGCAGCGGCTCGGAGCGGTGTTCGTAGTGCCCGATGCGGAGTGGCATGGACTATCAGCTGCCGGATGGAACAGGTTCAAGCCGAATGCGAAGTGTCGTGCCGTCAATTTCCACTGCATGAGCATCGCCTATGGGCGTGCTGTCGGGGATAAGCTCGAGCTCCACCGCAAGCGTTTCGTCGGCCACGTAGTGGCGCATCTGCTCCAGACTTGCGCGGATTGGATCGGGAGCTTCGATCGCAAGCCGAATGCGATCGGTCACGTGCAGGCCGCTTGTCTTCCGCAAGTTTTGAATGCGATTGACAACCTCGCGGGCTATTCCTTCGGCGTGGAGTTCCGGAGTGATTTCTGTGTCGAGCGCAACAGTGACGCTCCCTTCTGAAGCGACGAGCAAGCCTTCGATGTCCTGGCTAATGATCTCGACATCCTCGAGCGTAATGGATGCGTGGAGGTCGCCAAGCTCGAGTGTTAGCTCGCCCTGCTCGAGCAGCTGGCGAATCTGCTGCGGGGAGAGCGCTCGGATTGCCGCAGCAACACGCTGAACGTCTTTGCCGTAGCGCTTGCCGAGCGTGCGGAAGTTTGGCTTCGCCGTCCGGCGGACGACCGCCGTCTCGTCGTCGAGAAATTCGATCGCTTTGACGTTGACTTCCTCGGCAATGAGCGGTGCCACATGCTCGATGTCGCGCCGCTGCTCGTTGGAAACTGGAGCCAGGAGAATTCGCCGCAATGGCTGGCGCGTGCGAATGCGTGCCTTTTCGCGGAGTGAACGCACCAGGTACACGATCTGCTGCGCAAGCGCCATACGCCGCTCGAGCGTCTCGTCCCACAGCGACGGATCGCCCGGCTCGATGCGTTCCATGTGGACCGAGAGCGGATCGCTGTCACGTCGAAGCCGCTGGTAGAGGTCCTCAGCCAAGAACGGCGCAATCGGCGCAATCAACACACTGACCGTCCGGAGCACCTCGTAGAGCGTTTGGTAGGCAGCGCGTTTGTCCTCGTCGCGCTCGCCTTTCCAGAAGCGCCGCCGGTTGCGGCGGACGTACCAGTTCGACACATCCCGACGAACGAACTCTTGTACCAGCCGTGCAGCACGCGTGATGTCGTACTGATCCATTTCCTCGCAGTAGCGCGTCCGCAGCGAGTGGAGCGCCGAGAGCACCCACCGATCAATTTCCGGGCGTTCGGCAACTGGAACAAGCGGTTCTGTCCCCGTAAAACCATCAACGTTCGCGTAGAGCGCAAAGAACGCGTAGGTGTTCGTCAATGCGCGGAAGAAATCAGCCAGCACCGTCGAAGCAATGTCGCTTTCGTTGAAGCGGAGCGGCTTCCACGGCGGATTGCTCGCGACCATGTACCACCGCACTGCATCGGCGCCGTAGCGCTGCATCATCGCAAAGGGGTCCACGGTATTGCCGCGGCTTTTGCTCATTTTTTGCCCTGCGCTGTCGAGCACCAGCTCGTTGACGACAACCGAGCGGAACGCCGGCTGATCAAAGAGTGCAGTCGCCAGGTTGTGGAGCGTATAGAACCAGCCTCGCGTTTGGTCAATGCCTTCTGCGATAAAGTCCGCCGGGAATGAACGCTCGAAAAGCTCGCGGTTCTCGAACGGGTAGTGAAACTGCGCAAACGGCATTGCGCCACTGTCGTACCAAACGTCAATCACATCTGGCACGCGGCGGTAAATCTTACCGTTGCGCTCGAAGAGGATGCGGTCCACAAACGGACGGTGCAGATCGAGTTCCTCGGCAACTGCGGCTGCTGGCACACGCCCACCGCCAGGTTGCTCGATGAACCCCTCGAGCAGTTCTGCAATCGAACCGATTGCAAAGGCATCGCCATCGTCGCTGACCCAAATCGGGAGCGGCGTCCCCCAGAACCGATCGCGCGAAAGCGCCCAATCTTTGACCTCCTCGAGCCAATTGCCGAAGCGCCCGCTGCCAATTTCCGGCGGTTGCCAGCGAATCGTCCGGTTGAGCTCGATCATGCGGTCGCGATACTCCGGCGAGCGAATGAACCACGACTGCCGGGCGTAGTACATGATCGGGTTGCCTGTCCGCCAGCAGTGTGGATAGGTGTGCTCGTAGTCGAACGTCGCTTTGAGCACCTTGCCACGCGCCTTGAGCGCAGCGACGATATCGCGGTCGGCGCCTTCCTCGACGCTCCCATCGGGATAGGTGAACGTCTTGATTGCACGGCCGGCGAACTGCCGCACCGCCTCGGTGAAGTGCCCATTTGGTGTGACAGGGATAGGCATTGGCAAATTGAAGCGCTGCATCATCTCGAAGTCGTCCTGCCCAAATGCTGGCGCAAGATGGACTATGCCGGTCCCCTCCTCGGTCGTGACAAACTCACCGGGCAGCACAGAAAGCGCATTTGGGTGCGCGTCGAGATCGAGCGCGATGTCGTCGAAGATTTGCTCATAGCGTGTGCCAACGAGTGCTACACCTGGCAGCGTGGTTTCGACGTTCACCTCCCACTGCCGGTCGAAGACTGCTTCGATGCGCGACGCCAAGAGCACAAAGCGTGCGGACCGCTCCGGATCTTTTGTCGAACGCGCAGTGACAACGGCGTACTCCAGCTCCGGATGCACTGCAAGCGCAACGTTGCCGAAGAGCGTCCAGGGCGTCGTCGTCCACACAAGGAGCGCTGCGCCCTCCAGCGCTGGATGCGATGGCTGCACCACACGGACGATGAGGTACACGCTTGGATCGCGAACTGTCCGGTAACCGAGCGAGAGCTCGTGCGACGATAGCGGCGTTTCGATCGTCGGCGATTGCGGCACGACCTTGAACCCCTGGACGATCAGCCCCCGATCGAACAACTGTTTGAGCGACCACCACACGCTTTCGATGTACTCATTCGAGCAGGTCATGTACGCCGTATCGAGGTCAACCCAAAACCCCATGCGACGCGTCAGGTAGCGCCAGCCGCCTTCCATCGTGATGTGCCGCTCGACGAGCTCGCGGCAGTAGCGGTTGAAGCGATCAATGCCGTAGGCTATGATGTCGTTGCGCGTCAGCAGCCCAAGCTCCTTGCTGGCGGCGATTTCGACCGGAAGCCCATGGGTGTCCCATCCTGCCTGGCGACGGACGTAGTAGCCCCGCATCGTTTTGTAGCGACAGATGGCATCCTTCACTGTGCGCGCCATCATGTGGTGGATACCCGGCGCACCATTTGCCGTCGGCGGACCTTCGTAGAACGAAAACCACGGAGCGCCTTCCTCGAGTCGCTGCGCAAGCGAACGCTCGAACGCACCTGAGGCATCCCAGAACTCCAGGATGCGTTCCTCGAGTGCAGGAAAGTTGAGTTCGTCGTCGTAGGGTGGAAATGTCGCCATTGTACCTGCAGCGTCTTGAGTTTGCAAGGCGCAAATATCGGGAACACTTTCTGCGTCTTGGCGCACGGCAGCGTAGCTTTGCAGCACAATTTCCATCGTAGAACGCCCCATGCCTGTCATCGAAGGACACCGTACTTCTGCTGCGCGCATTGCCATCGTAGTAGCTCGGTGGAATGAACTTGTCACCGCGCGACTGCTCGAGGGCGCGCTTGGCGAGCTTCGCCGCAATGGCATCGAGCAAGAACGTGTCACCATCGTGTCGTGTCCGGGCAGTTTCGAACTTCCCTTGGTAGTCAAGGCGCTCGCAGAGCAGAAGCGATACGATGCGATTATCGCACTCGGCTGCGTTATCCGCGGAGAAACGCCACACTTCGATTACGTTGCGTCGCAAGCAGCAAGTGGCATCATGCAGGCAATGCTCGCAAGTGGAATCCCATGTGCCTTCGGTGTGCTCACAACCGACACACTCGACCAAGCGCTCGATCGCGCGGGCGGAAAAGCTGGCAATAAAGGCGCAGAAGCAGCGGCGGTCGCGCTGGAGATGGCGCATCTACTTTCCACGCTCCGGGCATGATGCGTTCGGCAATAGCCTTCCTTTTCTCGTTTGCGATTGCCGCAAGTGGGCAAACGATCCCAAGCGTTGGAACGCTCCAGTGGCGCTCGTTGACCTCCCTGCTCGATGCGCGCGATGTCGCTTCTGATCGAACAGGGAAGCTCTGGGTTGCAACAACGGGCGGGATTTATGCAGCTCAACCAACGAGCGCCACCATCGTAAGCCAGTACCGCCCCGGCGAAGGTCTGCTCGGGCTGGAATTTTCCGCAATCACAGCATCAGAAAGCGGCGATACCATCATCGCGGGCACAACCGATGGAACGCTGGAACTTCTCCATGCAGAGCGTGGCCCCCTTGCGACACTGACCGACATCCGACGTGCTTCCGATCAATACCCTCGCCGCACCATCAACGACATCATCGCGCACAACGGACGCTTCTACGTCGCCACCGACTTTGGCATCGTCGTTTACGATGCGGCTGGCGGCGTCCCGATCGAGACAGTGGATCTTGTCGCAACCTTTGCGCCGAAGTCGGCGATCACTGCACTGGCACTCCGCGGCGATACGCTCATCGCGGCAGGAGCGCAAGGAGTTGCGGCAACCTGGCTGGGGTTGCCCTCGCTTCGGGATCGGCGGCTGTGGAAGGTCTGGAAACTGCCGAACGGCTGGCAGTGGGACAGCCCAGCACGCGCAGTGACGCTCGACAGCGCAGGATTGCTCGCTGTTGCTACGCAGACGGCAATTCTCCGCCAGCGTGGCGACTCGCTCATCCTTGCGTGGGCGCGTCCCTCCGGTAGCAGCGAGACGATCGCTGGGCTTGGCACTATCGCCGGACGCATCGTCTTTGCCTTCGGGCAACAGCTTTGGGACCTCGATAGCAGCCAGCCCATCGGGCCACCACAGCCAGCGGCAATTCGCCGTGTGCGGTCGCTTCCCCTTCCGAGCGGGACAACGCTCGCATGCTGCCTTGCGCGAGGGATTACGTTGCTCGAAGGCGACTCGCTTCGGCATATCGTGCCGAACTCGATGCTCAGCAACACGGCATACGACCTTGCGGTGGATTCCGACGGCAATCTCTGGGTTGCGACTGCAACCGGCAACCGTGCCGGCAGCGGCTTTGCATGTCTTCGCGGCGACCGCTGGATCGCACTTGCGCCGGAAACCGATCGGCGCGTTCCGTCGCCGTACTACTACCGCGTTGCAGCGATGCCCAACGGCGACGTCTGGCTGAGCAGTTGGGGCGCTGGGTTGCTGCGTGCGCGTCTGCTCGCAGGAGATTCGATTGCGCTCGAGCAGTATAACAACGACAACTCTCCGCTCGTGGGATTCCCCACCAATCCCTCCTTCACCGTCCCTGGCAGTGCGATCGGTGACCGAGCAGGCACCGTCTGGATTGCGCACTGGGGCAACTGGATTCAATCGTCAAGCCACCTCATTGCTCGAGATGCACAAGGGCAGTGGTATGGCTTTACCTATCCTGGCAATCCGCCGGGCATGGGCTACTTTATGTTCATCGCCATTGATGCAGCAGGAACCAAGTGGCTCGGCTCCTACCGTACCGATGCTGATGGCAGCGGGCTTGCGTGGTTCAACGATGGCGGCACACTCAGCGATCCAAGCGACGACCGGTGGGGACGCATCACTGCTCCCTCAGCATCGCTGCCATCGAACACCATCACCGCTTTAGCGACAGACCGAACGGGAATGCTCTGGGTCGGCACAACCGCCGGACTTGCGGTGATCGTCAATCCAACAGCGGTCCTCGGCGGCGGAACGCCGTTTATCCGCACGGTGCGCGAACTCCGCGGTGTGGCGATCAACGCAATTGCAATTGATGCACTCGACAACAAATGGATCGCCACCTCCAACGGCATTTGGGTGATCGCTGACGATGGCGCCACAATCCTCGGCACGATCACACAGACGCAGTACCCAGCGCTCCTTTCCAACGATGTGCGATCGCTGGCCACTGATCCATCCCGCGGTCGGCTCTACATCGGCACAGAGCGCGGCATCAACCTCGTGCAAACATTGGCAATCGAACCAGAGCAGCACTATAATCTCCGGCTCTACCCGCAACCGTTCGATCCTGACCGCGAGCTTCTGACCATCGAAGGATTGGCTGCCGATACTGAACTCCGCATCTCGACACTCAGCGGCATGACAGTTCAAACAATTCGCACGCGAAGCCGGATCGCACTCTGGGATGGGCGCAGTGCCGCGGGCGAGCTTGTCCCCGCAGGAATTTACCTCCTCCACGCGGTCTCAGAACAAACAGGAGAAGGCGCGGTAGCGAAGATCGTCGTCGCTCGATCAACTGCCGGGCGGTAGCGGTTCGGCCAGCAACGCTTTTCCAAGCTCGGCGACCGTTTCGAGGTACTTGACCCTGCTATCGTCATTGAGCAGCGCCTCGCGTTGGCGAATCAGCGTGCGGCTCCCATTGGCTCCGATCCGCCACAGACGAAGCTCGATGCGCGCGCCATCAGGGGTGCGCACCAGTGCTCCGCTGACGACAGCTTCGACTCCAAAGAATGCCAGCGCTGCCAGCTCTTGCTCTGATGGGGGCATAAGCGGTTCCGGTCCATAGAGCCGAAACTGCGCGTACATGCTGTCGCGCGTGTCAACATCCAGTGTGACAGCCCAGGGCGAACGTTGTGCTCCAGTGATCGCTGCCAGAACCCCGCTATAGCTCGTTGCGATTGCATCCTCGAAAAGCTCCCACCGCGGGAGAACGGAGGGATTATCTCGCAGTTCCATGCTGGTAACAGCGACCAGCGCTGCGGGGCGGATGCCACGAGCGCTATCGGTGCGTGCGTAGAGAAGCGTATCGCCAACTGCCACGCAGAGCGCACGTTCGAGCGCTTCGAGGAGCGCTGGATCGGCGAGCGGTTCGTCCGAACGTGCCCACCGATGGCGGATCAGCCCGTAGCCGATTCCTCTGCGCACGTGCGTCGGTGAGCGGAGCACGAGTTCTGCGCGGAGCAGATTTTCAAAGCGGTCGCACTCGACGCTCGCACGCCAACGAGCACCGAGCGCCGTTGCAATGGAATCGGCTGAGATTCCGGAGCGCCGCAAGCGTTGTACGACCGAATCGCGTAGCGTCACAAGCTCGTACCAACCGCTTGTTTGAAACGCGAGCACCAAACCTGCTTCGATTTTTTGGGGAGAAAGCTGTGCGCGCTCGGTCACCGCAATGCTCTCAAGGAGCACCCTCTCGTGCGGTGGTTGGGCGCTCCAGGCTGCAAGGGAGCACAGAAGGATAAGTGCCGCTACCACCCAAGCACCCACGCGAAGACGAGCGGTGCAACGATTGTCGCGTCGCTTTCGATGATGAACTTCGGCGTCTCGACGCCAAGCTTGCCCCAGGTGATCTTTTCGTTCGGCACCGCACCGGAATAGGAGCCGTAGCTTGTCGTCGAGTCGCTGATCTGGCAGAAGTAGCTCCACAGCGGCACATCGGTTCGCCCCAGGTCCTGGTGGAGCATTGGGACAACGCAGATAGGGAAATCCCCCGCAATGCCACCGCCAATCTGGAAAAAGCCAATGCCGGGCGGCTGGCAGTTTGCCATATACCAATCAGCAAGCCACGTCATGTACTCGATTCCAGATTTGACGATGTCCGGGCGAAGCTGGCCGCGAAGGACGTACGCTGCAAAGATGTTCCCTGTCGTGGAGTCTTCCCAGCCTGGAACGACAATGGGGAGATTTTTTTCGGCAGCAGCAACCATCCAGGAATCGCGCGGATCAATTTCGTAGTACTGCTCGAGCTCGCCGCTCCGGATGAGTTGGTAGAGGTACTCGTGCGGGAAATAGCGTTCACCACGTTCTTGCGCACGCATCCAGGCTCGTTCAAGGTGCGCTTGCAGGCGGCGGAATGCTTCTTCTTCGGGGATGCAGGTATCGGTAACGCGGTTGTAGTGCTGCTCGAGCAGTTCCTGCTCCTGTTCTGGCGTCAGATCGCGCCAGTTCGGAATGCGCTTGTAGTGCGAGTGCGCCACCAGGTTCATGACATCTTCTTCGAGATTTGCGCCTGTGCAAGAGATGATGTGCACCTTGTCCTGGCGGATCATTTCCGCAAGTGATTTGCCGAGTTCTGCAGTGCTCATCGCTCCCGCGAGCGCAACGAGCATTTTGCCGCCACGCTCGATGAGATCCTCGTATGCACGGGCTGCCTCGAGCAGTGTAGCCGCGTTGAAGTGGCGGAAGTGCTCTTCCATAAAGCACGAGACTGGACCGCGCTCGATGCCCGACTCGGCAAGACCGACCGGATGCGGAACTGTCAGCTGCTGATGCACTGCTTGTGGATTCATGGCGCTCCTCCCGCCTGAAGATTGGTGGAACATACCGACCGAACGTTGTGCCCTCAAGGCTTGGAGGGCAGTAGCTCTCGGCTCTGCCGAACAAGTTGCAAAGTTACAAATGCACTCCGCCGGCACACTGGGTGCTCGCCACGCTCCAGCCCAATCATTGCAACGCACCGAAGCAGCAAGGAGCGCCATCTCGATCGTTTCGATGGTGGTGTTGCCACTGGCCAGGTGGCTACAGTATTTTGCAATTGGCTTCCCAATCGCAATGCGCTAGAACGACACACAGTTAGACCCCATGCAGCACAAGCTGGTCACCATCGAGCGGCACATTGCCGAGCAGCAGCAGCACTTCCCCACCGCGACGGGGGAATTTTCGCGCATCCTCCGAGATTTGACGTTAGCACTGCGCATCATCGCTCGCGACGTGCGCCGCGCTGGACTGACCGACTTGCTCGGCTCGACACGTGTTATCAACGTCCATGGCGAAGAAGTCCGCAAGCTCGATGAGCTGGCGCACGACGTCATCTTCCGCGCGATGGATCACGGCGGGCATCTCTGCGTAATGGCGTCGGAGGAAGCCGAAGGGTTGATCCACATTCCGTCGAACTACCGCCGTGGCAAGTACGTGATGGTCTTCGATCCGCTCGATGGCTCTTCGAACATTGATGCGAACATCACCATCGGCACGATTTTTTCCATCTATCGCCGCCTCGATGAATCGCTCGATACCCCAGGCACACTCGAAGACATCCTCCAACCAGGCTATCGCCAAGTCTGCGCTGGCTATGCCGTCTATGGCAGCAGCACACAGCTGGTCTATACCACCGGCATGGGTGTAGATGTCTTCACGTTCGACCCAACGATCGGTGAGTTTCTGCTTTCACATCCGCAGGTACGCATTCCTCCCAGTGGGACAATGTACAGCGTCAACGAAGGCAGCTACCACCTCTGGGATGAACGGCTGCGGCAGTACGTTGAGTACTTGAAAACACCGTCGGAGGATCGGCGCCGTCCCTATTCCCTCCGCTACGTGGGCACCGCAGTCGCTGACGTCCATCGCACGCTGTTCTACGGCGGGATTTTCATGTATCCCGGCAATCGAAATGCACCAGAAGGGAAGCTCCGCTTGATCTACGAAGTCAATCCACTTGCCAAGATCATTACCGAAGCAGGCGGGCGAGCCTCGGACGGATGCCGCGATGTGCTCACGATCGAACCAACCGACATTCACCAGCGAACGCCGGTGTTCATGGGAAGCTCCGAGGACGTTACCGAACTTGAACAATTCTTGCGCGGCGAGCATCCCTTCCAGCAGACACTCGCGCATGCGTAGCCCATTTCGGCAACTGGCAAAGGACTCTGCGATCTACGGCACAAGTACCGTCGTCCAACGGCTGCTGACGTTTTTGCTGACGCCGCTCTACACGAACGTGCTCGCACCGGCAGCGTTGGGAGACGTTGCGCAGCTCTACTCGCTCATGGCAGTAGCAACGGCAATCGCGACGTTTGGGTTTGAGCCTGCATTCATGCGCTATTGGGTCGAGCACCGTCCACCTGGCCAGGTGCTCTGGCACTCGCTCGTTGGCGTCGGTGCTCTAACACTGGGACTTGGAGGGGTGGGGATGCTCCTTGCACCAGCGATAGGAACGCTTCTTGCCCTCGAAAGCGCTGATGCTGCAGTGCTCGTGCGCTACGCGATCGGCATTGTTGCGCTCGATGCACTCGCTGCAATACCGTTTGCGCTGCTCCGCATGGAGCGACGCGCACGGACGTTTGCGCTGCTCCGCGTACTTGTTGTGACGCTCAACGTTGGGCTCAACGTGCTATTCGTTGCCCTTTGGCATTGGGGAGTCGAAGGCGTCATGCTCGCCGGCCTTGCGTCTTCCTTCCTCGGAGCGGTGATGGTACTGCCACTGGCGCTCCCCCACATGTCGCCGGGATGGAATGCTGGACTTGTCAAAGCGCTGCTCCGCTTTGGGCTACCGACGGTTCCGGCAGCGCTTGCTGCATTGGTTGTGCAAGTTGCCGATCGCCCCATCCTCGGCTGGCTTGCGGGTGCACAAGCCGTTGGGATTTACACAGCGAACTATCGGCTTGCAATCCCGATGATGCTGGCAGTGTCGGTCTATGAAACAGCCTGGCGCCCGCTCTACCTCCAGCATGCTAATGACCCTGCTGTCGGGGGACTGATCGCCCAAGCGATGCGCTACTTTCTCGCGGTGGCAGTGGTGCTCTATGCTGCGGTTGCACTGTTCATCGGCGACGTTGTTGCGATTCCCGTTGGGAGTGGCCACCTCATCGGTGCGGAATATTGGTCGGGGCTCGGTGTTGTGCCGATCGTGCTCGGCGGCTACGCGGCGCTCGGTATCTCGACGACGATGGCGGCGAGCATCCATCTTGCCAAGCGCACCGAACTCCTCTCGCTCGCCAACGGCGCAGCTGCAATTGCAAACGTTCTGCTCAATCTGGCGCTCATCCCTGTGCTCGGCTACATCGGCGCTGCATGGGCAACCGCTGGCGCCTACACCATCGGCACACTTGTCACCGCACTTGTCGCACAGCGCGTGCTGCCGATAGCATACCCATGGGCTGCGCTGGCAACGGCGGTGGGGACGGTCATTGCGCTCGGTGCACTCACGTCGCTGCTACCCCCGCACGGTGCTATTGGCGCCAAGCTTCTCGTTGTCGTGCTCGTGGGGCTCATCGCATGGCGTGTTGCTGGCAGGAAGCCGAAAATCATTGAACAACCACCGACTTCGTCGTCATCGAGCCGGTAGTGCCTGCGCGTTCGTCGAAGTGCCATACGAACGTGCGCGTGGGTGCGTCGGGCAGATGCTTCCGTGCTTGGCGCGGAGCAGCGCAGTCTATATTTGCCATCCGTTGTTGGAACGATCTGCAGAACATGGTGCACAATGCCACTTCGCTGCATTCCTGTTGAGGAGCTTTTTGCCAATCCTGCAATCGCGCAGGTCAGCATCGCACCGGATGGACGCTTTCTCGCCTGGCTGGCACCGCGAAACGGACAGCTCAACATCTGGCTCTACGACCGAACAACTGGGCACGGGCGATTTCTTACCGACCAGCGCGACCGCAGCATCCACGCCTTCGCATGGGGGAACGCTCGCACGATTGTCTTTGCACGCGATACCAACGGCGACGAGAACTACCAGCTCTACCTGCTCGATGTGCTTTCGGACGAGCCACCTCGGCTCTGCACCCCACCCGAAGGAGTGCGTGCCGAAATTCTCTCGACGTTGCCGCTTCGGGAGGACCGCATCTTGGTCACACACAACGGCCGGCAACGGGAAGTCTTCGACGTCTATGCACTCGATCTAGCCAGCGGGACACTTGAGCTCGTCGCAGAAAATCCAGGGGGTGTGGTCGAGTGGATCCCCGATCGCGAGGGGACAATCCGCATTGCGGTCCGCACCGATGGCGCCAATCGAACGCTGCTCTACCGGGAGCATGCGCATGAGCCATTCCGCGAGCTGCTGACGACAACGTTCCGCACAACACTTGAACCACTGCGGATTGCTGCCGATGGACGCCGCATCTACGTGCTTTCCAACCGGGGCCGAGACACTGCCGCGATTTACCTTTTCGACCCTGACACACTCCGCGAAGAAGAGCTGATCGCCGCAAGCGACACCTACGACATGCAGGGTCTGCTCTACTCGTACAAGCACGATCAACCGACTGCAGCGGCGTACGTTTCGTGGCGGCATGAGTACGTTTTCCTCCACCCTACGTGGCGTTCTCTCTGGGAGCATGCTGCCGAGCGTCTGCGCGCACAGCTCGGCGATGTTGCCGTACACGTGACAAGCTGGTCGCTCGACGAAGAGTGGTTCGTGCTGGCAGCATTGGGAGACACGCAGCCTGCTGCGTACTACCTCCTTTCCGCGTCCACTGGGGAACTGGTCGAGCTTGGGCGTGCGATGCCACATCTCGATCCAACCGAGCTCTCCCCGATGCAGCCAATCCAATATCGCGCACGCGATGGGATGCTCATCAGAGGGTACTTGACATTCCCGCGTGAGCATCGCAAGCCTCTGCCGCTAGTGGTCTTCCCACACGGGGGGCCGTGGACACGCGACGTCTGGGGTTTCAACCCAGCGGTTCAGCTCTTTGCCAACCGTGGGTACGGCGTCCTGCAGATGAACTACCGCGGCTCGACAGGCTATGGGCGCCGATTTTGGGAAGCATCGTTCAAGCAGTGGGGGCGGGCAATGCAGGATGACATCACCGATGGCATTCGATGGCTTATATCCAACGGCGTTGCTGATCCAGAGCGTGTCGGGATCGTTGGCGGCAGTTACGGCGGCTACGCTGTGTTGGCGGGGCTTGCATTTACCCCCGAGCTCTACCGCTGCGGTGTGGACATCGTGGGCGTTTCAAACCTGCTAACGTTCCGCCGTACCATTCCGCCCTATTGGAAACCACTCAACCAGATGCTCGACGAAATGATCGGCAGCCTCGAAACGGAAGAAGAGCTTCTCCGAGCGGTCTCTCCGGTCTTCCACGCCGATCGCATCCAAGCGCCGCTGCTGGTGTTCCAAGGGGCAAACGATCCACGCGTCAACAAAGCTGAGTCGGACCAGATCGTCGAAGCGCTCCGCTCGCGCGGTGTGCCGGTCGAGTACTACGTCCGCCAGGACGAAGGACACGGATTTGTTGGCGAGCAGAATCGCGTCTGGATGTACCGCACGATCGAGCAGTTTCTGGCAAAGCATCTCGGTGGGCGAACCTGCGATGGAACTGCGGAAGCTTCTCGGTGACCGAGTAGTCGAGCGGCTTGCATCGAGCCAGCGGTTTGCGGCGCTCACCGGCGCGGGAGTTTCTGCTGAAAGTGGCGTTGCAACATTCCGCGACCCCAATGGCCTCTGGGCACAGTTTCGCCCCGAAGAGCTGGCAAGCATGGAAGGGTTCCTCTCCAATCCTGAGCGTGTCTGGCAGTGGTATCAGTATCGCCGCCACGTCATCGAGCGCGTCCGACCCAATCCTGCGCACCGTGCGCTTGCCGAGCTGGAAACGCTTGTTCCAGAGATGACGCTCATTACACAGAACGTTGACCGCTTGCACCAGCGCGCTGGCAGCACACGCGTTCTCGAATTGCACGGCAACTTGGAAGAAAACCACTGCGCAGATTGTGGCCTGCCGTACTGCGACAGGATCAGCGATGAGTCACCGCCTCGATGCCCAGCCTGCGGAGGGCTGGTCCGGCCGTCGGTTGTGTGGTTCGGAGAGATGCTCCCCGCCGATGTGCTCCAGGAAGCAGAACGCACCGCTCGCCGTGCGGAGGTGTTCTTGGTCGTTGGAACATCAGCGGAAGTTTATCCAGCCGCAGCGTTGCCGTTTCTTGCCTGGGAGCATGGTGCTACCATCATCGAAGTCAATCCAACGCCGACGCCGGTAAGCTCGATTGCGCATGCGTCCATTCGGGAAAAAGCTGGCAGCGCACTCCCAGCATTGGTTGAACTCATCGCTGCGGTGCGGACTACCGACGGAATGGGATAAACCACACTTCCCCGACACTGAGCGTCACACTGAGCCGAAGGAATTCCTCGCGAACAGGCAAGCCGTTGCCCCGGAAACCACCGATGAGCGCTGCATCAATCATCGCAGCTCCGCCGAAGGGAATCTGCACGCCAACGCTTGCAGCATACTCATCCAGCGGAACCGAACCGATGACAACGGGGAGCCGCTGCATCGTCACCCCGCCGCTGACACTGAGCCGATCCTCAAACGAGGAGCCTGCTGCGCGGCTGCCGCGATACGATGCAGCAATGCTAAGGCGGTAGCTTTCGCCCGCGCGTCCAAGCGATGAGTAGCGGTACTGGAGCGCGCTCGTCGGCGACCATTCTCCATCGAGCGTCAGAAACCATCGGCGCACGCGGTAGGTGATCCCGCCGCCCACCGTCGCAGCCATCGGCGAAGAAAGCGAGGACGCAAACGACGTATCGAAGGTCGGCGTGGTCGAGCTTGGCGAAAAGCTTTGGTAATGGAGCGACCGCTCCACCTGGAGCGCGTCGAAGAGCGTCCCTGCCAGCCCGATGCAGAGACGGTCGCTCAGCTCGGCATAGACACCAAGCCGCCCGCCGAGCGTCGAAAGGCGATCGTTCTGCGTCGAGACTGCGCGTTGTGTCGCCTCGGCAGCGATGGATGTTTCCACCTGATCGCTGATAAGCCCAAAGCCGTAGAGAAGCGCACCCCCTGCATAGACACCTGGCACGATGCGTGCGGCAATGCCGGCATACGCGGTTGTCATGCCTCCCCCGCCGCGGTAGGTCGTTGTGCCATCGAGAACACCAACATCGGGCAACGTGATCTGGAAACGACGTGCGGAGGTGTAGTTGACCGAACTCGACGGGAAAACGCCAATGCTCGCGGCAATTTCTGCGCTGGTGTCAATGGCAAAGAGCAATCCTGCGCCGTCGAGCTTGCCGTTGTTCTGCGCGCGAACGGCACCACCTTGCTCGATGCGTTGTTGGTTGAAGCGATAGCCCCCTTGGATGCGCGTTGTTTTGACCAGCGGCCAGAGCGCCGGGTTTGCCAATCCGAAGAGGTAATCCGAGGGAACTGCGTAGGCTGCACTGCCCAGCCCTTCGTAGGCTGCGCCAAAGGTTGTCCGCTGCTGCCCGAGACCAAACGCGGTGTAGTTGGCGCCACCTTGTGCTGTGGCTGCAACTGCAGATGCAACGAGCAGGATGGCGACGCTGCGCACTGAATTCATCGTGGCGATCCAGGGCGTGGGATATACGTGACTGTCAGTCGTGGGCGGAGGCTATCGGGTGCAGTGGCACCCCAGAATGCAAGCCGCTCCAAGCGGAAGTTCCGCGAGCGGAGGAGCACCGTTCCGCGTCCCTGCTTCCGCTGGCGTAGATAGTCCACGAGCGGACCAATGTTCGGAACGATAAACCGTGCAGAGCCTGGCAACTGCCCGCCGACGAAACCGAACGATACGTTCGCTGTGCTGTCAACGTACGCAAGCTCCACCGTCGTCGGGATGCCGCCGTTGCCTGCAAGGCGCTGTGTGGTGTCGCTCGTCAGTGCCAGTTGTGCGTTGAGCACTGCATCCAGTGGTGGCAGCGCCGATAGATCGAGCGTCAGTGCTGCCTCGGAGCGTACCACCGACTGCACCGCGAGCAGTCCATCGCGTGGCGGCTCTGCATAGACGAACGTGGCGTCGTTGCCAGAAAGGACCAGCGCAGAGTCGAGCGTGCCGTTACTGCGGCGATAGACGAACTTCAGCCGCACCAGCTCGCCGACGGCGCTCCCAGTTGGCTGGGTCTCGAACTCTCGAACAACAGTCGAACTTGCCATCGGAACAAAGCCGATGCCGTAGATGCTTGCGCGGCGCGTGGTATCGGGCATTGCCTGGAGCCACGCAGCCAGCCGCGCGATGCCGTCCTGCGTCAGCGGTATCTCGACATCGCCGAGCGAATCTGCAAGTGGAATTTTTTGGCTACCATCGAAGACTGCAAGTGGCGTAGCCGAGAAATACTGTGGATTGGGAATTCCACCGCTTGAAAAAAGGTCGTACCATCGGGGTTCGATCACAACCTTGCCAGCACTATCGGTGCCGATCCACGATCGCTGGAGTTCATAAACGCCAAACGCAAGTACGTTGCTAATGCTGTCCCCGATAACGTAGCGATGGGGGCGGATGAGCAGCGAGGCGGAAACGATGTCGCCAGCAGTGATCCAGCCGAGGGTATCGGGCAACGTCGTAAAGCGCAAGAGCGTTGCAGCGTGAAGCTCAGGGGTACGGCCAATGAAGAGAATTCCTGCGTTGAAAAGGTAGCTCGGCGTCGAGATGCCCGCGGTGGCGACGATCATCGGGAGCTGAGTCGAAGTGACCTGCTGAGCGCGCGTGGTATCGTTGATCAGTGCCGAGCCGACTTCGGTCGGTGGCTCATTGCACGCAACGAGCACGAATGCCACAGCCAGTGCAGTTGCGACTGCTTTCATCGGCGAGCGAGGATTTCCCGGTAGATGGCTTCATACCGGCGAGCACTGGTTGACCACGAAAAGTCCTGGCTCATGCAATTCTGCACCAACACTGCCCAGTAGGTTGGCTTCCTGTAGAGTGCCAATGCCCGCTTGATTGCACTGAGGAAATCATCGGCCGCGTAGTTGCGGAAGACAAAGCCGGTGCCAGTCCGGGCATCAGGATCGAAATCTTCGACGGTGTCCACCAATCCGCCAGTCGCACGTACAATGGGGACGGTTCCGTAGACCATCGAGTACATTTGGTTGAGCCCGCACGGTTCATAGAGCGATGGCATCAGGTACATGTCCGCGCCTGCTTCGATAAGGTGCGCGAGTTCGTCGTCGAAGCCTGCGATGAACGCAAGCTTCCCTGGGTGCTTTGCTGCAAGCTTTTCGAGCGTAGCGCTCAGGGAGGGATCACCTTCGCCAAGCAGGACGACTTGGACACTTTCCCGAAGCAACGCTGGGAGCACCTCGACAAGGAGGGGAATCCCCTTTGCTTCGCCCAGCCGTGCAATGGTTGCCAGGATAGGGACTTTCTCCTCATGCGGAAGCTTCAAGCGGTCGCGGAGTGCTTTCTTGTTGAGCGCCTTGCCTTCTTTCCAGCTTGTCGAATCGAAATGATGCGGAATGAAGGGGTCTGTTTTCGGGTTCCAGTGGTAGGTATCAATGCCGTTGAGGATGCCCACGATATGGTGGGCACGAAAAAGCGAATGCAAGCCTCCACTGAGGACTTTGTCCTTGGTGATCTCTCTGGCGTAGGTTGGGCTGACGGTCGTAATCGCGTCGGCAAATTCCACGCCGGCTTTGGTGAAGTTGAGTTGTTTAGCGTGGGTAATTCGGGGATAGACTTCCTTCGGGAGCCCTGTTTTTTCCAGACTTGTGGCGGGAAAAACGCCTTGGTCGGCTGCGTTGTGGATCGTAAAGACCAAGCGCGTGTTTGCAAACTCTTTTTTGTGCATTGTCCGGATGTACGCGCCGATGAGCCCTGTCTGCCAGGCATTGCAATGGATGATATCGGGGAACCACCCCAGGAGAAGGCACGTGGTCACCACAGACCGATCGAAGAAGATGAAGCGCTCGTCGTTGTTATATGGCTCCCCGGTGATTGGGTCAGCATAGAGACCTTTCTTAGAGTCGAAGTATGTGTAGTTGGTCGTGACATAGGCCTGGACTTTCGTCCGAGGATTTTGCATCGAGGAGGATTTGATCGTTGCAAGCTCGACGGTTTCGCCAACAGCGATTGGCACTTCCTTGAGGCGGTTGATCTCATGGATGCGATTGCGGCGTTCGCTGACGTTACCATACTTTGGTAGCATGACGCGGACGTCGTGACCAAGTTCGCGGAGGGCGATAGGAAGCGCGTGGGAGACGTCTGCTAATCCACCAGTTTTTGCGAAGGGATAAACCTCGCTGGAGACAAAAAGGATACTCAACGGACGATCGGGCATGCGTATGTCCGCCTCGCAATCAGTGAAACGGGAACATCCTCGAACCCGCTGGCATGTGTGCCAGCCTGCTGCCTGGCAGCAGTGGGCAAGTACTCAACAGTGCAAAAATACGGAACCTTCAACGGGTTGCCTGAGCTCGCACGCAAATACCGTGCAACTGAAAAACAGCGCACAGAATCACCCACAGAAGCGTTGCTTCTACAATGTTCCTGCATACCTGCACATGCATCGGTGGTGTTTGGTTCTCACGCATTTTTTGTGTACATTTGTGTTAGCAGTCATGGCACTAACCAACGATGGCAGATGGTGAAGCATTTCATTCTAAAACAGGTATTGCACAAGCTCACCGCCGCAGTGTTTGCATTTGTTCTCTGCTCCAGTCAAGCTGCGGCGTACCGTGATGGCATTTCTGGCCGAACGCAGATTGGCTGTGGGGGTTCAACTTGCCATGGATCACAACCCAGTACAGCAACTACAATCACGCTCATCGGCGATCAGACGGTTGATCCCAACACAGTGAACACATTCACCCTTCAAGTGCAGCACTCGAGCCAGGCATCGGCAGGATTCAATTTAGCAGCCTTCGACCAGAATGGACAGCCGGCCGGGACGCTACAGTACCCTTCAACGGAGAATCCTTACGTCAAGCTTCTCAATGGTGAATTGACACACCGCAATCGGCGAACCATGTCCGGGACGCCCCGCACCGCTAAGTGGCAGGTGCAGTGGCGCTCGCCATCCCAGCCAGGCATCTATACAATTCGCGCCGTCGGGAATGCAACCAATTCGGATGGTCGCGCAAACGCGATTGATGAGTGGAATTACCTTCCACCTGTGACCATTGTAGTTCGAGGAATCATTGTGACGGCACCTGCACAGTCCATGACGGTTTGTGCAGGAGATACGATCACGCTCGAGTGGACAAGCTATGGCATCACCTCGACGAGCATTTCTTACTCCACCAACAACGGCACATCGTGGACGACCATTACAGCAGTTGACACAAAAGACGGCACCAATAGATTCCGCTATCCCTGTCCGACTTCGATAAACTCGCAGTTGCAGTGCCGCTTCCGTCTGATGAACGCAGACAACGACTTGGTTTACACCGACACCCCAGACTTGACAATTGTCCCCCGCACGACCATTCGCACGCAACCAACATCACCACCGGCGCAATGTGAAGGCGGGAGCGTCTCGCTTTCCATCACTGCCAGTGGTGGCAATCTCCGCTACCAGTGGAAGCTCAATGGCACTGCGATACCGGGAGCTACAGCACCGCAATTGCAACTATCCAATTTGCGAGTCGATCAATCCGGCAACTATCTCTGCGAGGTTACTGGCGCATGCGGGAGTGTCACAAGCAATGCTGTGACGCTTACCGTCAAACCAAAGCCAACGATCACCAGCCAATCTGCCGATACAACGATCAGTGCGGGAGGACGATTGGAACTCTACGTCGTCGCTACACCCGACACGGGTTGCACGTACCAATGGTACAAGAACGGTGCCCCCATCAGCGGCGCAACGGGCAGCAGGTACATCCTCGAGTCAACATCCACTGCGGATGCAGGCACCTATGCCGTCCAGGTCAGCAACGCATGTGGAACAGAAGAATCCGCCCCAATCCGCGTACAGGTTAGCCCTGCTGTCTCGGTCGAGGATGGCGCTGCAACCATTGGCGCTCGCCTCTACCCTCAGCCTGCGGTACATCGCGCAGTGATTGAATCGCCGCTGCCGATTACGCACATTGTTGTCTACGACGCTCATGGTCGCTTGCTCCGCCGTCTCGAATGCCAAACGACTGATGCATCGAAGGTGGAACTTCCTCTGCAGGACGAACGCGGCAGCTGGCTCCCGCACGGTATGTACCTTGTCGGCTGCCTGCTCGGCTCCCCTGCGACAGCGTCATGTCAAGCTCCCAACGCAACGAGCTGTATTGTGTGGCTCCGCCTTCTGATCGAATAGCATGTCGAGTGCAACGGAGCGATGCGAAGTATCGTTGGAATGCTCCTTTCAATGTTTCACCTCTAGTTGAGGGACCAATGACGCGCACGTTCGCCGCTCTTTCTACCCTGCTGCTCGCAGTAGCTTCTGTAGCATGGGCGTATCCTTCCGGGATTTCTGGTCAGACCACCGCAGGCTGCACGTGCCATAGCACCTCACCATCGAGCGCGACGTCGCTCAGTTTGAGTGGCCCGACCACGGTTAACCCAGGTTCGACGAGCACGTTCACCCTCACGTTGCAGAATAGCTCGCGACCATCAGCGGGCTTTGACTTGGCAATCGTCAATTCAAATGGACAGAACGCTGGCACACTCGGCACCATCAGCGGACAACTGACGCAGATCATGAGCGGAGAGCTCACGCATACGCAACCAAAGTCGCTCAGCGGTGGAAGCGTCTCCTGGCAGTTTACCTGGCAAGCTCCATCAACGCCTGGTCCCTACACCGTCCGCGTAGCTGGAATGGCAGTCAATGGCAACGGAAACAATGACCCTAACGATCAGTGGAATTTTCTGCAGAGTGTGACAGTCATCGTCAAAGGAATCACCATCACCGCCCCGATGCCATCGCAAATCCTGTGTGCTGGCAGTAGCGTGACGCTTCAGTGGACGAGCTACGGCATTAGCTCCGTCGTCGTCTCGATCTCCAGCGATGGCGGCGGCAGCTTCACACCCGTTGGAACGCTCAGCTCCCAAGATGGGCAGAACTCACAGTCGTTTACGATTCCTTCGACACTCCAGCCGGGCAACCAATATCGCATCCGCTTGAGCGATGCTTCGGACAACACGATTTCGTCAACCACGCAGAACCTTACGCTGGCGGCGCCAACGAGCATCACCGCTCATCCGCAGAATGCCTCTGCATGTGAGGGTAGCACCGTCAGCTTCAGCGTTACAGCCTCAGGATCGAATCTTTCGTATCGCTGGCGCCGCAATGGCACTGATGTTCCCGGCGGGACGGGAGCAACACTGACAATCACCAATGTTACCCAAGCGCAGGCAGGATCGTACGATTGCGTCGTCAGCGGTGCATGCGGACAGCCCGTCACGAGCAATTCCGCAACGCTCACAATCAATCCGCAGACGACAATCACGGCACATCCACAATCCGCAACTGTGTGCCAGGGTGCATCAGTGACGTTCAGCGTCACTGCCACTGGCTCGAACCTCCGCTACCAATGGCGGAAAGGAAGCACTGACATCGCCGGAGCAACCAGTGCGAGTTACACCATCGCCACCGTCGCACTTGCCGATACAGGGTTCTACGCATGCGTCGTTACCGGTGACTGCGGCGCACCGACGAGCAATCAAGCGCAGCTCCAGGTAGCGATTCCACCCGCAATCACGACACAACCATCATCACAAACGCGCTGCGAAGGTGATACGCTCGTCCTTACCGTCGGTGTGAGCCGCACGATTGCGAACGCCTACCAATGGAAGAAAAACGGCGTCTTGCTCAACGACGGTGGCCGCATTCAAGGTACTCGCACTGCGACACTTCGCATCACAGGCCTAACAACCGACGACGCCGGCAGCTACACGGTCGAGATCACCAACACGATCTGCCAAGCATCGGTGACCTCGAATGCAGCACAGGTCACAGTCACCGCCAAACCCGTCATCACTGCCGAACCAGAATCCAAGACCGTCACACGGGGCAGTGGTGTAACGCTCACCGTGACTGCGTCCGGCGATGGGCTGGCGTACCAATGGTACCACAACAATCGTGCAATCCCTGGTGCAACAGCAGCAACCTACACTATCGCCAGCGCAACAGACTCCGATGCGGGAACGTACTACGTCGCGGTCTCGAATAGCTGTGGCTCTGTCAACTCCCGCCAGGTAGCCATCACCGTTACTGATCAGCCAACACCGGTGCTGGAGCTATCGAACGCAGCGATAACGTTCCCCTCGCTTCGCACCGGCGTCCAAGAACAGGCTCGGATTGTGCTCTACAACCGTGGCACTGCTCCTCTCCAGGTAACAGATGCCACCATCAGTGGCACTGGAGCTTCAGTGTTTGCACGAACGCTCACATTGCCAGCAACGATACCGCCAGGCGATTCGCTCGTCGGGAGTGTAACGTTTGCCCCAACAACGGAAGGCGACTTCACTGCTGTCCTGACGGTAACGAGCAACGGCGGCGAGCGGAGTCTCCAACTTCTTGGGAATGCATTCGTGCGCGCTATAACGCCTGCATCGGCGCGCTTCGACACCACAAACGTTGGCGAGCAAACCGAATCGGCGTTTGCAGTCTGTAATCAGACAGGGGTCGAGATCACCGTTGACTCTGTAGTCCTCGGAGGCGATGATGCCACTGCGTTCGAACTTCTCCCAGGCGCATGGCAAACGCAGATCCGCCAACTTTCTCCCCAAAGCAGCACGTGCCCCGAAGTGCCGATTCGCTTCCATCCTGTGCGAGCAGGAACTCACCGCGCAACGCTGACCTTCTACTGCCATCAACGAGGCGTTGCATTCGAAGACGTAACTGTGCTCCAGGCAGAAGCAATTGAGGGCACCAGCGTTGCCGACTCTGAAGCCGGCGGCATTTCCATTCATCCGAACCCAGCGACTGATGCTGCGACAATTGAACTTGGCAACCAGCGTGGCACGATCCGGATCGCTGATCTGCGTGGAGGCATGGTGCTCGAAACGGTCGCACTCGGCAGCTACCGATGGGATACAACCGATCGGAGCGGTCGCACGGTGCCGGCTGGCATCTACGTGGTCAGCATTGTTCTCGACGGCGGCCGGCAGGTTACGCTGCCTCTGCTGATCGTGCGATAGTCGTAAACGCTGTGCGTGCATGGGACCGTCGCGGCACTCACGACTTGGTGGGTGCCGCGACGCCATTAGCGCAGATTCGTCCAACTCCCTGCGTTATACGCTTCGATGCCGACTTGCGTTGCCATCGCAGTGGCTCTTCCAGAGCGATTGCCAGACGCACAGACGAACACCACCGGTTTGGCGTTCTTCTTGAGGGAATCGAGATGCCGCGGAAGCTGGTCGAGTGGAATATTCCGCGAGCCGCGGACGTGCCCTGCAGCAAACTCACCGGGTGTGCGAACATCTACCAGCAACGCACCCTTGGCCAAAAGTTGCTTCGCCTCGTCGGCTGAGACAGTGCTGTTACCTCCGAAGAGCCATCGAAAAAACATCGAACATCATCCTGCAGTGTTGTACATTTCAAACCAAGTGTGATGCAGCTGGATGCGAAACGATTCACCCTTGGAACCAGAAGCATTGCTGTTGCAGTTTTGCAGACGAAGATATGTTTCCCCGTGCTTCGATGAGCGATGAACACTATGCGAGAGCGCTTGATAGCTGCGTTGGAAAGTGCAGCTGACGCCCTCGACCGAGGCGAGCGCTATGAGTGGGGCCACGTCGGTCGCTGCGCAGTCGGGCACGTCGTCCAGCGCTTGGCTTCGATGAGCGATCGCGAGATCTTCGCTGCGTTCGAGCGTACCGTCGGCCAGTGGCGCGAGCATGCGGCGGAGTACTTCGACGCTGCCGTTGGCGATGAACCGCTGGCTACGACGGAATCGCAGCGGGACTGGTGCGCCACTGCTGGCAGGCCGCTGGCGGAGATCTATCGGCTCTTCCACGCTGCTGGCGTGGACGCGGCGGCCATCGGCCACATGGAATTTCTCAGCGACCCTCGCGTCCTGGCAGAGATACCGCCCCCAAAGCGATGGAAGCTCCGCCGCAGCGACCCCCACGATGCAGCGCTCTACCTGCGCACCTATGCCCGCGTGCTCGCATCGGAACGTACCAGCACGAGCACACGCGACTATTCACCAGAGAGCGTGTAGTAACCACCGCATGCGGCTACGTGCCTGCATCGCGCAGGAGGCTTGCTCCACACTCACTCGGCAGCCTTAGTGGTATGCTCGACGAAGGGCTTTACCAGATTGAGCAGTTCCATCGGGAAGATAAATTTCGTCGAAGGACTTGACCCCACGGCCTTGAGCGCTTCGAGGTATTGCAGACTCATCGTTTTGCTATCGAGTGTGCGCGCAACTTCGAAGATTTTCTCCAACGCAAGTGCGTACCCTTCGGCTTGGAGAATCGTTGCTTGGCGTTGCCCTTCTGCTTGCAAAATTGTTGCTTGGCGCTGCCCTTCCGCTTTGAGAATTGCCGCCTGCTTTTCACCCTCAGCGACGGTGATTGCTGCCTCCCGCTTCCCGGTTGCCTCTGTCACGAGTGCTCGACGATCGCGCTCAGCGGACATTTGGCGGCTCATCGCATCTTGGATCTCGCGCGGTGGGAGAATCTCGCGAATCTCAACGGCTGTTACCTTCACACCCCAACGCCCAGTGACTTCGTCGAGCTTCTGTCGGAGCGTTTCGTTGATGTGTTCGCGCTTGGAAAGCACATCGTCGAGCACAATATCGCCAACGACCGCACGGAGCGTCGTCGTTGCGATCCCTTGCGAGGCCATGCGGAAGTTCTGCACCTGGATGACGCTCATCTCGGGATCGATGATCTTCATGTAGATGAGGAAGTCAATCGCGACCGGTGCGTTGTCTTTGGTAATGCACGTCTGCGAGGGAACATCAATGACCATCTCGCGAAGGTCCGTCCAGATGGGCTTATCAACAAACGGGATGAGCAGCACAAAGCCCGGCCCACGGGTGCCAATGCTTTTCCCAAGTCGGAGCACGACAATTCGCTGATACTCCGGCACAATCTTGATCGCCCTCGAAAGAAGCCACAGCCCGACGATGATAATCAGCACGACGACGACCGCATCCATCCCTACGAGCTCCATGGTGAGTGATTTGCAGAAACGTCAAACATCTCCGTAGAGAAGCCGAGCAAATATACACGCTCTGCTGGTGGAGTACTAGCTGCGGTGCTCGACGCTGTGTGGTGGCAGTGCTCGCACCTGGAGAATCATTCCCTCAATTCCGATCACCTCGATAGGCTGCCCTTCGACGATCGGTTCCGTGCCGACGTTTTGAGCACTCCACTCCTCGCTATTGACCAGCACTGTCCCAATCGGCGACAGCCGAGTCTTTGCGATGCCCCGAGCGCCGATGATGCGCTCGACGCCACTCCGCGGAGCGCTGCGCTGGGATCGGAGCACTGCACGCGCAACGACAAGACCAACGAAGACGAACATCGCCGCAATCGCCGCGACAAGCCAGCCGCTAACCGAAACAACGGGTAACGACGGCGATGGAACCGACGGCGGTGAAAAAAGAATCAGCGCTCCAACAACGAATGCGATCGCTGCCCCAATTGCGAATGCACCGACACCCGGCGTGTAAAGCTCAACAACCAGCAGAATCGCTGCAAGCACCAGCAGCAAGATCCCTGCCCAGTTGACCGGCAAACTCCCCGTTGCCATGAACCCAATGATGAGCAATATCGCGCCCGCGATGCCTGGCCCAAACGAACCCGGCGTGTAGAACTCGATGACAATCCCCAAAAAACCAAGCGAGAGCAGCAACAGCGCAATGTTCGGATCGGTGATCGTGTGGAAGAACCGCTCGAGGGCAGACATCGGGAATTCTTCGATGCGTGCGCCGCTGAGCACAAGGGTGCGCTCGCCGTTCGTTGTGGAGACAGTGCGGCCATTGAGCTGAGCGAGCAGATCGCTGCGGTCGCGTGCGATGATCTCGATGACGCCACTATCGAGTGCTTCGCGTTCGGTGAGCGAAACGCTCCGCCGGACGGCATCTTCGGCCCAGCGGACGTTACGTTGCCGTAGGGCAGCAATCGCGCGGATGGTCGCCATTGCGTCGTTGGTAACTTTTTCGTTCATCACAGAATCCATCTGCCCTTCACCGAGTGCAACTGGGTGAGCTGCCCCGATGTTTGTCCCTGGCGCCATTGCTGCAACGTGTGCGGCAAGTGTGATGAACACCCCTGCCGATGCGGCACGCGCTCCCGATGGCGCAACGTACACAACCACCGGAACGGGACTGCTGAGCATTGCCTGGACCATCTCCCGCATTGCGCGATCGAGTCCGCCTGGGGTGTTGAGTTCGACAATGACGCAGGCAGCGTTCCGTTCCTTGGCGGTATTGAGCGCCCGCTCCAAGTAACTTGCAGTAAACGGATTGATGACACCGTCAATCGTCGCTACCATCACGAGCGACTGCGCAGCTGCTCCATGTGCCGCAAGCAGCAATCCCAATGCCCATCCTACCAGCCGCATCGCGACACAACTCCAGCGTTGAAACTTCATATGTGCTTCGGCGCGTTGCCGACCGCTGCGTTGCGCAGCTACGTCGCCAGCAAATTTACTTTCCCCCAGCGTGGGAAGCCAGATACCACACGACAACGACAATGCCCGCCATCATGAGGACCGCATAGCTCTGCGCGTAACCGGTTTGGAGTCGGCGCACGCGTTCGCCGAGACGCCCGATCACGCGTGCTATGCCATTGACGGCACCATCAACGATGCCAACGTCCGTAATTCTCCAGAGCACCCGCACAGAGAGGTGGTAGATCGGGTCCACGACGAGCGCGTAGTACACCTCGTCGAGGAAGTACTTGTGCCACAGCAAGCGATAGACTCCCTGAAAACGCTCGGCCAGTGCCGCTGGACGCGTGCTCTCGCGATAGTAGAAGGTCCTTGCCAGACCAATTCCGCCAAGTGCGATTGTGAGCGAAATCCCCATCAGCACGTATTCAAGCGTGTGCGAAGCATGAATGCTTTCGCGGTGGAGCATTGCCACACCCGGTGCAAAGATTGGCTCCAGCCAATGCTCTAAGACGTTCGGTATTGCAGTCCCCCCGAGCGCTTCTGGGATGCCGAGCAATCCTCCGACTGCAGAAAGCACCGCCAACACCACAAGTGGTACGGTCATTACCGCTGGCGACTCATGCGGCTGATGATGGTGATCGAACCGCTCGGTGTTGTGAAAAACCAAGAAGTAGAGGCGGAACATGTAGAACGCCGTGCAGAATGCCGCAGCTACACCGATGGCCCACAGCCATGGCCCGCCGTAGAGGAACGCGTTCCAGAGGATTTCGTCTTTGGAAAAGAAGCCGCTCAGCGGGAAGATGCCCGCAATCGCAAGCGCTCCAACAAGGAACGTCCAATGCGTGCGCGGCATGGAGCGCGCCAAACCTCCCATTCGCTCAATGTTCTGCTCGTGATGGAGCGCATGGATGACCGACCCCGCACCGAGAAAGAGTAGCGCCTTGAAGAACGCATGCGTCATAACGTGGAAGACGCCAGCGGTGAACGCACCTACTCCCAGCGCAGTGAACATGTAGCCCAATTGCGAGACGGTCGAGTACGCCAGCACTTTCTTGATGTCCGTTTGCACAAGACCGATCGTCGCTGCGAAGAACGCTGTTGCAATCCCCACTGCTGCCACGACAGCCATCGCGTCCGGTGATGCAGCAAAGAGCACGTTCATCCGCGAGATGAGGAATATCCCGCTGGTGACCATCGTTGCGGCATGGATGAGCGCAGAGACTGGTGTCGGACCAGCCATCGCATCTGGAAGCCAGACTGCCAGCGGGATCTGTGCGGATTTCCCTGTGCATCCGAGAAAAAGACCCAGCGCAATGAGCGTGAGAACGTGTGGCGGAATCACCGTCCCTGCCATGACAGCACTGGCAATCTCCTCGTAGCGAAGAGAGCCGGTGTAGAGCACAAGGAGGAACATCGCCACGAGCATACCGAAATCGCCGATGCGGTTGACCACGAACGCTTTCATCGCTGCTTCTCCTGTCCATCGGATACGGACGCCTTCGAACTGTTGATCCCACCAAAAGCCGATCAGCAGGTACGAGGCTAATCCTACCCCTTCCCAGCCGAGGAACGTCACCAGGAGATTGTCGCCCAAGACCAAGTTGAGCATCATGAAGATAAACAGGTTCAGGTAGGCAAAGAACCGCGCGAACGAACGGTCCCCATGCATGTAGCCAATCGCATAGACGTGGATCAAGAACCCGACGCCTGTGACAATCAGGACAAACAGTGCCGAGAGCTGATCGAAGCGCCATGCAAGTTCCACGCTGAAATCTCCCGCAGCAATCCACGGGTAGAGCCGTAGCACAAGCGTTCGACTTTCGGCTGGACGCCCAAGGAGCTCAACCAGCAGCCACACCCCAACGGCAAAGCTTGCGCCGACGGCAGCGGAGGCAAGTGCACCGATCCGTGCTTCGGAGCCAAGGCGGCGCCCACCAAGACCGGTGAGCAGAAATCCAACGAGCGGGAATGCAACGATCAATCCGATTAGTTCAGCCATTGCCGATTTCCAGGTAGAAGTTCACACTCACCATCACGCGCCGCGTGCCGCTATGGCGTTCGCGGTGCTGCATCGTCGAATTCTTCGTCGTGTTCGTAGTCGAAAAAAATGCGTTCGAACGGCAGTTCGACCGATTCGAAGCGAATGCGGAGCGTTTCGTCCACGATCATCATCGCATTGCGCTCGACCTTGATCCAGTCGGTTCGCCGCGCCGTGATTGGCTCCGAGGCGATGAGGACCATCACTGGACGCTTGCCTTCAGGCGCCGGCTCGACAATGCATCCTTCGACCTCCGCGTTATAGCGCCGACCGAGTGCGTAGTAGAGCGAGGCCGGTTGCACATCGGGATTGCTTGTGTAGCGCAGCGCAACGATGCTCGTCCCATTGGTGAGCGCAACATTCAGGTACGAATGCTCCCGCACGCCGGCCTCGATGAGCAGTGTGCTCAAATCGTCGAGCGCGCGGTGGAGCGCATAGACCATATCGTTACACGTGACATCGCCCCAGGGATCTTCGATGTGATTCAAGATCAGCCCAAAGAAGTGCTCCGAATCTGTCGAACCGAGAATTGCATCGTAGGCAACGTCGCTGAGCATGCGGAGCAACTTGCGCCGTATCTGGCGGAAGCCGCCGATCATGCCGTTGTGCATGAACATGAGCTTACCGCACATGAATGGGTGCGAGTTGACCTCCTCGACCGGGAAGCCAGGCGTTGCTGCACGGATGTGCGCAAAGATGAGCGGTGAATAGATCTTCCGCGCCAGATTGCGGAGATTGGCGTCGCTCCAGGCTGGTTTGATCGAGCGGAACACGCATGGCTCACTATCGAGCTCGGGAACGTACCAGCCAACGCCGAAGCCATCGCCGTTGACAGCTACGGACATTTCCCCAGCGTTGACGCTCTGCGCGACCACGAGCGAGTTCCGTGGTTTGTAGAGCAGATCGTTCGCCAGGATCGGCGGTCCAATGTAGGCAACAAAACGGCACATCCGAAACGTCTTCCGCGGTTCGTTTGCCTGGCACCGTCACGCAGGCTGCACATGCGCAGCAGACTGCAAGCTCGGTGCGCGAAAAGTATGCCGAAAATACGAAGGTGCCTGGCGCACTGGCGAATAGTGAGCTGGCATTGATAATGCACACTACGCTCAGATGCTCGGAATTCCGCACCAGTCAGCACGAGTGCCAACCATACAGCGATCCCAGTGTCGGCTTACCTTCGACGCCTCTACCGTTCCTAACTTCGCGCATCGTTTCCCGACGTTGCACGCGATGCCGCGCATCCAGGACCATCTCCCGAAACTTTCGTGGGTTGCTGCCGACAAGCTTCTCTTTGTGCTCTACGGCGGAATTGCAATTCTGCAGATACGGGCGCTGCCGCCGGCTGAATACGGACTCTACGCACTGTTGGTGAGCATCCAAACGTGGATATTCGTCGTGGCCGATGGGCTGCTGCTCCAAGGTGTGATCCAATTCGGTGCTGATCGGACCATGCGCCCAGTGGTTGATGGTACAGTGGCGGTCCTCTACACCATCGTCATTGCGGTCATCGTTGCGGCGATCGCTGTAGCGCAGCCTGCATTGCGTCAACTCTTCGGCGAACCTCGCTTTGCTGATGTTGCCCGGCTGGAAATCATCTTCTGCGCAGTCACGATCCCTCGCACCTTCTGCCTTCGGCTTCTGATGCGCGACATTCAATCGCGACAAATTTTTTGGATCAACGCTGCGTGGCTCGGCACGATGACGCTTGCAACGGTGCACGGGATTACTGCGGGCTGGCTCGGTTCCTTCGAGTCACTCGCTGCAATTGCAATCGGTGGGATGGCGATCAGCTCTGCCGTGGCTGCAATATTGACCCGCGGCATCCTAAGGCCAATGCGGTTTCGGAAAGACCAAGTCAAGCCTTTGCTACATTTTGGCGCACGCCAGATGACCGCAAGTGTCATTCACACCAGTGTTCGTCAGCTCGATGTGGCTCTGGCACAGACGTTCTTCGGCACCGCAGCTGTTGGGGTCTACCAAGCAGCAAAAACGATTTTCCGCTTTTTCGAACTCGGCCTCGATGCAGCCACAAGCGTTGTGTACCCAGCAGCGGTGACCTACCATGCAAGCGGCGACTGTGCTGCGCTCGACACGGTCACGAGCAAGGCAATTTCTACACTGACTGTTGCGTACGTTGCTGCGACCGCGGCAGTCTGGAGTGCTGGCGACGCCATTGGGCTTGTGCTCGGGAGCCGCTACGCAGCAGCAGCGGGCATGCTCCGGACGCTCAGTTTGGCAAGCCTTGTCATGCCGCTTGGAATGACCGGTGTGGTGTTAGTTGCTGCCGGTGCAATCGCGGTTCATGCACGGATAACGGTTCTTGCAGCAGTGGCTGCGTTCGCATGGTTTTTGGCGAGCGGAATCCTCCAGCGATGGGAACTGTTTCCTGTCGGCATCGTTGCGTACTACGCAGTGCTTGGCGCTGGCGATTGGTGGGCATTCCAGCGCCGGAACGTCGGCGTCCTCCGATTGAGCGACCTGTGGCGGATTCTTCCGGATACATGGCGATTTCTCCGGAAACGATAAATTCGTATGGGAACTCATCGAGGAGATGCCCCAGTATTTGGCGCCGCCTATGGCTGTTGTTCACTTGTGGGTCGAATTGCGATGAAGCGAATGTGCTTCGTTCTACTGGCATTGCTCCTGCATGCGCTCCCGAGTGGCGCTCAGCCAGTGCAAATGCAGGTGATCCTTCGCAATCCTGCCCCGGGAGCACTCCCAGTGTGGGCAGCCGACCCGAGCATCGTCCAAATCATACTCCGGAACACCACAGCGACTGCTTATGATGGGGCTGTAGTCTCGTTTGAAATTCGACGTCTGCCAAGTCAGTCGGTCGTTGCCCGCAGCAAAGATTTCCACCCGCAGCAACCCCGCTTCTCTATCCCGCCGAATGGAACGCTCGTGCTCAACGGCCCGCAGATCATCCATGAAAGTGCGATCAAACTTGAGGATGAAACGCTCCGACAGCAAGCCCAAGCGACTGGTCAACTCCCCGAAGGTGACTACGAGTTCTGCGCCCGGCTGCTCGATGCCACAGGCCGCGAGATTGGCAGCACTGGGGCATTCTGCCCACGCACGACGGTGATGCTCCCTGATCCGCCGATGCTCCTGCACCCACGCAACGACAGCACTCTTGCACCAGGCGCAACGCCGATGTTCGTTTGGGCACCGGTGACGGGGTCGCTTGTGCCAATTACCTACACCCTCCGCGTTGCACCGTTGCTGCCAGGACAGGCACCGCTGGATGCGTTACGCTACAATACACCTGTGCTCAACGTCAGCGGCTTGGTTGCTCCGCTCTACCAGTACGTTCCGACCGATATTCCCTTCGCTGCTTTCCCTCAAGCGGTGGGTTTTGTCTGGCAAGTCGAGGCGCTCGGGCCCGATGGACGCCCAGCGACGCGGAACAACGGACGCAGCGAAATCTTCCGCTTCCGATTTGCCGATACGCACTCCAGCCTTCTGCCACGGGACTCTTCGCAACGCTCTACCGCCGGCACCAGCGGCGACACAGCGATTGGAACATTGGGCACACCGTCACTGCCCCCAAGTGATACAGGATCGCTCATCCGCCGCATCGAACTCCCTGGAGGCTTCCGAATCGTGCTCACTGCTGCAATTGCTTGTAGCACGGCAACCTGCACAATCAGTGGCAGCGGTTCGCTCTACATCCCGCTGCTCGATGATTCCGTTAGCGTGACGTTTACCGGCATTACCGTCCGCCGTCCCAGCGCATCCGGGGATGCACAGCTTATCAGCGGCGCTTTCACTGTGCCGATCTATGCTTCTCGACAGTTCGGACTCCTCACGCTATACATGCAGCAGCTCGAGATCAGCCCAACACGTGTACTGCTCGACGGTGCATGGCATACGCGGTGGAGTGATTGGGGCTGGGCATGCAGCACCGCCGATAGCATCAGATTCCGTGTTCCGCTCACAACAACGGGGATCAGCCGCCACCAGCTTGCACTCCCAGTCCCCTGGCAGTGCACTGGCGATGGACTGCTCATCGGCCCGTGCATCGCACTGCGGCTGGATACGCTCGACGCCAGTGTCGCAGTAGATACCAGCCGTCGGCCGCCAGCAATAAGCACATCACTGTTTGCAAGCGGTTCTGTTGAGCTGCCCTGCTTAGTCATGGGCGGTCAGCCGGTTCGCGGCAGCCTCCGACTACGCCTCGACCGTGGCAAGAGCGATCTATTAGCGCTCCTAATCACACGACTTCGGGATGTACGACCGTTTGGCGCTCCGCTTTCCTTCGATGCTGATACAGTCGTCGTGGACTTATCGAGCGAGGCGAACCCAGCCGCATTCCCTCCAGCAGAGGTTTGTCAGAATCCGGCTTGGAGTGATCCACGGTGGCGGGGGGTGTACGTCCCTGCCCTGCGCGCGCGCATCGCAATCGGGGACGATACACTCCACAGTCGCTTTGCGGCAATCTTTGACCAGGGGAGCGGACGACGCCATGCAGTGACATTCTTCGCCCGGCTAAGCTCGACCGACACGATCAAGGTCGGCGGATTTGGGATTCGGCTCGATTCGGCCACGGTTCGGATGTGCCAGGGAGTTTTGCAGAGTGTCTCCGCGCGGGGGACGGTGCTCATGCCACCTTCTCTCCAGCGGCCCTCCAGCTGGGGGGCGCTCGATAGCATTCGCGTCCGGCTCAGTGGCTACGATGATGGAAGTCGCTGGCGGTGGAATGCTACGCTCGACATCCGCGGTGGTCTTTCGCTCCGCTTTGGCTCGCTCGCCGAACTTATCCTCCGCGATGGGACTATCGAGATTCTCGATCCACCGCAGGGTGGGCGACGCGGCTACATCGAGTTTAGCCATCTGCAGCTGGAAGCACCGGCAGACAACCCGACTGGAACCGCTGACTTCTACGGACTCCGAATTTGGAACACTGGCCAAATCGAACTCGAATCTGCTGAGGGATGGCTCGATATTTCCCGGTGGGCACGGCTAAGTGTCGCAAATCTGACGATTCAAGCACAAGAAATCGGGTTCGGCTACGGTCCGCGCAGTGGCAGCGGCTCGCATTGGTGGGTAGGCTTCAGTGGAGGATTTGACTTAGATGCTGGATCAGCCCTCCCCACCGGTGGGGGTAACGGTTTTCGGGTTCGGCGACTCCGTATCTGGGACGATGAAACTATCACCAGCGAGGGAGCATACGTCAGCGCAAGCATCGCGGGGGCATTTCGACTCGCCGGTGTGCTCCAATGGGGGAGTGACACGCTCGGTTCCATCCCAGTTCAAGGGATGCTCGGACAGCTTACAGGTCAGTTCGACTGCCTCGGTAATTTGCAAGCGCAGGTAGATTTTGCCCTTGGAAGCACCACGGGGACATCGCCATACCGGTACTGGTTCCTCCGCGGAGGGGCGGCGGTCCCGGGTGGCGTACCAATTGTGCCTGGCACGTTCCACTTAGTCGGTGGACTCTTCGGAGCCGGCTGGCATGTCCGGCTCGATGGCTATCAAAACAGCCTCTTTACCGACGCTGGTGGGCTGGCACCCCCTCCCCCCATCCGTCCCGATGACAACGTAGGTTTACTGTTCCAAGGTGGGCTTGTTTTTGCTGATCCCGCACTTCAGCTCTACCGCCTTACGGCAACAACGTCGCTGGCATTCGGCACTTCGACGCAAGTTGCGCTTGATGGTTCGATTGCAGTCTTGCCGCAAATTCGGCTTGCCACGGGGTCGTTCTGGGCACAATTTCTCCACACAAGCAGCTCTCGCACCGTTTCGCTTGGTGGGAACGTAAGCGTCAACTTTGTCAATACGCCGATCTTCAGCACATCCGCGAGCGCAACGTTCGGCGCATCCTCATGCCTGACCCTCGGTCCTTACTCGGGTGAGTGGATCGTGGCAGACATGGATGAAACCTACGGCTCCGACCTTCTTGGGGTGAAGGTTTCAGCAAAAGGATTCCTAAGCATCAACAATCTCTATGCGCGGCTCTGCCCCACGCAAGGGGAACTCTACGGCAGCCTCCGTGGCGCTGGTGTCGTCGGCATGCACTTGAGCGTCGGGGGCGTCCAACTCCCCCACCACGTAGGACTTGGCTTCGGGACTGAGTTTTGTGGGCGATATTTCTACCATTTTTGGTACGACAACAGCAGCTCGCGCTATCGCCTTACCGCACGAGCAGGGGGCGCACTCGACCTTTCAGCCAATTTCGACTACTCCGGCTATCCCTGGGGACATTACACCCAAGCCTATGACCACGTTCGAGGGTGGTCCTATAGTGACGGGGATTTTGTTCGTCTCGACCGGCACTGGAGCGCGTGCAATGGTGAGGACTGCAAAAGCACTAACATTCAGATGAAACTCCGAGGTCTCTTCGAAGCGGACGCGAGTATCGGGACGGTGCCGCTCCGCGTTGGCAATCGAGAGGTCCGGCTCCCCCTGCTCTCGAATACCCGTGCGAACTTCGACTTCGGCTACTACGGCTGGGCAAAGAGCGGTGACAAGGAAGGCTCCAAGCGTGGTGGCTCGCTTGGACTTGAGGCAGAAAATCTCACTTGCGCCAATCTCGATTCGTGGGGGAGCAACGCAGGGAACGACAACCGGAATCAGATTCCCCCGCCCCCGCTGGTTATCTCGAGCACCCCTGCTCGTGGTGATACTGGTGTGCCGGTAACAGCGTGCATTTTGATTCGCACTGGTGCTCGGCTGTGGGCATTCCCCGGTAGTACTGCTGGAACCCGCCAGTGGAAATGCAGCACAATTGGTGCAACGCTCGAGCAGCTCGACAGTAGAGGGAATGCCGTTCGCACCATCCCGTTGGGTCAAGAGCCAGCAACTCCACCTCTCGCTGGGAGTGACAGCATTCGCTACTGCGTGACTGCCGAGGCGCCGAGCTATCCCTGGCATGTCTTGCTCCCAGGAACTCGATATAGGCTTCTGCTCGAAGGAACGCTTGAATCGAACGATCGGCAAACCCGCACGGCGTACGATACGATCGAATTCCGTACCGCTTCTCAGCTCGATCGGCTCTGGTTGCAGGCGGGCACTTCCTGGACTGCACCGCTCGGAGCGACTCTCCAATCGGCACTCGATACGCTTGTGGTTGCCTACCCGCTCACTCCAGCGAAGCGGGCACCACTCCAACTTGGGCGCGATCTTTGGCTCGAGGTCGAGGCTGGAGAGGGCCGCTGGCGCTGGACCGGCACCCCGAATGCTCTCATTCGAACCAGTGAAGATGGCAATCTCTTCGGCGCGTATCTCGGCACGATCTTTACGCTCGACACGGCACTGCTCCAACCACAGGTGGTTGTTGTAGATGTTGGCGCATCTGGCAGTCGTGTCCTGCCGCTGCCTCTTCCCATCACCATTCGTGTGCTCAACGCGCAGGCTGCCGGGAGCACAGCACCTCGTCCCCCCGAGGCCGCAGCATTCCTCGAGGCTTTGCCGAGAGTCGTCGCTGAATTCCATACGAGCTACCTGCCGAGCAACGTCTCGACTGAAATCGCAACTGCAGTACGCTGGAGAGGTCCATCGCTCCCGGCACGTGCTGGGATTGCAGGTGAAACTACCGAACCCAGTGCACCAGTCACGATTCAACTCGGCATCGAAAATCGCGGGACCAGCGGCATCTACGCCGGAACACCGTTCGAGCTGAACATCGGCGCGTACGTCGAACTTCCCGACCACTCGCGGCAGTACATCGTCGAGCGTAGCTTGCTCAACATTCAGTCGTTTGTAGCGCCAGGAGCGGAGTACCCGATCAGGCATACGTTCCTCTTGCCGACTGGATCGCGCGTGTTGGGTATCCGGACACGAATCCTCCCACGGCCTCCATTTAGCGAACGTGACGGCACAGCCAACAATAGCATCTCGCACGGAGAGTTGCCACCACTGGGGGAGGATGAGCGATGATGCTGCTTGTTGCCATCGTCATGTTCCTCTGTGCGCTTTCCAGCAATGCGCAAACGCCGCCGTCCGCTTGGGCATTTGGCGTGCAGCGCGGTGTAGCGATCGTGTGGTTACCGCCTTCCAATGACACTCTTCCGGCATCGTACACCGTGCTGCGTCGAAGCGCAGGACGTGGCAACTACGAACGCATCGCCGAAACTCGCCGCGGCACTCGCGAAGAATTCAGGCAACTTTGCCAGCAGATCGGCGCTGGGAGCTTTCGCGATACGCTGCTCCTGTGGTACGATGCACACGAACATCGGCAAACCCCCGATAGCGTCCGGCGAGTCATTGCTCGTGAATTGCGCGGGATGATCCTTGCAAAGAGCAGCACCGTACTGCCCGTTGCCCGCTGGTTCGGGACATATCTGCTCGACTCGACAGCCCGGGCAGGCGAGCGATACGACTACGCCATCGAAGCTGGCGGTAAGCGCATTGCTGCGGTCGAGGGTGTTCTTGCCGGCAGCGCCGTCCTTCCTCCCAAGCCTACCGGGCTCCGTGCAATGCCGACCGATAGCGGAGCACACCTTGTGTGGGATGTTCGCGGAACGCAAAAGGCTGGAATCTGGGGCTTCCACATATGGCGCCGCGATCCCGGAAGCACTCAGCTCCGCCGTATTACTGCAGCACCGGTCGCGACGATTTTCCTCGATGAATCGTTGCCAATTGCATACCTCTTCGCCGACAGCAATCTGCGGAACGACTCGCTCTACGCCTACGCTGTCAGCGCAGTGGACCTTCTCGGCCGCGAAGGCGAACGAAGCGATACCGTTACCGTTTTGCCGTTCGACAGCCGTCCGCTCCAGGCACCCTATGGCCTTGTGGCCCGAGCCGAAGGCGATAGTGTCATCATCCGGTGGCATCCACCATTCGAAGATCGCCGCGCAATCGGGTACCACGTCTATCGCTGGCACACCGGCGACACAACCACGCGACAGCGATTGACGCTTGAAATTCTCCGGGATACCATCTGGGTTGACCATCCCCGAGAGCTCGAAGGCGATGTCTCCTATGCCGTCACTGCTGTCGATCGCTACGGCCGAGAAAGCGAGCTCTCGCTTCCGCATTCGGTGCCTGTGCCTGATGTTATCCCGCCAGCGCTGCCGCTCTTGCTCGAAGGCGTCGGAGAAGTTGGTCAAGCGCGCCTCCGCTGGTCGAAAAGTCCCTCCCGCGATGTGTGGGGCTATGAAGTGGGTCGCTCGCTTTTCCCTCCTGATTCGACAATTACGCTCGTTTCGCTCGACATCATCACCGACACGACGTTCATCGAAACGCTTCCGATTGCCAGCGGGCGGACAACGTACTGGTACCGCGTTCGAGTTGTCGATCGGCACGGCAACCGTAGCCGCTGGAGCGCACCTGTTCGAGTTGTTCTGCCGGACATCGTTCCGCCCCAGCGGCCGCAGTTGGAAGAGGTTCTGCCCGGTGACGGGGTGATGACACTGCGGTGGTCCCAGCCTCTTGCTGAAGATGATGTTGCGGGCTTTCTTGTCTTACGCCGTGATGGAGAAAGCACAACTGATGTTTTGCTGACGCCGCTCGGCTTACCCGCCGATGCACGACAGTACACCGACACGAATGTTCGTACAGGGATTTTCTACAGCTACAGTGTTGTTGCATTCGACAGTGCAGGCAACCGCTCGAAACCTTCGCGGCGTATCAGCGCACAGTGCTACGATACTCGCACTCCCCCAGTACCCGAGATTGATACGCTCATCGTGACTGCCGATGGGGTGACCTTGACGTGGCATTACGTCGGATACGTCGCCGAAGGCACTGTTGCGATTATCGAACGGAGCACAACTGGTGAAACGTTTGTTCCGATTAGCCCGTTACTACCAGCGTCAACAAGGCGCTACACCGATGGGAGCGCAGAAATCACCGAAGCGTACTACTACCGCATCGTTCTGCGCTCGCCGAGCGGCATCTACGGCAAGCCATCGGTTGCACGTGCCAGTGCTGCAAGCCGGCGACAGCCATTACGACGATGACTAAGTGTTGGGCGGTGAATATTCCCGCTCTCGTGCTAAATTTGCTATTGATAAAACTCGGTGTTCCACTCTCTGGGAGGTACGCCATGAACATTGTGCGTTTTGTTGCATGCGCTCTGTGTGCAGTATCCGCTGGTGCGCAGATTCCATTCACAGCGCTCGACGGTCTTCCAGCAGCACAGCGGATTGGCGGAAATTCTATGCCCTCCGCGATGGGAACAACAATACTCTCGGAAAACGGTACGTCCCCGCTGTGGCTCTATGCATTCCGTGCTCCCGATCGGCTCATCGCAGTTCAAGTCCTCCAGCAAGCTCCTAATGATTACAGTGCTTCGGAACTAACTCAGCCCATTGACACAACAGATTTACCTATCTACATCAACGCATCACCGCTTCCGGACAGCATTCTTGATAGCGACAGCGCACTGCGAATCTTTTCCGCAAATCCGACGTTCCAAACCTGGCATGCGCAGCACACAGTGGGGACACAAGTGCTCTTAGCCGGTCATGTACGCGATGGAGCGCAGCTCCCATTCCCGCCTTATACTCCCGTGTGGATCTATCGAGCAGTTGATAGTGCGAACACCAGTGCGCTGAACTGTTACTGTACGAGCGATGGGACCGCCTATGGCTGCGGCACTGAGATAATCCAACGAGGAACCTATCCCTTCGCAGCACGAGACGGTCTTGAATTTGCCAAATCAACGGCAGGAACAACCCTGGAGCCCTGCCTTGTCGCCCCCCAAGATAACGGGGTAGATACCAATGGTGTGGCCACTGCGTGGGTATATGTTTTTCCAGTGGATACTGGTAACGTGGCAGTATTGGTTCAAGGACTTGATCAAGGAATCTACAGTGGTACAACATTTCCTATTGGGGATACCTCAGAAAACTTTGGCTTTTACATCCGAGCTACACCGTTTGCCAATGGATGGGTCAACAGTACCGAGGCGATGGAACGTTTCCGCCAGCAACGTGAATTTGACTTCATTCGTTGGAATAATATTGAGCGTGTACTGCTTTTTGGCGGCCGTGCAAATCCAAACTTATCTTCGATGATAAACACGCCGACAGGAACCGCAATTTGGCTAATGGTATGGGAGTCATATAGTCGCGACTCATTACATGCCGATCGTGCTACCTGTTGGTGCAATCTTGAGCCTACTTCTACACCCTTTGTCGATTGCCTTTTAATTACGATTAGCGTGCCACCTACTGCAGAGAGCGTTCCTCTTACTCTTGCACCCAACCCAGCGCAGGATGCGGTGTCGGTTCATACAGGGGATGACTACCCGATTGAGGCTGTCAGACTCTACGACCTCTACGGTCGGGTGCAGCCTATTCCCATGTTGGTAAGGGGGACTGTTGGGTGGTTAGACCTGCAGACGCTTTCGAGCGGCACCTACATCGTTGAAGTACGGAGTAAGAACCGGCTCGAACGTCGCATGCTGCAGGTGCTGCGCTAAGGCGGGGCGTCCTTCGACACTACGCTGAATACAACCCACTGCTCCAAGCCGAGCAGTGGGTTACTTTTTGCCTCTACGTGGAGAGCGAGTTCTCCTTGGCAGCAATCCGAGTTTCACCAGGCGGGATCGAATCGCGCTCGGTTGTCGCAGGAAAAGCTGAGCTAATGCCACTACGCTCATGCCTGACTGATGATTGAGTATCAACTGCTGATCTTCCTCAGGTGACCAGCGCGTGTACGCTTTGGGGTATTTCTGTCGGATGTTCTCGATGCTGTGGGATGCTGCCCTCGTTTTCGCTACATTCAGGAATCGAAGTGCCTTATGGAAGCCCTTGACGAATGCTTCCAAATTCTCTGGGAAAATCATCACCCGACTATGTACATACGTACCACGTTCTTTTCTCGACTCACTAATGACCAGGTACTTGCTTCCGTTGATGCTTTCCCTTACGTCAAAAAAGAACGTTCGATTGCCTGCACTTACTCTTTCTGTGAAGAGTTCCTTGTCTGCAACCATTGTTAGCCCTCAACGTGGGACATCAACTCCTGTACAAAGTTAGTACCTGCTCAAAGATACCCCACATCAATTGTTCATCCACTCAAACCTCAGCTAACTAATCGAATGATGTATCGAGTTGGGCCTGGCTGCCAATGCAGACGCACCTCCCGCTCCACACCCCCGCCTACTCAGAAGCGCCATTCTCGATCCACTCCACCGTGCAACCATACTGCCGCAAGAGCCGATCGAGCTGCTCACGCGCGTCCGATAGCTCCCCCGTCGGATCGTCCACCTCTACTGTCAGCGAGGCCTCCGTCAGCTTGGAGAAGTTCTCCTTTGCCGCCAACAGGAGTGGATAGAGCTGCGTTGCACTCGTCCTCACCCGCAGCTGGAGCTGCCGACGTTCCACTGGCGGCGGCGTCGCCACCTGCTCTGTCGCACGAACCAACACAACATCATTCCGATTGAGCACCTCCGGCGGAACTTCCTCGCGGTGATAGACGCGATCAGCAACGCGCACCGCGAAAAGCCCCTCCTGCACACCCTTCCGGATCGCATCCTGCACCGCGCCTGCAGGATTGGCCACCACCGGCTGACCGACAACACCCGTGAGCAAGTTGCTTACCTGCGACAGCGGTACTGGGCACTCTTCATCCAGCCGCAGCGTCTCCGCCAGATACTCGGGCGCCAAACGCTCGAAGAGTACCCCTGCTTGGTCAAGCGTTCCCTTGACGAATTCATCGAGCGTCGTTGCCTTGATTGCATCGGGATTGCTCCCCCGAATCTCCACAGGCTCAGGATCCCCAGGCCTGAATATCCGCCGATACACCTGGCGCAGCTGCCCTTCGAGCTCGGCTTCCTTGTCCTTGAACTGCTCCTTCACTTGCAACTGATCTTCCCGATCCATCTCACGGAACGACGGCGACGCAGCAACCTGCTCGAGTGCCACTAAACGCCGCACCACCGAACGAAGCGCTTCTACTTTCGCGCTCTCCGGCACAACGAAAATCAGCATGTTCCGATTTGCCCGAATGCGGTCGGCTGCCGATTGCATCGCTCGCTTCATCCACTGGAGCGGATCTTCCACCTCAAGCGGAAGCAACACCAACGTTGGTTGCGCTCGATCCGGCACATTCTCCGGCGACTCGGGCGCTATCACCATCTGGAATATGTCCATGCCACGCCCAGCAACCGTACCCAGCCGACGCTCCAACGCCTCGGTCACCGAGTCGTCGGAAATCTGGCCTTCGAAATCGAGGATGACCTTGTTCAAATTCGGCCGCGCGCTGAACAGATAGCGGCGATCCCGATAGCGCAAATACCACAGCTGCTCCCGCATGCGTCCCAACACCTCGGTCGCCATCGCAGGGTTGATCTCCGGCCGCAGGAGCGCCATCCGAATTTCCTCCTCCGTCGCTCCAGAATGCTGCATCCCTGCCGAAATGCTGTAGAGAAACGCGCACGTCGCCGCTCCCACGCCCAACTGCTCCTTCATGTAATCGCCGCCCAACTCCTGCTCAATCTTCGCTGCGCGATCGAGCACATCACCGGTGACGATTGACTCCCAGCTACTATCGAGCAACCGCACGACCTCCCCGCGGATGTGGCGATCACTAAGCGCAATGTGGTGCGGCTGAATCAGCAACGCTGAGCCTGGTCGCCGCGTCCAGAGATTCCGGATCACAAGCGCCAACAGCCGCAACGCGCCACGCGTGCGCTGAAACTGCGGGTGCGGCCCCCAACGCTCGTAGAGCAAGTCCACAACTTCGGGATGGAATGGATACGCCCGGAGCATCCGCTCCTTGTAATCCGGCGAAAGCACACGATCCGGAAATGCGTGGGCGTACCTGTCGTAGTAGTTGCGCAGAAGGTCCACTGCTTTTTTGGCATCACGCTCGGTGCCAACGCTCCCAAAGAGCCGCCGCCGCAACACACCGAACACTTCATCCTCTGCCACCGGCGTTTCCACCAGCTCCACTCGCCCGAACACCTTCTTGGCAAACTGGAAGAGCCGTTCTGCCTCATCCTTGCTTTCCGTTGGAACTTCCAATGAAGAAGCTGGCAGCGAAACAGTCAGCACACTCTGTGGCACTGCGCTCACCGCAGCGGTCAGGTCTCCCAAGAACGTCCCGGTCTGCTCCATCAGGCTGCTATCGCCCACCTTCACCGCCCGCGCCTTGATGAGGTACTCGAGCACTTCGTCCATCAGCACAAGAACCGGCTGGTAATGCTTGAGAAACTCCGTCAAGCGTCCCGCCCCGGGCGATGTGCACGTCTGGTCGGCATCTGCAAGCATCGCGTACCCCTCGCGCCCACCCACCTGGTAGGCCAGCTCGCCCCAGAGCGTCTTGACCGTCAGCCCACCCTCGATGCTGCGCCCGCGGACGTTCAGACCACGCCCATCGAGGACAGCAACCCGGATATCGCCCGGCAACGCACGTAGCCCTAACCGCTCCAGAATCGGCTGGATCGCTTCGTGCGAACCAAGCACCTCCGGCGAACGCGCAATGTGCAAGAGCGCCGTCATCGTGTGGGTCTTGCCACCGCCGAATGCAGTCTCCAGCCGCAAAATCGGCGCACCACTTCCCCGCCCCGCAAGCCGCCCAATGACACGCTCGAGCAAATTCTCCAGCGCTCGCGTCATGAACGTGCGCGAAAAGAATCGCTCTGCGTCCGTGTAGTCACGATCGCCGTCGCCACAAGCCACATGGTGCAGACTTATCGCGAACAGCGATGGGTCCAGGTCCCGCGAAAACACATCCCGATGCGGTTCGCAGATCTCCCAGACCGACTTGACTCCTCGCAATCCCATCAGCTTCTACCTCCACGATGATGTGAACGTTACCACTGCGCGCTACCTGCCGCTCCACGAGCGCTGGGAGCACCTGCTCGAATCATCCGAACAGCTGAAACTGCCGGCCGCTGTCCTGCACTGCCGCAACTCCACGGAGCAGACTCCGCTTGCTGCCCAGAAGCTGTGCCAACGCCGTTGCTTCCTCGGCTACCTCGCCGCCAGCGCTTTGCTCGACCTCCAACAGCGCCTGCGCCGTCCGCCAGAGCGGATGCTCCTCCGCCAGAACACCCGCCCGACCCAGCACTGCAGCAAGTGCCTCGACATCGCTCTTGCTCCACAGATGCAAGAGCAAATGCACGTGATCAATTTCCGCCATCTGCCCCAAGCGTCCCTCGTCGAACGCAGTTTGGAGCGCTTTTAGAAATGCCTCGCTACCGAGACGCTTGGCAAAAATCGGAACTCGCACCCGTTCGCCTTTCCGCTCGATAAGCCGGTGCTCCGCCGCCAGCTCGTCCAAGTCCGCGCCGACGCTCTTGGCGAGCTTGTTCGCCTCGTCGAAGGAGAGCTCCTCCCCACCGTAAGCCCAACGGTAGAGTACGTAGAACCGCGTCGGCTTGTCCAACCGCGCCAGCCCCAACTGCTCCAGCGCAAACGCCGTGACAATCGCCCGCGTCTCCTCCAGCAGATCGCCCACCGTGACCTCCACCCCATCCGGGCGCATCACCTTGCGATAGCGCCCGAAGACGCCCACCGCCGGTCCGATGGCGGAGATGAAAAAATCCGCCCCGCGGATGCCCGAGCGCCAGAACTCCCGCAGCCGCTCGGAGATAACCTGCTCCAGCTCCGCCCGCACTTGGGCGTACCAGCCGACCCCGGCGTTTTCGGGACGGCGGCGGCAGGCCATAAGGATCGTGCTCTGGATGGCGCCCTTGCCCCGCTGGTGGGTGGAGGCTTCCATCTCCGTGTGCACCGGCCAGGAGGCGGTGGGATACAGTCCCGCATCCAGCAGACCCTGGATGAGGCTTTCCCAGGCTTCGGTGGAGCGGTGGGTGAACATCACCACCGCCATGCCTTCGGGCTTGAGCACGCGGTAGATTTCCTCGAAGGACTTCTGCATCAGCCGCTGGTAGTGCGCCTGGGCGATCTGCTCGCCCTGCTTTCTGCCGCCGAAGCGGGCGGGGTTGACCACGGCTTCTTCATCCTTGGGCACGAGCGGCGTGCTGAAGGCTTCCGGATAGAGGTCGCCCACGGTGCGCCGCAGCCACACATAGAAGAAGTCCGAAAGGTCGGCGTAGGGCACATTATCGGCATAGGGCGGGTCAATCACCACGGCGTCAAAGTGCTTGTCGGGGAAAGGCAGCGCCGCCGCGGAGCCGAGATGGGCGGAGCCGACCTGCGGGATGCGGGATTCGCGGGTGAGGTAGCGAATGAGCCATTCCATCGCCGCGCCCCAACCGCTCCCCGCCTCGTCCTGAAGCGGATTCGTCTCTGCGTAATCCCAAACCATATGCAGGTGATGTCCTGCGAAAACGCTACGCATAGCCTCTACTAGGTGTCGCCAACTGCTCAGCACGCAGTTATAATTCGCCACGAAATCCACCGCCAGCGCCAAATACGTCGCCACGGCTTTGGCGAAGTCGGGGTCGTGGGTCTGGCGGAGGATTTCGCGGTGCGCCGCCCGCACCCACTTGCCAAAGGTGCAAAGCGCCAGCAACTGGCGGGGGTTGAAGAGCTGGCCCCATTCTCGGAAGCCGTAGCCGCGTCCACTGACGATGTTGGGGTTGCGCTGGTCCATTGGTTCCTCCGGCACCCAGGGGAGGTTGAAGGGCCAGGGGGAAGGTTGTAGGGGCGAACGGCCGTTCGCCCCTACCAGATGTTGCAGGGCAGATTCGGCCTGGCGGAAGGCGGCCAGGTCTGCTTCCGTCGCCAGGCGGTAGTTGCGCCCCTGCCCGCGCCCGCGGGTGGTGACCACGGCCACCAGGCGATGCCCCATGCGCCCGGCCTGGGCTTCAGCTTTCACGTAGTCGTCCTTCACGCTGGTGTTGCAGACCAGGCACACGGCGTTGCCGCGGGAGACCGTGCCTTGCGCGGGGTCGAACTCCGGCGGGATGGGCGCACCGCCGGGCGCCCCTACGATCTGGAAATCCACCCGGTTGGCGGTGCGGTTGGGGATGGGCCGGAGCGCCACCTTCTTGTTGCCCTTGCGGGCGAGCCAGAACTGGCGGAAGAGCGGGATTTCGGCGCCGCAGGCAGGATTCGGGCAGCGAATCGTGCGGCTCCAGATGTAGGCGATGGGCGTTTCGCCGCCCACGGCGGGATAGAACGCCGCCAGTTCCCGACGTGCTTGTTCGAGCACCCATTCGCCCCAGCGTTTGACCTCGCTTGTCAGCCGCTGCCCGTAGCGCTGGGGATATTCGATCGTTGCCTTGAGGATGAGGTAGGCGACGGGGTTGTAGTCCACGGCATAGCTTTCAGCGCCCAGGCGGAGTGCTTCCAGTGGGATGGAGCCGCCACCGCCGAAGGAATCGAGCACTTTCGGGGGCGACTGGCCGAAGCGTTGGCGGATGAGCGCCCGCGCCTGCTCGAGCAGGTAGCGCCCGGCGACGTCGCCGTCGTGGACCTCCCACCGGCAGAGGTTAGCGATGAACTGCTCGTCCACTTCCGCATCGTCGGTGAGCAGCGCCCCGAGCACAGCGGCCCGGGCGGTGACCAGCGGCCGGCGCGCCCACCAGACGTGGAGGGTGGAAATATGCCCGTGGCGGATGGCCTTCTCGCGCCGTGCTTCGGCGGAGAGTTGCTGCAGGGGGAACAGGGATTCGATGAGAAAGCGGTTTGAAGTCATGGCTTATACGTTCCGTTTTGTGATGGTGCGGCAATGGTTGCTCGTATCGCGAGCGAAGCGATTATTTGCACGCGAGCGATTCGCAATTGCACGCGAGCGATTATTTGTGCGATCGAGCATATCGCACTCCTTCTTCTCGAAAGAGAGGTCTCAGCAGACATGATTCAAACGGAGAGATTGCTTGCTCGCAATATCAACCTCTCTCGTATCGAAACAAATTTATGGAGACGGGTTGATAAGGTCGCGAGAACGGTTGATAAGTCATCCAGCCAGGACATAGTATCTACCTCGCTTTTCTCCTTTAGGTGCGAGCCATCCCAGGGTAACCAGCTTATGGGCGACTTTTCTCGCTTTTACATCGTTTACACCCAAAACCTGTCGGATGTCCTCGTTCTTGATAAAGCCCTTCTGGTGCAGAATCGGTTCTAAGGCAACCAGCTCGGGAGGCTTTTCCACCGTCTGCCGGGATGGTTCGGGAATGACCTCGTAGATCCGCCCTCTGGGCTTGGTCAGGCGCACGATGCCCCGGCGGATGATGCAGAGCATTTGTCCTCACAAGCTGCGCCACCAGTGGTTTTGCATAGGCAACTGGACCCGACCATGGCATGCTGTCGCAGCCTGAGATGTTGCTTCTTTCTTGGGTACAGGAGGGCGACTTCGTTGAGTTAGTTTCTACTCACGTTCATTTCTCCGGCAAAGGAACGGTGACAAGAGCGATCTTGATCTCTCGGTTCGGATCCCCATCGTGGTGAAGCGCGTAGACTGGAAAAGTGGCAACATCTGCCTCACGACGCTTGTATCGTGGGTGCGTCTTGAAAACCTCATCAGCCTTTTCCACTACGTCGGTGACATTTTTCTCGCGCACATACAGGATCAGCGCAGCCTTCGTGTCTCGCCACACCAAGTATCCCAAGAGCTGGTCGAGAGCTTCTCTGAAAGCTTTGCTACCCTTCCAGAACTTACACTCTGCAATGAATACCGCCCCCTTGTCATGCCAGATGAAAATGTCCGTTTTGCCTTTCCGGCTGAACACCTCACCGCCCACTGACCCAAACTGATTGTTCAACACGACCAGGAGAATATCTCTCAGCACTTCCTCGGTCATTGGGCCAAATGTCGAGGGAAGTCTTTCTACAAGACCCCGGTAGCTCCTCACCACCGTGAGGATTTCTTCGTAGTCCTCGGGACTGATGGCCGGCTCAGGTCTGAACGGCTCAGTCACGCTTGGGCGTGATTGTGTGGCTTGAGAAGGCTTCCGACGCGTCGGGACAGGAACAGAAAACACGGGGCTGGCGTCAGGACGACGCTTAACAGGAATCTTTAGGAAGGCCTCAAGATCTCGGTCACGAAGGACTTTGCCTTTCCGCTGTTTTACTGCTTGTGTGAGCGCGTCTCTAAGGCGCTTGTTGAAGGATTTACAGCGCTGTGAAAACTGCTCCAAGTACTCCTGTATTGTGTTTAGTGTTAGCTTCAGTTCATTCTCGATTTTCTCTGGGCATATTTGATCCGCTGGGGCTTCATACCAGATAACCAGCTCGTGGTCCTCAACTTTTCCATTACGAAACGCATGTGCCAATGAACGCCAGAATTGTTCGAAGTATTTGGGGTCACCGTCGAAGGGCACTCGAACTTCATACCGGGTTCCGCTAACGTAAAATGGCATGCTGCAATCCTCGATGGAGCGTGACGGATCCCAGCTAACATCCACCTGGACATCGCGTGCACCAGTGGTGTACATGTCCTGGTGCCTAAGTTGAGGTGGAACGATACTATATTGCTCGACCAACTGTTGTACAAGTTCATCCTCCGGGACGCTAAGCACTGTCTCTGGATGAATATCTTGCACCTTATTGACAGCTGTTTCAAGCTGTCTGTCGAGAAAATCATTCACGTATCCCAGCGAAATAATGATCACCATGACACCATCTCATTTTGCCAACGCCTACCGAGACTTACAGGAGCAAAATTACCCAAGCGTGCGAGCTACTGCACATACTCGCAAATTCAATGTTTCAGAACCTACAATATCGTGTACGAATCTCAGCCACCTCCTCCCTCCCGCCAGTTTTCGATGACGACCTTGACGACGCCCATCACATGCTGGGCGTTCAGTTGGGTTGCAGGGTTCTGGATGGTGGCCAGGTGAGGCTCGGTCAGGGCGTTCTCGACCACGTAGAGCCAGTAGTTCTCCTGGAGGCGCTCGGCCATCTGCCACTCGTGGGGCGTCAGTTCCAGCGCGCCCGTGGTGGCGAAGGCTTTGACCTCGATGTAGCGGGTTTCCGCCGGCGAATGGGAGAAGATGTCGTAGCCGCGGAACTCATGGCTGACGTCTTCAGGAACGCGGTTCTGGCTGCGTTCGTAGTCCATAGCAACCTGCATCCCTGCTTCCTCGATGCGGCGTTTGGTTTCTTCTTCCGGCAGGGTGCGCAGCTCCAATCGTTCTTTCGGCAGGATCAGCGCGACTGCTTCCAAGTGCGGTTCGAGTGTGACAAGCTCTCGCTCCTTGGTGAGCTCATCGAGGCGCTTGCGTTGTTCCTCGATGAGCATTCTGTACGTTTCCTGTTCTTGGCGGATAGAGACGCTCATCTCTTCGCCTGCATCCTGGCGGCTGTGGTAGTCGAAGAGTTTGTATTGAGACTCCATGAGCAGTTGGTTGTAGGAGGATTCGAGCCAGCGTTGTTTGATGCTGCATTCCCGCGCGCGCCGTTCGGTGCCTTCGTGGTAGAAGCGATCGAGCAAGTCGAGCGCCGACTGGTGAACGAGCTGCCGCGCCGGTTCTAGTTGGTCGAGTGCATCGGTCGGGAGTGAATGGTCGTCTGGGATGCTCGTCAGTTCCCAGAGCATGCGCGGATCCACCTGATGCACCTGACCGGTGGCGTGGTCGTAGAAGAGCGCAACGAGACGTTCGAGTGCTGGCTGCCCGTGTCCGTCCTGCAGTCGGATTCGGTAGAGCCAGAGGCTACCGGAGCGACCTTTTTCATCGAGGAGGATGGCTTGGAATGGGCGTTCTTGGTGGAGGAAGTGCGCAATGAGCGCATCGAAGAGCGGATGGCCGGGAGCGAAGAACTCGACTCTCTCCCGGCGTGCAACCTTTCGGTCGAAGGCCACGCGCAGGCCGCGGGCAAAGGCATCGTTCTGCAAACCATGCTGCTTGAGGAACTCCCTGGGGACACTGAGGCGATAGACTTCGGGGCGTCGGTCTTCGCTGAACTGCCCGCCCACCGTCTGCACCGCAAGTCGGGTGAACCGTTCGACATCCCAGGGGACAAGCCGTTGGAGCAGTGAATCTGCCGAACTCTGCTTGACCGCCGAAAGATCAATGCTATGGCCAGCGAGGGCATTTTCCTGGAGGGTACGGGTGTACTCTGCCACGCGCTGTTCGACATCATCGGAGGTCAGCAGACGCTCCAGTTCGCGCGGTTCGTCCCGCTCGAGGATTGCCTGCATCAGGAGCTCTTCGAGTCGGACGCCTTCCAGGAGGGTGCCGATGACGTCGTAGATGGTGTCCCCAAGCCGCTCGCGCATGCGCTCGAGTTTATCGAGGATCCGACTGAGGACGTCCCCTTCGCGGGTATCGGTGTAGATGACGTTGTAGATGTAGCAATCGCGGGTTTGCCCGTAGCGGTGGATGCGTCCCATGCGCTGTTCGAGGCGGTTGGGGTTCCAGGGCAGGTCGTAGTTGATCATGAGGCGGCAGAACTGCAGGTTGATGCCTTCGCCGGCGGCGTCGGTGGCGACCATGACCTGCGTCTCATCGCGGAAGCGGCGTTCCTCATCAATGCGGGTCTGAAGGTTCATCTGTCCGTGAATGACGGCGCAGGGGAAGCCCCAATCTCGAATCCGCCGTTCCAGCGCGGTGAGCGTATCCTTGAATTCGGTGAAGATGAGCAGTTTCTCGTCCGGGTGGTGTCGGAGGCGTTCTTCGATCACGCGGCGCAGCTCCTGGACTTTTGCCTCTTCGCCTGCTTTTTCCGCTTGCAGTGCCAGATTGATCAGATTGTCCAGCTCACGGAGTTCATCGCGTAGCTGCTGTGGGTTTTGTGCTGCGGTGATCCCCTCCAGCCGCTCTTGGAAGCTTTCCCACTCGCTGGAGGTCATCTCGCCCAGCTCATCGAGCGTCTCTTGATCCAACTCGGGCAGCTCTTCTTCTTGACGTCGGCGTTCCCACTCATGGAGGAGGTTCTGCAGTTTGCTCCTGCGGCGGCGGAGCGATTCCCGCACGGCAAAGAGGCTGGAGGAAAGCCGACGCTGGAGCACAGTCAGTGCGAGCGCGACGTTGCGGCTTTTCCGGTCGGTCTTGCCGGAGACGGTGGCGTACCAGCGGCGTACGTAGGCGGTGACGGCCTCGTAGAGCTGCCGCTCTGCCTCGGTCAACGTGACGCGCAAGGTCATCACCTCCCGCTTGCGGAAGAGGCGGCGTCCCTCCAGGTCGGTCACCTGCTCCTTGGTACGCCGAAGCACAAACGGCAAACCATCGGCACGGGCAGCTTTTTTGAGCTGCTCGGGATCAGCAAACAGGCGCGGCTCTAAAAGGTTCAGCAGGAAAAAGTACGCGTAGTCATCGCCTTTGTGTGGGGTAGCCGTCAGGAAGAGCAAGTGTGTCGTGCGAGCAGCCAGGAGCTCCCCCAACTGGTAGCGCTGGGTCTTCTGTACTTTTTTCCCGTAGCGAGTTGCCGAGAGCTTATGCGCTTCATCGAAGATCACCAGGTCCCAGGATTGACGGCTGAGAACCTCTCGCACGTCTTGCCTGCGCGCAAAGTCAATCGAAAGAATGATCTGCGGATTGCGGGCGAAGAAGTCCGCCGAAGAAAGGGTTGCCAGAAGGTCCCGCCGCATTGGCACGAAGTCTTCTCGGAACCACTCGTTCATTTCGCGCTGCCATTGATCCTGTAGGTGGGCCGGCACCACCAGCAGGATTCGGTGCACCGCCGTTCGAGCCTTCAGCTCCTTGATCACCAGACCCGCCATGATGGTCTTGCCTAAGCCAGGGTCGTCGGCCAGCAGGAACCGGATGCGGGGCATTGGGAGGATGTGGCGATAGACGGCATCAACTTGGTGTGGCAGGAGATCTACCTGGCTCACGCTGACCGCATAGTGCGGGTCGAAGGTATAGGCCAGCTGCATGCGCAGCGCGTCGGCAAAGAGAATAAACGGCTCGCGCTTGCGGAGAGCATTGGCGGAAAAATCTTCACGGAACGACGGGAGCAGCTGCACCTTCTCGGCGAACTGTTCCGGCGTAAAGACAAAAGTTTGGGCTTTGTGTGTGAATTGAAAAACTACACTCAGCACAATGCGACCGTTTTCCTGCCGAACTTTGTACACTTCGGCTGGGCCATCGTACGGGACGATCCGGACTTGATCACCAACGGAGACCATCTTCAGCGAGTACGTAGATGTTCGACTGCGCCATGCATCTGGCGATGTGCCAAATGGCTGCTGCTCTCTGCGCACGCCCGGTGTCAAAATTATGCTGGCGGAGCGCTGCGTTCTCCAAAGTTCCGCAACCTGAGGCTATCGGGCGGCAGAGCCGACGAAAAGTCTGTTTCGGGATATCTGCTCCGTTGCAGGTGGTATCACCAAAGTACCCAGTGCGTGCTCTCCACTTTGTGCCCAAGCGGGATGAGCTTCGAGCCGATGGCTTGCCCGACTGTGCCTGTGCCGAGGATTTCGATGTTCTTGGTGCACTCCTTTCGTTAGCTGCCCAACGACCTTAAGATGAGCCGCCCGGCCAGCGCTTCGATAGTTGCATGAACCCGATTTGTCGCGGTAGGCCAGCCCGGCTCCATCGAGTGGTTCGGCGGCGCAGATCAGTCGGGGCAGTTCAGGATCGCAGGCCGAGCCAACCGAAGATTATCCCCGGCAGTAGGGCAAGAGTTGGTATCCAGAAGATAGGCGGAAGGTCGCCGAACCGAATGGAGATGCCCGCGTTCAAGTAGGGCTTGAAAATGAGATACCAGTAAGGGAGAACGACCAGCCCCGCCAGGACGAGGGTTACGAACGCCCACACTTGATGCTGGCGAAGGCCGAACCACGCAAGAGAAACGATCAAGATGCCTATTATGACGAGTGATCCGCCAGCGTTGGTCATGAATAGCGTGCGGAACGTCGCCAGCTCCTTGTTTCTATCCAGCAGTTCAGACGGCGCTGCTCCAAAGAGCTCTGTATCAGTTCGTTGTGAGATGAAGATGGCGCTACGTCCGAATTGTGAGTTGACAAAGATCGGCGTGAGTATCCCGATCAACAGATGAACAACTCCTGACACGAGAAAGCAAATCACACTCACACCGAGTGGGGACGCCCAGTGGAAGGTGGCTGCCGTCTGAGACTGATCCATGGTAGGCTCCTTTGATTGAGAGTTTACTTTGTCCGGCGCTGCCTAGCGCCTTTTCAGGTCGCTGTTCACCCCGTTCGAACGGGGGCCTCAGTTCCGCACCTCATACGTTATCCCGAGCCGAGGGCAAGCGCTGGCCGAGCAACCGGCCGAGCGGCCCCAGCACAGCGTAGGTCAACCACTGGACCCATACTGGCGGCCGCGTGACGCGCACGGTCGGCCAGAACGTCTGTCCGAACACGCCGAGAAGCAGGACCGGCGGCATCCCACTCCGGCTCAACCGCCCCGCCTGTGCGAGGCCGAAGAGAGCCTCGAAGAAGGTTTCCGTGTTCAGGGCCGGCTCGAATTCCTGCCGGTACTCGGCGGGCTCGCTGCCCTCAACCCAGAAGTGGTGCGGCGTACCGGGCGGGATGCTGACTTCCTCACCGGCGGCCACGACGCGCTCCAGGCCGGCAATGCGGAAACGGAGCGCGCCGCGACGCACCGCGAACCGATTGGTCTGGTACGGGTGCACATGCTCGGGCTCTCGTTCCGCACTGGGCGGACTCACGCACTCGAGAACGAGCCGCGCACCGGCGGACACACTCGCCGTTTCGACGAACCGGACGCGTTGCCCGGTGCGGGGGTTTACGATCTCCTGTCCGATCTGTGCCATGTCGCAGCTACCTCCTCAGAAGTTTTGGTATCGGGTTTCCGCCCAACGCTCCGGTTCAGGGCGGCGCGCAGCGCCGTCCGCTGCATGCTGTTGTTAGCCAGCACCATACATGCAACAGCCGCTACCGTGCCCGCACATAGCGGCAGACCTGAGCGCTGGTGCTTGCCTTCGCAGCGGAAACCAGCTCGAACGGCAGTGGCTCGGCCATCGTTGGAAAGAGCTTCTTGCCGCTGCCGATGACCAGGGGCACGACCGTGAGCACCAGCTCATCCACCAGGTCGGCGGCAAGGAGCGACTGCACCATCGTGGGGCTACCATAGACATAGATGTAGCCGCCCGGCTGAGCCCGCAGATCGACCACGGTCTTGAGAAAGTCCTTGCCGCGGATGATGGTGGTTGGGTGCCAGGTGATGTCGGCCTCGCTGAGCGTGTCGGAAACCACATACTTCTGCACGCGGTTGATCCAGTCGGAGAAGTCGCGTCACCCGACCGGCTGGGCCAGGCCATTGCCGACACTTGATAGGTACGCCGACCCTGCAGGAGGGCGTCGCTCTGCTTTGCCAGGGCGTCGAACGTCCCGCCGATAACCTCCGGGTCAAAATACTTCACCATCCATCCGCCGTGGGCAAAGCCCCCGTCGGTGTCTTCACTGGGGGCGCCCGGTGCCTGGACGACCCCGTCGAGGCTGATGAATTCGGTGATAAGCGTCTTCATAGAGTCTCCTGGAAATTAGGTTGTGATGTTTGGGATAGCCATCTACTGACCATCTGCAAAGTTAACGGAATTCATGAGATGAAGGGCATTGCTTGTTGCAGGTAGGCGTTGTATATTATGGTGGTTTTATCCCGGTCACAATTCGTACCGGAGGGAACATCTGAAAGTGTAATCCCGAGCGTTTCACATCCTGCCACCCTAACGCTCGAAGAGCCTGGGCATACTCCTCGGTATGTTGAAAATCCAACAAAGCCACTCGACCACCTGGCTTGAGCACCCGTGCGATTTCCTGAATCGCTTTCAAGCGACCTTCCTTGGTGGGGATGTTGTGAATCGCCAGGCTTGATACAACAACGTCTATGATCTCGTCCTCAAAAGGCAGTTGCCGCATATCACCAGTCTTGACTTCGACAACGTCGGCAACGCCTTCCACCCGGGCATTTGCCAAGGTAGCTTCTGGATGGTTGCCAGATTGGTCTGCGCTTTGCCAGAGGTCAATTCCGATCGCTTTGCCAGTTGTCAACCGGCGGGCAGCGGCATTGAGTAGCAGGCCACGCCCACAACCAACATCGAGAATCGTTTCCGTGCCACGCAAGGAGAGCAAATCAATGAGCCTTTCTCGCAGACGAAGTTTGCCAATCTTGCTGCTCCACACCATCAGCGTGGCCGTGACAAGCATGCTGGCTCCTGCTAACAATCCCCAAATCAGGAGGATCCCCCCTATCACCGGAAGCTTTTCTGCCAACAGATAGTGGAGGATGGCGCCGGTGATCATCGCTGCAACACCGGCGAAGAATAGGTTACGAACTACAATGGGAGCATCGATTCCATAGTCGCCATGTCTGCGAACGCGTGTGTGTATATCCACCTCTTATCCAATCCGATGTTCACCAAGCAGACGTCGAACGCTTTCCCGGCAGTGGCAGTACGCAGCCCATACCGACGCGCACCATGCCTCGATTGCCTGATCGCGCGCTGGTCCCGGCGGGTGCTTCATCACATCTTGGACCGTCATAGTGCCGCGCTCGCACGGCAAAGCAAAGGTTGGCCATGTCTGCTTGCGGCGTGCCATGAGCACGTGCACACGTTGCACCTGTTTACCAGTGTACCCTCTCTCGCAATGCAGCTACAGACCGACGAGTGCAAAGGTAATGGCAATTGGCTTGGTGTGCTCGTCGGCATGTTGGAGCGTCCAGGCGTCCACGACGTGCTGGTGAATAAACGCAGGATCGCCATGGGTGATCGAATACGCTTGAAGTTCGTGGTAGGCAGTTTGTTCATCCATCTCAAGTGCCCAGCTATTTGCAGAGAATACGTTGCTTAGTTTACTTTGGTGGCTATCGTTGCATAACCACCGCCGCCTGGATAGAACCAGCGACCGGTGAGCGTGTTGCCGTCGGCACTGAATGTGCCCTGGTAGTAGGCCGGTGATCCTTTCGCGCCGAACCAGATCGTGGGGGTGTCTCCTTCGACTTCATACACGTAGTCGAGGGTACTGCCGGTGCTGTCGTAGTACCGTGACCAGATTTCCTTGCTCGGTGCTTCTCCGTAGGGTTGAAGATGGCCGATGATCTCAAGCCCTTTGATCGTGTGACCGGCTTGCGCAAGCTCGACGTGTTGGATGAGGAAAAACCCGCCTTCCATCCACTCGTAGGTGACTTGACCTTCAGCTTCACCGGTGATGTTCCACGTGCCGACCAACCTATCCAGGCTTTTGAGGTCAGGATTGGGTTGGGGCGGTTGCTGCGGCATTGGGGTAGTGGGATTGTTCTCTGTCATGGCGATTTCTCCGTTTGTGAGCCATTTTCGCATTCAGAATCAGGTGCAAAGATACGCATCTGTCTTACGCAACGACGCACTTTTTGACTGTCTCCCACGTGCGGGTGGTTTGTTCTTTGCCAAAGGTTTTCTCCAGAAGGCTCATGAACACCGGACCTTTCGGATGAGGAACATAAGTGGTAAACACCTCCAATCCCTGTACTTCATGGATAATAACGCCCTCATGCCGGATAGGTAGAGCAAGTTTCGCATCGGGAGCACGCCATAAAAAAGTTACGACCGGCTTCGCTCCCTTCGGAAACGAATAATTACTGAAGGGATCCCCATTCAGCAGTTTACGCAGATGCTCAGCTGAGCGGATGGTAACAGGGAAGGAACGCCCGATATTCCTTTGAAGCTGCTGTTCTATGCTCCGTGCGAGGGCTTCTTCATCTCCAATCGTCGCATGAAAAGCCACGTTGCCGCTGGAAAGTATCGTCTTCACTTCCGTGAAGCCACCCACTTCAAGGCACTGCTTCAGGTCCGTCATTTTCAGATTCATCGGGCTTACGCCCCGCAGAAAAGCTACAAATCTGGGCATGGTATTCATCCTAACATGATAGCAATATAAGTATTTCCTTTGCTTATCGGCGAAGTGAAAGCATCACATCTTTCTTTATCCTCATACGATTTACCCTGCCATTCTCTTTTCCAGGTAATCGGGGTCTCTTCGCGCCAGTCCGTGACAACATGGGTACCGAACATGAATTGTTTGATGGCTTCAGGATTCACCAACGCATCTCAAACTTTGCTGCTGGGCGCGTTTATGGTGATGGAAGCTCTGGCAGTCAGATTGGTATTTATGATTTGCTCCTGTATGTAGAGTTTTCTGGGCGTTGCTGCGTAACACTTTGGTTCAGCGGAGGCGGGCAGCGCCGTCCGCAGCAGCCGGTGTTAGCCCCCGTCCATTTGCCTTTTGAATTCCCTGATATAGAAATGTGCATCTTCATCTGAACCAAGAGCCACATCAAGCATCATCCGCAAACTGATTATGGGACCAGGGACAATACCTTCTTCGTCAATTTCATCTTCCTTACCTGCAAAATCAGGATTTGTTGGTATTTCAACGTTTATAATCCACCACTTTTCGATTTTATCCAAAAGCGCTACCATTTCCGCAAAACGTTCAGAAAAATCATCTGGTAGCCCATTCATTAGCATTCTTGTAAGTTCGTGAGCGAGCATGTTTCGATACTCTTTGGCGTGGGTGAATACAGCAATGTCATTATCAGTAATCGCCCCTGCTTCTGCTAACCAATCAAGAGATGCATATACAGGACTACGGTTTCTGCTAAGCACGCCTTCTTTGTATTTTGGATCAACAATCCAGTCCTTTCCATCATACCCCGTGATATAAAAATCTCGGATACGATCAACGATCGTATTCTTCAGTACTTCAAAGGCAGCAATATACACGGAAGCCATAATCAAATTCGTGCGCAAGACTTCCGGTGCAAGAAACCGTTCCCACTTTTCCCAAGATTCTTTGCTCATACCATACAAGGGGGCTAACTATTTTTTATCTGGTTCCAGCCTAACAAGCATCTACCGCTAACTGTCGGCATATTACTTATCGGCAAGTGAATCGTCAAAATCTGTGTTATCATCATAGTGCTGCCGAACATGTACTCTCGTCTGCATCGTGCTAAACTTCAACGTCATGCAATTGGTGCACACAGGTCTCTACTAAAATAACGTATGCTCAGAACAAAAACAACATCATTTTGCAAGGCAGCACTGTAGTGGAGCTTTTGCGCTCGCTGAGCGTGTTGGGTCCGAAGCGGGCAAGGCGTTCAGCAGCGGTGTCGGCTGCCAGACCGTTGGGCGACGACTGCAACGCAGCCAGCACCTCCGCGGTCTGGAGACTCCAGAAGGAGCGCAGCTCATCTTGTGCCGCTTGTGGCATCATCGCAGATCACCGAATTGCCTCAACACTCGTACAGGAGCAGCACCGAATTTTCTTGCCAAGGGAATGGCAGTGTGCATCCCCCTGCGGAGGCGCAGTCGAGCCCGTCTCAATAGGAACTGCCTTCTCGTTGCGAAAAGGGATGAGCCGTCTACTTTTTCCTGGAGAAGTAGTGTTCCAGCTCATCCACCAAATCCAAGTCCTGCTCGGCGCTCGCCCGCGTGAGGGCTGCATCGTGCCGTTCTGCTCCAAGGGCAAGGTCTTGCTGCACCTTGTCCATCTTTGCGCGGAGCTTGCTATCGGTAACTTGCTCACGAATGGTTGCCCAGTAGCCGCTGGCTTCTTTGGCAGTGGCGGCGATGGCTTCCCAATCCGGTGTCGGGAATCGCAGAAGGGTGCTAATCCGAAAGCCGATGTAATCGAGCAAATGCACCTGTTGCACGGGTCCACGTAGCGCTGCGGGGTCAAGCGCCGACACCAGCAGCTTGTAAAGCTCAAGGGCATGGAGCGATTGGCTGAGAAGATCGCCTTTGGCAACCGCCGATTCGAGATTACCAAACAGCTTATCGAACCGAGCAGCGTTAGCTTTTGGAACCAGCGCCCGTGTAGTTGCACGCTGCGCCTTTGCAATCTTGAATGCCTTTGCCGCAGCGTTTGCGTCTCCCCCGCGTGCGGTCTCGGCGATCCTCTCGAACGGTTCAATCGCTGCAAGAATTTTCTTGTTGTGGTTTTGCGGAGGAACCTGCGCCCAGCTGCTCCCCACAATCAACAACGAAAACCCAATGCCCGCTAAAATTGTCGCAATCTGCCTGCGATGGGTCGCTACCATTTTTGCTCTTATTGAATTGTGAGACACCCCGAAATTACTCATTGCTTGGTTGGCTGATGTACGCGCAAGGTAATGCCCTTTAGGCAGCTGCCCATTCGGCGGAGAGGAGTTCGGCTTGCTCGAGCACGGTCTTGGCGGCTTTCTCCTGCTTATCGGGTGGGTAGCCGTACTTGCGTAGGATGCGCCTGACCAAGCGCCGCAGGTTGGCACGAACGTTGTCGCGTACCGCCCAGTCAATTGAAACATTCGCTCGGACGGTTTGCACAAGTCCCTAGGCACAATGCTCTGGGGGCAGCCCGTCCCATTCGCCAGTACCACGGGTGCGAACCCTGCTAACGAATGCCGAATACCTCAGGGTACTTCCTGATCTGCTCCAACAGATCGCCGTCGTACCGGATGGCGATCACGCGGTACCCCCGCCGGATGAGTTCCCCGCGCTGCTCGCGGTCTCGCGCAGCTTGCGCTGGCTCATCGTGGACAGAGCCGTCGCAGAAGACGCAGACGTTTGGCTCGTAGAAGAAATCGACCACGCACGACACCTCCGAGATTTTCTTCTGCGCGTCGTCGGGGAGACGCCCGCCGTGCGTATCCAGCAGGTCGAGGAAGCGCCGTTCCAGCTCCGAACGATCATCGGTCAGGGAGCGGAGCCACTCCAGATGCTCCTGCCGCGAGCGGCCTTGCACACGAGGCTGGGTCGTGCTCCCCGCGATCGCCAGAAGCGTTTCCCGTACTTGGTGCCGATTCAGGAGCAGCGCCTCGTGCTGATTGCCGAAGCTCAGCAGGCATTCGTAGCAGGCAGCGCGGCAGTCTGGGTTGAGGTCATCACCGTTAGGAGCAAAGTGGCAGATTTCGAGTGCACGTCGAGCCACTTCCCCGAGCGCATTGGGCTCCTCCACCAGCCGCCTGAGCACACCGGCTCCGCCCTCGGTTACTTCGTAGAAGAGGATCGCCTGGTGCTCGCCCGATCCGATCCGCTCGGCAGCGAGCTCGCTCTCTTCGAGCTGGAAGGCCTCCTCGAGGCCGCGCTTGAGCGCGTACTGCAAGGTGGTCATGAGCGCAGGGTCATTCTGCCACTCTGATCGAAGCGGGCGAAAAAGTAGGAGGTTCTGGGTGGCGGTGACCGATAGACTTACCCGCTCCAAACGCCGAGATCTGGTGGAGCGGCGCCCATTGTCTTGCACCGAGGACAACACCTCACCGCTCTCGAAATCAACGAAGAACCCGCGCTCCTCTGCGCCTCGCCAGCCGTGATTGAGTCGCAGCACCGTCGCTGCGGGTGCGTAGGTTAGCCGCAACACACCTGCCTCTTTAACCATGACATCAGCTTCTTGGACGCGGTAGCCTGCGGTCTCCGGAGCGAACTGGAAAAATGTCTCGAGCTCGTAGCCGCGGCGGCGGCGCTCTTCTTCATCGGCGGTGATGCGGCCGCGCCGGCGCATTCGCACATTCGGCATATCGAGCGTGGTGACGATGAGGCTATTCTCCCCATCAAATCTCGTTTTGCAGACGGGGCACAGATCCAGCGAAGGTTCACAGAACGCCCCACAGGTATGGCACAGGCGCCGCTGGCTCTTTCGTTCGTCCAATCCCCCGGGTGGTGCCTCGAATGCCACCGACTCCCATTGCGCCCCCTCGTGATAGAGGAAGTTCTGCGGGGCAAACTCACGGATAGCGAGAAACCGCGGTCGGGCGATGAACTCTCCCTCCCCGCGCGGCACCCAGGCTCGGACCGGAAGCGCGGGGAAGTTGTAGCCTGGGAGAAATCCTTCGCTGGCAAGGTAGCGATACGGGTAGAAATCGCCCTCTTCCCGGGCAACACCCACTTGGAGTAGCAAGTTGAGTTGGCGGCGGGCTTCTTCCTGCCGTTCTCGTGCTCTTCGTTGCTCCTCCCGTGTCCGTGCCCGGTCTTCCTCGGCTCGGGCAGCGTCCAGTTGTCGCCTCGCCGCCCGGTAGAGTTCCCGCCACCGGTCGAAGGCCCGATTGAACTCCCGCGGCGCATCCTCCACAACCTGCTCAATCCAGCGATCGCTGAACCAACCCACTGCAGCCAGGACGCCTTGGTCCCCCTCGAGAATTTGGCGCACGCGCTTGACTACTTCTGTGCGCGCAGCTGCACTCAGCTGGATTTGCGCGGCGGCGTTCTGCCGAAGCGGCAGCTCGTCCTGGTCGGTATCAATCACTTCCTCGATCGAGTGACCGAGCGGCAAACGGACATACGCGAGCCACACTGCGTGGATGTGGGCACGCAGCAGCGCCTCGTTGGCGAGATCGAGCCGCGGCGGCCGCACGCTGCCGGCTACCATCTCCGCGCGGCGCCGAAAGAAATACTGGTCGTGACTATTGAAGGCGCCGCAGTAGGTTACGATGAGACCTGGCTGACCTTGACGACCGGCTCGGCCGCTGCGCTGAGCATAGTTCGCCGGCGTGGGCGGGACGTTCCGCAGATGCACCAAGTCCAGGTCTGCGATGTCCACACCGAGTTCCATCGTGGGCGAGCACACCAAGTAGGGAAGCCGGCGTCCGAGCTCGGTCTCCTTGCGGCTATCGCGGCCATCCCACCGGAAGCGCCGTTCGCGCCGTTCGCGCTCACCGGGCCTGACGACTTGCGCCGTGTGCTCCCGGGCCTCCAGGGTAGCAAGGCTTGCTGCCGATTGCTGGTAGAGGCGCTGGAAGAACCGATTGACCGGTGGAGATACTTCCGCATAGCCACCCCCGGTGGCGCGACGGGAATAGAGTGGATCCGGAGGTGGGACAGTGCCATCGGCAAGGCACCAGCGCAGACAGGACGCATCGAGCTGGTAGAGCTGATGGTCGTCGAGGGGATCGAGTCGGGATAAAAGTCCATGCCTCACCAAGAGGTCGAGAAGCCGGTCCAAAACCCGCCAATAGTCCTCCCCGCTAACCCCCAGTTGAGCGCAAAGGAAGCGGCCAATGAGACTTCGCTCGCCGAGGCTGAAACCATCGGCCAGGCGGGTCGAGCGACCAGGCCGCAGGAAGCGATTGGCCTGCCGAAGCTCATCGAAGCTCGGATCCAGCCCCCAGAACTCGTTGAGATACTGCTCTGCACTGCGGCGCAGTTGCTGCTGACAGCTCTCCTCCAGCACCTTGGCGCGGATCGCGAGCTTCCGCCGAAACTGGTCCAGGATGGCGCGGAGCAGACGCTGGCGTTCTGCAGGTGTGCTACGCGCGAACCACGGGTGAACCTGCGCCAATTCCTCCCCATCGCACAGTTCCTGCAGGCCCCGGTATTCGATGCGGAGCAGCCCTACCTGCTCGAGATTGGGATGGACAATCCGCCAGCCTCGCCGCAGATCTTCGTACAGGCGATACTCGGTGAGTTCGGTGAAGACGTTCCACACGTCGCGTGCCGCCACTGAGTTCGGATCAAGTTCGGCGTTCTTGGCAATGTCGGCGATCGTCAGCCCTGATGCCCCCACGACCGCCGAAGCCACCTGATTGAACTCCAGCTCACCCGCATTCCGAAGTGCGGCGTAGAGGGCTGCACGCAAGAGCACGACATGCACGAAATCGTTGAAGTGTCCTGCCTGCAAAGAGGCGTCCTGCCGGTTGTCGGTGAAGGTAAGAAGTTTGTCCTGAGCAGCCTTCGTCTGGGCCGCATGCCGCAGGAGCGAGCTTGCCAGAACCGTCGTGGCGCTGGAACGCCCTTCGCTGGAAAGGGAGGCAAGCTTCATGAACTCGCGCTCGCGGGCCGTATAAAACTCGCCGCAAGCCAGGCACAGGGAGAACGGCTCCGGCTGCCACCACATTTTTTGTGCATCGGCTTGCGGGGTACTCGCGAATGTCCCATCCGGCCGCACCCACACCAGCTGCGGTACCCGGTCCCTCCAATTGCGCTTGAGCCTGCCAATTGCGTCGTACCACTCCTCGGGCAGCTGGTCGGGAGACCAGTCTTGCTCGCGGGACGCCAGCATAAGGTATCCTGCCTGGTCGCCTTCTTCCTCGTCAGGCTCCGCCCCGACAGGATAGGGAAGGAACCGGTCTTCCCTCCGCACGGCGTGGTAGTAATCCTGGCCGCATTGCCGGCAGAACTTGATCGGCAGAAACAATTTCTCCTTCCCCGCCTGAAGCTGACCTTCCAAAGAAAATTCCCGTTGGTTGGCCTGCTCGAGGGTTGCAAACAACGCCCGGCCCTGGCTGACGAACTGATGGAGTTTGAAGGCCAGTGCTCGATTGCCGTCTGGCCCAGTGAGCGACCCGCGAACCAGCACCTCGCGGAGCCGTTGCTCGCAGATGTCCCGATCTATCCCAGTCTCTTCCGCAAGCTGCTGGGCCACCTCCGACAGCGGGCGCGGCACACGGCGCTTGAGACGTCCATCGGCCTGCTGCTCGATCCCCAGTTCGTACTCCACCCAGCGCACGAGGGGATGGCGGCGAAATGCCTCAAAATCATCGGGTATAGGCGTCTGAAGTGCCGCGCGAAGTTCCTCGCTGGAGGGCATTCCCCCCTCGCTCAGGGGTGTCAGCGTCTCTTCCACCACATCATCGGGTGTGAAGGGGTGACCGAAAAACAGGCTTGCGAAGTCGGCCACCGCCTGCCGTCGTTCCAGGGAGGTGGCGTCCGGTCGGGCGATCATCGTAGCGCTGGTTCCGATGTGGACCAGGTCAGGCCCCGCACAGCGCTCCTTGAGGCGGCGCACCAGCATCGCCACATCCGCCCCTTGACGCCCACGGTAGGTGTGCAGCTCATCGAAGACCAGAAACCGCAGGCCGGCTCCGGCGAGTGGGGAATCAGCGAGTGGTGAGTGGTGAGTGGCGAGTGGTGGTTCAGCGAGCGGTGAGTGGCGAGTGGCGAGTGGTTCTTCCTCTTTACTACTCGCTACTCGCAACTCGCTACTCGCCATTCCACTCGCTACTCGCTGTTCGCTACTCGCCATGCCACCCCCTATTCGCTCCAAAAAGCGCTGATCCTCGGGCCGAACGAGCAACAGCTCCGCCATCACGTAGTTGGTCAGCAGGATCTGCGGCGGGTGGCGCCGCATTTCTTCTCGCTCCGCATCGGTCGTCTCGCCGGTGTACTTGGCAAAGGTGACGGGGAACGGCTTTCCGGTTCGTCGTTCGTAGTGTTCCTTCAAAGCCGTGAGCGCCTGATGCTGGGAGTTCACCAACGCATTCATCGGATACACGACGAGCGCGGCGACGCGCTCGCCCGTCTTAGGCGTGCGGATCAGGCTGTCCACGATCGGCAGGAAATAGCAAAGGCTTTTGCCCGAGCCGGTGCCGCTGGTCACCACGAAGCTCTTCGCTGCCAGCGCATTGCGGATTGCTTCCTCTTGATGGCGGTAGAGACGAAAGGGACGCCCATCGGGCAGTCGAAAGACTCTGGCGGTCTCTTCGGCGATCAGACCTTCGCGTGCCAGCTCATCCACCGTCAGACCCGGGGCGTAAGCCGGGCTCAACTGTACGAGCGGCTCGGGCCAGAGGTGCCCCTCCTCCTCAAGCGCCTGATCCACGAACGCCCGCGCCCGATCGTCGGCGATGACGAAAAACGACCGGACAAAGTCACGGTAGTCAGCGAGGACCGAAGAACGAAGATCGAAAATTGTATTCATAGATTTTCCTCCAGAAACCATTCGTAAGCTGTCCGTACCCGAATAGTGCCGGGCGACACCTGAATTGCTTGGTCTCGCGTCAGCACAATCAGAATCCGCTCGGCGCGAGGATGGGTGCGAGCTGCTGCCTCGAGGGCACGCAATTCGCGTTCGAGAACCTCTGGCTGGGTCGGGTCGGCGCATACCTGGATGAGGAGCTCCCGCTGGCCGGGAACGCGCGCAAGAAAATCTACCTCGAATCCTTCATCGGTCTTGACATAACCCACCTCCGCTCCTCGTGAGACCAAGGCGTTCAGCACCGCTGTTTCCAAGGCACGCCCCAGATTAGCGCGACCGCTCGTATCGAACGCGTGAATCAGCCCTGGGTCAGCAGGATAGATTTTGCGCGGATTGGCATTACGCTGCCGTTCAGAGTCCGTCGCCAGCGGCACAAGCATCAGCAAAAAGGCATCCACCAGGTATCCGAGAAGGGCGTGTACCGTGTCTTTGGAAACGGCATACCCCTGGGATTTAAGGTCGCGGTAGAGAGCGTGCGCACTCTGGAGCGCGGCCGGGTTGCGCAGACAAGTCCGAGTAATTGAGCGAAGCGCAGCGATCTGGCTCACCTGGTAGCGCTCGACCACATCGCGCAGAAGCAGCGTGTCCACATAGCTCTGAAGCAACTGGATGCGCAGCTTAAGGTCCAGGCCCTGAGCCTCAGGGAAACCACCCACCTGCAGATATTCGAGCAAGCGCTTTTCGAGGAGCGAGCGCTCGGCTGCACTCAGGCGGGCGACGGGTTTGGTCGGTTCTTCGTTTCGGTGACGAAGGAATTCGCGGAAGCTAAAAGGGCGCAGAACCGTCTCGAACCCTCGGCCCCGCAAGGAAGTATGGACCTCGCGGGAGAGAAGACGAGCTGAGGAACCGGAAACGACCACCGCCACCTTTTCCGTGTCCATCAATCGCCGGATGAACCGCTCCCAGCCTGCAACCACCTGTATCTCATCGAAGAACCACCACACGAGTTCGCGACCACGGAGCTGGGGAAAGGTGCGGTAGTACTCTTCCACGAGCGCATCGAGCTGCGAAAGCGGCAGGTCCGCCAGGCGATCGTCATCGAAGCTCACGTACACCGCCCGTTCTGGGGCAAGCGCTTGCTGCTGTTCCTGCTGCACTTGGCGCAAGAAGGTGGTTTTGCCGACCCGCCGCATGCCGAGCACTGTATGGACCTTGTTCGTGATGGCAGGAAGCCGCGCGTCCCTTCGGGTCAGACCTTCGAGCCTGACCGGCTCTAAGCCAGCGGTCAGCTTCTCTTGCAGGATGGGGTGCAACGCCATGGCGGACAGGATAACAGAAATGTGTCATTCCGTAAAGGTCACATCACGAAAATAGCGTTCTTTTCCGAAGGACATATCCCAGACCACGATGCACCCTCCGGTGAGCACCGTGCAAATCGCTCCCGTTCGCTGGCGATAGACCTGATGCAGCAGCCGTTTTGGAGCAGAAGAGGCCCGCTGTGTTTCCGGCAATCTGGATGAACGAGCGCACAAAGTCGCGGTAATCCGAGAGCGCTCGCTCGTGAAGGTCAAAGAGGGTCATGAGCCTTCTCCTTTTAGCAAATTGTCCACGCGCGAAAGAATTTTGGCACCGATGCTCACCAAGATTTGTGCGTGTCCGTGCATCTCTCGCTTTTTGCGTTGGTATCGCTTGCGCCCTCCCCGTTCCACTTTTTCCTGTAGAACTGCGTCCATCTCATGCACGATCTGGTTCCTGGCCTTAAGTGCTTTCCTCGTCTTCTCCAGCTCATCCTCGGATAGTACGCTGCTCTCAAGCCCGAGATAGGCTACGACCTTCTGGATCTGTTCGATACTCTGCAGACTTTGACCAGTAAGATCATCGACCACCAATTTTACAAGAGACGAGCGGAGATTGTCGTCGAGCAGGGCAAGTGCGAATCTTTCCCCGTTGTTCTCTATCCGCTTTAACACTTGTCGATAAAGGTGCTCAGCAGCTTTGCGTCGCGCGCTGTCGTTCCGAACCGCAATGGCACTAAAGGCATCACTCAAAAGTCGCTTGAGCGTCGCGTCCAGGGCTGCGCCGGCCATTACCAACATTGCCCTGAGCAGGTCTTGTTCTTCGTGTTTCGGCGCTCCGCGACCTCTTACTTTGGTTACCAGGCTATAGAGAGTGGCCAGAGAATTCACTGAGCTTAATCCCTCCTCAAGTATTGCGTAGGCCGACCTTAGTTCTGGCGCAGCTGGTTGCTCGATGTTCACATTGATTAGGCGGCTAGCTTGTCCGCTTTGCGACCCTTGGGGGCGTTTTCTTGTTTTTGAGGTCCTACGCGTCCCTGCCATCTTTGCCCTCTCAACTTTTTTACTTAGGCATGTAAGCCAGTTCTTTCAACTCCAACAACCGCCGCAACAGCTCCCGCCGCGCCTCTGGCGATACGGTGTAGCGCATCTGCCCGCGGTCGTTCGGGTAAAAGTCATGGCGCAAATTTACATCTTCCCAGCCGTAGCAGGCAAGGATGGTGCGGTCGCTTCCACCAGCGTAAAACAACTTGCGCGTCACTTGGCCTCCGCTGGCGTACGGAATGGCTTACCCGTACGCCTGGCGTCTTGCATAGCATCATACAACTCGAGAATCACGCGCTTGGTACGGTATTCGCCGAAGCGTTCTTCGTCCTTGCGGTGGACGATGGGAAATTGGACGAGATGCCGGAGTGAGAGCCGCAGTCAATCGTGAATCTGGCTTAGCGTTCATAGATGGAGACAACCTGCGGACTGGACCGGCTCGTGTTGAACCGAAAAAGGGGTTTGCTTCGTTTTTCTGTCGTGACAAGCTCATCAGCCTCCGCTTTGACTGCAAAGGCGAGGTGTATGGCATCCATAGCAGCGATACCATTTTCACAGGCAAGTTGATACGCTTCTTCTAACACAGGCACGGACCACTCCAGAACACTGGCGAGCGAGAAAATTTCTTCTATAGCCTTTTGCTCTTCATGACGCTGTTCGTAGATAGCCCTTGGCATCACTTCTAAACGGACTGCCTCGCTCAGAATGATTTCGCGGTCGGGATCGTTCACTAGGGTAAAAGCGCGCTGTGCGACCTCCGACTTTCCCCGGCAGATAGCTATCAAAACTCCGCTGTCTAAGTAGGTTCGTGTCATCTCGCTTCACTTTTCTTCCCACCCACCTCGGAGCTGCTTCATCTCCTCTTCGAGTTCATCCCGGCTCAAAAGCTTTCCTCCAGCTTCCAAATAGGCGCGCCGGGCCCGCAGTAGCGCTTCCGCAATGGGCGTTCTGGGCTGGATCTGCAGAACCGGATCATCTTCGACCGGGATGCTACCTTCCCTTTGAGATGCATATGGAACCCGAAACCTGAGAACTGTTGCTGTGCCCCAAAGAGGCCCTACCTGAGCACTCTGATCAACCTTCTTCGCGCTTGCCCCTATGTAAACCGAATCACGGTACTCACTCATCAGCGTGTGGATGCCCGTAGCGACATACATGGCTTAGTCCTCCTTGTACTCCGGTTCAAGTTTGTCAATAAGGTCCTGCGTAAGAATTTGAGTAAAGAACAGCGAATTCAACGCATGATGCAGCTCATCAATTGCGTTATCTGAAATGGCATGCCAGCTATTCTCTATTTGCACTCCAACTTCGAGGTCAATCAGCGTCCCATTCCACGTTTCCCCGGCGATTTCTGCCTGGGCGGGTGAGCTGATTCGCACCGTATGCTTCCTGTCGAGGTAGTCCAGCTCAACGCGCAAGTGAATAGGCTGTGTCCGAACTTCTTGTTCGCCTACCCTTACCTGGAGCTGAAGACCGCTGAGATCAGACATGTACTCTCGCCGGATCAGGTCAATGTACCGCAAGCCGTGGCGTTCAGGGATGATCAGCTCGCTTTCTTCCAGGACACCCTTCAAAAACGCAATCTCTTCGCGTAGCCTCTGCCAGCCGATATAAGGGCGCCGGCAATTGAGCGAAACGATCCGGTCTCCAATCAGGTACAGCACAGGACTGTCCGGGTTTTCGAGCCGATACTTGACCGTGTAGCGCAGATCAGGGTCTTGTTCAGCGACCTCCGTGGGAATGTCTACCGGAAGCAAGCGGTGCACCTGATAGTCCCCATTACGTTTCTTTAAAGCCGTGTACAGCACGCCTACCAGCACATCTGCTACAGCTTGGATAGGCTTACTTGGACGATAGGTCAAGTGCCAGATAGCCTCGATAAGGGGTTCCTGGCGCAGTCGTTTCGGGTTGGTTCTGGTCATACTGTTTTGCATATTTCCTTGAGGTCTCTGAAAACCTACTTGCCTTCCGCTATCTTCTGGTTCAACTCCAACAACCGCCGCAACAGCTCCCGCCGCGCCTCTGGCGAGACGGTGTAGCGCATCTGCCCGCGGTCGTTGGGGTAAAAGTCATGGCGCAAATCTACATCTTCCCAGCCGTAGCAGGTGAGGATGGCGCGGTCGCTTCCACCAGCGTAAAACAACTTGCGCGTCACTTGGCCTCCGCTGGCGTACGGAATGGCTTACCCGTACGCCTGGCGTCTTGCATAGCGTCATACAACTCGAGAATCACGCGCTTGGTACGGTATTCGCCGAAGCGCTCCTCGTCCTTGCGGCGCACGATGGGAAATTGGTCCAGGATGTACTGGCTATGGCCTCGCGAGGCATGGCAAAACGCTAACGCCCTGATGCAGGTATCTGCTCTCATTGATTTGTTGAGTCTTACCAGCATGCGCATGGTCTTACGCCTTTGCCTCGCACCCACTTGCCAGATCTCTCCCAAAGAGTCACCGCTTGCTTTGAGTCAGAGCCATTTCGACACAACGTGCAAAATCGTTTACCCTGGGCTTGAAGATACTCAGGGCATGGTCGCTTTTTGAACCTGCCATCGCTGCGAATCCAGATCACCGGCGCACTTATTTGGCTGTAGACACTCTTGTTCGCCTCTGAACCATGATGCGGTGCCGTAACTATGGCCCCGTCTAATGCTGGGATTCGTACCCCTGAAAGGTCTGAATCCGCCGTGAAAAGGACTCCAGCGCCGGCATACGGTGGCGAAGCCCAGAAAACAAGGCTTTCCTTGTTCCAGACGGTGAGGGTGAGTAATCTCAAGAATTTAGTTTCTGGTGCAGGAATCACACGCGCGATCCGCCGACTATTAACAGGTTTCAACCAGCTGCAACCTCCACTCGGACTTGTGGAGTCATATTCGAACCAGCGCACCGGAACGCCGCGATGATACGCTGCCAAAGCAATCTGGCGTATCCGTCTTGCGGCCACAATGGATTCCCACAAGAGACGGCCACTGAGCGCACGTGGTGAGAAAAAAGCCCACCGCCACTCCCAGTATGCCGGCCAGCACCAATCCCAAAAGTCATCTTCCTCAGCCGCCTGTTCCAATTGAACTATGAGCGCCCATGGCCAGCCTGAGTCATTGAGCTGCCACTGCTCTGTATCCTCTTGCCTCCCTTGTTCGTCGCTTTCTCGCGGTCTCTCCAGCGGCCTGACGACAGATTCGATGTACTGCTCGAGTAACGAGGCCCCAGGCTGGAAATCCGTGTGGACTGTTGCAACCTGGTCAGCAAGTGTGTAGACAACCTCCTCCCAAGGCCTGAGCGCTTGAGACAAAACCTCTGCCCAACGGCCGGGCAGCCATACCTCCTTGCACCACAGCCCTGCCTTCAAAAAACCAAGCACGCCGTTGGCATGGTCAGCATCATTGTGTGTAGCGACAAGGATGTCGACCCCCGATCTTCGAGTAGTGATTTGGAATAAGTCAGCGAATCCCGAAACTGAACGCCCACCGTCTATAAGAACAGACCCCTCGGTGGTTTCGAGATAGAATGCATCGCCTTGTGAAACGGGGATAGCAACGAATCGCGGCATATTGTCACCCCAGGGAAAAAAGCGCAATATTCAACTCCAACAACCGCCGCAAAAGCTCCCGCCGTGCCTCGGGGCGGGCTGAGTAGCGCATCTGCCCGCGGTCGTTTTGGTAAAAGTCGTGGCGCAAATCTACATCCTCCCAGCCGTAGCAGGCAAGGATGGCGCGGTCCATCTCGACGTGCAGTTCGCGCAGGCGGACGATGTCTTCGTCCTGGCACGCAGGGTCGTGGAAGAGGTTGTAGGTCTTGGTGAGGCCGAGGTTCCGGGCAAGCATGATCTGACGGCGGTGCTCGTGATATTCAGCGCCCACCTGCGCCGCCCACTGAAACGCCTCCGGCATCTCCTCTACTCGCCATTCGCTATTCGCCATTCGCTCGTACTCCTCCGGCGGAAACGGGAAGGTATCAAAGCAATCGGTGGGCGTGTAGCGGTTGCGTGATTCCAGGCTGGATGCCTGCCGCCACACCCAAATTTCATGTACGCTCGATTGTAGCAGGGCGAAGTGGTAGTCGTCGTCAAAGGCGAAGACGACTGTTTCGCCATAGACGTAGCCTTTAGGAACGAAGGCCAGCGCGTGTAGCTCGCTTACCCGGCTTCGCACCAGCACCCGCCGCAGGGGGGCGATGGCGCAGCGCATATTTTGCGCATATACGCCGAACTGCCACCAGCATTCACGGCGTTTTCGATTGGTGGCGTTGTGCGGTGGAAGCGATGAACGCTGCGGTTTCACCCGCTCCTCCACGATGCGCAAGAGGTCGGGATACTGCCGCGCGCGTTCCAGGTCCCAGTCGTGGAAGCAGATCACATAGCGGCTTGGCTTTTGCTCGGGATGGCTGTTGAGGTCCTCGCCGTTGAGGTAGGGGAAGAGGCAGTCGGCGTTGCGCGGGTCTTTGCGAAGAAGCGCTTCTGCTTCCTGCGGCTCAATCACGAAGCCGATGCCGACGACAGTGTCGCCGATGAACGCCTTGCCTTCGTTTTGCGGGAGGCGTTTGGGTTCGGCTTCGGGGTCGGCATCGAGGCGGGAGGAGATGAAGGGGACGGGGTGGCCATCGAGGGTCGGCGAGTGGTGAGTAGCGAGTGGCGAGTGGTGGGGTTTGAGGATGGAGACGAGATTCACCTCGACATTGGCGGCGCCGGGCCATTTGATGAAGCGCTTCGCGAAGGTGATGGCGCCGCCCTCACGAAGAATGACGGCGAGACCGCTCTCGCGCGTATCCCCTTGGCCGATGGTGTTGGTGGCCACCATGCCCATGCGGCCGCCCGGTTTGAGGAGGCTGTACGCCCGTCGGTAGAAGGCGGCGCAGAGGTCGGCTGTGCCGACGTAGGGTTCGAACGCTACTTCCAACCAGTGACGGTATTTGCCGCCGAGACTACCGCTGATCTTGGAGCCGCCCATGAACGGCGGATTGCCGAGCACCACATCGAAGCCAGCGAGTGGCGAGTGGTGAGTGGCGAGTGGGGAATCAGCGAGTGGCGAGTGGTGAGTGGCGAGTGGTTCTTCCTCATGACTACTCGCTACTCGCAACTCGCTACTCGCCGAAAACACTTCCGGAAACTCCAGCGGCCAGTGGAAGAAGCGGTGTTGTGCCGCCAAAGCCTCGGCTTCGGCGACTACTTGGGGATGCGTGCGACCGGCAAGGTGGTCAGCTACGACCTGCGTGGTAATGCCCTTTTCCATTCGCCATTCGCTATTCGCCATTCGCTGGAAGAATGCGGCGGTCCAGAGGTTGCAGGCCTGAACGAGGCGCCACCGCTGCGGGTCGTGCTGATGGCGCTCGTAAAGTTCCTTCTTGCGGCGCACCTCGGCCGGGGAGTCGTCGGCGATCGCAGCTACCGCCTCGGAATCTTTGCCAAGGACAGGCAGGAGGGATTCGGGATGGAATGGCAGGGACATCTGCCCCTGCTCCAGGTCGCGCCGTTCGTTGCGGTTGCGTTTCTTCAGCTGGTTCGCAGCCGTCTTGTCGTCGCTGCTTGCGGGCGCGAAGGCGTCGTCCGGGATGCCCTTTTCCAACACCTCGAGGTCGAAGACGCCGACCAGCGAATCGCCGCAGCGGACCCGGTGGTCGAGAAACGTGAGCGGCTTGCCGGCGCAGTGGGCCTCGAGCCAGAGCGCCACGCGGCAGAGCTCCACTGCTAAGGGGTTTTTGTCCACGCCGTAGATGCAGTGGGCGACGACATCGCGGATCGCCTCGCGCACGCGCTCGGGGGCGGGCTCGTCCTCGCCGGTGCGGATGCGGGCGAGTTCTTTGCCCAGCCTGCGGGCGGCGGCAAGCAGGAAGTGGCCGGAGCCGCAGGCGGGGTCGAGGACGCGGATGCTCAAGAGAGCGTGCTCGGCGCAGGCTCTGGCGAGTAGTGAGTGGCGAGTTGCGAGTGGTAACGAAGTCCACAGCGCGGGAAGGTCCGTGATGGATCGCGTTACCTCTGTCTGAGACTGCGCTGGAGGTTGACCATCTGCTTGCTCAGGATTTCGAGCGTCTGGAGAAGGGCTTGGGCGCGTGCCTGCTTGACGATCCCAATCCGTTCTGCGAGCAGGAGATAGGTCTCCAGCTCCCGGAGGCTCCCCGCGGCGATGTTGAGGAATTGGAGAAATTCCTTCGTCCCCCGTCGAGCCCAGCCCTCGGCGATGTTCGCTGGCACCGACGTCGCCGCCCGGCGCATCTGGCTGGTCATGCCGAACAGCTCCTCTTTCGGGAAGGTGTTCGTGAGGAGATACACCTGTTCGGCCAGATCCATAGCTTTCTGCCAGACTTCCAAGTCTCGAAACGATTGAATCGGCATCTTTTTCTCCAACCAGTTGTTGAATTTTCTCTTGCACTACTCGCCACTCGCTACTCGCCACTCGCTGCAGCTCACCTGCCATTCGCTTAGCTTCGGCGAGTCGCTCTTCGATGACCGGGTCCAGGGCCGAGCGGATGAGTTCGGCCACGAGTTCGGGCGGCGTGTAGTACGAGCCCGTGCTTTTCCTCTCCGATCCATACACCAGCTCAAACCGGAAACTACTCGCCACTCGCCACTCGCTACTCGCCATAACCACCGGGTGGTAATCGAGCAGGCTTTCGTACACCGAGCCGAGTTCCTCCACGTCGAGCGCGGCGTAGTTGACGCGGCGCGGCGGCTGCGACGGGCTTTCGCGGTAATACGCCAGATGCCAGAACGCTTCGAGCAGGTCGCGGTTGGTGATGGTGCAGGCGTCGAGGTCGCACGGCTCGAAGAGCTGGCCGTTGAGCGGGGCTGCGCCCAGCAACCTGGCGAGCTGCTCGTCGGAGAGCACTTTCCAGAGGACCCGCAGGCTACACCAGAGGTCGTCGTGTTCGGTGTAGGCGCTGCGGCGGTCGACGAGGCGCCTGAGGCGCGCGATGCCGTAGTGCTCGCGGTAGAGCGGATCGGCGCTGATGAGCCCACGATCCTCCGAAACGAGGAGGAACAAGAAGCGATAGACCAGGCGCAGGAGCTGGCGGTAGAACTCTTCTGGGGCGAGTGGGGAATTAGCGAGTGGCGAGTGGTGAGTGGCGAGTGGTTCTTCTTCCTCACTACTCGCTACTCGCCGTTCGCTACTCGCCATTCCACTCGCTACTCGCCGTTCGCTACTCGCCAATCGCGCTCTCAGCTCCCCATTGTCCGGATGCGCCAGAAATCCGTTCGCCAGCCGCTTGATGCATTCCTCCACCCCGTCCCGCAGGCGATCGCGCACTCGCCCGCCCTGCTCGAGCGCGTTCTGGTAGTACTGCTCGAGGAGACAGTCCCGGGCATCGGCCGCAATGCGCGGCAGGCGCGTGCGGTGCAGGAGGCGGTAGAGAACGGCAAAGTCGTTGAAGCGCTGCTCCTCGAAGATCTGCTGGAGGTCGAACTCAATGTAGGACTGGCGGCGGATGTAGGTCGAGTCGCGCAACAGGCGCAGCGTGAGCCCGTTGGTGACGATGCCCTAGAGGTGCTCGGTGCGGTTCAAGAACTCCTGAACCAGGGAGTGCGGAGCGAGCCGGGGGCGGCCAGTAGGGGCCACGCGTCCCAACTCTTGCCGAACGCCGACGATATGCACGGGCGGGGCATCTTCAGCCTCCCCCGCTCGGTGGGAGATGGCAAAGGTGGCGCCATCCACCTCGTAGGCGCGCGCGTTGTAGCGCAGCTCGTAGCCCAAAAGGCTCAGGAACGGGACCACCCACGTATCGCGCGTGACCGAGGTGGCTACATCCGACTCTGGCAGACGTTCCAGCCGGCGCTGGAATACCTCCCACTGGGCGCGCGCATCGGCAAAGGCGCTGGCGATTTCGTCAGTGAGCGTTCGTCGCCCATCGAGGCCAAAGTCGGAAGGTTTCTGCCCGGGAAGCTCGCCGGTGAGAATCTGGTCCAGGGTGTCCGGCCCGAGCAGGCCGCCTTCGATACGGATTCCGGGAAACAGGCTCATGGCTGCACCATCGGTTGTAACACGAAAATCCCGATCAGGTCCGGCGGGAACTGCGGCTTGACCTCGAGCCCTCGCGCTTTGAGCGCCACGCTCTGGCGGATGCGCTTGTGGGCATCGGCGAGCTCGCTTGCGCGTTGGGCCACCCTATCCCAGATCGCTCGCTGTATCGGATGTTCTTTATCCCATTCGCCATTCGCTATTCGCCATTCGCTTAGTGCGCGGAGCGCTCGCTCCACCAACTCCCGCTTCTCCGCCATCGGAATGTTGGCATCGGGCTTTGCCTCAGCGAGCAGCTGCAGTGCCTCGGCATCCTCGAGCCACTCCGCCTGGTTCTTCCCACGATCGCGATACCCCACCACGAGCACCTCTTCGGAAAGCAGCGGTCTTGTCTGCGGTTGCTCAATCAGGTAACGCACGCGAAGCAAAAGGATCGTTGTGAGAGTTGCCACTGCACGTGTGCGGATCACGCCGCAGCGGCTGACTCTCTTGTCACTACTCGCCGCTCGCCACTGGCTACTGGCTCCCTGCAGCGCCTCCTCGAAGAGGAAACGCGCGAGCGCGGCCACAAAGCGGTGATTGCGGCCGAGGTACTCGGCGCCCTCGGGCGTGGGCGAGTCGAAGCTGATGAGCCAGTGGGAGGGCGAATGGCGAATAGCGAATGGCGAATGGCGAGAGAGGGCCAGGCGGATGGGTTCGGGGACGGTCGCCAATGCTTCGGGTGAAACGGCCACGCGATACACGCCGGGACGGCGATCTTTCGTGATGGACAAGCCCACGCGCTGGGCTGCCGCGAGCACAAACTCGCGCACCGCACCCGGATCCCCGAGCACGGCGTCGGTGGCTTCGAGTTCGCGCTGGACTTCTTCGGGCTTGAGCGCCCTCTGGGCAAAGCGGCTGCGGTTGATGCGCTCGCGTTCTGCATCCCGTTCCCACCGCTTGTGGAGTTCGGCCACCTCCGGGACCCCGAGGTCCAGGAGCAGCTGCTGCGCGTCCCCCCGGCGCCGTCCGCGAAGGAAGAGCGCTTCAAGCACCGCCTGAGTGACGCTCTCGCTTTCCTCGGGCACGGGCACATGCGTGCCCAGCGTGCGGTGGATCTGGCGCGCCTTGTCGAGGAGGACCTCGATCACCACGCCGTCCACCGGGTTGTCCCGCCCGAAGAACCGCACCGCCTTGACCCGCTTGGCGGGCTGCCCATAGCGGTCCACGCGCCCTTCGCGCTGTTCGAGTCGGTTCGGATTCCAGGGCAGGTCGTAGTGCACGACCGCCGTGAACTTCTCCTGGAGATTCACGCCTTCGGAGAGGCAGTCGGTCGCCACGAGCACGCGCGGGCGGTCAGCGTCAATTTCGGCAATCTTGGCCTGGCGTTCGTCGTCGCCAAGGCGCCCGGTCACACAGACCACCTGGGCATCGGCAGGTAGTGCTGTGCGCAAATGCTCAGCGAGGTATTCAGCCGTGGCGACGTAACGACACCAGAGGATAGGATGGAACCCTTCCTCGAGGAGGTGTTGCACGAGTTCTATGGCGCGGGCGAGTTTGGTGTCGTGCGCTGGTCCATGCAGGTCAGCGGCGAGCCGTGCAAGATCGCGTAGCTGGCGGCGTTCCGCATCGGCGAGTGTGGCCTCGGCGGCTTCCACCGGCGGCGTCGGGGATTCATCGTCGGTGCGCTCGTCGGCGGATTCGAACACGAAGGGTACAAACTCGGACTCTTCGCCTTCGGCCCAGTAGCCTTCCGTTCGCTGCTCGCTACTGGCTGCTCGCTGCCCCAGTGCCGCCACTGCTGCTGCCGGGCTCGACATCACGCAGCGCAACAGAGCCAGCGCTCCCCAGTAGCGCACGCGCCGCTTGCGTTCTTCGAGCCGTTCGCCGGTGCGCACGATCTCGGAGCAGAACTCGTAGGTGCGCTCGAAGAGCTGACGGTAGCGGTCCGAGAGTTCGTAGGTCTCGTCCACTGGTTCGCGCTGGGGGAATACGCCCACTGCTTCCCAGCCTTGTTCGATATCCCGCCGCGTGCGCTGGACGAAGTGGCGGGCAAGTTCGATGCGTTGCTCCTCGTTCAGATCCGCGATATTCCAGCTCTCGAACTCGGGCCGCAACAAGCCGAGGAGCGAGCGAAACGCCTCTTCGATGCCTGAGTGCGGTGTGGCGGTCAGCAAAATCAAGTGCCGTTCTGGTCGTTTTGCCACTTCGCGCAAGAGCGCGTGGCGCTCCTGCTGGTTGTGTCCTTGCGCGGCCGCCGCGCCGTGCGCCTCGTCCACGATCACGAGTTCCGGACAGAACAGGAGGAACTGGCGGCGGTTGCGGTCGGTCTTGACGAAGTCAACGCTGGCGACTTGGATCGGGAAGTGCTCGTAGATGCTTTTGCCGGGCGGCACCTGACGTTCCAGTTGGCTCACGGTGCCGGAGCGAATGACCACTGGCTCGAGGGCGAACTTCTCGGCGATTTCCCTGGCCCACTGCTCGCACAGGTACGGCGGGCAGAGGACGCAGAAGCGGCGGATCTCGCCGCGGTCCAGCAGTTCTCTGGCGATGAGCAAGGCTTCGATCGTCTTGCCCACGCCCACGTCGTCCGCGATGAAAAGGCGCACTGGGTCGAGCCTGAGCGCCATGAGCAGCGGCACAAACTGATAGGTGCGCGGGCGAATGGAGATGCGCCCCAGCGACCGAAACGGGGTGGCGCCCTCGCGTAGCGTCAGCCGCGCGGCTTGCCAGAGCAAATGCGCACTGGCGACATCGGCGACGTCGTCGGGGGTGGGTAGCGGAAAGGACGCCGGCGTGACGCGTTCGAACGGGAGGTCATAGCCTGCGAGGTTGCTCAGGCCCTTGTGCACCTTGACTGCGTCATCTCCGATGCCAGCAAGGGGCCGAAGCACCCAAACATCATCTGTCTCAGCGGGCAAAAGGACCCACTCGCGATTGCGGCAGCGAACAATTGAGCCAGGATTCATTGCAATTTCCCTTGTGTCCGGTAGCTGATGGATGCGACGAACCTGCAATACAGCGCGACGGCAGAGCTTGCTGCTGGGTTTTTGCGTTGTGGCATTGCTGGTGTTTCCGGGTGTTGCGATGGGATCGTAGCGGAACGCATGCACCAACCGCTGCCAAAATATGCAACAGCAAAGCGACCGGGAACTCCCTATGCTTTCGATTGCCAAGTGGGGTGTGCAAGCAGCAACGACGACTTCCCCTTCCCGCTTACTGCGCCCGAACTGCTGCCCGAAGTGCTGCGTTCGTCGCGGGCTCTGTTGCCATGCGTTCCCAGATGCGCTCCAGCTCGTGGCAGACTTCCTCCATGAGCGACTCCCAGACGTGCTCCGCTTCCGCGCGAAGCTCTTCTTCCCACAGCTCTTCGAGTAGCGCCCAGGCAGACTGCTGATCGAGCGAGCGCCGCACCGATTGCAATGCAGGCAACAGCTGCGCTGTGCAGCGCGCAACAACAGGCGAGAACCAATCGTGCTGGCTCGGCTGCTCGATCAATGCGCGGCTATTCTGGAGCATCTTCAGCTCGCTCTGCGCAGCGACCATCGCTTTGAGCAGCTCGCTCAGCTCGTTCTGCAAGGGCAGCGTGCTATCAATCAGCTCTGGTGCATCGTGTGGAACGTCGTGCGCTTTCGCCCGCGCGTGCAGCTCGGCCATGTGGGCGCGATAGGCAGCGATCTGTTCCTTGAGCTCGGCGATCCGCGCGTCAATTTCTGCCAACTCGGCTTGCCGCTGGTGCTGTTGGCGCTCCAGATCGCCGATCGCACGCTGGTAGAGTGCAGGAACACAGCTTGCTAGCAGGTACCGTTCGCGCCCATCGAGCTGGAGCCAGAGTTTGACTCCAACCGTCCGCACTTTCCGCTCGATTCCGCCAAGGATGCTCTCGACCACAGCGCGCTCGCCATAGCGCTCGACTCCCGCAACGTCCGGCTCGATCCGATGCCACCAGCATACCCCAAGACCCCGTGCTTGCGGTGGGGTCACAGCCGGCACGCTCGAAAGATGCTCCACCAGCGATTGCTCCACCGTCGGCCATACCATCCGCCCGTACGACCGAAGCAACGGACGAATCCGCATCCACCACACATGGAGCGTGTAGTAGAAGCGCATCTCCTGCCCGCGGAGGCTCTGCGCTGAGCGAATCGCAGTCCGCAGCATCTGCGGTGAGGTAATGCGCTCATCGAAGCGCAGCGAACCGTTCGTGCCGATGCTGAGCACCCCCACATCCAAGCCCCGCTCGGCATAGCGTTCGAGCAATGCTGCAAGAGTAGGCGCATCCTGCCTTGGTGCTCGCGTTTCGGGCATGCGATGGGAGGATTCCCACTCGAGCCAGGTTGCTTCGGTTCCTCCGCGTGCGAGGGCATCGGCAAGTTCTTCGATCTGCTCGATGCCGAACGTCCCAACAAGTCGCCCATGTGCATAGCGTCGCCGCAAGTGCACTGGAGCAACGGTTCGCAGGACGAGGAACGTCCAGCCATCGGCGCTTGCCCCTGTCGGTGTCCACTCGACGATGGCTTCGATGCGATCTGCGGCGATCGCTGCATAGAGCTGGTCGAGCCACCAGCGCTCCAGATGCGCGGTGGGAATTGCGATGAGCGCTTTCCCTCCTTCGTTTAGCAGTGTGGTACACGCCTGCAGGTATCCATCGGAGGCAGTATCGGCAATAGCGATGATGCGATCGAACCGAAGCGGGGACCTCGAGCAGCCTGGGAGCGAGCCAACCAGCGCAATCGGCGTTGCACTCTCCCAAATCGCAGCCAGCATACGCACGAGCGCTTCCTGCCGGCGGTCGCAGTCAGCAACGGTAAACCGCAGCGCCGACGGACCCGGTGGTGAGAACGTCTCGAGAAGTGCCGTCATGGTCCAAAGGAGCGAGCTTTCAAGCCCGCCTGCTTCGAGAAAGGAGGTCCACGGCGGCGGCTGGAGCACTCGGTATGCCAGCAGCGGCATGTTCTGCGGAAGTCCCCGCTTGGCAAGTTCGACACCAAGGACATAGGAAGCCACCCCTTGCATGTACGCCCGCGGTTCGAATGGACGAAGGCTTGTCACCAGCTGCACTGCGTGGCGTATCTGGTGCGGGTCGTAGAGTTCCCCGCTGGCGCGCTGCCCGAATCGCCACGCATCGGCGATCCCCTCGAGCCGATGATCGCTCGCACTCAAGCGGTCGAGCGCTCCGGCAATGTTGCCCGCAATCACGGAAAGCGATTGCCGATGCGGGGGTAGCCGATCGAAGCGGTGCAACGTCATGAGCGCAACCGTGTGCCAGAGCGGAACGAGCGTATCCGATCCATCGGCAAAGCATGCGTGCACCTGGCGGCATACGTCGGCAATGCGCTCTGGACGCATCATTCCCAGCCGCAGTCGGCTCAATTCGGGCGACATTCCTTGCGTACTGTGCAAAAGGTTGGCTACGCTGTATGGGGACGTGCGGTATGCTGCCTCCCGCACGCAGCTGCAAAATACAGCATCGCACCCATTCGGTGCAAGCAAATTTTTTTCACTCCACAAGAAAAAACGGGCGCATCGCTCGAACGCGCTCTTACGTCCTGCGATGCGCCCTACTGGCGGTAGCCCGCACGCTGTTACCAGCTCTGCCGCACCGACAGACGTACAAAGAAATTCCGCGGCAAGCCAGGCTCGATGTACGCAGCGCCGGCGCTGGTCACGTCGGGATTGATCCAGACGCTGGCCACATAGCGTGCATCGGTGATGTTCATCCCACGCACCTCGGCAATCAGCGACGTCCCCGACCAGAGCGGCTGCTCATAGCGCGCACCAAGATCGAGCACCGTATAGGCCGGCACCGAGTACACGTTCCGATCGTCGGCGTAGTACGAGCCAACGTGGCGAAGCTCTGCCTCGAGCCGCAGCCGGTCGAGCCATGTGGGGACGTACTGCAGCCGTGCAGTTGCGACCAGGTTCGGTACCCCCGGCATTGCATTACCCGATAGGTCTGCTTTCTTCCCTTCGAGCGCGGGATTATAGCTTGCCTGGGTGTAGATCGAATCAATGACGTAGTCGGCAAGCTTGGTCTGCATCACCGTCAGTGCGCCGAGCAGCGAGATACCTTCGGCAAAATCTGCCCGTAGACCAAGCTCCGCTCCCAACCGTTCGGTGCGTCCTGCCGAAAGGTAAAAGCGCCCGCCGCGATACGGAATCGGGTCATTCCACGTGCGAATGAAATACACCGCCGCATCGTAGCTCAGTCCACGGAGGACGCCAGCACCAATCGGCAAAATCTGCTTTGCGCCGAGCTCGTAGGTTTCCGATCGAATTGGCTCCAGAAGAGGGTTGATCGCGCGGACTGTATCCTCGCCGAACACACTCGGTGGATCGGTTTCGTTGCCGGCAGGGATTTCAACGCCGCGACCGAAGTTGAGGTACACGCTCGCTTGCTCCGTGAGCCGATACGTCAGTCCGAGCTTCGGCGAAAGCTGCGCGAACGTGCGCCGATCGTTCAACCGTGGGTTGAGGAAATCGCCGTAGTAATACGTCAGCCAATCCTGGCGCAGCCCGAGCGTAAGGCTCCAGGCTCCCCACATGAGCTCATCTTGCACAAAAACGCCGGTATTTTCGGCGCCTTCGCGCTTGTTTGTCCGGAGTAGGCCGCGGCCATTGGTTGCAAGGTCGAGCGCGTAGAAGAGAATCGCGCCATCTTGATACTGCTCGTCCATTCCCACAAGGAGACGATTGCGCACGTCTTCGCCAAGCTCGGACGTAAGCGTGTAGGTTGCGCTGCCGCCGATGTGGTAGCGAGTAAAATCGCGGAACGTATTCCGCTCGGAACGCTGGAGGAACTTCGGCTGCGCAAAGAGTTGCACCATCAGCTCGCCTGGGCCAAGGCCTTGTTCGAGACGAACGCCGATCCGACCGAGCCGGTTCGAGCGCCGTTCATCGCGCGCAACGTAGGTTGGGTTGTAGATGGCTGGGTCGTCCTGGGCTTTTTGGGGATTGGTCTGGAACTCCGCTTCGGTCAACGGCCCAGGGATGCGGAACGTATTCGATGCCCCGACGGCAAAGACGCCGAGCCGCGTGCGCTCGGCAAGCTGCGCCACCGCACCAGCGGTCAGCTGAAAGTTCGACGACTGCGAATGTTCGCGCCAGCCATCGAAGGAGGTGTTCGTCAGGTTCACATAGACGACACCATCGCTGCCGAGCGGTGAGGCAAGCCGGAGAGCCGAACGCAAGAACCCGAACGATCCGCTTCCGATCTCGGCAATCGCGTAGCGCGATCCCATCGGTGGGACGGTATTCAAGCTGATGACGCCGCCGGCGGCGTTCCCCCAGAGCGCCGAGGCATTCGAACGGAGCACTTCAATGCTCTGCGTAGCACCGAGATCAAGCAGATCGAAGGCGGTCCGCCCGTCCGGCTCGGTCTCCGGGAAGCCGTCCAGGTAGAAGCGGACACCACGCGAGGTGCCAGCATTGGAGCGCTCGCCGGCTCCGCGAGCACCGAACCCGCGAACGAGCACCCGGACGTCGTGGTTCCCCGTCCGCGACTGAACGAGCGCCCCGGGAACGAGCGAAAGCGCTTCGTCCAGGCCGTAGTTCCGGTTGAGTTGAAATTGCTCGCGTGGCACCACCGTCGTGGCCAGCGGCACTTCGAGGTTGTACTCTGCCTGCCGCGTTGCAACGACGGTGACTGCAGAGGCGTTGTACTGAAGCGTATCCCGCACGGGAGATTTCTTCATGGGAGATTGCTGCGCTCCGACAATCGCCGCGCAGCAGAGGAACACAACAAATGGTCGCATAAGCCAATCAATGAACAAGGTGAAACATGGAATGGAAAAGGTGGCTGCCAAGCCATTCGGCAGCGCAGAACACATCACAGCTGCCTACGCCCCGACGGGTGCAGGGTTTGAGGATGCTCAGAGAGTCATCCCCACCCACACTGGGCATGGGCAGGTATCATCGGTGGAGAAAGCCGGGAGCGCACGTTATGAGGAACTCACGCTTCCAGCGCGCTCATCGGTGCGTGGCGGGACAAACGGTGTGGAGGGAAATCCATCGGAAGGACCGCGGCAGTACTCCAGCATTGGCAATATCGAACGTTTGCTCTCGGTGTGGTAAGCGCTGCCGAGACTGGGAAGGTAAAACACCGCGCGTTCGACGATCTGGAGCAACATGAGTGCACCCTCGCCCTTGCCGTGCTGCGCATCGGAGAGTTCATGCACGTAGCGTGCGCCCGCAAATGGATTCGTTGAGCCGAGCTCTTCTGGGCAGAAGTAGAGCACGATATCGTGCCGCTCCAGAAAGTAGAGGCACCACATCACCAGAAGGCTCTGCGAGTAGAGCAAAAAGACCGAAAGCGTAAGTGCTGTTAGAACCGTACGCAGCATCAAAAGCAAAATTAGGCGCTTGTTTGGAACGAACGCAGTGCTAATTTGCGGCGTGTATCATCACGTCTCGATGCCTTTTCATGATTCGATGGTTTGGTTTCTGCATTCTCGCGGTAGGGTGGATTTGTTCGGGTGCAGCGAGCGCTCAGGAACGCTCAGCGACTGGAAGTGTACAGCTTCGGCAGATTTCCCCTGCTGCGTGGGAGGCACTCCAGCGCGGCCTGCCGCAAGTGCTCGCTGCTGATCCTGACGACCGCTACTGGGATCCACAGTTCGGATCGAACGTTGCCGACACACTCTCAGTGCAAGCGATCGTCGTCAAGGGCGACAGCATCATCATCGGCGGGTATTTTCGGACGGTCGCTGGGATTGTGGTCAACTCCCTGGCGCTCTGGGATGGGCTGCGCTGGACGCCTGTTGTTCCTGGTGGTGCACTCTCTCCGGTGGGAATGCCGGGGCTTATCACCGCACTGGCGCTTAGCCCAGAAGGGAATCTCATCATCGCAGGTCAATTCAGCAGCCTCGGCGGTGTGACGGTCACAAACCTTGCGCTCTACGACTGGAACACGGTCACTGCCCTGCCCGCAACATTCACTGGCGGCATTGCGGCAATGACCTACTACCGCGGCGACCTCATCATCGGCGGTGCCTTCGAGAGCATCAACGGCATCGCCGGAACGCGCGGGATTGCCCGCTGGGACGGAACCAGCTGGCATTCGCTCGGTGGCGGCGTGGAAATCGGCAACGTGTCGGTCCTCTACGTGCGAGGCTCGGAGCTGTACGTCGGAGGATCGTTCCAGCGCGTCGGCGGAGTGGACGCACCAGCCCTGGCAGTGTGGGATGGCTCCAGCTGGCATGCACTCGGCGATCCTTTCCGCGGCGAGACAGCGAACATCACACCGCAGGTGCTTGCAATCGCCGCGCTCCCGTCGGGAGAGCTTGTCGTCGGGGGTGATTTCTATCGAATCGGCTCGCAGGTGATTCCCTACCTTGCTCGATGGGATGGTTCCTCGTGGAATGTGCTCGGCCCGCCCGATGGCCCCATCACTGCGCTTGCTGTCCACGAGGGAAAACTCTTCATCAGCGGTGGCTTCGAAACCGTCGGCACGCTGACCTCTCCCTATGCAGCGTACTGGGACGGTTCGGCGTGGTACTCGATGGCAAACGACATGCTCAATACTTCCCTTGCCGTTCTCACCCCAACCGACGTCGGAGTGCTTGTTGGCGGGAATTTCACCGTCGCACTCGACAATGGCTTTATCGCCAATGGGCTTGCGGTGTGGACCGAGCGTGGCTGGGCAGGATTTGGCGGTAACCGCGGCAATGGACTCAACGGTACGGTCACTGGGCTTGTCAGCGATCGCAGCGGCGCGGTCTATGCAACTGGCAGCTTCACGAGAGCTGGTGCAACACCGTCGCCGCACCTTGCACGCTTTACCGGCACCAAGTGGGAAGCAGTCGGCGGAATTACATTCAACGAGCAGCAGCAACTGTTTTACCTCCTGTCGCCCTATCGCAACGAGACGCTTGCCCTCGCCGCAGTGATCATCGCCGACGGGCAGAATACCCCCGCAGTGCTTTCTTATGACCCATCAACAGCACGCGCGACAATTCTCGGCCGCATTGGCGGGACGATCACACAGCGATCGGTCTATGCGCTTAGCTACGACCGAGAGCGCGACTTGCTCTACTGCGGCGGCAACTACCGCACGATGAACGGTGATACGGTCCGTGGAATTGCCGTCTATGACGGCCAGCAGTGGCGCGGACTCGGTGGCGGGATCCAGAGCGGAGCAATCAATGCGATTGCTCCTCTGCCCGATGGATCGGTGATTGCTGGAGGAACCTTCAGCACAATCGGTGGAACAGCCGCACGCTCGATTGCACGGTGGAACGGCTCCGCATGGGAACCGCTCGGGGATGGCATTGGGCAAGGTGCGCAGCAAGGCGTCGTCTATGCCCTCCTTGTAGCCGATGGCTGGCTTTACGTTGCGGGACGATTCGACCGCGCTGGCTCGGTCCAGTGCACAAACATTGCACGGTGGAATCTCACCAGCGGCACATGGGAGGCAATCCCCGGCGGCACCAACGGTACGATCTACGCACTCTGCCTCTGGGGCGATGAAATCGTCGCCGCAGGAGAATTTACCCGTGCTGGCGATACAAGCGCAAATCGCATTGCGCGCTACAATCCCGCAACCGGGATGTGGTCACGCTTCGGCAGCGGCATCGAGGGCACTGGCGCGACGGTCCGAGCGCTCGCGGTCGCTGGGGGTGCCCTCTGTGTCGGTGGCGCATTCGATTACGCCGGTGGGCGGTCCTCCCGCAGCTTTGCACGGTGGTTCGGGGGCACCAGTAGCGTCGAACGAGAAGCACTGCCAGCAGTTGCTTCCAGTGCCATCGAGCTGTATCCCCTCCCGCTGGGAGAACGGTGCACTGCGCGCGTGCAGCTTCGCCGCGGAGGGAACGTTCGACTCGATGCGTACACGCTCGACGGACGTCATGTTGGGCGGCTTTGGGAAGGGTGGCTCAGTGCTGGGGTGCATGAGTTTCCCCTTTGGCTCGGCGGACTTCACTCGAACGCGCTCGTGATTGTTGCGCTGCAGGATGGGCGTTTCGTCGGTTCGGCGATCGGGATGCCCTGATCGAACGCAGAACCAGCTCCAGCAGAAGGCGCCACGCACAAGAGCGGGCGCCTTTTTTGCATGGGAAGGTTCTTGAAGATCGTGGAAGAATCTTATGATGGATTTTCGGGGATAATTTTGTGTTGAGCGCCTCTGGTACCACTCGGTGCCAATATTTCCAGGCTGAGTCAATGAACGGGAATGTCCCACCCTCTTGAGAATCTCCCTCTATGGCACAATTGGAAGAACTCCATAAAGGTGCTCTCGTCCGAGGTATCTTACCGAACAATGCGCTTGCAAAAGTCGAAGAAGTCACCTGGCATGGGAACGATGTCGTCACACTCCGCTACCGTGCACTTGACGGGAAGGGAGGGGAAATACTTTGGTACCGCGACCAGCAGGACAAGCTCCAGATCGAAGGGGACATTCGGCTTTGGATGTTCGATGGCGATGGCGCCTGCTATCGCTTAGTCTCGGAAGCGAACCGTATTCGCTTGGCGTATCTGTTCGACCCACTGCTTGCAGTGCACTCCTCTCTCCTTGAGCCGCTGCCGCACCAGATCACGGCGGTCTACGAAGTCATGCTCCCGCGAATGCCACTACGGTTTCTGCTCGCAGATGACCCTGGGGCGGGCAAGACAATCATGGCAGGGTTGCTCATCAAGGAGCTCTTGGTCCGTGGGGATGTGCGACGCTGCATGATCGTTTGTCCTGGCAACCTCGTCGAGCAATGGCAAGACGAACTCTCCGAGCGTTTTCACCTGCCCTTCGAGATCATGACAACCGATAAGCTCAACACTGCCCGCAGTGGCAATTGGTTCCTCGAGAATAATCTCGTGATCGTGCGACTCGACAAGGCCGCCCGCGACGAGTCCGTCCAAGCGAAATTGGCAGCTCCAGAGTGCCGGTGGGATCTTGTGATCGTGGACGAAGCCCACAAGATGGCCGCAACGTTCTACGGAGGCGAGATCAAGTACACCAAGCGTTACAAGCTCGGTCAGCTTCTTTCGAGGATAAGCAGACACTTTCTGCTGCTGACCGCGACGCCGCACAACGGCAAGGGGGAGGACTTCCAGCTCTTTCTGGCGCTCCTCGATGGCGATCGTTTCGAAGGGCGTTTCCGGGATGGTGTGCACCAGGTCGACGTCTCCGACCTCATGCGGCGGATGGTGAAAGAACATTTGGTGCGGTTCGACGGCCGGCCGCTCTTCCCCGAACGATTCGCTCATACCGTCTCATACCGCCTGTCGGATCACGAGGCGCACCTGTACAAGGAAGTCACAGAGTACGTCAAGGAAGAATTCAACCGCGCCGATGCGCTCGCCGACGAAAAGCGTAAGGGCACTGTAGGGTTTGCCCTGACAACCTTGCAGCGCCGCTTAGCATCGAGTCCGGAAGCCATCTACCAGTCACTTTGTCGCCGCAGGGAACGGCTGGAACGTCGCTTGCGAGAACTGGAGCTCCTCCATCGCGGGGAAAGCATTTCCACATCTTTTGTAGCACTCGAGCAAGAAGAGCTGGAAGAGCTGGAGGAGGCACCAGAAGCCGAAGTTGAGCTGAAAGAAGACGAGATCCTCGACCAAGCCACTGCTGCTGGCACTATCGAGGAACTGCGCGCGGAAATTGACACCCTCAAGCGGCTGGAGGAACTCGCCCAGCAGGTCCGCTCAAGCGGCGAGGACCGCAAATGGCGCGAGCTGGCGAAACTCCTGCACGATCTCTTCTTCACTTCTCGTGCGCCGGATGAGAAACTCATCATCTTCACCGAACACCGAGACACCCTGAACTACCTGGTCAAGCGCATCGCAACACTGCTGGGCCAGCAGGCAGTGGTGTTCATCCACGGAGCCATGGGCCGTGAAGACCGGCGCAAAGCACAGGAGACCTTTCTCAACAATCCGGAGGTACGCGTGCTCGTGGCAACCGATGCTGCCGGCGAAGGCATCAATCTCCAGCGCGCACACCTCATGATCAACTACGACCTGCCCTGGAACCCCAACCGTATCGAACAGCGCTTTGGCCGCATCCACCGTATCGGCCAAACCGAACCCTGCCACTTGTGGAACATGGTGGCAATCGAGACTCGCGAGGGCGACGTTTACTACACTCTGCTCAAGAAGCTCGAAGAGGCTCGCGCCGCCCTCGGTGGCAAGGTCTTCGACGTGCTGGGCAAACTGCAGTTCGAAGGCCGGCCGCTCCGCGACCTGCTCATCGAGGCAATCCGCTACGGCGAACGGCCCGAAGTCAAAATGAAGCTCAGTCAAGCCATCGAACAGGCCCTGAACACGTCGCATCTGCAGGACTTGGTAGAAGAGCGTGCTCTGGCACAGGAGATCATCCACGCCGAACGGTTGCAACGCATTCGCGAGGATATGGAACGTGCCGCAGCTCGCCGCCTCCAGCCGCACTACATCGAATCGTTCTTCCTGGAGGTATTCCGCCAGCTTGGCGGATCGATTGACGAGCGCGAACCACGTCGCTACGAAATCACGCATGTGCCCGCTGCTATCCGCCAGCGGGACCGGCTCATCGGAATCCGCGAGCCCGTCCTGCACCGCTACGAGCGCATCACCTTCGAAAAAGAACTTGTCACCCTTCCGGGCAAACCGCTCGCCGCGTTCGTTTGCCCCGGGCATCCACTGCTCGATGCCGTCATTGATCTTGTCCTCGAACATCACCGCGTGCTCCTCCAGCGCGGTGCAATCCTCGTTGATGATAGCGACCCCAGTACCGAACCACGTGCCGTTTTCATGCTCGAACACGCGCTTCAAGATGGTACGCAGACCCCCAGCGGCGAGCAACGCGTCATCTCCCGCCGTCTGCTCTTTGTCGAGCTCGATCGTTCCGGCCAAATTCGAAATGCTGGGTATGCCCCCTACCTCGACTTTCGCCCCCTCCGCGACGAAGACGAACCCCTGCCGGAAGAAATCCTCGCCCGACCTGAGTGCACCTGGATCACGCAAGAACTCGAGGCCCAGGTCCTGGACTTCGCTGTGAACTACATCGTGCCCGAACACCTGGAAGAAGTTCGCCGTCGGCGGCTGGAGCTCATCGAGAAAACCCGCACTGCCGTCAAGGACCGCCTGACCAAGGAGATCGCCTACTGGGACCACCGGGCCGAACAGCTCCGCCTCCAGGAGCAAGCGGGCAAGCCCATCACACGACTCAACTGGCAAGAAGCGCGGCGCCGAGCCGATGAACTCCAAGATCGTCTCAACAAGCGGATGGATGAGCTCGACAGCGAGAAGCAGATCACGGCGCTGCCGCCCGTCATCGTGGGCGGCTTCGTGGTGGTACCGGCCGGGCTGCTGGCCAAGATGCGGGGCGAGGTCCTGACGCTAGCCACTCCCGCCGCGGACACCCAGACAATCGCCGCCCGCGCCCGCGCCATCGTCATGGAGGCCGAGCGGCGGCTGGGCTATGAACCCACTGACCGAGAGTTCGACCACCTCGGCTACGACATCGAAAGCCGCGACCCCCGCACCGGACGGCTCCGCTTCATCGAGGTGAAGGGCCGCGTGGCCGACGCAGACACCATCACCGTCACCCGCAACGAAATCCTGACCTCCCTCAACAAACCCGACGACTATATCCTGGCGATCGTGATCTTCGAAGAGGGCGGCACGCACCGGCTCTACTACGTCCGTCGCCCCTTCCAGCGCGAGCCGGATTTTGGGGTGACGAGTGTGAACTACGACCTCTCTGTGTTACTTTCGCAAGCGGAGGAAGTCGTATGAAACAACGCAAGAAACTCATCGAAGTGGCCCTCCCCCTGCCCGAGGTCAACGACGCCTCGGCGTACGACAAGATGCCCGGGATCGGGGCACATCCGAAGGGGATCCACCACTGGTGGGCGCGGCTGCCGCTGCCGGTGAGGCTGAGGCCCCTTCCTACAATGCCCTGGTGCAGACCTGGCCGGAGATTGCGCGGCTGGCACGGGAAAGCAGTATGGCACACACTGCGCAGGCACTATTGTTTGGAGGAGATGAAGTATGACAATTAGTGTTTCACAAACGAATCAAAAGTCAATGGCAGCCCAGCGCGTGCATATCGAGCTACAGCGCGTGCAGACGTGGCTGTTTGCTGTTCCACGTCTGCGAGCGATGGTCGGTGCGAACACAATGCTCGGCGAGATGCTTCGCATGAAACTGCCAGAGCTGGCACGTGGCGGTGGGAATAAGTGGCAATTGAAGCCGCTTACAGGTTCCTATCCCGCGGCCGATACTACTGACCCCCTACAACAACACGACGATCCGAGCGCCGACGCGAGAGATGGCATCCTCTCGCGCGACGGTGGTCACTTCGAGGCACAATTCGAGCACGGTGCCGACGAGTTTGCTCGTGCTGCCGCAGAGCTTCTGCGCCGCGAGCTACCGGGTTTGCATTTTCATATCTGGATTGATGACCAGGAATGGTCGCAAAGCTGTGTGTATCTTCCCAACGAGCTGCCAGTCCTGGCGCCATGCGAATGGACAGGGCGCGGCTTAGCATCGGTGGTCATCTCGCAAGGGAACGAGAAGGCTGGAGTATCGCTCGACGTTGCTCGACGACATGAGGCAGCAAAACGTGCAGAAAAACACCAAGCGAACGATCTTGCAAGCCTGCTTGAAGCAAGGACGACTTTGGCCCAACTGCAGAGGCCACAGGACTTGGAGGATCTGGTCGGTTCCGGCTACCTTGCGCTTATTTACGCAGATGGCAACGGAGTCGGAAGTAGTGCGGGCACGACCGACGAAGAGCGGGCGCGCTTCTTTCATCGCAATCGCGTGCTGCTGCGCCGAGCGCTGATAAAGGCTATCGACGATGTATGCGCTGGCGCGACCGGCATGGCGCCACTGGTCCTCCTTATGCTTGGCGGCGATGACCTGCTTGTCATGTGTCGTGCCGAAAAAGCATTGCCGTTTGTCGTCTCGCTGTGCGAGGAGCTGGCGAGGATTCAAAGAGAGGGCAACAGTGGCTTCGAGCTGACGCTTGGCGTGGGTGTTGTCATCGCGCAACGGAAGATACCAATTCACCGTCTGCATGACATCGCAGAGCAGTTGGCTAGCTCCGCCAAACGTCGCTTCCGTGGTCTCAAAGACACCGGTGACAATGCGCAATCGGTGGTTGATTGGGCGGTGTACACCACAACGTGGGTTGACGACCCCGAGGAAATCCGGCGTCGTGACTGGGTTTGTGGCACACAGGGTGAACGGCGGGTGTTGTCGCAGCGTCCGGTTGATGTACTTGGAGATGGTCTACACACTCTCCAGGGTCTCCTCAAGGGCGCCGAGAAGCTTCAAAATGCCCCACGCTCGCAGCTCCGCTATCTCGTCGAGCAGCTCCCGCGCGGGCGGGCGCTTGCAGAGCTTGCTTTCGCGGAGCTGTCGATACAAGCACGCGAGAAGTTGAGTCAGGCTGGCGTCATGCAGGTGTGGCAGCGTTCACAGAACGGAGGCACCTGGATCACGCCGCTGCTCGATCTCGTGGAGATCGCAGAGATCCCCCGACTGGGGCGTCGCATCGATACCCAACAATCTAATCAGTCCGAGCATTTGCCAATCACAGAAAAATCATAACTTTGGCTCGAATATAACAACCCGTGCAGGAGGTCATTGATGGCTAAAACGTGGGTTCGATGTAAGATCACGGCGGAGTTGCTCGCGGACGCGCATTTCGGCACCGGTTCGGGTGGAAGTGGCATCGATGCGCTCGTCGCTCGCGACCGGGACGGCCGGCCGGTCATCTGGGCTTCGCACGTGGAGGGCGTGTTGCGCGACGCAGCGCGCAGGCTACGAGGTGATCATGCAGCGGCTGGCTTTTTCGGACAGGCTGGAGGCCAGCAGCAATGGGCGATTTTTACATCGTTATACACTACGGACACTCCTGAGAGTCGCATCTGGCGTTCCACTGCGCGGCGGTCCTTTGACAACCGAGCGCCGAAGGACGACACGCTTCGCACCATGGAATTTGTTCCCAAAGGGACAAAGTTTGAGGGGCAAGTTGAGTTGCCTGAGCATCACTTGCCGTTGTTGGAACGACTGGTGAAGGAAGTTGATGCGCTCGGTAGTGGACGCGCTTCGGGTGCCGGATGGTTAAAGCTTTCGCTCGAGGAGCTCCAGCAGGAAATTGTGCCAAAGGAAGTCGAGCCAACCGAACACCTGCGACTTCTGCTCAGGAACATTGACCCCGTGTGTATCACCGCCACAGCCACACCTGACAACCTAATCCCAAGTCTCGCGTTCGTACCTGGGCGGGCGTTGCTGGGCGCGTTGGCGAGCTTGCTCAGAGAAGCAGGCAAACATGCGGTTGCTTCGTTCCTGACAGCTGGGCACATCTCGGTGAGCGACGCTCTACCGCTGCCGGTGGCACCTGCTGACCTCAAGGCCGTAGAAGTATTACCGGCGCCGCTTTCATTGCAGAGTGAGAAACCCAAAGGTTCCGCTGGACCTGTTCCCTGGTGGGCCCAGCCGAAAGCTGCGGTGAAGAGGATTGACGCGTGGACAACGACCGAAAAGCTGAAACGTCCGGAACATGACCTCTTTGTGTATCGGAAACACCCAGATGCTGACTGGATAGCGTTCCGACCAGCGCTGCGTGTACGGCTGCGTAATGGGCGACCTGATCCAAGGCAACCAGAGCCATCTCTTTTTGCGGTCGAGGAGATCGCCGAAGACACGTACTTCGTGGCGGATCTCCGGGGCCCTCTCGATGCCATGAAGCAACTGGCTGAAGGGCTCAAACCGGTTCTCGAAGGCCGTCGCTGGCTGCGCGTTGGCCGATCTGGAGCACCAGTGGAAGTCGTGGATATTGCCTGGATGATGGATACGACGCAAGCACGCTCGACGTCAGATCCGGCGATTTCCGAAAAGACCTTCCGGCTCACGCTGACCTCGGATTTGCTCGTGCGCGACGAATTTCTGCGCTGGCGCACGGCGCTGGACGAAAGAGCGCTTCAGGAATTGCTTGGGACAAACAACATTCATCTCAAACGGTCAACGCAAGATTGGGTGATGGTCCATGGATTCAATCGCGCCTCGCGTCTGTGGCGAATGCCGGCTGCAGCGATTCGGCGAGGCTCTGTATTCGAAGTTTCAGGAGAGGGGATACAGGCACTCGCGTCTCGAGTGGTGCAAGGTCAATGGTTGGGGGAACGCACGCACGAAGGGTTCGGGCGTTTTCGTCTCGACGAAGTGCTTCCGGGTGTTACCAACGGCATGGTCGCCAATGCCAATGGTAAGGCCGATTCGACCGAAGATGTTGCCGACGAGGCCATTGCGGCGGAGACGCACAAATGGTTTGAGGATCATAAAGAACTTGCCAGGCCTGGAAGCGGCACAGAACGCAAACCCAGTCTCTCCCAATGGTTCGACCTAGTTACCGAACTCGAACGCGGTAACGCGAATGCCATCCCCAATCGCCTCAATCCAACGAAGGCGGGCGCGCAAAGTTGGAAGCATCCTAAAGCAAGGGCGATCTTGGAGAAACTCCAAACGATTCGGAATCTCGAGATGCAGGCGCGTCACGCACGTTTCTTTGTACGTTGGCTACGCGCTGAGATGCGTAAACGGGAGGAGGCATGAGGATGAGACAGACGCGACTGACGTTATTCACGGCCACACTGGTACAGGACTCAGCCTTGACGGTATCGGGGCTCGATAGGGAGAGCAGCGCCGATCATCCTTTCACGCTGGTTGACGGTGTTCCCACACTTGTCGGCCGCGGCCTCAAAGGCGCTGCCGTCGCTATGGCGAAACGGTTCTTTGATCCCTTGCCTCGCGCGGTCTCGGACGATATCAAACATGGTGCGCTTCGCCGCTCGGCATGGGAATTCGCCGACGCAACACCGGTGGATTCGGATGTGATCCCGCGCCTTCGTGCAGGTGTCGGTATTCGGCACAAGACCGGCGCCCGTGCGAAAGGCGTGCTCTACGATCGCGAAGTCATCCCCGCAGGGACGAAATGGGCTCTCCATTTTCGAGTCGACTGGTCCTACGCGGAGAACGAGAGCGAAGCCAGAGAAGCCGAGGGCATCCTCGGCTACGTGCTGGCCGAGCACTGGGCAAAGGGACGCTGCTGGCTTGGCGGCGATGTGGCGCGCGGCCTTGGCTGGTGCCACTTGGAAGATCTGAAGGCCTATCGCCTCGACGAATCAAGTTATGAACGCTGGGTGCAGTCAGACCGCAAGGAGCTTCCTCCGCACCTTGAGATAGTACCGACCGTCGAACCGACTCGCTCGTGGTGTTTCCGCACGCTCGACGTGGAAATAGTTTTCGGCGAATACCAACCGAATCCCGACGAGCCAGCGTGGGGGCTTGACATGCTCGCTATTGGCCCGCACGACGCAGAAGGCATGGTCCAACCAACCGGCGATGGCACCTGGGCAAAGCCATCTTGGGTTGCTTCAGAGACGCCGACTCCAGAGGCAGTATTCACCGATCGCCCGATCCTGATGGATGGCGCTCGCCCGCTGATTCCCGGTTCGAGCGTGCGCGGCCCGTTACGACACGCCTTCTCCCGTGCAGAACGAGCAGCAGGCCGTAACGTTCAAGATCCGCACCTGGTGCAGGGAAACGTCGGCGACAATGATCCTGCCGGTCAGGCATTCGGCACGGTGAACAGGAGCAGCCGCATCCTCATCCGCGACGCCCGCGCTGAAGGTGAGTGGGCGGCGGCCAAGTTGCATATGCATGCGGAAGACGAATTCTCCGCAGGTTCTTACGGCACCGCCAAACGCGACGCCGTGCGCCTGCTCAAAGGCGTCTTCCCGGTGCGCATCGTAGTGGAGGGGCCTACTCCGCAGGAGGTCGAACCGCTGGTCGCATTGATCGATCGCCAGATAGCGCTGGGGGCGCTGGGCCACTTGCCTATCGGAGGACACAAGACGCGTGGATGCGGGTGGGGCCGATGGGAACCTAAAGGTTGGCGCATCGATGATGTAAAAGCAACGAGGACCTGGACGCCTTCTGAGACATCACAACTGGTGATCCACGAGAATACGTACGGAATGCGGGATTTCCTCGATGCGCCAGAGCCTGAGGATGCTTGTGTTCGCGTTGAGTTTGGGATGATGAATGGCGCTCGGCTTACACTCAGTGAGGCAGCTAACTTGGCGAGGATTGCGCTTGGCAATAAACCGCTCATTGCGTGGTGGTGTGATCCTTCAATCGAATTCAATGTCAGCCAACCCCCGAAGACATTCGGGACCACGTGGCCGGGCGCTGACCCACTGCAGGTGGACGAGGTGGCATTCTATGCTGAGCGCGCTGTTTGGCGTGCCGTGCGCACTTCCGGCGGCGCGCAATGGGTGCTTATCGAGGAAGTTGCCCCTGATACCTCCGATGGCAAAAAGGTCAAGGTCGTCCACGTACCTGCACGTCTGCACGGCTTCAAGCGCTTCACGGCAGCGAACACCGGGCGCGGGAAGGTGTTGCTGCGTCAATGGTATGAGGAGGATGAGATACTCGGCTTTACGATTGAGCAAATCGCTCAGGAGGCAGACTGATGTCAGAGAAACCTTATTGCATTCGCGTTCGCGTACTCGATGGTAAACCTCGCGACATAAAGGCTCTCAACAAACTAAAGAGCAATCAGCTTGGGATGCCGCATCTGGACATCATCAACGCCAAAGATGGAATCGAGCTGATCATTTGCGCGGCGAAGGAGACGCATCTCGCTCAAGTACGCGAAAAACTCCGCGCTGCCGGTCTTGAGGAGATCGAAGGGGGTGATACCACTATCACAGCGCCCGCGTCCAAGACGCCTACACCTCGAAGCATGCGTCAAGGCGGCCCTCAACAACGCAACCAGGCGCAAGGCGGACGGCAAAAGCCTGATCGCGGGTCACCAGCGCAATCAGACCTTCGTAAAAAGCCATACGGCTTTGTCTCCCTACCCGATAATTTCAAAAGCGCCGCTCCCATCTGGCACGACGGAACGAGCAGCAAGGGGCGGCTTTCGGGGGAGATTCGCTTTGAATTAGAGACGCTCACGCCACTCCTAGTCGGCTGGGAACGTGGAATCGTCGGCGATAGCGAGGCCGAGTGGCCGGTTCCAAACAGCCTGGATGGGGTTGGTCAGCTCGCGGCAAAAAAATCGGTGCTCTGCCCGCTGCGCGCGCCGTGGGGAAAGCGGCCCGTCGTCATCCCCGGCGACTCGCTCAGGGGCCTGCTCCGGCACGAGCTGGGAGCGCTTCTTGGCGCGCCGATGGAGCGCGTGGCGGAGCGATCGTACTCGTATCGACCGAACGCGCTCTTTCCGAATCAGCCGAATCCGAGGCTCATCCCGCGCATCGCGCGCGTGCCGAAAGACGGCGTCGAGATGAAGGCGCTCGACGACCAGACGCAGGTGCGCGTTCCGACGAAGCTCGAGCTACTTCCGACCAACCTTCGTTACGACAAGAGGTTCGAGCAGAATGCGAACTACTACCGATTCGACCGATTCGACCACCCATACGGCGCGCCCTACCGTGGGGGCTGGGAGCAGGCGAGAGGCTCAACTCGAAGCGAAACCTGCACAAGAAACTGGCCGCGAATCCCGACACGGCGACCGAGACCGTCGAGGTCCCGAACGTCGTGCAGGAGGGCTACCTCGCGACCATTCGTCATCTCATTGATCTCAACCATGGCCACTTCTCAGCACGGCATCCCGACGTCCCCAGTGTGGTAGATGGTGAGGCAGCACGCAAGCGCATCCTCGAGGCAGCACAAAATGAGGTGTTCCAGCCCGGTGACATGATCTGGGTAGAATGGGACACCGAGAAAAAGCAGATTGTCTCCTTTGGCTGGCACTACTACTACCGCTGGGCATACGTGGACACTGTGCGCCGGGACGCAGATGCTCCAAATGGCGAACGGCACGGCCTTTTCCCGCTCGAGAAGGAGCGGCAGAAGGATAGCGACGGCGCGCCAACAGAACTCTCTTGTGTGCGGCGGCTTTTCGGCTACACCGGCGACAATGAAGGCAGCCAGGGGATCGGCATGGGTGATTACTCGCAGCTTATGGGCCGCGTCTCGATCAACGCCGCCCTGGAGGTTGTAGGCGACGACGAAAGTGATGAGCAGCGCTTTCTGCCGCCAACCTTCCTCAAGGAGCTGGGCATGCCGCGGCCGAGCGCGGTCGAGTTCTACTTGAAACAGCCTTACCATCCCAACCCCCGCCCTTGGGATCAGGCAACACTGGTGACGTACGGCGATGCTGCTGGCTACGATGAGCCGGGTGAGTTAGCCGGTCGCAAGTTCTACCTCGATCGACCGGACGCCTACACGGGTGAGCCGTGGAAGGATGACTCGCCTGGCAATCGTGCTAACGAGAGAAGCACCTTAGCTTTGGAGGCCTCAAAGCCCGGACGAAGGTTCCGCTTTACTCTGCGCTTCCGCGATCTAGATCCGGCCGAGCTGGCGGCTGTGCTCGTTGCGCTCAGCCCCAACCAGTTCAAGGACATACTTGGTGGTACGCACCCCGACGGCTACTGCACGAAGCTCGGCTACGCGCGTCCGCTCGGTTGGGGCAGCGTGCGTATCGAGGCCAAGCAGCTCCTGCTGCTCGACGAAGTGGGCGACACGCCAACGCTGAAGCCCGAGGCCGACCTCGTTGCCTGGGTGAGACAGCATTACCAGAGGACGGCGACACAGAATGAGTGGCTCGCCATTCATCGGCACAAGCATCCTGACGCAGCCGACTATCCGAGGCAAAACGGTCAAATATACACCTTCCACACGAATCTTCGTGCTCAACATTCGCGCAAGCGTCGGTATCGCAGAGAGGAGTAGGCAATGACTAAACTGCTCATTATGACCACCGGTCAGACCGACGTTCAGCTAGTCGTAAACGGCGTCAGAAAAGAACTCGATGCCAAGACGTGTGGGAAGATTCATGACGAGATTAAGAAGCGGCGGTGGACGGTCGTGGATGCTCCGGCCCAAAAGGACAATCAGCGTGCATCGGAGCTGCCCGATGGCGATTTAAGCCTTTGTACGCCGAAACTCGACGCGGTGCTCAACTACTTTGAGGCTAAGCTCCCCTCCGCCGCGCTTCTCCTCGAGACCCGCCGCACGATCGACAGCGATCCGCGATTTGCAGGTGCAGTGCTCGAGGCTCGACTGAAGGCCAAAGGAGTCCAAACGGTTCGCCGAAGGGTTTATCTGCAGGGCGCAGAGCGTCTCGAGAACCCCAACGAACCCCGTGATGCCGTTATTCGGCGCGAGGTTGTCGACCGTCTGGAGGATGCCATACGCGAGAGCCTTAGGGCGGTAAACCCGTCCCGCATCGTCGTCGCGGCGACGGGCGGCTTTCCTGTCGTGAGCAATCTCGTGGAAGAGATCGTGGGGTTGCACGCACCCCCGTCAGCGGCGCTCGAGGTGCTGGAGGTTGCTGACGGTGCGCAGGCAAGCCCACCGACCCCCGACTGCGCAGTCCGACGTACGTCGGTGCCCGAACCGATCGTCTCATTTCAGGCACGCCGGCGTGTGCTGCAATTGATCGACAAGGGCAACCCTCTCGGAGCCTGGGCGGTCGCCGAGCCACTTCACAGCGACGAGACAGAGCGAGAGTGGACGAAGGTCATCGAGTGGCTTGCCTGCTTCGCCTCGTCGCTTCCGATACCCGAAGAGTGCGACATCGCGGTTCTCAAGCATCCGAAGATGGCGGTTCGCGCCGCTCTCCGTGTCGAGCTGGCGCTCCGTGCGGGAGACATTCCGCGTGCTGTACATGGTACCGTGGCATTCTACGAGTCGGCGCTATGGGACCATCTGCTTGAACGCTTCGAACGAACAGGCAAGAAACAGAGGGGATTGGACGTACTTTGTCGCAAAGAGGGCGCTAAAGTGCCAGAAGGCAAGAAGCTTCTACGTAACGACGCGACTGATGAGGAAGACAAGCGGAATTGTCCTTTCGAGCGGTTGGATGACGGCACATATCTTTTTTTCGAGGATGGTGCCGGCCGCTTCGCTCAGCGCTACGTCGAAAGTAAGCCTCTCAAGAAGCTTGTTGACGCCATCGGCAAGGTGAAGCATCTTCGCAACGATGTCGCTCATAATGAGCCGACACCTGAACTTATGAAAAGTGCCCGTGAAAAAATGCAGGACGCGAAATTATGGTCAGAAGATGATCCACCCCAGTTTCTAAAGCAGCCCCTTGTCCAAGACGTGCTGAAGAAACTCGGTGTGGAAGAGCCGGATCTGTTATGCGAGAGGTTATTGGAAACAGTCCGAGCTCGTCTGCTTCTTTCGCCACAATCAGCAAGCGATGCCAAGAAGGAGGAGACTTAACCCATGGCCCTGACCAATCGAGATCGAGTAGGAAAGGCGCTCGAGCTTCTGCGCGAGGGGCTGGCGCCGTACGTTGAGCGCGAAGTACAGGAGGCCGTGCGGGCAGGGGCGGTGAACATGGAGACGGTGCGCCGCTTTGCCGAGGATCCGCTGCTGAAGAATAAGCTCATCACCGAGTGGGACGCGGCGAGTCTCCTCAAGCTGATGTGGGAAAGTTGGAACGACGTCTTCCGCAAGACGCTGGGGTTTGCCGAGCGTTCGCTGGTGAGCGAGCCGCGGGAGTGGCGCAACCAGTGGGCGCATCAGGAAACGTTCTCGAGCGACGACGCCGACCGCACGCTCGACTCAGTCGAACGGCTGCACGAACTGTTTCGTGACTATGGACCCTGCCTTGTTCTCATTGACGAGCGGGTCGCCTACGCCGACAGCTATGACGAAGCTTGCACTCGCTACCGAGGCTTGCGCTGTGGGCGGAACCTCTCCCTCTTGGATTCGAACCCGCAAGGGCTCCTCGTCAAACCCGAGGTCGCACGGCGCCAGATCGAAGAGGTGCACCAGACCGCTCCGGCACAACCGGGGGCCACACCCAGCGTCACAGCGGCAGGGACTGCCCGTGCCGATGGAGAGCCTACCTCCCCTACGCCTGCAGGAGCTCCCAGCACTGCCACCTTACCCAAGCGCTTTCATGGCAGTGTGGCGCTGAGTCCCCTTCGCCTGGGGGCAGAGGCAGGCCGCATCGCCGAAGAAGTCCTTGCGCACCTCTCCTCGCTTCCGGGCGCTCAAGTTTCGGTGACGCTGGAGATCCACGTCACGGTTCCCGACGGCGTACCTGATCAGGTCGCGCGCGTCGTGACGGAAAACTGCCGAACGCTGAGATTCACCAGTCACGGGTTTGAAAGAGACTAACACGCCTTCGACTGTAGAATTGCTGTGCAAGGAAGTACAATGAAACGCAAACCGCCAGCATTTTTTGAGGAAATTCGCAATAAAGCACTCGAGCGTTGGAAGCAGTTAGAGGCAGATCCCGAACTTGCTGGTCCGTGGTGGCAGCTCTTCCGGCAAGTGCAAAGCCCGCGTCATGTCCTTTCGGAACTGCTCCAGAATGCCGATGATGCAGGCGCGCGTCACGTCAGCGTTCGGGTGGAGGATAACGTTTTCACGTTCGAACACGACGGGCACGATTTCTCCGAGGATGAATTTGCCTCGCTCTGCCGGTTTGGGTTTTCGAATAAGCGCACGCTTTATACGATTGGCTTCCGGGGCATCGGGTTCAAGTCCACCTTTAGTTTGGGGGAGAGCGTAGAGCTCCTCACACAAACGCTTGCCGTCCGTTTCAAGAAGAAGCGGTTTACACTTCCGATCTGGATTGAGGAGGCACCCGACTGCGATCGGACGCGGATTTCCGTCCGTATCTCGGACAAAGCTCGGAAAGAGGATCTGCGAAAGAATTTCAACGAGTGGATACAAAGTCCTGCATCGCTGCTCTTTTTTCGGCATATCGAGGAACTCGAGATTGACGGCCAAAAGATCCGCAGGGAGCGGGTTGGAAAAGGGCCTATCGCAGGTTCAGAAATCATTCGCCTTGTGAGTGTGAAGGCCTACGATGTGCTGTGCCTCACCTCCGAGGAAGAGCCTTTTCCGGACGAGGCCCTCGAGGAGATTCGCCAGGAGCGCGACGTGGAGGATTTGCATCTTCCGCCCTGTCGGGTCCAACTGGTGGTTGGCTTGCCGAAGACACAGCGGCTCTACGTTGTGCTGCCGACGGGAGCAGAGCTTGATTTGCCCTTTTCCTGCAACGCACCGTTTCTGCAGGATCCGGGCCGCTATGGAATCAAGGACCCCTCGACATCCCCAACCAATCGCTGGCTTCTTGCTCGCCTTGGCAGGCTTGCAAGCCGTGCGATGATGGAGTGGTTAGCGAACAAACGCCTGACCGTAGAGGAACGAGCCGAGGCATACTGCTTGCTCCCATCCAAGCCTCATGAAGATAGTTCGATCAAAGCCCAGACATCCGAAATCCTCTGCGACGCCTTTATGGAGGCGATCGGCGAGCGCCCTATTTTGCTAACCATTGATGGAAAACTCGTGCACTCCGGAGCTTGCCTTGCCCCTCCACGCCGCACGTACAAAATATGGACGCCCAAGCGATTGCTTAAGCTTTTCGAAGCTCCTGGCAAAGACCTCCTCTCTCCCGCCATTAGTGATGAACATCGAAAAAATTTAGCCCAGTGGGGTTTCCTGGAGAATCTCCGTGAGGAGGATGTAGTAAAGCAGCTCCAGCGTGTACAATCTATTCCCACACCCAACGACTTCGAGGGCCTCCTCGTGCTTTGGAGTCTGGTGTGGCAACACCGAGACCAACTCGGCTACTGGCGTATGCAAATACTCAATCTGCCTCTTGTTCCGGTCAAGGGACGCCAAGTGCTGTACCCAGCCCATCAGGTCGTTCGGCTGCCAGAAAAGCTACAAAAACTCTCGGAGGAAGCTTGGGAATTTCTCACGAGTCTGGTGATCGTGGTAAAACCAGAGTGGATAGAGTATCTTGAAAATCGCGAGCAGGTCAATCGCGATCTCGAAAATGCACGGCTACTACTACGCGAATTAGAGCTCGACCGTGCCAGCGACACCGAGAAAATCATCCGTATCGCCAGCCGGCATTTCTTTTCCCAGGAAGATTTGACTGTCAAGGACCACGTCCGTATTGCCCATCTCCTGGCAGCGCTCGACGCGAAAGCGCCCGAGGAATTCCGCTGCATCAGTCGGGATGGTAAACAACGAGCTCTCTCGGAGCACATTATCGCGACGCAGGACCCAGCCATGGAGGAACTTTTGCCTGAATCTTGGAAGGAAGCCCACCTTTTGCACGACGCCTACTTCGAGCAGTATCACTTGTGCACCCGAGATCAGTGGCAGAAATGGATCTCTTCGGAGAAAAGCGGATTCCTCCGGTTTGTTCCATTAGTGCGAAAGCAGCGCTATTCTAACCCCAAACTTGTTCGTGATTTTGTTCAAAAGCGTGGATACGATGGCCCGCTCTCTTTTTACGCTCAAGTGCAATTTGTTGAAGTCACCGAGTACGGTTTCCCTGAAGAGGTGCAGCACTTCTGGGAGATAAAAGCCATAGAAGATCCAACGATATGGGCGAAAGTCCTTTCAGCATTCTTGCGAGCATCGCAACGCGAGCTTTGGGAAAGATATACAGAAGTTGAGCTGAAAGAATACAGCTACACAAACAGCCGTCCCTTATCCTGTCCGCCACTAAGGAGTGAATGGTTACACCTTTTATCTTCCAAACCCTGTCTTTTCGATACGAACGAGCAGCCACGGGTGCCCGCTGAGCTCTATATGCGAACAGCGGAGACAGAACTGCTTCTCAATGTGGAGCCATTCGTGAAAGCAGAATTGGACACAGAGGCGACCAAGCCTCTGCTCCGCCTCCTTGGCGTGCGCGATACGCCTGCCAGTGTCAAAAGTCTACTTGATCGCCTCCGAGCTCTGACCAAAGCACCAAATCCTAAAGATCTGCTCAGCGAGATCCTCAAGTGGTACGGGGCATTGGATAGTATTCTTGCATATCAACGAGAAACATCAAAGGAATTGCAAAAAGCCTTCAACGAGGAACCTTTGGTGCTTACTTCAACCGACGAATGGATGCGTGCCACGGAGGTTTTCCGCAGGGAAAGCGAAGAACTTCCTGATGCTCCTGTTATTCACCAAGCCGCCTGGCGGCTCAGGCTCTGGGAATACCTCGGCGTCCGCGAACAACCTACTTCGGAATATGTCCTTGCATGGATTCGGGATTTGCCATCGGGAGAAGAGCTCCCAGAAGGGAAGCTCAAGCCTGTTCGTTTTGCTCTAAAGAAGTATGCCACCCTCATTTGGACGCAGTGTAAACACTGGCTGACGCTCGATAACCGATGGACACCAGCAGCCAGGATTTACTATCGCGTATCAATGCAACGTCTGACCAAGTGGAGCGACCTCTATCCTGCCATCAAGGCCGCAACAGCAGATTTCCGGATGCTTCCTGCCGAGATTGTCCAGGACGTATCGTTTGCTAAGATCAAAGAACTCGATGCTATCATCGAGTCCCGAATAACCCGCGGTCCGACCGGGTTAGCAGGCATCACTCCTCAGTGGGTGAAAACGATGAGCATGTATCTTCAGAGAGTCACATTCAGTGATGGAGAAACAACACAACGCGTCCGTTCAACTGCTCTCAGACTTGAGCGGTCACGAATCATATACTTCAAAAGTGGCGAGCTCGAGGTGATGCCGTACATTGGCGGTATACCCGCTGGCACACCCACGAAGCCCACGGTCCTCTGGGATGGCGAGAGAATTTACATTGGTGCAAAGCTCAGCGAGTGCTTCGAGGAACTTGCTGATGAACTTGCCAAACCATTCAATGAACCCAGCATAGGGAAGGCATTCCATGCCTGCATAGATCGAAATGATACCTTCATCGCCGAATATTTCGAGGAACACTTCACGTTGAGCGACGAAGAGCTTCCCTTAGACCAAAGTGATATCACGGAGAATGAAGCAAACGAACAAACGCACGGTACTGATTTAGAGCCAATCGCTGAACTCGAAGAGGAGGAAAGCATTGGCGAAGTAGAGGAAGTCACCAGACTTCGCCGGCGGCGGCATGATCGAATATTTACGGTTTTCCGCAGCTATGCAGAAGCGCTGGGCTTCAAATGGAACGAGCAACGAAAGAGGTTCGAGCATCCAGATGGATCGGTTATCTATCGTCGTGATTCTTTCTTCCACTGGGAGCGCTTCAATTCGGACGGATATTTGGCGATGCGCTACTGGGTCGCCAAAGATCTCGATAAAGGGATCATCGAATGCCCTGCAGAAGTTTGGGGGGCATTTACGACGGATCCTGAAATCTCCACGATGATCGCTGAGCACTCAAACAAGGTATTCGCGTTCAGTGGACGGGATCTTCTCGACTTGGTCGAAAGTGACAAACTCGCACTCTATCCTGCGATCTACCGCTTGGTCTTTAAGCGCGATTAAACCCGCTCCGCTGCGCGGAGCTTGGCAGAGCGACTCCGACGGTTGCGTGCAACTTCCTCCGGCTGTGGACGGAGCGGTTTCGGGGTCAGGATGCGGAGCAGAGGCTGTTGCTGCGTTGGTTCCTTGCCAGCCATTTGGCGCAATGCATGCTTGACGATGCGGTCCTCAAGCGAATGGTACGTGATCACCACAATTCGTCCACCCCGGCAAAGCAGAGTGGGAACGCAGCTGAGAAATGTTTCGAGCTCCTCCAACTCGCGATTGACAGCGATGCGGAGCGCCTGGAAGACCCGGCTGAGCGCATCGGTGCGCTGCCGCGGATGAACACACCGCTCGACAATCGTACGGAGCTGGCCCGTCGTTCGGATCGGCGCGTGCCGCCGGGCAGTAACGATTGCACGCGCAATACGGCGGCTGGAGCGTTCTTCGCCGTAGCGGTACAGGATGTCGGCAATTTCCCGTTCATCGAGCGAGGCCAGAAGCTCCGCTGCCGATGGTTCACTTGCAGCATCGCCACCGAAACGCAGGTCGAGCGGCGCATCGAAGCGATAGCTGAATCCTCGCGACGGCTCGTCGAGCTGGTGCGAGGAAACGCCCAGATCGAGCAGGATTCCTTGCACCCGCCCACGAAGATCCTCCCTGCTGCATGCCAGCACATATGAGCCGTGGACCAATTCCACGCGTGACCGTTCCCCGCGCGCCAATTCCTCGCCGAATGCCCCCCGACACGCGGCGATAGCGTCCGGGTCGCGGTCAAAACCGATGAGTTTGCCTTCCCGCAATCCACTGAGGATTGCTGCTGCATGTCCGCCGCCACCGAGTGTGCCATCGAGGTAGATCCCATCGGGATCGGTCAATAGCAGCGTCAGAGTTTCCCGCACCATCACGGGCTCGTGGTAGAGATGCTCTGCCATGGGAAGCTTCCCCCCGGTCACTTCATCACGGCAGAGGCAACTTGCTCGTAACTGTCGCCGAAGCTTTCGAGGTAGCGCACAAATTCATCGGGATTCCACAACTCGAGATGGTCCATCATCCCGACGATTGTCACCTTCCCTTCGATGCCGGCGAACTCCAGCAGACGGCGCGGAATCGCAATCCGCTGCTGTGGATCGAGCTCGACTTCTTCACACCACGAGAGAATCATGCGGAGAAAGAACCGCTGCTTCTCATCGTACTGGTTGAGCTGCGCAAAGCGCTCCTCGTAGCGCCGCCACTCATTGAGTGGGTAGGCGACGATACAGCGATCGGTCCCGCGCGTGAGCACGAACGTATCCTGCGCCTCGGGCGCAAGGACACGACGCATCTTGGCGGGGATGTTCACCCGCCCCTTGGCGTCAACCGAATAGGTTTCCTGACCTTTGAACCCACTCACGGTCGGGACAAGCGCATCGGTGCAACACTCGGCGACGGCACCGGTCACCGTCACCTGCGCAGCAGTGAAAGGGGTGCCTATCTCCCACTTTCTCCCACCGCGCAAGTGCAAAACACGCGCAGAAGTCTGCTTGCGCAAGAGGAAAACGCAAAAAAATTTCGATTTCTGCGAAAAATTGCGTTTTTGCGCTGAATTCGCATGTTTGGGGCATGTATAACGCCGTTATGCATGATTTTCATACCATCGCGACCCTCACCACTTCCCCACACGTTTCTCGACTTGCCCAAAACCTGAAACTTTATCCAGTACTCCCCACCCTTGTTTCAACAACCTGAAAATTGTTCCAGGAAAGTCGTATTTTTCGCTCTGTTGAACCTTTGTGCCTGTCGAAAAAAGGATGCGCCCACCGCTTTCGCCGCGACAACGCCAGCTGCTGGCGTTCATTGAACGGTACATCCAAGAGCGCGGCTTTCCACCAAGCTACGAGGAAATGCGCACCGCACTCAAGGTCTCCTCGCTCAACGGTATTGCCGAGATGATCGCCGCTCTGGAACGAAAAGGCTACATACGCCGCCAACCAGGCAAGTCGCGGGCAATCAACCTCCAACAAGCCACAACCGCTCCACCAGATCCACTCCCACCAAGCCGCACGTGCGAAACGTTACCGATCCTCGGTGCTGGTACAGCAGAGAACCCATTGGTTGCTCTTCTGCGACCTCGCGGTTTGATCAGCGTTGATAGTGAGTTCTTTGCCCTGACCGGCCAGGCATGGGTGGCAGCTCTCGTTCCAGATGATACGATGGCGCAGGAAGGAATTCGGCAAGGTGATGTTGCAATCATCGAACAGAATAATCAACCGAACAATGGTGCGCTCGTCTATGGCTTTGCTGGAGAGCAACCCTTTCTCCGGCGATATGTGGAAAGCGGTGCTTCATTTGAGCTCCAGTCCTCTCGCCGCGGAATCGCTCCGCTCCGCAATGATGGGAAGACCCCTCTTGCGATCATCGGCATCGTACGCGGCATTCTCCGGCGGCTCTAACGGCGGCGGAAGCGAAGCTCAATCGGGACGGTGAGTGTGCCATCACGCCCAACAAGCTGCTCGAGAGCGTCGAGGTACTCGATCCCACTCCGAATGCGCGCAATTGGACGCTCGCCGTTGAGATCATCGCGACGTTGGCTCAACCATATGGTCATTTCCCCACTGGTAGGCGAGATGCTGATCGTTCCGCGTTCGAGAGTATGCTCAACGTTTGCCGCTGACACGCTGGGAGGCGCACCAGCCTTTCTCTCCTTTCCGAGGACAAGCTTGATCCCTGCTTGGTAGCGAGCAACAACCAACGGTTGTTGTACCCGCTCACTAAACCACTTGCGCACTGCAGGCTCTGCTCCTTCCTCGATCGCAATCGTGAGCGTTCCCCGCAGCCCATCCGGTCCGACAATATCAGCTTCGTAGTCGGCAGAAGCTACGGCGGAAGTCCCTGCCTCGACCGTTGCAGGTGCAAGAGTACTTGGGAGAGTGATTCGCTCCGGCGGCTGCGCTGAGCGGCAGCCATCGAGCAGCACAGTACCAACGAGGAACAGCAACCGCCAACGCATCGTAGGGCGGTTCATTTGGAATCAGGCCCGGGCTATTTCTTCGTTGGGATTCGTTCTTTCCCGCTGAGTTTGACGATGGTCATCTCCACTTTATCGATCGGGTTATCGCGTTGGTCGCGTTCGACCTCGGCGATGCGGTCTGCAACATCCATCCCTTGGAGCACACGTCCGAAGACGGAGTACTGCCCATCGAGCCACGGCGCATCGGCAACGCAGATGAAAAACTGCGACGTCGCACTGTTCGGATCTGCGGTGCGTGCTGCAGAGATGATCCCGCGCCGGTGCGCAATCTTGCTGAATTCAGCCGGTATGCGCTTCTGGGATGGATCGCCAAATCCCCACTGCTCGCGCGGTTTGGTTTTGCTGTTCGGATCGCCGCCCTGAATCATGAACCCAGGAATGACGCGATGGAAGGCCGTCCCGTTGTAGAAGCCAATCGAAACAAGACTATCGAAATTGGCTACGTGCTTGGGGGCAACATCAGGAAAAAGCTCGATGATCATCGAGCCAAGTGTTTTTCCATTTTGGGTAACGGTGATCTTGTACTGTGGCCGTTCTACTCCTGGCGGTGGCGGCGGAACGTCGCCATCGCTACGCGAAAACGCAGTGGTAACAAGCCCAACGGCTACAAGCGCGAAAAGGACGTAGTTCATCGCAAACGATTCCAGAACGTGAAACATTACTCATCGAAGATACTTTTGACAGGCCCGGTCAGGATGCGGAGATTCGGTGCAGCGCTCGTAGCATCTTGCTCAGGACCTGCTCGATACTGCACGCGAATTTCAGCATCGCGAATATCGGCAAACATCTGCTTGAGCACCTCAAGTCGTGCTGCATAGAGCTGCTCATTGACAGCCGGAGGCTGTGGTACCGGTGGAGGTGGCAAAGGTTCAGCGGATGCTTTCTTCCCCTTCGTTGATTTCTTTGGGGCACTCTTCCTCGGTTGAACAGGCGGCGGTGGTGCTGGCTCGCGCTCGCGAGCCAGTTCGACGACGATGCGCATCTGCCTGTTCTCTTTGAGAAGGTCGAGAACGCGCTCGATAGCACCACGAGCCTCGGCGCTAAGCACTGAGCTTCCCGCGGCAAATGCGCGGATTTCTGCAAGCGGCTCGCCTTCCTGTAGCGAGCGCACAGTAAAATTGAACGTCAACTCCTTGAACTTCTGCATCGGGGGAATCTCGATGCTCGCGTGCTTTCGGTAGATCGCATAGCTGGAAAACACGATCGAATAGCGTTGGCCCGATTCGAGCGGCTGTAGGTATTCTCCGGTTGCGCTGTTGACTTTGACGACAAATTTTTTCCCTGTTTTTTCGGAGGTGATGACCATATCCATCTCGTGACCCAGCGGCTTTCCTGTCCGCTCATCGAGAACGGTGCCTTTGACGTTGACAAGTGCATTCTGGGCAAGGAGCACGACAGGCGCAATTGCCAAGAATGTTGCTCTGCGTATTGCTGCGTTCATTGCGAACCTTTCGATTGTTGGAGGAATTCTGCGACGCGCTGGCGACAGTCGTCCGTGTCACGCGCAATAACATTGAGTGCCGCAGCATAGGCAAGCGCACCATCGAGGTCCATCCCGTGCATGCCGTCGAGCAAGCGCTTTGTCAAGGCGATCGAGCTTGCGCTGTTGGCAGCAAGTTTTTCCGCTAACTCAGCAGTAGCACTATCGAGCTGGTCGTGCTCTACGACGTGGGAGACCAACCCAATCCGGTGAGCTTCGTCCGCACTGATGAGTTCTGCACTGAGCAGCAACCGTCGCGCAATTGCATCGCCAACCTTGCGGAGCAAGTACGCACCAACAATCGCCGGAATGAAGCCAATCCGCACTTCAGAATAGCCAAAGAGCGCTTTCTGCCGGGACGCAACGATGAAATCGCAGATCGTCGCAAGCCCGCAGCCTCCAGCAATTGCCGGTCCATGGACTTTCGCAACTGTCGCCTTCGGACAGCGATAAATCGTTCGGAACGTTCGCTCGAGGATGAGCGAATCGCTCAGGTTCTCGAGTGCAGAATACCGGCTCATCGCCTGGAGATATTCCAAGTCGGCACCGGCGCAAAACGCGCGGCCGTTTCCTTCGAGCACAATGACTCGGACTTGGTCATCCCCGCAGAGCTGCTCAAATGCTCGCTCAAGCTCAACGAGCATTTGGGGCGAGAGGGCATTGCGCTTTTCCGGACGATTGAGTCGGATGGTGGCGATTCCTCCATCCCTACGCTCAAGTTGCAGTGTGTCCATCAGTGAATGCTGCGATAGTCCTACAAAATTAGCCACTCCCGCCAAACATCCTCCTTCCAGCCAAAGTGAAGTTTTCCCTTGCGTGTGGCTATGGATTGCCTGACTGCCGCTTGACTTTTTCTTGCTTTCCCCATTTCTTTCAACAGGTGAGGAGAAAAATCGCCCCCACCATGTGCACAACGTGTCGGTTTATTCCCGCCCCGGCATGAATCCACGGAATTTATCCACCCTACTGTCGAAAACTATGGCGCGATTTCCACCGGATTTCAACACCGGACATTGGATGCACATCAGGCTCTCTGCCGCATCATTGCTAGGAATGAAGGCTAAACGAATGGTTGTTTTCCACTTTTCCACAGCCACTCAAGTGTTCTTTGTGCAAAAGTTTGAACGCACCTCTGCTGTAAGGCTGCTCACCGGAGGCTTGATTCAATTTTTCGGCGGTATGCAATAAGTCCTTCGTCAATGCCTGAAAACCGAAAACCCAACTCTGCTTCCGCAAGGAGGGAGATCAATCCTGCGCGTAAGGGACGCGGTGCTTTTTGCTCGAGCTGCTGGGTAGTTACCGGCTCAATCAGGTCGGGACGAAGGTCGAACGCGCGTGCAATGGCACGTGCAAAATCGTAGCGGCTACAATAATCAGCCCCGCCTATGTGGTAAAGACCGCTTCGACGTCGCTCTACGAACTTCGCTGTCGCGAGTGCAAGATCGCCCGAGTACGTCGGATTCGAAAACTGATCCACCGCGGCGCGGATTGGAATGTTCGCAGTTACTGATCGAATGACCCATTCGACAAAGTCGCTCTTGGAAGTACCACCGAAACCGTACACCACATTGGTGCGGATAATCGTTGCTGCACAACCAGTAGAACGAATGGCATTCTCGCCGGCGAGTTTGGTTTTGCCGTAGTAGTTGATAGGGTTGGGAATCTGCGTTTCGTCATACGGGCCAGCACTTCCATCGAACACGTAGTCGGTCGAGTAATGAACAAGGTGAATATCAAACGTCCGTGCTACCCGTGCGAGCATTTCTGGAAATCGCACGTTGAGCATCTGTGCGAGTGCACGGTCTGTTTCGCATCCGTCAACGTCGGTGTAGCCGATTGTGTTGATGATGGCGTTCGGTTTGAACTCCTTCAGTGCAGTCTTATAGCCGTCGAAATCCTGGGGTGGGATATGCGCGATTTCAACGAGCGCACCTTCCGTTTGCACGGATAGCTCTTTTGAGGAAACAAGGAGGAGCGCAATGCGAGATTGCTGCCGATAGTGCTCGATGACTGCAGAGGCAATCTTTCCCCCTGCACCAGCAATGGCGATTCGTTGCATAAGGCGTCAGCGAAGATTGTGGAACAACAAAGAAGCACAAAATTACACTGGTGACAAAAGGTCAAAGGTCGGTTCTATCGGGTGGTTGTCAAAGTGTCATAGAGGACGTTCGATTGTCCGCAGTGACAAGATGTCTGTTTGAAGCCTTGAAAAATACGCAGTTTTCCATGTTTCACGTGAAACTCTGGCACGTTAGCGCACGTAGAGAGCTAAAATTGCGCTATCTGCTGCAGAGACTCCAGGTATTCGAGTTGCTTGGCCGAGTGTAGCAGGGCGAATACGTGTGAGTTTTTCTCGTGCTTCCTTCGAGAGGGAAGGAATTGCGTTGTAGTCAAAATTCGGTGGGATGGTTCGGTGTTCGTTCTGCTGAAGCAGTTCCACTTCACGACGCTGTCGCTCGATGTAGCCGGCGTACTTAAGTTCGATCCCGACTTGCTCGATGATCGAGGCGGTAGTAGGTGGTATAGGAGAGGTGTTAGGAAGGGCACTGTACCAAGCGAGGATATGTTCGAGATCGAGCGTTGGGCGGAGAGCTATCTGTGCTACGGTGACCGATTCGTGGACGGGCGATTCTTCGTGCTGCTCCAGGAGTGGGTTGGCGGAGGATGGGGAAAGTTTTGTCTCTTTACACCAACGGAGGAACGTGCTCTTTGCTTGGCGCTCGTGGAGGATACGCTCATATGTTGCGTGGTCGAGTAGTCCAAGGCGGAATCCGTAGTCGGCTAAGCGTTCATAGGCATTATCCTGTCGCAAAAGAAGCCTGTATTCTGCAAGCGACGTAAAGATGCGGTAGGGTTCGTCGCTGCTTTTGTTGATGAGGTCATCAATGAGCACGCCGATGTAGGCTTCTGAGCGTAGGAGGCGGAACTCCCCTTCTCCGCGTAAGGCGAGCGCAGCATTGATCCCCGCGATAATCCCTTGGGCGGCTGCTTCCTCGTAGCCGGAGGTACCGTTGATTTGCCCAGCGAAGTAAAGCCCTCGGATTGCCTTTGTCTCCAGCGTGTGGTGTAGTTGGTAAGGGTAGAAAAAGTCGTACTCGACAGCATAGCCGTAGCGGATAATCTGTGCGTGCTCAAGACCTGGGATTGTGCGGAGTGCTGCTTCTTGGACGTCTGCAGGTAAGCTCGTCGAAAATCCGTTGACGTAGAATGAAGTGGTGTCCAATCCTTCTGGTTCGAGGATGATTGGATGGGATGCACGCTCGGTAAAGCGTGCGATTTTGTCTTCGATCGAGGGGCAATAACGCGGTCCTTTCCCTTTGATTAGCCCCGTGAACATTGGGGAGCGATCGAAGCCAGTGCGGAGAATCTCGTGCGTTCGCTCGTTCGTTGCGGTTGCGTAGCACACGATTTGGTTACGCACCCGACGTGTGCGAATGGAAAATGGACGCGGCGGATCGTCTCCCACTTCAATAGTGGTTTTCGAGAAATCAATCGTACGCCCATCCACACGCGGGGGTGTTCCAGTCTTGAGCCTACCTTTCTCTAACCCAGCACGAGCGAGAAGATCAGAGATTTTCTCTGCTCGCGGTTCACCGATACGACCACCTGGAGTTGCTACCAGCCCTGTGTACATTACTGCGTTGAGAAACGTCCCCCCACAGAGAATGACCGCACGGCATCGCAGCTCATCCCCACTCTGCAATCGTACTCCGCGGACACTGTCGCCTGAAAGGAGGATTTCCTCAACTGTTCCTTCCGCAACCGTCAAATTCGAGATGCGGGAGAGAATGGCTTGTGCGTAGCCTGGATAAAGGTCTTTGTCATTCTGGCTCCGTGGCGACCATACAGCGGGTCCTTTTGAACGGTTGAGCATTTTGAATTGTAAGCCTGTCCGATCGGCGAGTACGGGCATGATGCCACCGAGTGCATCGAGCTCTTTGACGAGATGCCCCTTGGCGGTACCACCAATCGAAGGATTGCAAGAAAGTCGCCCAATCGAGCGCCTATCCATCGTAAGAAGCACGGTCCGACATCCCATCCGCGCACATGCAGCGGCAGCCTCAATACCTGCGTGACCACCGCCAATCACGACGACATCGAAAGCGTTCGTAGGGCTATCCATTGTGCCAATGTTTCACGTGAAACATCAACAGGTCCTTGGAGATGAACAATGCGCTCGTTTCTAACGTTGGCTGGGCTGGCTCCATCATGCCCGGCTCGAAGACGATCGAGTGCACATGGACGTGTTTCTCCTATTTTTGCTGCTATGCGCCAGCTACGAGTGTTGATTCTCCATCCGCGTATTCCCTTCCAGCTCTACGATGGTGGTGCGCTTGCCATGCGGAGAGTTTACCGTATGCTTTGTGGTCACCCAGCATGTTCGGTCGGTGTCGTGGCGATGAACACTCGGCGCCATTGGGTAGAACCGTCCAAGATCGAGAGCGTTTATGCAAGGACTCTGTCCTGGTGGGTGCCCGTGGATAATCGGATCACCCTGGCGGGAGCCTTCTGGAACCTCCTCAATGGTACGCCATACCACCTGAGTAGATTTTGGAGTCGAGCATACGCCAGCACACTGGAACGCGCACTTTCAGAGTTCAACCCGGATGTTGTCTTCTTCGAGGGACTGCCGACGACACTGTACGTCGAGCTTGTTGCAAAGCGATCGAGCGCAGTGTGTGTGTACCGAGCACATAACATCGAGCACTTGCTATGGGAACGCGTTGCTGCTGCCGAACGCACTCTCGCCAAGCGACTCTACCTCCGCGAGCAAGCAAGACGGCTTGCGACGTATGAGCAAACGCTCTTTCGTGAGGGTCGCCTCGATGGAATTGTGACCATCACCGCTGAGGATGCAACAGTCTGCCGTATGATGGGATTTTCTGGGAGGCTGTGCACTGTTCCCTTCTCCGTTGACCTGGAAGATTACCAGCCCGCCCTTGAACAACCCGAGCCACCGACGCTCTTTCACATCGGCTCGCTGTCCTGGGAACCAAACCGTCAAGGTCTTGAGTGGTTTCTGCGGGAAATCTTTCCCCGCGTCCGAGACAGGGTGCCCTGGGCTACCTTCCACGTTGCCGGTGCAGTACCACCAAATGTCAAACTTCCGGCGTATGAGGGGGTCGTCGTGCATGGCGTCGTGCCCGATGCTCGCACCTTCATGCAGAATCAGAGCATTCTGGTGGTTCCTCTCCTTTCGGGAAGCGGAATTCGGAGCAAAATCATCGAAGCAATGGCGGTCGGAAAAGCTGTTGTCTCGACAAGTATCGGTGCTGAGGGAATTGAATGCACCGATGGTATCCACTATCTGCGAGCGGATACGGCGGAAGCATTCGCAGACGCAGTGGTCAGACTTCTTACCAGCCGCTCACTCATGCGCCAACTGGGGCAGAATGCCCGCCGATTGGTAGAAGAACGCTACAGCACCGAACGGATCCGGGATGAACTTGTGCAGTTTCTCTTCGACGTTGCTGCCACGCGCCCCGCTGCTGCATAGGAACATCTCGAGCGCCCATTCACCTGTGTTTTCTCCACTCGTTGGCAGATCACTTCCCGATGCAGAACTGCGAGAAAATCCGGTCGAGCAGATCGTTCGTCCATTGCTCGCCGAGGAGTGTGCTGAGTTCCTGCGCAGCGGTCCGCAGATCGAGTGCGATACATTCCCCTGGCAGTCCTTCTGCAAGTGCACGCTGAGCTGACAGGAGCGCTGCTTCTACGCGCAGGAGGGAATCCCGCTGCCGCTCATTGACCAGTGCCAGCTCAAGCTCTGCAGTTGATTCTTCGATGATCTTCCCCAAACGCTCGATGAGTTGCTCTATTCCCTGCCCTGTGCGCGCAGAGATGAAAAGTTCGTCTTCCGTGCCTGGTGATGGGATGGCTTCGAGCAGGTCGCACTTGTTGTGCACGAGCAAATGCACCGCTCCGGGGACTTCCTCTCGCAACGATGTAACCAGACCCTCGGAGTGTGCGACGCCAATGCTAACGTCGTTGACAACGACCAGGACGTGGCACTGTTCGATAACCGACCGCGCAAGCGCAATTCCTTCGACTTCGATGGCATCGCTACTGGTGCGAAGCCCTGCTGTGTCAAACAACCGCACAAGTGAGCGCCCTACTGGCAGTGTCTCTTCGATGTAATCACGTGTCGTACCAGGCTGGGGGGAAACGATTGCGCGCTGTCGTCCAAGGAGCGCATTGAACAGCGAGCTTTTCCCAGCATTGGGGAATCCGACGATTCCCACACGCAACCCATGACGGAGAATTTGTGCGCCACTGTACGAACGAATAAATCGCCGGCATTCAACCAACATACCGTCTATCCGCTCGGCAAGCTCTCGCCGCTCGGCGAATTCAACGTCCTCTTGGGCAAAATCGAGCTCTAACTCCACCAAGGAAGCAACATTGCTGAGCTCATCGCGGATTTGACGAATCCACGCAGTGAAGGAACCACCGAGCTGTTTCAGTGCAAGTTCTTGTGCTGCAAGAGATTGCGAGTGTATGATCTCGGCGACAGATTCCACTTGCACCAAATCGAGCCGGCCATTCAAAAACGCGCGTCGGGTAAATTCTCCTGGCTCGGCAAGCCGCGCCCCACGAGCAATGAGCGACTCAAGGATGAGCCGGTACATCACAGTGCCGCCGTGACAGGTGATCTCGACGACGTCCTCGCCAGTATAGCTCCGTGGAGCGCGGAACACGGCCGCGGTGACGTAGTCCGCAACCGACCCATCAGCGCGGAGGAACTGCCCGTAGTGAATCGTATGCGAGGCTACCTCGCCGAGCGGCCGCTTTCCACGGAAGCAGGCATCAACAATCGAAATCGCCTGGGGCCCGGAAACACGCACGACTGCCAACCCGCCGATTCCGGGCGGAGTCGAAAGCGCGCAAATTGTCTCGTTCGAGAGTGTGGACATTCGACCGTCCGAGGAGCGATTTTTGCAGGATGGAAAAGACGCACGTCCAGCGCTTTTGGCGTAGCGTTGGCATGCAACGTTACGGAGTCGAGCACTGGCAGGAGCTTGGCTCGACAAACGATCGTGCTCGCGAGCTGCTCGCCGAGCTCCCGATGCCTGTCTTGGTCACTGCAGCACACCAGCACCGAGGACGTGGCCGGTACGGCCGCGCGTGGATGGATATTCCCGGCAACGCATTGCTGATGACGGTCGGCTTCCCTGCTGGGTGGATCGGCGATAGTCGAGCGCCACTTGTCGTGCTGGCAGCAGCTGCAACCACGGTACTCGACACGCTTGCAGAGTACGCACCTGCCGAGCAGCTTGCGCTGAAGTATCCGAACGACGTTTGGGTAAAGCCTCGCAACGCACCGCCGGGAAAGGTCGGTGGAATGTTGATCGAGACGGACTACACCGGCGGGCAGGCTGGCAGTGTGCTCGTCGGTATCGGCATCAATCTGGCTGGATTGCCGAACGTGCCCGATTCCCCTTACCCAGTGCGGTCGCTCGCTGAAGTAGCTACCAAGCCACTCCCGCCAGCCGAACATCTCGCTGAGCGGCTTACCGAGCGCATCCTCGAGCGCTTGATGAGCCGGGAGTACGCTCCAATCGTTGCAGCATGGAAGAACGCACTCCGCGTGGTTGGGCGAGTAGTACTTTTGCGCCCCAATCGGCAGCAGGTGCGGATTGTCGGCTTTGATGCTGACGGGAGTCTGCGTGCACTCTCAAGCGACGGTGCAACGCTTCTCGTCCGCGATAGCACAAGTCTCCTCTACGATCCATTTGCGTGATGAATGCCGCAGTAGACCTTGGCAATAGCCGCTTGAAAATCCTCCGCAGCGATGGATACATCGCGGCATGGGACGCTCGAGCGCTCGACTGGGAGAGCATCGCAGCAGTGTTAGCGCCTGTTCGGACCGTTGTTTTTTCATCGGTAAACCCAGCGGCGGAATCCGTGCTCGAACAGTTTCTTCGCGAGCGCTGGGATGTTCTCTCCGCGCGAGAACGGATTGCAGCTGGCAATCTGCCAGTGACAATTTCCGCTGATGGTCTCGGTACCGATCGTGTGCTCGGTATCCTCGGTGGGCTGCGCTACCGAACACCACCGTTTGGCGTCATTGATCTCGGCACAGCAGTGACGGTGACAATCGTGGATGCGGATTTTGCAATCTGTGGCGGCTACATTGTCCCAGGACCAAACGCACAGTTACACGTGCTGCGGGAGCTACTCCCTCACTTGAATGTGCCACCTACGCTGGAGGAGTGGACACTCGAAATTGGCGCAGACACGCGCAGCGCAATTACTGGCGGAATTTGTTCGCTGCTGACTGCGTTCGTCGGTGCGGTAGCGGTTCTTCTCAAACGCTTCAGTGTAGACAAGCGCGCTGCACTATTCCTGACAGGTGGTTATTCGCACAAGATCGCTGAAGTGCTGCCTGCGACGCTCGATGTGGACGTCGAGGTTGTGCCGACGCTTGTGCTAGAGGGTGCACTATCGCTGGTGCAGCAATGATCGCACTCTGCATTCACGGTGGTGCGGGAGATCGCACGCCTTCGAGCGATGATCCAGCGATCTGTCGAGCGCTCGAGAGCGCGCTCGATGCAGGATGGGCAGTGCTCGAATCCGGTGGGATGGCGCTCGATGCGGTACAGGTTGCAATCGGTGTTCTGGAGGATGAGCCACTGTTCAATGCAGGGCGTGGAGCGGCGCTCACCCGCGCGGGTACAGTCGAGCTCGACGCTGCGCTCATGGATGGCGCAACGCAGCGGGCAGGAGCAGTTATTGGCGTTCGGAGCATCCGCTATCCCATCGCTGCAGCACGCGCAGTCTTGGAACATGCACCCCATGTGGTGATGGCCGGTGAAGGTGCAGAGCGCTTTGCGTTGGCGCACGGCTGTGAGGCAGTCGAGCCAGCGTTTTTCGTGACGGAACGGGCGCAGCGGGCACTCGAGCGATTCCTTGCCGAGCAAGCGCGCGTGGAGCTTGGGACGGTCGGTGCAGTTGCGCTCGACATCCGAGGCAACCTTGCTGCGGGAAATTCAACCGGTGGTGTTACAGGCAAGCTCCCCGGCCGTGTCGGCGATACACCGATCATCGGTGCGGGGACGTACGCCGATCGTCGTGTCGCGGTTGCCTGTACCGGCTATGGTGAATATTTCATCCGCGTTGGTGCAGCGCTTCGACTTGCGCTATTGGTCGAATTAGCTGGCTGTCCGCTCGAGGAGGCAGCGCGCCAAGTGCTTGGGGCAGTGACCGCACTCGGAGGTCGCGGCGGTATTATCGCACTTGATCGGGAGGGAAGCATCGCGATGACCTTCACCACCGCAAGTTTGGCGCGAGCATGGCGTCGAAGTGATGGCAGGAGTGGAGTCGAACTCTACGCTTCTGCTTCGGCGAGCACTCGCGCATAGAGCCGGTGTCCATCGTGGGCGAGTGCAGCGCCGGTTGAAAGAAGTTTGGAGAAGATGAGTGCCACTTGAACTGCTGGCAACTATCCGGGGTAGTAGCAATCACAAGGTGCAGCAGTTTCCGTGCTTATCTTTGTTCAAATCACTTTCCACACTACGGACAGACTATGAAACGCGCGCTCTTGGTAGCACTGACTTCCTTGGTCTTTGCAGGATGTGCCGTTGTCCGTGAACCGGCTGCAGGCCCAGATGCCCCACCACCAGCTGGCTATGCTCCAATTTTTGTGCAACATACGCAGCCCTACCACCCGAAGGTTCTCGAACCGTTCATCTACGTAAGCCGTGCGAATATCCTGGATGCACGAACAGTTCGTGTGCACCTTCATGTCCTTGATTCTACAGGCGTGCTTTACACAAACATTGGGTCGAAGGAATGGAACAAGCTTATTTGCGAAGTCACCAGCGAAATCAATGGGCGTACAACACAAGTAAAGTACCGAATCGCAGAAGTAACGAGTGCGAGTGCTCCTCCCCATGCGATTGCTTTCGTACTCGATCATAGTGGCTCGATGGGCCAGCAGCGGGCGCTTGCTCTTCAGGATGCAACACGACGACTTGTTGCGCTCAAACGATCCCAGGATGAAGTAGCGGTCATCAAATTTGATGGTCGAGTCGTTGTTGAAGCATTACCGACAACATCAGGTGCAGATCTACTCGCGCGTATCCAGCGTGATGGATTGCTCGGATTTGGTGGCTACACTGCCATTGCCGATGGAGCGAAAGCAGGACTCGATGTTCTCGCCAGTAGTGCAGTGCCGAGTAAAGCTGTTGTTGTGTTCACCGATGGCTACGATAACATGTCGCGTGTTCGCCTCGATTCTCTAGTAGCCCAGGCACGAGCTCAGAAGGTACCAATCTGCGCGATTGGGTTTGGGTATAACATCGACGAAAATTACCTGCAGCGCATCACAACCGCAACGGGTGGCATCTACCAGCGCATTTATCGCACAGATGAGTTCGATGACGTATTGCCGAGCATTTATGCGCTCTTGGAAAACTTTGTAACACTCGATCTGCAGCTTGCCGATTATGGAGTGCATCGGATCAGGATCAAATTGTGTCCTCCTGCACCGGCGAAAGAAAGTGTGGCTGAGGTGACGGTTGATAATACACCAGATGTTGGCAGCATTGGGATCCTTTACGTGTATTTCGATGTTGACAAAGCAGAACTCAAACCAGAATCCAAGCCAGCACTTGACAACATCGAAGCATTGATGAGGGCGTACCCGAACATGGTTATCGAATTGCGCGGACACACTGATAGTACAGGCAGCCCTGAATACAACCTGCGCTTATCAGAACGACGTGCGAATGCTGTACGTGCTGAACTGATCAGGCGCGGTATCCAGTCAGAGCGTGTCATGGCAATCGGCTTTGGGTCAACTCAACCTGTTGCAGATAATCGTACTCCTGAAGGGCGCGCACTCAATCGTCGCACTGAGTTTGTCGTACTCCGCAAATAGACAGTACGACGGCACTAAGAAGTCAGTGTACTGAGGGAGCCGGTATTGCGCAAACTTGAAGATGGCCGGTGTGGATCGGCCGCCCCACTCGATTGAGTGATGCGAGGTGCTTACGAGTTCGGTGCAGTACCAGTGTGGAGCCATTCACTGAAAACTCGCGCGTAGAGCCGGTGTCCATCGCGCGCGAAGCGCTCGAAGTATCCAGTGTACCACTGCGCGAGTGCAGCGCCGGCAGTGAGCACTTGGCGGAGATGCTCGCCACGTGCAATCCCGCCTACAGCAATGACGTGGAATTGGCTCGACAGCCCCGCTGCAATTGTTCGGGCGCTCTCTACCAAACGGAGCATGCTTGCCCGCAGCGGCTCTCCACTGATACCCCCACCGAAGGTGCGCGTGAAGTAGGTGTACGCCCGACGTTCAACTGGGGCGATCGCGGCACGATGCTCTTCGTAGCGAATCGAAGTATTGCCGATCGTGATGCCGGCGTAACCGAGCTCAACTAACAGCGGAATCAGTCGCTCGAGCGCGCCCTGTTCGACGTCAACAGATACTTTCACCAGCGTAGGCTTGCCGCTCGGTCGGACGAACTGCTGCGCAATCGCTTCAAGCCGCACGCCGAGCGTATCGAATCCACGCTGATCCTCTCCCGTATTCGGGCAACTTTCGTTGAGCTCGAAAAAATCCACGCCGGCATCGGCATAACGGCTCATCCCCTCGACGAGACGTTCCAGCGCTGCTGCTGAATCATCGCCCGGATCGAGCGCAACACTAGCACCAATCGGGAAACCCTCATAGCGCGGCAATTGGGCAATTCTTGCAGCAACAGCACGGTGACCGGGATTGGGCAACCCCAGCCAGTTCGACGCTGCTCGACTCCTGGGATACGGCACAAATGGCTGTGCAATGCCTCGGCGCACATTCCCAAGCCGTGGGCGTGCGGTCGTCGTACCTGCAAGGTAAGCGCCAGCGCCTTGGCGATAGGCAAGCTCGTAGCCCTCGCCGTGCTTGAACATTCCAGCTGCGTTCAAAAGCGGTGCACGGAAGCGGATGCCCCAAAGTACCCGTGCAGCCGTCGGTGGCGGTTCGATCGCGAGCGGACACTCGCGTTCGGCGAGCATGCGAAGTGCAAATTGCCGCGCCCACGAGTAGAATGCAACACTAGCACGCGCTGGGAGCATCCCTACGAGGTACGGGCGCAACGACGCATCGAGTCGAGCGAGAAATTCAGGTGCTGTCATCGGTCAAAGGCTAAACGCAGTCGAGCAGAATCTCTGCAAAACTGCGGTCTCAGCATACGAAGCCAACATGCCGATACATTTTTCCGAGCGATGTCGTATATTGCCGTGCCAGCGGCAGCCGCGGGTTCCGCTGGGCGGCAGGATAGTTCCACCACGTGCAGGAGAAAACCCATGCAGGGATGGACGTATGGGCTGCTTGTGGCGAGTCTGGCTGTAATGTGTGTGCTGGCCGCAGCACAAGCATCGCAGTCACACCAACGCACGGGGTCCAGCTCCGCGTGCTGCCAATCGAAAGTACTGCCCGATGAGTTCTCCGTTCTCGATCAACATCCGGCGCAGAGCGATGAGGTCAGTCGCCAGCTCGATCAAGCCCGGCAGTACTACTTGCGCGGATTGGCAGCGATTGAGCGCCGCGATACGACCAAAGCCGCCAAACTCTTTGAGGCGGCAATGGACGTCCTCAACCAGCTCGCCAGTACGCCTGGCATCGAGCGGAACGAGGACTACGCTGACCTTGCGCAATCCATCATCGAAGACTTCGAAAATTTCATTCGCCCGATTGATGAGCTTGAGGTAAGCTCGCCGCTCTTTGTCATGCGCGACCGACTCTTCCAGGCAGTCGAGGTCGTGCAATCCCCCGTCGCCGGAGTCACCGTGCCAAGTGGGACGCTCTCGACGACAGTACCGCTGGTGCAGAACGAGTACGTCGCAAATGCAATCGCCTTCTTGACCAACAACGAGCGCGGCCGAGCATTCTTCAAGAAGGTGCTTGCACGGATGAACCGCTTCTTCCCGCTGTTCCGGCGTGTTGCACGGGAGGAAAACGTTCCCGAAGAACTCATCCATCTTGCGATCATCGAGAGCGGACTCGATCCGAACGCTGTTTCCCCCGCACGTGCGGTTGGGCTTTGGCAATTCATTCAGTCCACCGGTGCCCTCTACCAGCTTCGCGTAACGCCGTGGTACGACGAGCGCCGCGATCCAGAAAAATCCACGCGTGCAGCGATGCGCCATCTGCGGGACCTCTACCAAGAACTTGGCGATTGGCACTTGGTCCTGGCAGCCTACAATTGCGGCATCAACTGCGTACGACGCGCGATCAAGCAATCCGGCTTGGAAAATCCCACCTACTGGCAAATCCGTGAATACCTGCCGCGCGAAACGCGGGGCTACGTGCCGATGTTCATTGCGGCCACCCTTGTAGCAATGCAAGCGGAAGCCTACGGTTTCCGAAAAGAAGAGATCATCCCCGAGCCTGAGTGGGCATACGACACGGTCACCGTCTTCGAGCCACTAAGCCTCAGCGTTGCAGCACAGTGTGCAGCAACGACGCTCGATACACTCAAAGCGCTCAATCCCGAACTTGTCCGTAGCGTAACACCACCTGATCAACCGTACACGCTGCGTGTACCGGTCGGACGGGCACAGGAATTCAACGTTCGTTTGGCATTGCTCGCACCAGAGGAGCGGCAACCCTGGGTGACGCATTCGGTGGGACGCGGCGAGACGCTTGCGCAAATCGCCGATCGCTACGGCGTCAGTCTCTCCGACCTTGCGGAACTCAACGGCATGACGACGAGTGCACGGTTGCGCCGGGGGCAAGTTATTCGTGTTCCGCTGACACCAACGCAGCCAGCTATTGTAAACCAGAGCCTGGCGGCGGATACTTCAACTGCTGCAGTGGAATCTGCTCCTGCTGCTCCGCCGGCTCCTGCGTCGGCGCCACAGCCTGCCTACGCGACTCATCGCGTCCGCCGAGGAGAAACGCTTGCACAAATTGCTGATGACTACGGCACGACCATTGCCGAGTTGCGGCGGATCAATCGCCTGCGTCGGTCGTACTTAGTTGCCGGTCAAGTACTTCGGGTGCCGCTCGGCGCATCAGTTGCTGAACGTCGCCAGAACGCAGAGCCGGCGCAATCGAAGCGTATCGTCCACTGTGTGCGTCGTGGCGAGAGTATCGGAACAATCGCAGCGCTTTACGGTGTGCGTCAAGCGGATCTGGTGCGGTGGAATCCGGAGCTTCGCTCCGGTGTCGTCATTGCAGGGCAGTCGCTGAGCATCTACGTCGAGCCGCAAGGAAAGGGCAGCGCGCGTGCGATGCCGCGGACAGTCAACCGGCTACCGAAGTGGTACGTTGTCCGTGCAGGCGATACGCTCTTCTCGATTGCGCGGCGTTTCGGAGTGGACGTCGAGCATATCCTCTCGCGGAATAAGGCGATCGATCCGGAGCACCTACGAGTTGGGCAGCGCGTGCGGCTGCAGTAAAACTCACCTAGGACAACCCATCATAATGCGGTATAGATTCTACTCATGCACCTGGCTATTAGAGTGATCACCTGAGTCATGAGCGGGGTTGCTGTCATCACTGATGCTGTTCTTCGGGTTGGGAGTATCCCCCCCCCCCGCGTGGTGCATAGTCGTCTAGCAGCGTTTTCAGTTTGTTACGCGCTCGAAGTAATCGTTGCTTGAGTGTATTTGCCGTGCAGCCGATCTCTTTTGCCGCTTGGGTGAGGGATTGGTCATGGAGATAGACCATATCAACTGCCTGACGAAGCTTCGGGGAGAGTTTTGAGATTGCCGCCTGAACATCCAGCGCGATGATAAGCCCACGCTCAGGGTTGTGTGAATGTGGCGCGGTATCGGCGTCGCTCCGAAGCTCCGGTGGAGCTTCCCGCAAGCAATGGCGTTTTTCACGTTTGAGAAACGTGGTTGCTTCCTGAGAGAGTGCTTCCAACCGTGCATTGAAGGTTGGGGGATAGTCCACTGCTCCTTTCATCACCTTAGCAGCGAAATTCGTCACTGCCTCGGCGACTGCATCCTCGATACTTGAGCGGAACCTTCGCCAACGACGCCAAAGGATGGGCTTGAGAGCACGCCCGGCATCAATAAGCTCCTTCCACTGCTGCTCGGAAAGAGATTGTCCCCGTGGGCAACACGCGCGGTCAGGCTCTTCCATAGCGCCACCGTTATTCGATGCGAACCACAAACAGCGAGCCGACGAGATTGCCGTTGGAGTCAGTAATCAAGATTCGGTAGATGCCCTGGGAGATAGAACTTGGTAGAGCGATAGATTCTGTTCCCGCAGGGAGATGCTTTTCCTCGATGAGCCGTCCTGAAATGTCGAAGATCCGCATCGTGGAATTCATCGAGAGTGGTGTTCGGAGGGGAACGGTATTGTCTGTGAGCAGAAGCTTCTCGGGCATTGGTACGGGTGCATCGTGCATTGCTACACTGGAGACCAAGGAACTTGTATCACTGCAGATGGTGATCGCACGCCGATACGCATCGTGGAAGCATTCTAATCGAAACCTCTGTGGGACACACCACCACTCTACTCCCCACATCGGGACGTAGCTGCGATTGATGTACGGGTCATAGTACATTACAAGTCGCAGTCTGGCAACCTCGATCTCTGGGCATACCGTTTTCCATCCAGTTGCCGATGCTTCAACTGTGTGTGGGATTATATTCATTAGCGAGTCAATATCGTACCAGCTTTTGTTGATGACGCGCGAGGTGTCTTTTGGCCATTGCTTATGACCCACAACCTGAAAATTTCCGCCAGCGGAAATGACCGTGAACAGGTGGATCATTTCTTGACTCGGAGAGAGGAAGATGTAATCCCAAACAGGCAGAGCGCCGTTTCCTTGCAGGTCGAGCGTTCCAGCCTGAATGCTGTCGGCGCGATACTTCATCCATTGAATGGAAACAAGTGCTACACCGGTATCTCCGGTTTCCGCAATAGCGCGTTCCCGTGCGAACGAAAGCCCTTGAGCGGGAAGAAAAGGCTCATTCTGTGCTGCACTGATCGTAGCAGCCAAGCAGAGAAGCACCAGTGCTGAGCGCATAGCAACACTCCTTTACTGTTGGTTGTTGAACATGTACACAGCAGAGCGGCGGTAATCTTGGTAGAGAACGTAGAGATTTCCTTCGCCATCAAAGTCCATGCTTTGTGCGCGCATACCGTCCTGGAAGCGGGGAACTATCCATTCACCGATGAGCTTTCCCGTTGCTCGCTCGTATCGTTGCCAGATGTACGGATTGCGGGAATCCTCGTAGGAGCGACCAGCTTCGTAGAGATTCCACACCAGCATGTATTCCTTCGCTGTGATGCCTACAGCAGTTGGCCATGCTCGTGCACCCGCCAGAATGCGATAGATCTTCGTTGGCGTTGCTGGGTACCGCGCTTGTTTGGTGGGATGGACAAGCTCCGGTGCGTAGTACGTTTTGATCGGACGGCTAATCCCGTCTGGGACCAGTGTTACGTAATCAGTTAGCGGCTCGTGGATGATTACTGCATCGGGGCAGGAACTCATGAGTGGATTGAATATATACCCAATACCTAAAAGTTTTTTGTTTATATCAATCTTACCACCAAGGGCCAGGCATCTTCCAGTGTTACAATCGAATATTGCCCAGCTTCGAGCCATTGTGTAAAATTCATCTGTTGTTGGGTTGGCTGATAATGGTGCGCCAGGACGGTAGAGATCAGGAAGGGGTACTGATTGAGGGTAGGATTTCCAAATGATGGTACCAATTAGCAGAGGAGGATCGCATATCAGAACTCGCTGAATTAGGTGTAAATCATCAATGAATCCGAACCTGCTAATACAGGAGGAATCATATTCTGGAATATGCTGGACTGGAGCGTTGCGGGAAAGATCGTAAAAGACCGTCCAGTTGGTTTTACCAATGACGATTACAGTATCATTTTCCCTCTCAATAGCTGGATTCCCTTTTGTTTTTATTTTGATTTCTTCAATCTTGGCGTAAGAAATACCTACAGTCAAGATCGAATCGGCGCAGGGGTCATAGCCCACACCACCTGTAATGAGTGCCTGAAGGTAAGACTTTTTGAGAAATGCACGAAAAAGTGAATCACTTCCTACTATCGATAGGCAACGGAGTGAGTATTTGATGGGCTACGTCGTATATCATACCACCAATGTCTGTTACTCCTGCTTGTGCAAAGTAAAACCATCGCCCGCGTGGGCTGATGCGGAGAATAGCCCATCCCAGCGGCGTGGCAGGAGTCTCCGGAATGGGGATAACAGCAGAATGCCGCGCCTGTGGATATGCCTGCACAATTGAATCCCTACGATAGCCCTGAGGCGCGATAACTACATTCTGCTTCTCTGGATGAAGAGCTGAACGGAGAGCTGGGGCCAGCGACGTGGCCGAGCGTACCTGTTCAACTACTGAGTCGAGAGATAAACGAGGTTGATAGAGGCTGTAGTAATACCGCAACTCTCCATTGCACGACCATGCGGTCAGCCAACCAGGAGTCCAACCTGGACCTTTGGCCACCCCAAAGATGCTGAAAAGCTCTGAGTTTTGTGTGGTATCAATAACAGTCGGAAATCTAAAGGTAGCCGGCACCCCGACATCGGTAGTCGCTCGCTCCCCTTTGACAATACCGATCGTTGGCACGCCTTTTTTTGTCAGCTCTTCGCCAATGAGATTTGCAAGGAGCACAGTGTGACGAAAGCCAGGTTGGAGCAGTAACACTGCGACATTTCCTTCCTTGCAGGACAAATGCTCACGAATGAAACTGGCAACACGTTCTGACTGGAGCGGAAATGGCGGTGGGTTTTCGACTCGTTCCGACGGCCGGAGAGTTGACTGACGCAATATCTCCTGGATTTCTTGCTCTTCCTCCTCGTCACTGTCGTGACCAGCATCTCCCCTTCCTCCAATGCTCAGACTGAAGAGCAGAAGGAGCACAAGTCCCCCACGTGCTGCAGTAATGAGGAGATTAGCTCTTTTCATCGCAGGCTCCTCGATACAGTACGCGCAAGCGAAAATACAAATCGTGGAGGGAGTAATCTGGCATGCACAGAACACTCCCTCCACAGAGCGTTGATGCACCTACGGCTCTGGTATCAGAGCAGCATCCTGCGATGGGTCACCACTGGGGCCAGGGCCAAGGTAAATGCAGTTGAACGTGCTCGTTTGCACCCCGTCATCGTAGAGTGTCGCTTGATCTGGATAACCTCTCGACGGATTGCCCCCGCCCACGACAATGATAGCACACACTGAATTGGCAGGGGGATAGCACGTAACACACATTGCATCACCACATGGGCGTGCTACTGGAGATCTGCCAATTAGTTGGATTTCCGTATGAGCCCACGCAGTGGTGCTCAGCGCAAGTGCAGCAGCAGCCGCCAGAGCCAAGCGTAGTACGTTGTTCATTGAAGCTCCGCGAATTGGTGGAACATCCCGACGCGGCAGGGTGCTTTGTTCCCTCCACTGGGCAGCGCAGCAAGCACCCGAATCTGCCCGCACCACGGAGGAAACATGCCGCGTACGCGAATGGAATGTGCCGCAGGAGCGCTGAAAGGTTACATCTCACCGCACAAAGCGGCTCCGGCGGAGCACTTTCACCTCCGTTGTCCAGAGGATGAACGAGCCGCTGTGGAAGTCGCGCTGGTGGATTTCCTCCAGGATGGCATCGGCTTCTTCGTGCGAGACGATCACCTCCACACGCTGGCGCGGGACTGGCTCCTGCTCCCGCCCAAAGCTCAAGCCAGATGCCGGCGCGACAGTATAGCCAGTAGCCCCGCGCCGCTGGAGAAGCTCAGTTACTGCAGGGACCAGCCCTTCCTGGCAGACGATGGTCACTAAAATCATCGGGTGCAGATGCATGAAAACCTCCAACGAACGGTTATGGAGATGGTGAAGCTGTCGGTGGCGCAAGGCGTTGCGCCCGCAGCGTGCGAAGTGCGCGCCATCGTGCACGGCGCTCCACAAGGTAGTAGAGCGCCGGCAACACTGTGAGCGTCAGAATGAGTGCGGTCGCTAATCCCCCGACGATAACTGTTGCCAGCGGGCGCTGCACATCCGAACCAATACCCGTTGCACGTGCAGCAGGGACAAGCCCAATGAGCGCGACGGTCATCATCATCAACACCGGGCGAAGCTGGGTGCGTGCACCTTTCCGAACAGCCGCACGGACCGTCAGTGGCGTCTCCTGGCGAAGGTAGTTGATGTACGAGACTACCAGAACACCGCTCATAATGGCTACCCCGAACAGCGAGACAAACCCTACCCCTGCGCTGACGCTGAAGTTGATTCCGCGCACTAGGAGCAGAGCCACACCACCGACGAGCGCGAACGGGACGTTGAGCATCACAAGGAGTGCGTACTTGACGTTCCGATCGAACAACCAAAACAGGATGCAGAAGATAATCGCCAGTGTGATCGGGATGATGACCATCAGGCGATTCCGTGCGCGGGTGAGGTTCTCGAACTGCCCGCCCCAGACGATGCTATATCCTTCGGGCAGACGAATTGCCTTCTGCACCTTTGCTTGCGCTTCAGCGACGAAGCTGCCTTGGTCGCGACCGCGGATGTTAGTGCGGACGCTTACTTGCCGCCGGCCGTCCTGGCGAGCGATGATTGTCTGCCCCTCGACAAGTTGAACGTCAGCAATTTGCGACAGCGGTACCTTCTCCCCACTGGCGGTCAGCACGAGCATCGAGGCGATGTCATCAACAGTTGCGCGCATCTGGCGCGGATAGCGCACGACGATGTTGAAGCGTCGCTCGCCTTCGTAGAGGGTGCCGACGGGTTTTCCGCCGATGGCGAGCTCAAGCAAGCGATTGATGTCGGCGATGTTGATGCCGTAGCGTGCAGCATCCTCGCGTCGAACGTTGATGACTAGCTGCGTCTGCGGTCCTTCTTGTTCGAGGCCGCTTTCGCTGGCTCCGCGTACTGAGCGGATAATTTTCAAAATGTCGAGCGCAATGCCTCGCATCAAGGGTATGTCGTCCCCGTTGATGAGGACCGCCAGATCAGCTGCCGAACCAGTGACAGCTTCAGTGACGTTGTCCAGAATCGGCTGCGAAAACGAGAACGTCGCGCCGGGGAATTCCGCCTCGAGCGCGGATTTGATTTCCACAAGTAGCTGCTGCTTGGTTTTGCCGCTCTTCCAGGTTGAGTACGGCGCAAGCTGGACCAAGCATTCGATGCGGTTCGGGCCGTAGGGATCTGTACCATCGTCGTTGCGCCCGAGCTGGGAGACGCAGACAGTTACCTCGTCGTAGCGCCCAATGATTTGACGGATGCGGGGCGGCACTTGGCGGGCAGCGTCGAGCGAGACCCCCGCAGGCAGGACGCAGCGAATGTTGAATCCGCCTTCGTCCAGCTCTGGCAAAAACTCCGTGCCGATTGTCGTTGCACCAGCTACTGCAAGTGCAACCACCAATGCTCCTGCTGCGACAGTTGCAACCGGCCGTGCTAAGACGCCAGTGATCACCGCACCGTATTGTCGCTCCAGCCATGCAGCAATGGGATTATGCCACTCGCGGAAGGAGCGTGCCAGGAGGTACGAACAGGCCACCGGCACAAGTGTCAACGCCAGCAGGAGCGACCACCCCACTGCGTAGCTGAGCGTATATGCCATCGGAGAAAACAAACGCCCTTCGACCCGCTGGAGCGTAAACAGTGGCAAGTACGCAGCGATGATGATCACCACGGCAAAGAACACCTGCCGCTGCACTTCAGAAACCGCGGCGTAGACGGTTCGCACCAGTGGAGCGCGCTGCTCGGGCGGCAACGTCTGCTGCTCGGAAAGATGGCGCATGATGGACTCTGCAACGACAACTGCCGAATCCACGATAATCCCAAAGTCGATCGCCCCGAGCGAGAGCAGGTTCGCTGGGATCCCGGTGAGTTTCATTGCCACAAATGCGCCAAGCAACGAAAGCGGGATTGCCAGTGCTACTGCCAGCGACGTGCGGATATTCCCCAAGAAGAACACCAGCACGACGACAACGATGCTGACACCCTCGAAAAGTGTTTTGCCGACAGTGTGGAGCGTAGATTCGACAAGATCGGTGCGGTCATAGACCCCGACCAGCCGCACACCTTTGGGCAGTACATTGGCATTGAGATGCTGGAGCTTTTCCTTCAGGCGCACCAGGACTTCGCTGGGATTTTCGCCCCGTCGCATGAGAACAATACCTTCGACGCCATCATCGGTTTCTTTGCCACGGCGTTTGTCGAGGTATCCGAGCACACCGCTTGGCATGAGTGCTCCAAGCTCGACACTTGCAACATCGCGCAAGAAAATTGGCGTTCCTGCTTGCTGTTTGACGACTGTGTACTGCAAATCCTCGATCGAGCGAATCCGCCCGACGCTGCGAATCGCCAGTTGTGTTGATCCCATCGGCAGGATGTTCCCGCCTGTCGAGCTATTGTTGGCTTCGATTGCGCGTTGGATATCTTCGATCGTCAGCCCATACTTTTCGAGCGCGGAAGGATGGACGACGACGTTGTACTGCTTTTCGACGCCGCCGAAGTTCGTGATGTCCGCCACCCCAGGCACCTGCAAGAGTGCAGGGATAATGACCCAGTCTTGCAATTCCCGCAGTTGCACAAGCGAGTACCCATCACCTTCGACGACGTAGCGGTAGATTTCGCCAACCGGTGTCGAAAGCGGTCCCAAACTGAGGTCGGCGCCTTCGGGCAGGTCCACATCACGCAGCTTTTCGAGCACCTGCTGACGGGCAAAGTAATCATCGGTCCCTTCCTCGAACGTCAACTTGATGACAGCAAGACCGAAGATCGTCCGCGAGCGGCGTGTCAGGACGCGGGGAACGGCGTTGAGCGCTCGTTCGATGGGAATGGTGATTTGCTGCTCGACTTCCTCTGCTGGGCGGCCGGGATACTTGACGATCACGGTGACCTCGGTATCGGCGACGTCCGGGTACGCCTCAATTTTCAACACACTCCACGCCCAGATGCCAGCTCCAGCTAAGGCAAGTGCACCGAGGATAATCAGGATTCGTTGCGAAAGCGAAAACGTCAATAGTCGTTCGAGCATTGCAGTGCCTTCGGGTGGTTCAGTAACCGAAGCTGAGTCCTTTGAGCAGAATGGCGCGCGTGGTCACAACCTGCTCGCCTGCAGAGAGTCCCTCGCTAATCTGGAAGTCGCTGCCGCTTTCGCCGGCGATGGTCACTGCGCGGCGCACAAACGTTGTGCTATCACGGCGGACAAACACGTACGACTGCCCTTCCACCACGACAACCGCTTGCCGCGGCACAATTGCGGCAGTGATCGCAGTCTTGAGAATACGGACGGTCGCGAACATGCCGGGACGGATCGTCGGCGGCGCATGTGGCAGGAGGATAAACACCCGGACAGTCCGCGTTGTTGGGTCAACTGCATCGGCAAGTTCGATGACCCGCCCGACGACTTCTTGCCCAGGCAGCGCCGCAAAGCTCATGAACGCCTGTTCGCCGAGCTGGACGTACTGCAACGATCCTTCGGGAACGTCGCAGGCAACCAGCACTGAACCAGCACCCATGCGACCAAGGAGTTCGGGGCGCAACCCAGATTGTCGCAGCTCGCTTTCGGCATCGAGGAGCGCTGCTTGCTGGAGGCGGTGCTCGGTGACTGCTTCCAGGAGATCTTTTCCGGAGACAGCGTTATGCTCGGCCATTTCGCGGATGCGGGCCAGCTGCGTAGCAGAACGCTCAAAGCTTGCACGAGCTTTGAGGTACTCGGTGTATCGCTGGGCAGCGTCATTGCTTTCAAAAACAAGGAGTGCCGGTGCTGCGCTGTCGGCTGGCACAACCGCTTTCGCAACAACTCGCCCTGCGACGCGAAGCATTAGCTTCGCTGAGTCGGTGCGGACTGTTGTTGTCCCGAATTGCCGAGCTTGCTCAGGGGACATCACCAGCAGCGTATCGCTTTCGATTTGGACCAGCCGTGTCCGATGGAGAACTTGTGGCTGCCCATTGCCTGTGCGGTCGTTGGAAGAGCAGCCGAGAAGCAGCGCGCACCCCAGTGCTGCAATCAGTACTGAACGCATGGATTATTCCTCCACAAGGTTCGACAATTGGCCGCTTGCCGCAAGTAGTCCCACAACGGAGCGCCAGTACTCGGCAAGGGCATCGTAGTAGGATTGTTCGGTTTCGTACCAGCTCCGCTGCGCTTCGAGCAGGTCCACAATCGGTGTGGCACCTTTGAGGTACGCCAGCTGGACCGTCGCAAGCACATCACTCGCTTTCGTGAGCACGGTACGTGCTTGGGCGAGCGCTTGCTGTGCTGTTCGGTATGATTCGAAGGCTATTGAGACCTCTGCGCTGATCTGCCGCTCCAAGCGTTCCAAATCAGTTCGGGCCTGCTCACGGCTGAGCCGGGCTTTCTGCCGCTCGCCTTCGTTGCGGTTTAGGAGCGGTAGTGGGTAGTTGATCCCAACGCCGAGGAATGCAGTGCCCTGCTGCTGCATGCCAACGAGCCCCAAATCAGGGTTGGGGACGCCGAGAGCATCTTGCAGTGCAACGTTTGCCTCGGCAACGCGGAGCGATGCCTTGGCAAGTTGGTAGTCAGCTCGGTGCGCCAGCGCTCGCTCGATCCATTCGTGCAGTGGCTGGTCCTCAACGGGGACCGCTGGCTCCTGCAGGCCGGTCGTCAACGTGTCAGAGGTCGAGAGCGCAAACTGCAATGCACGCACCGCCGAGCGGACTTGCTGCTCGGCTTGGAGTTGCTGGAGGCGATACTGCGACGCCAGGATCTCCGCACGCCAGACATCAGCAGGTGCAATCGCTTGTGAGCGCAGGCGAATCCGGTTGATCGTCACTAAACTATCTGCGCTTGCCACAGCGCGGGCCAGAATGGTTTGGCGGCGCTCTGCGCTCCAGAGCTCAATCCAACGGAGCGCGACATCTGCGAGCACTTGCTGGAGTGTGGCACGGTAGGATTCCCCTGCGGTCTGCAGGGCCTGTTCAGCTACGCTGATGCGTCGTTGACGCTGGCCAGCTAGATCAACAGTTTGCATCAACGACGCCTGCCATTGTCCGAAAACTGGGCCAAGTCCACTGGGCTTGGGAAGCTGCGAGGGTATTTGAGCGTACTGCACGCTCAGTGCAGGGTTCGGAAACAGGCTCGCGCTGATCGAATCAGCCCGAGCGATCGGGATCGCGTACGATGCACTTCGCAGCAGTGGGTGCGCACGTGCTGCACGCTGCAACGCGGTTCGGAGATCGAGCGGACGGACGACCTGGCCATGTGCAACAACGCAAAGGGCACAGGTGAGCACACCAATGAGCCTCCGCATGGTCGTATTCCTCTGCTAAGTTTGGAAAATCTACCGATAGTGTCCGTACGTGCAACTGTTCCATCTGACGTGGCTTGCAGGGACGTTGTCAGGAGATTCGCTCACAATTCTGTTGAGGAGAATGCCGCAAGAGACGTTCTCCCAACGCATGAGCAGGCCCTCAGCAGAGGAGGCAGTGGTAGAGAAGGTACAGTGCGGTTGGGAAATGCCACTCTCCCAGTGGACGTGCAAGAAGGACAAGAGGGCTCGTCCGTTCCCCAAGGGGCGGAAATGGTGCTGGAATAATACCCACCCACGCACCGTCGGTGAGTAGAATGTGGACAGGGTCTGCATGACCAGAGCCGCCAAGCGAATCATCCATTGCAGAGCTCGAAGCCGGCCCAGATGCTGCATCCTCGTCATCATGCGCAATAGCAGCAACCGGCGCGATCATGCTGACCACCTGGATGCCAGCAGGCGACGTTGCAAGAAATCCCAGCAGCGTCAGCAGCGCAAGCAGCCGTTTGACAATCGCGGCACAAATAGAGGTAATCCCACCCCGTCCCGTCCTCGCCGGAGAATGCGAGTGCATCGCGAAGTTTCTGCTGTGCTGAAAGCGATTATTCCGCCGTGTGCACACCGCAGCTGGTTGCATTGATGCGTTCGGTTCCATGGTGGTGGCGGCGTCAAACGAACACTGGCGTTGCGTATTGCATTGCAGCAAGGATGAAATGACCACAGGGAGAAGCATCATAATTTCGTTCCGATGTGGAAAGTGGTTGAGCGTCTCACCTGGCGCCATATCCTGGCGATCTGTTTCCTCAGTGCACTTGCGCGGGTGGGGTTCCTCCTCCTTGCCGAGCCGCCTATCCCCGTTGCGGAGGACTACGCCATTGCTCGGCACATCGCTGCTGGCGACGGCTTTTCCATCTACGAGCGCGGACCCACCAGCATCAAAGGCCCGCTCTATCCAACCTACCTGGCAGCTTGGCTCTGGGTGCTCGGCGAGCAAAACGGGCTTCGGGCGGCGATTCTGGTGCAGCATCTTCTCTACGCTGCAATGCCAGCGCTGCTGTTCCAGCTTGGGCGAGCAATCGCCCGGCCAACGCTCGGCACAATCGCCGCGGTGCTCTTTGCACTCCACCCGACGTATTTCTACCACGCGACAGTTGCAGAAAACACCACGTGGGTTGTTGTAATGAGCGCGCTGTGGGGGATGCTCGTCTTCCGAGAGTCTCGCTCTCCGATCGGGACTGCGCTTGCTGCTGGAGCGATCATCGGCAGCTTCATTCTCGAGAAACCGATGCTTGCGGTACCGATGGCGATGATTCTCGGCCTGCGATGGTGGCGCAGGTGGCAACAACTCACTACTGCAGCGCTCGCGGCAGCACTCTTGGTGCTGCCGTGGGCTGTACGAGGCGCTGTGCTTTTCGGGGAGCCGACGCTCACCAAATCGTATTCGAGCACGTTGACGTTTATCCATTCCTGGCTGCCCAGTATGGCAGTCCATCCTCGCTATGCGGTGCCCGATTCTGTCGAGCGAGCGCTCGATTCGCTGACGAAATTGCCCGAACGACAAGCACTCCCTGCACTGCGCTCGCTGGCGACGGACATCCTTGCGACGAAGTGGTCAATCATGCCAGAACGGACTATTGTCCACGCACTCATCTTCTGGACAATCCCACCCCGCTATTGGCAGAGCTGGTCGCTGGCATTTGTGGTAGTGCGGATCGTGCCCGTTGTTCTGTTGACAGTGCTTTGGATTTGGGGAATGGCGATTCTCTGGCGGCAGGATCGGCCGCTCCTGCTGGGTGTGCTCGGTATCGTGGCATGGGTAACGCTGGTGTACTCGCTCTACCACGTGCTCAATATTCGGTACAAGCTCGAAGTGGAGTGGCTCCAACTGTTCATTTGCGCAGCGGTCTGCATTCGCCCACCGGCACAGCCCACAGCGCGATGACCGCATAGGCAAAAAATAGGGATTTTTTTTCTTGTGCTTTTGCCCATTTTTCGTCCGAGTTTTGCCCCGCAATAGTTTGTTTCACTTTCTTCCTTTTCACCCATGAAACGTTGGATTGTGATCCTTGCAGTTGCCATCGGGGCAATGACAACCGCTTCTGCGCAAGTTGGGTTATTGCTCAACTCCAGCGAACTCATTCTCTTCAACGCGCCGGGTGGAAGCGCCCCGGCCTGGAGCATTCAGCGCAATGGCGGCAACCAGCGCGGGCTGCATGCGGTGGATTTGCAGAGTAGCCGCAGTGATAATGCCCAAGTTGCCAGTGGCAACTGGAGCGTCGTCAGCGGGGGCACGGACAACACCGCCAGTGGCACTGTGAGCGTCGTCAGCGGGGGCACGCTCAACACCGCCAGTGGCCTTGCGAGCGTCGTCAGCGGGGGCACGAACAACGCCGCCAGTGGTGACTACTCGGCAATCGCTGGCGGCTTCAACTTGCGGGTTGGCGACCGTAGCTTCGGCTTCAGTGGGCAGGTGACTGGGGCCACGACTGATTTGAGCGGCTCCAGCAACATTGCCGCCTTTGTGGACGTGGACCTGTGGCTCTACAACGTGCGCAACCAGGCGGGGCAACTGCGCCTGTACGAACCATCCAACAACGGAACCAACTACACCGCCTTCCAAGCTCCCGCGCAGGGAAGCGACATCATCTACACGCTGCCAGCAACGGCAGGCAGCGCCGGACAGGTGCTCTCGATTGCTTCGGTCAGCGGCACTGGTGTGACGCTCCAGTGGAGCAGCGCTGGTGGCGGGAGCGGATGGTTGCTTACTGGCAACAGTGGGACCGATCCGAACACAAACTTTTTGGGCACCACCGACAACCAGCCGCTGGCGATTCGGGTGAATAACCAAGAGACGTTTCGATTCAATGCGCCGGGAACGAGTGCACCGGCCTGGAGCATCCAGCGTGGCGGCGGCAACACGCGCGGGCTGCATGCCGTGGATTTGCAGAGCGACCGCACTGCTGCTACCCAAGTTGCCAGTGGCAACTACAGCGTCGTCAGCGGGGGCTCGACCAACACCGCCAGTGGCTATGCGAGCGTCGTCAGCGGGGGTGGGAGCAACACCGCCAGTGGCATTACGAGCGTCGTCAGCGGGGGCGGGAGCAACACCGCCAGTGGTGCCTGGTGCGTCGTCAGCGGGGGCATTGGCAACACCGCCAGTGGTGACGGGAGCGTCGTCAGCGGGGGCTTGACCAACACCGCCAGTGGCATTGCGAGCGTCGTCAGCGGGGGCTTGACCAACACCGCCAGTGGCGACTACTCGGCAATCGCTGGCGGCTTCAACTTGCGGGTTGGCAACCGTAGCTTCGGCTTCAGTGGGCAGACGTCAACCACGCAGACGAACTTGAGTAGCTCCAGCAACATTGCCGCCTTTGTGGACGTGGACCTGTGGCTCTACAACGTGCGCAACCAGGCGGGGCAACTGCGCCTGTACGAACCATCCAACAACGGAACCAACTACACGGCCTTCCGTGCCCAGACTCAAACCAGCGACATTGTGTACACGTTACCCGCCAGTGTTACGGCAGGTGGTGTGTTGCAGACTGATGGTTCGGGGAACTTGTCGTGGGCAAATCCTTCGACGTTGGTATCATCGAACGAGACCGACCCGCAGGTCGGCACGCTCAGCACCGGCCAGGTGGCCTTTTGGGATGGGTCGGCCTTGACCGGCAGCAATAACCTATTCTGGGACAACACCAATGCGCGGCTTGGCGTGGGGACGACAACCCCATGGCAGGGTCTGCACTTGCACAATACTGGCCTGCAACTGACCAACGGCTCTACCGGCAATAGCAGCACCGATGGTTTGACTATCGAGTTCAATGGCAGCAATGCCCAGTTGCGGCTGAAGGAGAACGCCGAGATTCAGTTCCGCACCAATGCACCGGGGACGACCGATTCGGTCAAGATGCGCCTGACCGCAACAGGACAGCTTTTGTTTTTCGACCCTTCCAACGGAGCGCAATACCGGATTGACTTGCCCAACAGCAATTCGTTGGGTGTTGGGTACATTCGCGCACGCGGTTTGTCCTCTTATTCCTCCCGTGCGTGGAAAGAGGACATTCGACCGATTGCCGGGGCATTAGAAAAGGTTCTTGCTCTGCGTGGGGTGGAATACCGCTGGAAGCCGGCCTACGGTGGGAACCAGGACCTTGGGTTCATTGCTGAGGAGGTAGATGCGGTCTTGCCGGAGGTAGTCCAGAAAAGTCAGAGTGGGGAGTACCTGGGAATGGACTACATGCGGATTGTGCCGGTAGTGGTCGAAGCACTCAAGGAAGAGCACCGCCGCAATGAGGAGTTGCGCGCTCGCGTCGAAGAGCAGAACCGCCGCAACGAGGAGTTGCGCGCTGAACTGGCGCAGCTCCGCACGATGATCGAGCAGCTCGCCGCTGGACAGCCCATCACCGCAGGCGCGGCTACCACCACCGTCCGCCTCGATGGCCAGTGGTTAGGGCAGAACATCCCCAATCCTCACGATGGCACGACGACCATCCCGTACTACGTACCGGCGGGCGTCGGACGTGCTCAGCTCGAAGTCAGCGATGCAGCGGGGCGGACCGTTCGCACCATTGAGCTGCCGGCTCGGGAGCAGTGGGCCAGCGTGACGCTCGAGATGGGCTTGCTGAGTTCGGGCACGTATGAGTACCGCTTGCTCTTCGATGGTCGCATCGTTGCGACCAAGCAGATGCAGCTGGTCAAGTAAGTCCAACGTTTCATGGAGTAAAGGGAGAAACCAGGGGCAGGCCATGGGGTCTGCCCCTGGTGGTGTTGATGGCAGATCCTGCAGCAGTGGTGCAGTATTGCCATGCTCACACCATCGGGAAGTTTAGCGTTCGATTCAAGTAGCAGCGGAGCGCACGCAGAACGCAGGTTGGCAGAACGCGATTCGTACTTTTGCGCAGCAGTCGCAGTGGGCGACTCTAAAGTGTAATCGCGTAGTTCAATGTTTCCGGACGCCAATGCAGAGCGTGCATACTGGTGACTACGAAGCGGTCATTGGGCTTGAAGTGCACGCCCAGCTCCTGACGGCAACGAAGGCTTTCTGCCGATGCTCGACGCAGTACGGCGCTGCGCCGAACACTAACGTGTGCCCGGTCTGCCTTGGGCATCCCGGTGCATTGCCCGTCCTCAATCGGCAGGTCGTGGAGTTCACGCTGCGCATGGGGTTGGCGACCGGCTGCACCATCCGACCGCGCTCACGCTTTGCGCGGAAGAACTACTTCTACCCCGATTTGCCGAAAGGCTACCAGATTTCGCAGTACGAGGACCCAATTTGCTACGGTGGCTCCGTCGAAATCGAGCTCGAGGACGGAACGACCAAGCGGATCGGTATCACGCGGATCCACATGGAGGAAGACGCCGGCAAGTCCATCCACGATCTCGACGTTGATACACTCATTGACCTCAATCGCTGCGGGGTGCCGCTCATCGAAATTGTTTCGGAGCCAGACATCCGTTCCCCTGCCGAAGCAGTGCTCTACCTACAGGCGATTCGGCAACTGCTCATGTACCTGGGCATCTGCGATGGCAACATGGAAGAAGGCTCCTTGCGCTGCGATGCGAACGTCTCCGTGCGGCGTCGCGGCTCAGATCGCTTCGGGACAAAAACGGAGGTGAAAAATCTCAACTCGTTCCGCAACGTCGAGCGCGCGCTTGCCTACGAAATCGAGCGACAAATTGCTGTCCTTGCGCAGGGCGGCACCATCGAACAAGAAACGCGGATGTGGGATGCCTCGAGCGGATCAACTCGCCCGATGCGCTCAAAAGAATTCGCCCACGACTACCGCTACTTTCCAGAGCCGGACCTGGTCCCGGTTGAGGTTAGCGCCGAGTGGATCGAGCGCGTCCGCGCAGAGTTACCCGAGCTTCCGCTGGCGCGGAAGCGCCGCTTGCAGGAGCAGTACGGGATTCCCGCCTACGATGCAGGCATTCTCATTGCAGAACGCTCCCTGGCTGACTACTTCGAACGCGCCTGCGGCGCGCTCCGCGAGCCATCGCCAGAGCGCTACAAACTCATCAGCAACTGGATCATGACGGAGGTGCTGCGCATTTTAGGCGAGCGGAAAATTGACATCGGATCGTTCCCCATCGAACCGGAGCGCCTTGCTGAGCTTGTCGAGCTGCAAGCGCAACGCACCATCTCCAGCCGCATAGCCAAAGAGCTCTTCGCCGAGCTGTTGAGTTCGCCTGCGCGGCCGTCGGAGCTCGTTGCTGAGCGAGGGATGGTGCAGGTCTCTGACGCAGGATACCTCGAACAGCTCGTCGAGCGTGCACTGAGCGAAAATCCCGACACCATCGAGAAGTACCGCGCAGGTAAAGTAGCGGTGCTCGGATTCCTCGTCGGTCAAGTGATGAAGTACTCGCAGGGCAAAGCCAACCCCGAGCTTGTCCGGACGCTCCTTCTGGAGCGGCTCGGACACTCGGATGCTCTTGCCCGGTAGGACGGAGCTTGTTTCACCCCTCTGGAGCGCCTACGCATGCCAATTCCAAAGACGCGCACGATCTGGATGAACGGCCGCTTTGTGCCATGGGAAAAAGCGCACGTCCACGTGCTTTCCCACGCACTGCACTACGCTTCCAGCTGGTTCGAGGGGATTCGTGCTTATGCGACAAAGCGTGGCATTGCAGTGTTTCGGTTGCAGGATCATTTGCGGCGACTGCAGGATTCCTGCAAGATGTACGCGGTCGAACTTCCCTACACACTCGAGGAACTTGAGCGTGCCACGCTCGAGTTGCTCCGGCGGAACCGTCTTGGCGCCTGTTACATTCGTCCGCTTGTCTTCCGCGGCTACGGCGAAATGGGCGTTCTGCCGCTCAACTGTCCGGTTGAGGTGGTAATCGCTGCTTGGCAGTGGGGGCGTTATTTGGGCGAGGACTCTGCTGAACGTGGAGTGGATATCTGCGTCTCCTCGTGGACGCGCCCGTCGAACAACGCACTCCCAGCGATGGCGAAAGCAGCAGCGAACTACCTCAACTCGCAGCTTGTCAAGATCGAGGCTGCCCGTCATGGGTACGCCGAGGGGCTCACGCTCGACGAGCACGGAAATTTGAGCGAAGGCAGCGGCGAGAATGTCTTTCTCGTTCGCGATGGGACGCTCTACACACCGCCGCTTGCCGCATCAATTCTCCCAGGGATCACACGAGCAACTGTCGTTGAGCTGGCACGCGACGAAGGAATCCCCGTCGTCGAGCAAATCATTCCGCGGGCGATGCTCTACGTTGCCGACGAGGTCTTCTTGACCGGAACAGCAGCAGAGATTACGCCGGTGCGATCAATCGATCGTATCGCAATCGGGAGCGGAACAGTCGGCCCCGTCACGCGTGCGATCATGGAGCGCTTTGCCCGTATCACCCGCGATGGCGAGGATCCTTACCAGTGGCTGACATTCGTCAACAAATCGAGTGCTCGTGCGTCCAAACGCACGCGTTCCAGCCAGACAGTCAACAGTAAGTAGCACCATCATCCCCACCCGGAACATGCCAAGCCGTTCAAAGTCGAGCCGAACGAAAAAATCTTCACCTGCTCCAGTACCATCCCCAACGAATGGGTCGTCCAGCCGAACCGCTGAGCATTCGCGCTTTGATTTTACCGGCTTTGACCGTGAGACGATCCTCCGCTGGTACAAGCTCAACCATCTCGGACGAAAGCTTGACGAAAAAGCTGCCACGTACCTGAAGATGGCGAAAGGATGGTCCTACCATGCACCGTGCGCAGGGCACGATGGGATTCAGCTCGCCATTGGGCAAATTTTCCGTCCCGGGAAGGATTTTCTCTTCCCCTACTACCGCGATTTGATCACAGCGCTCTCGGCAGGCATTACGCCCTACGAGGTCATCCTCAACGGGCTGAGCAAGGACGCCGACGTTGCCGGCGGCGGTCGGCACATGAGTAACCACTTTGCCAAGCCTTCGATTCGAATCCAGAACGTCAGCTCCTGCACAGGAAACCACGCCCAACATGCCGCTGGTACCGCACGCGCCATCAAAAAGTACAAGGGCGATGAGCTGGTCATCTACTCCGGCGGTGAGTCGGCATGTTCGGAGGGCTACTTCTACGAAGCAGTCAACGGTGCATCGCGCGAGCAGCTGCCCGTGATATTCGTGATCCAGAACAACAAGTACGGCATCTCCGTCCCCGTCGAAGAGCAGACAGCCAACCCCGATGTATCGGACAACTTCGTCGGCTTTCGTCATCTGCTCATCGTCAAGTGCGACGGGCGCGATGTCTTCGATTCGTACCGAGCGATGAAGAAAGCTGCTGAGTACGTCCTCTCAGGTGCAGGGCCGGCGATGGTGCATGCCGACTGCGACCGGATCGGCTCGCACTCGAATTCCGACAATCACGAGCTCTACCGCTCCAAGGAAGAAATCGAAGCAATGAAGGCGCGCGACCCGCTAAAGAACTTCCGCCAGCGGATCCTCGAGGAGGGCATCGCCAGCGAGGAAGAGCTCCAGGCACTCGAGCAAGAGAACATGGCGGAAATCGCAGCTGCAGCAGAGAAAGCCGAAGCTGCGGCTGATCCAGATCCTGCTTCGTGGAAGGACTTCATCGTGCCTCCGGCGATCATTGACTACAACGATCCGAGCGAGGAACAGGCTGTCTTTGATCCGAACGCGCCGATGCTTACGCTCCGCGAGGGGATCAACTACGCGCTCAAGCAGGAGTTCCGCCGCAACCCGCATACGTTCCTGTGGGGCCAGGATGTCGCCTCGAAGAACAAGCAGGGCATCTTCAACGTCGTCAAAGGAATGCTCGACGAGTTCGGCAACGAGCGAATCTTCAATGCTCCGATTGCGGAAGACTACATCGTCGGCACTGCCAACGGCTTCTGCCGCTATCGGGACGACATCCGCGTGGTGATCGAGGGTGCCGAGTTCGCCGATTATTTCTGGCCAGCGATGGAGCAACTCATCGAGTGCTCGCACGATTATTGGCGCACGCGCGGGCAGTTCACGCCGAACATTGTCATCCGACTCGCCAGTGGCGGGTACATTCAAGGCGGCCTCTACCATTCGCAGTGTCTCGACGCGGTGTTTGCGCACTTGCCGGGCATCCGTGTGGTGTGTCCTGCGTTTGCTGACGATGCTATCGGGCTGATGCGGACTGCGATTCGCTCGCAAGGAGTGACGATGTACATCGAGCCGAAATTCCTCTACAACTACCGCCCGACGAGCGCACCGACACCACCGGACGACTACCTGATTCCCTTCGGTAAGGCGCGTGAGCGGCGTCGAGGCAAGGATGTGACGGTGGTTTCTTACGGCAATGCATTGCACTGGTCGCTCAAGGCGGCCGAGCAGTTGGCAGCCGAAGGTGTTGACGTCCAGGTCATTGATCTGCGGTCGCTGCGTCCGTGGGATCGGGAGCGCGTCTGCGAGGCAGTCAAGCGGACCAATCGCTGCGTCGTCGCCCACGAACACTACTTGACCGGTGGCTTCGGCGGCGAAGTAGCATCAACGATTCAAGATGAATGCTTCCGTTGGCTCGATGCACCGGTAAAGCGCGTGGCGTCGAAAGATTGCCCCGTTGGCTTTGCCAAGCCGCTCGAAAACGCCATTCTGCTGAGCGTCGAGGATATCGTCGAGGCGGTGCGGCAGGTTCTGCGCTGGTGAGCGAGGGGTTATCCCCAGTAGTTCGGGGACTCTTTGGTGATGATCACATCGTGGGGATGCGATTCGCGCAGGCCGGCGGGGGTAATGCGGACGAAGCGACCGTGCTCCTTGAGTTCGGCAATCGTGCTGCACCCGCAGTACCCCATCGCGGCACGCAGACCACCGACGATTTGGTAGAGCGTGTCGGCAACGGAGCCTTTGAACGGGACACGGCCTTCGATTCCTTCGGGAACAAGTTTGGCGATCTCGTCTTCGGCGTCCTGGAAGTAGCGGTCGGCTGAGCCGCTCATCATTGCGCCTTCGCTCCCCATGCCGCGGTACACCTTGAACATGCGCCCTTCGTACTGCACTTTTTCGCCGGGTGATTCTTCGTGACCGGCGAGCATATTGCCCATCATGACGCAGTCGGCGCCAGCAGCAATCGCTTTGGCAATATCGCCGGTTTGCTTGATGCCGCCATCGGCGATGAGAGGAACGCCTTCCCGCTGGCAGACCTCGGCGGCGCTCATAATGGCGCTGAGCTGGGGGACCCCAACTCCGGCGATGATGCGCGTAGTGCAGATCGAACCGGGGCCGACGCCGACTTTGACGCCATCGGCTCCTGCGTCAATGAGTGCGCGCGCACCATCGGCTGTTGCAATGTTGCCTGCAATCAGTTGCAGCCCTGGATAGTGTGCTTTGATGCGCTCGACCATCTCGAGGACACCACGCGAATGGCCGTGGGCTGTATCCACGACGACGACATCAACCCCCGCTTCGACGAGTGCAGCGACGCGCTCGAGCGTATCGGCAGTGACACCGACCGCTGCTCCAACGCGTAGGCGTCCGTGTTCATCTTTGCAGGCATTCGGGTAGCGGCGTTTTTTTTGGATGTCCTTGAACGTGATAAGTCCGCAGAGGACACCGCGCTCGTCCACAACCGGGAGTTTTTCGATGCGGTGCTGCTGAAGGATGCGCTCGGCATCGTCGAGCGTTGTGCCGACGGGTGCGGTGATAAGGTTCGTGCGTGTCATGACGTCAGCGATTGGGCGCGAGAGATCCTCGATGAATCGAAGGTCGCGGTTTGTCAGAATCCCCACCAAACGGCGAGACTTATCAACGATCGGGATGCCAGCGATGCCGTAGCGGGCCATGATGCGTTTGGCGTCGCCGATGGTTCGATCTGGTTCGAGTGTGATGGGGTCTTTGATCATGCCGCTTTCGCTGCGCTTGACTTTGCTGACCTCCTCTGCCTGGCGATGGATGCTCATGTTTTTGTGGATAATGCCGATGCCGCCGGCGCGCGCCAGTGCAATCGCCATCGCTGATTCAGTGACGGTGTCCATTGCAGCGCTGACGATGGGAATGTTCAGCGTGATACCGCGTGTAAGCCGAGTGTGGAGGGAAACATCCCGAGGCAGCACTTCCGAGTAGCGTGGGACAAGCAGGACGTCGTCGAACGTGATGCCATCGCCAAGAATTTTCTCGAACCTCATGGCCGAAGCAGTGGAGAACGAATGCGCGAAAATACTGTGCAGTTCGACGTGGTGCTTGAGCGCTCGTGCATCGAGCGCACCAGTGCCTTGAACAGAGATGGGTTCGCCACTCTGCTGTAGTGATGGAGCGCTCGTAGCTGTTGGCACTGGTTGAGCAACTGTGTGTCGCACGGAAGTACTGTGCAGGTGGAGCGCAGGAGTAGTAGGTGTGAAGGAAAGTTGACAGTGTGGAATCGGCTGGACGATTTGGAGCGTTTCGATGGAAGGAAAATGCGCCTCAGAGCGGAAAAATTTTTCGCTCTGTCGCAGGAGCGGGAGCTGGTGGGAGCGTATATTTGCGGTGCGGAACGCCGCGCCCGTAGCTTAATGGATAGAGCATTGGATTCCGGTTCCAAAGGTTGGGGGTTCGAGTCCCTCCGGGCGCGCGAGTCTGCATGCAGCATCCACCCTTGCCCGCCAAATGTTGGGCACAACGGACGTACGATAACCCATGGCTGAACCGACAACACCGACCCAGGATCCCGTAGCGGAAGCGCCTGTAGCACCGCCGGCAGTGACGTTGCCGCCGTGGCTCGAACAGGTGTGGAGCGATCGCCGCATTCGGTATGGTGCGGCCGTAGTTCTCGCGCTCGCTCTTGCCGTTGCTGGCTATCTGCTGTGGCACTCGGCGCAGCAAGATCGCGAGCAGGAAGCCAGCTTAGCGCTTAGTCGGGTGCTTCCGTACATCGAAGCGGAGCAGTACGACCAAGCGCTCGATGGCGATCCGAAGAAGACGGTCCGTGGCGAACCTGTTCAAGGCCTGCGGACGATCGCCGATACCTACGGGAGCACGACTGCAGGGAAAACTGCAGCATTCTACGCTGGGCAAATCTTCCTGAGCCGAAAACAGTACGATGACGCAGAGCGGTACTTCGAGCAGGCGTCTGGCTCGGATGCAGTGTTGGTGCGCATTGGTGCGCAGGCAGGACTGGCGGCGTGCTACGAGCAACGTTCGAAGTTTGAAGAGGCCGCTGAGCTCTATGAACGCCTGCTCTCCGATGCTGAGCGTGCGGGCATGAAGGACAAGTTCATGCTCCAAGCCGCGCTTTGCTATGAAAAAGCTGGAAAAGCCGAGCAAGCAATCCGCCTCTACAAAGCATTGCTTGCCGAATTTGAATTTTCTGAATATGCACCGGATGCCAAGGCTGGACTTGTCCGACTTGGCACGGTTGTTGAATACTGAGCGCGCCCTTGACAGCGGGCTGGAGTGCTCGATTTCAGTACTCACCTGTCAAGGAAACGCAAAACCAGAACAGTGGCATAAATCATTGAACAATCAGGTATGACAACGTTTTACTCTCTCGGAGGTCGTATGCTTCGTTGGTTTCGATTGAGCGCCCTTGCAGCGCTCGTTGCGATCGTGACGGGGACTGCGTTTGCGCAGTTGCCGATACGCAATGTTTCCGGACGCGTTGATGCAAAGGACGTGCGGATATTCGTCCGCGATACGCTCTACCGCATCAGTGGGAATTACGTCATTGCGGGAACGCTCATCATCGAGCCGGGTACCCGTGTGGAGTTCCTGCCGAATGGTCGCATCATTGACTCGACCGGTGGACGGATCATTGCAGACGGGCGTGCCCGTGCTATATACCCGTTCCAAAATCCTCCCGATTACCAGACAATCCCGCGACCTGGGGGCGGAACGTGCTACGATTACTCGGACCCAGCGTACTTCCAATCAGTCATCTCTCGGACAACGCAAATTGAACCGACAATCCATCCGCAGAAGTATGATATCACGTACAACGTGATTTTGGACACGCTTACGCGGCAGATCGAGAACTTGCCACCACTTCCCTACAATGCGCAAGGGGCGGTATATGTGCAGTGGCCAACAGCAGTGAACCCATCTGGAACACCAACTCCGCCATCGGGGCAGCTCTACATCTACAACATGCCAACGGTTGTTGGAGCGAACACGTACTACAACACGAAGTTCGTTGTGCCTTTCGAGTATGCATTGATGTGGATTACTGCACGGCTGGAAAATCCGTCGCTGGATCCACTGATTCGGACGCAGCCATGGCGCCGCTTCAACAACCAAGACCCCAGCATCGGTGGTCCGGGGCGTGATCGCATCCGTTTCGTTGGCGTTGGAACAAACCTTGCTCGCGAATGGGGGCATATCATCATCCTGCCTGGTGCACGGACTGCTTTCTTCCGTGACTGCGACTTCGATAACTTCCGCAAGGATACAACAGTTGACCGTGTCAATATTTACCAGCAGGCTGCTGCGGGTGACGTCAATAACCCAACCTCCATCAACGGGCAGCTGGTGGCGATGACGCAAGGTTCGGGTGGTGCGCTCTCGATCCTCTCGTCGCGCACGTGGCTTGTCAACTGCAACTTTACGCGGAATACTGCGCGGTATCATGGTGGTGCTGTGCAGTTTCTCCAAGCACCATTCGATGTCAACAACGTCTTCTATCCCTCAATTACGAGTGGGCAAGGTGCAACTGAGTACAACAGTTTGCCTGCCTCGTATCTACCGAGTGATGTTGGTGCGGCGATGACACCGCCACGGCCGAGCCACATCGTAAATCAGTACCTTTTCGAGCACAATGCAGCGAACACTTCTACACTTCTCCCACCACCGCGTCGTGATAATGCACCCAATAGCACCAACTACGTTCGTGCACACGACAACCTTTATGATGGGACGATCAATGAGTTGGAGGATACCTATCGCCAAAATCTCGATGATGGGCGATTGGCAATTTATCTGGGTCGTGTGCGGCAACTGACGTTTGCACAGAACCGCATTCTCAATGCGGCGATCCGGACTGATACAGTCGTCACTCCCAATGGTACATTCATCATTGTGCGCGATGAATTGAACGCGCCAGCTCCGGTGGAGACAAATCCGAACAAGGCGTACAAGAATGACGCATTCGGCGGGGCGGTCTACATCGCAGGTCGGTGGGGAATCCACATTGGTCTTGGCGTCAATGATTACCAAGGTTATGACTACATCATCTTCGATGGCAATAAAGTTTCGAACTTGCAGCAAGCAACAGGTACAAATGGTGCACGCGGTGGAGCGCTCTACGTCGGTGGTTATACGAGCCTCGTAACAACAGGTCGCTACCGTTCGAATATGACCGAGACACCGTTTGTGACTGACTACAACGCTGCTGCCCTCAGTCAAGGTGGAGCGATCTACATGTCCTCGACCGCAGGACGGCTTGTGCTCCGAGGTGGCACCCAGCAGCCTGTCCCGATGTACATGACAAGTAACCAATCAGCACGTGGTGGTGCTATCTATGTTGCTGAGAACGTGGCCTATGATGGGCTGCCCTCACCCCACATTGGTGGTTCGGATGCAAACAACATCCAGGTGCGCAATCTGGGATATAACATCAAGTTCCAGAACAACACTGCAACCTACGATGGTGGTGCCATCTTTACGCGACGTAACTACCTCGTCTATGGTGCGGGTGGGGTTATTAGCGGAACGCTCACCGGCTACACGAGCGCTCATATGATCGAGTTCTCCGGAAATACTGCTGGGTATTCCGGTGGCGCAATTGCTGCTCACTTCCGCAGTGCAATGAATCAGCCGGAGTACAACTACATCCGTCACGTTCGTTGCATTTTCGATAACAACCGTGTTGGAGATAATGTTGACAGTGCCAATCGGGCGAATGTCCGTGGTGGTGGCGCGATCTATGTTCTCAATGGTGAGTTGCAAACGACGAAAGCGTGCGAATTCCGTGGTAACCTTGCCCAGTGGGGCAATGGCGGTGCAATCGCACTCGTCAATCCGAAGCCTTCGAGTGCGGGAACTCCTGTTGGAGGCATCTTCCAGCGGGTCTTTGTGACAGACCTCGATATGATTTCCTATGGGTCGAATCCAGCGTTTATCACGGGGTATAGCTCATATGATCCTCCCTTTACGTTTGATCCGAACGAGACAATCCCGCCACATGTACGGATGCTGACACGGTTCCTGGATAACCGTGCAGTGCCGAATCCTAATCGGATGGGAAGTGGATGGACGCAGCAAGGCAATATCACAATCACCCATCCAGGCACTGGTGCGAGAAGTGGGCCGGATGCTCCGATCGGCGGAGCAGCGCTCCAAGAAAACGGCACTGGCCTTGGAGGAGCGATCTACATCCTCGACCAAATTGTCCCATCGCGTGCAGGGCGTGTTGACTCTGTCTTCTTCAACCGCGTGCGATTCCAGAACCAGCAAGCCTACAGCGGCGCAGTTATCTACTCGGATAACTACGACCTCAAACTGGTAATGTCGCGTTGCTTCATTGCAAATAACACCGCTACATCACAGATTGGCAGTGACCAAAATGTGATCACTGGGCCGTACGTTATTCTCGGCAATCAAACGTTCAACCCCGCATCGAGCGACTTAGCGGGTGCGATTCTCTATGGCGAGGTCATTGGTCCAGTTCCTTCGACAACCTACAGTGTCGCAGCGAACTCGATCTACGACAATAGCGCTCGCTTCTTGATTCGACTCCCCGATGCACCAAATACGAAGGGCCTACTCGCTGGCACTACAGGCATTGGCTATGGCGGTGTTGATACCCTCCGTGGGAACTACTGGGGTCGTACCGAAGCCAATGTAACAACGAAGGTGTACAAGTACGATGTCAACGGCGATCCGATTGATTCGGTGAACCAGGAAACCTTCTTTGTTGCAGGAGATGGGACGCAGCAGTTGCGCTATGTCCGCAATGGCACTGGGAAGGACCAAGGTCCATTCGAAAGCATCGGTCGCTACACATATGTTCCAATTCCTGCACTCAATGGTGCTGATTACCGGACACCGGCTGCGAACTCTATTCCTGAAAAACTGCTCCAGCAAGGGCGGATCTACGACATTTTCGACAAAGGTGTTGATATCAAAACTGCCGATTATTCCAAGCGCCGGATGTCGCCGATTGAAGATTTCGCTGTTGGTATTCCGACGAAACTGCAGCGGTTCAGTGATCCACAGCGTCCTTCGTACAACAAGTTCGTCAAGCGTTACACGCGTGATCCGTTCGTAGCGGAGGCAGATCCTAACGTTGCAGCACTCCAAACCGAGTTTGTTGGTGACCATCCAATTGGCTATCCACTCTTTCTCGAAGCGAAGGCTGACTATAGCTCGATGGATCCGGTCTTTAGCAACCTCGATAGCCGCTCGATCAACGAAACGGTCTTCTTCGTTATCAACACGACGACGGGTGATTACATCCGCGTCAATCTCAAGCAGGTTGATCCGAGCAGTGAGGTGTTCCGTGCTCGTGTTGAGATTGTGCCGGACTCAACGTTCGGTGGACAAGTGCTCGGTGGATATGCTGCTCGTCGGAATGCAGAAGGCTTGGCAAACTTTGGTGGCGATTTGACGTCAATCTTGGCAGCGATCAAACGGAATGCCTTCAACGAAGATGCAGGTGCACTGCAAGGACGCAAGTACATGGCCTCTGCGCAAGCCAACCAGCTTGGTGGTGCAGGCTTCCGCTTGTCGAATCGTCCCTCGTTGCCTGCATCGAATCAAGGGCTTGAAACCTACTTTGCGGGCGAGCGCTATGTGGCAATTCCTGCGAAAGCCGGGGATGAAATCGCCATCGTTTCCCGTTCTGCGCTCTGGCGTGAAGTAGGGTCGAACAACGATGCATTCAATGGTGCGCTGATCTTCCGCGTCGGCACCTCGACACCACCGCCTGTCTGGACGGGACACAAGGTCCTTACTCATCGTCCTCCGCTCCGGGATAACAATTGCCAAATTGTAACCGATGCAAATGGCAATCCGATTTTGACACCGCCACAATTCTGGGATCGGATCTGGGTGTCTGAGGATGTGGACTACTCGCGCGAACCAGCATTTACCATCCCATGTCGCGATACCATCTTTGCGATCACCGCAAAGGATACTAACAAGTTTTACGATCCACGCGCAATCGTCGAGCCGAATAAGTACACACAACTTGCCTACCACTGGCAAGTGGCGCAAGGCAGTGGATTGTCGTACTGGCTAAAGGCAGACACGATCCCTGCACAGGCTGATGAGCCAAACGGTTACTGGCAAGCATACGGGCACGTAGTGCTCAAGGGCCGGCCGACCAACCCATTCATCGTGCCTGGTGGAGAGTTGGTGACCGTGACGGCATCGAACTATCCACCGAACTATCGCACCATAGATTCACTCAAAGCGGCAGGATACGCAGATTCGGTCATTGCCAAGTACATCTACCTCTATCCTCCGTACTTTGCAAACCAGGCGTATGATGTCACCAATGCCCGGTACCTGCAACAAGATACGGTCAATTACGGCTGGAATGCAGATACTGTCTATCAGTTCCGAATCTTCGTAACCGATAGTGTTCCGACATTTACAGATATTGCTGCTGCATGCCCAGGCCCTGATCCGAATACGCTCTATGCGAACTTGACCGATTCGCTGCGGTTCAAGGTGGACTTCACCACTGATGATGAACAAGAAGATGCGGCTGCAGAAGCGCTCGGATGGAATTTCCCCTATGGACGGACGTCGTATGCCTTCCGCTCGCGGAACCAAGGTGGGTCAGACACTGCATTTGACCAGCTCAGTCAAACGCGGCCAAGCTGGCTTGCCAATCAATACTTGCGCAAGTACGACAACAGCGCACAACCTGACCCACTGGCAGTGGACTTTACTACCAAAGGCCAGCTCAACGTGCGAGTTGATGCAGCGACAGCGTATGCACTGCTCAAGCCCAACCCACAATACAATGGTGCATACAATACTGACACAGTGATCACGATTGCAGCAAATGATGGCCATGGCGGAGTCTCCTACATCACACGCCGTGTCATCGTAAACATCGCTCCGCAGATCGTCACAAATAGCTTACCGGATGCAATCGAGGATGAGGACTACAACGTTGCGCTCCTTGATTTGAACAAACGTATCGGTGTCTATGACCCGAACTTTGGTCAAACCCATCGCTTCGAGCTGATCTACGGCAATGATCCACGGAAGGGCAGTGGAATTCCGAAGGACAATTGCTATCCGGAAGCTGGCAACTGGGATATCAGCAATGCCAGCACTCCCGATTGGCTCAAGATCAATGAGACAAGCGGATTGCTCTACGGGACCCCACGGGTCAAAGACACAAACTTCGACGACACAACGGTTCAAGTTACCGTGCTTGTCACTGATGAAGGTGGCTTGACGCATGTCAAGACGATTCCGCTGCGGATCATCGCACGCAATCACGACCCGAAGATTACTGGGGCACCGCGCATCCGGTGCGTCGAAAGTGGCAAGTCCTTCGAGGATACAGTGTACGTAAGCGATATTGACATCGTGCGCGATGAACTTCTCAACATCACGGTTGTTTCGCCGCAAGGTGTTACTGTCCAGCCGAGCCAAATTCCTGGCTACCGTGCAAACAATCAACCGATTCCTGTGCGCGTGATCGCAAATCCGCTCATCGTCAACCCGTACCAAACGAGCATCGAGGTTGTGCTTGTTGTGACGGATAAGCACGGCGGTCGGCCCGATACTCTGCGCTATCGCATTGCAGTCTCTGAGCCTACGACATTCACCGTGGACCTAACGATCAGTAATGCGCAAGGTGCATTCGAAGTCCTCACGTGGGGTGCAGCACCGAATGCAACAACAGGCGATAACTCGACACGTGGCGGTATCGGAAAGCTCGATTCGAACTACTGTGAGTACGAACTGCCGGCGATTCCGCCAGTGGATGTCTTTGATGCTCGCTGGACAATCCCGAATCGTTACGGCACATTGGTGAACATCTTCCCCACCTGTGCGCAAGGTAACGCGGCGGTGGAAGCATACAAGGGTCGCTTCCAATCGGGTGGCGTCAACAACAATACGGCGAACTATCTACCAGTACGGATTTCGTGGAATAAATCGCAAGTGCCCAGTCGTACCGATGCACAGAAGAATCCGTGCGGTGGTACTTACTACCTGCAAAACGGTACGGGTGGCAATCTCTACCGTGTCAACATGGCAACGGGTGAGTTTACCACAGAATCGCCGGGTAACTACGAAGTGACCGTCAATGGTGACAGCGTCACGTTGATTATCAAGAGCGATGCCGATCAAACGTTTGTGATCCTGTGGGATCAAGCCTCCTCAGTTGAGGATGAACCAATCGCCGGCGATCGTGTGACGCTCTATCCAGTTACGCCGAATCCGGTTGATGGTCATACCGCAACGGTACGCTTTGCAGTGCCTACAGCGACGAATGCGCGGCTCGAGGTCGTTGACAACCTCGGCAATGTGGTCGGTGTCCTCGCTGATGGCTTCTACAGCGCTGGCGTACACACCGTTTCGTGGGACACCGGCACGCTCAGCTCTGGCAGCTACGTGCTCAAGCTCAGCGCGCATGGCACAGCAAGCGTTCAACGTGTAACAGTTGTGCGGTAACAAAACGCAGGTGCGGGAGGGAGTCCGTGTGGGACTCTCTCCCGATGCCTGGAAACAAGATTGTCGAATGCAAGCAACTTCACAACAATCTCAAGGTCGTGTCATGAAAGGAAAATTGTTTCTTGCTGGCGTTGTTGCAGCAGCTCTTGCCGTGACTTCTGCGGTGGCGCAAGTGTACGTTGAGTTTATGCCACCGATGAAGAGGGGCAACCGTCCGTACACGTTGCTCCCGACTGGTCCAGGGACTACGGTTTATACGGCAAATAACTTCACCACAAATCCAAACGTGGATCCCGATGATGGCTTTGTGGTCGCTCAGCTTCCCTTCCCCTTCGAGTTCAACGGAACAATTTACAACTATATCGCCATCAACGTCAATGGATTCATCATGTTCCTTGATGGTCCCAACGTTCCGCTTGGCTTGGTGGGGATGAACATTGCTACTCGATTGTTTGATGGACAGCAGTTTCCTCGGAATGTCGTCGCACCCTTTTGGGGTGATCACTACATGCGGGTCGGCCCGCCGTCGCAGCCGCAGTACATGCCATCACAAGTATTGACACGCCTTGTCACTGTCGGTGGCCGCCAGGCATTCTGCGTCGAGTGGCGTAACCTCAACATCAATGATAAAACAGTTCCATCGTCGGTCGGCAACTTCCAAGTATACCTCTATCAGCAGACGCAAATTGTTGGCAACTTCCAAGGTGATATTGAGTTCGCATATGGAACGATCGGTGGCAATCCTAATACATCGCAACAGACAGTAGTCACCCGGAATGCTTCGGTCGGTCTGAAGGGAAGCTCACCCCAAGGGGACTGGATCAATGGGCTCGAGTTTGGCGGGAACATCAACGTCGCACGTACTTCGACACGCTTGACGAACGTTTGGCCACCGTCTGGTGCGACTGATACGACGATCGTCTTCCAAGCTATTCCACGCGTTCGGCTTGATGTGTGGGGAGATGGGGATGCAGATTTCTCCCAAGCACCAGGAGAACGTCATGCAGGGCGTCCGCAGAATATCTTCGTAACTGCAAATGATGCACTGACAATCCTCCGTTCGGTTGCAACAGGAATTCCTCTCGATAGTCTCTATCGGCGTCCGGCATTCAAAGGTGATGTAGATCACAACGGGCGGTACTACTATTCCACACGGAATTGGAACAACACTGCGGATACTCCACGCTACCGCCGGGAGATCCGCACACGCTCGCTGTATTACACTGACGATCTGCCGAATGATAACTCGCTCGATATTCGTTCGATTTACTTCTACGTGAACGCCTACGATGCGGCATTGATCATGCACTATCTCGGTGGGCGAATTCCTGAGTTGCCATGGCTCATCGACTCGGTTGTTCCTGCTGGAAAGCTTGCCTACGAACGGGCGCGCACGTTTGAGTTGCGTACACAGGAAGCGGTCAAGGTCGGTAGTATGCTCCGGGTGCCGATCTATCTTGACGGCGACAACGTTGGACCGCTCAGTATTGCATTCGATGCAGGTGTCCCCATCGAAAGCGTGGAACTAACGGCGAAGGAAAACGCGCTTGCTCTCTCGCACGGCAGTCGTGTGGCAATCGCTGGGTCGGTTGAACTCAGCAAGGACGAACCCGTGGCATGGCTAACGATACCAAGCACAGCAGAAGTCCTGCGCGTGACGGATGTCGAGTTCAACGGTGACCGCCAAAGTGATAAGGTCGTCCGCATCGCTGCACGTGAGCCGGTCGAGACGACAATCACTGCGTCGCCAAATCCATTGACAACGACAACAACGATTCTTGTTACGATTCCGACGCCAGGCATCTACACGCTTGCCATCTACGATGCACAAGGTCGGCGTGTGAGTACACTCGCCAGCGGCGTCTTGGCGAAAGGTACGCTTCCGGTGACATGGAATGGTACCGATCAGATGGGTAATACTCTGCCCAATGGCACATACTTCTGCCGACTTGAAGGCAGCGGGATTGGTAATGTCGTCACCAGTATCGTCCTGGATCGGTAATCTACTCGTAGCAGCTCTGCTGCTATGGGTGCCAGTACGTGCACAGCGAATTGTTGATGTCCAGCTTGCAGCGCTTGGCACGGCAGATCTTTGCGGTGACAGGCAAGTAGTGGTGACAATCTCCTTGAGTACACCACTGTATGCAAGCGATAGCCTCCTGCTCTTTGAGTTTGCAGTCGGATATGATCCAGCGAAACTGCAGTTTATCGCGCCGCTTTTCACAGGTACGATTGCGGAAGGCGCTGACTATAGCGGAAGCGGTGCGATAGATTCAGCAACGGTTCGTGTATATGCGTTCAATGTTACGCGACCGCTGCGAGGCACCGGGCCACTATGCGGATTACTTTTTCGCTACCGTGGCGATTGCCCCGATACAGCGACTGTCCGACTGGTGCTTCCGCCGGAGAAAAACGCTGAAGCAAAACTCGAGTTCGGTCAGCTCGGTACTGCCCTGGTTGAGGCAGTTGAGCATCCGAGTAGCTCTTTGAAAGCACAGTTTCCATACGACACCGCCTTCGTGGCTATAGGCGTGGAGCGAGAGCTCTCTCTTGAGTTCAACGTTCCAGCAGCTCGCGTGCGCACGTGGTCGTTCCTCCTGCGAGGAAGCAGGGGGCTACGTCTCAATCGTGTTGCGCTTGTAGCAAATGATTCGCTCACACTCGTTGTTGAATCGAGCGACTCATTGGAGCTGCATGCGCAGATTGTGAGCCCTTCACCACTTCAAGCTCGGAAAGTAACCCTCACGTGCAGTGCGCAGCTTAGCCGCAGCGAGCTGGCACAACTGGAAGTTGTCCCCGAACTGCCGCGCTGCGCTTGTGTAGTGTCAGTGCAGGGCGATACAGTCAGTATCGTGCCTGCAGAGACGCTGAGCGTTATCGAGCAGGCAGCGTCCGGTTTCAAGTATGCTCAGGTCGACAGTCAATGGAAACTGTGGAATCTCCCTGAACAAGCGATTGAGCTTGTTGTGTGGGATTCACTTGGCCGTTTCGCAAGCAGAGTTCCAATTACTGGTCAGACAGTGGCTATCCAGGCAGACCGTTGGAATCCGATACTCATCCGCTTGCGCGATGGCAGTGTAATTCGAACAATCTTGCGATGAAATGATGAATGCAACAATGTTTCTTCACCAACTCACAGGAGTGGTCATGAATCGTGGTTATGGTTTCGGGCAACGCCTGCGGAATGCTTTGCTCTGGAGTGTTGCTCTGCTATTGGGCATCAGTACGGTGTATGCCCAACCCATTCGCCCGGAGCTTCCAAAGTTGAGCTTGACGGGCCGTGAGGTCGGTTATGATCCGGCATACTATCCAGATGGTCGTATCTGGGTCCCGGCTGCACTTGACCCTGTCAATGCTCCCCGGTATATTCTGGTGCCAGTCTTCATCAAGAACTGCTGGGTGACAGCCGGTGGCTATCAAGCGCGTCCTATCTACAGCATTCGCTTCAAGTTGCAATACGACAGCTCGGCATTCCGTGCAGTCGGTGTCCTTACCCGTGGGCCAGTCTATACGGGAAATCATCCCAACGTCCGGCTTGTCTCGAGTGATTCAGCAACGATTGCCGATGGCTGGCAAATCACATGGGATGATGCTCCAGATACAACGTACCAAGTGATCTCGGGGTTACCGTACACAAACAACCGGTTGCGGGGGCGGCGGGTCAACATTGTCATGCAATCGAATCAGCCACTCCCCTTGACTGGTGATCCGAGCGCTCAGAGCTGCGATGCGTTTGAGTTTCGGCCACTCTGCTACGTCAAGCTCAAGGTTCTTGGTGCACCTGGTGTAGGAGAAAGTGACGTTTCTCCATTGGCAATCGCGCCAGATTCGATTTATTACAACAGCCTCAACGTTGTAACGGAATCTCCATTCCCCGGAGACATCAATTACCCAGTACCCGCCCCACGTGATCGCTACTTAGGAGGCATGCGGTTCCAGCGTCCTCCGGGAGCGCCAGCAATTATCAATGACCTTGAGCTGGGGATGATCTACGCGCACATCTATACTCCAGGTCGCTTTGATTTCTCACCAAAGCCGACAGGGTTGGACCCCAACGAAATTGCAGTTCAAAGCCAGGGCGATAGCCTCTACTACATTACTCGTGTGGTGTACCTTGATCCTGTGCTTCAAAATCAACTGCAGGCACGAGTCAATGTGAAAGTAAGTCTTGTGCCGGAAGGAGTGCGTGTTCGTAATGTCATTGTTGAATCCGATCAGCCGTGGCTCAAGTTTGAAGGAGTAGGATCGGGATCCAACGTCAAGCGACTCAATCCCGCCGGTCCTACGCGACGTGGAACACTTGCGTACATTGATCGTGGCATCCTGGGACCAGGTGGGAACGGCTATCCCGATGCTGTCAACCAAAATGTTCCCTCTACGCAGGATCCTGTACTCAACCTCGATGTTATCGCTGAGCCACAGGATATCGATGATCCGAATATTCAAGACCCGAACGAATATGCGGGCAAGTACGAAGGGTACATTACCTTCCGCTCCGAAGATGCAGAAATTTCACCGGTACGACTCAAAGTAACATTCCTCTACATTCGCGTACCAGATGAAACATACAACGGTGTCTCCACCGTTTGGGCACCGCGGGGAATCGAGCTGAAAATTCGCAACTCTGCACCAACGCCACAGCAGACGCGGCTCTTGTTCGGGACAGGATTACGCGCGACCATCAACGCAGATTCTCTCTTCGGTGAGTTTGCCTATCAAACTCCGCCGAATGACGCGCAGTTCTATGCACGGTTCTTCCCAATCAATGCAACTGATGGCTCCCAGGATAATGGGCTGGGTGACTACACAGGAATATTCTCTTCCCGTGACATTCGCAACGTTTACGACGATACGACGATTGTCTATCGCGTGCGTTTCTCTACCGGCGGCGCGTTGAACTACCCCGTTGTTATAACGTGGGATCCGCGCTCATTCCCGGATGGAGCGCAGCTGTTCTTGCGAGATGTTGAGGGCGGTCAAATCTTCAGCGTGGATATGCGTAATGCAACGCCCAACCCTGATGGAACAATGTCATATACCATCCGTGATGCACAAGTCACAGCATTCGATATCGAGTACACGCCGGCACGCGCAGTCCGCCAAACGATGAATGCGAAAGGCTGGAACTTGGTTTCGTTGCCGGTTCGCCCTTCGGATAATTTCTACTCTGTCGTCTTCCCGAACTTGCAGGGCGTCACGCCGATCAAATTCTCGCAAGACATCTACCAGCAAGAGGAACGCCTCAAGGTGGGAGTTGGCTACTTTGTGCGGTTCCCGAATCCAGATACCACCATCATTTCCGGTGTCCTCGTCAAGCAGATTAACAGCCGACTCTTCCCTGTCCGCGTCTATGATGGCTGGAATACGGTCGGCGCGCTCTCGGTGCCTGTCAGTGTTGATCGGATCACATTTGAACCGGCAACCCAAGGCGGTACACCACCTGTACGTGTACCCCTGACGTTTGTCTACGAATACCAAACAAATCGTGGTTACCGCGCCGTCTCGGAGCTAACCCCAGGGAAAGGATACTGGATCAAAGTCCGCGGACAAGGCTTCTACAACCTGTCTGCGCCAACAACGCGTGGGAATGCATCGCTCGATGAGCTCGCATCTCTTCTCCAATCGGCTGCAGAGCTTTCCATCCTCGATGCTGGTCATCGCAATGGTTTGCTCTACATTACCGATCTCCGTTCTTCCGAACCCATCGGTGAAATGCCACCGCTTCCTCCAGTAGGAACCTTCGATGTTCGGTTCGCTACCAATACGCTTATCGCAACCGATGCAAATCCAGTCGTGCGTCTCCAAGGTGCGGAGTATCCACTCACGCTGCACCTTGCCAAGAGCACGTATGCTTATACAGTGCTCGATGCAACGACAGGAACTGAACTTGGCAAGCTCCTTCCTGGAGCAAGTGTAACGATCACCGATCCAAACGTGACAGCAGTGCGACTGCTCCGCCAAACACCTGCCGAGATCGGCTACACCCTCCAGGTTACTCCGAATCCCGTCGAAACAACCGCACTTGTGCGGTTTACGGTCCCAGAAACAGGTGTTGCGACGGTAGACCTCTACGATGCACTCGGCCAGCGCGTGCGCCAGCTTTACAGCGGTACGGTCACGCCAGGCGAAACAACGCTCGAGCTCAATACCGGAGAACTTCCTGCTGGTACATACATCGTGAAGGTGTCGAGTGGTATTCACACTGCTGTCGAGCGCATCACCATCGTGCGCTAACAGTAACGCGTAGCATTCGCACGTCGTCAACGGGGCACGTTCAGTTCTGGAACGTGCCCCGTTGCATTGTCACACTTTCCGCGTAATTCCCATGGGCTGGGTTAGTCTTTTTTTCTTTGTTGCTGCAGTAGTTCTTGCCCAAGAGCAGCCGCATATCGAGCTCCGCTTTACCGTGAGCGATGAGCTAAGCGCCGGTATTACCTTGCGCTGCGGCATTGATTCGATTGCGACCGATGGAATTGATCCCTCGTTGGGAGAGTTTCCTCTGCCGGGACACCCACCGAGCGGATTCCATGCTGCGTGGGAAATCGTCACTGAGGGAATCGGTGATCTAAGCTATACCGACTTCCGCCCCTACCCGGATACTGCAAGCGAACACTTTTTCCGTGAGTATAGCCTCAACGTCTCACCAAAACTTGCAGGGCGAGGTGACATGATTATCTTTCGCTGGGAGTATCCATTCCCCCGCGGCATTGATTCAGTCGTAGTCAGTGACCGTTTGCAGGGAGCACTTGTGCGCTTTGCATTCGGTCCTACTGGTGCGGATACCATCACTGGTTCGTATGCCGAGCTGGAGCGCTTTCTTGTGCGGGTGTACTATACGCCATCCAAGGTGTTGTCGGTCGAAGACTTGCGTCGAACGTATGCGTCAATAATACTCACAAGTGCTGATGGTATGTTTTCGCTCCCTGTTCCGTTCCTGCCGGAATCACTGAGCGTTTATACACTGGATGGAAAGCACTGCACCGTTCCGTACACGTACGGCGGCGGTACCCTCTGCATCCGCACCGATGCATTGCCCCATGGATGGTTTGTGCTTGTGGCGATTTCTGCACGAGGTGAGAAAGTAGAGCAGGTATTTTTACGGTAGCTTCGAGCCTCTAGGCTCAACGTTTCGGTGATTGTGCCGATACTGTATCGCGGATGACATTTGATGCAGTTTTCAGTATTGAACATCGAAGTATAGCCGATGCTCTATTCAGTGGATTGTTCCGTTGAGCTCACCTTTTCTGCTATGCAAGAACGTGACCATCACTCCGGCGGCCTCAAAATTCAAGACGTACTCGATGCCTTGCAACAGCTTCTGGCGCAGTTGCAAGTTCGGTGTTACTCGACCTATCACACATGCGCTGCAATCGCAGACATTGCTCATGCAGGGTTAGACGTTCAATCCAGTGGTACTCCCTACTTTTCCAGCATCGAGGCATTGGCAAGGAAGGAAGATGAGCACGCTGCTCTTGTGAGCGATCTATTTGCAACGTGCGAGCAACTCATCGTCGAACTCCGCCCTGCTCTTGCCTGCGTGGAGTCGGCGGAGCGGGAAACTATCCCAGAATGCTACGATGGACATAGCTAAGCAACCCTGCCACCAGGAACACGAGCCTCGCTACCGTTCTGCAGAGGAGGCTTTCGAAGATTGGCTTGAACTTTCGCACATTTCAGCAGTGCGCCGCGGGGTACCTGCCGGGGGCTACCTGCCTGCTGAATTCGTGACAAAAGCATCAGAGCCAGTGACAATCTACTACGATGCAGAGCCACAAACTCCTGGAATGTCTGTGCTCGTGGAAAAAGATGGCTGGGGCATTGTACGGGCGATTAAGGTTCGGTGCACCTGTGGATGCAGTGCGACGATTGCAATAGACTACGCGGAACAACCTTTCACGCAGACGAATGATCATGGTTCCGTTTCTTAGTGGTGGAAGGAGATTCGATCGGCTGCGAGGGCGATAGATCCGTTCTCTGACTGCGATACCATCAGTGGAGATAGCACAGTAGGGGAAAGAACATTGTTTCAGAGCGATGTCACACCCACCCAAGATTCGTGACTTAGATAATAGACACCGGTGTTTCTCCACGAAGTAAGGTCTCACCAGCTTAGGAGCATGGTCATGAGCAGCGGAAGAGTGGTTCTTGGTCTGCTGCTTAGTGCGGGCAGTACCATTGCGGTACTTGGGCAGCAGGACTGCAACAGCAGCGAATGGGTGAGCAATAGTTGGTGCAAAAGGGGAGCTCAGTGTACACCATGTGTACGGTTTCTTTACAATTTGCAGCCATGTGCGGGAGCGTGGTGTACTGAATTTCCTCGCCGTGTAATGAGTGCGCAGCTACCGATGTGCTTGGTACTCGATAGTACCTATCCTCCCCCATTTTCTGAGGTATGGTGGCCGGACCCAGAAGATACAGCGGTGCGGCGACTTATATTTTCCGCGGAGTATCTCTGGGAGGATTTCTGCTGTGCAGCACGTGCCTGGTCGTGCATCTGCGGCTGGGAAAATCAGACCTGTCAGTGTCGTGTCCGAGTGAAATTCTCTATACATTCGACCGACTTCCCAGTTGGGAGTAGGGTTACAGCCTATGCCATACCTTGGTGGTGGAGGCCGCAAGGTGATAGTTGTTTTGCGCTGTGTGACAGCTTTGAGATTCGACTCAATAGCACTCCTTGGTACGTCGGAACGAATAGGGATTGGCAGTACATCGGATTGGACGAAATGGGGATGCCGCGTCGCTTCTTTTACAATCGCCGCTTTTGGGAAGCTGCGTGGAAGATTGACACCAGTACCCGACTCAAGAAGTATTATGCGTATGACCTCTGCACGATCTTGACTCATGAGATTGGGCACATCTACGGGTTCGGGGACGGTAGTTGCAGTGCACCAGTCTGCGACACCTGTTTTCAAGATGCGAACTTTCGTCGGGACCATCCAGAGCGGTGCCGGTGTTGCTACGAAGGTATAATGAATGGGCGAGGATTCACCGAACATGATCGGTGCATGTTCGCAAAGCTCTACTGCCCGGAGCTTGCGTCGGTGCGCATTGATCAGACAGCGCCACGGGAGGCCGAAGGGCAGAGGCTGCAGCTAACAATTCCCTCTGGTGGTGCGTTGATTCGACTTCAAATCTATGACCTTCGTGGGCGGCTGCTCGAAGAGATTCCGGCACAGTGGTACAGCGGTGGGGACGCAACGATCGAAGTGCCCACACATGGTGTGTCGGGTGTGTATTTTTGTGTGGTAGAAGTCAATGGTGAGCGCTGCCTTCGAACCATCATTGTTCCATGAAAAGCATGAAGACAATGCGATACGTTGGATGTTTCACTGCTGATCAATGGAGGTAGCGATGAACAGGTACGTTGCAACAGTAGTGGTGTGCATTGCAAGTGCGCTGGCGCAGTTACCGAGAAATGCGTGCGGTGACCACACCTTGATCTACCAGCTACCCTGGCCGCAGCGGTTGCCGCCACTTTCGATCTACATGCCCTACGATGTGCTCGTTGGATACATCGGACTGGATTCAGCGAATTGGGCATCCCGTAACAAGCAGAGCGACTATCGCATGAGCGAGTTCCTGGAGCGTCGCGGGTCTTTCGATGATGACACGTTGCGGAAGATGGTGCGTTCGATGTTCGCGATGTGCGATTACAATCCGATGCTCTATGAGGCTACGCTGAGTACACCGCGGTATCGAGTTGGCTTGTATGGTCTTGATCCCTATATGATTGGGAGTGAGATCCTCGGCGCGATCGAGAGAGCATGGGGAAGGGACACAGCAAATAAGTACCGTGATTTAGCATTACTGCGTGCAGATTACATTCTCCATGTAAGAGTTGACGATACGATCCATACCAAAGAAAATCTCATCGTCACGACGTGTCAAGTGTTGGACGTTCTCAAAGGCCAGGTCGCGCCTGCCTGCGATCCGACCTACACGCATTGGAGAGGCAGAGGTTCTGTCAAGAACGCGGCTCCTGCTCCATCGGTGCTGAGCACGGGAACATGTCTGCAGTTCACATACATTCCACAATACAGGATAGGAGGATATCTTGATGTGATCTATCCGCCGTTGGATCGTTACATGGGCGATTCCATTTATCCAGGCAAGGAGTACATGGTAATGCTTGTCTATGCGATTCGGTGCTACGGTGACTCGGTGGGAGATTGGCACATGTTGACACCAATGATGATCGATATGCAGTGCGAAAATTCAGATGTTTGGTTCCAGGTGAGCCCTGCTGCGTATGCGATCGAGCAGGAAGGAAGCGAACTCGTTGTGCGGATGCCGTGGAACGAATTCGGATGGGGGACAAGCGTACCGCTGGCGACGTTCAAGCAGCAGTTACGCTCACGTATCGAAGAGTTTCGGAGTTGGTAGGCAGGAGGATGGCGCAATGGCACGCAAACGGAAAGTTCCGGACTCAAAACCCCCACCGATAGAGGAGCGTGGCAAGCCAGAAGAAATCCCCCTGCCTCAACGGGCAGATGCCGCGCTTCGTCTCGAATCGCTTCGAGGGCGAGTAGTTCGGCTATTACGTGCGATCTGCTCCGATCATGAACTCGTCGAGGATGCATGGTGTGAGGGCCTTGCCCGGATGCTGAACAAATTCCCCAATGGGGAGTGGGAATTTCTCGACGACGTGCGCCTTGTCAACATCGTCTTCGGTACTGCACGGAACTGGCTCCGAGATCATGAGCCTTCGATTCGTCTTGCTGCACTGATCCCGGACGTTGAGTACTGCGAGCCCAATCAATCTGAACATCCGAACTCCGACGAGCTATTCACCGATCAATCATTGAATCCTGAAGAACTTGTCGCTTCGCGTATCGATCTTCTCAGCGTGCTACAACACTTTTCGTGTGAAGAGCTATTCTTCCTCTTTGCACGGTGGCTCGATTTCGAGCATGAAGAAATTGCTCAACTGGCAGGAATACAGCCTGCTGCGGTCCGACAACGATGCTCCCGTGTTCAGCAACAGTTGATCGGTCGTCTCAGGGATGCTGGATTCGAAGTGAACAGAAGACGGGGCAAGCGCACGAAGAAGAAATAACAACTCCACAATGAGGTGAGCTCAAGTTCCCCTTCCCTGCGGAGACAAAACAGCACGTACGCAAGATCCGACCATTTCGTGCAAGGAGGAGATGCACCGTATTTTTGTGCGCACAAATGCGCATGCTCTGCTCCTTGATGGCGAGCAGAAGCAGTTATCATTACCACTGCACACCACAGGTAACGTTTCCATGAGTGAAGGCATCGTTGTCCAAGTAATCGGTCCGGTGGTTGATGTCGAGTTTCCCGATGGGCACTTGCCACCGGTGCTCAATGCACTCAAGATTCCACGTACCGCACTCGATGGAGGTGGTGCTCAGGAAGTTCTCATTTGCGAAGTGCAGCAACACTTAGGCGAGGATCGCGTCCGTACAATCGCGATGGATTCCACCGACGGGTTGGTACGCGGCATGAAAGTCTATGATACCGGCGAGCCAATTACCGTCCCTGTCGGTCCCGAAGTGCTCGGGCGATTGCTCAACGTCACCGGTGACCCGATTGACGAAAAGGGACCAATCCCTGCACGTAAACGCTACAGTATCCACCGCCCTGCACCGAAGTTTTCTTCGCTTTCGACCAAGAAGGAAATGTTCGAAACGGGCATCAAAGTCATTGACCTCATCGAGCCATACACGAAAGGTGGAAAGACTGGTCTCTTTGGCGGTGCAGGCGTCGGAAAGACGGTGATCATTCAAGAGCTGATTCACAACATCGCCAAGCAACATGGCGGCTATTCGGTCTTCGGTGGCGTCGGCGAACGCACGCGCGAAGGCAACGACCTCTACCTCGAAATGACCGAGTCGGGAGTCATTGACAAAACCGCGATGGTCTTCGGGCAAATGAACGAACCGCCCGGTGCCCGAGCACGCGTAGCTCTTACAGCGCTCTCGATCGCAGAATACTTCCGCGACGAAGAAGGACGCGACGTGCTGCTGTTCATTGACAACATCTTCCGCTTCGTCCAGGCCGGATCGGAAGTATCCGCTCTGCTGGGACGCATGCCCTCGGCAGTTGGGTACCAGCCGACGCTGGCAACAGAACTCGGCGCGCTCCAAGAGCGCATCGCCTCGACCGATCGCGGTTCGATTACATCCGTCCAAGCAGTGTACGTACCAGCAGACGACCTCACCGACCCAGCGCCTGCCAATACGTTCACCCACCTGGACGCTACAACTGTTCTTTCACGTCAAATTGCAGAGCTGGGAATTTACCCCGCAGTAGACCCGCTCGAATCAACGTCGCGGATTCTCGATCCGAACGTTGTCGGACGCGAGCATTACGAAACAGCAATGCGTGTCAAGAGTACACTCCAAGCCTACAAGGACCTGCAAGACATCATCAACATCCTCGGCATGGACGAGCTCTCCGAAGAAGACAAGCTCACCGTTTATCGTGCACGCAAAATTCAAAAGTTCTTCTCACAACCATTCCACGTTGCCGAGCAGTTTACAGGCTTTCCGGGACGCTACGTCAAGATCGAGGACACCATCGCTGGTTTCAAGGCAATTCTCGATGGCGAGCTCGACGAGGTTCCCGAACAGTTCTTCTCGTACAAAGGCACCATTGACGAAGTCATTGATGCCGCCAAGAAAGCAGGCGCACTCTAACGGGATGCTGCTTCAATGAGCGCAACACACTTGCACGTTGAAATCGTTACTCCGGAAGGCACGCTCTACAGCGGCTCTGCGCAAGCAGTGACGCTGCCGGGGGGGCTTGCTCCCTTCCAGGTGCTGGTCAATCACGCGCCGATCATCTCGACGCTCGAGCTTGGGCCGCTGCGGATTCTCGATGCAGATGGCAATGAGCATCTCTTCGCTGTCATGAGCGGTTTTGTCGAGGTCAAGCACAACCGCGTCAGCATCGTCGCCGAAGAGGTCGTCCGTGCCGAGGAAATTGACACCACTGCCGTTCGAGCCGAGCGCGATCGGCTCGACGAAGAGCTCGAAGGAGAAACCGATCTGGCACGCCGCAACCAGCTCAAGCACCAACGGGCACGTGCTGAGGTCTTGCTCAGAGTTGCCCAGGAAGCCTCGTTAGCTGAATGACAGCCGGCACAGCTGCACCGGTTGGGTCAAGTGCAGTTCCCCCACGCGGAATCATAGAGCAGATTCTACCCAATGGATTCCGACCGTGCGATTGTCTTTTTCGACGGTGAATGCGTACTCTGTAATCGCACCGTGCAGTGGATTGTGCGCCACGATCGGCGGGGGATTTTCTCCTTTGCCTCACTCCAATCATCAGTAGCGCGCCAGTTGCTACCAGCTCCTACTGGCGAAACGGTTGTTCTCCGTCTCGGTCAGGCAATCTATACCCGCTCGGCTGCAGTTGTGCGAATCTGCTGGTTACTCGGTGGCTGGTGGCGCGTGGTTGGACTGCTGGTGTTTCTTGTTCCTGCCCCGCTTCGGGACGCAGTCTATCGGCTCATAGCACGGTACCGAACCCGTTGGTTCGGTCGGCAAGCGTGCATCATTCCCGCGCCAGAGGAGCGCTGGCGCTTTCTCGAATAAGTCAAGTACTTTTGCACCATCGTTTACCAATTCGTGTGCTGTGCTGCTGGTGACGGACTCTGCTGCATACTACCACCTTGTTCGCACCGATGTTGTCTGCCACGTGCCACCGGGGACACGTCGGCTGCTCGATATTTGGTGCGGCGCTGGGCTAACCGCGCAGTATGCAAAGGCTGAACACGGAGTCGAGGAAACTGTTGGTATCGAGTACGTGCCAGCGATAGCGCAGCAAGCAGCCGAACGGCTTGATCGCGTCTTCTGCGGCGACGTGGAAACGATGGAACTCGACTTCCCTGCTGGGTACTTCGATTGCATCCTCTGCGCGGATGTCCTCGAGCATCTGCGCGATCCATGGGCGCTGCTGCGCAGGATTCGACCACTCCTCTCGCCCAGGGGCGTGCTTGTAGCGAGCATTCCAAATCTTCGCCATGCGCGCGTTCTTGCGAAGATTCTCCTCGACCGCTTTGAGTATGAGCCAAGCGGCATCCTCGACCGAACACACCTGCGATTTTTCACGCGCCACACGATCGAGCAGATGTTTACTTCGACAGGGTACACAGTCCATTTTGCTGGAGCAAATCGGAGCAGGGGATGGAAGTTTTTCTTGCTCAACGTAGCAACGCTCGGATTGGCTCGCCCGTTTTCGATTGTGCAGTACATCGTAGTGGCGCGACCAAAGCCGTCGTAAGGCTCGAGACAAACGAAGCCTCAGCAAAACAAGGAACGTGTACCCCTGAAGACCTCGCCTTTGCCAGGATGCCCGTAGTTTTGTGCGGCATTCGAAGACCGATGGAATTTTTTTCTTTGCCGAGCGTTTTAGCATTGAGCGATGTTCCACTTCAATTGCCTAGTGCCGATGCATGCAACGTTTGTTCGTCGCTGGCTGGGCGGATTTGCCGTTCTTGTCTCGCTGATGGTGCTCGTCGGCGGGTTTGTGCGTCTGACGCGCTCGGGGCTTTCGATTGTGGAGTGGAATCCAATTAGCGGGGCGATTCCTCCGCTGACCGAGCGCGCCTGGGAGGAAGAATTCGCCAAATACCAGCAGACGCCCGAATATCAGAAAATCAACCGTGGTATGACACTCGAAGAGTACCGGTACATTTTCTGGATCGAGTGGATTCACCGTCAGCTCGCACGTGCGGTAGGGTTGTACTTTGCTGTTCCGTTTCTGTGGTTTTGGTTGCGTGGCCAACTGCCCCGGGAGCATCGCGGTAAATTGTTTGCGATTGGTTTGCTCTTTGTCGGGCAAGCGGTCATGGGGTGGCTGATGGTAGCAAGTGGATTAGTCGATCAGCCTGCGGTGAGCCATTTTCGGCTTACTGCGCATTTGCTCTTGGCACTGTCGCTGATCGCGCTTACCGTCTGGACGGTGCGCTCGCTCCGTGCTCCGCTGAACGAACGGCTCTATTGGAATCGCGCGACCGCAGCAACGACGATTGCGCTGGGCATCCTCACTGTGCAGATCATCTACGGCGGGATGACTGCTGGGTTGAAAGCAGGCTACCTTTCCGATAGCTGGCCGTTGATGTTCGGCGTGCTCGTACCGTCAGGGCTGTTTACGTTTGTGCAGCCAGCGTGGCTAAACCTTTTGGAAGCACCGGTGACGGTGATGTTCGTTCATCGGTGGCTACCGTTTCTGGCTCTGCTGCTCCTTCCGCTCCTGTGGCGAGCAGTGCGGCAAGTATGCGGCTATACTCCAGCAACCACACGACTGCTTTGGGGCCTGGCAGCGATGCTCGGAGTGCAAATTCTGCTGGGCATTCTCGTGGTGCTCACGCACGTTTCACTGCCATTAGCGTTAGTACACCAAGGAGGCGCAATTGTCCTTGTAGTGCTCCTGGTGCGCCTTCTCCACACCGCCGCAACCGTTCCTGGTGGGCACGCTGTGCCTGCGTGGAATACAGCATCACCGCCGGTGCGAGAACAAGCAGCATAGCCACATGGCAAAACGACGAGCGCTCATTTTTCTTCACAAACAGCCATACCCGCCGAGCGACAGTACAAAGTTTCGCGTGTACCATTCAGTCATCGAGCAGCTGGCAGAGTATCAGCGCGATGTGTTTATCGTAACCTGGGAGAAAGCCAATCCTGCAGCGAGCGCACAGCTACGGTCGAACGGGCAATTCGAGTGCTACTCGCTTCCATTGTGGCAAGTGTGCCTGAACATTCTCAAACGAGCATTCAGCATGCGTCCATGGCAAGTGGAGATGCTCTACGATCCCGCCATCGAGCAACGATTTCGTGCCCTTGCGGAAGAAGCAGATGTGATCTACGTCCACACCCTGCGTCTTGGACGTTATCTGGAGAAGCTTCCGCTCTCGTTGCGGCGGAAAGTCATCCTCGATCTGAACGATTCAATTGCGCGGCACTACGTGCGGGGGTGGCGTTCCTACCCTCTCGCACTGCGACTGCCGGTTCTGCTCGAAGGAATCAAGTTCCGGCGCTACGAGCGTGCGATGGTCAAACGCTTCGAGCATGTCACCATCGTGGGAGAGGACGACTGCGCGTATGTGGCAGCTGGGGAAGAGCACAAGCGGCGGCCTGTGGTGATTAACACTGCTGTCCCATCGCGCCAAAGCTACCCAGCACAACTCGACGCAGATGGCGAACTCAATCTCTACTTTCTCGGCAACTTTCACTACTTCCCCAACCGCGAAGGGATCGAGTGGTTTCTCGGCAAGGTTTGGCCTCAGCTCACGGCGCAGATTCCTCGCCTTCGATTCTACCTCATCGGGGATGCACCTGCATCGTTGCGCCGACGCTTCCGCGCGCTCGAGGGCATCGAGTGGACAGGATTTCTCCCCGAAGAGGAGCTCGAAGCATTACTCGGACGAATGCACATTTTCATCAGCCCTGTCCGCATTGGTGCGGGCATTCAGGGGAAAATCATCGAGGCACTCTTTGCCGGTAAACCAGTCATTGCAGCCGAGGAAGCCACACTGTGGGTACGGCACTTCCCGATGCTCGAGCGGCTTATTTCCCGGGCCAGTGATGTCTCCTCGTGGAAAGGCGCCCTCGAGCAAATTCTTGCGCATTATGACGAACTGTGCGCCGAACTTCGTAGCGAACAGGTGCGCTCGTTCCTGGAGCGTTCGTTTAGCATCCAGAGCGTCGGCGCGCACTATCGCCGGCTCGCTGATGCGATCATCGGTCGCATGCCACCGGCTCCCCACACAACCAGTACAAGCGCTCGGTAGCGCAGCGCGTTGTAAATTTGCCGAAGCACCTATGTTGAACCTCCCTCCAGTAGATTCCCATGAGCATGAACGGAAAATCCCAGCTCCACGGTGGTACAGCGATTCGCCATTGGTGGCCTGAGCGCTTGGATTTATCCATCCTCCGCCAACACTCCGAGCGAAGCAATCCTCTCGGTGGCAACTTCGACTATCGGAAGGCATTTGCAGAGCTTGATTACTTTGCCCTCAAGCGGGATCTGGCGGAGCTGATGACCAGCTCGCAAGACTGGTGGCCTGCCGACTGGGGACACTATGGTGGCTTGATTATCCGCATGGCATGGCACAGCGCTGGTACCTACCGCATTTTCGATGGGCGCGGCGGTGCTTCGACCGGCGCCCAGCGGTTCGCACCGCTCAATAGCTGGCCAGACAACGCAAATCTCGACAAAGCCCGGCGGCTCCTCTGGCCGATCAAGAAAAAGTACGGCAACCGCATTTCGTGGGCCGATCTGTTTATCCTGGCGGGAAACGTCGCACTCGAAACGATGGGCTTCAAACCGCTCGGCTTCGGTGGCGGACGTGAAGATATCTGGGAACCAGATGCTGCAATCTACTGGGGACCGGAAAAGAACTGGCTCGGCGATGAGCGCTTTACCAACGGGGAACTGCAAAAGCCACTGGCTGCAACCCAGATGGGCCTGATCTACGTCAACCCAGAAGGTCCTGGCGGTAACCCAGACCCACGCGCAGCTGCCGAGCACATCCGCATCACATTTGCACGCATGGCGATGAACGACGAAGAAACCGTTGCGCTTACCGCAGGCGGCCATACGTTCGGGAAAACACACGGCCGCGTGCCGCCAGAATTCATTGGTCCCGATCCAGAAGCTGCACCACTCGAGCAGATGGGGCTTGGTTGGAAGAGTCGCTACGGCACAGGCAAAGGCAACGACATCACCACGAGCGGTATTGAAGGCGCATGGACGCCGACTCCTACCAAGTGGGATAACACCTACTTGGAGATTCTCTTCAGCTACGAGTGGGAGCTGGTCAAAAGTCCTGCGGGTGCTTGGCAATGGCTTGCCATAGATCCCAAGCCGGAGCACATGGTGCCCGATCCATTCGAGCCAGGCGTCTTCCACCGTCCGATGATGACGACGGCAGACTTAGCGCTCCGCTACGATCCGATCTACGAAAAAATTGCCCGGCGCTACTACGAAGACCCCGCATTGTTTGCGGATGCATTCGCAAAAGCGTGGTTCAAGCTCACCCACCGGGATATGGGGCCGAAGTGGCGCTACCTGGGACCCGAAGTTCCAAATGAGGATTTCATCTGGCAGGATCCGATTCCACCGGTGGATCATCCGCTCATCGAGGCAGAAGACATTGCAACGCTGAAACAGCGACTGCTCAATTCTGGGCTGAGCATTCGGGATTTGGTGTACACTGCCTGGTCGGCTGCATCCACATTTCGCAACTCGGATAAACGTGGAGGCGCCAATGGCGCACGCATTCGCCTTGCTCCGCAGAAAGACTGGGAGGTCAATGAGCCGGCAAATCTTGCCCATGTGCTGGGGGTGTTAGAAAAGATTCAGCAGGAATTCAATGCTACGGCAAGTGGTGGAAAAAAAGTCTCGCTGGCTGATCTGATTGTGCTCGGTGGTGTTGCCGCGATTGAGCAGGCAGCGCGCGCTGCTGGGTTCGATGTGGGAGTGCCCTTCCGCCCAGGACGCACTGACGCAACACAAGACCAAACCGACGTCGAATCCTTTGCGGTACTTGAGCCAGAAGCCGACGGCTTCCGCAACTACGTTCGTTCCGACTGCAGCCGTCGTCCGGAGGAGGTGCTCGTGGACAAAGCCAACCTGCTGACGCTGACGCCAGCGGAGATGACAGTGCTCGTCGGCGGAATGCGCGCGCTCGGAGCAAACTTCGGTGGAACGCGCCACGGCGTGTTCACAGAGCGGCCTGGAGTGCTGAGTACGGACTTTTTCGTCAACGTGTTGGACATGGGAATCGAGTGGACTCCCACAAGTGAGGATCGCCAACTTTTCGAAGGGCGCGATCGCAAGAGCGGCGAGCTTCGCTGGACGGCAACACGGGTGGACTTGATTTTCGGTGCGCATTCAGAATTGCGGGCGATCGCTGAAGTCTATGCGCAGGACGACAATCGCGAAAAGTTTGTGCGCGATTTCGTCGCAGCATGGGACAAGGTGATGGAGCTGGATCTGCCGCGCTAACTACAGGTGCAAGGAAGTTGCGGATAGGCCACAAAGTAATTTTGCCGACAACGTGTCGGCGTTCTTCCCATCGAAAGCCGATGCTTCTGCACAAAGCATTCGCAGCTGTGGCTGATCTTGCCGATGCAAGCATTTTTTACCAGACTCTCGATGAGCTTCTTTCACTGCTTCAGCAGGAGCCGCTCTCTCCGAGGTCCTTGTATCAATCGGAGTACTGGAAGCCGGAAACGCTAACTGAGGCTATTGAGGCAGGACTTGTGTAGAAAGAGCACTGCTACTGTAGTGAACGGAGTAGGTTAGGTTATTTTCGTGGGCACTCGCGCACATTGCCGCTTGAGAGTACGAACGGCTGAAATCTGACTTTCGAATGGACCGATGAGAGAATGGTTAGCAAAAGCACTGGCAGCATATGTTCTCCATACCCCAATTCCTTGGGGTCGCGGGAAGCTCGGTAAGCTTGCATGGTGGATGTACCCCTACCCTATCTTGGTGAAAAACGAGGACGGTTTCTCCGTGAAAGTAAAAATGAATGATCCCTATGATCGGTGGGTAAACGGCCGATGTCCAGAACCACACTTCGAACGCCACGTTTTTGGTTTCGTATTTGCAACCGGGGATGACCGTCATTATCGGGGCGTACTCCATCGGGTGGCTGCAAAAGAAAGTAACGGTACTACCAGTACCATACCTGGTTCCGGCGTGTACCTTCCCCGAAGGAGGTGACAATTTCGATCAAGGTGATCGCAAAATATCCCGTAACGCAACGTGTCGATTCGCTCGCTAACGCCGGAAGAACATGTTCCATCAACATCGACGGCGAGGAATGCGGAACGTACTGGCACTGCTCGTTCTAGCTCACGCCCTCTGCGCCCAAAAACCAGAGTGGTGGGTACACCAAGCACTCCGCCAGAATCCTACCCTTGCCGCGTTGCAGGCACGCTGGCAAGCGGCTTCTCAGCGCATCGTGCCGGGGATGACACCAGCCGATCCCATGCTCATGCTCGGTGTAGCGAACTTCCCCCCAGGTGCGTCGCTCCGTTCCGAGCCAATGGGGATGCTGATGCTCGGGCTGGGGCAAATGCTTGCCTGGCCTACCATCTACACCTTGCGCGGGGAAGAAGCCTCCGCTGAAGCCCGCTCCATTCAACTCCAGCAACACGCCTATGAACGCTGGCTTCGGCAGCAGGTCCTCAGTACCCTCGCCCAGCTCTGGGAAACCCGTCGCCAGCAGGAGTTCCTGCGCTACACGCTGGAGCTGCTCGCCCGTGCTGATTCTCTGGTCGCCCAGCGCATCGCCGTTGGTGCTGCCTCGCAGCGGGACTTCTTCCGGCTCCAGCAGGAGCGCTCGCGGCTCCAGGCAGACTTCCTTGCCGAACGTGAGCGGGAACGCTCTCTGCATGCTTCCTTCCTCCAGCTCGTCGGGGACGAAAGTGCCGACTCCTCCTGGGAGCCCGTTCTGCCCAGCATCCCCGATGCAATTGCCCCATTGCCGGTGCTGGAACAGCGCCTCCGGAGCCATCCCATCCTGGAAGCAGCACGGGCAGATTCCCTCCGGGCTGCGGCAGCTGTTCAGCTGGCACGCCTGTGGTTCCTGCCCGAGGTAACGGTCAAACTCCAGTACGCCTACCGTCCTGCTCCCATGGCACCAGCGACGACGGGGACATCCCTAGTGAGCGCCGGGATTGAGCTTGGGCTGCCGCTCTTCAGCAGTCGCCGGCAGCTCCCCGCGGTAGACGAACGGAGCTGGCAGCTGGAGGAACGCCGTGCTGAACTTGCTGCCCGCCTGCTGGAGCTCCACGCCCTGCTCCGGCAGACCTACGCCCGCTGGGAGAGCCTCCGTGACCGGGAGCGCCTCTACCGCACACAGCTCCTCCCGCAGGCAGAAGCACTGCTGGATGCAACCTTGGCACCCTACCAGACCGGGCAAGCCGACGTCGACGCCCTGCTTGCGGCGTACCTGGAACTCTACCAAAGCCACCGGGAGTGGTTACGGCTGCGGGCAGAACTGGCTCAAACCGTCGCCTCCCTGGAAGCCCTCTGTGGCACCATCATGTGAGGAACAACCATGACGCGCTACGGCATCCGAATCATTCTCCTCAGCACCCTCCTCATCGCCGCTGGAGGAAGCCTCGTGTGGGTTCTCCTGCACACGCCGCAGAAGCAGACGGCAACCCCGGAACAGTCCGCCTCCGGGCAAACGCTGTACCAGTGTCCGATGCACCCTGAGTATATCAGCCCCCAGCCCGGAACTTGTGGCATCTGTGGCATGAAGCTCGTCCCCCTGACCCACCGCCAGAGCGACTCGGGCATCGTGCAGATCGACCCCCACGTGGTGCAGACCATCGGTGTCCGGGTTGACGTCCTCCAGCCGCGCATCCTGCAGAAGAGCATCCGAGCAGTGGGCTATGTGCACATCGATGAGAGCCGCATTGCAACGGTAACGGTGAAAGTACACGGTTGGGTAGAACACCTGTTCGTGCGCACCACCGGGGAACACCTCCGCAAAGGTGAACCAATGGTGGAAGTCTACAGCCCAGAGCTCCTCTCAGCCTAGGAGGAATTCGTCCAAGCCCTTGCTTACGCCGAACGCCTCCAGCACGCCGGTGCTGACAGCGCTGTCCTGCGCTCAGCACAGAACGGGATTGCCGCTGCGCGCCGCCGCTTGGAGCTCTGGGATGTGCCTCCGGAGGTTCTCCGCAAGCTGGAACACACGCGCCAACCGCAGCGGACCGTGATCCTCCGCGCTCCCTTTGACGGCGTGGTAGTGGAACGCCTCGTCTCCGATGGTTCAGAGCTCCGTCCCGGCATGCCGCTATTCCGGCTGGCTGATCTCTCTCAGGTCTGGGTGGTAGCTGAGTTCTACGCACCGGATCTCGCCTGGATTCGCTCAGGGCTGCCCGCACTGTTGGAGTTCCCCTCCTTGCCAGGCAAGACCTACCGAGGTGAGCTGTTTTTCGTCGAGCCTCTCGCTGACCCGGCCAGCTCTACCGTGCGAGGTCGTATCCGACTACCGAATCCCGGCGGGCACCTCTGACCGGGCATGTACGCCATTGTCCAGCTGCAGGTGCGTACCCCCCGTCCAGTGCTCGCTATTCCGGAGGATGCGGTTCTGCGCACGGGGAAGCGGGACGTTGCCATCCGCGCCCTCGGACAGGGACGGTTCCAGCCCGTCGAGGTCCACCTCGGCGCTGCGTGGGATGGCTACTACGAGCTCCTGCACGGCTTGCGCCCGGGGGACTCGATTGTCGTCTCGGCGCAGTTCCTCATCGACTCGGAGAGTAAGTTGCGGGCAGGACTGGCACAACTTGGGCACCAGCACGGAAGCCCCTCCCCGCAGCCGTCCCCACCCCCGCAACCGGAGCCGCCTCCTTCGCACCCCAACCACTCGGAACACCCCGAGCAGAAGGAGAAGCCCGCACAACACACCACGGCAATTGACCCTGTCTGCGGCATGGAAGTGGACACGCGCACGGCTTTGCGCTACCGCTGGCGCGGACGCACGTACTACTTCTGCGACTCCACCGACATGGCGGAGTTTGCCCGCAATCCCAAACGCTTCCTGCAGTCCCACGAGGGAGGACACGAGCAATGATTGCGCGCATCATTGACTGGGCATTCCGCAATCGGTTTCTGGTGGTGCTCCTCACCCTCTTTGCTGTCGCCGCTGGCGTCTACTCCATTTCCACCATCCCCCTGGATGCGCTGCCGGACTTGAGTGATGTCCAGGTCATCGTGTACACGGAAGCCCCAGGACAAGCCCCTGAAATTGTGGAGCAGCAGATCACCTACCCGCTGACCAGCGCACTGCTCTCCGTCCCGCGGGCGCGGACTGTGCGGGGCTACTCCTTCTTCGGCTTCTCGCTGGTGTACGTGCTCTTCGAAGACGGGACGGACATCTACTGGGCACGGAGCCGCGTGCTGGAGTACCTCAACACCGTCAGCGAACGGCTGCCTGCGGGAATTGTCCCCAGGCTCGGTCCGGATGCCAGCGGGCTCGGCTGGGTCTTGATGTACGCCCTGCGCTCCCGGCAACGCGATCTTGCTGAGCTCCGCTCCCTGCAGGACTGGTACCTGCGCTACGAGCTCGGCTCCATCGAGGGTGTTGCCGAAGTTGCCTCCCTGGGTGGATTTGTCCGCAGTTACCGCATTACGGTGGATCCGCTCAAGCTCCGCGCTTACGGGTTGACGCTGGCAGATGTGCAGAGCGCGGTGCGCAACAGCAGCCGCGAAGTCGGCGGCGAAGTCATCGAGATGAGCGAAATGGAGTACATGGTGCGCGGCGTTGGCTACATCTCTTCAGAGGACGACCTGCGGCGAATCCCCGTCGGGATGCGTCCGGCAGGACCGGCGGATTTCCCCACGGCAGATGCCCCGATGGGCAGAGAGGGTATGGCTCCGGGAGCACCCGATGTCCCGGACATGGCTCGCCCTGGGGCACTCTCTCCACCCGTCCTCCAGGTGCCGATCTTCCTGTCCGAGATCGCCCACATTACTCGTGAACCAATGCCTCGCCGCGGCATTGCCGAGCTGGACGGTGAGGGCGAAGTTGTCGGCGGGATTGTCGTTGCCCGATACGGCGCCAACGCCCTGGAAGTTATCCGAGCGGTCAAGCGGAAGCTCGAAGAGGTACGGCGGAGTCTGCCTGCCGACGTCGAGGTGGTCATAACGTACGACCGCTCCAAGCTCATTGAGGCTGCCATAGCGACGTTGCGGGAAAAGCTCCTGGAGGAATCCCTCGTCGTGTTGCTGGTCTGCTTCGTATTCCTGTTCCATTTCGGGAGCGGGGTGGTCATTCTCATCGCTCTACCGGTCTCGATTCTGCTGGCATTCGTGGTCATGAAGCTGCAAGGCATCCCCTCCAACATCATGTCGCTCGGGGGAATTGCCATTGCCATCGGGGCAATGGTGGATGCCGGGATTGTCATGGTGGAGAATGTCCACCGGCGCTTGGCGCACGGTTCGGGTTCAGCCCAACGCATGGAGCTCATCCGCGAAGCCACGCACGAGGTAGCTCCATCGCTCTTCTATGCCCTGCTGCTCATCACAATCTCCTTCCTCCCGGTCTTTGCCCTGGAAGCTCAGGAAGGACGGCTTTTCAAGCCACTTGCCTACACGAAGACCTACGCAATGGCAGCCGCGGCGCTCGTGTCCATCACCTTGGTACCGGTGCTCATTGGTTGGCTGGTACGTGGGCGCACCGTCCCCGAAGAGCGCCATCCACTCACCGGTCCGCTCGGGAGGCTCTACGAGAGGCTCCTCCGACGCCTCTTACGGCATCCCTGGTGGGTTATCACTGCCGTTGCTCTCTTGACGCTCAGCACGCTCTATCCTCTGCTCCGGCTCGGTTCGGAGTTCATGCCCCCGCTCTGGGAGATGAATTTGCTCTACATGCCTACCACCTTCCCCGGCATTTCCATCACGAAGGCGCGGGAGGTGCTGCAGCAGACCGATAAAATCCTGCGGCAGTTTCCCGAGGTGGAGCGCGTCTTCGGCAAAATCGGGCGAGCCGAGACGGCAACCGACCCGGCTCCGCTGGACATGCTGGAGACAACCATCCTGCTCAAGCCCCGGGAGGACTGGCGTCCGGGTATTACTCCGGATAGCCTCATTGCCGAACTGGACCGAGCGCTCCGCCTCTCGGGTATCAGCAATGCTTGGACCATGCCGGTTCGGACCCGCATTGACATGCTCAGCACGGGTATCCGTACTCCACTGGGCATCAAACTCTCCGGACCTTCACTCGACACTCTGGAGCAGCTCGGTACCCGCATCGAGGCGCTTCTCCGGCAGCTGCCGGGCACGCTTTCGGTCTTCGCTGAACGCTCCCTCCGGGGCAAGTACCTGGATATCCGCATCGACCGGGAACGAGCGGCACGCTATGGCTTGACCCTTGGGGATGTGCAGGAGGTCATCCGCAGCGCTCTCGGCGGCATGCCCATTGCAGAGTCCGTCGAAGGGCGGGAACGCTACCCCATTGTACTCCGCTACCCGCGGGAGCTGCGCGATAATCCCGATGCACTCGCCCGGATGGTGCTCATCCCCACCCCGAGCGGCACTGCTGTTCCGCTCGGGGAAGTTGCCCGCTTCGAGCTCCGCGAAGGTGCTATGCAGGTCAAAAGCGAGGATGCAATCCCGACCCTGTGGGTATACATCGATGTGCGCGGCTCGGATTACGGCAGCTATGTCCGGCAGGCACACGAGCTGCTTACCCAACACATCCAGCTCCCGCCCGGGTGCACGCTGCGCTGGAGCGGGCAGTACGAGTACATGCAACGGGCGTATCGGCGCCTGCTGGTGATCGTCCCGATCGCCCTGGCACTCATCATCGTGCTGCTCTACTTGAACACCCGCTCCTGGCTCAAGGTCAGCATTGTGCTCCTGGCTGCACCTCTTTCGCTCATCGGTGCCTTGTGGCTCCTCTACGCGCTCGGCTACAATCTCAGCGTCGCGGTCTGGGTTGGACTAATCGCCTTGGCAGGGCTCGATGCCGAAACCGGCGTGGTCATGCTGCTCTACTTGGAGCTTGCCTATAACGAGGCACGGCAGCAGGGGAAACTCCGCACTCGGGAAGACCTACAGGAAGCCGTTCTGCACGGCGCTGCCCGACGACTCCGCCCAAAGCTCATGACAGCGCTGACCATTCTGGTAGGACTGCTGCCCATTATGTGGAGTCAAGCAGTCGGCGCCGACGTCATGAAGCGCATCGCCGCCCCAATGGTTGGGGGCATTATCACGAGCTTTCTGCTGGAGCTGCTCCTCTACCCGGTCATCTACCTCCTCTGGCGCCGCCGTCAACTCCCATCACTCCCCGACACGTCCCAGTAGATGTTCCACCTTCTGTCCCACAACCATGCTCTCCCATCCTCCCCATCACCGACACAGCACCAGTAAACAAGACCACTCTGCACACCATCATCTGCCCCATACACACCACCATGCGCACATGGTGGAGGATTTCCGGCGGCGCTTCTGGATTTCGCTGGCGCTGACGGTGCCGATTCTGGCGCTTTCGCCCATGATCCAGGCTTTTCTGGGGCTGGGCGAAGCGCTGCGTTTTCCGGGAGATCTGTGGGTGCTCTGGGCGCTGTCGTCCGCCGTGTTCTTCTACGGAGGCTGGCCGTTCCTGAAAGGCATTGCCGAGGAGCTGCGCCAGCGAAATCCCGGCATGATGACACTGATCGCCATCGCCATCAGCGTGGCCTATCTCTACTCGAGCGCGGTTGTTTTCGGACTGGCCGGAAAAATCTTTTTCTGGGAGCTGGCCACGCTGATCGATGTGATGCTGCTGGGGCACTGGATCGAGATGCGTTCGGTACTGGGGGCATCGCGGGCGCTGGAAGAGCTGGCCCGCCTGATGCCGACCGAGGCCCACAGGGTGATGCCGGATGGCTCGATCCAGGATGTGCCGCTCGATCAGCTTCAGCCGGGCGACCGCGTGCTGGTCCGCCCCGGCGAGAAAATTCCGGCCGATGGCGTGATCGTCGAAGGCCATACCACGGTCAACGAGGCGCTGCTCACCGGCGAATCGGCACCGGTCGAGAAAAAGGTCGGCGACACGGTGATTGGCGGCGCCATCAACGGCGAAGGGTCGCTCACCGTAGAGGTGCAGAAAACCGGTGCCGAAAGCTACCTGTCGCAGGTCATCGAGCTGGTCCGGCAGGCGCAGGAGACAAAGTCCCGAACGCAGGACCTGGCCAACCGGGCCGCCCGCTGGCTTACCGTCATGGCACTGGGAGGCGGCGCGCTGACGCTGGCGGTCTGGACGCTGGTCATGGGCCAGCCGTTCGACTTTGCGCTGGAGCGCATGGTGACCGTCATGGTGATCGCCTGCCCGCACGCTCTGGGATTGGCTGTGCCGCTGGTGGTGGCCGTCTCGACCGCCCTGTCCGCACAGCACGGGCTGCTGATCCGTGACCGCACGGCCTTTGAAAACGCGCGCAATCTGCAGGCGGTGATCTTCGACAAGACGGGCACGCTCACCGAAGGGCGCTTCGGTGTGACCGACACGCTGGTTTTTCAGGACGGGCTCTCTGAAGAGGAACTGCTAAAGCTGGCAGCGGCCGTCGAGCAGCATTCCGAGCACCCGATTGCCCGGGGCATCGTCGAGGCGGTGGCGCATCCCCCGGCCGCCGAGGATTTCGAAGCCATCCCGGGCAAAGGAGCCCGGGCCCGCGTCAATGGCGAGGAGGTCCGCGTGGTCAGTCCGGGCTACCTGCGCGAGCACGGACTGGAGGCGCGGGACGAACGCATAGACCGACTGGCCGAACAGGGCAAAACGGTGGTGTTTGTCGTGCGCGACGGCCGGGTAGCCGGCGCGATTGCGCTGGCCGACGTGATCCGTCCCGAATCGAAGGAAGCCGTGCGGCAGCTCAAAGCAATGGGCCTGCAGGTGATGATGCTCACCGGCGACAACCGCCGCGTGGCCGCCTGGGTCGCTCGCGAAATCGGCCTGGACGACTATTTCGCCGAGGTATTGCCCGACCAGAAAGCCGCCAAAGTGAAAGAAGTGCAGCAGCGCGGCCTGCGGGTGGCCATGGTAGGCGACGGTATCAACGACGCCCCGGCGCTGGCGCAGGCCGATGTCGGCATTGCCATTGGCGCCGGCACCGACGTGGCCATCGAGACGGCCGACATCGTGCTCGTGCGCAACGACCCGCGCGACGTGGTGTCGATCCTGCGCCTGAGCCGTGCCACCTATCGCAAGATGGTCCAAAATCTCTGGTGGGCGGCCGGTTACAACATCGTCGCCATCCCGCTGGCCGCCGGTGTACTCTACAAACTGGGCCTGCTGCTGGGACCGGCCGTCGGCGCCATGCTGATGAGCATGAGTACTGTTCTGGTCGCCATCAACGCACGAATTCTGCAGGTGCGGGCGTAACAGAACTACAGCTGCATAGACCATTTCTGAAGACCCTTACCAGCCTGGCTCCAAGCTGCCAGGAGGGCGACTGATGGGCTCACGCAGATCCGCCTCGGGCTGCTGGATTCACCCACGTTGGGATGAAGCCGCACTGTGCAGCCCGCGACAGAAGGATCCACCGTCCCTTCTCTATGGCTCGCAGGACGGGAGCATTTACTGATGGCAAGCAGGACACCGGCTCGAACTCCAGTGACGTTGTGGTCGTACAGTGGCGGGCCGTATCAGCCGATCACACACGTGGTCAGCTTGACATTGTTCATACGTACTCCGTCGGCTATTTGATCTTCGAAAACCTGCACAGCACACTGACTCATCCCGTGCTCTCCTGCGCCATAGCAGTCTTAGAGACCACGCCGGCTGTCTGCCAAATTACTTTGTGCCCAATTAGCAATGGCGTGGAAAAAAATGTAGTTATCGTAACACAACTGACCGTGCGGCTCTATGGTTTCCTGTACCGGAATTGCCTTCCTAGAGCGGCCTTCCTAGAGCGGATAACATACGCTGCGTAGCCGTACCGGATAATCTCACGAAAGAGCTCCTCTGGACGTACACCTGCCGCAGGCAGCGTGGCGAAATTGATTTCGACGAACAGTATCGGTTTATCCCGTCGGATTACTGTGTCGGCTCCCCGAATGACATTCAATTCCGCTCCCTCGACATCTACCTTGATCGCATCAATCCTATCAATGTGATTTTTCGGCTACGAAGTGATCAATTGTTGTCGTTGGGACTTCTGTAATGTGTGAGGAGCTCGAGAAATAAATTGAACTTTTTGTGCCATCAATAGAGATCGTTGTTGATCCGTGCGTATCTGAAAGTGCACATTGCTGGCATTCTACATTCGTAGCATTATTGAGAGCAAGATGGTCTTTGAGATGATTACATAAGTCCGGAACAGGTTCAAAAGCGTACACTCTGCCATGAGGACCAACCTTCTTGGATATCAAGAGCGTATAGAGCCCTAAATTTGCCCCTGCATCGTCGAGTCCACACGTGCGTCCATACCACACTCCAAAGGTTAGGTGATTGCAAAATACATGAAAGCGCTCTATATTTGCATGCGAGAAGAATGTTCACTTTGTGTCCTTTTCGCAACAAGGCTTAGTGCTGTAGGCTTTCCAAAGCCTTTGCCCTCACCTCGGTGAGGGCTTTTTGTTTCGCGCTGCGGTCAGGAAGCCACAGAGCACAGTGCTTCATGTTCACTGGCAAACTGCCGATAGTTGAATCAGGCCACGAGTGCTTCTCTCAGTGCCGCGATTGCGGTGCTGCAATACAGCGCGGCTTGTCTGCGTCCATTGCGTTGGCGCACTGAGCTTGAGCCGCTCGGCGCCGAATCGAATGCAACGATTTTGTAGGTAACACAAATGGACGGCAACTTTTCGAACCGCGTGCAGGAAGTCATCCGCCTCAGCCGCGAGGAAGCGCTCCGGCTCGGGCACGACTACATCGGCACTGAACACTTGCTGCTCGGATTGATCCGAGAAGGCGAAGGCATTGCCGTCAAAATTCTGCGGAATCTGGGTGTGGACCTCTTCCGCCTCAAGAAAGCAATCGAAGACACCGTCCGCACCACCAGCGGTACGCTCACGATTGGCAATATCCCACTGACCAAGCAAGCCGAGAAAGTTCTCAAGATCACCTACCTCGAAGCAAAGCTCTACAAAAGCGACGTCATCGGTACCGAGCACCTGCTCCTTTCGCTCCTCCGAGATGAGGACAACATCGCTGCGCAGGTGCTGGCGCAGTTCGGCGTTACCTATGACGCTGCACGGAAAGAACTCGATGCGATCACATCAGGCAAAAGCTCCGCAGCGCGCGGAAGCACGAGCACACGAACTCGAAAAAAGGACGCGCCCGAACGCGTCAAAACACCGGTGCTCGATAACTTCGGACGCGACTTGACCAAACTTGCGCTCGAAGGCAAACTCGACCCCGTCATTGGGCGCGAGCGCGAAATCGAACGAGTTGCCCAAGTGCTTGCCCGCCGCAAGAAGAATAACCCGGTGCTGATCGGCGAGCCAGGCGTCGGCAAGACGGCAATTGTCGAAGGTCTGGCGCTGCGCATCGTCGAGCGGAAGGTGCCACGTGTGCTCTACGACAAGCGCATCGTCACGCTCGATCTTGCCGCACTCGTTGCTGGCACAAAATACCGCGGGCAGTTCGAAGAGCGCATGAAAGCGGTCATGAATGAGCTCGAGAAGGCAAAGGATGTGATCTTGTTCATTGATGAAATCCATACCATCGTCGGCGCAGGCGGCGCATCGGGCTCGCTCGATGCATCGAACATGTTCAAGCCAGCGCTGGCGCGTGGTGACATCCAGTGCATCGGTGCAACCACGCTCGATGAATACCGCCAGTACATCGAGAAAGACGGCGCGCTCGAACGCCGCTTCCAAAAAATCATCGTTGACCCTCCGACCGCAGAGGAAACGCTGCAGATCCTCGAAAACATCAAGGATCGGTACGAAGAGCACCATAGCGTCCGTTACACCGACGAAGCGATTACCGCCTGTGTGCGGCTCTCGGAGCGTTACATCACCGATCGCTACTTCCCCGACAAAGCCATTGACGTGCTCGACGAGGCTGGAGCGCGGGTGCATCTGGCAAACTACACCGTACCGCAGGAAATTCTCGAACTCGAACAGCGAATCGAGGAAGTTCGTCGCCGCAAGAACGATGTCGTCCGTGCGCAGCGCTTCGAGGAGGCCGCTGCACTACGGGATGAGGAAAAGAAACTCCAAGCCGAACTCGAGCGCGCCAAGGAAGAGTGGGAAGAACAAGCGACCGAACAGATCTTCACCGTCACTGCCGATGACATTGCCGATGTCGTCGCCAGTATGACCGGCATCCCCGTCAACCGCATTGCGGAAAGCGAATCCGACAAGCTCCTCCGCATGGCCGATGAACTCAAACGCCAAGTCATCGGGCAGGATGAAGCCGTTGAACAGCTGGCACGTGCGATTCGTCGTGCTCGCGCAGGACTCAAAGATCCCGCTCGTCCGATCGGTTCGTTCATGTTCCTCGGCCCGACTGGCGTTGGAAAGACAGAACTTGCCAAAGCGCTGGCGCGGTTCATGTTCAATTCGGAGGATGCGCTCGTCCGAATTGATATGAGCGAGTACATGGAAAAGTTCAGCGTCTCGCGCCTCATCGGCGCACCGCCAGGCTATGTCGGCTACGAGGAAGGCGGACAACTGACCGAGAAGGTCCGTCGCAAGCCATACAGCATTGTGCTGCTCGATGAAATCGAGAAAGCACATCCAGATGTGTTCAACATCCTGCTTCAGGTGTTCGACGATGGTATTTTGACCGATGGCTTAGGTCGGCGGGTGGATTTCAAGAACACCATCATCATCATGACGTCGAACGTCGGGGTTCGCGATCTCAAAGCCGGTGGAAAGATCGGCTTTGCTGCTGGTCCTGAAGCGGAAGACAAGTACGAAGCCATGAAACAAACGATTGAGGAGGCAATGCGGCGGCTGTTCAATCCGGAATTCCTCAATCGAATAGATGACTACATCATCTTCCGTCCGCTCAAGAAAGAGCACATCTACCAGATCATTGAGCTGCAATTGGAACGGCTCTATAAGCGTCTGGCCCAGCAGAACATGACGCTCCACTTGAGCCAACAGGCAAAAGATTTCCTTGCCGAGAAAGGCTACGACGAAAAGTATGGTGCGCGTCCGCTGCGGCGAGCACTCCAGCGGTACTTGGAAGATCCTCTTGCTGAGGAAGTGTTGCGTGGGACGTTCAAGGAAGGTGCTGCAATCGTTGCAGAACTCGATTCAAGTGGAAAAGCGTTGACGTTTACCGAAGCAAAAGCAGAAGAAGCTACCCCCGCAATGGCTGCAACGGATGAATAGCAAGCCGGCAGTGACCAAGAGTGATGAACAAGGGGCGGCAGCAATGTCGCCCCTCCTTGTTTTGCATTCCTGCCTGAAGGAAACCTCTCTTTACGAGGTGTGTTCGGCTAAGTAGCGCTCTCCTTGCTCACTGATGGCCCAGATGCCTCGCGGTGTATCGCCGCGGAGGAGGCCTTGGCGCACCATTGCCGAGCGGGCCAGGTAGAGCGACACCTTCCATCGGGGTTGATCGGAGGTTGCGGTGGTTTCGAAGTCACCCTGTTTGAGTTGGTCGCGCATGCGCTCTAAAACGCCCTCGACAACTGCCGCCGCATCGGCTTGGCCACCTTGCTCGGCGAGTGTTTGTAAAATCGGGAGAACAAACGCACGTTCAGGGGTGCGCAGTCCTGTGGGGGTTGGCCCCCGGCGTTTGATTGGTGCGGGTGCTGCCTCCGACGTGCTAGGCTCTGCAGGTGCTCCTGGAGTAGATGGCGTTGCAGCATTCGTGGTGACAGAAGCATTTGCTCGGGCTGCTTGTTTTGCTGCTTGTTTGGGCGTGGCTGATTTTTTCGCAGCAGTAGTACTTGGTTTTTTCGCAGAGGACTTCTTCGCTGGTGTTTTTAGCGTAGAAGGTTTTGCTTCTTTTTTTGCCGGTGCTGGAGTGGCTATGGTTGTTGGCTCAGAAGCAGGGATTGGAGCTGGTGGTGCAGGTGGAGATGCTTTCTCAGCACGGGCCAAGTCCAGCAGCTTCTGGGAAAGTTGGCGCATTTCCATGATGCGTTGGAAGTGCGCAAGCATGTTTTGGATCGCTGTATAATCGCCTGCATCAACAGCCTGGTTTAGGCGGTGTTGCGCAGCCCGAACTTCCGCCAGAATAATCTGCTGAATACCCGAAAGGCGCTGCGCAAGAGTAATCTTGGGTTTCGTTTTTGAAGGCATTGCGTTCCAGATGCAGTGTGTGAAACCAATTCAACCGCAAATATACAGCATTGTTGGCAAAGTTCTATACTCCCATTCGTTGGCAATCGCATCGGAAATCAATTTTCAGCAGATACAGCAGGCGTTCCAGAAGTAACCCCGAATGCAAATTTTTTTTCACAGCGTCTTGCATTTCGCGCATGCTGAGCGTATTTTTGCATTCGTAAGGAGTCCTAATACTCCAGTGATGTTTCACACTTATCGGAGGTGTGCGATGCGTCAGATTGTTGGATGGTCTCTGCTTGTTGCTGCAACTGCAGCATTAGTCGGATTTGCCGCTGGGAGCGGCTCAGCATCGGTGCCCTATCCTGAGGGCTATCGTTCGTGGACGCATGTCAAAACGCTCATTCTGCGTCCGGGACATCCGCTTTACGATGGGTTCGGTGGAATCCATCACATCTACGCCAACGACAAGGCACTCAAGGTGCTCAAGGCAGGGCACGGGAAGTTCCCCGATGGTTCAGTGCTCGTCTTCGATCTCTTCGAGGCGCCAGAGGCAGAGCACGCGATCAGCGAAGGTACCCGCAAAGTGACCGCAGTCATGGTCAAGAACGCGAAAAAGTACAAAGAAACCGGCGGCTGGGGGTTCCAGGCATTCAAAGGGGATAGCCGAGAGCCTGTTGTCAAGGACCCCGTCAAGGATTGCTACACTTGCCACACTGGGCAAGCCAACCGCGACTACGTGTTCAGCCAGTGGCGGCCGTAATCGTGGATGCATTCGCAGGGGCGGGCAGCGCATTTACCCGCCCCTGTTTATGTTTGCACGTGGTATGAGCGTAGAACGAACAAACGAACACCAGTTTATTGTCGCTATTGAACGGCTCAGTGCTGTCCTCCGCAGTCTGCAGTGGAATGCTGCTTATGCTGAGGGACTCTATCCCATACAGCTCCAAGTGTTGATGCTCTGTGCAGCTCGCCGCGGACAGGCCCTCACGCCGACCAGTCTTGCTGCTGAGCTCAACGTGACTGCTCCGACGATGAGCGATACGCTTGCAGCGCTGGAACGGAAAGGGTTTATCGAGCGCAAGCCGAATCCTGAGGACCGGCGTGGTGTCGTTGTGCTCCTTACACCGCACGGCGAGCGTGTACTGGAGCGCATTCGAGCCTGGGATACGCCGCTCCGCAACGCGCTCGAGCGCATGCCGCTTCCTCAGCGGGAGCTTGGGTACGAAGCACTGCTGCAGCTTCTAAAGCAGCTTTACCAGCTCGGCGTGATTACGATGCCACGCATGTGTCTTACCTGCCGCTGGCTCCGCTACGATGAGCGAAGTGTAACGACGCCGTACTTCTGCCAACTTCTCAACCTGGAGTTAGCCCCGCTCGATTTGCGCGTCGAGTGCCCCGAGCATGAACACGTGGAGTCTTAGTAGCGTAGGGCCATTGCAATATGCTGGCACTGCGTAATGGCACCGGGCAAGACAAATTCAACGCGACCGTGGTGAAGGAGCGTAGCTTCGATAATGTCGTCAACGATGTCGTCAATGATGCCAGGCTCGCTGGGGTCCTCCACGATGGTAAATGTTTTCCGTTCTTCATCCCATCGGCCAGCGACTGCATAGTCGCGTTCGACAATAAGAAGCGATGCGCGCCCTTGCCGCGAGTAGTGCCACATATCTGCCAGTGAGCAGGTGTAGTGTCCCGCCGAAATAGCTGCTCCAAGTTCTGCCAGCGCAGCCTGTGCGCGACGCTCGAAATATTGCTCGAGTGCGGGTTGGACTCGCTTGGCAATCTGGTGGACAGTTTCCCGCTCAACGCTTCCATCGAGCTCGGCGATGACTTCATAGTCACGTGAACGCACCTGTGCAAACAACGCGCGGTTGCGGACGACACCGATGACAACAACTGGCGCGTTGGGTTGACCAATGCTGGTGCAGAGTGCCTTATCCACGCTGCGGAAATACTTGCGGTACTGCTCATCGCGGTATTTCGATGGATCGATACCAAAACCCCCAGGTAGGGGATTGTCCGGGTCTCCCGAACGTGGACCATCGTACACCATCGGGAAGTATTCCGATTCCACCTCGAGGAGCTGATCGCCCCACCCTTCAAACAGCCGAGTGGTTTCAGTGCTCAGTGCAAGAACCCAGTACCGCAGGAGCTTCGATTGTGCAACAACAAGATCGCGTGTGGCAAATGTTTCATCAATGATAACGCGCTCACGGACAGATACCGGCAGATAGACTATGCGCTCGATTCCTCCTCCGAGAAAAATTACAAGCCCATCGAGCGTGTGTGCCCAGTCAATGCGCTCTGCAAGGGAGGCAAGTTGCAAGTCAATCTCGTGGACTTCACGCTTGTTGAGCTCGTTGCTTAATCGCTGGCGCGTCGCTCTGACAAGATCCTTGAAGCGAATAGGGTCCTGCTTGTTTTCTGGGAATGCGCGGTGCGTTGGCATTGCAATCGTAATCAATGGATACCCACGCACCGATTGAAGCGTGCGAAGCTCTTCTGGAGAAACAAAGCTGTGACGTTGCATGTTGGTGTGCATGTTTGTTGATACCATACCAACGAAGATACAGCAAAGCGTGCAATTGGCATTGTCTTTGCACCTCCACCCGGTATGGAACTGGAAACATGGATGTTCGCTCTTGGTGAACCGATTCCTTGCCAGTGGCGTGCGTGCGCTGAGCGTTTTCCCGCTGAGCGTGCGGATGTGTACTACGATCCCGCCTACTGTGCGACATGGCTGGGCTGGGAAGACGGAACTGCCGTTGCGCTCTACGCCAAGGACAGCGGGATAGATTTTCTCTACTGCTTTTTGCTTGGCGAAGTCCCTTACGCATGTGATCCTCATTGGCGCTACGACGCGCAGTCGTTCTACGGCTACGGCGGTATCATCACTTCAGCGCCTGCAGAAACACAGCAGCTCGAACGCTTCAACGCTGCCATTGACCGCTGGATGCAGGAGCAAGGCGTCGTTGCGGAATTTATCCGTGCCCATCCCCTACTCCACAGTACACCGAGCTGGGCACGCACTGCGGAGTACCGCTGCGTGCGGACGAACGTCTATGCACTGCCACCGCAGGCAGCGCTTAGTGCGCTCGATGCTGCCACACGGAGAAATGTCCGACGTGCAGAGCGAGGGGGTGTTCGAATTGAGTGTCTCTCGGCTCGAGAAGGTGCTCCGATTTTTTCAGCACTCTATGCGCGCACGGTAGATCGAATCGGGATGGATGCGTTCTACCGCTTCCCCCCGTCGTACTTCGAACGCTGCGCAGATTTCCTGCCTGATCGAGTCGAATACCGCGTAGCCCTCGCCAACGGGGAGCCGATCGCCGCACTCATGCTCCTGAAGAGCAAGTCAACGATTACGTATCACCTCGGTGCCTCCGATGAGCGGTGGTGGCACCTACGCCCCAATGATATGCTCTTTGCTTCACTGCTCGAAGATGCTGCTGCGCGGCAGATCGCTGCCGTGAGCCTCGGCGGTGGAACGACGACGGACCCAAGCGACTCGCTCTACCGCTACAAATCAAAGTTTGGGAATCTCCATCTACCCGCATTCGTCGGTTTTCGGCTCCACCATCGGCCGACCTACGAGAAACTGTGCGCGCAGTGGGAGCACGAACATCCCGACAACGCTGCCCGCTACGGGCGATATTTCCTCCGCTACAGGGTTGGCATGTTCGAGCAAAAGGTGGCGCCATGACCAAACGCTTCCTGCTGATCGGTCAGCGAGATAGTGTACTGGACGTGCTCGCGGCGCATCCGGCGGCCGATCTTGCTGGTTGCATTGCAATCATCGGTTCCCACTTGGAGCGTGCAGCGCGCGTGCGAGGATTGCCAACGATCTCGGTCAAGCGGGGCGAGAAAACTGCTGCGCTGGCCGCGATTGAATCAACAGCGTTCGACGTTCTCCTCTCTGTGGGGTGTCCGTGGAAACTCCCGATTGCGCGCTTGCGAGAGCGGATGCCGGATGCACTGTTCCTGAACGTGCATCCTTCGTGCTTGCCGCGCTTGCGAGGTGCACATCCGCTCAACGGTGCAATTCTGAACGACGAACCTCGGATTGGTGCGAGCGTTCATGTGATGGAGGAAGAGTTCGACACCGGTGCACTCATTGCGCAGCGGTGCATCGAGCGGACCGAGGAGTTGGATCTTGCGCTGCTCTATGCAGTTTCCAGATTGCTCGAAGCCGAAGCTATGCAACTGGCGCTGGAAACGTTGGTCGCCAGTGATTTTGCCTACCGCGGCATTCCCCAGCACGGCGAGCCAAGTTCCTATACGCGTCGCCCAGAGGACATGACGTGCGATGCGACAACAACTCCCAGCTCGGAGCTTCTCCGCCGAGTTCGGGCATTTGGCGTATCCACCCAAGGTTGCACTGTGCATCTTGCCGATCGCACCGTTGTCGCCTACGATGCACAGCGGATCACCCATCCCTACTTACACGAACGATTTCGGAATGCAGCGCCAGGGACGCTGCTGTTGCGTTGCGATCGCAACTGCCTTATTCGAACCCTCGATGGGGCGATCGTGTACCTGAAGTGTTAGCCAATAAGCCGGCAGACGAGTGCAACAAGAGCTGCTGCACCTACCCACGCAAGCGGTGTTCGGTACCAGCGACCGAGGATGACAGCAGCAGCGAGCAGTGTTCCCCAAATCACCACGTGCCCGGTGCTCAGCAATGCAGGAGCACTCGCAGCGTTGAGTCGTTCGAGAATGGCCGCTGCCCAGGGGAGGAATGGGATTGGGACAACCAAAGGAATGCAGTAAAACGACAGCGTCCCTCCAGCAACGATCGCCAGCGCAGCGGTTCGTTCTCGTGGTGGCATTGACACGATCTCTGACCGCCGCAGCAGGATGTACCATAGTAGCCCTGCAAGAGCAGCAGAGCCGCTGCTAATCGCAGGTCCGAGTAAAACTGCTGGATATGCAGCACCATACCCGATCAAAAATAGCCTGGCAGGCTCGATCGCGACATCCCAACCGAGAACGATGCGTCCGGCAAGGTACGGCAACCCAATATGCAGAAGCCCTACCAGGGGCGCTGTGATTGTCGCTTCCATTGCGACGGTGCTCCGATTGGCAAATTGAACAGCGGTGGCAGCAAGCCCCAGTACACCAAGAGCCGCAACCACCAGACGATGAGACTGGTGCTGGATGCCACCAGCAGTAGCTTTGAGTTCTTCGAGAACCAGCGGGGCTGCTGCCAGGAGCACTTGCCAGCCGACAAGCGACTGCGTCGTGTGGGAGGATTCCCAGAGCGCTGCGCCTGCCATGTAAACCAAACCGACGACAATCGTTGCGATGACAGCATCGTGTCCGATATCTGCCAAATCTGAACTCACACGGGAGCGCCAGAGCGTCGCTCCTCCGACGAGTGCAAGCAGCCCGCCGCATAGCAGCGTCCCTTCCTTCCACGCAAGTGCTGCTGGAAATGCGATAGATGCAATGATTGCAGCCAGCGCTGCACCTGTGATGATGCCCCCTGCAAGCAGCAAATGCCATCGGCGAGCAAACCACCGCTGCAGCCGTCGAGCAACGTGATATGCTGCGCGCGTTGCATCTTCGATCAAATCAACTGCCAGCCAGATCCAGAATATGCCGAGAAAATCTCCGATCGCGTCAATACCTGTACGGACAGTCTCCGAGAGCGTTGCGATGTCCTCAAGCCCTGCGATGGCATAGACCGTACCCAGAGCTGCAAAGAGCACGATCCGACCATCTATGCGCTCAAGCAGAGACACTCTGCTCACAAGCAAGCCGATAGCAGTGTAGAACGCCGCCCACGCAGCAATCGAAAGCTCAACGGGACTGGTGAGCTGCCAACTGAGCCTTCCGAGCAAGAGCGACCACCCAACAACCCAATACCACTGCGTCTGACGTTGCAGCTCGACGATGTAGAGAACCCATACCGGCAGCAACGCAAGCAAACGAGGCAACGTCAGAAACGGTCCCAGGAGCATGTACCACACCAGGTACGCAGCGATCACAAGCCGAGCAGCGGCTGGCAACGAACGGATCGAGCTCCCCAGAATCGCAAAACAGAACGCACAGAGAAAAGCCAAAAAGAGTGTCGTACCCGGCCAGCCGAGCCATTGCTGCTGAATCGTTGGTTCCAGCGGAACAAGAACAGCAAACCCCAGCAACGTTGCAATGCTCAATGCTACGCTCAGCTTTCCCCACCAACCTGCCTGTGCAACGAGCACAATGCTCCGCCCCAGTGTGCGGACGTCTTCGAAGCGGAGTGGAAATCCGACAGCTTCGAGCCAATCATCGGCTGCACGCAGAAGCTGTGCCCAGCGACGGAAGAAGCGTGCCATAGAGCAAATTTAGCTGCACCCAGCACGGAACAATTCTCCCTACCACACAAAGCCTTCAGCAGCGGTGCGGGCACGCTGGAGTGCTTCCTCGACCGTTGCACCAACAGCTGTGATGTGCCCCATTTTTCGGCCGATGCGCGAATCTTTTTTGCCGTAGAGGTGCAACCATGCGTGTCCGTGGCGGAGCGCTTCGATGGGGCTATCAGGAATCCCACTGCCATGCCGCTCGCCGAGCAGGTTGATCATCACTGCCGCGCGGACGATCATCGAAGGATCACCGAGCGGAAGGTTGCAAACTGCACGGACACAGTTCTCGAACTGCGAAGTTTGACAAGCTTCGATGGTGTAATGCCCGCTGTTATGCGGTCGCGGCGCGATCTCGTTGAAAAGGATTTCCCCCGTGCTCTCCAGGAAGAGCTCGACGCCGAAGACCCCCACCCCACCGATTGCTTCGACAGCACGCTGTGCGATGCTCTGCGCTTGCTCTCGGTAACGTTCCTCGATCGGTGCGGGAGCTACCACAGCACGGCAGATGTGGTTTTCCTGAATGGTCTCGACGCATGGATAAACCACGCATTCCCCACGGCGATTCCGCGCAACAATTACCGCCAGCTCCTTGCGGAAGTGCACGAACGATTCGACCATCAACGCGCGTGGGTGTTCGCCCGACCGAAAGCGATGCCAAACCGCCGCGATCTCCTGCTCAGAACGAACCAGCGCATTGCCATAGCCATCGTAGCCAAACGTCCGTGTCTTGACGACGACGGGATAGCCATGCTCGCGGGCAAATGCGGCGATTGCATCGGGAGAATCCGCATCGGCAAAGTCCGGCGTTGGAATGCCGGCAGCGCGCATCGTGCGCTTCTGCACAAGTTTATCGCGCACAAGTGCAACGCTGTTTGGTTCGGGGAATACCAGCCGCCGCTCGGCGATCTGCTCGAGCAGTTCTGGCGCGACGAATTCGTTCTCGAGCGTGATGATGTCGCTGACGGCGATGAAGCGCTCTAGTTCCTCCGCGTCGGTCCAGCCGCGCGGAAATTCGAGCTTTGTCATTATGCCTGCAGGAGAGTCTGCGCCGTGTTCAATGATCGCAACACGCAAACCCAGCCGATAGGCAGCCATCGCGGTCATCTTCGCCAGCTGCCCACCACCGATGATGCCGATCGTCAGAACGCGCGCCGGGTCGTACGGCGATGGGAGCATTAGCGGAAGTAGTAAACGATGCCCAGTTGAACGGTTGGGAACACTTGCACGCCCGGTTCACCGATGAAGAACGTCACCGGCACTTCAAGTGCGATTGCCGCCGCCCGCGAGATGAACCATTCGTACCCGACCCCAAGCCCCAATCGCGTTGGGTACGATAGGACATTGCCCACTGAGTCTTTGTCGTCGGCATAGTAGCCAAGCCCAGCCAGCCCGTAAAACCGAGAGTCGAGCGAGTTATCGAACTGGTACTGCCCTTCGATCCCAAAGGAATACCACGCCCGATTTTTGCCGGCAGTGATATAGCCAGCGTTGACCTCCAGTGCGTAGCGCTGCGGCGAAGTGTAGCGAAACGAAAACCCAACGCCGGAGACAAAGCCAAGCTGAAAGCCAACCCCGTAGTATGGCTGGACGTCCAGCGTTACTGGAGGGCGCTGTGCCGTAGTGTCTGTCGGCTGAAGAGTGCGCTGCGGAATTTGGCACCACGTAACCGCTGATCCTGCCAGCACAAGCAGCGTAGCAATCACCATGCGCAACATCTCGATGGAAGAAAAATGTGGAACATCGAACGCAAAAGCACTGCGCGAAGATAGAAAACCCTCTGCGGTATGGTTGCGGCAGAGGCTCCGCCGGTGGTATCAATCGCACCGCAGGATGTTTCGCTGGCGCACCGAGCCGCGCGACCCCTACGTAGTGCTCGTGGCGGAGGTTATGCTGCAGCAAACGCAAGTCTGGCGCGTCGAGCCAGCACTCGAGCGATTTCTGGAGCGCTTTCCTACGCTGGAGCATCTTGCTCGGGCAGCACGACGAGACGTCCTCGTTGCATGGCAGGGGCTGGGCTATAATCGCCGTGCAGTGCATCTGCATGAAAGCGCTCGCGCAATAGTCGCCAGGTTCGGGGGTGTTATACCGGCAGATCTGGTGCAACTTCGCACGCTTCCTGGAATTGGTGACTATACCGCACGCGCGATTGCCGCCTTTGCCTATGGCAAGGACGTTGCCGTCGTAGATGTCAACATCCAGCGTGTGCTCAGCAGAGTTTTCTTTCCGCTCCAGAGCCAAGCAGAACAGATGCCGATCGAGACAGTGCGCCGCATTGCCGAGCAGCTTCTCCCCCGTGGTGGTGGGCGGTGGTGGAACGAAGCGCTCATGGATTTGGGTTCGCTGGTGTGTACCAAACGCTCGCCGCGCTGCACTGAATGCCCGCTGCGGCGCCGCTGCCAATCAGCTGGGATGCTTCAACCGGCAGAGCAGCAGGCCAAGGAGGAACCCTGCTACCGCAACGTGCCCCGCCGACTTTGGCGCGGCCGACTTGTTGAGTTGCTGCGCCAACGTTCGAGCTGCACCCTTGCAGAGATCGCAGAGTTGCTCTTTGGGTCGGCAGCCGCTGACGATGTGGCATGGCTTCGGAACCTTGCCGATCAGATGGCCAGCGATGGTGTCGTCTGTCGCGATGGTGAGCGCTTGGAGCTGCCTCCGTAACGTCATCGAGGAACATAAAGTCCCGCCTCATTCGTTGTTGAGCTACCCACGGATCATTGACCAATGCCAGAGACTCTTCACCTTTCGTTCGGCTTTACATACGCGGACTTGCACTCGCCCTACGGGCTTCGCCGGCTCTACGAGCGATGGGAAGCATACTTTGCAGCGCATGACGCCGACGGATATGCAGCGTTCTCTCAGCTGCGCCAGCAGGGTGTGGAAGGGCATCCCACACCAAGCCAGAGCGCGACACTGATGCGTGCTGCAGCGGCGGTCGAGCAATTTTTGCTCGAACTTTTCGGCATCGAGCAAGAACACGCTGCACTCGCTGAACAGATCGCGCGGGAACGCCGGATTGTGCAATTGCGGAGCGATTTCCTCAAGCGCGCTGCGCTCCGCCATAAGCAGCTCGATTCTTCCACGGCGAACTGGGAGCGACTCCAGCAGTGCTACACTGAACTACGCGCTGCGCACGCCGATCTCGGCTGGGAGCAAAACGAAGAGTCCGCCTTTGCTGAGCTTGTGCATCGTCTGCAGCAGGATGGCGAGCGCGGTGCTTCGCATCTTGCCGTGCTCGAAGAGTATTTGCTGGTTCGCCGCGCCGTCGCACCAGAAACGCTCGCAGGGTGGATGCTCAGCTGGGTGCCGCGAAAGCTCGATGTGACCTCGCTCGTCGAAGCTGAGCGCGATGAACTTCCCGGCGAGGATGGAAGTGCAGCGGCGACACGCTGGCGTGGCCGGCATCTTCGACGGCGGGATGGCTTCGCACTGACCGATCCGAGAGCACCGCTGCGGGATGTCCTCGGGCAGCTTGACTACTGCATGATCTGCCACGAGCGCCAGAAAGATTCCTGCTCGACCGGCTTTCGGAATCCCGATGGAAGCTACAGGCGGAACGCCCTCAATGTCCCCTTGACTGGTTGCCCGCTCGATGAGCACATCAGCCAGATGCACGCACTCAAAGCGCAAGGCAATTCGCTCGGCGCGCTCGTGATGGTCACAATCAACAATCCCTTCTGCGCAGGCACCGGCCATCGCATTTGCAACGATTGCATGAAAGGCTGCATCTTCCAAAAGCAAGAGCCAGTCAATATCCCGCAAATCGAAACCCGTGTGCTCACCGATGTGCTGAACCTGCCGTGGGGTGTCGAACTCTACGACCTGCTGACACGGTGGAACCCGCTGCGGCTGGAGCGACCGTACCCACTTCCCTACAATGGGCGCAAGGTGCTCGTTGTCGGAATGGGCCCGGCAGGATACACCCTGGCGCTCTACCTTCTCAACGAAGGATTCGGTGTCGTTGGAATCGAAGGCCTCAAAGTCGAGCCGCTGCCGCTGGAATGGACTGGCGATCGCAGCAGACTCCCCCAGCCGATTCGTCACTGGTCCAGCATTGCGGAGCCGCTATCGGAGCGTATCCCGCGGGGATTCGGCGGCGTCAGTGAGTACGGCATTACGGTGCGGTGGGATAAAAACTTCCTGACGTTGCTTCAGCTCATCGTCCAGCGCAGGCGGACGTTCCTCTTGCTCGATGGCGTGCGGTTCGGTGGCACACTAACGCTTGAGGACGCATGGGAACGCGGCTTCGATCACGTGGCGCTCTGTGTCGGTGCTGGTCGGCCGACGATCATCAGTGTCGAAAATAATCTGGCGCGCGGAGTTCGGAAAGCCTCGGATTTTTTGATGTCGCTTCAACTGACAGGCGCAGCGCAGCAAGATAGCTTTGCCAATCTCCAGCTGCGACTGCCGGTGATTGTGATCGGCGGTGGGCTAACTGGCATTGATACTGCAACGGAAGCGCTGGCGTACTATCCCGTTCACGTGGAGCGGTTCTACCGCCGCGCCTGTCAGATCATCGAACGCGAGGGTGCAGCGGCGTTCTGGGCGCGCTTTGCGGGCGAGGAGCGCCAGATCGCCGAAGAATTCTTCGCCCACGGCAAGGCAATTGCTGCTGAGCGAGCGCGAGCAGAAGCAAGCGGAGAAATGCCGAACTTCCTTCCCCTGCTTCGGTCGTGGGGCGGGGTTCGGTTAGTCTATCGGAAACGCTGGCAGGATGCCCCTGCGTACCGACTCAACCACGAGGAAATCGAGAAAGCACTCGAAGAAGGCATCGAGATGGTCGAATGTCTCGATCCGCGGCGTTTTCTGCTCGATGCGCATCGGCACATTCGCGCTGTCGTGTTCGAAAAAATCTCGTGGGATGGATCGCGCTACATCGGAACGGGATCGTTTGTCGAGCTGCCGGCGCGGAGTGTGATTATTGCTGCTGGTACCCAGCCCAACATCACCTATGAACGCGAGTATCCCGGCACGTTCGAACTCGATGAGCAAGGCAAGTATTGGCGTGCCTACGAGTTGGTGGAAGAGTCAGCCGTTGCTATTGAGAACGGGAGTACCACCAAAGCAACTGAACCAGCCGAGCAAGCACCCGTCTGATTTCCGTTGCGGGGAGAATGCCGGAAGGCTACTCTTCCTGTGGGCGTCCGTACCCTTTGTAGCGATCAATACGGGCGCTGTAAAGCACAATGTTGAGCTGCTCGTCGCGGAGTGTCCCGCCAGAGGGCGAGTAGTAGAACGTCCCCAGCCGATCGGTCGGGGTGCGGGAGAGTCGGCCGCGCTCATCCACGTAGAAGCGTAGGGTGTAGTAGCCAAGCTCGAACGGTGCGGTTTCGAGTTGGCGTTGGAGGTTTTCGATTGAGTACACGAAGATGTCTGGCGCTGTCATTGCGGAGAAAGCGGTTTTTGGAGTGCTGCACGAACAGCTGGAAGTACATCCCCCAAGCGCAGACGCTTGCATTCCCGCACTGGTGCTGCAGCGAGCCATCGCAGCGCGATCGCACTGTAGGGTGCGACCAGCTCCGGGTGGTCGTTGGCGATCTTGCGGAGGCTTTCGCGCAACAGTCTCCGGATGCGATTGCGCCCAACTGCTCTTGGGCAGATGGCACGTGAGACGATAACGATGTAGCAAAGGAGCGGTGACTCGGCTCTCGGCAGCGCGATCACCTGAACGCGACCGCTCGGATCACGCCAACGTTTACCCCGCCGAACGAGTTCCTCGGTTGCAGCGTGTCCACGGAGCGGCACAAGCTGCCGAGCGCTCACCAGTGGCGTTCATCGCTGACGGTGAGTTTGTAGCGCCCTTTGGCGCGTCGGGCAGCGAGGACTTTCCGCCCATTTTTCGTTGCCATCCGCGCCCGGAATCCGTGTGTTGCGCGACGGCGGCGGCGACTGGGTTGGTACGTGCGCTTCATGCTGAGCAGTGCATGGTCTGTGGAACGAACATGACGCAAAAATACCGCACGCAGCCATCGCGTCCAAGACGATGGAGGGCGTCCTGCGCTGCAACAGCTGCAAGACGCCCTCCACGCGGATGGTGCCGTTGGCTACCGCAGTTCGATGGGAGCGCGAATGGTGAGCACTTTCTCTGCGTACTGGCCGATAGGCTGTGGGGCATACAACTCTGCGGTTGAAGGGCTGAGAGCAGAAACCTTCCGTTTGATGGTCGAGACCGCTTTCTGGAGCACCTGGAGCCGCTCGTCGAAGGGTGTTGCTGGTGTGTAGCTTCCGGTGCGTGAAAGTTGTCGTTGGTGACAGATCAGTTGGTAAAACTCGCAGAATTGCTCCCAGTCCTCGTCCCGCAGGGATTTGCCCCACGGAATAGGGCGATTTGCTTGTACAACCCACCAGTAGAGCGCGCACTCGACGGGGCTCAAAGGAATTGCCTTCCCATCTACCCGCAACGTGCACCGCATAATGTCGAGCACCGCGGAGGATGCAACGTTTGGATCCCTTGACGGCACAGCCTGGTGGTGAGCACCATTGTGCACCGGTTGACTGCTCGGAGCCGAGAAATCGGGGCAAGCGTACTGCATCGGGGGGCACGGCACTGCTCGGAGGACAAGGGATGGATTCATCGGCAGAAAGTTGGAAATGGAGATTTTGCCCTTCGGCCGTTTCTCGAGCTTGCCCGCCCACCAGTAGAGACAGTCGTATGGTCGCCCGTAGAGGAGGAACGCGCTGATTGCCATGGCGCTGTCGCGCTCGATCTCGCCGGTGATCAGCATGTGGAGCACTGTATCGTGCATGCTGGTTATCTTGCGGATGAGCTCGACCATACGCTGACCGTAGTTCGTTGAAGACTTGCGCCGCCGTTTCTGATGCTGGCCATTGAGTCCATTCGAATTGCTCACAGGTTGATCAGAGTGCCATCCTGCTCCCGGAGCAGTATATGGCAATGTTCTGCCTTCACGCACGAACAGGTATAATTCCGGGAAGTGAAGGCGATGCCGGAGCTCAAGCTCCTCGAAGACCTCTGGCACGGGGTAGAGGTCTTCATCGCAGTAGATCAGGGCAATGTGGCGCATAGGATGAACCGTAAAATGGTGGAACAAACGCTGTTCTCTGCCATTGCGCATTAGTGTCCCTGCATCGTGTGGAACGAAGTGCAAGGGGTGGTTGCACGGTTGCTCGTTCGACACTCTGCCAGTCAACTTTCCACATCGTCGGGCGCAATTGCAGAGCAACCTCAAGTAGTAGTACAGGCGCATTTTCAGATTTCGCCAAAAATTCCCGGTTGCATTCGTTGCGCCCATTCTTTGCAAGCGTCTTGACACTGTCAGAGATTTCTGACATTTGCCAAGTGCCTGTCAGGACAGAGAGTTGCATTGTAGAGTGTCTCGCAGTATTCCGTGCTTACCCACCTTACCACCGAAGGAAATTGATTTCGAAACCGAGTTGGAATCCGACCATGACCGCAGGCGAACGAAACTGTCGATCGGTTAAACCGCTGACGCCAAGGCCGAGGTGGAATGAACTTTCGGGGAGGAGATCTGCCATGATTGATGCAGTGTAGAGAGGTTCGCGCGGTGATACCGGCATGTTGCGGATGACGTCCCGTTGGCGGAGGACTGCACCAATGCTGAGCCGGAATTGGCTATTGACCTCGATAGCAAGGGTTACTTCATCTTGTTCCCAGCCGAGGAGTGAAAGCTGGCGGGTTGCTACGATACCGACCTTGTTTGCTTGGATTACGACGTTGCGGTTATCTCGCTCGAAACCGAAGCGGTAATAAAAGCCAACCGATGCGCGGAGCGGGACAAGCAGCTTGCGTTCAATCTCGTACATCGGTGAGGCAAGGACGTCAATAGAGAAATGATCGCCAAGTTTTTCGGTGATTTCAGCCTCTTTTTGCTGTAGCCAACGCTCGCGTTCGTTGAGTCGTTGCTCGCGGCTAGTGATAGCCTTCTCCCGATCGTCGAGCTGATCCTTGAACGACTTGAGTTCGGCGTACTTGCGTTCATACTCATCCTGGAGTTCGGAGCGTTTGTCCTCGTAGTCTTTCAGGAAGAGTTTAGCGTTGTTGAGCTTTGCATCGAGCTCAGCGCTTTCTCTGGCGATTTTGCGCTCCCGTTCGGTCAGCTCGTTTTGCCGACGAGCAAGCTCGCTGCGTTGGCGGTCGAGTTCGCTTCGTTCTTGGTCAAGTTGCTCGCGAAGCTGGCCGAGCGATCGCTGCTGTTCCTGGATGAGTCGAGCCAGCGACTGGAGCTCTTCTGTACTAGGCAGAACGATCGGCTCAGTGTTGTAAGGAATTCCGTAGTAGTTGAGCAATCCTGCAAGAATGTCCGAACGGATACCGAATTTGCCTGTGGCGCTCAGCAGATAGGCGCCTTGGACAATAGCGACGACTTGGCCAAACTTGTTGATAACAGGCCCGCCGCTGCTACCGAAATCAGTGGCTAAGTCGAGTTGCACCGAGTATTTGAACGCCTGCTCGCTAAAGTCACGTTTCGAGATGCTCCCTTGGGTGAGCGTCCATTCCATCCCACGCGGATGCCCGATGGCGACGACTGGTTCACCGACTTCGACAGGCTTTTCGCTGATCGGCAGCGTAACTCCTTGATGGCGTGCTACTTTGAGAACTGCAAGGTCAATATCGGGATGGTCGCGGAAGGCGTTGACCTCGATGACCGGGATGGTCGTACCCGCTCGTGTTGTAACCTGAATTTGACGGTGTGTAAAGTACGCTGCTTCGTAGCGGTAATAGACCGTTTCGCTAATCCCCGGTCGGCCGATAACGTGCTTGTTGGTGACGATATACTGCGAGTTGATAAAAAAGCCTGTGCCGCTAGCACTTTCTGTTTGGATGAGGACGACCGCTCCGGCGCATTGCTCAAAGATCTGCTTTGGATTGAGGGGCTGGGCTGCTCCTTCCCACGCATTGACGAACAAGCAATATAACGCTGCGATTGCCCATCCGGTAGTAGCTCGGTTGGCATCCATGCGGTACACCATCGCCTGTCATAACCGAAAATGGCACCGCCGCTGCTATATCAGATACCGTGCCAAGATTAGCGCACTCGGCGACCTTGAGAAAGTTCTCGTCTGTCATCGTTGGCAACGTGTATATATCCGAGCGCGCAGGAAATTACCACATGGCAGCAGGGTTGATCACAGAAATTGTCAGAGCAAGCAGGGGCGACGCTTCAGGGAGGGGGTTGATGCCAGTATCAGCTAAATATTCATAGGAAATGCCGATACGGAAATGTGCAGCACCTGTAATTGCAATTCCAGCTGCAATTCCGCCTTGGAAACGTGTCATATATACAGCATCCGCAAAAAGATAGGAATTGGGCCGGCTACCATAGAAGTTGGTGCCTATCCATGCGTTGACGTATAAATCCAGCAATGGATCGGCAAGACGTCGGCGCAGATGAATGCTGCCGCCGAGTGTGCTGAGCAAACGCTCGACGTTCGGGATATGCTGCTCATCGCTCGGCGGCGTTCGGTCGTCGAGCCGAATTGTATAAAGATCCCCGCGAGCGACTACTCCGCCATTGAACCCAGCCAAGGCGATTGGAAACAGGTATTTGCCGACGATGCTCCCGTAGATGAGCGAACGCTGGCGTCCGATGTCGAGATTATCCACATCGTGTTTGCAGCGATGGTAGTAGCCAAGTTGCCAATAGCTCGTGCCGACGCGGTGTGTGAAGAGAAACCCTTCTTGCCAAAACACTGCACGTGGATTGAATCGAATGTCGTTCTCGGGGTTTGCGATGAACTCGATCTCGCTGGCAAAGGCAAGACTGGAGCGCTCCCCGATACGGACAAGCTCGATGAGCGCAACCAAACGCTGGATCCATGCATGCTCCCGATCCCCTGAAAGGTAGCCGCCAAACTCGCCCCAGCCTACCAGAGAATGCATCCATCCGAGTGTGCCTGGTTCGATGCGTCTTGATGAATCGAGCAATGGATTGAGCGCCACCCAGCGGTCGGGAAAGCGCTGCCCGTGCAGGCTTGATCCAATAATCACAAACAGCAGCAGCATATTGCGCATAGTTCCTCCACTGCGGATTGCTCAGACTCAGAACAAATTTCGCATACGCTGTGTTGATGTGGTATCGGTCCGTACTGCAACGATTGCACCGCACATGTGTTACTTGGCGTGCTGTTTGCACAACCAACGTGGTGTTTACGTTTTTTCGACTGTTCAATGCGCACTTGCTTTTTGGTTGGAGTTTGTCTCACACTGCAGGTACTTATCGCACGCGCCGATTCCGAGGTCGAATGGTGGGGTGTATTCGGTGGCTGGTCGCTCCTTGATCACCGCGCATCTATCCCGGTCTACGATGGGCAGCCCGAGTGTGGCATATTCACGCGCGGACGCTCCAGCGGCATCCTGCTCGGTGTTAGCTACGATCGGCCGTTGCTCCCATGGATTGAAGGGAGTGTACGCGTTACGTTCTGGCATCGCCCGGCACGACTGGAACTTACGACCGACAATGGATTGGAAGCCTATGACCCTGAGCAAGGAGCCTACGTCCCATATTTGCGGCGGCACGTGTGGAACGCAACATTGCTCTATCTTGGTCTCGAGCTGAGCGGGCGGATCTATCCATTGCGTGCGTTTGGTCTGGAGCTGCCACTCTGGCTTCGCGTCGGCGGAGATGTCTCACATCCGGCGTTCGGTGCCGACTATGAACAAACCGAAGAGATTGTCCAGCCCGCAGCGCTAGTTTTTCCCGATGGAACGCGTCGCCATACGATTGCGCGCGGCGCAATTCCCGATGCAGTGACGACCTATGGTGCACTCGCGTCGTTGGGCGCCACTATTCCGCTGCGGAATCGGCTCGCCCTCGTGCCGGAAGTTGGCATCCGCTACGGTCTCGGCTCGATTCGCTCCACCTACCAGTGGACCGTCCACGCTGCATTTGCCGCAGTAGGCGTTCGTGTGAACTTGAGCGCTCCACCATCAGAGCCGCTGCATCCACTACCACCGCCCCCACCACCTCCTCCAGAAAAGACTCCTCCAGCGCTCCTTGCGCTTTCTCTTGCATCGCCTGAACCGATCGCCGTTCAGGAAGCGATTGTGACGGAGACCTTTCCGCTCCTTCCGTACGTGTTCTTCGATAGTGCGTCGAGTGTGATTCCACCGCGCTACCTGCCGCCGATCGATCCCGAGAGATTTGTTGATTCGCTGCTCCCGCGCTCGACGCTGGGGATTTACTATCACCTGCTGCATATCCTCGGCAAGCGGCTTGCTGCTGATACTACAGCAGTGCTGCTCATTACAGGTACGACCGACGGACGCGAAGTTCCGCCTGCAGAGCAGCCGATTCTTGCCCGTGCCCGCGCAGAAGCAATCGCAAGCTACCTTGCCAGTCGATGGCATCTGCGACCAAGCCAGCTTGTCGTTCGAACAAGCCCAACGCCGAGCATCCCCACCAATCCTGCCTATCCGGAAGGCCTGGTCGAAAATCGCCGCGTTGAACTTGCCAGCCAGCAGCAGTCGGTGTTCGCTCCTATTGTGCCTGAGCGCTTCCGTGAGTACATTGTCCTCCGAAACCGTGCGACGCTCCGCACTGGATACACTCTCCCAACTACTCGCTGGGAACTTGAAGCTCGCTACGGTAGTGCTCTGCTCGCTCGGCGTCAAGGGTACGGCACGCTACCATCGGTCGTGGGGATTGAGCTTGACACCGCAGCGTTAGCAGCAATTGCTCCGCAGATTGCCGAACGTGATTCGATCGAATGTGCGCTTCGCATTGAAACAGCCGACGGTCGCCAGCAGCAGAGCCGCACCTTCCTTCCGATCGTTCGAACGATGAGCAAATTCGAACGCCGACGACTCAGCTTGGTTGTCTTCGATTTCGACCGCGCGGACCTATCCCCGACAAACCGTGCGCTGGTTCAGCACTTTGTGGCCGATGCGATCACGCCGCGTTCGCGCGTCCGCATTACTGGCACGACCGATCGCCTCGGCGAAGCTGCGTACAACTTGCAACTATCGCAGGCACGGGCCGACGAAACCCGCCGTACGATCGAAGCGATTCTACCGTCGGCGCAGATCGAGGAAGCCCGTGGGATTGGTTCGTCGCAGTTGCTCTTCGATAACTCGCTCCCAGAAGGACGTTCCTACTGCCGAACGGTCACGATCGTCGTCGAAACACCGCTCGAGCCATCAACTCCGCGGTAGTGTTACGAGTTGATAACACGGTCGCTGCATGAGCGCACGATAGTTTTGCGATCGTGTGTGTTGGTTCTCTTTCCATCTGCCATGCGAATTCCTCTGGGCGTTGCAGCATTGCTGCTGATTGCAAGTGGAGCATTTGCGCAATCAGCATGGTACGAACGGTTCACGGTGCGCGGCTACACCCAACTTCGCTATGAGCAGGTGCATTCTCTCGATGTCCCCTCCGAGTGGAAGAGTAACGGGTTCTCGATTCGCCGGGGTCGGCTCGTTCTCTCGGGCTTTATCACCAGCAACGTGTTCATGTACATCCAGCCAGATTTTGCTGCATCAAGTGGCAACACGCTCAACCTCCTGCAACTGCGCGATGCGTACTTCGATGTCTTCCTCGATTCACTCCATGCCTACCGCATGTGCGTTGGGCTCAGCAAAGTACCCTTTGGCTACGAAAGCATGCAGTCGAGTTCGCTCCGTCCGCCGATGGAGCGCGCAGAGGTGGGCGATGCTGCCTCCCTTCCTGGTCAACGCGATCTTGGAGTATTTGCTATGTGGGCGCCGCCCACAGCCCGCGCGATCTATGCGCGGCTCACCCACGATGGCTTCAAAGGCTCCGGAGATTACGGTTGCATCAGCATTGGCATCTACAATGGCCAAGGACTCAATCGCCCGAAACTCAACCATACGCCCTACTGGTCAGCGCGGGCAACCTACCCGATTGAGCTTGGCGATATGGTGATCGAGCCAGCACTTCAAGCGTTCACCGGTCGTTTTACGCCACAGACGAGCAGCACCGTTCAAGCCGAAAGTAACGCACTGCGCGACGAACGCTACGCTGCAACGCTTGCCATTTCACCAGCGCCAATTGGAGTGCTTGCCGAGTACTTCTGGGGAACTGCGCCGCGGTACGTCCCTCCCTCGAACGGTGGCGGAGGATATGTGCGCTCTGGCCGGATCGAAGGTGGATATGTAACGCTCTATGCACGCACGAGCGTGATGGGCTACCGCATTGTTCCGTTTGCGCGATGGCAAACGCTCCACGGCGGGATCAAGTCGCAGACTGATGCGCCAATGACCGATCTGGGCCAGTGGGAAGCCGGAGCGGAGTGGCACGTGAGTTCAGCGCTGAAGCTGACTGCCGAGTATATGCACACACAGCGCCAAACCTTAGCGTCTAGCGGAAGCCAACACACACGGAGTGAATCCATCTGGCTCCAACTGCAGGTGAGCTACTGAGCCTCGAGCGGGATCAGCTCGAACCGCTCAACGTCGAACAGCCCCCGATCGCTCAGCTTGAGTGCGGGAATGACCAGCAGCGCCATGAACGACAGCGTCATTAGTGGCGCGCGAAGCATCGAGCCAAGCTCTTTTGCACGGGCGTCGAGTGCACGGTATTGCTCGGCAACTTCGTGCCCGTCGCGATCGCTCATCAACCCTGCAACAGGGAGAGGAAGAACTTGGCAGGCGCTGCCTTCAGCAACCGCAAGTCCACCGCCGCATGCGACCAGTGCATTGATTGCCGTAACAAGTTCCTCGACACTTGCGCCGACGGCAACGATGTTATGCGAGTCATGGGCAACACTCGAGGCGAGCGCCCCGCGTCTGAGACCAAATCCGCAGATGAATCCAATTGCAGGTGGTGCAGGCTTGTAGCGGTTGACCACTGCGATCATTGCAAGGTCTTGCGTAGGGTCGGGGACGTAGAACCCGTCGCGACGTGGCGCATCGAGCACAAGATGATCGGTCACCAGTTGGCCATCGCGTGCGCCGATGACGTGGATACGTTCGTTTCGTGCTGCCAGCCGAAAATCCTCCGTGGTTACCGTTGTTGCATTCCATCGGTTGGGCGTGCTGCACGGGGACCATTGATGGCGCGGCACACCTTCCCGCGCAACGCACTGCCCTGCAACGTATGTCTCGATAACCTGGAATGACTCGAGCGAATCAACAACGAGAAAGTCTGCACGATCACCTGGACGCAGCAATCCGATGGGGAGACGATAGTGGAGTGCGGGGTTGAGCGATGCGGCTCTGAGGACATCGAATAGGTTGTAGCCTTCCCGGACAGCGCGTGCGACGATGCGGTTGATGTGTCCAGTTGCCAGTTCATCGGGGTGGAGATCGTCGGTGCAGAACATCACACGTTCGGGATAACGCTCCAGCAGTGGATGGAGCGCCGCATAGTTTTTGGCTGCCGAGCCTTCGCGGATGAGGATGTGCATTCCGGCAGCGATTTTGTCAAGCGCTTCCTCGAGACTGGTGCATTCGTGGTCTGTTTGAATGCAGGCGCTGGCATAGCGGGCAGCCGCCGATCCTCGCAAGCCTGGAGCATGCCCATCAATCGGCTTTGCTACTGCCTGCGCTGCAGCAATTTTTGCCATCACCTCGGGGTCGCCAGCGAGCACGGCAGGATAGTTCATCACCTCCGAAAGGTATCCGATGCGCTCGTCGGCAAGCAGCGATGCGACCGCCTCTGCATCGAGTACCGCACCCGCGGTTTCGAACGAAGTTGCTGGCACACACGACGGTGCACCGAAGAGGATCGGAATGGTGGCTTCAGCTGCATCGGCAAGCATCCACGCCACGCCGTCAGTGCCGAGAACGTTCGCGATCTCGTGCGGATCGCTCACGGTAGCAACTGTTCCGTGCACCGCCGCAAGTCGGCTAAACTCTCGCGGTGGGAGCATCGAGCTTTCGACGTGCACGTGCGCATCTACAAAGCCAGGCATCAGGTATGGCGATCCGCCGTCGCCAGCGCGAATCTGCGTAATTCGGCTGATGCGATCACCTTCGATGATGAGCTCCCCTACAAAGAGTGCACGGGAGTGAATATCCACGAGTGTGCCTTGATAAATCATCGGTCATACTGTGCCAACGAGGCACTGGTGTTAGACCACTGACCAAAATTACAGCGCTTGGCTGCTACCAAGTGCTGGATAATTTCGCCAGTACGAACACTTCTCCTTCCCCCGACATGCAACACGAGCGGCGTGCATACAAGAGCATCGTCCTCTTCGGCATTGTGAGTTTGCTCGCAGACGTTACCTACGAATCGGCGCGGAGCATCATTGGTCCCTACCTGGCGGTGCTTGGCGCTAGTGCAGTCGCTATCAGTGTGGTATCGGGTGCAGGAGAGCTTGTCGGATATGGTTTGCGCATCGCAAGCGGACGGCTTGCCGATCGGACGCAGCGGTATTGGCTCTTGGTGTGGATAGGCTATGCAGTCAACCTGTTGGCAGTGCCGCTTCTGGCGCTTGTCGGGCGTTGGGAGGTCGCAGCAGTGCTCGTCATTGCTGAGCGGCTTGGGAAAGCGATCCGAGCGCCAGCGCGCGATGCTCTCCTTGCGCAAGCAACTCAGCACATTGGGCATGGGAAGGGTTTTGGCATCCACGAAGCACTCGATCAAATTGGTGCAGTCAGTGGACCCCTACTTGTCGCGGCAGCGATGGCCGTTGGGCTTGGATATCGTGGTGCGCTTGGATTGCTCGCTATTCCTGCGCTTGCAGCATTGGGCGCATTGCGACTCATCGAACGAACTCTTCCCCCACCCGAACACACGTCCGTGCACAGCTCGGAATCAAACGCAGCGCCAGCGGCACTTCCGCCGATGTTCTACCGTTTTCTCATCGCTGCCTGCTTTGCTGCTGCGGGGATGGTGGATTTTCCGTTGCTTGCGTACCACGCCCATGCTGCTGGATTTAGCCAGACGCTTGTACCGCTCCTGTACGCTCTGGCGATGGCGGTGGATGCACTTGCAGCGCTCGTGCTCGGGCGGCTTTTCGATCGGCTTGGGCTGCGGACGCTCGCTGCAGCAAGTGTCGTCAGCAGCATCGCGGCTGTGCTCGTTATCGCAAGCGGTTCTCCTGGGGCGGGCATTATCTCTCCGGTCGCGCTCGCTATTGGGATTGCTGCCTGGGGCATTGGCATGGGCGCGCACGAGTCTATTCTGCGGGCAAGTGTTGCGCTGATCGTTCCAGCGCAACTTCGTGGGAGTGCGTTCGGAGCACTGAGCGCGTGGTATGGCGGTGCTTGGTTCGTTGGGAGCAGCCTCCTCGGTGTGCTCTATCGCTGGCATCCGATGGCGATGGCGCTGGCAGTCGCAGTGCTGCAAGGAGTTGCTGCCGCGATGTGGTTTGCTTCCGCAAGAACACACACGAACTGAAAGATGCAATTTTGCAGTGAACATTTCGGATGGAATCACCAATGGATCGCGAGGAAGTCCTTCGCTGGTTTGGCGAGCGTCTCGAGCGCGATAAGCCACTTGCAATCCCTGAGGCAATCTTCGAGGCACTCACGCCTGACCTTGCTCGTGAGCTTGCGCAGCGGTATGGTCGCTTCGGCTTGATTCGGCTCCCTGCGCACGAGCAGCGTTTCTTCGAATGGCTCCGCCAGCGCGATCCAGCCGTTTGGAGCGATCTCTGGGGCGGCGAGCAGGAGCCCTACGTCGTCGCACTTTCGTTTCTGGAGGTGCTTCTCGATCGGCGGAAAGGCTTCCCGATCTGCGACTTAGTGGGAACGGACAACTACTACTTCTTCCCTGCGATGCTCGAGTGGACGCAGGAAGCGCGCGATTACGCCGCCGCCGTTCGGGAACGGTTCGAACGCGGGCAGCCGCTGAGCACTGAGCAGCTTTTGGTCATCGAGCTACTGCTCGGCGGTGCGGTTGACATCTGGCATTTTGCCTATCACCACAACATCGAGCTTGAGGACGCCAAGCAGGCAGTTCGCGTTTTGGTCGAGGACAAAGTCCTCCCCCACTTGCGCAGTGCCGAGCAATTGGCGCCGTTCCTTCGGTAGGATGAAGGAACAAGCCGAGCACGGTCAGTGTTTGCACATGTGTTCGAGGTTTGTTCAACTACATGCTCACAGTTCCATGATTACTCCTCTCCTTGTCGCGGTGATGGTCGCAACGGGAAATTCCTCGCCCACGGTTGGCTCCCCTGCACCGGACTTTACCGCACCTTCGACAGGCGGCGAGCTGAGCTTGAAGAGTCTGCGAGGCAAGTGGGTGGTGCTCTACTTTTTCCCCAAAGCATTCACGCCGGGATGCACTGCCGAGTCGTGTTCGCTCCGCGATGGATTCGATGGACTCCGCTCGCTCGATGCAGTGGTCATTGGCGTCAGCACCGATGATCTGGAGACGCAGCGGAAGTTCAAGGAAAAGTACGCACTGCCTTTCGAGCTTATTGCCGATAGCGATAAGCGCGTTGTCAAGGCGTACGACGTCAGCGGCATGTTCGGCTTTGCTAAGCGGCGAACGTTCATCATTGACCCCAAGGGAATCATTCGCCACATCATCGAGGATGTGGAAACCAGCACGCACGCCGAGCAAGTCCGGAAGATTTTGGCAACGCTCCGCGCAGAAAAGTAGCCGCTACGGGAAGAGCACGCTCAGCGAACGAAGTCCAAGCGGCTCGACTGCCAGAAAACCTTCTGCGTAGCGCACACCGATCATGCTCCCCCAGTAGCGGGCGCGTGCAACGACGCTCTCGAGGAAGTCTGGTCGAGAGAGCACGGTCTCCGGTTCATCGCTCTGGTAGCGCTCAGGAACGTACACTTGCGAGGCGTAGGCTCGAATGGCTTCGAGCTTTTGCTCGAACGTTTGGCTGATGTCCACGAAAAAATCTGCTTCGTGGTGGTATGCCTGAATGTAGGAGTAAAGCCGTGCGGGTCGGTAGGGTTCTTGCTCGGTTCCATCGGGGCCGAAGGTATGCAAGCGCGCCAAGCCACTTTTGAAGTAGGCGCTCCGCACGATGCGGTGGACGGCCTCGTGGTCAGGGTGACGCTCAAACGGCGGAGGAAAGAGTACCACGTGTGGGCGATACTGCCGAAGCACACGCACAAGCTCGACGATTGCATCATCAGTCGGTGCGATTGCACTATCGGGCATGTCGAGGAACTCCCGGCGATGAACGCCCAAGATCTCCTGCGCACGGCGCGCTTCCTCCAAGCGGAGCGATGCAGAACCGCGCGTGCCAAATTCACCGCGGGTGCAGTCCACAATGCCGACGCGGTATCCCTCGCGGACAAGTGCAGCGAGCGTCCCGCCTACGCAAAGCTCGACATCATCAGGATGGGCACCGATTGCTAAAACGTCCACGGTCATCGTTGGGAAAGGTCATTCGTTGAGGTGCGCGAAAATCGGGAATGCATCCAGTACGCGTGGAATACTTTTTGCGCGCTGTGGTGTTACGTTTGCAACTGCGGAGTGTTTGTGCTGCACGCGTCTGTGCGCTGCATGCCACCAGGTGTTGGTTTACCGCGAGATATGCCGATGAACCGTCGCGTTTTCCTTGGGCTGGAACGCCGTGCGCCTGCCCGTCTTGCAGAGCCAATAAGTTCGATCGAGCCGTACGAAGAGCCACTTCAGCGCAGTGACGTGCTCCACCTGTTGCGGAGACTCACGTTTGGACCCACCCCGGAGCTTGTCGAGCAACTGATCGGCAAGAGTGCCGAGGAGGCTGTTGATCTCTTGCTCGGCGATCCAAGCCAAGAGCCGCCTGTGCCATCTCCTGGGGCATGGGTAAACCAGGCGCAGGAAGATCCGCGCGGAGTGGACATCGTCACCCGCAATCAAATTGAATCAACGTGGCAGGCAAACTTCAAGGCGCTGCAGCAGTGGTGGATCGAGCAAATGCTTGACGAAACAATCCCCGCACGGGAAAAGCTGACACTCTTTTGGAGTGGGCACTTCACGACGGAGTTCACCTACGACTTGGGGTACATTCCACCGCAGGTACTCTACCGCCAGAACCTCATGCTCCGACGGATGCGGCTGGCGAACTTCCGTGCATTCCTCGAGGAAGTCACACTCGACTGTGCGATGCTCGAGTACTTGGGTGGGACGCTCAACGTTGCCGGCACGCCGAACGAAAACTACGCTCGCGAAATGATGGAGCTGTATTCGACCGGGATTGGATGGTACACCGAGGGCGACGTCAAGGAAGCAGCACGCGTGCTGACAGGGTGGAAGTCCTCGCTCTACAGCGACGCGCCGGCTCCGAATGGCATGTTCAACACATGGTTCAAACCCAGCGATCACGACATCGGCGCAAAGCAGTACTTGGGGATGACGATCCCGGCGCGTGACCAAGACACGAACACCGAGTACTTGGTCCGGACGCAGGAAGTCCGTCGGATGATCGAAATTTTGTTCCAGCAGCGTCCAGAAGCGGTCGCACGGTTCATCACGAGCAAGTTGTACCGCTACTTCGTCTACAGCAATCCGGGAGCGACCGATGCTGCTGTGCTTTCCGCGTTGATGGACGTCTTTATTGCCAACGATTTCGAATTGCGTCCGCTTGTTCGGACGCTGCTTGCAAGCAAGCACTTTTTCGATCCTGCCAACCGCGGCGTGCAGATCAAAACGCCAGCGGAGTTTGTCGTCGGGTTGGGTCGGCAACTCGGTGTTCCGCTTTCGGGAGCAGCCGACGCGATGGCGCGCATGGAGCAGGATCTTATTGACCCGCCAGATGTTTCGGGGTGGCCGGGCTACCGCACGTGGATCAGCACGAAAACGTTCCCCCAGCGGATTCAGTACGCCGGACAGCTTATCGCTGCGATGAGCGATGCACAGGCGCAAGCGTTCGTCCGTTCATTCGAGGGGTGGCAGTCGGTGGAAACCTTTGTTGCAGCTGTGACGGAGTTTTTGCTCCCGCGTCCGGTGAGCGCAGAGCGTCAGGCATACTACCAGGCAATTCTTCTTGGCGGCGCACCCAGTTACGAATGGCCTTCGATCGCCAACGATGCCCAGGCAGTCGGCAGCCGGCTGCGGTCGCTCCTTCGAGCAATTGTCAAAGCTCCCGATTACCATTTGTGCTAACGTTTTTGATGGAGGCATAACGCGATGCGACGACGTGACTTTCTCCGCACTGCGACAGCGCTCGCGACAACAGCTGCTGCGACAAGTATTGCGGGTATCCCTGTTCGTGCCAGCTCGCCGATCCTCTCGCTGCCGCCTCGTGTGCTGGAGAGCGATAATGTGCTCATCATCATCCAGCTCTTTGGCGGCAACGACGCACTCAACACCGTCATCCCAGCGGAGGATGACGAGTACTACCGCATCCGCCCGACGTTGGCGATTCCGAAACAGCAGGCGTGGCGCTGGCTGACGACCGATCTCTACCTCCATCCTGCGTTGGCGGGCGATGGCGTCTATGGCGGCGGCTTTGGCGGTCTGATGGATCAGGGGCGGCTGGCAATCGTGCAGGACGTCGGCTACGACAATCCAAACCTGTCGCACTTCCGCTCGACGGACATTTGGCTATCGGGCATCAACTCGTCGGATCCCTTCGTTCGGCTCAGCGAAGGATGGATTGGGCGCTTCTTTGCGCGCGTCTTGCCTGATTTCCCCACAGTGCTGCCGGAGCATCCGCTCTGCGTGCAGATTGGGGGGACGCTCTCGCTACTGTTCCAATCGTCCAAGGGCGACGTTGGGATTGCACTGACCGACCCGCAGAAATTCTTCGAGCTGGGTAAAGGTTCGACACCTGATGAAGAACCACTTCCCGAACTGGATGCATTCGCGCGGGAGTTCAACTACATTCGCTCAATTGCGGCACAAGCAGATCGCTATTCCCAGGCAGTGCTCGATGCGTATTCCCGTGGACGCACCACAGTGGACTATGGCTCTCGCGGTTTGCCTGCGCAGCTTGGGATGATTGCGCGCTTGATTTCGGGCGGTCTCAAAACGAAAGTGTACCTGTGCTATCTGGGCGGTTTCGATACGCATGTCCAGCAGCAAGAAGCTGACGACGTCACCAAAGGTGTGCATCCATCGCTCCTGGAGCAGCTTGCCAATGGCGTGGCGATGTTCATGCAGGATGCGCTCCAGCAGGGCTTTGCGCGCCGCGTTGTGGGGATCACAATCTCGGAGTTCGGGCGGCGCCCCTACGAGAACGGCTCGCGCGGCACCGATCACGGTGCGGCAGGAGTGCAGTTTGTGTTCGGCGATGGGGAAAGCATCCGCTCCTCGCGCTTTGGGACAGCACCAAACCTCCGCGAGCTCGATGCGAACGGCGACCTTATCTACCAGAACGATTACCGGCGTCTCTACGCGGACATCTTGCTCAATTGGTTCGACGCTACTCCGGAGGATACAGCTGCAATCTTGGGAGATCGAATTGCACCGCTCAACGTTATCAAGCGTCGCGTTACATCGAGCGTTCTCCCTGCAGGGAATGCAAGTTCAGCGATTGCAGTCGTTCCCAATCCCGTTGTCGGTGGAGGAGGCGAAGTGCGAGTCCAGCTTCGGCGCCTTGCGTCGGTTCAGGTGGAGATTTACAACCTACGAGGGCAATTTATCGGCGAGCTCTATCGAGGCTTGCTTCCCGAAGGAACGAGCTGTTTTTCGCTTCCGGTGTTGCAGTCGGGTACCTACCTTGCTCAGCTGCGTTGCAATGACGCGCTTGTACAGACGACGTTCACCGTAGCGCGGTAGATTGGCAGCGGTGCCTCCTCTCCACCACGATACCGCACATACTCTGCATCCGACGTAGTGTGATGAACCGCCAGTAGCACACAGCTACGACATGACCTACGACGGTGTCACACGCCGCCCACATGATTTGGGTGCAGTGACTGACAGGATATCTCCGACCATACGACCAGCGGGAGCGATTACCCGCGGCTGCGAGAACGCAACCGATAGACGTATGCCAACACTCGTGCGACAGCTCGGAAGAGGTGTTCGGGGATTTCGTCATCAACGTCGCACGAGGCGTAGAGCGCACGGGCAAGCGGTGGATCCTCGACGATCGGGACGTTGCTCTCCTGCGCGATGCGACGAATCTGCTCGGCTAAATAGTCCACGCCCTTTGCAATGACACGCGGAGCATTCATCTTCCCGCGCTCATATATGAGTGCCACAGCGTAGTGCGTCGGGTTTGTGACGACGACATCGGCGTTCTTGACGCGTTGGAGCATCAGCTTCCGCAAGCGCTGACGCCCAATCTGGCGAATGCGCTGCTTGATCTGGGTATCGCCCTCCTGTTGCTTGAGTTCGTCTTTGACTTCCTGCTTTGTCATCTTCATCTCCTGGCGGAAGCGGCGCCGCTGGTAGAGGAAATCGCCGACGGCAATGAGAGCGTACACGAGGCTCACCTTGAGCGCCAGCTCGAAGCCCAGCGATGCAATCGTGCGAGCCAGTGATTCCAGAGGCTGTGCCATCAGGGTGAGGACTTCATCGGTCCGGCGGCGGAGTACGTCCCAAACCACTACGCCGATGATGAGCACTTTCCCCAAATTTTTTCCGAGTTGGAGTGCAGTATCCTTCGAAAGGAACAATCGCCGCAGTCCGCGCATCGGGTGGAACAGCGGTGCATTCTTGAGACCTTCGGTGAATTTTTTCCCTGCCCAGCGGAGGCCTACCTGCGCAATCTCGCTTGCCATACCGAGCACGAACGCAACACCCAGAAACGGAAGGAGCAGCAGCAGTACGAACGTGCCAAGATGCTCTGCATAGACGGGGAGCGATGCATCGCTGATTGTGAACTCTGCGGCGTGCTGGAAGACCGAGCGAAAGAGCGCTGCGAGCCGATCGCCGATGTATGCACCGTAGGTGTAGAGGAACCATCCCCCAAACAGCAGCAACGCAGCGCTGGTTAACTCCATGCTCTTGGCGACCTGGCCGCGGTCCCGCGCATCGCTCAAGCGTTTCGGAGTCGCTTCCTCGGTTCGTTCCTGGCCGTCGGGTGTTTCGGGCATCGCACTTAGCGCGTACGGAGTGCAACAAGGAGCATCGTCAGCTGATCATCGAACCAGCTGAGCGCATTCTTCATCACGAGGACAACGAGAGGTACCGTCGCCAGCAGGACGAGCAGTCCCACGACAATCTTGACGTGCATCGAGAGCATGAAGATGTTCACCTGCGGAGCGATCCGAGCCAGCAGTGAGAGCGCAATCTGCACCAGGAACGTCGCAACGATGATCGGTGCTGCAATCTTGACGCCAAGGATGAGTGCCCCGGTTGCCATCCGGACGAGAAACGCAACATCCATGCTACCGAGGGCGAACCGGTCGAGCGGCACCAGTGTTGCGCTTGCGTACACCGCTTCCAGCAAGGCGTGATGTCCGTTCAACCCTAAAAACAGCATGAGCATTGCCATTGCTTTCAACTCACCAAGGAGCGTCGGCACACCCGCTGTCGGATCGAACAAGAGCGCGGTCTGGAAGCCCAGTTCCATGTCGGCAAGTCCGCCGGCAAAGCGTGCTGCCATCATGACCATGGATGCGCAAAATCCAATGAGCGCACCGACGAACGTTTCTTTGAGCACCAACGGGACGAGGGCAAATGGCTCGACGACGATCGTCGGCTGCAGCGGGGCTGCAACCATCGCCATCGAGAGCGCGATGGTTACTGCAAGACCAACTTTGACCAGCGGCGGAATGCCAAGCGCACTCAGCAGCGGCCCGGAGACCATCATCGCCAGCACTCGCACGAAAAACAGAATGCCAACGATGAACTTGTCCATGAGGTATTCGAGCACATTGCCCGATGGAAAGAGCATTGCTTCCTCCCGGTTGCTATGGGTGCGGCGCTACTTGAGCGTCGGGATCATGGAAAACAGCGCAATCGTGAACGCCTTCAGGTTGCGAATCATGAACGGCAGCACCAGCAGCGTCACAACGAACGTAACCAAAAGCTTCGGCACGTAGGTGAGTGTCTGCTCGCTGATCGAAGTTGCCGCTTGGAAAATTGCAATCCCTAAGCCGACCACCAGCGAGAGCAGAAGCAGCGGCCCGCTGACCAGCAGGACGTAGTAGAACGCATCGCGCGCGATTTGCACAACCATTGCATCAGTCATCAGTCATCGGTTCAGAGTGGGACAAGGCTTTTCATGAGCGATTCGACAAGGAGATGCCAGCCGTCAACGAGCAGGAACAGCAGCACTTTGATCGGCAGAGAAATCACCTGCGGCGGCAACATGAACATCCCCAGCGACATGAGAGTACTCGAGACGATCATATCCACCACCAAAAACGGCACGAAGATGATAAAGCCGATCTGGAAGGCAATCCGAAGCTCGCTCAACGTGTACGCGGGAATAACCGCCCACGTGCTGACTTCCTCGAGGTTGCGCGGTTTGTCCTTGCCGCTGAGCTTGACAAACAGGCGCAGATCCTCCTCGCGCGTGTGGCGGAGCATGAACTCGCGGAACGGTTGAATCATCCGCGTGACGGCGACATCCTGGCTGATTTCCTGGCGCAAGTATGGCTGGAGTCCTTCACGGTTTGCACGATCGAGGACTGGCTGCATAACGAAAAACGTCAGAAACAGCGCCAGCCCGACTAAGAGCTGTGCCGGTGGTTGCGCCTGCGTGCCGAGTGCCTGCTTCATGAAGTAGAACACCACCACGATGCGGGTAAAGCAGGTCATCATCACCAAAATCGAGGGAGCCAGTGCGAGCACCGTCAGCACCAGCAGAATTTGCAGCGCGGTGGTGAACTCTCTCGGACTCTGCGTTTGCTGTACGCCGATCGTCACTGTCGGCAGCGGCAATGCTGCCCCTGGTTGCTGGGCGAAGACATCCATGCCGACGAGCACCAGCATTGCGAGTACTCCGAGCAGAAAAAGGCGTCCGTGCCTCATGTTTGGGTACGCGTGACCGATAATCTTTCGCTTTAGTTGCAATCATCGTGCCATGTGCGCGCCTACCGTACGAACTGCTCTCTCGAGAGAAGGACGGATTCTGCCTTCAAGCAGAGAGCCTGGCGCAAGGGATGAGCGAGCCTGCACATTCGGTGCAGGTGTGTGCACAGAGCGGCGTTTCCGATATTGCACGTGGTCGTCTTGCTTGGAAGTTCCCGCTCGATGGTCGGTGATCTCCTGCTCACGCTTGCACTGGTTGGTCTGAATGCATTTTTCGTTGCTGCCGAATTTGCACTGGTCAAGGTGCGTTCGTCGCATATCGAAGTTCGTGCGCGCGAAGGGAGCATGCTTGCACGCCTTGTCCGCTCGATCATTGCGCAACTCGATGGGTACCTATCGGCAACGCAGCTGGGCATCACGATTGCATCGCTTGGGTTGGGATGGATCGGCGAGCCAGTTGTTGCACGGATGATCGCAGCAACGTTCGAGATGCTGGGCATTCACCTCTCGCAGGAGGCCATCCATCGAATCTCTCTGCCCGTGGCGTTCGGCACAATTACGGTGCTGCACATCGTGCTCGGCGAGCTTGCGCCGAAATCGCTTGCAATCCAGCACAGTGAACGCATCGCGTATGCGGTTTCCGTCCCGATGCGTGCCTTCTACGTGATCTTCAAACCTGCGATCTGGTTGCTCAATGGACTTGCGCAGTTGCTACTGCGGCTTGTTCGGATTTCCCCAGCGAAGGAAAGCGAGCTGCATTCGGCCGATGAGCTTCGGTACCTCCTTGAAGAAAGCCAGCGGAGCGGCATCCTCGAAGCGGAGCATCACGAACTGCTCGAGAACATTTTCGAATTCCGCCAGCGCCAGGTACGGCACGTCATGGTCCCGCGCCGGCGTATCGTCGCGCTCGAGCTCGGGATGCCGACCGACCGCATCCTCGACGTCGTCATCGAAGAGGGGTACTCCCGCATGCCAGTCTATCGAGGCACACTCGATGACATCGTCGGTATTGTGTACACAAAGGATCTGCTCTCGCTGGTGCACATGCGCCACCTGATCATTCTGGAGGACATCCTCCGCCCGGTGATCACCGTCAGTGAAGAAGAACTGCTCAGCCGCTTGCTGAGACGCTTCCAGCAGGAGCAGGTGCATATGGCAATCGTCACTGATGAATTCGGCGGAACTGCTGGCCTTGTTACGCTCGAAGATGTGCTCGAAGAAATCGTCGGCGAAATCCGCGATGAGTACGACGAAGAACGCGCGCCAGTTGAGCGTCAACGGAGCGACTACATCGTCCAAGCTGCGACCCCGATTGCCGACCTCAACGAGTACCTGCCCGTTCCTCTCCCCGAAAGCGAAGACTACGAAACACTCGGTGGTTTGATTTTCCTCCAGGCGGGGACAATTCCTCCTGTCGGAGCGACGTTCGAAATTCCGCCCTACCGCGCTGTGATTTTACGGGCAACCGATCGAACGATCGAGCTTGTCAAGCTGCACCTTCTCGGCGATGAGTCACCCCCGAGCAGTTGACGCGAATCACTGCACGCCGCGGTAGCGGTACTTCTCGCTCAAGAAAAACGGAGTCGAAGGCGACAGCCGGTAGTCGCCGAATCCAGTGTTGTCAATGAAGATGTAGCGGCGATTGAGCTGCGTGTACGTCCAGATGATGATTGAGCGGTTGTCGTACGGATTGACGCGGCGTTCGACGCTCGATGGCTCGCCGAGGACAATGTACACCATGCCCATGTCGGTGAGCCAGCCTTCGGTGTAGGAGCGGAAGTTGCGGTTTGCGTACTCAATGCGGGCGTAGTATTCCTCGAATGCTTCATTGCGGAGTGTGCCTGGCGTGGGGTCGTGTTCTTTCCAGAATTGTTCGAATGCAGCGCGGCGCTCGGCGTCGGTAGGTTTGGCGAGCATCGAATCAATTTCTGCCTGTGTTGCGATGTACCGGAGCTGACGGATTGTGCGTGTGATGTCGCTAAAGATGCTGCTGGAGACGCCGTAGCGCAGCTCGATGCTTCGTTCGGCGCTTGCGAGAATGGTTGTGGTGTCGGTGGCAGCCTCGACGCGGATCATGTACTGCCCTTGCGGCATCCGAGCGACAGGCGGCACTATACGAATAAAGTGCTGTGCAGTGCCGGTGCTATCAGTGCGGATACTCTGCCAAGCTGTAGCATAGACCGTCGTGGTGCTGTCGAGAATGCGAGCGCGGAGCTGGAGCGCACGCTCTGGACCGGAGTACACTTCGAAGAACGCAAAGAATCCATCGCCGAGCGCGCCAATGTCGCTGCCGATGTATGGGGTGAGCACATAGCGGCGGTTTCGTTCCTCGATGCGCGAGACCAGAAGGATGCCGCTGATGCCGATCGGCTGGCGGCGCCAGTCGGGGATCGTCACATGCTGCGCGGTGCGCCACTGGCGGCTGGAGAGCTGGTCGGTCGCCGAGACCTCGACACGGTAGCGGCCCGGCGGCACGGTAAAGACCGATTGTGTGATGTCCTCCATTTCGCTCGAGGCGGTTGGACGCTCCCCAGCGCGCAGCGTTCGCTCGAGCGATTGCTCGTGGACAACCGTCATTCCCGTGTTATCGCGGATTGTGATGGCAAGGCGGTAGCTCCCGACGTAATCGCGTCCGCTGGATGCAAACTGTATCGAGCGATACGGCAGTGCTGTGTACACATCGAGCCGGCTGGAATCGGGCGCACTACCACGAACGTACATCGTCGCCATGCGCAGCTCATCGCCCGAAGGCTGCGCTGCTGCAATCGCTGCAGCAAGGATAGCCAGTGCTACGATGCTGCAGGTGCGGTTGCTCGCTCGGTGTCTTCGGTGCATTGAACGGTTCCAAAAAGGTCGTACTCGGCAGCGTCGGTGATTTCGGCGGTGATGAAGTCACCGACGGAGAGCTTCTGCGGTGCAGTAACGTAGAGCTCGCAATCTACCTCAGGGGCATCTGCTTCAGTGCGGCAGCGATATTCGCCATTCGGGAGAGCTTCATCAACAACTGCGCGGAGTGCTGTGCCGATGAGTGCTTGGTTGCGCTGATAGGAAATCCCGCGCTGAAGCTCCATGAGCGTTTGCTGGCGCGCGATTTTGACTTCCTCCGGGATTGGGTCGCCCAAAATTTCGGCGTAGGTGCCATCCTCGTGGGAGTAGGTGAAGACACCGAGCCGATCGAAGCGCTGCTCTTCCACGAAGCGACACAGCTCGTCGAAGTGCCGCTCTGACTCAGTCGGATAGCCGACGATGAACGTTGTGCGCAGCGCAATGCCGGGAACGCGCTCGCGGATTGTAGCGATCAGCTCTTCGGTCGCACGGCGGGTAATGCCGCGCCGCATGGAGCGGAGAACGTCCGTCGAGCAGTGCTGGAGCGGAAGGTCGAGATACTTGCACATATTCGATCGCTCGCGCATGACGTCGAGCACCTCCAGCGGGAAATGCGACGGGTACGCATAGAGCATCCGGAGCCACTGGAGACCTTCGATGTCGAGCAGGCGACGCAGAAGATCTGCAATCGTGCGCTTGCGGTAAAGGTCGTAGCCGTAGTACGTTGTGTCCTGACCGATGAGGATGATCTCGCGGACCCCGTTGGAGACAAGGCGCCGAACCTCGCGCTCAATCTCCGCTTCGGGACGGCTTCGATGCCGCCCCCGCATGAGTGGAATTGCACAGAACGAACACGGATGGTCGCAGCCTTCGCTAATCTTGACGTAGGCGTAATGCGGCGGTGTGCTCTGGACGCGCTCCCCGACGAGGGTGTATTTGTAGTCCGGCGAGAGAAACCGTGCAATCGCACTGAACTGCTCGGTCCCAACAATCAGATCAACTTCCGGAAGCTCCTTGCGTAGCTCGTCGCCATACCGTTCTGCCAAGCAACCAGCGACGACGACAGCGCGAGTATGCCCGGCAGCTTTCAACTCGATTGCTTCCAGAATGGTGTTGACGCTTTCTTCTTTGGCAGCTGCGATGAATCCGCACGTGTTGATAACGATTGCATCGGCCCCCTCTGGCTCAGAGACAAGCTCAAGCCCTGCACGGGCAAGTGTGCCAGCAAGAACTTCAGAATCAACCGCGTTCTTGCTGCACCCGAGCGTGACAATCGAGACGGTGCGGATCGGAACCTGAATCATGCGCGCGTGGAGTGTGAAGTTGATTGCAAAACTACGCTGGGTGCCCCCGTGACGGGAGCCCTGGAGGTTTTCGTGTATTGGTAAATGCGTTACGAAAACGTTACACGGAGCTCCCGGCAGCGGCGGATAATTTTGCACTTGGTCGAACGCCCTATCATCGAGCGACTCGGAGATGCTCTCGCAACGCAAAACAATTTTTGTTGTGGACGACGAGCCGGACATCGTCGAGTTGATTACCTACAATCTCGAGCGGGAAGGGTATAAAGCACTCGGTTTTACGCAGGGGGGAGCGGCACTCGAAAAAGCTGCCCAGTTGCAGCCAGACCTTATCATCCTCGACGTTATGATGCCGGATGCCGATGGCTTCGAGCTGTGTAAAAAGCTTCGGTCAACTCCGGAAACAGCAAGTATTCCCGTGATGTTTCTGACAGCCCGCACCGGCGAGATTGACCAGATCGTCGGTCTCGAACTTGGCGGGGACGATTACGTCACCAAGCCGATCTCGCCGCGTGTGCTCATTGCGCGGGTCAAGTCGCTGTTGCGCCGTGTCAGTGAACAAGCTCGCACAGAGCGCATCGTGGCCCCGGAGGTACTCAAAATCGGAACGCTCGAAATCCACCGCCAAAACTACACGGTGTGGGTTGATGGGGTCGAGATGTTCTTTCCGAAGAAAGAGTTCGAGCTCTTGGCATTTCTGGCGGCAAATCCCGATAAAGTTTTCACACGTGATCAGCTGCTCAACCGCATCTGGGGCGAGACGGTGTACGTTGTCGATCGGACCGTAGACGTCCACATTTCCAAGATCCGCGATAAACTCGGGCGCTACGCCTCCTGTATCGAAACGGTCAAAGGGGTCGGGTATCGCTTTCGCTGGAAAAGCGACGCCCCGGTTGCTGCCTGATGGGGTGCTGTCCCTGTGCGGCAGGTGGTTTTGTATTTTTGCACCTTGCAAGATAGGCTGCAACCACTGTCGAGGCGTTCTCTATGGCAGAAGCTGACGTCAAAAAGCGTCGTCGCCGGACGCGGAAATACATCACGCTCTACTCGCCGTTCCTGATGAAGGAAACGCGGCACGAGCTCATCGGCGAACCAACGGAAACGGAGGAAGGACGCATGCAGTGGGCACGCTGCACCGTCAGCCGCCATGCCCAACTGGTCAATCTCGATGCGCTCGAGCAGCAGCAGCTTCGGGTTGCAAGCATCAAGATCGAGCGTGAGGACGCCAAAGACTACGACCCACGCCAAGAATACAACATTGGCGATGTGCTCTACCACCGTGAGTGGGACGACTACGGCTCGGTGCGCGCCAAGGAAATCGCCACCAACGGCATGTCGGTCCTCGTGGTAATCTTCGAAAAGATGAAGGAGCGTCGGCTGGTCGAACGCCTTCGAACATAGCCTCGAACGCAATCATGTTTCACCATCGTGAGTGATTTGCTGCGTGATTGGAGTTACTATTCAACCGAATGAAACAATTGACCGCGCCTTGCGCCGCTTCAAGAAAAAGTTTGAGCGGAGTGGTATCCTGCGAGAATACCGGCGTCGGACCTACTACACGAAGCCCTCGGTCGAGCGGCGCATGGCACGCAATCGAGCAGCCCGCCGACAGTACCGCCTGCAAGCCGAGCTGAACTCCTAAGCGCTCGGCATACTCTTTGCGCTGTCCTCCCCTTGTGCAAACGAAACGTAGCGCGCCGAACAATCGCTGCATGCGTGCTCGAGATGAGCACGGAGATGCAGGCAGGTAGGCGGCTGCGTTTGCACAAGTTCGATGGTCTATCGCTTTTCTCCATGGACAGCCAGATTCCAACGGTCGGTGTTGCGATGATCGCCCGCGATTGTGCCGAAACGATTGCGCGGGCGCTTTGTTCGGTTCGCACCATCGCCCGCCAAATTGTCGTCCTCGATACTGGTTCCCACGATCGTACGCCAACGGTTGCAGCCCGTCTGGGAGCAGAGGTGTACTTTCACCCGTGGAGGAACGATTTTTCCGACGCACGTAATCTCGCGCTCGACTATCTCCGGACCGATTGGGTGCTCGTGCTCGACAGCGATGAAGAACTCGACGGTGAATCGTTCCGAGCGCATTGCCCGAACCTTGCCGATCCAATGATCGGTGGCGTTGAGCTTACTATCGTCAGTGCGCTCGAAGGCGGAATCACCACCGCAGAGCACCGCTACACGCGGCTCTTTCGACGGCATCGGGATATTCGCTTCGAGGGAGCTATCCACGAGCAAATTGCAGCAAGCATTCAGCGGGCGGGCTTCGAGATTGCCCGTTCGCAGGTGCGCATCCTCCACTACGGCTACCAAACCGTCCAGCCGGAAAAAATTGAGCGGAACATTGCACTCCTCCACGCAGAGCTGGAGCGTCAGCCCGACAGTCCCTGGCTCCGCTACCATCTCGGGCTGGCGTACTTTGCTGCTGGCAAGTTCGACAGTGCTGCTGCACTGCTTGCTCCGCTCTGTACATGCCCTGAGCTTTCCGCTGAGCAGAGGGAACTTGCCCGCCTTCGCGCAGCACAATGTGCGCTGGCGCAGGATCGGTTGCTCGAGGCGGAACAATTCCTCGAGCTGCCCTGCAGCGACATCCACCGCGAAGGCTTACGGATGTTCATTGTTGCTGGTGTTCTTGCAGCCAGGCGGAAGTTCTCTAGTGCACTCGAAGCGTTGGAACATCCAACGACGTGTGCATCGGGGCTGGTCAATCAATTGCAGCGCGAGCGCTTTTGCGAGCACCTTCGCGCGCTTGGAGCAACGCAGCGACTGCAAGCGCGAACCTTGTTCCCCCTCGGGCAGAGCCACGCAGAGTGGCAAACGCTCTTTCGCTGATGCGCTACATCTCGATACTCGTATGGAGCGCGATCTCCTCGAGAATGCTGCTGACACGGAGGCAATCGCTGAGCGCTCCCTCATAGACAGCGGCTTTCCCGTTGGTATGCACTTCCCAGGTCAAGCGCTCTGCATCCTCGATGCTGCAACCAGTCGCCTTGACAATCTGCACGATAACCTCGTCGAACGTGTGCCAGTCATCGTTGTAGAGGATGCACTTTGCTGGCATGCCGACGGTGGTTTCTACTTCCAGTTCGGGAAGGAGCTGCTCGCTTGGCATGGGACGATGTGCAGCGATTGATGCGACATGCTACCAGCAAAAATATCGCACTCCAAGGGAAGAGTGCTGGGTGAACGCGCTGAAAGATTCCGTAGTTTTGCGCTGCTTGCCATCCATACGTTCAATGCTGCCATGACCGACAAAGAATTTCTCGATGCGCTCGATGCGATCATTGCCGAGCGGCACATGCTCCAGCACCCGTTCTACCAGCTCTGGAATCGCGGCGAACTGACACTCGAGCAGTTGCGCCAGTACGCGCTGGAGTACTATCACCAGGTCTATCACTTCCCGACCTTCGTCAGCGCGACGCATGCACGCTGCGCCGATGATATGGCAGTGCGGCAAATGTTGCTGGAAAACTTGATGGAAGAAGAGCACGGGGAGAATAATCATCCAGAGCTGTGGCGACGCTTCGGCGATGCGCTCGGCATTACTCGACAAGAAATGGCAACGCGCCAGTACCTGCCCCACACGCGCAAGTCGGTCGAAATTCTCCGCGAACTTGCCTTCGATCCCAATCCTGCGGTGGGATTGGCAGCGCTCTATGCCTATGAGTCCCAAATCCCCGAAGTGGCAGCGACGAAAATCGAGGGGCTCAAAAAATTCTACAACCTCGACACCGAGGATGCGCTCATCTTCTTCCAGGTGCACGAGCACGCCGACGTCATCCACCGCCAAGTAACGCGCGATGCGCTTGTTCGCATCTGCCGCACCGAAGAGCAGCAGCGTATTGCACTCGACGCCGCTCGCGAAGCTGCCGATGCAATCAACCTGCTGCTCGATGGCATCTACGAACGCTGGTGCTGCCAGCCAGCAGAAGCGGAATCAGCATAGTTCTCTCGGTCGAAACCATGCTGCACGTGGCACTGCGGTTGCTCGCACTGAGTGCCGCAGTGGCGCTCTGCTCTGCCCGAGCACAGCCGATCATTGGCGCTATTTGGCTCGACCAGCGGGAGGTGTTCGATTCTACTGCCGATGAGTGGTTTTTCGCTGCTCCGCTGTTGAACACGCTCCACACAACGACGCGCCCGTGGGTTATCGGCGACGAACTCCTCTTCGCCGTTGGGGATCAGCTCGATACGGCGCTCCTGTACGAATCGGAGCGGAATCTGCGGCGGACGGGACTATTCTCGCGCGTTGCAATGCACGTGGATACGGTTGCGCCCGACACCGTCGAGGTCACCATTACCACGCAGGATTTTTGGTCCACCAGCGGTGCTGTGCTGGTGGGTTCGGGTGGTGGTGCGGCTACCCTTGGTGCAGAAGTCGAGGAGTTCAATCTTGCGGGCACGGGCAGTCGGTTCGGTGTCGAGATGCTCTACAGGACCGAAAACCAGATTGGCTGGCAAGGAGCGGTGGCGCTCACCTGGCGGCGTGCGCTGCGCTCCGAAGTCAATGTCAGCGGAACCCTCTTTGCCAACCGCTACCGCACGCTGCAACAACTGGCGCTGCTCGAGCCCTATCGTACCCTTCGCACGCCGTTGGCGTGGAGTGTGGGTGGGGTCAACTCCTTCGGCTCGGATTTTTACTATCGGCGCGGCACGGGGCGGTACGAATTGCTCCCGTTCCATCTTCGTCGCGCCAGCGGTTGGATCAGCATCGGCACAACCGACCAGAACGAAGACCGCCTCTTTGCAACACTGCTGCTCAGCGTGGAGAACGTCCGGCGCATAGCACCGGAGTTCCGGCAAGCGGGCGATAACAGCGCGCGGGCGTTGCTCTCGCTGGGATCGCTTCGCCAGCGCTTTCGGCGCATTAGCGGTCTGGATGGATTTTTGGTCGAGGACCTTGCTGTGGGTGCGTGGGGCGCTGCAACGATTGGCTACTTCCTCCCGATGAATGCTGATGGCGAGCGGCTCTTTTACATCGGAGGCGAAGCCGAACAATCGGGGTTCCTTGCAGACGATCGCGCCTACCTGTTTGGCAGAATCAGTGCCGGCTCTGGTTTCCAGCGCGGACAAGCACGCTATACTGCGATCGAATCCTACGGGCTTGGGCATTGGCGCCTCAGCACTGCATCGTTGCTGGTCGCGCGCTTTTGGCAGCAGACAGTCTGGAACTGGAATGCCTTCCGCCAACTGGTGCTCGATAACGACATCGGGCTGCGCAGCTATGCCGTCAATCAACTCGTCGGCGACAACCGATTCCTCTACAACGTGGAGTTTCGCGCACTGCCCCCGTGGCGACTGTGGATTTTCGGCATCAGTGGCGTTGCATTTCTCGATGGGGGCACCGTCTGGATGCAGGGCGCTGCGTTCTCCCACGCTCGCTTCCACCACGCCGTGGGTATTGGCATTCGTCTCCACAATCTCAAGTGGCAGGAAGAAGGCGGCATCCTCCGTCTGGACATTGCCTATAACCTCGACACCCAACGCATCGGGATTGTGTTCTCAAGCAATCAGCTCTTCTCGGCGGTACGCTCGCACCAGTTTCAGCTTCCCACGATCTACGGCAGCACGATTGATACGGAATAGCACAGCTACCGTACCAGGAGCAAGGAGCGGACCTCGTCGCGTTCGAGCAGGTAGATGCCAGGGCGTAACCCGCCGGGGATAGCGATTGGGGTGGCCTGTCCGTCACCGATGTGCTCGAACACGACGCGACCGACCAAGTCACGAATGCGCACCAGGTGCGCTGCGGTAATGAGAGTTGTCATCGCATCGTCGGCAAGGATGCTTTCGATGGTAACGCCGCAGGAGCTGTGAGCCTTCCACTGGATATCGGTGGCAAGGAGTGCAAGGGGGAGTAGTTTTATGCCGCAGGGAGTAGTCAGCACGAGGGTATCGCGGTGTTCGCCGCGCGCCCAGGAGGACCAGCAGACCAGGAGGGTACGGCGTTCGCCGGGGGCGAGCTCCAGGGGTAGCTGGTGCAGAGGCAGTGACCACTCGACGTTCCGGGCAAGCCAGAGGCTATCGAGGAGCAGTGGAACATCAGAGGGGTTGAGCAGTTCCACCGTGTCGCACCAAATGGTTCCGATAGGCACGTGGGCCGGTGTGGAACGAGTGTGCAGGAGGATGGCACCGGGAGCAGCGGTGACGGTGACATCACCGGTGGCGGTGCAGCTATCGGCGTCGGTGGCGGTGACGGTGTAGGTCCCTGGCGAGCTGATGCGGAGGGAGCGTGTGGTATCGCCAGTGGACCAGCGATAGCGGACAAAGCCGCTATCGGCGCTGAGCAGGAGGGTATCGCCCGGGCAGAGGGAACGCGCTCCGGTGATCGTCACCGCTCGCTCTGGGCACTTCCGTTCGAGGATCTCGATGGTGGGGGTGTTGCGATTGGTGGAGTAACCCGATATTGCCAGCACAACTTGATATGAGGAATTACTTAGGGATACAACTCGATAGTGAGCCCGAGACTCAATGAGTGATGGAGCAGGTAACACCAACCCATTGCGTAGATCAATCCATTCACAAGTATTTGTTGGTGACGGTGTTATTCCTCCTTGAAACCCACCAACAACTAAGACTGTGGTGGAATCCCACTGTGCAAGTCCACATGAACTACGACCAATTGAAAGTGAATCAGAAAAACGTTGCAAGCGTCCATTGTTTTCAATGTATACACTACGTACGAAATTGAAAGTTGGTGATTCGAAATAGGAACCACCTGCTGTAAGTAATCTGTTATCCCAAAGCTGGATAGCTACTCCGCCTCGGAACTGCTCAGGTAACCGTTGAAATAATCTCCAGTTTGTTCCATTGTACTCGTAAACTTCATCGGTCCTGAAGCTATTTGGCCCTCCGATTCGACCGCCCCAGACTAAGATTATTCCAGTGCTAGTGTGTCCCGAAAGTAGGTCTGTCATAGTATATGGATAAGGTGATACTATTTGGCTTGTTCCTGTGCGAATATCGAAAATCTCAGCTTCTGCCATAGTTGTCAGATCTTCATGTCGACCACCAACGACAAGTATTCTTTCATAATCTAACCAAATTGCGCAATGCTGGCGCCGTGGTATTTGAAGGTTACCAATAATTCGCCATTGATTAGACGAACGATCATATAATTCAACTGTTGGTGTTAATTTACCGCTTCCTCCACTGCTACTTACTGTACTCATCACACCTCCGAGGACCACAACGTTAGAGTCAGAAGATAATAATGCGACAAATTCTGCTCGCCTAACATTCAATGGTGCAGCTGGGAAAACTTGTCTTTGTTGAATGTCAATAATCTCGCATTCGTTTGTAGGCTCACCCTGCTGTGGTGATGTTGATTGAGTGAAGCCTCCCATTACTAGTACTTGAGTTGGTCGAATTGCGATTGCTTCGAAATAATGGCGAGCTAGATGAAGACTCCCAAAGTTGCGCCATTGAACCTGGGTGACGAGCATTGTAGTGCTCAAAATATGGAGTAGAATATACTTCATCATGTAACAATTCAGATTGTTTTGCGAGGTATGAAAACGACATTGTCGAAGTCACCAACAATACTCGCCAAATACCGATAAGCATCTATTGTAACTGGTAGTAACGAACCATTGTCATCGATACGATGGAGTACATACCCTTTTTGCCTGAGAAACTCAATAACAGGTAGTGAATTGTTAAGTCCATAACGATGTGGAGGTGATAATTCTACAAGGATAGTAGGTTGGTATTGTGCGATAGTTCTCTCTCCTCCTTTTAGGACAAAGATCTCAGCACCCTCGACGTCTATTTTCAATACCGTTGGAGGTGAATGCCGTTGGTCTAAAACATAGCTATCAAGTGTAGTAGCATTGACGTTGTAAGGTTGGTAGGGTTTGAGAAGCATTTCCGGCACCATAGTACTCAAACCAGACCAATCAATAGGACGGTATAAGACTACATTACCCTGTGAATCAGAGAGAGCTGCATTTACCGTATATGCTCGATCATAGTAGCGGAGATTCATTTGTAGCAGCCTATAAGTATCCTTTATAGGCTCAAATGCGTGAACTTCAGCGCTCAGCTCTGCTGCGAGCATTGAATAGAATCCAATGTTCGCTCCAATATCATAGAAAACATCTTTTTCAGAAAGTGCTAATCCTGCTATTATGTATTGTGTGAGACGAACTTCCTGAATCTCTGAGGGTACGCCCCTCGTGATAGGTCTAAATTGATCGGCGATACGCATTTCGATAAGTATACGCTGACCCCAAAAAGTCCGACTTGGCACAGGAATGCGTCCAACCCATGGGAAACATTCAGTTAAGTAGTGGATTAGTGAACCCCATAAATAACCGAGGCCAAAAGCCTCAGTACGCGCTGCGATACGTTGAAACGGTGACGAATAGTCAGCATGAAGAAGACTATTCCAAAGACGTGCTCGTTCAATCAGATTTTGATCGCTCATCTTGTTGAGCAGTTCCTCTCTAGTCATCATTTATGATGATAATAATTGTGTTCGTGCAAAAACAAAGTAAAGGTACAAAAATATTTTCAAAATCGCGAATTATTGCCGTACCAGGAGCAAGGAGCGGACCTCGTCGCGTTCGAGCAGGTAAAGGACTGAGCGCAGATTGACGACGATAATAGCCTGCAGTGTATTGTTTGCATCTCCCCAAATACTCTCCCAGCTTATCCGTCCATCGGCGCTGTACCACCGTGGTGGGATCGTTCCATCTTCTACTCGTACTCCGATGCTTGGCTTCATCACCAAACTCTTCGGCACCAAACACGAGCGCGACATCCGGGCCTTGCGTCCGGTGGTTGCACGTATCAACGAAATCTACAGTCAGCTTTCCACGCTCAGCGACGAGGAGATTCGCCAGCGCACCGAGCACTTTCGCGCCCTGGTGGCTGAGCGGAAAGAGCCGTTCCAGCGTGAACGCGCCGAGCTCGACCAGCGATTACTGGACCCGGCTCTCACCCAAGATCAGCGCATCGAAATCTATCAGCAGATCGCCCGTTCCGAGGATGCCGAGTACGCCGCCGTCCACGCGCTGCTCGATGAGATCCTCCCTGAAGCCTTCGCTCTCTTCAAAGAAGTCTGCCGCCGACTTGCTGAACGCCACTACACGTACACCGTCACCGGCCACGAAGTCGTCTGGGATATGGTCCCCTACGACGTCCAGCTCATGGGCGGCATCGTCCTCCACCAAGGCAAGATTGCCGAGATGGCCACCGGCGAAGGGAAAACGCTCGTTGCCGTTGCACCGCTCTACCTGAACGCACTGGCTGGCTACGGTGCGCACCTTGTCACCGTCAACGACTACCTTGCCCGCCGCGACAGCCAGTGGATGAAACCTGTCTATGACATGCTCGGTGTGACGGTGGGGTGCATCCAATCGCAGATGGAGACCGCCGAGCGCAAAGCCCAGTATGCCTGCGACATCACCTACGGCACCAACAACGAGTTTGGCTTCGACTACCTGCGCGATAACATGGTCGCCGACCTTTCCGAGATGGTTCAGCGCGGGCACTACTACGCGATCGTGGATGAAGTGGACTCGGTCCTCATTGACGAAGCGCGGACGCCGCTTATCATCAGCGGCCCCGTGAGCTCGACGACCGATGAAAAGTTCGTCGAGATGAATCCCCGCGTCCGGCGCTTGGTCGAGGCGCAAGCACGACTTGTCAATGCTATCGTCAGCGAAGCCGAGCGGCTGCTGAAAAGCTCCTCCAAAGACGATCGCGAAAAAGCAGGCCTTGCGCTCCTGCGTGCCTATCGCGCGATGCCGAAGCACAAAAAGCTTCAAAAGCTGCTCCAAGACCCCGACACGATGAAGCTCATGCGCGAAACTGAGCTCTACTACCTTCGCGACCAGGGGCGACACATGCACATCGTGGACGAAGAGCTCTACTACGTCATTGACGAGAAGAACCACACCATTGACATCTCCGAAAAAGGACGCCAGCTGCTCGCCACTGCCAACGAAGACCCGAACATGTTTGTCATCCCCGACATCGCCGCCCAGATGAGCGCGATCGAGGGTGACCCAACGCTCAGCCCCGAGGAAAAGCAGCGGCGCAAAGATGAGCTCTACCGCCTCTACGCCGAGCGCAGCGACCGCATCCACATCGTCTCGCAACTGCTGCGGGCGTACTCGCTCTACGAACGGGACGTCGAGTACGTTGTCCAGGATAACAAAGTCAAAATCGTTGATGAGTTCACCGGCCGCATCCTCGAAGGCAGACGCTACTCGGACGGATTGCACCAAGCGATCGAAGCAAAAGAAGGCGTCCACGTCGAGCGCGATACCCAAACATATGCGACCATCACGATCCAGAACTACTTCCGCCTCTACCGCAAGCTCGCGGGGATGACTGGCACCGCAGAGACCGAAGCAGCCGAGTTCTACCAGATTTACAAGCTCGACGTCGTCGTCATCCCGACTAACAAGCCCGTCATCCGCAAGGATTACGACGACCTCATCTACCGCACCAAGCGCGAGAAGTACAACGCCGTCATCGAGGAAATTCAAAAGCAGCTTGCGGCAGGGCGTGCGATTCTTGTCGGTACAACGAGCGTCGAGACCAGCGAGGTGCTCTCGAAGATGCTTCGCCGCGTCGGGATTCCGCATAACGTGCTCAACGCCAAGCACCACGAACGCGAAGCAGAAATCATCGCGCAGGCAGGGCGGAAAGGTGCAGTCACGATCGCCACCAACATGGCCGGGCGCGGCACCGACATTAAGCTCGACGACGAGGTCCGCGCCAACGGCGGACTCTGCATCATCGGCACCGAGCGGCACGAAGCACGCCGCATTGACCGCCAGCTCCGCGGTCGCGCCGGCCGGCAGGGCGATCCCGGCTCGTCGCAGTTTTTCATTTCGCTTGAAGACGACTTGATGCGGCTCTTCGGCGGGGAACGCATCACCTCGCTTCTCCAGCGGCTCAAGGTTGATCTCAAGGAAGGCGAGCCAATCCAGGCGCGCATGCTCACACGAGCCGTCGAACGCGCCCAGAAAAAAGTTGAGGAGAACAACTTCGCCATCCGCAAGCGGCTGCTCGAATACGACAACGTCATGAACCAGCAGCGCGAGGTCATCTACGACCGCCGCCGTCACGCCCTCCGCGGTGAACGCATGCGGAGCGAAGTGTTCGCCGCGCTCGAAGAACTCGCCGCCGCCTGGTACGACGAAACGCACGGCGACTCCGAGGACAGCGACAACCTCGAAGCACTCAAGAACAACGTCCGCACAACGCTGCTGTGCGAACTGCCAATTACGCCCGAGGAATTCCGCACAATGAGCCGCGACGAATGCGTCCGCCGAATCGTTGAGGTTGCCGAAGAGTTCTACCGTCGCAAGGAAGAAATGCTCGGCGCCGACTTTATGGCGCAGCTGGAGCGGTATGCTGTGCTCACCGCCATTGATGACAAATGGCGCGAGCACCTACGCATCATGGATGAAGTCAAGGAGGGCATCTACCTTCGCGCCTACGGGCAGAAGGACCCGCTGCTCGAGTACAAGCGCGAAGCATTCGGTCTCTTCCAACAGCTTTTGCTCGAGATTGCCAAGCAAACCGTCGAAACGGCGTTCAAGTTCTTCCCCGCACTCGAAGCACCACCGCAGCCCCAACGCGTTCTGCCGCAACGTCGCGGACGTCGCTCGCGGAGCGCCGCGCTGCTGCAACCAGAAGGCGTCGCAACCGAAGCGCTTCAGTTTTCGCACCCCTCGACAGCCGAGGGCACCGAGCCACTCTCCACACACAGACCCCAGGATGCTGACCAGCGCCCAGTGCCGGTTGCAACGATCCACCGTGAGCAGCCACGCGTCGGACGGAACGACCCCTGTCCCTGCGGCAGCGGGAAAAAGTACAAGCACTGCTGCGGACGGAACACGTAGCACCGCTGGATGGAGCGGCTGGTCACCGGCTCGGCGAGTGCCTGCGCTACGACCTGCGCATTTCTGCAACTATTTCCGCAAGCGCAGTGGCGGCGCTACGAACGTCGTCTTCGGTGTTGTCCTTCGAAAGCGAAAAGCGCACTGCTGCGCGAGCTTCTGCGTCGGGGCGGCCCATCGCCTTGAGCACGTGCGATGGCTGCATCGAGCCGCTGGTGCACGCAGAGCCATTCGAACAGGCAATGCCGCGGAGGTCGAGCAGCTGCAGAATCGCTTCGCCGTCGAGCCGCTCGGCATCGAGGAACGAGATGTTGAGGATGTTCGGGAGTGCGCGGTCCGGCGTATTGATGCGGATGTCGGGAATCTCGGCGCAGAGCAATTCCACGAGCATAGCGCGCAGCCGTTCCATGTGCCAGGCGCGGGAATCCATCTCTGCCGAAGCAAGTTGGGCTGCGCGCGCAAATCCACAGATGAGCGCAACTGGCTCGGTGCCGCCACGTCGGCCGCGCTCCTGCCCACCGCCATGGATGAACGGCTCCAGTAGAACGCCCCGCCGAACGTAAAGTGCGCCGATACCTTTTGGCCCGTGAATTTTATGCGCCGAGAGCGTTGCAAAGTCCACTTGCAGCTCGCGCACGTTCAGTGGCACTTTCCCGAAGCTCTGCACCGCATCGGTATGGAACAGCGCATGGGGAGCACGCTGGCGAATCTCGGCGATCGGTTGCAGTGCACCTGTTTCGTTGTTCGAGTGCATCACGCTGATGAGGACGTCGGGTCGGTCGAGCCTTTCCCACTCGACAGCATCGAGCTGGACGATGCCCGACTCGTCCACAGGCAGTGGAACGAGCTCGATGCCAGACGGCGCGAGTGCTTCTGCGACGTGGAGGACGGCGTGATGCTCGATAGTCGAATGCGCAACGGTCCGTATCGTGCGCGATTGCCAGGCTAAGCTTTTCAGAACGGTGTTATTGGCTTCGGTGCCGCCGCTGGTGAACATCACCTCTGCTGGTTCAGCGCCGATGCATGCGGCGATAGTAGCTCTGGCATCCTCGATTGCCACGCGCGCTCGGCGGCCGAGGCTATAGAGCGCAGACGCATTGCCGTAGTCCTCGCCCAGCCACGGAAGCATTGCCTCCAGGACGCGTTCATCGAGTCGGGTGGTGGCGGCGCTATCGAGGTAAATCATCGCTGCGTGAGTGAACTAATGTGGCTGCTTCTATCAACGGAGAGCACAGGGCTTCATTGCGTGCGGACATACGGGCGGAGCTGTTCGAGCTTTTTCTTGCCGATGCCTTTGACTCTGAGCAGATCCTCGGGCGATGCAAACGGACGTCGGGCGCGCTCCTCGATGATGCGCGCAGCCATCACATCGCCGACACCTGGAAGCTGCATCAGTTGCTGTTTCGAGGCGGTGTTGATGTTGATCGGTGCTGCAGGTGGCAGCTTGCGCTGGGAGGCGTGGCGCTGGTGCAATGGCAGCGCAGTATCGCTGGCTGGGTTCAGCGTCGTTGCTGTATCATCAGTGCTTTGGGCGAATGTGTCCTCCTGGCGAGCCAGGCTATCGAGAGCGCGGAGCCACGCGCGCGTTTCGTCTTCGGCGATTGAGATGCGCCAGTAGGAGATCGCAAGCGCTGCAAGTGTCATTCCGAGCAGCGTCATCACTGCGATGATCTCTTGCTTGGAGGCATTGGTTGCGTCCTGGAGTTTTGCAAGCCACTTGCTCATGCCGATGCTTCAACCGGACGTGGTGGTAGCGTGCGGATCAGTGCAAGCAGCGTCTCGGTGGCTGTCTCAAGGTCGGCGAGGGTGCCGCTGTTGTCGAGCACAAAGTCGGCGCGGTGGCGGAGTTCCTCGTCGGAGTCCTGGATAGCTTGGCGGTAGGTGATGTCTGCATCGTCCATTCCGCGGAGACGAAGGCGCTCGCGGCGGATCGGTTCGGGGGCGACAACGGCGATGACGTAATCGAACAAATCCTCGATTCCTGCTCGGTAGATGAGCGCTGATTCGACGATGGCGATTGGTTCGCCGCGGGCAGCGAGCCGATCGAGTTCGGCTGCGATGCGTTCGATCACGCGCGGGTGCACTAAGCGCTCGACGAAGAGGCGTCGCTGCTCGTGCTCTGGCGTCGGCCCAAAAATCGCCGCAGCCATCGCTCTGCGGTTAATTGGCCCGTCTGGCGGAACGATTTCCGCGCCGAAGGCCTCTGCCAGTGCAGCGCGCGTCTCGGCATCGTGCTCGATAACCTGCTGTGCGATTGCATCGCTGGAGAGAACGGGAACGCCACGGCGGGCAAGGAGTTCAGCGACGGTGCTCTTGCCGCTGCCGATGCTACCAGTAAGACCAAGGACAAGCATTGCTGTTGCGAAAGAAATGGCTGCGCCGTATTTTTGCACTCCAAATTAGCACGTTGCGGCCTGTCCCGGCTGGTTGGTGCGGCTGCCAGCAGAGGATCCCCGAGTGTGCTGCGGTCGGTCCCATCGACTAATGGTTAGGTCACCACCCTTTCAAGGTGGCGGTACGGGTTCGAATCCCGTTGGGACTACAAAAATCGTACGCCGTCCGTGGTGGTAGGGGCACGGCATGCCGTGCCCCGACACGTTGGGTCATATGGTGCTGAACCACATTTCCTCGTCGGGGTTTCTGCCGGTGCGGTCGGGGTTTTCGCGGTCCAGATGCCAGCGCAGGGGGTTGGTGGTGATGTATTCGCGGATGCGGTGCAGAGCGTCTTCGGTGCGGATGATGTGTTCGTAGTAGTTGCGTTGCCAGACGGGTGCGCGGGGTGTTTGTCCTATTTCGTTGATCTGCCTTGTGGTGGCGGATTTGAACCCAGCGACAAAGGACCCCAACGAACGTGGGGCACGGTGTTGGGGCGCATGATGTAGGGGCGCACGGCCGTGCGCCCCTACCATACCCACGTTCCCATGTTCCACAATCCACACGATGCCATGAATATGGTTGGGCATGGCCACGAATTCATCCGGGAATAATTGGACTTCCTGGCGGATGTCCGCCGACCGAAACCATCCCTCCTTCACAACCCGCCCGATGTTGTTCAACCGCATCTCCCCATCCACCACCTCGCCGAACAGACACAACCTGTCCTTGGTACAGATGGTCACATAATACGCCCCCGGCTGCGCGTAATCGTATCCGGGCAGGCGAATGCTGTGCCGATGGTGCTTTTCCGGGTCGTAGGGCATGGCTACACACTCCTTGCTTTCTCCAACTGCACGCGGACCAACTCGATCACCGCCTCATGCGCCGCCTCCCGCTCTCCGCATACTCTGAAGCTTCTTATCCTTGGTACAGGGAGTTGCCACGTCCTATGTTTGCGTGGCTACGTTGAAGTCTTCGCTCTCGATTGCCTCAAAAATGGATGCAGTCGCGCACGTTCGACTCCTCGCCGACGGCGAGCCGTCGTGGCATAAGCTTTCCGAGCATCTCAAGGCAGTTGCTACAATGGCTGCTACCTTCGCCGAGCCCTTTGGCGCAAGTGATTGGGCACGCTATGTTGGGATGATGCACGACTTGGGGAAATTCCACCCCGAGTGGCAGAGCTACCTCCGACGTCAAGTGTTGCCCGAGGCGCACTTGGAAAGTAGCATGCGGCCTCGGCATAGCGGGGTCGGCGCCATTGCTGCGCTTGAACGTTTCAACCATGCCGCACCTGCGAGGATTCTTGCGTACTGCATCGCGGGTCACCACAGTGGTCTGGCTGATTGGCATCCGGATCTTGAACACCGCCTCACAATCGAGGAACGCGAGCGCGCCCTGTACCGCGAGGTTCGCGAGCTTCCGCAGGCTCAGCAGATCCTTTCCTGTCCAGCGCCGCAGTCAAAACCCACGCCGTGGCAGAAATCACCTGAGCAGCTGCACCTATGGGTCCGCATGCTCTTTTCCTGCTTGGTAGATGCCGACGTTCTCGATACCGAGGGCTTTATGCAACCGGATGTCGCTGCCCAGCGCGGGAGCTATCCATCGCTCGATGAGCTACGAGCGCACTACAACGCGTTCATCGAGCGGCTCGAAGGATCGGTTCAACCAACGCCTCTCAACGAGCTTCGACGGCAGGTTCGGTTGCAGTGCATCGAAGCGTCAGTGCATCCTCCGGGGTTTTTCTCGCTTGTGGTACCGACCGGCGGCGGCAAAACGCTTGCTTCGATCGGATTTGCGCTTGAACATGCCCTCCGCCATGGGCTGCGGCGCGTCATTGTTGCGATTCCCTACACCAGCATCATCGAACAGACGGCAGCGGTCCTCCGCTACGGTACCGACGCGCCGAGTCCCAGCATGCAGCTGTTCGGGAGCGAGGCGATCGTCGAGCACCACAGTAATCTCGACCCCGACAAAGAAACCCTGCGCTCACGGCTTGCGGCAGAAAATTGGGACGCTCCGATTATTGTGACCACGACCGTCCAGCTTTTTGAATCGCTCTTCGGGTGTCGCCCTTCGCAGCTGCGAAAGCTTCACAACATCGCTCGGAGTGTGATCATCCTCGACGAAGCGCAGCTATTGCCAGCAGAGCATCTTCGTCCGCTGCTCTCTGTGCTGCGCGGGCTTGTGGACTATTTCGGCTGTACGGTTCTGCTGATGACCGCAACGCTGCCAGTGCTGGAGGGAACAATCGGTTCACCTCCCGCACAGCTGCAGGGGATCCGGGGCGTCCGAGCGATTATCGAAAATCCGAGTGAGCTTGCTCAAAAGCTCGATCGCGTCGAACTTGTTGTAGATCGAGCGCGAGGGGATCGTCTCACGTGGGAAGAGCTCGCCCGCGAATTGGGAGGCTACCAGCAGGTGCTCTGCATTGTCAACTCGCGCAAGGACTGCCGCGATCTCCACCAACTCATGCCGGAGGGGACATTTCATCTTTCCTCGCTCCAGTGCGGGCAAGAGCGGAGTTGGATTATCCAACAGGTCAAGGAACGGCTTCGCCGTGGAGAACCCGTCCGCCTTGTTAGCACGCAGCTTATCGAAGCAGGCGTCGATATTGACTTCCCCGTTGTCTATCGTGCAATTGCAGGCTTGGATTCGATCGCGCAGGCAGCCGGCCGCTGCAACCGCGAGCAACGCCTGCAGCAAAAAGGGAAGGTCGTCGTCTTCAATCCACCCACCCACGTACCTGCCGGTGTGCTACGTAAAGCAGCTGACGCTACAGCAGAGCTCCTCCGGACCCGCGGCGAACTCAGACTCGACCCGGAATTCTACACGGATTACTTCACTGCATACTATCGCCGGATCAACACATTCGATGCTGCGAACTTCCAGGAACGATTGGTACACGGCGCAGAGGAATTCAGCTTTGCATTTCGCTCCTTTGCCGATGAGTTTCGGATAGTTGATGAGCGCGTCCACGAGAGCGTCGTTGTCTGGTACACTGATCCTGTGACAGGGTTCGACAGTCGCACGCTCATCGAGGAGATTCGCTGCGGTCGCGATACGTACAAAACCTGGCGTATGCTCCAACGCTACGTGGTCACGCTCTATCGGAGCGAAGTCGAGCAGCTGGCCCGCAGTGGCTACATCGAACGTTGCGGCAGTCTCTGGGTGCAAGCAATCGAGCAGCTCTATGTTCCTGGTGTTGGCGTCCAGTTCGATGGGCAAGGATCGTGGTTCGGTGATTTTGTAGTTTAGGTCTGGTTCCAATTCTGCACGGAGGTTCCAATGCACGGTACGTTTCGTCCTTTCTGCTTGGAAGTCTGGGGTGACTATGCGTGCTTTACCCGCCCCGAACTCAAGGTCGAGCGCGTGAGCTATGATGTCCCAACGCCATCAGCGGTGCGAGCGATCTTCGAGGCGATCTTCTGGAAGCCTGCGATCCGTTGGCATGTGCAGAGAATCGAAGTTCTCCATCCCATCCGATGGGCAACAGTTCGTCGCAATGAAGTTGCCTCCCGCGCCAGCCATCGCTCACGCAACGGCATCTTCATCGAGGAAGATCGTCAGCAACGCGCTGCAGTTGTACTCAAAGATGTCCGCTACCGCTTCTTCGCGGTACTGGAATATCTGCCACCGTCCCAGCGCCCAGCAAAGATCTACCGCCCTATCCCGGAGTTCCTGTGGGATCGCGAGGAAGCGCTGCTCCATCCCGCACCGTCGCTCGAAGAGACTGACCAGGTCACGAACGAAACTGCGGGAAAATACCTTGCCATCTTCGAACGGCGCGCCCGGAAGGGGCAGTGCTTTCTGCAGCCGTACTTGGGATGCCGCGAGTTTAGTTGCTTCTTCCGCCTGGTTGATGATCCCGATGGCGAACGCCAGCATCATCCCCCAATCGCAGAGTCACGCGACCTCGGCATTATGCTCTACGACTTGGACTATAGCAACCCCGAAAACCCCGAGCCGCTTTTTTTTCGTGCACAGATGAATCAGGGCACAATCACAATTCCGCAGTTCAACAGTTCAGAGATTCTGCGATGATTCTTAGCGCGCTCTACAACTACTACTACCGAAAGGCAGCCCATCAGCGCAGCGAACGTTCTGCGGATGCCGACGCTCCCGACGTTGCCCCACCTGGCTGGGAGTTCAAAGAGCTGCCGTATCTCATCGTTCTCAGTCAAGACGGTTCGTTTGCTGCCATCGAATCTACACGCGAGGGCAAACGCGCGCGGAAGTTCCGTGTGCCGAAAGCAGTCAAGCGTACAGTGCAGATAGTGCCGAACCTCCTCTGGGACAACCTCGAATACGCGCTCGGCAAGCCGTGCAAGTCCGAACCAGAGCGTGTGCAGCAGATGCACGCAGCGTTCATCGAGCGTATCGAGCGAGAACTCGGCGCCGTGCAGCTTCCCTCTGTGGAAGCAGTACTTGCGTTCCTCCGCAACAATCCAATTGCACAAATCGAGCAATCGAACGATGCCGAGCTATGGCAGCAGATGTGTCAGGAAAACCCGTTTATCACCTTCCGCATTGATGGTGCCGAGCACGCGTGCGTGACCGATGACATCTTCGGCAAGTGGAGTCCGCCGGTCGAGGATGGCACTCCAGAAGGCATCTGTTTAGTGACAGGAACTCGCAACTACATCGAGCGACTCCACCCTGCAATTAAGGGAGTGCGTGGCGCAAACTCAACCGGTGCATCGCTTGTTTCCTTCAATGCAGGAGCGTTCGAATCCTACGGCAAGTCGCAAAGCTTCAATTCCCCTGTCAGCATCGAGGCAGCGTTTGCATATACGACGGCGCTCAACATGCTGCTCGATCGGGATTCGCGCAACAAAGTCGTCCTCGGTGATACGACAATTGTCTTCTGGGCGGAAGAGCCATCGAGCGAGCGCACGTTCGATCTCGAGAGCCAGTTCGGCTGGTACATCGAGCAACAGAGCGATAATCCCGATCGGAGTATCGAGGCCGTGCGTGCACTCTTCGAAGCGCACAAGACAGGGAAACTTGCCGAAAGCACCGGCCGATTCTACGTCCTGGGCTTAGCACCGAATGCAGGACGAGTAGCAGTGCGATTTTTCCGCGTGGGCACTGTTCGCCAATTTGGGGAGCACATTCGCCAACACTTTGAGGATCTTCGCATCGTGCGAGGTCCTAACGACCCAGAGTTCCTCCCTTTGCGCCGATTGCTGCAGGCAGTCGTCCTTCAGGGCAAGCTCGAAAATCTCGCGCCGAATCTCGAAGGGCAATTAGTGGAATCCATCCTCGACGGTGTGCCGTACCCTGCAACGCTGCTGCAGCAGTGCATTCGGCGGATACGCGCCGAGCAGTCGGTCACCTACCCGCGTGCTGCAATTCTGAAAGCAAGTCTTGTTCGCCTTCGCCGTATGTCTCATCACTTTTCTTCGGAGGTTACGATGGCAATCGATCCTACCAACACCCGCCCAGCCTACTTGCTGGGGCGGCTCTTTGCTGTGCTCGAGCGAATCCAAGAAGCAGCACAGCCAGGTATCAACGCTACCATCCGCGATCGTTTCTACGGCGCGGCTTCTGCAACGCCGGTGGCGGTCTTCCCGCAATTGCTCAAACTCAAAAACCACCACATCGGCAAGCTCGACAGCCCGCAGCTGACGACATACTTCGAAAAGCTCGTTGGGCAAATCATCGAGCCGCTCGGCACATTCCCCGCTCAGCTGAGCATGCAAGAGCAGGCAGAGTTTGCGCTCGGTTACTATCACCAGCGCCAGGACTTTTTCAAGCCGAAAGAATCCGCCCCAGCGGCTTCGTAGTGTTTGTTTCACAATTGTTGTCTTGATTCCCATGGAACCCATTACCCGTCGCTACGATTTTGTGCTCTACTTTGATGTCCAGGATGGCAACCCCAATGGCGATCCGGACGCAGGCAATCTTCCACGCATTGATGCTGAAACCGGCATCGGTCTTGTCACCGATGTCTGCCTGAAACGCAAGGTCCGCAATTACATTCTGCAGACAAAAGGCAATCAGCCGCCACACGAGATCTACGTCAAGGAAAAAGCCATTCTCAACGAACAGCACAAACGCGCCTACCAAGCAATTGGCGCTGGAGAGATGGTCGAAAAAAAGGAGGCGAAAAAACGAACAGGCGGCGATGTTGTCGAGGAAGCTCGCCAGTGGATGTGCCAGACGTTCTACGACATCCGTGCCTTCGGGGCTGTCATGACCACTGGGATCAATTGCGGCCAAGTGCGTGGACCGATCCAGATGACCTTTGCGCGTTCGGTCGAGCCGATCGTTACACTGGAGCACTCGATTACACGCATGGCGGTGACGACCGAAGAAGAAGCAGCCAAGCAGCAAGGCGATAACCGCACGATGGGGCGCAAATACACCGTGCCCTATGGCCTCTATCGCGCCTACGGCTTTGTCTCGCCGTTTCTGGCGCAGCAGACGGGCTTTTCAGCCGATGATCTGGAGCTGTTCTGGCAAGCGCTCGAACAAATGTTCGAACACGACCGCTCAGCAGCGCGGGGATTGATGAGCACGCGTGCACTGGTCATCTTCGAGCACAAGTCTGCGCTTGGCAGTAGGCCCGCGCACCAGCTATTCCAGCGTGTGACCCATCGTCGCCGCTCCGATGGCCCGGCACGCTCGTTTGACGATTACGAGCTCTTGCTCGATGGAAACCCGATCCAAGCATCACCTCGGTTGGTTGTTCCAGTGGACTAAGCCGCAGCGCCGACGAATCATCCTGCGGTGGTGCTCTACGCAGTGCCTCTATAGGTGCCGATCGAGCCTATGTACACCGAAGACGAGCTGTTGCCAATCAATCTGCTCCAGCACTGGCGTTTCTGCCAGCGCCAATGCGGCTTGTTGGCGCTCGATAACATCTGGCAGGATAACGTGCTGACCACCAGTGGTTCGCTCTTCCACGAGGTCGTTCATCTGCCCGATGAAGAGAGCGACGACGGTCTCCACATTGTGCGTGGGATGCGGATTGCCTCGTTTCGCTACGGCATTACGGGAATGTGCGATGTCGTCGAGATCAGCGACGACAGTGGAAATCGAAGCATCCTGCCGATTGAGTACAAGGTCGGGGCACCAAAGCGCGATCGGAGCGATGATGTCCAGCTCTGCGCGCAAGCGCTCTGTCTGGAGGAAATGATGGACTGCACGATCCGGTACGGGGCGTTCTTTTACGGCAAGACGCGGCGGCGGCTGCTCATCGAGCTTGACGATGCACTCCGAACGGAGACGCTCGAAACGATTGCTGCGGTACGGGCGATGCTCGAATCGGGGCAGCTGCCGCCTGCGCAGTATGAACCAAAGTGCCTCAGTTGCTCATTGCTCGATCTATGTCAGCCAAAAGCACATAACCACCACCGACTCGAAAGGTACATGCGCGAGCTGTACAATCCACCACCAGAAAGCCAATGAAAAAGCATCTCAACACGCTCTATATCACCTCGGAGGATGCGTACCTTCGGAAGGATCACGAAACCTTCGTTGTTGAAATCGAAGGGAAAAAAGTCTTTCAGGCACCGGTACGCTCGATCGGGAGCATTGTTTGCTTTGGCTTCAAGCCAATAACACCAGCGCTGATGGCGTTCTGCACTGAGCGTGACGTTAGCATCAGTTTTCTTTCGACTACGGGGACATTCTTAGCACGAGTAGCGGGCAATACCCATGGGAACGTGCTCCTGCGCATGGCGCACTATGCGATCGCCACTGATGAACAGCGTAGCCTTGCTACCTCGCGTCCTATTGTAGCGGCGAAAATTGCTAACTACCGGACGATGCTTCTCCGCCACATGCGAAATCACCCCGATGCAGCAGTGGAGCGTTTGCTGCGTCCGATTACGGAGACGTTCGCTCATCGGATACGCATGCTCCAGCGCGTGGGCACGCTTGAACAATTGCGGGGCTACGAAGGAGAATGTGCCCAGCTGTATTTCAGTGTCGCAGCGCATCTTTTTACTGCTCAACAGGAGGACTTTGCCTTTACCCAGCGCTCACGCCGCCCACCACGCGATCGAGCCAACGCTCTGCTGTCGTTTCTTTATGCGCTCATCACAAACGACATTTGTTCGGCACTCGAATCGGTCGGTCTCGATCCGTACGTTGGATTCTTCCACCGCGTGCGGCCAGGCAGACCAAGCCTGGCTCTCGATATACTGGAAGAATTCCGTGCGTACTTGGGCGACCGGATGATGTTCTCCTTGGTCAACCTTCGACAAGTCACCGCCGAGGATTTCGAGATACGGCCCTCAGGCGAAGTTCGCATGAGTGATGCTGCCCGAAAGCGCGTTATCGTTGCATACCAGCAGCGGAAACAGGAAAAAATAGGCAACGTCGTAGCAACAGTTTTAGTTTAACACACTTGTTTGAATTATGGGCGTAAGAAATCTCAAAGTTTTATTTTTGAGCATTGATGATCCCACCAACAAGAAAAGCTGGTCAGGAACATCTTATTACATCTTAAATAGCATTCTGCCTCACTTCAATAGTACAAAAATAGCTGTTCCTTTTCACAAAGCAATCAAGTTATATATTCCAAAAATTAAAAGTAAGCTAGAATATCTAGTAACAGGTAAGCGTTTTGATTACGGTCATAGTAAAGAATTAGCAATGATATACAAAGAACATTTTGAAAAACAAATACAAAACTCAGATGCCGATTTGGTTATATCTGTTGTAGCCTCCACAGCAATGGCATACATCGAAACCGATAAACCATTTATCCACATCAGCGATGCCACCTTTGCCAAAATGATAAACTACTATCCAGATTATACCAACTTAACCCGACAGTCAATCAAAGAAGGAAACGAAATAGAATATCTTGCTCTCAGCAAGTCATTAATCAATGTGTTTTCTTCAGAATGGGCAAGGACATCCGCTATCGAAGATTACAATATCTCAGCAGACAAAAATTATTGTATTCCTTTTGGTGCTAATCTAGATGAAGACCCACATATAGACTGGAACACAAAACATATATCCAATAACATCAATTTACTTTTCTTGGGGGTAGATTGGATAAGAAAAGGTGGTGATATTGCCTTGAATACTTACAACTATTTAAAAGAAAAATGCATCCCTGTTACATTGTATGTGTGTGGGTGTAAAATACCATACTATGCGAAAGATCCAAATGTAATAAACATCCCGTTTCTGAACAAAAATAATCCTGAGGAGTACCGAAAGCTGATTGAAATCTTGAATAGCACCCACTTCTTAATAATGCCCACAAAAGCAGAGTGCTATGGTATAGTGTTTTGTGAAGCAAGTGCATTTGGTATTCCTTCCTTAACGTATGCTACAGGTGGAGTCCCCTCAGCAGTTAATCATCACGTAAATGGCATTCTATTACATCCAAATGCCACGCACGTAGAATACGCTAATCAAATACTCTACTATGTCAACCATCCAAAAGATTATCTTCAATTATGCAAATCAGCACGAGAAAAATATGAACGTCAATTAAACTGGAACAAGTGGACACTGTCATTTATCGAGATATTAGAAAAGTATTTATAATAATTAACAACCACGTGCATTGACTATTATATACCCTTGTATTTTATCTTGAAAGATAATACAAACACCGTAGTAATATGATTGCACAATGACCGGTATGAATATTGCAATAATTATAATCACTCTTCAAAACATTCATTACCGTAGTAAGTACCACAATACTCTTCATCACCGCATTGTAAACTATAGTATCGTACTAAAACTTATAAAATATATCGTTAAGCACCGTCGCATCCCACGCATGAGCATGGATTGAAGCCTATTGCATAGACGCTGTCCTGTAGTACACGCCACTGGGCTGCCGCCTGCGCGGTACGAGCCAAAATGCCTCAATTGCTCATTGCTCGATCTATGTCAGCCAAAAGCACATAACCACCACCGACTCGAAAGGTACATGCGCGAGCTGTACAATCCACCACCAGAAAGCCAATGAAAAAGCATCTCAACACGCTCT